>Ga0068711_1000017_pt1 | contig 279382 bp, 281 predicted proteins | sample MTBAKMMethaMetaG_FD_62224 | JGI IMG/M metagenome (GOLD analysis project Ga0068711, IMG submission 62224) | Enrichment culture microbial communities from Arthur Kill intertidal strait, New Jersey, USA, that are MTBE-degrading - MTBE-AKM (Arthur... | ecosystem: Environmental > Aquatic > Marine >...
GCGGCCCTCGGTGCGGCCATGCGTAAACTCGTTCACTTGTGCTTCGGGGTGCTCAAGCAGCAGACCACTTACCAGTCCAATTGGGCTGGTGGCTGTTGACAGACGAGACGGTATCTACAATTATCGGACTCGCCATGCCGCCCTTCGACCCTCGTGAACTCGCCGCCGCCATCAAAAGCTGGGGCAAGGAACTCGGCTTCCAGTCGGTGGGCATCGCCGGGGTGGACCTGGGAGACGCGGAAGAGCGCTTGCAGGACTGGCTGGAAGCCGGATTCCACGGCGAAATGGGCTACATGGCGCGGCACGGCACCAAGCGCAGCCGCCCCGCCGAACTGGTGCCCGGCACCCGGGCGGTAATCGCGGTGCGCATGGCCTACCATGGCGGCGACCCCGGCCCCGACCGGGCGCAGTTGGCCGATCCCGCCCGCGCCTACATTTCCCGCTACGCCCTGGGGCGGGACTACCACAGGCTCATCCGCAACCGCCTCCAGGCCCTGGCCGAGCGCATCGAAAAGGAAATCGGCCCCTTCCAGTACCGCGCCTTCACCGACAGCGCCCCGGTGCTGGAAACGGAACTGGGGGCCCAATCGGGCAACGGCTGGCGCGGCAAGCACACCCTGCTGCTGTCCCGGGAAGGCTCCTGGTTCTTCCTCGGCGAACTCTACGTGGACCTTCCCCTGCCCCCGGACCCGCCGCAACCGGGCCATTGCGGCTCCTGCACCGCCTGCCTCCAAGCCTGCCCCACTGCGGCCATCGTCGCCCCCTACGTGGTGGACGCCCGGCGTTGCATCTCCTACCTCACCATCGAACTGGCCGGGCCGATCCCCGTCGAACTGCGTCCCCTGATCGGCAACCGGGTCTACGGCTGCGACGACTGCCAACTGTGCTGCCCGTGGAACCGCTTCGCCCGCCCCGCCCTTGAGACGGACTTCCGCCCCCGCCACGGCCTGGACCAAGCCACCCTGGCGGAACTCTTCGCCTGGGACGAAAAAACCTTCGAGGAAAGACTTGCCGGCAGCCCCATCCGGCGCATCGGCCACCCGCGCTGGCTGCGCAATCTGGCGGTGGGCCTGGGCAACGGGCCGGCCACGGCGGGAAATATCGCAGCCCTGGGCCGCCGCCTGGACCATCCTTCGGCCCTGGTGCGGGAGCACGTGGAATGGGCGCTGGCGCGGCTGAAAAATAGGAAACCATAGTCCCCACTGTAGGGCGCAATAAGCGAAGCGCATTGCGCCGCATGGGGACCCATCCGGCGCATTACGGCAAAACCTAATGCGCCCTACGATCCCTGAAAATACGGTACCGTAGCGCAGGCGACTCGCCTGCATCGGGCCACAGGCCCGCCTCGCGGCGGGCAATGCAGGCGAGTCGCCTGCGCGACCAAACCGTCATCGGGCCCGGTGAAAACCCTCCGGCGAAAGACAGGGCATGACATCTCCCGTTGTGTAGCAATTGTTACAGAACGCGGCCCCTGCCGGGGGTAGCCTTCCTAGCACTACATCCCGTAGTGCCACAGGAAAGGAAACCGCCATGCAAGCAATGCGCTTTTTTCTCGACACCCACGACCGTGCCCGCAACACTTTTCCGGCTCAACTGACGCCCGCCGAATTCGAAGGCTTTTTCGAACAGTACGAACAGGCCTGCTACGCGGAGGGGGTGGTCCCCCTGCGCATCCACGTGGGCTATGAGGACGGCCGCGCCTTCTGCCTCAACATGGCGCCGGACGCCGACGCGGTGAAGCGGGTCCACGACCGGGTGGGGCTGCCCTTCGACTCCATCACCGAGGTGGCCACCGCCACGCCGGGGGACACCTTCTACCGCCGCCGGGCCTGCGCCTGATCCTTCGCCCCCCTCCCGCACCAGCCGGGAGGGGCCGGCAACCCCATCGGAGGAACGAAAAATGAACATGGGTCTTTCAACTCTGCTCGACGTCGGCGTTCCGGCGATCCTGATTTCCCTAGCGGTTCTGCTGCTGATGGTCCACCGGGAACTGGGCCCCTTCGCCGGTCTGAAGGAAGGCGGCAAATGGCTGCTGATGGGCGCTTTCGGCATGGGAGTGCTGGCCTTCGGCATCAAGCTGACGGTGGCCACGGCGGTGGCGAAAATGCCGGAGCGGACGGTGGGGCCCCTGGTGGCGGCCTACACCCGGCACGAACCGGCCGCCGCCGGCGTTCCCGCCCTCCCCGGCGCACCGCCACGCCTGCCGGAGCATTACGTGTGGCAGGCGCTGCCGCAAACGGCCCCGGCCCCGGCGGACAACCCCACCACGCCGGAGAAGGTGGCCCTGGGCAAGCGCCTGTTTTTCGACCCCGGCCTGTCCGCCAACGGCACGGTATCGTGCAGCTCCTGCCACGACCTGACGGGAAGCGCCGGCGCCGACGGCCGCCGCACCGCCCTGGGCATCCATGGCAAGACCGGGTCGCGCAACGCCCCCACGGTGTGGAATGCCGCTTTCCAGTCGGTGCTGTTCTGGGACGGGCGGGCCGCCTCCCTGGAGGAGCAGGCCAAGGGGCCGATGCTCAACCCCCTGGAAATGGGCATGCCCTCGGCGGCGGTGGTGGAAAAACGGGTGGCGGGAAACGCCTCCTACCGTGGGGACTTCGCCCGGGCATTCGGGCCCGGCCGCCCCATCACCCTGGACCGCATCGCCGAAGCCATCGCCGCCTACGAACGCACCCTCATCACCCCCGATTCGCCTTACGACCGCTTCGTGCGCGGCGACCGCCGCGCCCTGGACACCGCCCAGTTGCGGGGCATGGCCCTGTTCGAATCCCTGGGCTGCGTCTCCTGCCACAAGGGTCCGAACTTCAGCGACGCCAGCCTGCTGGGGGGCCAGTTCCCCCTGCGCATCTTCCCCTCCCGGGCCACGCCTTTCGATGCCCGCTACGACCTCACGGCCGACGGCGGCGCTGCGGGACGCGCCGGGCGGGGGGTATGGCGCGTCCCCTCCCTGCGCAACGTCGCCCTCACCGGGCCCTATTTCCACAACGGCTCGGTGGACAAGTTGAGCGAGGCGGTGCGCGTCATGGCCAACGCCCAACTGGGGGTGGCCATGGGAGCGTCCCCCGGCCGCACCCTCTACTGGTCGCCGGAGGAACGGGTGCTGAGCCGGACGGAGCCCCGCGCCATCGGCGACCGGGAGGTGGAGGACATCGTGGCCTTCCTCAACGGACTGAGCAGCGACGCCCTGGCGAAGCGCGACAAGAACTGAAAAATCCGTTCGCGCCGAGGCAGCGAAGCGCGAACACGCGGGAGAACAACGCGTTGCCGCTTTCCTGCCGCCTCTACCGGAAGCTGCGCCATGGGGCTAGAATGGGCCCCATGGCCATGACCGAACTGGAAAACTTCGCTCCCTTCCGGAACCTCACCGACGGCGGCAGGGAAATGCTGCGCCGGGGCCTGGTGCGCAAGAACTGCCCGCCGGCAGCCATGGTGTTGCACAAGGGGCAGCGCATCTCGGGCGCCTATTTCGTCCTCCGCGGCCGCCTGCGGGTGCTCTCCCTGGCGCCCAACGGCACCGAGGCCACCCTCTACTTCATCGACCCCGGCGAAACCTGCGTCTTCGCCCTCAACAGCCTGTTCAACGACCTGCTCTATCCGGCCTGGGTGCAGTCCGAAGCGGACACCACCGTGGCCCTGATCCCGGGGCCGATTTTCCGTGAGCTGTTCGAGCGGGAACCGTCGATCCAGGACGTGACGGTGCGGGCCCTGTCCACGGTGGTGTTCCGGCTGATGGCGGAGCTGGAGCAGGTCCATTCCTACAAGCTGGACCAGCGTCTGGCCAACCTGCTGCTGCTCCACGCCTCGGCGGCGGGGGAGCTGCGCATGACCCAGCAGCAGATGGCCCAGCACCTGGGCACCACCCGGGAAGTCGTCGCCCGCTCCATGGGGGAACTGGTGGCCCTGGGCCACGTGGAAACCCGGCGGGGAAGAACGATCGTCAAGAACGCGGCGGGCCTCGCGGCCCTCATCGCCCAGGCCTGAGGGTCAGCCCTCCGCCACCACCCGGTTCTTGCCCCCCTGCTTGGCGAGGTACATGCGGCGGTCGGCAATTTCCACCAGCTTCTTGCAGTCCGCCGGCTTGTCTTCGATGCGCTCGGCCAGGCCGATGCTGGCCGTCACCGGGGTGCCGTCGGGGCGCAGGCCGAAGCCGGCTTCCCGCAGGCGCTCCAGGGCCTGAACCGCGTCCTTGGAGAACGTGTTGGGAAAGATCAGGATGAATTCCTCGCCGCCCCAGCGGGCCAGCATGTCGCCGGTGCGGAGGCTGGCGCGGACCTGCTCGGCGGCGGCGGTGAGCACCTGGTCGCCGGCCTCGTGGCCGTGGGCGTCGTTCACTTTCTTGAAGTCGTCCAGGTCGATGAAGGCCACGGAAAGGGGCGAGTTGCTGCGCAGGGAGATGATGAACTGGATTTCCAGCAGCTCCTCCCCCGACAAGCGGGAGAAGCAGCCGGTGAGGGGGTCGCGGATGGCCTGCCGCACCAGGGCGATCATGAAGCCCAGCTGGCTCATGCCGGAGAGGGTGGCCACCACGGCGATCAGCATCAAGAGCCAGAAGGTGCCGAAAAAGGCGCTGGGGTCGATCTTGTCCCAGTTGACCCAGGCGGTGACCATTTCCGTCAGCAGCACCGGCGAAGCGAACAGCGCACCTTCCACCGCAGTGAGGGGAAAGACGCTCAGGCCCGCCACCATGACGAAGGGCAGGAAGGCATAGCCCGCCGACACCGCAGCCGCCAGGCCGGCCAAGTGGTAATCCGCCAGCAACTGGTGGGAGAAGAAGAAAAACAGCGTGGGAATGGCGAACATCACCCCCAGGGCCACGTAGGCGTCGTGCATCTGGGTGGAGCTGCGGTAGGACAGGGCCAGGGCGCCGAAGGCCATGCTGACGGCGATGCGCCCCATGGCCAGCTGCCCCCACAAGGGCCAGGGGAAAACGAACAGGTCCACCGCGATCCACAGGGGAGTGAGCACCGCGAACAGGGCGGCCACCAAGCGCACCCGGGAAATCACCATGGCCGCCCGGCGCGTGGAAAGCAGGGCCATGTGCTTGCCGGGGACAAACAGCCACAGCAGTTCCTCCCGGGGCAACTCGTTCAAAATCCGGTTGAAGACGGTCATAACGGCGCGGGTCAGTTTGAGCATTGTTGTTATCGGCAGCAAGCAGCCCTTCCCAGGCCGCTTCGGCTATGCAGTTTACATTATATTCACCCTGACACCGCGCCGTCGCCGTGGAAAAAGCCAAGCCCCTACCCCTAATCGTCCCAATGTAGGAAAATTGCGTTTTCTTTCCGCGGCCGCCCCATGCAACCTCATCCCGAAAATCCCATCGGCGTCTTCGACTCCGGCGTCGGCGGCCTTACCGTGGTGCGCTCCCTGATGGAGCGCCTGCCCTTCGAGAACATCGTCTACTTCGGCGACACCGCCCGGGTGCCCTACGGCGTGAAGTCGGTGGAGACCATCTCCCACTTCACCACCCAGATCGCCGAATTCCTCCTGGCCAAGCAGGTGAAGCTGCTGATCATCGCCTGCAACACCATGGCGGCGGTGGCCTCCCAGGTGGTGAAAGACCTCTCCCCGGTGCCGGTGCTGGACGTGATCGACGCCGGCGCCCTGGGTGCCGTGGCGGTGTCGGACAAAAAGCGCGTCGGCGTCATCGGCACCCCCACCACCATCAACAGCAACGCCTACGCCCGCGCCATCCACCAATACGAGCCGGACATGCGCATCCACTCCCAAGCCTGCGCCCTGTTCGTTCCCCTGGTGGAAGAAGGCTGGCTGGACCACGAAGTGACCCGCCTCACCGCCCAGGAATACCTCAAGCCGGTGCTGGCCCACGACATCGACTCCCTGGTGCTGGGCTGCACCCACTACCCCCTGCTCAAACCCCTGCTCCAGGACGTGGCCGGCGCGGGCGTGAAACTGGTGGACTCCGCCGACGCCATGGCCGAACAGGCCGCCGCCCTGCTGGCGGAAATGAACCTGGCCAACCCAAACCGCACCCCGCCGGACTACCACTTCCACGTCACCGACGTGCCCCTGCGCTTCCAGACCATCGGCGAACGCTTCCTGGGGCGGACGCTGACCAACGTGCACGTGGAGAAGCTGTAAAGTAAAAGCCGTTCGTGCTGAGGTATCGAAGCATGAACGACACCTAAACCGCCCTTCGACAGGCTCAGGGCAAGCAGGGAACCGTGGCAGCATCAGCGGTCAAACCGGGAAAACCCCTGGAGGCCGCCATGCCCGTACTCGTCTTCCTTCTGCTGCTCCTCCCCGCCGCCGCCCCGGCCGAAGACCTCCCCTGGCCCGACGACAGCGCCGCCCACGTCAACGAAGGCGCCCTCGCCTTCCTGTCCACCCCGCCCGCCAAGCCGGCCCACCACCACACCAACCGCCTCACCCTCACGAAAGCCAGCCTGAAAAGCGGCTGGGTGAAACTGGAACAGTGCCACGAAAACCTGGACCCGGTACCCCTGACCCAAATCGTCTTCGGCCAAGGACGCATCCGCGCCCTGCAAATCACCTCCCGCTCCGGCATCGGCAAAGCGCGGGTGCAAGGGCCGACGGTGCAACTGGAGGACGTGAAGACCGGCGCCCGCCTCTGCCTGCGGGCCGAAAGCCGCGCCCTGGTGCGGGAAAAGAATGGCTGGGTGCTGCGCAACGGCCCCTACATGCGCCGCTTCCTGGACGGCTACTACCCCATGCACGTCACTATGGAAGTGCGCTTCGGAGGGACGGGGCTGCGCTTCACCAGCATCGCTCCGGAGCCTCAGCCGGGGTTCGGGGTAACAGAAGAAGAGGGAAAAATAGGCGTGGATGCCTGGTTCGAAGGGCGGCTGATGACCGAAATCCGTTTCCAGCCACTCCGATAGATTTTTGTGGGGGTGACCTCCGGGTCGCGATAAGCTGGAAAATCCAGTCCCGCACCGGGGGGCGCCCCCACCCTTCCCGCCGGCTTCAGCGACTACTCCCGCTCATCCCCCGCCATGGGAAGGCTATCTGGCACTTTCGCCATGATCTCGTCGAAACGTGCCGGATTCGCTCCTGCTGCACGCTGGCGGAAGAACTCTTCGGTCTTCAATGCGGAAACCTTTTCCGCCACCGCCGTCACGATAAACTGATTGAGCGAAGTATGGTCCTGCTGCGCCACCTCCTTGGCGTAGGCATGCAGGGAATCCGGCAAACGCAGGGCAAATTGGCTCATGATGGCCTCCGAAGTTCTTTGAGAAAAGCGGATGGCAATAGCAAATTCATTCCCAACCGCTCCGCCACCGGGCGAAAGTCGGCAACGTTAAATGTGACCAGCGCATCGGCAACTCCGTTCAATGCCGTTTCCAGCACCATTTCGTCTTTCGGGTCATTCAATTGAGGACGCCATAGAAAATGGAGCGCAACCGGCTGAACGGAAAGAGAAAAAATAGCTAGCAAGTCATCAATATCCGCCGCATTCATCCCGTGAAGCGCACGTATTGTCTCCCGCTTCAAGATTGCCTCGTATTCCAGCCACAACGGAACTGATGCCAACATCGAAAACTCGCCCGCCCGGCAAAGCCTCAACAATTCGTGGGAAGCGCCATTCCGGCTACTTAGCCCCGCTACGAGAACATTTGTGTCGAGCACGACGCGCCGATGCATGATATTGCCGATAATATTAACTAGCCCATGGAATGTCAATGCTATTCAACCCGCCCTCTACGTCCCGCCATCGCATCCCTAGAACACCCCTACTCCACGATCTCCACCCCCGTCCCCGCCTCCACCAGTTCGAACAACTCCAGCAAATCCGCGTTGCGCATCCGCACGCACCCCTTGGAGCCCGGCTTGCCCAGTTCCACCTCGTCCGGCGTGCCGTGGATGTAGACGTAGCGCCGCATGGTGTCGCACTCCCCCAGGCGGTTGAAACCCCGCTCGCAGCCGGACAGCCACAGGATGCGGGTGAGAATCCAGTCCCGCCCCGGATGCTCCGCCCCCAGTTGGGGCGAGTAGATTTCCCCGGTGGGACGGCGGCGCACGAATACCGTATTCGCCGGCTGCCCCGCGCCGATCTTGGCCCGGATGACGTGCTTGCCCCTCGGCGTCCGGTAGCTGCCCCGCTGCTCCCCCGCCCCGTTGGCGGCGGTGGACACCGTGTAATGCCGCAGCACCTCCCCCGCCTCGTCCAGCAGGTCCAGGGTCTGGCGGCCGATATCAATCCTGATCTTCATCGTTCTTCGCTTCTTTCTGCTGCCGGCGGCGCTCGGCGAAAAACGCCGAAACCAGCCCGCCGCATTCCTCCGCCAACACCCCAGGCACCACCGCCGCATGAAAATTGAGCCGCGGCTCGGCGAACAGGTCCACCACGCTGCCGCAAGCCCCGGTCTTCAAATCCGCCGCCCCGTACACCACCCGCGCAATCCGCGCATGGATGATCGCCCCGGCGCACATGGTGCAGGGTTCGATGGTCACGTACAACTCGCATCCCGGCAGGCGGTAATTGCCGAGAGCCCGCGCCGCATCCCGCAGGGCCTGTATCTCCGCGTGGGCCGTGGGGTCGTGGCCGGAGATGGGCGCGTTGAACCCCCGCCCGACAATGACCCCGTCCTTCACCACCACCGCCCCCACCGGCACCTCGCCCAACGCCCAGGCCTGCCGGCCCAGGGCCAAGGCTTCGCCCATGAAAAATTCGTCGTCCGCCACTTTCTCGTCCATGGCTGGCCATGCTCCACAAATTCGATAAAACGGGAGTTTAAATCATGGTGACGGGAACGTCGCCATCCATTGGGACATACGCACCTCCCCTTATTGCATCGTAAATCCCATGGTCGTATTGTGGCGAAAAGCAATTAGCCACTCCGCGAAAAAACAACTCAACCTGCCCCCTTTTTATGCAGGATTTTTGGGCTAATGCCACGAATGCGGTGGGGAGGGGAAATGCATTTTGGACTAGCAAGTCTGATGCACGGCTATCTGCGCCTAACGCCCCGTTCGAGCGTACACTCGCCGCTACGCGGCTCTGACGCTCAACTTTGAAACGTTGGGTTCCTAATGCGGTCACCGCCTGAGCACAAGGACGGATAAGTGAAATACAAGGGTAGCTGTCATTGCGGAAGAATCGCTTTTTCCGTTGAAGGCGAGATTGCCGAGCTCATTGAATGTAACTGCTCCATTTGTTCGCGCAAGGGAGCGCTCTTGTGGCGCGTGCCGCAAGATAGCTTCCATTTGCTGACGCCCGGCGCGGAGATTGGTGCTTACATCTTTGGTGAGCATCGCATTAGGCATCGGTTCTGCCCTACGTGTGGCATTCACTTATTTGCAGAAGGAGCGGGCAAACCCGGAGCCCCGCTCGTGGTTGTGAACGTGCGCTGCCTTGAAGAAGTGGACATTTCCGCGCTTCCAGTGAAGCACTTTGATGGGCGTTCGCTGTGATTGGGTCGGAAAAAATGATTGCGCCCAACAAGTACTTCCACCCGACGCCCAGGACGTTGCGCCTCTCGCTCAGGCATCCGCAGCCGGGCGCGGGTGAAGAAAGTCATTAGATGTGATCTCTCTCCCTCATCTCTGGAAATCTGCGCAATGAGCAATGCTTACGTAGTCGGACACATCACAGTGAAAAACCCCGAAAAGTGGGCTGAGTACCGCAGTCAAGTTCCGAGTACTCTGGCGCCATGGGGTGCTGAGCTTGTCTTTCGAGGAAACCAAGTTGCGGTACTGGCTGGTGAGAATCCACACTCCGATATCGTCGTCATCCGCTTCCCCGATATTGCTTCGGTCGAGGGTTGGCACTCATCGCCAGCCTATCAAGCGCTAATTCCTTTGCGGCTACAGGCTGCGGAAATGGTTCTGCTTTCCTATGGAACATAGCTTCACTCAGGCAAGCGCCGTTGTTTCAACACGGTTCAGCGCGGCGCTTGGTTTGGTCAGCCGTCGAGGTCTAACCCGGCATTCGAGTGGGACTGGCCGATAAGCACTCTCTTTACGGCCTGTGGGTTTTTGAACTTCCGGGGCTTCGGCCAAGTTTTGTAATCGGCCAGCCCCTCAATTTTATCGTTAGAGCCCTATGTCATCGAACCTGCGAAGCTCTCTGTCATTGCTTGGCCTTGTGGGCCTGCTGGCTTGCGCCCTTTTGCTCGCCTACTTTCCTGCGGTTCCAAAGTCGCTTCTTGGTTGGGTGGCGTTGTTTCTGCTTGGCCTACCGGCGTGGTTTGCGCTTGAGTGGGTGGGAACAACTGTGCTTGGGTCGCAGTTCTTTGCTCGTCTTTCCCACCCAATGCGCATTGTTCTGGCGGTTCCGGCTCTTGCTGCAATCATGGTTCTGGCAGTTGTCGTTGGTCGGTTTGTCCAGCGCTTAGTTGGTTCCGTCTAGTGTTGTGGCTCGGGCTCTAACATGGCGCTCAACCTCGCTCCCTTCGGTCGCTGGACGCTGCGCGATAAAGCCGCGCAGCGCCAGTTAGCTCTACGTTAGGTGCTGTATGGCTTCCCACGACAGCCGCTCAGAATACGAAATCCGAATGCATCGGGTGCTAGCGTACATTGACGAACATCTGGATGAGCAACTCGATCTCGCTACCTTGGCTGAAGTCGCACACTTTTCCTCGTTTCACTTTCACCGGCTCTTTTCCGCATGGATGGGTGAAACATTCGGCGACTATCTGCGCCGTCGGCGGGTCGAGGTGGCTGCCATGCGGCTTGCGGCTCAGCCCCGCACGAGAATACTGAACATCGCCTTGTCGGTGGGTTTTGGCTCTGCGGAAGCATTTACGCGCGCGTTCAAAAGCCGCTTTGGATACTCGCCTACAACATGGCGCGAACAGCAGTCCTCACAACGCCATGCAAAAGACAATTCTGGTCAGGCTAATAGCAAGCATAGTCAGGCAATACAGGCATCGTTCGCGGAACATGAAGTCTCTCGAAAACTGAACACGGAGATCATCATGAAAGTAACGCTCATTGACCGCCAACCTGCAACCGTTGCCTATTTTCGCCACCTTGGCCCTTACGGCGAACCCATCGCGTGGTTCTGGCAGGAAACCTATGTGCCGTGGGCTGTCATGAACAAACTTGGCGCGGATCATGCGCGCTACGGAATCAGCCACGACGACCCGAGCATTACCGCGCCCGAGCAATGCAGATATGACGCTTGCGCCGAAGTGTCGCCCGATTTCATGGCAACTGGCGGTGCGATCAAGAAAACCATTCCAGGCGGCAAGTATGCGGTGCTCCGTTTCAAGGGCACAGTCGAACAGGTAGGAGAGGCTTGGGCTGCGTTGCTTCGGGACTGGTTGCCTTCCAGTGGGCTGCAACTTGATGGTCGCCCATGTTTTGAGTACTACCCGAAGGGTGCGGCCTGTGATGGCAAGACAGGTGAATTTGAATGCGAGATATGCATTCCCGTGATTCCGCTTTGAACGGAATGCGGCGAACAGCCGCACCTAACATGGCGTTCGAGAGGGACGCGCCAAAAGCGGCGCGTCCCTCAACTTTACGTTAGACCGCAATGAAACCACGCGCCATACTCTCCGACGTACCACCCAAAAGTGCAATCAACACACGGCTAGCCGGCGCATTTTTTTACGATTGCTACGTTATTTCTATTCCCGACACTACGCCCGCTGCACTCGACTACTTCTTAACTGCTTTGGCAAATACCCCACCTTGGGTTAATTCGCTCATGGCGCTACGGAACAAGATCGTTCGATTTGTCGGCCTAAAGGATCTCGGTGGCCTTGGCGATTTGAACACATCAAAGCCAGCTTCAGCTTATGCGCCTAGAGATAGAGTAGGTATCTTCACACTCATTTCCAATTCACCCAATGAGGCGCTGCTTGGAGATCACGACAAACATCTGAACGTTGTACTTTCAATCTACAAACATCCTCCTGAACAAAATGGCGCTCAGTCCATCTCGGTAACAACGGTTGTCCACATCCACAACCTGTTGGGGCGAATTTATATGCTTCCGGTCACGCCACTGCATAAACTCATTGCCCCGGCTGTACTCAATCGCATCGTAGGGGGGCAAAATGCGGTCTAACCCGGCAGTCAAGCGGGACTGCGCAAAAGCGCGCAGCGCCTTACTTTTACGTTGGGCCTCTCAATCCTGCGTCATGGCAAGCAGCCATCTTTCGAGGTAAGAAATGCCAAAGTATGAAGCGCGCAAATGTAGCGAATCAAATGATGAAAGATGGTGCATCTACGTCGATGACGTTTGCGACGAGTCTCTCGGGATATTCGGTAGTCAGGAAGAGGCAGAAGCCGAAATCAAGAGGCTGATTCTTCGCGTAAAGGTTAAGCAGTCCGTTGAGCCTCTTGCCAAATTTCGAACGCCCGTGCCTACTCGGAATCCCCAATACAGCGGAACCATTGTCGCTGTCATTGAACCGTCGGAAGGTTTCGATCATGGGGTCGCTCAAGACATTGGGCGAGGTGAATACGCGCTGCATACAGAAAAGGCTTTTGTAGGGGCCGAGCTTCAGAATGTCTCTGTCGCGATCAAGTATTGGAATGGCGCGATCCGAATTGAACCAACCAAGACCAAGGAACGAGGAGGAAATGAAAGATAGTCGCGGGAGGGCGGGTGTTGGTATCGGCATCGCGCAGAGAGGCCCAACCCTTCGTTGCAGGGGACGCTCCACCTATCAGCGGCGCGCCTCTGAACTCGAACGTTGGGCGTCTTAGTCCGCATGAATCCGCACCTCACCGCACTTGGTATTTCGAGCGAATTGATAGCGGCTCGTGGCTTGCGCGAATGCGAGGAGGCTGCGACGCTTGAAGTTGCTGAAGTTGGAGCGGATGGTCGAGGTCACTTGCTTGTCCCTGTGGCCGCTGAAGCATGGCGCGGCCTCAAGGCGGCGGCGCTCGCTGGCGGCATCGATCTATTCATCGTTTCCGCTTTTCGCAGCATTGACCGGCAAGCCGAGATAGTTCGCCGAAAACTTGAAAGTGGGGCGGCGGTTGAAGCATTCTCACCATCTGTGCGCCGCCGGGTTTTAGCGAACACCATACCGGGCGAGCCGCCGACCTCTCAACCTCCGGCAGTCGCGCGCTCGAAGTCACGTTCGACCAAACCGCCGCCTATGCTTGGCTCGCTGAGCATGCCGCCGAATTCGGCTACTATCTCTCTTATCCCATTGGCAACCCATGGGGCTATCAATATGAGCCGTGGCATTGGTGTTTCCAAAACGCCCAACCCTTCGTTGCAGGGGACCTGGCGCATAAAGCCGCGCCAGCCCTGAACTCGAACGTTAGACCTCTATGAAACCAATTGACCGTTCTTGCACCGAACACTACATCTGGGGAGAAGGGTGTGACGGCTGGCATCTTGTAAAACGAACCGATATGTCAGTTATCGCGGAGCGTGTGCCGCCCGGCGCAAAAGAGATTCGTCATTTTCATTCAACCGCTCGTCAGTTCTTTTTCATTCTGAGCGGTTGCGCGGTTATCGAGACGAATGGTGAGCGTGTCACATTGCAGGAAGGGCAAGGCCTCGAAGTGGCGCCCGGCGTTTCTCATCAGTTCATGAATGAGTCGCCCGAGGATGTTCATTTCTTGGTTGTCTCTCATCCAAGCACGAGGGGTGATCGTGTCGAGGTCTAACCCTACGCTCAAGCGGGACTGCGCAAAAGCGCGCAGCCCCTTAGCTCCACATTAGGCCACATAGTCGCCGCCCACCCACTTACAGGAGTCACTTATGTCGGACAAGCTGAAAACCGAACTTGATGCGATCTTCAATGCTCACGAAGAAACAAAGAAGCAGGTCGAACGCAAGAAATCCGAACGAGAACAGCGGGAGGAGGCATTCGTTCAGTCCTTCTACGGTTGCCAAGATTCAGTGATCCGTCCTACGTTTGAGACCATCGGCGAATACGTAAAGGCCAAGGGCTACAAATACCATATCGAAACCAGCGAAGAGCAAACCGATAGAGAGGGGCGGTATCAACCACCGAGTATCAGCATACGTTTCTTGGTTGGCGAAGATGATCGTCACTACAGATCCCACGAGTATCCTCATCTTTCTGTCATTTGTGAAAAAAGCTCATCCAAGCTCCGCTTTCACGAAAGCACAATGTCGCCCGGCAGGGGTGGGCACGCTGGTGGCGCGGGCGAGACGACGCCCAACGAAATCACGGCTGACCTCATCAACCAGAAGGTTCTAAAGGTTCTCAAAGAGGTATTTAAGTAGCATGTGGCCTAACCCTGCGTTCGAGGCGACCTGCGCGAAAAGCCGCGCAGGCGCCTCAACTCCACGTTATGCCTCTTCGCCTTCTATTTAGTCTGGTGGGTTATCTGCTTTCTGGCGTTGTAAGCGCAGAAGGCAAGTTCCACCTTTCGCCTTTGCCATTGCCTGAGGTTTATGCGCTTCAAGGTGAATTATGTGGCTGCTCAACCTTCATAAGAGGCAGCGTGCAAACTCCCGAAAATGTGGTGCTATCTATCGTGCCGGATGAGGGAAAAATCAAAGTAAATGACAAAACCATCGTACTCACCCGAGTATCGCCGCCCAAGGGAAAACATATTTTCACAAACTTGTATCGTGGCGATGGGGTGTTTGTCATGTCTAAAACGCAACGAGTCAATTACGAAACTTCATGCTCCGGCTATACAAGTCCACCCACAGAAGGTTCTTGCTATTCCGGAAAGTTATCAGTGAAATACGGAGGCAAATCCATGTCTTACCCTGTGGTCCAAATATGCGGGTGTTAAGGCATAACATTGCGGTCGAGAGGGACCGGTCAAAAGCTGCGCTTTTGCCGGCCCCTCACCTTAAACGTTGGGCCTATTCAAGGTTGCCGCAATGACTGATCTCTTTCCGCCTTGGCCGTTGTTCTCCGCATTCCTTCTTGCGAGCGTTGTCCTTGCCGTCACGCCTGGGCCTGGCGTGCTGTACATCGTTACGCGCAGCCTCGTTCAAGGGCGCCGGTTCGGGTTGGTATCCGTTGCGGGTGTCGCTCTCGGCAACCTCGGCAACGCCTTTGCTGCTTCAGTTGGTCTTGCCGCTTTGTTCGCGGTTTCGTCCCTTGCTTTCTCCGTAGTCAAGTATGCCGGCGCGCTCTACCTTGTGTACCTCGGTGTGCAAATGCTCCGCTCATCCTCTGCCACGAATTCAGCCGCTGTTCCCACCGTTGCGCCACTTGGGCGCGTCTTCCGTGACGGTTTCGTTGTTGCTTTGCTAAACCCGAAGACTACGGTTTTCTTTGCTGCCTTTCTGCCGCAGTTCCTGAGCCCCGATGCGCCGCCCATGTTTCAGAGCATGTCGCTTGGTTTTCTCTTCGTGGCAATCGCCGCAGTAACCGACAGCATCTACGCTTTGGCCGCTGGTGCGGTTGTGCCAGTACTGCGGGGTGGAGCTGTTCGCCACGTCGGTCGGCGTCTCGGAGGCGGCGTGTTTATCGGTCTTGGTCTCTTCACTGCGCTGGACGGGTCGCGCGGTGCCAAATAGGCCCAACCCATCATTCCACCCGACCTGCGCGAAAAGCCGCGCAGGCCGGTGAATTCAAACGTTAGCCATTTCACATATCGCACAGGAATCATCGTGGAATCACAGTTTGTCCTGAACGTTCGTAGGTCTGCCGAGGACTCTTTCGCTTCCGGCCTCTATTGCGCTGAAAGTGTTGTGCTCGCCATCGCCGATGAGTTGGGCGTTGAATCGGAGCTACTACCCAAGGTTGCCACCGCCTTTTGCAGTGGCATGGGTCGTATGTGCGGCACCTGCGGCGCTCTCACTGGTGCAATTATGGGTGTCGGTCTAGCTCTCGGGCGCTCCGAGGCCAGCGAGTCCGTCCAGCCGTCATACACCGCCACCCAGCGCCTTATCCGAGAGTTCGAGCAAAAGTTTGGCGCCCGCGACTGTCACGTTCTGTTGGGGTGCGATCTTGCCACTCCCGAAGGCCAAGCCATGTTCCGCGAAAAGAAGCTGGGGCAGCAGTGCGCCAAATACACCGGAAAGGCTGCGGAAATTGCCGCTCGCATAGTTGAAGAAATGGCTAACCCGGCGGTGCAGGGGACGCTGCGTGATAAAGCCGCGCAGCGCCCCTGACCTTGAACGTTATGGGTTAATCAAAAACGTCCACCACTCTGAGGCTAACATGGCATTCGAGAGGGACGCGCAAAAGCGGCGCGCCGCTCAACTTGGATAGAAAAATGATAAAAGACCTACAGACTTTACCTGCTAATTTACCGGTTCCCGTAGATGACGGCGCATGCAACCATTTACTGGGAAGCACCTTACCTTCGGTCTCCCTGACTAGCACCACAGGAAAGGCCGTTGATCTCAGCACTTATACGGGCACACTGGTTATTTATTTCTACCCCATGCTGGGTCGTCCCGATAGCCCGCCCCTCATCGGCTGGAATGACATACCCGGAGCCAGGGGATGCACCCCGCAAACATGTGCCTTTCGCGATTCCTACGCCGAGTTGAAGCAGCTTGGTATCGAAGTGTTTGGTGTGAGCGCACAACCTTTGGAAGAGCAACAAGAAGCCCATACGAGGCTACACCTCCCCTTTGAGTTGCTCAATGACGGACAACTTGCTTTAGCTCAAGCGCTGAAACTGCCCACATTTGAGTATGCAGGCACACGCCTGGTAAAGCGGTTCACAATCATTGCAACGGGTGGTCTTATTCGGAAGTTTTTCTATCCGGTATTCCCGCCTAATAATAATGCGGGTGAGGTCATCGCATGGCTTACGGCACATCAGGTCTAACTCTGCATTCGAGCGGGACTGCGCAAAAACGCGCAGCCCCTCAATTTGAACGTTGGGCCTTTCGCAACACACTATGATTGCCGCAAATTGAAAACCATTGAGACGCTCTCCAGTTACGTAGCGGCCATTCGCTGCCAGGCAAGTCCGTTTACTATTTCTGGCAGTACCACTGAGAAATCATCCTGGGACGATCAGGGTTTTGTAGTTTCCAAGGAAGTGATCGACTAGCTGATTCGTTAGAGAACGCCATGCCTACCATACTCCGAGTCCTATTTGTACTGGCTGCGCTCGCCAACATCGGGATCGCGGGCGCCGATCAAGATATATCCAACTTCGCCACTGCAGTCCACGAAAAGCTGCTACGCCTCAGCCGATTTACAGCGCCGTCTGATGAAACCGCCAATGACTTCACGTCAGAACAATCAGTTCTCGTCGATGTGGATTCGAATGGTTCAGTGGTGAGAGTTCAAGACACAGGGCCTGTGGCCGACAATGCCGCCGCAGCCAAGGTCAAACGACTCATTCTTATGGCCTCCCCGCTTCCAAGGCTTCCAGCCATATTGGCTGCTGACTATTCCAGTATTCGCTTGGCCATTGTCTATGCCGTTGCGTCAGGGAAGAATCCGTCCGTCAAACACGTAGCCGTGAAGGGAGGCTTCCGGCCAGCCCCTCAAGCTAAACGTTAGGCCCTGACTAAATCTAGTCACACCCGTAAGGAAATTTTCCACAATGGACATCCCACGGATATTCAACATCACTGAAAGTGCTCACCGCATCCACAACCCGATCACGCCCGAAAAGCTCGCCACTCTCGGGGCGGCGCTGCGTCTGGAATCGGGGGCCCGAGTGCTCGACCTCGGCAGCGGTTCGGGGGAGATGCTGTGCACCTGGGCACGCGATCATGGCGCCATCGGCACCGGCATCGACATGAGCCAGTTGTTCACCGAGCAAGCGAAACGCCGTGCTGTAGAACTCGGTGTCGCCGATCAAGTCACCTTCATCCATGGCGATGCTGCCGGCTATGTCTCTGACGAGAAAGTCGGTGTGGCAGCCTGTGTCGGGGCCACCTGGATCGCCGGGGGAGTCGCCGGCACGGTCGAGCTTCTGGCGCGGAGCCTGCGCCCCGGAGGGATCATCCTCATCGGCGAGCCCTACTGGCGGCAGTTGCCACCGACGGAAGAGGTTGCCAAGGGGTGTCTTGCCGACTCGATCTCCGACTTTCTCCTGCTTCCTGAACTTCTCGCGTCTTTCGGCCGCCTGGGCTACGACGTCGTTGAGATGGTTCTGGCTGACCAGGACGGCTGGGACAGATACGAGGCGGCCAAATGGCTCACCATGCGCCGATGGCTTGAAGCCAATCCCAACGACGAGTTGGCGAAAGATGTTCGAGCCCAACTGACCTCGGAACCCGAGCGCTACGCCGCTTACACGCGTGAATACCTGGGCTGGGGTGTGTTCGCGCTGATGCCGCGGTGAAGCGCGATGACGAGTAGTTTGTGCACTGAATTGCCGCCTTGGCCTAGCCATCGCCTCTCGGCTCCCCGTCGGCTTCGCCGCCGGGCGGCCCCTCAAGCTGAACGTTGTGCGTCTCAGTAAGGCTTACTCATGAAAACATCCCGCAAACCCCGAGTGGGGCTCGCCCTGGGCAGCGGCTCGGCACGGGGCTGGGCGCATGTGGGCGTCATCCGCGCCTTGGAACAGGCCGGCATCCGGCCAGACTTGGTGTGCGGCACGTCGATCGGGGCCCTGGTGGGCGCGGCCTATGCGGCGGGCGAACTGGAGCGCTTTGAGCAATGGCTGCTTGGGCTGGGAATCGCCGACGTTCTCTCGTTCATGGACGTGGGCTTGAGCGGCGGAATGATCAAAGGCGAACGGCTGATGGAGTTCTTCCGCAGCAATTTCGTCGACCGCCCGCTGGAGGCCTTGCCCAAGCCGTTCGCTGCGGTTGCCACTGCCTTGCACACCGGGAGGGAGGTCTGGTTGCGCGAAGGCTCCACCATCGGCGCGGTGCGGGCCTCCATTGCGCTGCCTGCGCTGTTTGCGCCGGTGATGCATGAGGGACGTTTGCTGGTGGACGGCGGCTTGGTGAACCCGGTGCCGGTATCGCTGGCGCGGGCGATGGGTGCCGACATCGTGATCGCGGTGGACCTGAGCGCCGACATCCTGGGCCGTCATTTGCGCGAGCCGCCCGAACCTGAAGGCGCTGCCGCCGACGTCAGCGAATGGCGGCGCATCCTGCAGGAGAATCTGGGCACTCTTCTCCCCACGCGCCCGGACGATGAGCCCAAGCTGCCCTCCATGCTTGATGTGTTGGCCTCCAGCATTAACATCATGCAGGTGCACATCAGCCGAAGCCGCATGGCGGGTGAACCGCCGGATGTCATCGTGGCGCCGCGTCTGGCCCACCTTGGCCTGCTGGATTTCCACCGCGCCGAGGTGGCGATCAAGGAAGGAAGACGTGCGGTGGAGGCGGCGTTGCCGAGTCTCGCCGCACTCTTTGGTCGGTCGCCGTGAGGGGGCAACGTCGGGTGAGGGGTAATGCATTGATTTATCACCCCCACCCCTCCCCGCCCCCTTCAAAGGGGAGGGAGTATTGGAATAAATCAGCGCTTCCTTAAGCCAACCAGAGAAAAAAGGACACCATGATCGGACGATACACGACAACGGTGCTAGCGGGCATGCTCGTTGCCCTGTGGCTTGCCGGTTGCGCCACCGGCCCGCGCCAGGCGGAGCTGACCGTGAGCCTGGGGCCGCCTGTTCACTACACGGGCCCCAAGGGGGAACGCTTCGTGGCGCGATACGGGTCCCTGTCCGACGACAGTCTCCACTTCGTGAAGCTGGAGATGCCCAATGGCCTTGGCTACACCTTGCCTCAAGCCCTCTCCGGGTCGGGCGTCAGGTATACCGATGACCGGGAGCTGGTGTGGTGGACCCACCAGGGGACCGTCCGGGTTGACGTGAGGGGCGCCGACGGCAACTGGGAAACGAAATACGACGAATTGCGGGAGGCCCCCGGTTTGCACCCTCTGAAGAAATAGAAAGGCCCGCGGCGACTCACGCCACCCGCGGGCCGGGGAGTTCAAACCTCATGCCGGTGCGGTAAAGCGGCCGTGCCGGGAGTCGTGCAGAAGGTCCATGAAGTCCTGGGTTTTTACGCGCAGCAGGCGCTGGTGGTCGCCGGCCTCAAGAAAGAGGTTGGCATGTCCCCCCAGGCTGTCGTCCAGGATGGTTTCCATGCCGTAGGCGACTCCCAGGGGTGGGACGGCGCCCACGTCGCAGTCCTTGAACACCTGCTTCATTTCGCTCTCACCGGCCATCCTCAGGTCCCGCCCCACGTCCTGCCGCAGCTTTCTCAGCTTGAGCTGGTGGGTGGCGGGGAGGACCGCCATCAGGTAGCCGCTGTCGTCTTCCAGCAGCACCCCCTTGGCCAGGCAACCGGCCTCGATTTCGGCCGCCGCGGCGGTTTTCAGGCTGGTGGGGGTGCGGTCGTGGGTGATGACTTCGTAGGAAATGTGGTGGGTGTCGAGATATTGCTCGAGGGTCATTGCGCGTGCCATGATCGTTACCTCCTAGGCAGGGGAAGTTAGGGATACCCAATAGTATAGTTAATTTGTCGGGATATGCCTTACCCCTCCGATTTACGCCGCAGCATGGCCTCCATGAAGTCGGCGGCCATGGGGAAGACGATGGTGTTGCTCTTGTCCCCGGCGATGCTGGTGAGGGTTTGCAGGTAGCGCAACTGCATGGCCTGGGGCCGGGCGGCGAGGACTTCGGCGGCGGCGAGGAGTTTTTCCGACGCCTGATACTCGCCTTCGGCGTGGATCACCTTGGCGCGGCGTTCCCGCTCGGCCTCGGCCTGCTTGGCGATGGCGCGGACCATGGATTCGTCGATGTCCACGTGCTTGATCTCCACGTTGGACACCTTGATGCCCCAGGCGTCGGTCTGGGTGTCCAGGGCCTGCTGGATGTCCATGTTGAGGCGCTCCCGCTCGGCCAGCATTTCGTCCAGCTCGTGCTTGCCCAGCACCGAGCGCAGGGTGGTCTGGGCCAGCTGGCTGGTGGCGTTGATGAAGTCCTCCACCTGGAGGATGGCCTTAGCCGGGTCCACCACGCGGAAGTAGACCACGGCGTTCACCTTCACCGACACGTTGTCCCTGGAGATGACGTCCTGGCTGGGCACGTCCATCACCACAATGCGCAGGTCCACCCGCACCATCTGCTGCACGCCGGGAATCACCAGGATCAGCCCCGGCCCCTTCACCTTCCAGAACCGCCCCAGCATGAACACCACGCCCCGCTCGTATTCCCGCAGAATGCGGAAGCTGGAAGCGATCAACATCGCTATCACAAACAGGGCGCTCAGCCCGCCGAATCCGCTCATGGTCATTCTCCTTTCGGATCATAAGGTTCCACATCCAGGATCAGGCCGTCCCGGGCCTTCACCTTCACTCGCACTCCCTTGGCCAGGGCTTTCCCGCTACGCACCCGCCACAGCTCCCCGTGGACCCGAGCCCAGCCTTCGCCTTCGATGTCCTCCAGGGCCTCGCCTTCGGCCCCCAGCATTTCCTCCGCGCCGGTGGTGACGGGCCGGCGGCGGGCGCGCAGGGCCAGGGTGGCGACGAAGAACACGAACAGGGCGGTGGCCACGCCCACCGGGACGATCAGGGCCAGGGGAATGCCGTAGCCCGGCAGGTCGGTGTCGATCAGCATCACCGAGCCGATGACGAAGGCAGCCACGCCCCCCAGCCCCAGGGCGCCGAAGCTGGGGAGGAAGGCTTCCGCCACCATCAGCCCGATGCCGAGGAAGATCAGCGCCAGCCCGGCGTAGCTGATGGGCAGCAGTTGCAGGGCGAACAGGGCCAGCAAGAGGCAGATGCCCCCCACCACCCCTGGCAGCACGAAGCCGGGGTTGGAAAACTCGTACAGCAGACCGTAGATGCCCAGCAGAAGCAGGATGTAGGCAATGCCCGGGTTGCCGATCACCGCCAGCACCCGGCTGCGCCAGTCCGGCGCCACGCGCTCCACCGCAGCGCCGGCGGTATCGAGGGTCGCCTCGCCTCCGGCCACTTTTACCTTGCGGCCGTGGAGCTGGCGAAGCAGGTCCGCCAAGTCCTCGGCCATGAGGTCGATGGCGTTCAGTTGCAGGGCCTCGGCGGCGGACAGGCTGGACGCCTCCCGCACCGCCTTTTCAGCCCACTCGCTGTTGCGCCCCCGCAGTTCGGCCAGGCTGCGGATATAGGCGGCGGCATCCTGCACCGCCTTGCGGGTCTTGGCGTCAACCGGCGGGGGCGGGGCGGGCTTGGGGGCCTGGTCCGGCTTTGCCTCCTGCCCCGGCTTGCCGTCCTTCTCGGGCGTAGCGGGCTTGGGGGGAGGCTCGCCCCCCGGCATCAAGTCCACCGGGGTGGCCGCCCCCAGGTTGGTGGCCGGGGCCATGGCGGCGATGTGGCTGGCGTAGAGAATGTAGGTGCCGGCGCTGGCGGCCCGGGCGCCCTGGGGGTAGACGTAGGCGGCCACCGGCACCGGGGAGGCAAGGATGGCCTGGATGATGTCCCGCATGGCGGTATCCAGGCCGCCGGGAGTGTCCATTTCGATCACCACCAGCCCGGCGCGGGCCTGGGCCGCCTTCTCCAGGCCCCGCACCAGGTAATCGGCGCTGGCCGGGCTGATGGCGCCGTCCACGGTGAGCACACGCACGGCGGCCCCCTGGGCGGCCGCGGCCCACAGCAAGAAGAATGCGAGGAGAAACCGGGCCATAGGAACCCTCCTTCGTTAAGGCCAGTATAGTTGCCGTTTCACCCCGGCCGCCCGATTGACTACAATGCGGTTCCCGAATACAGGAAACACCCCATGACCGAACTGGAACCCCTGGAACCCCCCAGCCGCGAAAAACTGAACCAGGAAACCGGCCGCATCGCCTGGAAGGACTTGCAGCGCTTCTTCGCCGCCGGCGTGGTGATCGTGGCGGCGCCGGAATTGGACCTGGTGGAAGTGGCTTACCAATTCTCCGTGGACAACAAGGCCGCGGTGGCGCAATGGATGGAAGCGGGGCTGCTGGCCAAGGCCAGCGACGACCAGGCCCGGGGCTGGCTCGAAAACGACGCCGAACTGTGGTCGGTGGTGGTGAAGCCCTGGGTGCTGGTGCAGGACCGGAAGGCCTGACCCCGTGCAGCTGGAACGCCTCCTCCACGGCCAGGGCTTCGGCACCCGCAAGGCCTGCCGCGCCCTGGTGCGGGCCGGTCGGGTGACGGTGAACGGCGAACCCTGCGACGACCCCTTCGCCGACTTCGACCCGGCGGGCCTGACTTTCACCGTGGACGGCGAGCCCTGGCCGTACCGGGAAAAAGCCTACCTGCTGCTTAACAAGCCGGCGGGCTACGAATGCTCCCAGCGCCCCATCCACCACCCCAGCGTATTCTCCCTCCTGCCCGAGCCCCTGCTGAATCGCGGGGTGCAGACCGTGGGGCGGCTGGACGAGGACACCACCGGGCTGCTGCTGCTCTCCGATGACGGCCAGTTCATCCACCGCCTGAGTTCCCCCAGGCACAAGGTGCCCAAGGTGTACCAAGTCACCGCCAAGCACCCGGTGGACGCCGGCCAGATCGACGCTCTGCTCAACGGCGTGGTGCTGCGGGACGAGCCGGGCCCCCTGGCCGCCCTCGCCTGCGAAGCGGTTTCCCAACAGGTGATCCACCTCACCCTGGCGGAGGGCAAGTACCACCAGGTGAAGCGCATGCTGGCGGCGGTGGGGAACCGGGTGGAGGCGTTGAAGCGGGTGGCGGTGGGCGGCCTGGCGCTGCCGGAGGATCTGCCGGAAGGCGGGTGGCGCTGGCTGGGGGAGAGGGAATTGGAACTATTGGCCAGCAGGAAATAGACTGCCCGACCGGCGGAAGCGGCATGCCGGCCATGGGACCGGGCTACGCTCAGCCCGGCAAAACCGGCCGGAGACTGCCGACAACGCGGTTACGCCCCCCGCGCTTGGCTTCGTACAAAGCGGAATCCGCCGCGGCCAGCATTTTCTCGACGCTGCCCCGCTCCGTGTCGCCGCATAGTCCCATACTGATGGTCACGCGCAACTGAGGATGCACCTCGTGCCAGGGATGCTGTTGGATGCTGCGGCGCAACTCCTCGCAGCGGGCGGCGGCCTGCTCTTCCGTGCTCTCAACCAAGGCGATGACGAATTCCTCGCCGCCGTAGCGCGCCACCACGTCGCTGCGCCGGACGCTGTGTTGCATCAAGCCGGCGACGCGGCGCAGCACTTCATCGCCGACGGCATGGGACAGGTTGTCGTTGATCTCCTTGAAGCAATCCAGGTCGCCCACCGCGACGCACAACGGCCTACCGCCGCTCACGGCTTGGCGGTACAGCCCCATGGCGTGGTCGTCGAAATAGCGCCGGTTGAACAAATGGGTGAGGGAATCGCGGATGCTGAGTTCCTTGAGCTGCTCCGACTGGGATTGCACCTGCGCCGTGGTCATTTTCAATTCCGCATGGGCGTGCGCCAATTCGCGGCTCATGCGGTTGAAAGCCTCGGCCAGTTCGCCCATTTCGTCGCGGGAATGCACCGGCACCTGCTGCCGCAATTCACCGTCTGGACGCATAGACCGTATGGCCGCGGTCAGCTCGCGCACCCTGGCGCCGAAGCGGGTGCCGAGCAGCAGGCCCAGTGCCACCGCCAGGACAGTCGCCCCCAGCATGCCATTCAACAAAGCCTTGCGCATGACACTGAGGTAGGCACGGTCCTGCTCACTCAACTGGGGAACCCCCACCGGCACCGCCAGCGCCGCAATCCTACCGCCCACGCTGATCGGCCTGGCCTGGCGGAGGATCGCATCCCCCACCCGCTGCCCTTCCCGATAGCCGGCAGGCGCCAGCAATACCTTGCCTTGGGGGTCGGTCAACAAAAAATGGAAAGGCGGCCGACGGAAGGGAATCTCACCGTTTGAAAACGCCTTTCGAGCCATGTCCTCGCCACCGGCTCGGCGCCGCATCACGAATTCGGGAAACAACAGGTGGCGCCGGGCGTTGTCCCACGAACCGTATTCGCCGATGTAGGCCTGAATGTCCGACTGGAAGTTGCCGAAAGCCCGTTCGCGCACCGACGCATTGAAATCCTGCATCAGCATCCAGTACGCCGCGCCGCCCACCGCGAATGCCGCCGCCAGGCCGACAAACAACAACATGGCGATCAGCTTGATGCGCAAGCTAAAGAACCTAGGCACCCGCTGCCCCCTTACCCCATTAAGCGATTTTCACGGCTTCCAAAACCGGGCAACCGGCGAAACGCCGACCACGTTTTCTCCCCTGCCTTGCGGAATTACCCCTGCCGCACGCAGTCCACGTAGTAGCGCTCCCTGCCGTTCTCTTCCTTCACCAGGCCGTGGATGTCGGTTTCGAAGCCGGGGAATTTCTCGTTGAATTCCCGGGCGAACTGAAGGTAGCGCACGATGGTCTGGTTGAAGCATTCGCCCGGGATCAGCAGGGGAATGCCCGGCGGATAGGGGGTCAACAGCACGGCGGTGACGCGGCCTTCCAACTCGTCGATGGGCACCCGGTCGATCTCCCGGTGGGCCATCTTGGCGAAGGCGTCCGCCGGGCGCATGGCGGGCACCATGGGGGAGAGGTACATCTCGGTGGTGAGGCGGGCCACGTCGTTGGCCTTGTACACGCCGTGGATCTGGGTGCACAGGTCCTTGAGGCCGACCCGCTCGTAGCGCGGGTGCTTGGCGACGAAATCGGGCATCACCTTCCACAGGGGCTGGTTCTTGTCGAAATCGTCCTTGAACTGCTGCAGCTCGGTCACCATGGTGTTCCAGCGGCCCTTGGTGATGCCGATGGTGAACATGATGAAGAAGGAATAGAGGCCGGTCTTCTCCACGATCACGCCGTGCTCGGCCAGGTACTTGGTGAGGATGGCGGCGGGGATACCCCAGTCGGCGAAGTCCCCGTCCACGTCCAGGCCGGGGGTGACCACCGTGGCCTTGATCGGGTCCAGCAGGTTGAAGCCCTTGGCCAGCTTGCCGAAACCGTGCCAGCGCTCCTTGGCCCGCAGCATCCAGTCGGCGCGGTCGCCCACCCCTTCGTCGGACAGCTCGTCCGGGCCCCATACCTTGAACCACCAGTCGGCGCCCCATTCCTCGTCCACCTTGCGCATGGCGCGGCGGAAATCCAGGGCTTCCTTGATGGATTCCTCCACCAGGGCGGTGCCGCCGGGCTCTTCCATCATGGCCGCCGCCACGTCGCAGGAGGCAATGATGGCGTACTGGGGCGAGGTGGAGGTGTGCATCAGGAAGGCTTCGTTGAACACGTCCCGGTCCAGCTTGGCGTTCTCCGCGTCCTGCACCAGAATCTGCGACGCCTGGGACAGGCCCGCCAGCAGCTTGTGGGTGGACTGGGTGGAGAACAGCATGGATTCCTTGCATGGAGCCCGCCCCTTGCCGATGGCGTGCATGTCCTTGTAGAAGGGATGGAAGGTGGCGTGGGGCAGCCAGGCTTCGTCGAAGTGCAGGGTGTCGATCTTGCCGTCCAGCATCTCCTTGATGGCTTCCACGTTGTACAGGATGCCGTCGTAGGTGCTCTGGGTGATGGTCAGCACCCGGGGCTTGGCGTCCGGGTTCTTTTCCAGCACTTCACGGGCGAAGGGGTTGGCCAGGATTTTTTTCTTGATGGTCTCCCACTCGAACTCCTCCTTCGGGATCGGCCCGATGATGCCGAAGTTGTTGCGGGTGGGCATCAGGAACACGGGGATCGCGCCGGTCATGATGATGGCGTGGAGGATGGACTTGTGGCAGTTGCGGTCCACCACCACGATGTCGCCGGGGGCCACGGTGGAGTGCCACACGATCTTGTTGGAGGTGGAGGTGCCGTTGGTGACGAAATACAGGTGGTCGGCGTTGAAAATGCGCGCCGCGTTGCGTTCGCTTGCCGCCACCGGGCCGGTGTGGTCCAGCAGCTGGCCCAGTTCTTCCACCGCGTTGCAGACGTCGGAACGCAGCATGTTCTCACCGAAGAACTGGTGGAACATCTGCCCCACCGGGCTCTTGAGAAAGGCCACCCCGCCGGAATGTCCGGGGCAGTGCCAGGAGTAGGAGCCGTCGGCGGCATAGTGGACCAAGGCGCGGAAGAAGGGCGGAGCCAGGGAATCGAGATAGGCCTTGGACTCCCGCACCACGTAGCGGGCGATGAATTCCGGCGTGTCCTCGTACATGTGGATGAAGCCGTGGAGCTCCTTCAGCACGTCGTTGGGAATATGCCGCGCGGTGCGGGTCTCGCCGTGGAGGAAGATGGGAATGTCGGTATTGCGGAAACGGATTTCCTCCACGAAGGCCCGCAACTCGGAGATGGTCTGCTCTTCCTCGTTGGCCAGTTCCTCGTCGTCCACCGACAGGATGAAGGCCGATGCCCGGCTTTGCTGCTGGGCAAAGGAAGTCAGGTCGCCGTAGCTGGTGACCCCCAGGACCTCCATGCCCTCGTCCTCGATGGCCTTGGCGAGGACGCGGATGCCCAGGCCCGAGGCGTTCTCGGAGCGGAAATCTTCATCGATGATGACAACGGGAAAACGGAAACGCATGGTAGGCAGCCCCGAAAAAGGCGTTACTTGGAAGAAGAGGTGGTGCCGACCCGGCGGGTGGCGTCGAGCAGCTTAACACTGCCGTTCTTCAGGCAATATTTCACCAGCCGCATGGAGTTCTTTTCCATGCCCGTGGGATCGAGCACCGTGTCGCCGGTGATGCCGCTGAGGTAGCCGTCGAGCCAGAGCAGGATGCCCGCTCCCTCGTCGGTTTCCAGTTCCTGGATGAGGGTGGTGAAATCGTCGCAGTCCAGCTTGCCGAAGTCCAGCTCGTCCCCCGCCGACGCCAGGGCGGCGTGAAGGGAAAGCAGGAGCGCAGCAGCCAGCAGGAGGGGGCGCATCATATCTTGGGCAGGGTCACGCCCAGCTGACCCTGGTACTTGCCGCCGCGGTCGCGGTAGGAGGTTTCGCACACGTCGTCGTCGTCGGCCTCGAAGAACAGCACCTGGGCCACGCCCTCGTTGGCGTAGATTTTGGCCGGCAGGGGCGTGGTGTTGGAGAACTCCAGGGTCACGTGGCCTTCCCACTCGGGCTCGAAGGGGGTGACGTTGACGATGATGCCGCAGCGGGCATAGGTGCTCTTGCCCAGGCAGATGGTGAGCACGTTGCGGGGAATGCGGAAATACTCCACCGTGCGGGCCAGGGCAAAGGAATTGGGGGGGATGATGCAGTAGTCGGCTTCGATCTCGACGAAGGAGTTGGGATCAAAGTTCTTGGGGTCCACCACCGTGTGGTTGATATTGGTGAACACCTTGAATTCCGTCGCGCAGCGGATGTCGTAGCCGTAGCTGGACGCGCCGTAGGACACGATCTTGCCGCCGTTCGCCTCCCGCACCAGGTTGGGGGAGAACGGCTCGATCATGCCGTGCTCTTCGGCCATGCGGCGGATCCACTTGTCGGACTTGATGCTCATAACTGCCCCCGTGAGGTGGGAGGCGTGAGGCGTGAGGAAAAGCGGTTTTCCGCCTCACCCCTCACGCCTATCGCCTCACGTGTTTTGAATCACGATCTTCGGAAACTTCAGGCTGTGGTCTTCGGCCTGCTTGGCGATCTTGGCCGCTACCCGGCGGGCGATGCCGCGGTAGATTTCCGCCACCCGGCCGTCCGGATCGCTCACCACCGTGGGCTTGCCCTCATCGGTGCCTTGGCGGATGGTGATATCCAGGGGCAAGGCGCCGAGGAACTCGGTGTTGTAGTCCTGGCACATCTTCTCGCCGCCGCCTTCACCGAAGATGCGTTCTTCGTGGCCGCACTGGGAGCAGATGTGCAGGCTCATGTTCTCGATGATGCCGAGGATGGGAATGCCCACCTTCTCGAACATCTTCAGGGCCTTGCGGGCGTCGATCAGGGCGATGTCCTGGGGGGTGGTGACGATCACCGAGCCGGTCACCGGCACCTTCTGGGCCAGGGTCAGCTGCACGTCGCCGGTACCCGGGGGCAGGTCGACGACGAGATAATCCAGGTCCTGCCAGTGGGTGTTGTGCACCAGCTGCTCCAGGGCCTGGGTGACCATGGGGCCACGCCATACCATGGGGGTTTCCACGTCGATCAGGAAGCCGATGGACATGGCTTGCAGGCCGTGGCCGCTCATGGGCTCCAGGGTCTGGTTGTCCACCGCCTCGGGGCGGCCGTGGATGCCCAGCATGGTGGGCTGGGAAGGACCGTAGATGTCGGCGTCCAGGATGCCCACCTTGGCGCCTTCGGCCGCCAGGGCCAGGGCCAGGTTCACGGCGGTGGTGGACTTGCCCACGCCGCCCTTGCCGGAGGCCACGGCGACGATGTTCTTCACCCCCTTCACCAGCTCCACGCCGCGCTGGACGCTGTGGGAGACGATTTTCCAGGAGACGTTGACGGTGGCCTCACTTGCGCCGGCGGCCTTGAGCTTGTCCGCCACCAGAGCGGCGATCTGGCCCTGGACGGTCTTGGCGGGGTAGCCCAGGACGATGTCGACGGTGACCTTGTCGCCGTCGATCTGGATGTTCTTGACGCTCTTGCCGGAAACGAAGTCGCGGCCCGTGTTGGGGTCGGTCAGGTCCTGGAGGGCGGTCTGGATTTGCGCTTCGGAAATCGCCATAACGAATCCTTTATAAGTTCTGGTTCTGCACGAAAGGTGCAAGTTTATCAAATTCTCCTAATGGAGAAACCCAAGTCGGCGGGAATTTTATCGCACGGGACAATTCCCGACAATTTCTCTCTGCCATTATCCGCCCTTTTTACGCCCCGGCGGCATTTCCATTACAATTCAGCCTTTGACGCCACCCCATAAGAATCGCCATGTCCCGCAAAATCCTCGTCACCTCCGCCCTCCCCTACGCCAACGGCAGCATCCACCTGGGTCACCTGGTGGAATACATCCAGACAGACATCTGGGTGCGCTTCCAGAAAATGCAAGGGCACCACTGCCACTACGTGTGCGCCGACGACACCCACGGCACCCCCATCATGCTGCGGGCGGAGAAGGAAGGCCTCACCCCCGAACAGCTGATCGCCAACGTGTGGCAGGAGCACAAGGCGGACTTCGACGGCTTCCTGGTGGGTTTCGACAACTACTACTCCACCAACACCCCGGAAACCCGGCACTACGCCAACGATATCTACGGCAAGCTGAAGGCCGCCGGCCTGATCGAGGTGCGCGCCATCGAGCAGTATTACGACCCGGAAAAGGAAATGTTCCTGCCGGACCGCTTCATCAAGGGCGAGTGCCCCAAGTGCCACGCCAAGGACCAGTACGGCGACAGCTGCGAAGCCTGCGGCGCCACCTATTCCCCCACCGACCTGATCGAGCCCTACTCCGCCGTCTCCGGCGCCACGCCGGTGCGCCGCCAGTCGGACCACTATTTCTTCAAGCTGTCCGACCAGCGCTGCCGCGATTTCCTCAAGGAGTGGATCAAGCCGCCCCAGGTGCAGGACGCCGCCGCCAACAAGCTCAACGAATGGCTGGAAGGCGGCCTGTCCGACTGGGACATCTCCCGGGACGCCCCCTACTTCGGCTTCGAGATTCCCGATGCGCCGGGCAAGTACTTCTACGTCTGGCTCGACGCCCCCATCGGCTACATGGGCAGTTTCAAGAACCTATGCGACCGCTTGACCCCCTCTCCCCTTGAGGGAGAGGGCAGGGGTGAGGGGGGGCTTAATTTTGACGACTATTGGGATCGTGAAAAGGCCGCCAAAGCCGGCACCGAGGTCTACCACTTCATCGGCAAGGACATCCTCTATTTCCACGCCCTGTTCTGGCCCGCCGAACTGGAGCACGCCGAATACCGCACCCCCACCGGCGTTTTCGCCCACGGCTTCCTCACCGTCAACGGCCAGAAGATGTCCAAGTCCCGGGGCACCTTCATCACCGCCCGCAGCTACCTGGACCACCTGAAGAACCCGGAATACCTGCGCTACTACTTCGCCGCCAAGCTGGGCAACGGCGTGGACGACATCGACCTCAACCTGGACGACTTCACCGCCCGGGTGAACAGCGACCTGATCGGCAAGTACGTCAACATCGCCAGCCGGGCGGCGGGGTTCATTGCCAAGCGCTTCGACGGCAAGCTTGCGGAAAACATCACTTCCGAGGACGCCGACAGTAAACTCAAAACTATCGCCGGTGCAGCCCCTGCTCTCGCCGAATTCTACAAAAACCGCGAATTCGGGAAAGTAATGCGTGAGATCATGTGGCTTGCCGACCTCGCCAACCAGTACGTGGACGAGCACAAGCCCTGGGAGCTGGCCAAACAGGAAGGCATGGAAACCCGCCTGCACGAGGTGTGCAGCGTCAGCCTCAACCTGTTCCGCCTCCTCACCCTGTACCTCAAGCCGGTGCTGCCCAAGCTGGCCTCCGATGTGGAAACCTTCCTCGCCATTCCGCCCCTGGCCTGGAAGGACGCCGCAACCCTGCTGCTGGGCCACGAAATCCGCCCCTACCAGCACCTGATGACCCGTATCGACCCGAAACAAGTGGAAGCCATGATCGACGCCAACAAGCAATCCCTCGCCCCCGCCACCGACGCCCATTCCCAGGCCCGCCACGGAGAGAAACAGCAGCACCAAACACACCCCTCTCCCGCCGGGAGAGGGGCAGGGGGTGAGGGACCCAAGTCGGCTTCGACCACCGCTGTTCCCTCACCCCAAACCCCTCTCCCGGGGGGAGAGGGGCTTATCAGCATCGACGACTTCGCCAAGGTGGACCTGCGCATCGCCCGCATCGCCAACGCCGAGCACGTGGAAGGCGCGGACAAACTGCTGCGTCTCACCCTGGACGTGGGTGAACTGGGCACCCGCCAGGTATTCGCCGGCATCAAGTCGGCCTACGCGCCGGAGAAACTGGTGGGCCGCCTGACGGTGATGGTGGCCAACCTGGCCCCGCGCAAGATGAAGTTCGGCCTGTCCGAAGGCATGGTGCTGGCCGCCTCCGGCAACGAGCCCGGCCTGTTCATCCTCTCCCCCGACGAAGGCGCCCAGCCGGGCATGAAGGTGAAATAAGCCTTAGAACGGATGCTTCCGGAGTGTCCTACACTCTAGGAAAACCATCACCTTAAGGGGGGAGCATCCATGGCCGACATCGAAACCGTCGCACTGCTGCGGGAATCCGCCCTGGGCAGCGAGCTGTCCGAGGAAGAATGCGCCCTGCTGGCCAACATCGTCTCCCGCCGCACCCTGGTGAACGACGAGGTGCTGATCGAGGAAGGCCTGGTGGACCACAGCCTGTACGCGGTGATCGACGGCGCCCTGGCGGTGACCAAAGCCACCGGCTGGGGGGACGGGGTGACCCTGCACGTGCTGGAGGCCGGGGACTTGGCCGGGGAGTTGGGCTTCATCGACGGCACCCCCCACAGCGCCACCCTGCGCTCCATCGGCGCCACCGAAATCTTCATCCTGGAGCGGGTGCTGTTCGAAACCCTGGTGGACCACCAGCCCTGGCTGGCCTACCGGGTGATGCGGGCCATCCTGCGCACCGTCCACGTCATCCTGCGGCGCATGAACGCCCAGTACATCGAGCTTTCCAACTACATTTCCCGCCAGCACGGCAAATTTTGAATCTCACCCGCCACCTCCTCATCCGCGGCCAGGTCCAGGGCGTGTGGTTCCGGGAATCCATGCGCTATCAGGCCGAAGCCCTGGGCGTCACCGGCTGGGTGCGCAACCGCCGGGACGGCACGGTGGAAGCCATGGTTCAGGGGGAGGAGGACGCCGTCCAGGCGATGATCGCCTGGGCCCGCAGAGGGCCGGAGGCGGCCCGGGTGGAGAGCGTGGACGTAGCGGATGGCTGGGGAGAATACGCCGCCTTCGAGCGGCGGGAATCGGCGTAGCGCAGGCGAGGTCGCCTGCGCGACAAAAACGGCGTCAAGCCCTACGCCGCGTCGGCTGCGGGAACCAGATACGGCACATACTGCCGGTCGATTTCCTGAATGTGCTCCTTCAGCCATTTTTCCAGCAGGTCGCAGAAGAAATCCACCGACAGTACGCTGGTGCCAAGGTGCATGTCTTCCTCCACCTCCCCCATAAGCAGGGCAAAGCTTTCGTGCTTCCGCTTGTGATCTTCGTAGCCGGGATAACCGGCCTCCTGCATCAGGCGTTCTTCTTCGGCGAAATGGGTACGGGTGTAGTCCAGCAGTTCGTACAACGCCTTGCAGGACAGGCGGTATTCCACCAAGGGATCGGCACTGTTCCGCGCCGCCCGTAGTTCGTCGATGAGGGCGAACAGGCGCCCGTGCTGGCTGTCGATGGTTACGTGGCCGATGAGCAGGCCACTCGGAACGAGATTCGGCATGGGGTATTCCTAGCATTCAATTCAACTGATGTTGTGAATACTAGCGGCATCCGCCATCGAAAAAAATCGTGGGATACCCGTAAGGGAAAACCCTGAACCCCCCTATGCCTTTGGCCCTAGGACTTGCCGGCGCCGCCCTCCGGCATCATCACCTCGATGCGGTTGCGGTTGACGTTCATGAATACGCCGCCGGAAATCTTGCGGCCGTTGAGGTCCCACACCTCGGCGTCGGTGACGGCGAAAAAATCCCGCGTCTCGGACAGGTAATCCGTCACCCGTGCGCCGGGCAGCAGGTCGATGTCGCCGACAATGCGGTAATGGCCGGTGAGGATAATCACTCTGGTTTTGGTTTCCCCGTTCATAGCTGCCTCCCTCCTGATTATTGCCTGAATGATAACCTACCGGAACAAGCCCGCCAGCGCGGCGTAATAAACCTCCGCCCCTCCCCCCCCCTCCGCCGGCGCCCAGGGGGCCTTCTCCCCTTCCGCCAAGGCCACGTAGGGCCCGGACTTGGCCTCGAAGAACACTGTCCCCGGCTCCAGGCCCAGCACCGAGTGGAACGTGCCGTGGGGGATGTTCACCCCCACCGCCTCGCCGCCGGGTTTCAGCACCGCGGTTCCCACGACTTGCCCGGCGGCATCGAAATACACCACCCCCAGCGCCCCCCGCAGCACGATCATCGCCTCGTCCTTGTCAGGGTCCAGGTGGCGGTGGGGCGGAATGTAGGATCCGGGTTCCACGGCGTTGAGCAGGCGGTGGCAGGGGTCGGCGTCCGCCCGGTGGTAGTTGCGGTTCTTGCGCCGGCGGGGGGACTGTTCCGCTTCCGCCGTGACGGAATCCAGAACTGTTTGGGTGATGAGGGTGTCGAATGAATTGTTCACTTTGGCGTATTCACTTGCTGTGGACTAACATTAATTTCACATTATGCCGCTAAGCTGAAGTCTGCCATAGACAGACAACAAGAACGTAAAGCCTTCACCCATAGCCGCCACCCCTGGAGCGAGATTATGACCGCTGAAACCGTCGTGCCCATTTCCGATTTGCGTAATAGCCAACTGCGCTTCCGCGCCATGGAGTCGGGCCACCGCGCCTGCCTGGGCTGCGGCCAGGCCCTGGCGGCCCGGCTGGTGACCGAGGCGGCGGGGCCGGACGTCATGCTGGCCAACGCCACCGGCTGCCTGGAAATCTTCACCACCCCGTGGCCGGAATCGTCCTGGCGGGTGCCATGGATGCATTCCCTGTTCGAGAACACCGGCGCCCTGGCCTCCGGCATGGAAGCCGCGCTGAAGGCCCAGGGCAAGTCCACCAAGGTCATCGCCATGGGCGGCGACGGCGGCACCTTCGACATCGGCTTCCAAGCCCTGTCGGGGATGCTGGAGCGGGGGCACAATGTGCTCTACGTGTGCTACGACAACGAAGCCTACATGAACACCGGCATCCAGCGCTCCAGTTCCACGCCCCACGCGGCCATGACCACCACCTCGCCCCCGGGCAAGGAACGCATGGGCAAGCGGCACCTGAAGAAGGACATCATCTCCATCATCGCCGCCCACCACATCCCCTACGCCGCCACGGCGTCCGTGGCCTACCCGTCGGACCTGCGCAAGAAGGTGCGCCGGGCCTTGGCCATCGAGGGGCCGACCTTCCTGCAGATCCACGCCCCCTGCCCCCTGGGTTGGGGCCACGAGGGCGACCAGAGCATCGCGGTGGCGCGCCTTGCGGTGCAAAGCGGACTCTTCCCTTTGATCGAACTGGAGCGGGGCCGTCTGGCGGGAGCCATGCCCCTGCGGGACGTCCGCCCGGTGGCCGAGTACCTCAAGGCCCAGCAGCGCTTCCGCCACCTGTTCCAGGACGACCCCCGGGCGCGAGAGGAACTGGAGCACCTGCAGGCCCTGGCGGACCACAACATCGAAATCTACGGCCTGCGGGGCGATCACCCGGACAAGCTGGACAGCGAAGGCGCCGATACCGTCCGCCGCGGCGGTGCGCGCTGGGCGTAACAGGTTTTTTTGGAGGCAATACCATGGCTCTGATACTCACCCGAGGCGGTTTTTCCCTGCCCGGCACTTCCATCAACTTCAAGACCGGCACCTGGCGGGTGCAGAAGCCTTTCCACCGCCACCTGTCCGCCCCCTGCCACTCCGCCTGCCCGGCGGGTGAGAACGCCCAGGCCTGGATCGCCAAGGTGGACGAGGGCCTGTTCCAGCAAGCCTGGGAAACCCTGGTCACGGTCAACCCCCTGCCCGCCGTCACCGGCCGGGTGTGCCACCACCCCTGCGAAACCGCCTGCAACCGGGGGCAGTTCGACGAGGCCATTTCCATCAACAAGATCGAGCGCTTCCTGGGGGACGAGGCCATCGAGCAGGGCTGGGCCTACCCCGTGGACAAGCCCCGCAAGTCCGCCCTCCGCGCCGCCGTGGTGGGCGCCGGCCCCGCCGGTCTGTCCGCTTCCTACCATTTGGTGCGGCTGGGCTACAACGTGACCTTGTTCGACCAGCTGCCGGAAGCCGGCGGCGTCCTGCGCACCGCCCTCCCCGCCTACCGCCTGCCCCGCCTGGTGCTGGATGCGGAAGTGGGCCGCCTGCTGTCCGTGGGCATCGACTTCCGGCCCCAGCACCGCCTCGGCCGCGACATGTCCCTGGACGAGCTGAAGGCCGACTATTCGGCGGTGTTCCTCGGCCCCGGCGACCAGAAAAGCCGGGAATGGAGCATCGACGGCGTGGTGCAGCGGGACCTCCACGTGGGCATCGACTTGCTCAAGGAATGGGTCGCCATGGGCTCGGTGCCCCAGTGCACCAGCGCCGCCATCGTCGGCGGCGGCAACACCGCCATCGACCTGTCCCGCATCCTCAAGCGGGCCGGGGTGCAGGAAGTGCACGTCATCACCCACCAGTCCCTCCCCGGCCCCGGCATCCCGAAAGAGGACGCCATGACCGCCATCCCGAGGGAAATCGACCAGGCCCTGGAAGAAGGCGTGGTGATCCATCCCCATCGCGGCATCCGCCGCCTCATTCTGCGGGGCGAGAAAGTGGTGGGCGTGGAACTGGTGCACATGAAGAAAATGGACAAGGGCGGCAAGAAGCAGACCATCGCCTTCGAGGGCACCGAGACCGTGCTCCACGTGGACCAGGTGATCCCCGCCGTGGGCCAGGAAGTGGACCCCTTCGGCATGGAAGATTTGCTGCACCAGAAGCACTCTTTCGAGGTGGACCCCTGGGGCCGCATCGCCGGCAAGGACGGCGTCTTCGTCGGCGGCGACGCCCGCTCCGGCTCCAGCGGCACCATGAGCGGCGCGGTGGGTGACGGCCGCCGTGCCGCCGAGGCCATCGACGCCTACCTGCGGGAAGCAGCGCCCCCCGGGGAGGACACCACCCCCACCATCGCCTTCGAGCAACTCAACGTCAACTACTACGAGCACGCTCCCCGCCAGCAGGAAGCGGTGCTGCCGGTGGACCGGCGCAAGGGCACCGAGGAGATCGAGGGCGGCCTGTCATCCAGCCAGGTGGCCCTGGAAGCCCAGCGCTGCTTCTCCTGCGGCAGCTGCTTCGCCTGCGACAACTGCTGGACCCTGTGCCCCGACCAGGCAGTGCTGAAGACCAAGGAACTGGCCTCCGACGGCTCCCACTACGTGTTCGACTTCGACTACTGCAAGGGCTGCGGCCTGTGCGCCGAGGAATGCCCCTGCGGCTTCATCGCCATGGAAGAGGAGATTTAAGGGCTCATCATGTCAATCCGAGACATCTTCATCCGGGAAGTGGCCTCCGCCTCCGACGGCAACACCGTCTACGAAGCGGCCATGTTCATGCGCAAAGCCCACGTGGGCTCCCTGGTGGTGGTCAACGAGCAGCACAACCCCATCGGCATCCTCACCGACCGGGACATCGTGCTGTCGGTGGTGGCGGCCGGCCTGGAGCCGAGGGAGGTCAAGGTGACGGACGTGATGACCCGGGATCCCCTGGTGGTGCACGAGGAAGCCGACCTGTGGGGCACCATCCAGATCATGCGCGCCCACGGCGTGCGCCGCTTGCCGGTGGTCAACAACCAGCATCAGTTGGTGGGCATCATCGCCGCCGACGACATGCTCGAACTCCTGGCCAAGCAGGGCTACACCCTGATCGAACTGATCGGCCAGGAACAGATAAAGGAACTCAACCGGCTGAACTGAATGGTCCACCCCGCTGTCCGATAGTCATCGGTATTTCGTCTGATGCGTTATTCAGACACCCTCATCGGAAAGCGAGGTGCACCATGAAAACCGTAACCGTTCTCATCGCAATCTGTTCCGTCCTGGCCGGCTGTGCCACCCAGGGCTCCACCCGTTACAGCCGCTGCGACCCCACCGTGGGCGCCATCGTCGGCGGCGTGGCGGGCGGGGTGATAGGTTCCAACATCGGGGCCGGCCGGGGCCGGGATCTGGCCACTGTCGCCGGTGCCGCCGGCGGCGCCTACGCAGGCCATCAATACTGCAAGTAGCTCCTCCTCCAACTCCACTGCTTACGTGCTGCGCAGGCAGTGGAGCAATTCCTCCATGGCGGTAAATTCCGCCACATCGATCCCTGCGGCGCGGAAGTTCAGACTGTCCGGGTACCCGCTCGCCGCTTTTGCGCGGGAGCTCTCAACCCAGCCCTCCAGCCAGGAAAGCGCGGCCAGCTGACTGGCGTATTCCAGCCGGCGGGAAGCCGACGCCCCCGTTTGCCAAAAGCTTTTGCGGGACAAGATGCCATAAACGCGGGTGATCTCGCGCATTTCCCTGTGCAGCAAGGCCGCGGCAAGGCGTCCCTCGCACTCCCCCAGCAGCTCCCCACGAGCAATTTCGGCATGGCGGGCGATAGCGCTCCGAATGCAACGATAGGCCGGACCTTCCCGGTCGCCGGGCGGGGCCAGGGCAAGCAGGTTCTCCATCGCCATCAGAGCGGCCAATATCTGGCTCGGACTCTTGAAGTCCCGCCATAAGGCCCGGCACCGTTCCTCCACCGCCCGGGGAGAAACCTTGAAAACAACAACGTCCGATTCGCCCATCATGGCCGCCTCAGTGGCGCCGCACCGTGATCAGCTGGGGGTCGTCCCCATGCTCGAGAAGGATGCGCCTTACGCGGTCCTGCCACAGCCGAGCGAATTCTTCCCTGGCGGCGACAGAATCGTTCCCCCGTAAAATGTCATCCAGCAGCGTTTTGACTCGCGGGTCTGCGGGAACCACCTCGGGGTGGTAGCTGACCTGCACACGGGAATCGTTGTCATTGCAGGCGAATTCCATATCTCCATCAATAGCGGCAGAAAAGAACAAGCGGCGGCGGCGTTCGAAACGACCGCCGATGCCCTTAAAGCCGCCCGCCCCAGACGCCCCCGTAATCAGGCCGGCCACGCTGGCCATGACCCCCGTCACACCGGCGTCTTCGGCCCCGCGCAGGCGGACCAGAATATGCCCTCTTTCCGGCAGCGAATCCGGGTAAAGCAGCTGCAGCGCCGTGCGGGTCATCAGATAGGCGCCGGCGACGGTAGGACAGGAATGGCCCGCCAATTTGACGGCATCGGCATAGCCGTACTCGATATCTCCTGCGGCGCAGGCCCCCAGAAACTCTGCCAGGCTGTCGTGAACCAGGATGGGGGAAACGAGCGAAAAAAATTCGGGGTAAGGCATGGGGAACATCCGTTTTTCGGGACATGTATCAGCATGACCAATTGTTTCGAAGATGCCCTTGATTCAGGTCAAGCCGGAAATTGCGCGCATCGCTGCCGGAACGATGCAAAAAAGAACCCCGCCGGCGGCGGGGTTCCTATCGGTGGCCTTATTGGGCCGGTGGCGTCTGCTGCATCATGCCTCCGCCGGGCCCCATGCCGCGGCCCGGCCCCATGCCCCCTCCGGGTCCCATCCCGCCGCGCCCGCCCATGCCGGCAGCGGCGCCGCAGCGCGGGGGTTCGGGCAGTGTCATGCCTTTTGCCTTGGCCCGGTCCTGCATCTGGGCGTGGTGGTCCTCGCAAATCTGCTGCTGCTCTTCCGGGGTTTTGGCGGCGCGCATCTTGTTGCGATATTCGATCCGTTCCTGGGGCGTCATCATCTGGGAGCCGTAGACCTGCTGCCGGACCTGCTTTTTCTGAGGGACGGGCGCCTTGGCGGGCTCGTCGGCCGCCTGGACGGAGAAGGCGGCAAAGACCAGCAGGAGGGACAGGGAATTCTTCTTCATGGGGTACTCCTTTCGTTGAAGGGCGCCGTTAAGCCCGGCGCGTCCTCCATTATAGGAAACCTCAGAGCACCCCGAATTCCGCCGGGGAACGGGCGTAGAACAGGGACAGCCCCTCCCCCTGCAAGGATTCCAGCAGGCCTTCCGCCGCCTCGTCGCTGAGGAAGAATTCCACCACCACCGGCAGGTCCCCGCCCAACTCGAAGAAATGGTCCTCGTGGAGCACGCCGTGGCGGCCGAAGCCCGCCACGGCCCGCAGGGCGGAGCCGCCGTGAATGCCGGACTGCTTGGCGTGCTCCAGCAGCCATTCGTAGAGCAGGACGCCGTGATGGCGGTGGTTTTCTTGGACGTAGAAGCGCAGGCAGGTTCCGGGCATGGCAAACCTCGATTAACGTAAACGTCGCGAAGCGACACTAAAGCCCCCCTCTCCCGCAAGCGGGAGAGGGAGGGGTGAGGGAACGGTCATGGCGAATTGCGCTTTCATGTTCAGAGTAGTAATTCGCCATGACCGTTAGGATCGGGCAAGCAGGTTGACGGTGAGCATCCCCAAGGCAGTCATGGCCAGGGAGCCCACCAAATGCGTCCCGGCGGCAGCGAAGGCCCACAGGTACTGGGCCCGGGCCATGAGGGTCACCACCTCGGCGGAGAAGGTGGAGAAGGTGGTGAGGCCGCCGAGAAAACCGGTGACGATGAACAACCGGGCTTCCGGCGGCAGGCCGGCGTGCTGGGAGAAGTAGGCCACCGCCATCCCCACCAGGTAGCCGCCGAGCAGGTTGGCGGCCAGGGTACCCAGGGGCAGGGTGGGGAAAACCGGGTTGAGGGCGACGCCCAGCCACCAGCGCAGCCAGGCGCCGAAGGCCGCCCCTCCCCCCACCGCAAGCAAGCCGTAGAGACCCATGGCCTTACGCCTGGGGCAAATGGGCGGCCAGGTAGCCGCCGCGGCCGCGGATGTGGTCGAAATAGACCTTCACGAAGTCGGGGATCACCGATCCCTTCACCGCCGGCAGGGCTATCAGGGCGTCGTTCCAGGCTTCCAGCTTGGGAAACTCGGCCGGATCGTAGAGGGGCTGGGCCTGGTTGAGCAGTTCCAGCCGCATCAGGAGGGGAGCGAAGGCGGTGTCGGCGAGGGAAAACCGGTCGCCGTTGAAAAAGGGCGCCGGGTCGAGGCTCTGCTCCAGGCGCCGCAGCTTGGCCCCCAGGGCCTGGCGGCATTCCTCGAACCTGGCCTGGTCCGGGGCCACCGTGAGTTGGTACAGGTCCACCAGGCAGGCGGAGGCGAACTCGATCCAGGCCCGGTTGAGGGCCCGCTGCACAGGGTCTTCCGGGTGCAGGCGGGGGGGAGTGGTTTCGTCCAGGTATTCGTTGATCACCGCCGATTCGAACAGCACCGCCCGGTTCCCCACCTTGAGCAGGGGCACCTTGCCGAAGGGGGAGATTTCCCCGAACCAGGCGGGGGGATGGTCCAGGTCGATGTAGGTCAGGGTGAAGGGCACGGCCTTGTAGCGCAGGGCGATCACCGCGCGCTGCACGAAGGGGCAAAGCTTGAAGCTGACCAGTTCCAGTTGTTCCATGATGCCTCCCTGGGCGTGTTCGCGTTTCGATACCTCGGCACGAACGGTTTTTTCAGCGCTTCCCTAGGCGCAAAGGGTTTGCCAGAAGCCCGCATCGGGCTCGGCCAGCAGCCGCTCCATCAGCCCCGCCGCCGAGTCCAGGTGGGCGGCGGCGGCATGGCTCAGGCCGGCCCCCAGTTCGAAGCTCTCTCCCGCCACCGTTAGCAGGAAGGCAGGGGGCGGCTCCTTGCCGTACACCTGGCGGAACACGGCCAGCACAGCCGAGGGGGAAAGGGCATGGGTAGTATAACCGACGTCCTGCTTCGCCCGCAGCCGCTCCAGGCGCCAGGGGGGCGAACAGGACGCGCCGGCGTCGAGGAACAGGGCCAGGCCGGCCCCTTCCAGGTCGGCGGCGTGCTCCACCTGGAGTTGGAAATCGGTGATCAGCTCCGGCCCGGGGCCGGAGGCCGCCAGGTCGGCGATGCGGTCGAGGAGCAGCGGGCCCAGCGCGTCGTCCCCCCGGCTGGGGTTGCCGTAGCCGAGGATGACGAGGCGCCCGCTCAACCCGGCTCCGTCATTGGAGGTAGCAGGAACCCGAGTCGGCGGGCTGGCCGTTGGCGACTTCCTCCGGGGTGGCGTCGCGGATGTCGGTCACGTCCACCACGAAGGTGACGGTCTTGCCGGCCAGGGGATGGTTGGCGTCGATGGTGAGCTTGCCGTCTTCGATGCGGGTGACGTGGAACAGCATGGCCTCGCCCCGCTCGTTCTCGAACTCCACCTCGGCGCCGAGGAAGCGGAACTCGGGGGGAACGTTGTCCACATCGTCGGTGAAGGTCAGCTCGGGACGGTGGGGGCCGAAGCCTTGTTCCGCCGTCAGGGTCACTTCCACCCGTTCGCCGATGCCCTTGCCGTCCAGGGCCATCTCCACCTGCTCGAACAGGTCGCTGCCCGCGCCGTGGACGTAGCCCACCGGCACGTCGGACTGCTCGAACACGGAGCCGCTGTCGTCGATGATGGAATAGGTCAGGTAAACCACCTTGTTTTTCGCTATCTTCTGCTCGGACATACGTATTTTTCCGTAGGGTGAAAAATGCCGCAGTTTACCCCATCCCCGGCGCCCTAGCCATGACGATGGCCAACCACTTCCAGGGAGATTTCCACCTGCCGCTGATGGGCCCCGGGCGCCCAGCTCAGAGACAGGGTCACCGCCTGCATGATCTTCTCGAATCCGGCTTCGGACTGGGACACGGTGAAGTGGGGCCGGGCCACCAGCCGGGCCGGGCGGTTGCAGCGCAGGATCAGCTTGCCGCCCATCACGTCGTCCTCCAGGATCAATTCGGTCATCGCCGCCAATTCCAGTTCCTGGCCGAAACCGCAGGGCACCTCGCCCTGGTGGATGTAGCGCCCCGCCGGGCCGTCGCAGCTGGGCATGGCAAGGTTGATTTCCGTGGTCAGGCCGTGGCGGGCCTTCTCGTGGAAATGGTAGGCCACCGCCAGCCGGTTGCCCTCCAGCCCGTAGACCTTGTGCAGCTTGAAACCGGGGGAACGGTATTCCAGTGCCCCCTCCTTGTGGCGTTCCTCCGGGGCGTAGTCACGCACCGGCTGAGCCGCCTCGCCCTCGTGCCACAGGTAATCCAGGAACAATGCCCGGCCGTAGTCGTCCACCGCCAGGTCGGCGGGGGTGATGACGTGCTTGAAGCTCACCCGGTCGTGGGCGGAGGCGATGCCCTCTTCCCACAATTTATGTTGATGGGAGCTTTCCTGGAGCTGGATCTTGCGGTGGTAATGCTCGGGCTGGCGGCGCAAGGTGTCGCCGAAGTTGTGGGTCAGGGCGTAGGCATCCAGCTCCCGCACGGCGGCGGCCCCGTCCTCGGCCACCACCGCCTGGAGAATATCGTTGTGCAGAAAGGCTTCCTCCACCCCGTCCAGGTCCAGGTCGGCCCGCTCCAGCGCGGGGCGAGGCTGCTTGCGATCCAATTCCCGTTCCAGGGCCACGATGGCCCGGTACACCGCCCGGCGCAGGTGGGGCAGATACAGGCCGCCGAACAGGCCATGCCAGTACGCGTCGTTGGCCTGGGCCTCGTAGAGGTCGTGGCGCAAGGCGGCGGTCTTCTGCTTTTCCGGCAGGGCGTCGAAGCGCGCGGAAAGCTGGAGCATGCGCTTGTGCATCCAGTTGGATTCCGGGTAGCGGGAGAGGAAATTCTTCCACATGCCGCCGCGGAGAAAGGCCTTGTGGCGGTCGAAGCGACCGGAATTGCGGCTCTCCTGCACCAGGTCGGCGTACTCGTTGGCCTCCCTCGCCGGCAGGGTCCATTCGTTCATCTCGATGTAGGAGGTGGTGGGCAGGTAGACCACGCCCCGGGTCTTCGCTTGCCGGTGGTAGTCCCGGAAGTGGTCGGTGCGGAGGAGGGGGGATTTGAGCACCCCCTGGATGAAGTCCGTGAGCCAGCCCTTTTCGTACACCCACTGGTAGGTTTCGGGCCAGATGCCGAATTTCTCGATGTCATCGAAGTAGATTGCCGCGGCATGTTCCCCCGGCTCTTTCGCCAGGCTTTCCAGGTAGGCCACGGCGTCCGGCGCGGTGGAGAACGGGATGCGGTAGCGCAGGGCCTCGGAGATGGGGAACAGGTCCAGGCGGCGGCCGTCCTCCTCGGTGGTGAAATAGCCGTTCAGGGCCGCCATGGGCTTGCCGGCGCAAAGGAAGTGGTAATCGTCCACGGTGACGTAGCCGATGTCCGAATCCGCCAGGGCCGGCACCACCGTGGCCTCCCAAACCCGCTCCGTGAGCCAGGCTCCTTCGGGCCGCTGGCCGAGGCGCTGGTCCAGCTTGTCGGACAGGGCCTTGACCTGCCCCACCCGGTCCCGGTAGGGGATCACCGCCAGCACCGGCTCGGTGTCGCCAGCGCCGAACAGCTCCACCTGGCCCCGGGCCACCATCTCCTTCAGCAGCGCCATGTCCTCCGGGTAGCGCTCCAGCAGCCAGTCCAGCAGCCAGCCGGAAAAATGGATGGCGAAGCGGAATTCGGGAAAGCGATGCAGGGTGTGGATGAAGGGCCGGTAGCAGCGGAAGTGGGCGTCCTCCAGCACCTCGGGAAAATTGCCGACGGGCTGGTGGGCGTGGACGCCGAACAGGAGGGAGACGGTGTGGGTCATAGGTCGCTTCGTATTGGTGTTTGGAAAGAGCCAAAACAGATTTTCACCGCGGCGGACGCGGAGGGCGCAGAGGAAAACCTGAAGACAAGGGATTCACCGGCACTCGAAACCGCTGTTCCTCTGCGTCCTCCGCGTCCTCTGCGGTTCAATTGCATTGTATAACCAACCTCAAGTGGCGCGCCGCATGGTGCCCCCGGCCTCCACGATCTCGCCGGACGCGCCGCGGCAGATGGGCCGGCTGAGTTCGGCGGGAACGGGGAGTTTGAGCAGGCGGTGGAGGATGGCGAGGTTGTCCCGGAACAGCTTATCGAAGCTGCCGACGCTGATGGCCGGGTTGTAGTCGCCGAACCACCAGAACCAGTCGGAGCCCTCGCAATCGGACAGGTGATTGCGGGCCGCCTCCTGCTCCGCTTCGGTAAGGCGGCCGCTGGCCATCACCATGTCGAAGCTGGCCTTGGCAGCGCACAGAAGGTCCCAGGCCCGGTTCTTGGCCGGATCGCCGATCCAGGTGGAGAAGTTGCCGTAGACCCAGCTCCCCGCCACCAGCCGGGGAAGTTGGCCCTCCACCGGACAGGGCGGGGTGCGCTTGCCGGGCACGCACTCCTCCAGGTAGTCGCGGAAGGTGGTGGTGCGGATGTAGGGATGGTTCTCCAGGGCGGCATAGAGGCCGGAGAGGAAGTAATAGCCGTTGTAAGGGTAGTACTCCCAGGCGTTCTCCCCGTCCATGATGACGCTCACCACCGGCTCTTCGCCGGCGGGGGTGTGGCGCCAGATGTCCTCCAACTGGTGGATGAAATGGTGCACGGCGTCGCTGCCGTACCATTTGGCGTATTCGAAGCCGATCAGGTCGGACAGCACGTCGTCCCGGAAGAAGCAGACGAAATTCTTTATCCCGTCCAGCCGGTAGGGCCGGTAAAGGTAGGCATTCTTGTCCGGCAGGGCCGCGCTGTGGGACCCGCTGCGCAGGCTGTTGGCCAGCACCCCCTGCCCGGTGGCGGCCCAATGGACGCCCTGGTCGGCCATCAGGCGCAGGGTTTCCATGGATACCCCCCCTTCCGCCGGCCACATGCCCACGGCCTTTTCGCCGAAGCGGTGGCGGTGGCTGTCCAGGGCGGCCTGGATGTGGGACACCACCCGGGTGCGCCCGCCGGGATAGAAGGCGGATTCGGGCAGGGCGGTATCGGGGGCGCTGTCCCGGGCGCATTTGAAGTCGATCAGCAGCGGGGCGATGGGGTGGTGGTAGGGGGTGGTGGACAGTTCCACCCGGCCGCTCTTGGCCAGCTTGCGGTAACGGCCGACGAGGTCGCGGATCAGGGTGCCGAGGAGGTCGTAGAGCCGGCGCCGGTCCTCGGCACTGAAACCGGTGCCCTGGGCCATGAGGCGGGGCAGCAGGTCGGAGTTGCGCCGCACGGTTTCCCCTATCCACACCAGGTGGTACCACACCAGCAGGTCGGCCATGTACTGGGACGACAGGTATTCCTGCTTCGGCCCCCCGGGAGCCTGGACCAGCTTGTACAGATCGTGCAACCGCCGATAGGGCGGGTAAGGCTCGATCATCTTGGCGTGGTCGCTGCGGAAGCAGCTCTCCAGGATGCGCTGCCGCTCCTCGACGCTGAGGTTCTCCAGATCCGGCCGGGGCAGCAGGGACAGGAGGGGGTCCTTCACCTCCCCTTCCTCGAACTGGCGGGCGTAATCCTCCAGCTGGTCGAGGAGCACCGGCACGAAGTTCACCACCGCCTTGACCTGGCTGTTTTCCAGGTGCCAGGCCATGTCGGTGTAGTCCTTCAAGGCGTGGAGGTAAGTCCACGGCAGGGTGAACTCCCCCGTCAGCAGGTTGCGGTAGTCCGGCTGATGCATGTGCCAGCACAGGATCAGATGCAGCTTTTTGTTCTTGTCCATCGCCGCTCCGCGGATTGAGGGCTAGCGCCCCTGGTGAACGTCCAGCCCCAGCATTTCCGGGGTCACCAGGGTGATGCCCCGGTCGCTGACGTAAAAACGCTTGGCATCTTCTACCGGGTCGAAGCCGATGCGCGTACCCTCGGGGATGATGCAGCCCTTATCCACCACCACCCGCCGCAAGTAGCAGTCGGCCGAGATGGTAACGTTGGGCAGGATCACCGAGTCCTCCACCGTGGCGCGGTCGTTCACCTTGACGTTGGAGAACAGCAGGGAACGGCGCACCGTGGCGCCGCTGATGATGCAGCCTCCGGACACCATGGAGTCGAAAGCCTGGCCCCGGCGGCTGTCGTCGTCGAACACGAACTTGGCCGGCGGCAGCTGCTCCTGATAGGTCCAGATGGGCCATTCATGGTCGTACATATTGAGATCCGGCGTCACCTTGGTCAGCTCCATATTGGCCTCCCAGTAGGCATCCACCGTCCCCACGTCGCGCCAGTAGGGCCGGTCCTTCGGACTGCCGACGCAGCTGTCGCCGAAGCGGTGGGCGAACACCCGGTACTTGGAAATCATGTAGGGGATGAGGTCGTGGCCGAAGTCGTGGCCGGACTGCGTGTCGTCGGCGTCCCGCACCAATTGCTCGTAGAGGAAGGCGGCGTTGAACACGTAGATGCCCATACTCGCCAGAATCCGGTCCGGCTGGCCGGGAATGGTGACGGGATTCTCTTTCGGCTTTTCCTGGAAGCCCACGATGCGCCCCTCCTCGTTCACCGACATGACGCCGAAGGCATGGGCCTCCTCCACCGGCACGTCGATGCAGCCGATGGTCATGTCGGCGGAGTTGGCAGCGTGGAAGGCCAGCATCTCGCCGTAGTCCATCTTGTACACGTGGTCGCCGGCCAGGATCAGTACGTATTCCGGATCGTAGTAGCGCAGGATGTCCAGGTTCTGGAACACCGCGTCCGCCGTGCCCTGGTACCAGTGGTCCTCGGACACCCGCTGCTGGGCGGGAAGCAGTTCCACGAATTCGTTGAATTCGCCGCGCAGGAAACCCCAGCCCCGCTGCACGTGCTTGATCAGGCTGTGGGCCTTGTACTGGGTCACCACGCCGACCCGGCGGATGCCCGAATTCATGCAGTTGGAAAGGGGAAAGTCGATGATGCGGAACTTGCCGCCGAAGGGGACGGCCGGCTTGGCGCGCCAGTCGGTCAGCTGCCGGAGGCGGCTTCCCCGCCCTCCAGCCAGGATGAGGGCCACGGTGTTCTTGGTGAGTAGACTGACGAAACGGGGGAAATCACGCTGTTTATGCAAGAGGCCTCCTGAACCTTTATTGTGTGTGGAAAATTGTAAATGTCATTTTTATTAAATTTTAAGTCTAGACAATTTGGCTGCAAGCTGCGTGCATTCATAATCTGCTACTATTCGTAGCTCAAAAGCCGCGTCACAAGCGGCGCGACACCGAAGAACCTTATCCATCAAGGATTACAAGGATATGAAACACGACGCTTCCGGCAAAGTCAATCCGCATCATTCCGCATTGATCCAGGCCCGGCTGCACGACCCCTTCGCCTACCTCGGACTGCACCACGAATTCGGCACCCCGGTATTCCGCGCCTACGCCCCCCACGCCGCCCGCATGTGGCTCGAAACCCCCTCCGGCTGGGCGGAACTCCAGGGCAGCGACGGGCTGTTCCTGTGGCGCGGAGACCAAGCTCCCGCCCGTCCCTGCCGCGTGCGGGTGGAAGAAGATGGCCGCCAGCGCGAGTTTCACGACCCCTACACCTTCGGCCCGGTGGTCTCCGAGCAGGACCTATACCTCTTCAACCAGGGCCGCCTGCTCCAGGCCCACCGCTCCTTCGGCGCCCGGCGCACGACGGTGGACGGCGTGGACGGCACCCTGCTGGCGGTATGGGCCCCCAACGCCGAGCGGGTGTCGGTGGTAGGCGACTTCAACCGCTGGGACGGCCGTTGCCACCCCATGCGCTCCCGGGGCTCCAGCGGCGTGTGGGAACTGTTCCTGCCCGAACTGGGTGTGGGTTACCTGTACAAGTTCGAAATCCGCAACCGGGACAGCGGCGACGTGTTCGTCAAGACCGACCCCTACGCCCGTGAGTACGAGTTGCGCCCCGGCACCGCCGGCCGGGTTTCCTCCGTCGCGCCCTTCAACTGGCAGGACGGCGGCTGGCTGGAATCCCGCGCCCGCTTCGACTGGCAGCACGGCCCGATCAACGTCTACGAGCTGCACTTCGGTTCCTGGAAGCGCAAACCCGACGGCAGCGTCCACAGCTACCGGGAACTGGCCGACCTGCTGGTGCCCTACATCCAGGAAATGGGCTACACCCACATCGAGCTGATGCCCGTTTCCGAACACCCCCTGGACGAATCCTGGGGCTACCAGGCCACCGGCTATTTCGCCCCCACCTCCCGCTACGGCACACCGGAAGACTTCAAGGTGTTCGTGGACGCCTGCCACCGGGCGGGCATCGGCGTGATCCTGGACTGGGTGCCGGCCCACTTCCCCACCGATTCCTGGTCCCTGGCCCGCTTCGACGGCACCGCCCTGTACGAGCACGAAGACCCCAAGATGGGCTTCCACCAGGACTGGGGCACCCACATCTTCAACTACGGCCGCCACGAGGTGCAGACCTTCCTGCTCGCCAGCGCCCACTACTGGCTGTCCGAGTTCCACATCGACGGCCTGCGGGTGGACGCGGTGGCGTCCATGCTGTACCTGGACTACTCCCGCAAGGAAGGGGAGTGGATTCCCAACAAGTACGGCGGCCGGGAAAACATCGACGCCATCGAGTTCCTGCGCAGCCTCAACGTGATGGTCCATGAGGAATTCCCCGGCGCCCTGACCTTCGCCGAGGAATCCACCGCCTGGCCCATGGTGTCCCGCCCCGCCTACGTGGGCGGCCTGGGCTTCTCCATGAAGTGGAACATGGGCTGGATGAACGACACCCTGTCCTACATGGAGCACGAACCCATCCACCGCCGCTTCCACCACAACCAGCTCACCTTCGGCCAGCTCTACGCCTATTCGGAAAATTTCGTCCTGCCCTTCTCCCACGACGAAGTGGTCCACGGCAAGCGCTCCCTGCTGGACAAGATGCCCGGCGACTCCTGGCAGAAATTCGCCAACCTGCGCCTGTTGCTGGCTTACCAGATGAGCTATCCGGGCAAGAAGCTCAACTTCATGGGCAACGAAATCGCCCAGGGCAAGGAATGGGGAGTGGGCGGCGAACTGGACTGGTGGCTGCTGGAACGGCAGCAGCATCAGGGCGTGAAGGCCATGGTGCGGGACCTCAACCACCTCTACCGCCAGCTGCCCGCCCTGCACAGCCAGGACTTCCAGCCCGAGGGCTTCAACTGGATCGACTGCCACGACGCCGACCAGTCCATCCTCAGCTACCTGCGCTGGGGCAAGGACGGCTCCTTCGTCATCGTCGCCATCAACTTCACCCCCGTGCCCCGCACCGGCTACCGCATCGGCGTGCCGCGATGGGGCCGCTACCGGGAAATCTTCAACAGCGATTCGGAACTCTACGGCGGCAGCAACACCGGCAACGGCCAGGGCCTGGATGCGGAAAGCCATGCCTGGATGTGCCAGCCCCAGTCCATCGTGCTGACCCTGCCGCCGTTGGGGGTGACCATCCTGCAAGCGGAATGACCCCGGAGCCGTTTTTCCAGTGACCCAAAAATAATACGACACACAAACATCATGTCCGCACTGACCCGACTCCCCGCCTGGAAGGCCCTGCAAAAGCACCACAAGGACGTGTCCCCGGTGCATTTGCGGGACCTGTTCGCCGACGACCCCAAGCGCTTCGAGCGCTTTTCCGCCTCCTGCGGCGACCTGCTGCTGGACTACTCCAAGAACCGCATCACCCCCAAGACCCTGACCCTGCTCCTGGCCCTGGCCGAGGAAGCGAAGCTCAAGGAGTGGACCGAGCGCATGTTCTCCGGCGAAGCGATCAACTTCACCGAAGGCCGCGCCGTGCTGCACACCGCTCTGCGCAACCGCTCCAAGAAGGCGGTAAAAGTGAACGGCAAGGACGTGATGCCCGAAGTGCGCCGGGTGCTGGCCCAGATGCGCGGCTTCGTGGAGCAGGTGCACACGGGCAAATGGAAGGGCTACACCGGCAAGAAGATCACCGACACCGTCAACATCGGCATCGGCGGCTCGGACCTGGGCCCGGTGATGGCCTGCGAGGCCCTCAAGCCCTACGGCCAGCCGGGGCTGACCGCCCACTTCGTGTCCAACATCGACGGCACCCATCTGGCCGAGGTGCTGAAGACCGTCAAACCCGAAACCACCCTGTTCGTGGTGGCCTCCAAGACCTTCACCACCCAGGAGACCATGACCAACGCCCAATCGGCCCGGGAGTGGTTCCTCAAGGCGGCGAAGAAGGACAGCGCGGTGGCCAAGCACTTCGTCGCCGTCTCCACCAACGCCAAGGAAGTGGCCAAGTTCGGCATCGACACCGCCCACATGTTCGAGTTCTGGGACTGGGTGGGCGGCCGCTATTCCCTGTGGTCCGCCATCGGCCTGCCCATCGCCCTCTACCTCGGCATGGACCACTTCGAGGCCATGCTGGAGGGCGGCTTCGAGATGGACCAGCACTTCCGCACCGCGCCCCTGGGCAACAACCTGCCGGTGCTGATGGGCCTGCTGGGGGTGTGGTACAACAACTTCTTCGGCGCCGGCTCCCACGCCGTGCTGCCCTACGACCAGTACCTGCACCGCTTCCCGGCCTACCTGCAGCAGCTGGACATGGAATCCAACGGCAAGCGGGTGGGCCGGGACGGCAAGGCGGTGGACTACACCACCGGCCCGGTGATCTGGGGCGAGCCCGGCACCAACGGCCAGCACGCCTTCTACCAGCTGATCCACCAGGGCACCAAGCTGGTCCCTGCCGACTTCCTGGCCCCGGCCAAGAGCCACAACCCCCTCGGCGAGCACCACCCCATCCTGCTGTCCAACTTCTTCGCCCAGACCGAGGCCCTGATGAAGGGCAAGACCGCCGCGGAAGCCGAAGCCGAACTGCGGGCCGCGGGCCTCAAGGGCCGTGCCCTGAAGGAGTTGCTGCCCCACAAGGTGTTCGAGGGCAACAAGCCCACCAACTCGATCCTGTTCCAGCAGCTGGACCCCAGGACCCTGGGCAAGCTGATCGCCCTCTACGAGCACAAGGTGTTCGTCCAGGGGGTGATCTGGAACGTGAACTCCTACGACCAGTGGGGGGTGGAACTGGGCAAGCAACTGGCCAAGGCCATCCTGCCGGAACTGGGCGGCGCCAAGAAAGTAACCGCCCACGACAGCTCCACCAACGGCCTGATCAACTACTGGAAGAAGCTGCGCAAATGAGCGGCGGACCCTCCTGCTTTTGGACTCATCGCCGGACGGTACGCAAGCATTACAATTTCGGCTGACCTTTTCCACGAAGATCGGAAGAAAAACCATGGGCACCCGCCCCCTCACCCCCGAAGTCCAGAAGCAGTTCGACGACCTCATCCAGGGCGGCATCCAGATTCCGCCCCAGCCCGCCATCCTGCTGGAGATCGAGAAGCTGCTCAACTCGCCCCGCAACAACACCAACGCCCTCGCCAAGCTCATCGGCCAGGACCCGGGCCTGTGCGCGGTGGTGTTCCGGGTGGTGAATTCGCCCTTCTACGGCCTCTCCAAGCCCATCGACAACATCAGCAAGGCCCTGGTGGTGCTGGGCATCAACCAGCTGGTGAACATCATCAAGGGCATTTCCCTGCGCAATGCCATCGGCGGCAAGGAAGCCATCTATGAGAAATTCTGGGAGCGCTCCGGCGACATCGCCGCCCTCTCCTCCGTCATCGCCGGCAAGGTGATCTCGGCCTGCAACATCTCCCCCGACCAGGCCTACATGGCCGGCCTGTTCCACGAATGCGGCGTGCCCATCCTGATGCAGCGCTTCCCCGACTACTGCAAGGCCTTCCGCCTGGGCGAAGGGCGCAACTGGCCGGATTTCCGCGAGGAGGACCGCCGCTTCAACACCGACCACACGGTGGTGGGCTACCTGGTGGCCCGCCACTGGAACCTGCCGGATTTCGCCTGCCAGGCCATCCGCTACCACCACGACCGCCTCCACGTGGGCCACACCGCCCTCACCCTGGTGTCCATCCTGCAGATGGCGCGGCACCTCTACCACAAGATGGCCGGCCTGCCCGAAACCCAGTGGCACGAAATGCAGGCCCAGGCGCTGGAGGAACTCGGCCTCGGCCAGGAAGGCCTAACGGAATTCGAAGAGGACGTGGTGGACACCTTCCGCCAGGAAAACTGATTTCCCCATAAGAAAGACAATCCATGACACTCGACCTTGACACGCTCAACAGCCGCCACGCCCAGGAAGGGGCCCTGCGCTTCACCCGTGCCGAAAACGGCCCCACCCTGGCCGAAATCGACAACGCTTTCGGCAAAGCTTCCATCGCCCTGGAAGGCGGCCAGATCCTGACTTGGGCGCCGAAAGGGCAGGAGCCGGTAGTGTGGCTGAGCCCGGAGGCCCGCTACGTCCCCGGCAAATCCCTCCGGGGCGGCGTCCCCGTGTGCTGGCCCTGGTTCGGCCCCAACGACCAGGACGCTTCCCTCCCCGCCCACGGCTTCGCCCGCAACAAGCCCTGGCAGGTCACGAGCAGCGAACGCCTGGCCGACGGCGCCACCCGCCTCACCCTGCAACTGGTGCAGGATGAGGACACCGCCCGCCTGTGGCCCCATAGCGCGGAACTCCGCCTTAGCGTCACGGTGGGCGCGGCCCTGCGCATCGAACTCGCCACCCGCAACCTGGGCGGCTCACCCTTTACCATCACCGAAGCCCTGCACACCTACTTCCAGGTGAGCGACATCGGCGACGTTTCCGTTTCCGGCCTGGAAGGGTGTTCCTATCTGGACAAAGTGGAAGGCGGAAGCAAGGTCCAGCAGGGGGCTGTCGCCATCGGCGGCGAAGTGGACCGGGTTTACCTGGGCACCACCGCCGAATGCGTCATCCACGACCCCGGCTACAAGCGCCGCATCCGCGTCGCCAAGACCGGCAGCCGCTCCACCGTGGTGTGGAACCCGTGGGAAGAAAAAGGGGCGAAATTCGGCGACATGGGCCAGGACGGCTACCGCCGCATGCTGTGCGTGGAAACCGTCAATGCCCTGGACGATGGGGTCACCGTGGGCGCCGGCGAAACCCGGGTGCTGGTCGCGGAATACTCGGTGGAATCGGAAGGCTGACGGCCTTTGTAGCGCAGGCGACCTCGCCAGCATCGGGCCAACGGCCCGCCTTTCGGCGGGCAATGCAGGCGAGTCGCCTGCGCTACCTCAATACTTCACCCGCACCCGATAGTTGAGCGTCGCCTTCCCCTCGGCGGGGACGGTGACCTTCCAGGTCGCCGTGTTGGCCGCTTCCTTGGCGTGGGGGTGGGATTCGGACAGCATCTCCCAATCCCCCGGAATCGGCTCCACCACCCGCACCGTCACCGCCTCGTCCTTGGCGTTCTTCAGCACCACCTGGAAGGCTTCCTCGAACACGTAGTTGTAGCGGCTGGTGCCGGAGAGTTTCTGGAAGTCGGTCTGCTTCTTGTCCGCCGTCACGTCGAAGGCCTCGCCCAGTTTCAGGCGCACCTTCTCGTTCTTGGGCGTGTGGTCGATGCGGTCCTCCCCCACGAACTGGGCGTTGCCGGAGGAATCCTTCTTGTACACCCGCACGATGCCCTTCGGCAGCGGCACCCCCAGCCCCTTACCCTTGTTGTCGAACTCCACGAAGACCCCCACCTTCAGCTTCTGGCCGATGTCGCCGACGCTGGAACGGTAGTAGTAGTCCGCCCCCTTCAGCATCAGCTCCTTGCGCACCGGCACGTTTGACGCGGACAGCAGGGCCACCTGCTTGGTCTGGTTGTCGGCCACGGTGGTCGGGCGGTCCAGGGTGTAAAGGTGGTACTCGAACAGCCCCTCCTCCTTCATGGAAGGCGCCGGCGCCATGGCGGGCATGGGATAGCGGCTCGATTTCACGTAGGCCACCACCTCTTCCTGCACCCGGTTCACGTCCCCTGCCACCAGTTGCAGCTTGGCATTGCGGTAAGTGGTGCCGCTCTGGTTGGTGAGAGTCACCCAGCCGTTGAGGTCCAGCTTATCGTCCTTGGGGGAAAGCTCGGCCACATAGTCCGCTTTCCAGCCCAGGCCGCCGGTGAGGTAGGACAGCTCCAGCTCCTGGCTGCCGGAATCCGGCGTGTGCAGGCTGACCACCAGGGTCGGCCGGTCCCGCAGGTTCTCCGGCACCGCCTGGAAAGCGAGGCGGCCGGGGGGATGGGACTCGATGCGGTCGGGGAATTGCAGCACCGTCCCGCCGTTGCTGGACAGCACCGTCGCCTCCTCCACCGTCTCCGCCCCGGTGGCCGGGTTGGTCTTGATCACCTTCACCTTGCGCCCCACGTACTTGTCCAGCAGGGTCTGGGGGGTGAGGAGGTCGAAGTCGAAATTCTGCTCCACCAGGTAGAAGCCCCGGGGCTCCGACAGGTTGCGCAGCAGCGCCGTCTCGGGCCGGATGCGGGCGGACACGTCCCGCCACGCCAGCCGATGGTTCCCGGCGGACAGCCCCACCCGGCGCGTATCCTTCACCAGGGCCAGGTCCTGGTTGTAGAGGGTCACCGCCACCTGGCTCTGGTCCTTGAGAGTGCTGACGGTTTCGCCTTCGGCGGAGTGGGCCGGAGCGGCAAACGCCGCGCCCAGGGCCGCGATCATGGCCAGTCTTTTCATGTTGCCTTTCTATTTGTGAGCAATGGGCTTCTGGGTAAATAGGTAGTCCTTCAGCTGCTTGTCGAAGGAGGGGTCCTGGCGGCGTATCCATTCCAGCACCATGGCCGCGTGCTCCTTCTCCTCGTCCCGGTTGTGGGCCAGGATGGCTTTCAGCTCGTCATCCTGGCAGGCGTCCACCCGCTGATTGTACCAATCCACCGCCTCCAGTTCCTCCATCAGGGAGACGATGGCGCGGTGCATGTCGCGGGTGGTGTCGGAGAGTTCGTCGATGGGTTCGTGATAGCCTTCGTTTGCCATGGCGATATCCTTTCTTGGACGGTTGGTTGGGAAAATTTAAGTCGGCTTTACCGCCGGTTCAAAACATCATCCTGCCTGGGCCAGCACCTTCCGAGCCCGCTCCTTGTGGTCGTGGAAGTTCAGCGCCACCACGCACCCCACCGCCAGCATCGCTCCGGCGGCGACAAAGGAAACAGTGTAGGAACCGCTGGAAGCGCGCAGCATTTCCGACAGCTTGCTCATGACGAAGCCTCCCACTCCCCAGGCCGTAAACAACATGCCGTAATTGACGCCGAAATGGGGCATGCCCCACAAATCCTTAGCATAGGACGGAAAAATGGCCAGGTTGGCGCCATAGTTGAAACCGATCAGGGTGGCGGCCAGCACGATCAGCACCGCCGCCCCGGAGCCGGTGGCGAATACCGCGCCGAACATCAGCAGCGCCTGCAACGCGAACACCGAGGCCAGCACCCGGCGCCGCCCGAAGCGATCCGACAGCATGCCCGCCAACACCCGCCCCGCCGCGTTGCCGAAGGCCAGGATGACCACCGCCAGGAAAGCCAGCTCCCCCATGCTCAGCTTGGCCATGCCCGAAATGCTGCCGATCACCATCAAGCCCGCCCCGGCGCCGATGAAATACAGGAACCACAGCACCCAGAATTGGCGTTTGCGCAGCAGGGAGGCAGGGGTTTCGTCCACATGGGCGAAAGCCTCCCGGTGGTGCCGGTTGTCGTCGCTGCGCCGGTCCTGGGTATCCGCCGGGCGGAAGTCCGGCGGAGGTGGCGTCAGCAGCATAGACAGGACCGAAACCACGCCCAGGAACGCGATGCCGAAAAACAGCATGGCATGAAGCAGGCCCTGGCTTTTCACCAGATAGGAAGCGAGGGGCGCGATATACGCCGAAGCCAGCCCGAACCCCGCCACCACGATGCCGGCGATGAGGCCGCTTTTCCGGGGCGGAAACCACTTCAGGGCGGCCGGCGTGGCGGCCGCATAGCCGAAAGCGATGCCGGCACCCACCAGCCCCCCGAACCCCGCAATCCACACCCAGTAATCCACCGAATGGGCGATGAGCAGAAACCCCATGCTCACCAGCACCCCGCCGCTGAACGCCGTAATGCGGGGGCCGTACCGGTCCTGAATGCGCCCCGCCAGGATCATCATGAAGGCGAACACCAGACAGGCCACCGCGTAAGGGTCGTTGATGGACGCCGGCGCCCAAGCAAAGGAACCGGGCGCCTGCGCCGCCACCGCCTCCTTGATGGACTCCTTGAAAATGCTCCAGCTGTAGAGAATGCCCAGGGCGAGGTTGATGCCGGTGGCAGCAGCGACGACGGTGAAGGCGCGGTTTTGGGGCATAGCTCGGGCCTTTGCTTAAATGTGCGCTTCGCGCGGTTGTTTGGGTGTCGGGGGCTGCCCGACAGCAGGTTACTTTCTTTTGCTTGCCCAAAAGAAAGCTAACCCAAGAAAAGGGCACCCCACTACGCCGCCCTCCGCTTCGCTGCGGGTACCCTGCGTTGCTCGCCAAGCCGGGCGGCTGAGGAACTCGGCCTTCGGCCTCAGACACCCTCAGCCGACTGCCCCCGGCCCGGCTGCGCTACTCGGCGGCGCAGAGGGGAGGCACTTCAAAACCAGCCCAGTCTGGTCGCCTTGTGCCGGCCTCTACCCTTTTTTCCCTCACCCGGCCTTCGGCCACCCTCTCCCGGGGGGAGAGGGTTTCCGTGCGCCGAATGGTGTAGCTCCCCTCTCCCCCCGGGAGAGGGGCCGGGGGTGAGGGAAGCTTTTCCTCCCCTCTGCCCCGTCTCGACTTGCTAAAAAAATCGGGGGCAGTCGGGCGCACTTGTCTGAGGGCCTTTAGGCCCGAGTTTGGGCGCCCGCCCGATTTTTTTAGCAAGTCGAGATTTAGCCCGTAGGGCCGGGGCAGCGGGGTGCCCTTTTCTTGGGTTACTTTCTTTTGGGCAAGCAAAAGAAAGTGACTAGCCCGCCGGGCTACCCCCGGCACCCAAACATCTGCGCGTAGCGCATACAAAACATACGGCGCATTACGCTTCGCTAATGCGCCCTACTCGCGCTGCCTGTGGTGGATGCTTGAACAACTGCTTGAGATTTTTGTCATGCTCAGCCCTGGTAGCGGTGTAAAGAATGCAATGGTTTAGCAGAACTTTCTTAAGCGCAGAACACGAGGCAAGTTCATTCGGCTTGATGTGGATTACTTGGGGAATGCCGTTCTTTTTTGGAATCGCTTGGACCAGGTAATAAGCGACGCCGCCAGTAGGGCTCTCTTTGTACTTTGTGCACTCAAGGAAATGGGTGTCTGTAGCATCAATTGCCATCAATTTGTCTCCATTTGCCTAACGTAAATTAGACCGCACACCCCACCTCCCCCGCCCCATCCTTATAAACCCGATCCAGGGTAGCCCCCTCCGCATCCAATATCTCCACCATCAACGGCATCTTCCCCACCGCGTGGGTAGCGCAAGACAAACACGGATCAAACGCCCGAATCGCCACCTCGATATGGTTCAGCAAAGGCTCCGTCACGGTATGCCCATCCAGATACTGCTTCGCCACCTGCCGCACCGCCTCGTTCATCGCATGGTTGTTGCTGGTGGTGGAAACGATCAGGTTGGCCATGGTGACTTGGTCGTTCTCGTCGATGCGGTAGTGGTGGAACAGGGTGCCCCGGGGGGCTTCCAGGACGCCCACGCCTTCCAGGGCTTTTTCGCCTTTCACCATCAGGTCGTTGCCGGAGACGTCGTCGTCGTGGAGCAGGTCCTTGATGGTTTCGGCGGCGTGGAGCATTTCGATCATGCGCGCCCAGTGGTAGGCCAGGGGCGAGTGGATGGGGAAGCCGTGGCCGTAGGCGACGAAGTCGCGGCGTTCGGTTTCGGCCAGGGGGGTGTCGATGAAGTCGCAGTTGTTGATGCGGGCCAGGGGGCCTACCTTGTACCAGCCGTCCTGGGTGCCCTTGCTGATGATGAAGGGGAACTTCATGTAGGACCAGCTCTTCACTTCCTCGTGGATGTAGTCGCTGTAGTGGCTGTAGTCCACGTGGTCGAAGATAGTTTCGCCGGTTTCCGTCCTCGCCCGCAGGCCGCCGTGGTACAGGTCCAGGGCGCCGTCGGCGCGGATCAGGCCCAGCATGTTGGAACGGAAGTAGCCGAACTGGGTGTTGCGCTCCATGTCGTCGATGTAGAGCTTTTTCGCCAGATGCACGGCGTCGCGGCTCCAGGCCACCATGTGGTAGATGTCCTTGAGCAGGATTTCCCGCTCTTCCTTCGACAGATTCTTGTTCATGCCGCCGGGGATGGCGCCGGTGCCGTGGACCCGCTTGCCGGCGGTGAGGCGGATCACCTCCTGGCCAAATTTGCGCAGCAGGACGCCCTGCTTGGCGATCTCCGGATACGCCTCCACCACGGCGACGATGTTGCGCTTGGCGATGTCGCTGTCGAAGCCGAACAGCAGGTCCGGGGAAGCCAGGTGGAAGAAGTGCAGGGCGTGGGATTGCAGCATCTGGCCGTAGTGCATCAGGCGGCGCAGCTTCTCCGCCGTGGGGGTGAGGTGCTTGGCGCCCACGATCACGTCCATGGCCTTGGCCGCCACCAGGTGGTGGGACACCGGGCAGATGCCGCACAGGCGCTGCACCATCACCGGCACTTCCCAGTAGGGGCGGCCCTGGATGAAGCGCTCGAAGCCGCGGAATTCGACGATGTGCAGGCGCACCTGGTGCACCCGGTCTTCGTCGTCCAGCAGGATGGTGACCTTGCCGTGGCCTTCCACCCGGGAGACGGGCTCGATCACCACGCGCTTGAGTTTTTCGGGTTCCTTGGCGGTTTCCAGTTCGAATGTCATTTTCTTGTCCTAAAACTTGGGGCTCTGGGCGGCTGACGGTTAGTCGAAATGCAGCTGTTCGTATTCCAGCTTGGGTTCCTTGCCCGCCAGGAGGTCGGTGAGGAACTGCCAGATGGCGTCCGCCGAGGGCGGGCAGCCGGGGAGGAAGTAGTCCACCTTCACCACCTCGGCGATGGGGTGCACCTGGTCGAAGGGCAGGGGCAGCTCGGGGTCGTTGGGGATCATGCCGTTCTTGAGGCCGATGCCGTAGTGGTACACCTCCTGGAAGCACTCCCACAGGTCGATGTTGTTGCGCACCGTGGGCACGCCGCCGTTCACCGAGCAGGCGCCGATGGCCACCAGCACCTTGCAGTTCTTGCGGAACTCCTTCAGCACGTGGACGTTCTCGGAGTTGCACACCCCGCCCTCGATGATGCCCACGTCGCAGGGGCCGCAGTGCTTGATGTCGGTGAGGGGGGTGCGGTCGAATTCGATCAGCTTCAGCAAATCCAGTATCCGCTCGTCGATGTCCAGGAAGGAGGTATGACAACCGAAGCAGCCGGCCAGGGAGCAGGTGGCGACGCGGATTTTCCGTTTTTCCTCCGCCGGGGCCAGGGTCACCGGGCCGGCGTCGGGCAGGGCGCAGGCGGTGCCGGCGGCTTCGGTGGTGAGCAGGGGTTTTTGGCTCATTTTCCGGCCTCCTCCATGTGCACGTCCTTGATCGTCTTGTGGTCGTAGGTGCGCTGCCCGATGGGCACCTCGAAACCATGGCCCTTCTTGAGGATGGCCCCCACCGGACATACCTCGGCGGCCCGGTCGGTGAGCGCCATATCGGTGTCCCCCAGCCGGCCGCTGGCCGAGTTGACCGTGATGCGGGTGCTGGGGCCGCGGCCGGTGACGCCGAACACGTTCTTGCCGTCCACCTCCCGGCTGGCCCGCACGCACAGCTCGCACAGGATGCAGCGGTTGAGGTCCAGCAGGATGTCGGGATGGGACGCGTCCACCTCCCGGGGCGGGTAGAACTGGTCGAAATGGGGATCCATCATGCCAAGGAAGTAGCCCATGGCCTGGAGCTGGCAGTTGCCGCTTTTCTCGCAGAAGGGGCAGACATGGTTGCCCTCCACGAACAGCATCTGGGTCAGGGCGCGGCGGTTGGCGTTAAGCTCCTCGGTATCGTTCTGCACCACCATGCCGGGGGCGGCGGGCATGGTGCAGGAGGCGGCGTTGCGGCCGTTGACCGTCACCGTGCACAGCTTGCAGCTGCCGTGGGGGGTGAATTCCGGGTTGTGGCACAGGTGGGGGATGTACACCCCCGCCGCCATGGCCGCTTCCATGATGGTCTGGCCGGAAGTGAAGGGAACGGCCCGGCCGTCGATGGTGATGGTGTTGTCGCTCATTGCCTCTCCTCAATCCGCGCTGATGTGGGCCCAGGCGTCGTCCCGGCCGGTGATCTTGCGCGCCGTTTCCAGGGCCTTGTCCAGGTCGAAGCTGGGCTCGAATTCCTTGGAGCGCAGCCGATTGTCGTAGTGGTCCCAGAATTTTTCCAGGGTCTGCATCACCGGGTTGGCGGCGGTCTGCCCCAGGCCGCAGTGGCTCATGGTGCGGGTCAGGTGGCCGAGGCGTTTCAGTTCCTCCACGTCGGCACAGGTGCCGTGGCCGGAAGCGATCTTGTCCATGCCCTTGGCGATGAGGCGGCTGCCCACCCGGCAGGGGGTGCAGAAACCGCAGCTCTCGTGGGCGAAGAAGTGGGCGAAGTTGCGGGCCGCCTCGAACACGTCCCGCCCCTGGCCGAACACCATCATGGAGCCGCCGGTGGCCAGATCCTCGAAGGCGATTTTGCGATCGAACTCGGACTCGCCGATGATGGTGCCGGAGGGGCCGCCCACCTGCACCGCATGGGGCGCCTTGGCGCCGCAGTCGGCCAGCACCTGGCGCACGGTGACGCCGAAGGGGTATTCGTAAACGCCGGGCTTGTCGCAATCGCCGGAAATGGACAGGACCTTGGTGCCGGTGGACTGGGCCGTGCCGATGCCGGCGAACCACTCCCCGCCCTTGGCCGCCACCTTCGCCGCCGACGCATAGGTTTCCACGTTGTTGACCACCGTGGGCTTGCCCAGGTAGCCGTGGGTGACGGGGAAGGGAGGACGGTTGCGGGGGGTGCCCCGCTTGCCTTCCAGGGACTCGATCAGGGCCGATTCCTCGCCACAGATGTAGGCCCCGGCGCCCAGATGGATGGCGATGTCGAAGCTGAAGTCGGTGCCCAGGATGTGTTCCCCCAGCAGGCCGTCCTTGCGGCGCTGGTCCAGGACGCCGTTGAGCTTATCCAGCAAATAACGGTATTCCCCCCGCAGGTAGAGGAAGCCCTGTTTGGCGCCGATGACCCGGGCCGCCACGGTCATGCCCTCGAACACCAAATCGGCGTAGCTGTTGAGCAGCACCCGGTCCTTGAAGGTGCCGGGCTCGCCTTCGTCGGCGTTGCACACCACGTAGCGCACGGTGGCGGCGGTGTTGTCGCAGATTTTGCCGCCCACCTCCTGGCATTCCGCGCCGGTGTCCACCGCCTTGCGGCAGAAGTCCCACTTGGTGGCCGTCTTGAAGCCCGCGCCGCCCCGGCCCCGCAGGCCGGACTTGTCGATTTCCGCCAGCATGCCGTCGGCGCCCTTCTCCAGCACGGCGCGGACGCCCGCGCCCCGCTCCAGGGGTTCGCCCAGCAAGGCATCGGCGCGGTGAAGGTTGTCCGCTACCTGAAAAAACTCGGCGGGCCATTCCGCCGGGGGCTTGCCGGCCTTCACCAGGTCCACCATGGCGGTCACCCGCTCCAGGGTCAGGCGGGTCACCGGCAGGCCGTTCACCAGGGCCGCCGGGCCCTGGTCGCTCATGCCGATGCAGGAGGTGCTGCCCACCCGCACCATGCCGTCCTCGGACACCCGCTCCGGCTCCACCCACAACTGGGTGCACAAATAGTTCAGCAGCTCCCGCTTGCCCTGGAAGTGCTCGATGATGTTGTCGCTGAACAGGATGTCATAGCGGCCGTGGGGGCGGTCGTGGAAGAAATGGTAGAAGCCCCGCACCCCTGCCACCTTCACCGGGGGAATGCCCAGGACGCGGGCCACCTGGTCCACGGCCTGCTCCGGAATGTGGCCCAGCTGGTTCTGGATGTCGTGCAGAATCTGCACCAGGTTGGCGGCATCGTGGCTGTGACGGGCGACAGCGGCTTGGACGGCGGACGGGATGGTGTCGTTTTCCGGCATAGCGTTCCTCGCTTCATTGTTATTTCCGCAGGCCTCAATCTAGTCCCCGCGGATGACAAAACGGTTTCAGTATAGACCATGGCCCAAGGGGGACTTGGCCATCAAAGTCTGGTATGGTTAGCGGGTTTCCAACCCAAGAAGAGGAGAATCCCCATGACCCGTTTCACCCCCTACCTTGCCGGCGTCCTGATGCTCGGCGCCACCGCCCCATCCCTGGCCGCCGACGAAAGCAAGGCCGACGAACAGATCAAGTACCGCCAGTCCGCCATGACCCTGGTGAAAACCTATTTCGGCCCCATGGCCGCCATGTCCCGGGACAAGATGCCCTTCGACCAAGCCAGGGTGGCGCAGTACTCGGAAATCCTCGCCATGCTGGCCAAGCTGCCCGTGGACCAGTACCCCGCCGGCTCGGAGAAAGGCGACAAGCTGAAGACCCGTGCCAAGGCGGAAGCGTGGACCGACGGCGCCAAGCTCAAGCAGGTGAACGACAAGTTCGTCCAGGAAAGCGCCAAGCTGGCCCAGGTGGCCAAGGGCAGCGACGTGAAGGCGATCAAGGCCCAGATCGGTGCCGTGGGCAAGACCTGCAAGGCCTGCCACGACGATTTCAAAGAGAAGTGATCCCAGTCCTTCGGGCAACAAAAAAGCGCAGCCGAGGCTGCGCTTTTTTGTTGCCGTCGCCATTTGGTCTCTGTTGCACAATTTGCCGAACCCTGTAGGCTGCCAGTTCAAGCTGGGCGAAGGCGTACCAAGTCCTCGCTTAGGGATGCCTGCCATCCCTGCTGTGCGCTGGTCTTCATGGAGCGGATCGGCGTGACAGCCTCACAAACGTAACCAGCACCCGCTGCCAGCTCTCCAAGGATGTCCCCGACATCGATCAAGACGTCAGCGTACCGGCTGTCACCTACGGTCATTAGTACAGCACCATCGGGGTTCATCTTGCCTCGCACAGACTTCAATATCTGCACCAAGTCGGCAAAGTAAGCCCCGATCATGTCGGGCAAGTGTGGATTCCAGAGTTGGTCACTCTTCTTTTTCAAGGCATCAACCGTCTGACGCAGCTTGCGCGAGTCTAGTCCTTCCCAGCTCATGTCACGGTGTATCTGCACATGCGACCGCAGGGTGGAGCTCCGTAGCTCGGTACTATCAACCCGGCTCTTCAGATAGCCCAACACCCACAGTTCGACGTTGTAGATGTCGGTGTAATCGAAGCTGTTCGGATACGGTGGCGAAAACAGCGCGACGTCGACCTGACCAACCTTGTCGACTTCCACCCGCGAGTCGCCGCGCAGCAATTTGTAGCTCTCGCACGCGCGAGCACGGTACACGCTGATATCGAACAGCGCTGCTTGAAAAGCTGCCTGAAATGCCACACTGACGTCGTGGGGGCTCTTCTGGGTGGCCTGCCAGTTGGAACGGTACCTGCGCCCCTTACCGCTGATCACGACGTTGCTCATGTCGACGAGAATGCTTCCGAGCAGCACACGCAGCAGGCGCTGGTTGACGGGGTTCGTGACCTCGTCAATCGCCTCACGGATCGTCAAAATGCGGCGAAACGTCTCCCGCGGGAAAATCCAGCGATTTTTGAGGCCGGGCTCGACCATGGTGGCTGGCCACGACTCATAGCGGATCGATCGTAAATTTGCTGAACGGCTGCTCATCTTCTTGACGACGCCAGCGAAATCATCGACTAATGACGCTTGGTTATACTTCGACAGCTTCGCTTCGATCAGATCGGCTAGGAACGGGTTGACCTCGATAGACGTCGATTCGATACCCAGGAATTGGCATGTGAGAGCGGTCGTCCCCGACCCCCCAAAGCAATCCAGGCATGTCGATGGCCAGAATCCCAAGCAACTAAGCGATTCCGCCACCATCAATGGTGAGAACGCCTCCTTGAATCGATACCAGCGCTGGAACGGCAGGCTGTGGCTAGGCATATTCGACGATATTGGCACGCCATCAACCAAATCCTTGAGCCACGACGAGAAATTCCTGCGATCGGCCGCGCCGAGCTCAGGACAGTTCTCCTCAATAAATGTGCTGATGGCGGCTGCGTTCATATCCCTGACTCCTCTGGTCTGCTGGGCGACGACGCGTCGAGATGGTCTTGCCAGACGCCGTCAATTTGAATATTATGATGCATAATATTCATTCAAGCAAGCGCCTGTGCCACTCAAAAAAAAACCGCCATCCCCCACGCCCGAAGAAATGGCTGCGGTCATTCGCAGTGCCTGGCAACGGAAAGATATCTCGCAGAAGCAGGTAGAGCGTGATCTAGGCATCCACCAAAGCCAGTTTTCCAAGATCGTAAACGGCCAATTCAAAGGGACGAATGGACACGCCGGTCGACTATTTGAATATTCAAAACTGCATGAGGGTGCTGCGCAGCGTCAGTCAGGCACGGAGGACACTGAGGCGCTTCGATCGTCTCTAACGGAACGGCTCATGCGTGCATGGGACGGTACAGATGAAGGAGCTCGGGCACTCAAAATCATACTCGACGGTGCTGCACGCTTGCGGGGACGCCAGCCCCGAAGGGTTTGAAGACCATGCGGTCGTAGTAAGTCTCGGCAGGACGATGGTACAGGGTCCGGATATGCGAGCTAACTATTCACTTTTGACGACTCCATCCCTTATACTGAGCCGCCGCTCCGGAGTAACGACGAGAGGCCAACAGAGCCTAGGGAGAGAATTAGATGACACCGAACCAGATTCATGCCGAGAGCGCGATGGCGTTTCCTTTCGCAGGAATACGCGCATGATGAATCTGCCCGTCCTTGAAAGTCTGCAGATTCGTAAATACGGCCTCTACCCGGGCAAGAATTGCGACGGCGTTTTCGACATCGACTTGGTACCCGGCTTGACCGTCGTTCTGGGTGCCAACGGCCTAGGCAAGAGCACGCTGGTCAACATCTTGTTCCGAATGCTCACTGGCCCCTGGAACGTGAACCTGCCCGAGGGCAACCTTGGTACGGCCAATCTGCTCGCCGTGGCGCTGCCTCCGAAGTTCCGGTCGACGTTTAGTGCACGGGTCAACGACGCAGCACGCGACGCCCGCGCGACGATCATATTCAGGATCGGCACTACAAAGTTCGCCGTTACGCGGTCGCTACAGAAGCTCGACCTCGTGGAGTTTTCCGTCGATGATGCCCCCGCCCTCGCCAAGGAGGAAGAACTCCAGAACGCTGTGCTCGCCGCCTCGCGCATCGGCAGCTACGGAGAATGGATCTTCGTCTTGCGCACGATGGTCTTCTTCTTCGAGGACCGCAGGATGCTCGTGTGGGATCCGACGGCCCAGCGCCAGTTGCTGCGCTGCTTGTTCCTCGAGCCCACTCAAGCGCGCGACTGGTGGAAGTCGGAACGCGAGATCCTCGATCTCGACTCTCGCATGCGCAACTTGCAGGCAGCGTTGTCTCGCGAAGAAAAAGAGGAGAGCAATAATGAGCGCCGGTCTAAGGCTGCGCCAGAAGTTCGCGCCGAGCTCAAGTCCAAAGAAACGCTCCTGCAAGCTACACTCGAATGCCAGGCCAAGCTGGTCGAGAGCATCGAAGAATTGGATGAGGCCCGTCGACGCCATCGGCTGGATGCGTTGCGTGCCGCGGAGGCACTTCACGCAGCCGTACATGAGCTGGAGCGCGCGCGTCTAGCGGCAGTTGAAGCGCGCTACCCGTCGGCCGATGAGTCGATGCGCTATATATTCTCGCGTTTGATGACCGATGATGTGTGCGGCGTCTGTCAGACGCCTGGCCGACAGGAAAAGCGAGCGCAGATGCTGCATGCGATCGACACCAAGCGCTGCGTCCTGTGTGATGCAGCGGTCGAATCGCTCGCTGGCGATCCCGTCGACCTGACTGACGAACGCGTGAGTGTACTGCGCGCCCGCGTGGAGGAAGCTACGATCACGGATACCGCGGCTCGCCATTCGCTCGAGACCTCTTCGGCGGAGTACATTGCATCGCAGAAGGGCCTAGCCGAGCGCAATGTCGAAGCTGCTGACCTGAAGGCCGATATCGAGGCCTTGGTGCGGCAACTGCCACCCGATGAACAGGCAGCGCGTCGGCAAAGCGACGACATGAGGGCGCTAAAGAAGCGTGTCGAGGCGATGAGTGCCGACCTTCAAGTCCTACGCGAGGCTTTCGCAGGCAAGCTCACGACGTACCGCCGCCAGATCGGTAATTTCGCTACGCAGGTAAAAACCGCTTTCGATGAGATCGCTGCTGGCTTCCTAATCGAGGACGTGTCCCTGTCGTGGACACCAATACGCGTGCAACTGGGCCAGGCCGGCACTGCTGGCGTCGACCTCACGCCGATTGAGTACCCGTCCTTTAGCATCGAGATGACAGGGGCCAACTTCTCTGAGGTTCAACGTCGCGACAGCCCCGAGCAGGTTTCGGAGAGCCAGCGCGAGTTCATTGATCTCGCGTTCCGAATGGCCCTGGTTCGCGTTGGCACCCAGAGTCAAACGTCGACGATCATCATCGACGCGCCAGAATCGTCGCTCGATGCGGTCTTCGTTAACCGAGCGGCCAAGGTGTTGGCGTCGTTCGCCAACGCCAACAGTACGAACCGCCTGTTGGTCACCTCCAATCTCGCGGCAGGCAAGCTCATCCCAGCGATGCTTAAAGCCGCGGAGGACAATCCGCGCGTACGCTTCGACCGAATCGTCGATCTATTCAAAGCCGGCGTTCCCACGCGGGCAATGACCCATCTGCGGGCCGAGTACGAAGAGCTCCGACAAGAGCTGTTCCAACAGATCGACGAGCGCATCGAGAATGCCAGCCTCGCCTGAGTCGAGCCCATCGCTGGAAGCACGCAAGCGTCCTATTCGGGTGCTGGCGCTGCTCGATGCACTGGCTGACGCCTCCATCTTCGAAGCGCCGCTGCGGGTGGTGCACGAGCTCGCCTACCTGTCCAACGTGTTGGCACCAGTCTTCGAGCTCGCGCCCTTCAGCGCGAGCCTCCTCAAGCGCCAGGGGGGGCCATACTACCCTGAGTTGCAAGAAACGATCGACTTGCTGGTGGGCCGCGGCATGGTGCTCGCCTCGGGCATCCGCTATGAATCCGTCCCCGAGGAGAAGCGCTACCGCCTGCACGCCAACTACCGGATCAACCGCACCCTCGCAGGGTCGGTACTGGCAGCCTACCGAGAGGTCTACGCCGACACGGGCGAGCCGTTCTTCATTGGCGAACTCTGCGCTGCCTACAGCATGCTGGCGGACCAAGAACTGGGGCAGGCGTTCCGATTTGATGCGCGCTACGCGGACAAGGACGTTGACAACAATGAGGTGATCGACTTCGGCCAGTGGGTCAGCGCAGCCAGCACGAACTTCTCACGAAACGCAGCCATGTCATTCCGGCCCGGTGAGTCGTTGCAACCTGCCGAGCGCATCTTCATGTACATCGAGCAGGTCCAGAGGAAGGCTGGCCATGGCGGCTGAAGCTCAAGACACCGTACCGCTCGATCTCGGCGCATGGGAGGGCGACCGTGCCGAACTCCAGACGGCGCCGCGGTCCCAATACGGGGACATCGACGACCTGCCGCCTGAGTTGCGCTTCCAGGTCTACGTCTCGCGGACCGTGCGCGCGCGCGAGCGTCAGGCGGGCGCTGAGACGGCAGGTGCCGCAGCCTTCATCCTGGTGACGCCGGAACAGCAGGAGGAATACAAGACTGATCGATCGTTCGACCGGACTGCTTACACCGGACGCGTTCGCTTAGCAGGCCGCGTGCACTTCATGACCCCTCGTGCAGCAAGCAGTGCGTTTGAAGAGTATGTCGGCGACGCCAACGGCGTGTTCAATCGGATCGCCGAACTTCAGTGTGATCACCGGCCCGCTATGATCTACGACCCGAGCCTTGGCAAGTCGACTCTGACCTACTACCCGAAGGGTACGTACACGGACGAAGGCATGGTTGAGATTGAGCTGGATGTAGGGCCGGTCACCGAAGCTGAGGTTCTCTCCGTGATTGACGCGGTCTACCGCACCGAGTTGTGTACACCGGACAACTCGGGCCCGACGAAGATATGGGAAAATGCGCCGAAGGGCTACCCGGTCGAGGAAGCCGAGCGCACCGTTCAGCAGTTCTTGCGCGTGGGCTTGGCCGCGCGCTTCCACTGGTGCACGATTCGCGCCGAGCAGGCTGGTAAGCTCGGTCGCACGGATATTGAGGTCGTTGACGACCGTACCGGCGAAGCAGGCGCCATCACCCACCACGCACTGCTGGAGTTGAAGGTGCTACGCAGCTTTAGCCACTCCGGAACGGCATATCCGGCGGCAACGACCGCCGAGGCCGTCACCAAAGGCGTCAATCAAGCCCACTCCTATGGCATCACCAACAACAGTTTGTTGCGCATGCTATGCTGCTTCGACATGCGAACCAACGACGTTGGCGACACCACCACGTTCGCCCACGTTCAAAACGATGCCATAACCCTATGCGTTAGTTTGAGGCGTTGGTACATGTACCGCTCTTCGGAGCACATGCGAGACGCCATGGTACAGCGCCAGATTGAAGCAGCTAACGACACACAGGTCAGCGGGTAGCAAACTAAACCACTCGCTGCGGTAAGTCGGACCGGCTTTGTGCGGCTACAACATAATTCCGACTGTCGCGTGTGACCGCTCTAATCGAGCGACAGGTAAGTTGCGCTACTGTCCTTGGCAAAGGAGCAAGTCAATGGCGGGAATGGCCGAACTGTTGTCAGCGGGGAGGCGTTCTGGACTAAGCATCACGTCTCGGGTTACGCCATATTTCCGAGGGGGGAAATGGTTCTATCTTGCCCGCCAACAAACATCCTAGTCCCCATCTCTTTAATCGATCATCCAATTCAATGCGATCCCTTGCGGCATCATCAATTGGGCCATCAAAAACAAAGGGGGGCAAAAAAGCAAACAAAACATCTTGCCCCATGTCACCGTTAAGAAGTTTGAGCATAACGCGAGCCCGTTCCCGCCAATTTAGTGTTCTTCCAAATGTATTTTTGGTTCTGAAAGCCTGTATGTTAAGCAGGGAAGACATGAAAGAATAATTGAAACCATCGAAGCAAAATCGACGATTTTCCCAACTGGAAAGAGGGAATATTCTTTCGGTGTAAAGCTGAAACAGCTCATTTGCAACACCCCTCTCAGATAATTCAACCCCCAATATCAACAGAACACTGTAAATCCGCCGAGCAATTTCAAATACCCATAATTGCTCTCTTAATTCAGCCGCTTCAAGCAATAACAAAGTCAAACAAGCCAGTGCATCAATATTGGCCCGACATTCAAGACGCCAGAGAAGTCGGCGGTCAAGTCTGCGGCGCTTATACGAGGCACCAACACCAGACTCGTTGAATTCGAAGACAATCCTTTGGATATCCGGTCCCAATCCTTTCAGGAGTACATCCACATTACCTGCGCTGTCAGATGGTGACCGCAGCACGCTCCAAAGCATGTGATTCAATTCTATTGCAGAACCAGGAAAGTCCTTGTCTACCTGGCTTGCCAATGCAGAGTGGGGAGTATGTGTTCCTTTGGCATACCGTTGCCATTTATTGCGGTGATGCCGTTGCCCCGAATCCCCCAATCGGAAGGACTCCGGGCTAAATCTCTGTTCCATGGCGTAGGCAGAATTCTTCCCTGCCCGAATAAGCAAACCGTGATACCAGTAGACGGTACGAATGATGTCGGTGATATCCCTACGCTTACTGGGAAGGGCAAGTCTTGAGTTTCGCCAACCATGGCGAAACCCGGACGAGATGCGAATAATTTTTTCTAAATCAGACACATGTTCCAGTACGAAAAAACAAAACTAGAGTAAAGTTTGCCCGATTTTTTTCCTTCTGGCATGCACTTTGGCATTTCGTTACGATCGATTGTGACGAATCGTGACTGGGCATGCCATGACACAACAGAAGGAAAAGACGAATTTGGCCGCAGTTCTGGAGGCAGAGTTGACAACGCGGTATGGGCCGATGGTATCAGGTGATGCTTTGCGCATGGTCTTGGGATACCCATCAGGGGAGGCATTGCGACAGGCGTTATCGAGAAATGCTGTTCCAGTTCCGGTCTTCTCATTGCCAAACCGGCGAGGAAAATTTGCGCTAGTCAAAGATGTGGCGGCATGGCTTGCGGCACAGCGGGAAGCTGCTGCTTCCAGGACACCAAAGGCATAAGAAACGCAAGCTAGGCGATCACGCAACAGCCAGTTGCCTGCCGCATTGGATCACAACGAACTATTCAGGATAGCAGGGGATATTACGGCTTCCCCGATGCTCATCCATAGAAGATTTGCGCCTTATCAACCGAGGATGCAAATGGCGCTTTCCTTTTAACGGAAAGCTTTTTTCTACAAAGATGAGAACCAACCCGATGGAATAGCCATGATGGAAAGCAAAAGAGCCAAGGGACGGCAATCCCATGGCTCTTTTTTGATACTGTTCGATTTGCGGCGAACGGTTAAACAGTAACGACTGCCCTGTTTTTTGTCAAGGGTGGCTTGGCGCTGTATTGCTTTCAAACAACGGTACTTGGCCTTTTTGCCATGTGCCGATGGCCATGCTTTGCCTACGGGATTGGCTCCTGAATATGGGAGTTAATCAAAAATGGCGCAGCCCTTTAGCCAATCAAAGGCATATCGTGATCTCAGCCTCTGGGATTTCACAGATTTAACGGAGGACCAAGCGCGCGAGAAATTTGCGCTGCTTCGTTGGGGAAGTACAACGGAGATGCCATGTCCGGTTTGCGGTAAAGTCGATAAACATTATGTCCGCCGTACACGTCACCAGTGGCGATGCAAACACTGTGATGCGGTCTTCAGTGTGACGACAGGGACTCCTTTCGTAAAACGGAAAATCCCCTTCAAGAAACTGCTCGCGCTCATTTTCGAATTCATATCTGCCCCGGAAGGCTGTGCTGCAAATCGGTTGCATTCGCGGCTGAAGGTGACACTGAGAACGGCCTATCAGAATCTGATGAAAACACGGGAGGCGTTATGGGAGCAACGCGATCTGTCCCCATTAAAGGGGCTCGTACAGGTGGATGGAGGGCATTTCTGCGGTAAGCCACGGCGGCCAAGAAAGAGAGCCCAAGCCACTTCAACCATCGTCAACAACAAATTGCGCAACCGGAAGGCGGGAATGGTTCCCCTTGGCAAGAATAGTCATATTGAGCCATGGAATCTCAAGAAGCTTGAAAACCGCCGTGTTGTCCTTACGTTACGACAAGCGTCCCCAATCCCAGGCATGGGTGCTGAACGGACAATCATCGCCATCGTAAAGGGTGAAAGCGCCTCTAGCGTCATTCCTGTCATCAGGAGGTATGTCGACGTGTCCTCGGAAATATGGTCAGACGATGGCCATGCATATGTCCAGCTTTCGGCCTGGTTCACTCATCGCACGGTGAGGCATTCCAAGGAATATGCTACTGACGATGGTGTGAACAACAATCAGGCGGAGTGCTATTTCGGCCGGATGCGTCGCGGAGAGTATGGTGTATACCATGGGATGCGAAGCCCGTATCTAGCCTTTTACGCAAACGAATTTGCCTGGAGGGGCGACGTGAAGTGGATGACTCTCGGGGAGAAATTTACGAATCTCATGCAGAGGATATTTAAGTGCGGGCCATCCAAGGCCTGGCAGGGATACGCCCAAGGGCACCGCCTTGGTTTCGAGTATTTAGGTTAGAGCCCCCCAAGATCGCCATCATTCCTCAGTTGAAGCCAAACTCCAAAGTCCATCCGTATTGGACGTTGGGGAATGATGGCGTTTGATCATCCCTTGCCTTACAAGGTTGTTGATTCGGTTATGCACCGAGGATGATAGCCGTGCGCGACGTTCCGGTTGCGCACCAAGATCTGCGTTACGCGCTGCAATGAACGAGACGATTTCCGATGTGCTGACCGGGCCCTCATCGGCATGTAGCCGCAAGCACATCAAAATGGAACGCGTAAGTTCCCCATACGGCAGATTAACCCGTACATAATGGCTTCGTACCGGTTCGATTAGATTTACGTCAATCTTGATGTCGTGAAGCGCAAGAGTGAGGTCTACGGCCTCCAGATTCGCTTTCAGCTGTGACAGTTCGGCAATAAGGTCCTTTGCTTTCGCGAGGGATCTTTCGGTTTTCCGAATCTCAGCGTCAAGCCGAGCACGCTTGTCTATGAGCCATTTGAGGGAGGATGGAATGCGGGAGGTCATCCCGGTATTCCACCCTCATTTTAAATGTCGCTCAAGGGCATCAAAGACCAAATGGCGGTTGCCGTGAACCGGCTTACTTCAGCTTGTCGAACTGGGCCTGGAGCTTCTCCAGGGTAGCGCCGAAGTTGGCCAGGCGCTCCTTCTCCTGGGCCACCACCGCGGCGGGGGCACGCTCGACGAAGGAGGCATTGGACAGCTTGCCCTCGGCCTTGGCGATCTCGCCCTTGAGACGCTCGATCTCCTTGGACAGGCGGGCCAGTTCGGCGTCCTTGTCGATCTCCACCTGGAGCATGAGACGAAAGTCGCCCACCACCTGCACCGGGGCGTCGGCTGCGGGCAGTTCCCCAGCAGCGGCGGTGACCTCGGACAGCTTCACCAGGGCCTTGAGGTAGGGCCCGAAAGCCTCCACCGTGGCCTTGTCCCCCAGCACCACCAGGGGCACCCGCTGGGCAGGAGAGAGGTTCATTTCCCCCCGCAGGGTGCGGCAGGCGTTGACCATTTCCTTCAGCAGGGCGATGCGGGCAATGGCCTCTTTATCCACCTTGGCCGGGTCGGCTTCGGGGTAGCGGGCCAGCATGATGGAACCGGCTTCCGTACCCTTCTTGCACTGGCCGGCGCCGGTCAGGGGCGCCACTTTCTGCCACAGCTCTTCGGTGATGAAGGGGATCAGCGGATGGGCCAGGCGCAGGATGGCGCCCAGCACCCGCACCAGCGTCCTGCGGGTGGCGCGCTGCTGGGCCTCGTTGCCTTCGTTGAGGCGCACCTTGGCCAGCTCCAGATACCAGTCGCAGTACTCGTCCCAAATGAATTCGTAGACGGCACGGGCCACCATGTCGAAGCGGTAGGCTTTGAAGGCTTCTTCCACTTCGCTTTCCGCCTGCTGCAGGCGGCTGATGATCCAGCGGTCCACCTCGGAGTATTCCAGGGGCAGGCTTTCGTCCAGGCCAACATCCTTGCCTTCGCAGTTCATCAGCACGAAGCGGCTGGCGTTCCACAGCTTGTTGCAGAAGTTGCGGTAGCCCTCGGAGCGCTGGATGTCGAACTTGATGTCCCGGCCGTGGGTGGCGAGGCTGGCGAAGGTGAAGCGGATGGCGTCGGTGCCGAAAGCGGAGAAGCCGTTGGGGTAGTCGGCGCGGGTCAGCTTGGTGATGCTCTCCGCCTGCTTGGGGTTCATCAGGCCGGTGGTGCGCTTGGCGATGAGCTCGTCCAGGGTGATGCCGTCGATCAGATCGATCGGGTCGATGATGTTGCCCTTGGATTTCGACATCTTGTTGCCGTGGGCGTCCCGCACCAGGCCGGTGACGTAGACCTCGCGGAAGGGCACCTTGCCGGTGAAGTGCAGGGACATCATCACCATGCGGGCGACCCAGAAGAAGATGATGTCGAAACCGGTAACCAGCACGCTGGTGGGCAGGTACCTGTCCAGCTCCGGGGTTTTGTCCGGCCAGCCCAGGGTGGAGAAGGGCCACAGGGCGGAAGAGAACCAGGTGTCGAGGACGTCCTCGTCCTGGCTCAGGCGGGCTCCAGGGCCGGCCTTGGCCTGGGCTTCCTCGGCGGTGTGGGCGACAAAAACGTTGCCGTCCTCGTCGTACCACGCCGGGATGCGGTGGCCCCACCACAGCTGGCGGGAGATGCACCAGTCCTGGATGTTCTCCAGCCACTGGTTGTAGGTGCTGGTCCAGTTGTCGGGGACGAACTTGATGTCGCCCTTGGCCACGGAGTCCAGGCCGGCCTTGGCCATGCCTTCCATGGCCACGTACCACTGGTCGGTGAGCATGGGCTCGATCACCACGTGGGTGCGGTCGCCCCGGGGCACCATCAGCTTGTGGGGCTTGGTATCCACCAGCAGGCCCTGGGCTTCCAGCTCGGCCACCAGCTTCTTGCGCGCATCAAAGCGGTCCAGGCCCTGGTATTCGGCGGGGCCGAAGTCGTTGATGCGGGCGTCCAGGGTGAAGACGTTGATGGGCTCCAGCTTGTGGCGCTGCCCCACCTGATAGTCGTTGAAGTCGTGGGCCGGGGTGATCTTGACGCAGCCGGTGCCGAACTCCGGGTCCACGTAGTCGTCGCCGATGATCGGGATGGTGCGCTCGGCGATGGGCAGGCGCACGTGCTGGCCGATGAGGTGCTTGTAGCGCTCGTCCTCGGGATGGACGGCCACCGCCACGTCGCCCAGCAGGGTTTCGGGGCGGGTGGTGGCGACGATCAGGGCGCCCTCGCCTTCTTCCAGGGGATAGCGGATGTGCCACATGAAGCCGTCTTCTTCCTCGGAGACGACCTCCAGGTCGGAAACGGCGGTTTGCAGCACCGGGTCCCAGTTCACCAAGCGCTTGCCGCGGTAGATCAGGCCCTCGTTGTAGAGGCGCACGAAGACTTCGGTGACGGCCTTGGACAGGCCTTCGTCCATGGTGAAGCGCTCCCGAGACCAGTCCGGGGAGGTGCCCAGGCGGCGCATCTGGCGGGTGATGGTGCTGCCGGACTGCTCCTTCCACTCCCACACTTTTTCCACGAAGGCTTCCCGGCCCAGGTCATGGCGGGAGATCTTCTTCGCGTCCAGTTGGCGCTCCACCACGATCTGGGTGGCGATGCCGGCGTGGTCGGTGCCCGGCTGCCACAGGGTGTTGAGCCCCTTCATGCGGTGGTAGCGGACCAGGGCGTCCATCAGGGTGTGCTGGAAGGCGTGCCCCATGTGCAGGGTGCCGGTGACGTTGGGGGGCGGCAGCATGATGCAGTAGGCATCGCGGTCGGGCGTATTGCCCGCGGCGAAGTAGCCGCTTTCTTCCCAATGCTGGTACCAGCGTTGTTCGATGTCGCGGGGCTCGAAGCTTTTGGCGAGTTCCATGGTATATCCGGTATCGTCGGCGAAACCCGGCATTATAACCGAAACCAAGAAGGGGTCAGTGAGGCGAGCGACGATCGTCGCCCAGGGTGTCCAGATATTGCTGCAATTCGCTGGCCACGGCGTCTTTCACCATGTGCTCGATTTCCAAGCGGAATTGCTCCAGCAATTCCCCCAGGGCCAGGTCCAACTTGCCGGCGAGGCGGGGGGCGATGCGGTTTTCCACCGCTTCCATCACCCGCTGCTCCAGGCCGGCGAGGGGGTCGGGAGGAAGCTCCGGCTCCGCCGCCATCACCGCCACCGGGGACGGCGCTTCTTCCGCAACGGGTTCGTCCGGCAGCGCCAGGGGGTCCCCGCCCTCCTCCACCACCTCGGTGAGCACCGGGATGGGGGACGTGCGCAGGGCTTCCTCGGGCACTTCTTCCGTCAGCACGGGGATATCCGGTTCAGCTTCCGGGGCCGGCTCGGGCCGCTCCGCCATGGCGACACCTTCCGCCCGATGCTTGTTCATCAGGGAATCGAGCTTGTCGAAAATGTCTTCGCTCATGGCTAGCCCTTGGCGCGGGCGGAGAGGTCGTGGGTGCGGATTTCGTAACCCCGGTCCCGGTAGAACTTGTAGCGCTCCCGGGCCTGTTGCCGATCCTCCTCGTCCTGGCCGACGATTTCCACCAGGCGATGAAAGCGGCTGTAGAAGGGCGGGGTGCCGGAATGCAGGTTCACCAGCACGTCGTCCCGGTCGATGTTTTCCGGGGCGTGGTCGATCACCACCGGCGTCACCGGGGCCAAGCGGTGTCCGCCCCGGCAATGGGGCACGAAGGCCAACTGCTGCCAGCTCCACAGCAGCTGGTCCATGCGCTCGGCGGCCTCCCGGTCCTGGGTGTAAACCAGCACCCTCAAGCCCCGCTCCACCGCCTTGGCGGAAAGGGTGCAGGCCACCTGGTACTTGTCCCCCACGTGGGTGTAGAAATCCACCTCGGTCATGGCGGCCTACTTATTACTTGTGCTCGCCGTGGCCCCGATGGCGTCCTTCTTCCGCCACCTGGATCAGGAAGTGGGTCAGCATGGGCACCGGGCGGCCGGTGGAGCCCTTGTCCTTGCCGGACTTGTAGGCGGTGCCGGCCACGTCCAGGTGGGCCCAGTCGAACTTCTTGGCGAAGCGGGCGAGAAAGCAGGCGCCGGTAATGGTGCCCGCCATGCGGCCGCCGATGTTGGCCATGTCGGCGAAGTTGCTCTTCAGCTGCTCCTGGTAGTCGTCCCACAAGGGCAGTTGCCAGGCGCGATCGCCGCTGTACTCGCCGGCCCGCAGCAGCTCCCGGGCGAGGGTGTCGTTGTTGGCCAGGAGGCCGGTGGCATGGCTGCCGAGGGCGATGACGCAGGCGCCGGTAAGGGTCGCCACGTCCACCACCAGTTCCGGGTCGAAGCGCTCGGCATAAGTGAGGGCATCGCACAGGATCAGGCGGCCTTCGGCGTCGGTATTGAGCACTTCCACCGTCTGGCCCGACATGGTGGTGATGACGTCGCCGGGCTTGTTGGCGTTGCCGTCGGGCAGGTTCTCGCAGGTGGGGATGATGGCGACCACGTTGATCGGCAGCTTGATCTCGGCGATGGCCTTCATGGTGCCCAGGACGCTGGCCGCACCGCTCATGTCGAACTTCATTTCGTCCATGTCCGCGGGGGGCTTGAGGGAAATGCCGCCGGCGTCGAAGGTGATGCCCTTGCCCACCAGCACCACCGGCTTCTGCTTGGCGACGCCACCGTTGTAATGCAACACGATGAGTTTCGGCGACTGGCGGCTGCCCTTGGCCACGGAGAGCAGGGCGCCCATGCCGAGCTTTTCCATCTCCGCCTGCTCCAGCACCTCGATTTTCAGTTTGTGCGCCTTGGCCAGTTCCTTGGCCTGGTCGGCCAGGTAGGCCGGGGTGCAGATGTTGCCCGGCAGATTGGCCAGGTTTTTCATCAGCGCCATGCCGCGGGCGATGGCCAGACCCCGTTCCACCGCTTCTTCGGCGAGGGTCAGTTCGTTGCGCCGGGTGACGGAGAGGGTGATCTTGCGCAGGGGACGGCGCACCTCTTCCTGCTTGCTCTTCAACTGGTCGAAGCGATAAATGGCCTGCATGGCGGAGAGCACCGCCTGCTCGATCTTCCATGCCATGTCGCGCTTTCTCACCCCCAGTTCCGGAAGGTAGAAAGAGGCCTCCATGGAGCCGGTGTCGTTGAGGGTCTTCACCGCCGTCGCTACGGCATTGCGGTATTCGCCGTCCTTGAACTCCCGCTCTTTGCCCAAGCCCACCAGGAGGACGCGGTCGCACAGGGTGTTGGGAACATTGTGCAGCAGGAGGACGGAACCGGCCTTCCCTTCCATGTCGCCGCGGCGGATAATGTCGCTCAGGTAACCGTTGGAAATGCGGTCGATCAAGTCTGCGGCGAGGGAAAGTTTGCGCGGTTCGTAAACCCCCACCACCAGGCATGCCGTGCGCTGTTTTTCCGGGCTACCGCTTTTTATGCTAAATTCCACGAAATGCTCCTTTTTCGATAACTTCCGACAGCCAGACCGGCTGGTTTCTCCATAAAGAATAGATTATCTGCGCAGTTTGCGGAAAAAGTCAAAAACACCCCAAAAAAACATGATTTTCAAGCGAGCACTGTTCCGGGAACTGACCGGGGCCTCGGTGACGGTTTTTTCGACCCTGCTGGCCATCGTGATCACCATTCTGGTGGTACGCTTCCTGGGAGAGGCCGCCAGCGGCGCCATCACCAGCGCGGCGGTGGCGCCCATGCTGGGCTTCAGTCTGGTGAACTACCTGCCGGTGCTGCTCTCCCTCACCCTGTTCATCGCCGTCCTGCTCACCCTCACCCGCTGCTACCGGGACAACGAGATGATCGTCTGGTTCAGCTCCGGCGTCAGCCTCACCGCCTGGGTGCGGCCGGTGCTGCTCTTTTCCCTTCCGGTGGCCCTGGCCATCTCCCTGTTGTCCTTCGTCCTCGCCCCCTGGGCCCTGGACCGGAGCGCCGAATACCGCCGCCAGATGGACAGCCAGGACGAGGTGGCCTCCGTCGCCCCGGGCGTGTTCAAGGAATCCAAGCAGGCGGATCGGGTGTACTTCGTGGAAAACTTCACCCAGGGGCAGAAAACCGTCGGCAACGTCTTCATCCAGTCGGTGCAGCACGGCAAGCTGGGAGTGATGGTGGCCCAGCAGGGTTACCAGGAGGTCGCCCCCAACGGGGACAAATTCCTGGTCCTGCTCAACGGGCGCCGCTACGAAGGCCAGGCGGGCAGCCCCGACTTCCGTATCCTGGAGTTCGAACGCTACGCGGTACGAGTGGAACCCTACGAAGCGCAGAACAAAGACATTTCCCCCAAGTCCATGACCACCGCCGCCCTGTTCCGTGACCGCACGCCACCGGCCATGGGGGAGCTGCTGTGGCGCTTCGGCCTGCCCCTAAGCGCCATTCTGCTGGCGTTGCTGGCCATCCCCCTGAGCTTCGTCAATCCCCGCGCCGGCCGCTCCCTGAACCTGATCCTGGCGGTGCTGATCTATATGGTCTACAGCAACTTCATCAGCATTGCCCAGGCCTGGGTCATCCAGCAAAAGATTTCCTTCGCCATCGGGGTATGGGCGGTGCACGCCGTCATGGCCGGCCTGCTGCTGTTCCTGTTCCAGCGCCGGCTGTCCCTGTATTCGGTTTTCTCGCTCCTGAGACGATAGATGCGAATTCTTCACCGTTACCTGGCCCACGAAGTTCTCGGCGGCACCCTGCTGGTGCTGTCCGGCCTGCTGATGCTGTTTGCCTTCTTCGACCTGATCAACGAACTGGGCGACCTGGGCAAGGGCAACTACAGCCTGGCACGAATCCTCGGCTTTGTGCTGCTGTCCCTGCCAGGCCACGTTTACGAACTGCTGCCCATCGCCGCCCTGATCGGTACCCTTTTCGCCCTCTCCCAACTGGTGGCCCATTCCGAATTCACCGTCATGCGCGCCTCCGGCATGTCGGTGTCCCAGGTGGTTCAAAGCCTGGTGAAAAGTGGAACGGTGGTGGTGCTGCTGACCCTGCTGTTCGGAGAACTGATCGCCCCCGCCAGCGAAAAAGCCGCCCAACAGGTGAAGCTGAAGGCAACCAGCGCCCTGGTTGCCCAGGAGTTCCGTTCCGGCCTGTGGGTGAAGGACGCCAGCAACTTCGTCAACGTGCGGGAAATGCTGCCGGACTCGACCCTGCGGGGCATCAGGATCTACGAATTCGACCGCAACGCCCAGTTGCGCACCATCAGCCATGCCGAAAAAGGGGTATTCCAGGCGGAAAACCGCTGGAAGCTGCACAAGGTTTCCCAGACCCTGTTCCAGGGCAACACCGCCCGCACCATCAGGCTACCTGAAGCCGAGTGGCGTTCCGAGATCAACCCGGACCTGTTGGGAGTGCTGCTGGTCGTGCCGGAGCAGATGTCGGCCTGGAACCTGTTCTTCTACATCCAGCACCTGAGGGAAAACCAGCAGAGCACCACCCGCTATGAGATCGCCATGTGGGGCAAGCTGTTCTACCCCTTCGCCTCCTGGGTGATGATGCTGCTGGCTCTCCCTTTCGCCTTGGTCCATGCCCGGGCCGGAGGCGTCAGCGCCAAGATTTTTGCCGGCATCATGCTGGGCCTGGGCTTCCATCTGCTGAACCGGATTTTCGCCCACCTCGGGCTGCTGAAAGCGTGGCCGCCCCTGTTCAGTGCGGCGTTCCCCACTTTGGCTTTTTTGGGGGTGGCCGTGACGCTGATGTGGTGGCGGGAGAGACGGTGAGGGGCTAGTTGCTAGTTGCTAGTTGCTAGTTGCTAGTTGCTAGAAATTGAAGCTTATTTCTTGGTGACCAGGCGGGTGCCGGCCAGGCGGTCGTGGAGGAATTGGCGGTCCCGGTCGAAGAAGGCCCACAGGACGCCGATTCCCAGAAAGCACAGCCAGGCCAGGGCGAAGCGCCGCATGGCTTGCACCAGGGTCAGGGGCTTGCCGTCGACGGATTCCAGTTGGATGTGCCAGGTTTTCATGGCCAGGGTCTGGCCGCCGTGGAGCCAGAACCAGAGGTAGTAGGCGGCGATCACCCCCACCAGGTAGGCCTGAAAAAATGGCCGCATCTGGAGCTGACCGGCGTAGCGCGTCAGGGCCACAAAGAGAAAACCGGCTATGAACACCACCGCCACCACCAGCACGGCATCGTAGGCCATGCTCATCAGGCGGCGCCAGACACCCGGCACGGACAAAGAATCGGTCATCGGTAAGGCTTTACTGTTGAACCGGCGCAGAGGGGACGGCGGAAGCCCCCTCCGGAACCGGGGATTCGGGTTGCAAAGGGGGAACAACGGCAGGGGCCACCGCTTCCGTGGGGCGTTCGCTCCATTTCCGCCTGATCTCCTGCCGCTTCTCCGGAGGAAGCTGGTACAGCTTGACGAACTTGTGGCGGGCCTTTTCACGCTGCTCAGGGGTAAGCTTGCTCCACTCCTCCAGGCGCGAGCGCACGCGCTCCTTTTGCTCCACACTCATTTTTGGATAGCGCTTGGCCATCATCAGCAGGCGTTTGCGCTGCTGGGGAAGCAGGCGGTTCCATTCCGGCGCCAGGGGAGCCAGAACACGTTTCTGCTCAACGGTGAGATCCCCCCACAGCAGGGCCCCGGCCGTTTTCGGCGCCGCCACCGCCGCCTCGGGCTTGGTGGCCGGGGGGGCCTCGCCGAAAACGGGGACCGCCAGCAGCAGCAACAGGGGAACGGCGATCAGCCCTCGGAGGAATCGTCCAGCCATGTGTCCTCGTCTTCGTCCAGATAGGCCTGGATCGGCAGGTCGCTGGAAAGCAGGCCCATGTCGATGCCCGCCACTTCCGACACCTCCTCGATGAAATTATCCTGGGGCCGGCTCTGCCAGTAGAAGGAAAAAGACAGCGCCGCCATCAGCAGCAGCACCGGCAACAAATAGCCGTAACGGCCACCAAAATCCCCGCCGGCAATGCCCGCCCACACCGGCTCGGCAACATAGGCCGGCTCCCGATAGGCTTGCAGTGCCTTCTCCCGCCCCTGGGCGAGCCGGGCGAGGGCATCGCGGTCGATCTGCGTCAAGCCGCGATTCAGGTGGCCGGCCAAGGCCCGGCCGAACTCGCGCTCGTTCATAAACTGATTCCTTTTTTCTCCAGCAACGCCGCTAATGCGCGCACCGCCCTGGAACAGTGGGTTTTCACGCTCCCTTCGGAGCACCCCATGGCAGCGGCGGTAGTGGCGACATCCATATTTTCCCAGTAACGCAGAAGGAAGGCCTCCCGTTGACGGGCCGGCAGATTTTTCAGCGCATCCTCGATGGCATCCAACACCTGGGCGCTTTCCAGCAGCCTCGCCGGATCTTGGAAATGATTCGAATCGGATTCGGCCTGAAGCGTTTCCAGGGGATCCCGTTCATCGTCGTCGCCTTCGCCGGAAAAAAGCGACGACAGGGGCATGGTCCAGAAGTTACGCACCTTCTGCCGCCGGTAATAATCCCGAATGGTGTTTTGGGTGATGCGATGAAACAGCAGCGGCAGTTCCTCCGCCGGCCGTTCGGCGTATTTGTCGCTGAGCTTGAGCATGGAATCCTGGACGATATCCAGGGCCGCCTCCTCGTCCCGGACGGCGAACATCGCCTGCTTGAAAGCGCGCCTCTCGACTCCCTTGAGGAACTCGGAAAGCTCCCGATGCGTAGCCAGTTTTCCACCCCGATGTCTGCAACCGGGCAAATCTTACCACGCCCCAGCGCCGCAATCCCCCTCCCCCGGGGTCAACTTGACCAAATCGTGGCCAAACGTTACTGTTTCACCTTTTCCCCAAAGAACAGCAGAGCATGGAAATTACGGGTGCAGAGATAGTTGTGCGCTGCCTCCAGGAAGAAGGAGTCGAGTTCGTTTTCGGCTACCCCGGCGGCGCGGTGCTGAACATCTACGACGAGATCTACAAGCAGAACCAATTCAAACACGTGCTGGCGCGCCACGAGCAGGGCGCGGTCCATGCCGCCGACGGCTACGCCCGCGCCAGCGGCCGCGTAGGGGTAGCCCTGGTCACCTCGGGCCCCGGCGCCACCAACGCGGTCACCGGCATTGCCACCGCCTACATGGATTCCATTCCCATGGTGGTCATCACCGGCCAGGTGCCCACCGCCGCCATCGGCCTCGACGCCTTCCAGGAAGTGGATACCGTAGGCATCACCCGGCCCTGCGTGAAGCACAATTTCCTGGTGAACGACGCCAAGGACATCGCCGCGACGATCAAGAAAGCGTTCTTCATCGCCGCCAGCGGCCGGCCCGGCCCGGTGGTGGTGGACATCCCCAAGGACATCACCATCAACAAGGCGGAGTACGACTATCCGAAGCAGATCAGCCTGCGCTCCTACAACCCGGTGAACAAGGGCCATACCGGCCAGATCAAGCGCGCGGTGCAGATGATGCTCGCCGCCAAGCGCCCCATGATCTACACCGGCGGCGGCGTAATCCTGAGCAACGCCTCCGAGGCCCTGACCAAGCTGGTGAAGCTGCTGGGCTTTCCCTGCACCAGCACCCTGATGGGCCTGGGCGCCTACCCGGCCACCGACTCCCAGTCCCTGGGCATGCTGGGCATGCACGGCACCTTCGAGGCCAACATGGCGGTGCAGCACAGCGACGTGCTGATCGCCATCGGCGCCCGCTTCGACGACCGCGTCATCGGCAACCCGGAGCACTTCTTCCAGGAAGACCGCAAGATCATCCACATCGACATCGACCCGGCTTCCATCGCCAAGCGGGTGCGGGTGGACGTGCCCATCGTCGGCAACGTGCACGACGTGCTGGACGAGATGATCAAGCTGATCCAGGCCAGCCACGAGAAACCCGACGCCAACGCCCTCAAGACCTGGTGGACCCAGATCGAACTGTGGCGCTCCCGGGACTGCCTCAAGTACGACCGGGGCGGCGACGTGATCAAGCCCCAATACGTGCTGGAAAAGCTGTACGAAATCACCAAGGGCGACGCTTTCGTCACCTCCGACGTGGGCCAGCACCAGATGTGGGCCTCCCAGTTCTACAAGTTCGACAAGCCCCGCCGCTGGATCAACTCCGGCGGTCTCGGCACCATGGGATTCGGCCTGCCGGCGGCCATGGGCGCCCAGTTCGCCAACCCGGACGCCACCGTGGTGTGCGTCAGCGGCGAAGGCAGCATCCAGATGAACATCCAGGAACTGGCCACCTGCAAACAGTTCCACCTGCCGTTGAAAATCGTCCTGCTCAACAACGGCTACCTGGGCATGGTGCGTCAGTGGCAGGAGTTCTTCTACGGCAACCGCTACTCCGAGTCCTACATGGATACCCTGCCGGATTTCGTCAAGCTGGCGGAGAGCTACGGCCACGTGGGCATGCGCATCGACAAGCCGGGCGACGTGGAAGCGGCCCTGAAGCAGGCTTTCAGCCCGGAGATGAAGGAGCGGCTGGTATTCATGGACTTCCGCACCGACCCGAAAGAAAACGTCTACCCCATGGTCCCGAGCGGCAAGGGGCTGTCTGAAATGCTGCTGGTGTAATCATGCGACACATCATTTCGATTTTGATGGAAAACGAAGCCGGAGCCCTGTCCCGGGTGGCCGGCCTGTTCTCGGCCCGGGGCTACAACATCGAGTCCCTCAACGTGGCCCCCACCGAGGACGAAACCCTTTCCCGCATGACCATCGTCACCCGCGGCTCCGACGAGGTGATCGAGCAGATCATCAAGCAGCTCAACAAGCTGGTGGACGTGGTGAAGGTGGTGGACCTGTCCGAAGGCCGCCACATCGAGCGGGAAATGATGCTGGTGAAGGTCAAGGCCGAAGGCTCCTGGCGGGAGGAAATGAAGCGCATGGCGGACATCTTCCGCGGCCGCATCATCGACGTCTCCGACAGCACCTATACCATCGAACTGACCGGCAACGTCTCCAAGCTGGATGCCTTCCTGGAGGCCATCGACCCCAGCGCCATCCTGGAAACGGTACGCACCGGCGCTTCCGGCATCGGCCGGGACGATCGGATTTTGAGAGTATAAGGCGCAGGGGCTAGGGGCTGGGAACTAGGGGCTAGAAAACCCCTTCTCCAGTCCCTAGCCTCTAGCCCCTAGCCCCTAACAAACGAAAGGAAAATCATGAAAGTCTATTACGACAAAGACGCGGACCTCTCCCTCATCAAGGGCAAAAAAGTCACCATCGTCGGCTACGGCTCCCAAGGCCATGCCCACGCCAACAACCTGAAGGATTCCGGCGTCAAGGTCACCATCGGCCTGCGCAAGGGCGGCGCCTCCTGGGACAAGGCCAAGAAGGCCGGCCTGACGGTTAAAGAGGTTGCCGAAGCGGTCAAAGGCGCCGACTTCGTCATGATCCTGGTGCCCGACGAGCAGCAGCCCAACGTGTACTACGGCGACGTGGAGCCCAACCTGAAGAAAGGCGCCACCCTGGCCTTCGCCCACGGCTTCAACATCCACTACGGCCAGATCAAGCCCCGCGCCGACGTGGACGTGGTGATGGTCGCCCCCAAGGGCCCCGGCCACACCGTGCGTTCCGAATACCTCAAGGGCGGCGGCGTGCCCTCCCTGATCGCCGTCTACCAGGACGTGAGCAAGAAAGCCAAGGACATCGCCCTCTCCTACGCCGCGGCCAACGGCGGCACCAAGGGTGGCGTGATCGAGACCAACTTCCGTGAAGAAACCGAGACCGACCTGTTCGGCGAGCAGGCCGTATTGTGCGGCGGCGCCGTGGAACTGGTGAAGGCCGGCTTCGAAACCCTGGTGGAAGCAGGCTACGCTCCCGAAATGGCCTACTTCGAGTGCCTGCACGAACTCAAGCTGATCGTGGACCTGATGTACGAAGGCGGCATCGCCAACATGAACTACTCCATCTCCAACAACGCCGAATACGGCGAATACGTCACCGGCCCGCAAGTGATCGGCGACGAAGCCCGTTGGGCGATGCGCGAAGCGCTGAAGAACATCCAGAACGGCGAGTACGCCAAGCGCTTCATCCTGGAAGGCAAGACCAACTACCCCGAGATGACCGCCCGCCGTCGCCTGAACGCCGAGCACCCGATCGAAGTGGTAGGCGGCAAGCTGCGCGCCATGATGCCCTGGATCGCCAAGAACAAGCTGGTGGACCAGTCCAAGAACTGATCGGTGAGGCGTGAGGCGAAAAGAGCGAGGGGAACTCCTGCTCTGCCGCCTCACTCCTATCCCCTCACTCCTCTCCTAAAATAATGTGCATCGGCGTGGCCCCTCCCAAACAAAACTATCCCCATCCCATCATTGCCCGTGAAGGCTGGCCTTTCCTGGCCATAGCCGTTGCGGTGGCTTTGCTGGCGACCTATTTCGTTGGCAGCGCCTGGGCCTCCCCCCTGTGGGTCATCGCCCTGTTCGTGCTGCAATTCTTCCGCGACCCGGCGCGCAGCGTTCCCCAGGGTGAAAACCTGGTAATCGCCCCGGCGGATGGCCGCATCGTGGCGGTGGAAAAGACCCGCGACAACTACCGCCAGCAGGATGCCCTCAAGGTGAGCGTGTTCATGAACGTGTTCAACGTCCACTCCAACCGCAGCCCGGTGGACGGCGAAGTGACCGGGGTGCAGTATTTCCCGGGCAAGTTCGTCAACGCCGACCTGGACAAGGCTTCCTTGGAAAACGAGCGTAACGCGGTGCTGATGACCACCACCACCGGCAAGGAAATCACCGCCGTGCAGGTGGCCGGCCTGATCGCCCGCCGTATCCTGTGCTACGTCAAAGCCGGCGACAAGCTGGCCAGAGGTCAGCGCTACGGCTTCATCCGTTTCGGCTCCCGGGTGGACGTCTACCTCCCTCTCGACGCCCGGGTGAAAGTGAGCATCGGCGACAAGACCCGTGCCGGCGAAACGGTGCTCGCCGAGCTGTAGACATCCCCGCCCCGCGGGAGGACAATTGGCGCGGATTCCTGTAATGTGCCGTTAACCCACGAAGCCGAAAATTACCGGATGCATCCCATACACAAGCCCATTCTCGCCCCTCATATCCGCAAGCGCGGGATTTACCTCCTGCCCAACCTGTTCACCACCGCCGCCCTGTTCGCCGGCTTCTACGCCATTGTGATGGCCATGAGCGGCCGCTACGAGCACTCCGCCGTGGCGATTTTCGTCGCCATGGTGATGGACGGCCTGGACGGCCGGGTTGCCCGCCTCACCCACACCCAGAGCGCCTTCGGCGCCGAATACGACAGCCTGTCGGACATGGTGTCCTTCGGCGTCGCCCCGGCCCTGGTGGTCTACGTCTGGGCCCTGAAGGACATGGGCAAGCTGGGCTGGATCGCCGCCTTCGTCTACTGCGCCGGCGCCGCCCTGCGCCTGGCCCGCTTCAACACCCAGTTGGAAGTCCAGGACAAGCGCTGGTTCCAAGGCCTCCCCAGTCCGGCGGCCGCCGCCCTGATGGCCGGTCTGGTGTGGGTGATGTACGACCTGCAGATCAAAGGAGAGGACATCAAGTGGTTCGCCTGGGCCCTGACCCTGTTCGCCGGCATCACCATGGTGAGCAACATCCGCTTCTACAGCTTCAAGGACGTGAACCTGCGCAAGAGCATTCCCTTCGTGTTCCTGCTGCTGATGGTGGTGGCGATCATCCTGGTCTCCTCCTACCCCCCGGGCGTGCTGTTCGGCCTGTTCGTAGTCTATGCCCTGTCGGGCTACGGCATGGCGGTGTGGAATTTCAGGAGAGGCAAGCCCGCGCCGAAAACGGCGGAGCAGGCATAGGAAATGAAAAAGGCCCGGGAAACCGGGCCTTTTTGCATTGGTGGGTGGTACAGGGATTGAACCTGTGACCCCTGCCGTGTGAATCGTAACCGATTGCCTTTTGTTAGAACATGTTGACCATTGAAACATTCAAATACAATGGCCTACGTTAGCCCGCCTTCTCTTATCTTAGCAGGATTTAGCGCGCTCGGTGGCGCAATTTTGGGGCAATTCCAGGTCGGCGAGCAACCGTTGCTTTTCTTCGTCAGACAGATGCCGTGCCCTGGCGATCCGGGCTGCACTCTTGCAAAAAAAATCCTGCCATAACTTCTCTTCCTCACTGGCGATTTCGCTCAAGTCCACTTCGATATCGACAGTTTTTCCCACCTTCTGTCGCCCCTGCAGGCGCTTCAACGTGCGCCGCAAAAAGGAAGAGGCGGCATGCATGCTAATGATGTGCTGAAAGATTGTCACGGTTTGCCAGGGGCTCAGCCAGCCGTTCCCCCAAGCTTGGGCAATTGCGCGTAGAAAATTGTCTCGCGTCATGGGCTGTCGCTCATTCACATAGCGGCGCCAATATCTCCCGTCGTGATCAGCATTGTCACTATGGGCAAGCAAGAGCTCTCGTTCCATCGTCGCGACCGTAACGACTGGGGCAAGGCACCGGTCACAGGGGTGGTCATCTAGGTCTTCGGGTGACAATTCGGTCGTGGGCTCCGCCCCTGGTACGGATGGAAAGAACGGGCTGTCATCTTCGTCTTCCACAGCAGGCCTTCTCATAGCCCAGTACAAGCAGTTGGATGCCCCTGCCTCGTGGCATGCCAACGTTCGTATGTATTCTAGGGTTGACGAGGTGTAATCGGCGGGCGGCGTGGTGAGGCGAAGCTTCTTAAGTCGGCGCGCTTGCCAATCGCGTAGCACATTGAAAACTGCCCAACGGTATTCCCGACCGTGCATCTGAGTGCCTCGATTTTTGTCCTCCCCTAATTGTCTCGGTTAGCTGCATTGTGTGCAACACCAGTTTCGGTTAACACGAGGAAGATCATGGAGCGCGACTATCAGCTTATAGAATGTTTGTCCAAGCTCGGGGACGACGTCATGGTGGGTGTTCAGGAGGTAGCGGCGTTGTGTGACCTCGCTCCTATTACCATTCAGCAACGGCGCACGAAGGGCCTGCCGGCACCTATTCCCGGCCCACGGCGGCTGCGCTGGCGACTAGGGGATATTCGGACCTGGATACGTGGCCGCGCGCAACAAGCTAGTGCTGGTAGGCGGAAAGAGAGGGCATGATGGCTAGACAGCGCATGTTGTCGGATGAGTTTTGGGACGACCCGGACCTTGCGGATCTCACCATTGACGAAAGATGCACTCTTCTGCTGCTTCTGACCTGCAAGCAGAGCAATGTGATCGGCGTCTATCGGGTGATCTGGCGACAAGTAGGGGCTGGCTCTGGTTGGACACACGATCAGGTCCTTAATGCGGCTCGCAACCTGAAGAAAAAAGAGGTCATTGATATTGATGAAGAGACCGGATGGGTATGGGTAAAAGAATGGTGGAAGCACAATTCGTTGCGTGGCGCTTTCACAGGCAACGTCGCCAAGAAAGCTGTGCAGGAACTGTCCAAAGTCCCAGAATTCTGGGAGCAGGATGTCCTGGGCTGGATCGCTGGCCACGATCCAGAAGGGGATTGCAAGCCGCTTCTAAGCCCCTTACAAGCATCAGGAGGTAACCCTACCACCAGCTTTATCTCTATTCCCACCACCACTGATGGTGGTGTGGTGGAGGATATTGATGGTCTGGTAGAGGCGGCTGTCTGGGCTGCTCGCAAGGCGGGGCCGATCAACAATGAGGCAGGCTTTCGCCATGCGGTGAAAAGGAGAATTCTTGCTGGTGGGCAAAATAATGAGGATATTCACACCCTGCAGGCCTGGCGTATCCACCAACAAGCGCTCGCGGCTGGACAAGAACGAGCGGCCAATGAACAAGCAATCGCCGCCAAACAAGCCTCGGCTTCGGATGCACGCGCCACCGAAGCCTCGACCTACTTTAACTCGCTTGATGATGTTACCCGTGCCATGTTAGTCGAGCGGTTCACGAACCACATCGCAGTTGCCAACCCTACGGTATTCCATCGCTACAAGAAAAGTGGATTTCAATCTAAGGCTGTAAAAATGGCTCTTCTCCAGTTCATTCAGACTGAGATGGCTGACCCAAAGACTGGTCCGAGCCAGCTGGAAGGGTGAAAACGCAGCGGACGAAAAAGAAAAACCAGACCGAACAAGCGGGCCGACCAGGTATTAAGACTGCATCCGGCCCAAAGCAGCCAGTCCGCAAATAGGCAGCAAGTCGGTTTTGTAGAAATAGTGGCCTCTTTGCACTTATATGACCACCAACCTGCTGTTTAAGTCAAAGTCGACAGCTTGAGATCGTCGTACCACTGGCGGTATATGGCCAAAAACCGCCAGACGATGGCGTTGATTAGTGCCTGGCGCGCTGGGAAGGTGTTATTAGCGTCGTTGAGCTTTTTGCCATGGGCCGGATTACACCGAGACCAGTAGCGGTCGAAATCGTCGGGGGTAATGAACGATGCGGCGCATTTGTTGGCATCTGTAATGCCGTATTTGGCTTCTTCGGCGCTAGTAGTTTTCAGTTTGATGGATGGAGCGACATCGCCATCGGATCGGTTGGCCTCTAACGGCCAGGCGCGCAGATTGCCGATGGAGTTGTGCCAGTCTTTGATGATTCGGGGCAAGCCCTGTAGCGTACCGCCGTTGCGCCCTTGCAAAAAACTTTGCGCGTAAATGTGGTCGTAGTCCCAAGGGCGATTTTTGTCTTCCAAAAATTCGGGAAGAGACGGGTCGAAATCGGAAAACCAGCGTTTGATCCAATCCCGCTGCACGTAAAGCAGCATGGACTTGTTGCCCCTCAGCGCGTCCATAAATTGGTTCCATGTGTCTCGGATGCGGTCGGGCACCGTTTCCCCTTCGGCCAGGTTTGCTTCTTGGAATATGGGATGGAGTGCATCATTGATGTCTTTGGGGCGCTTCTGGTCAATCAACCAATGCCACCAATTCCAATCCTTCCAGATGATGCTGTCAGATCGGCTGATGGTTTCCGTGCAGCCCTGGTATCCCAAAATGCACTTTTGCAAAGCCAGTTCTAACACGTCCGGGTTAAGCACAGGAATCATGTTCTGCTTGCCGTGGGTGTCGATGGCCATGGTTTTCAGAAAACGCTGGCGATTGAAAAAATCTGGCAATTTGTCTACATCCAAGGTTTGCAAGTCATGCCAGATGGCATCCACAGCACGGGGTTTGCTGTCGGCTTTGGCAAACCAGGCTAGCGCAGTCAAAAAACCCAGCACACGTCGTGCAGCAGGCATAGAAATAGTCGAGTCCACGGCGCCCAACTGCACCCCAGCGCCGTCGAACATCAATCGATCCAACCAGCAGAGAAACAGAAAAAACACATCAGGGGACTTTTGCGCTAATTCGCTAGCCAATATCGGGGGTAATCCATGTTGGTCCTTTGTCAAAAACCGATGCGCAGCTTCAAACACCTGCAAACCATCCCTGCTAACATAGTTTTTCAGATCTTCGGCAAATTTGGGGTGCTCTTTGTTTTGGCCGTCCATCAGGCGGCGAAAATCGTCGATACTAGAGGCCACAATCAGGCGAAGCTTGGAGGGCTTTTCGCCGGGGCGGGCGGTCTGCTGCGCCCGTTGATGCCGCGCTCGCACTAGGCGACTGGCCAGCAGCGCAATGCGGGCCGGCGTGGCCAACTTGTGCGTGAGCTGAGTAATAGCCTTGGGCGCGTCAATCCAAGAGGATTTGATGAGCGAGTACATTAACTCCTCCCCCCCCAGTGGCGTGCCTGCACTGTTGACGCGGATGAACAGGGTTTCAACGGGACTTTGCTGCCCGGAATCTGCGGTGGTGTGGGTTATTTTTTTCAGTGCGCAGAGGGGAACAACGTTGGCGGGAATGGCGTACTCGGACATGCGCTGCCACAGCAATGCCAGCATGTCATCCAACCGGGAGTCTGGGTCGTTGAATGCCCTCCGTACGGTGTCTTGCTGCGCGGACCAATGCTTAGTGTGGTCGGAGATCGGGGCTTTTTTCCCGTCAGCCATGGTTCTCATGAAGGCCAGTTGCTGAATGGCTTGCCACGCACGGCCTTTGGCTTGAGCGACAGCACCCTGCGTTTCGTGCAGGGCCTGTACCAGCAGGGACACGGGTACCGGTGACACTGCATCCCACGGCCACACAGCATGGAGCGGAATATCGTGCGGTTTAGCTGCGTCGTACAAAGGAAAACTGGCAGCCCTGAAGGCATGCAAACTCTGGCGAATTTGATGCTGGGTAATGCGCCTCTCGGGGTCCACAAGCGAATAACCCCACGGATGGGCGCGTGTCACGGTGCGAAACACATACGCCACATCCCTCCCATTCGGTGGCGGCGCCAAATCTATCCATAAAACGCTTTTCACGTCAGCCGCAAGGGGCATGCTGCGCCAAGGGCTCAAAAAACCCAAGGCAATGCCAGTGGCCCGTTGCTGGCCATCCAGCAGCATGTGGGTGGGCCGCAGTGCGCACGCCGACCGGGTTTGGTGTTTGAAACTTTGTTGCCCCAAGCTAGCATCAAATGGCGAAAGCAAGAAAGCGCCCAAGGGAAAACCTTGAAAAATAGAATCCCACAGGGCTTCGATTTGCCCCACCTTCCACACCGCTCCGCGCTGCAGTGCCGGCAATTCGGCTATGCAGCGGGGGTCGGGCTGGGCCGATGGATGGTCAATTTGCCATGCGGCAATCTCGGGCAGTGTCAACAGCATGACGTTAGCTCCCCTGCCTTTTTTAGCATGTTCTGGTCGCTGGCTCATTGTGTTTCTCGGTGTGTCCCTGGGGCCATGTGTCTCAATAAGGCTTTCTTCACGACGCCTGAAATGAGACTGGCCCTGGTCAACTCAGGCTTGAAAAATGGAGCACCGCATATCACTGGTCAACACCGTTAGGTCGTGATTCGGTTCCAAGACGTATTCCGGCCAGGAATCCGCGATGTTCTTAACCGACTCGTGGCGCGGCAAACCACCGGGATAGGCACAGGACCGTGCCATATCGATAATTTGTTCGAGAACATCGATAGTGGTCCGTTCGCCAATCACAGCAGGAATCGTTATGCGGAGCTCGGTTGCGTCCGCCACTAGGCATATGTGGACGAGGTGCTTGTGTAACGTTCGTGTGTTCCCCAGAAGTCGCGTGTAGTCAAAATGTCTGGGACGGGAACCACGAAGAAAGATGGTGACGTCGTAAAGAATGCCTGCCCGGCCAGCCACAGGGATTGCCCAATCCGACCACGGCTGCGCGGTTGTCTCTATGCTGACGCCAAACCAACAATCATCTGGGATTGACCCAATCCTTGCCCATTCCCCCTTCTCGACCTCAACCCACGGCAACAAGTCAAGCGACTGAAAATGTGCTATCACGGGGTCACTGGTAGGTGGTAGCACAGGATGCTTGTCGTTGTATGACGTACAGAACGTCCAAAAGCCTTTGTCTAGATCTCGCAGCAAGTGCGTTACGCGATCTAGATCGCGTTCGTTTCCCTTCCGGAAATGGGCGACGCGATGCCGAACCTGCGCGACTTCATCCATTCTTGCATCCCATATCTTCTCGGGCGGGAGAAACGGGTCAAATAGCCGGCGGTTCTCCGTAATAATCCGCCGAAGCTCTGACAGTTGCGCATAGCTGAGCAGATCTTCCTCCGGTGTATCCATATGGATAAGAGCTTTGGCGGCTTCTTGAGATCGCTCAGCCGCCCTGCCAATCTTGCTCGTGGCCCTCCATTGGTCACCCGCAAAGGCTCGTAGTTCGACATACACCATCAGACGCAGCCAAGTCTCGAACTGCCAAAGCCGCGAATATGTCTTGATGGTTTGTTCGGGCACATCACATACGTCATATGCCCGACGGCGCGGGAACGCTTGCTGGCTTTCGAGCTGCCACCCCGCGTCATCGCCTAAGAGGGATGCATGCACCTGACCCATCTGCAGTGATTGCGGCCTGAACCATGCCTGGACTCTTTCAACGAGGTCCTCGAAACTCTTGCACGCGATGATGCCCTCGCTTGGTTTAACGAAAGCTGCGTCTGGGTCGCTAAAGCTGTTAGAGCTTCCACCGCACCACAAAGGGGATGCATCCATGAAATACTGCACAGTGCGCACCATCTGTGTGTAGCTTAGGCCCAGATCGCCCGCCAGGCCCTTCAATGACTTTACTTCATTGCGACTCGCTGGGTCTTTGTAATGTTGCCGCAAGAGATTGAAAAGGCGCTCGCAGCGATCCAGCTCCGCCAAGATAGCGTCGTCTTCCAATAAGGTCAGGACAACGAACGAAACTCGGTACCTATCATTGTCGCGCTTTAGCAGCTGCTGCGATTCCAAAGCATCCAGCTTCTCCAGCCAATCCTCATGATCAGCACGATATGAGACTGCGTCGATGAACGGAGGATCGCCTTCGCTAAGACGGAACACATCCAGAAGAATTAGAGCAGTGAGATGATCAATGGGGACAGCGGACATTGTTGAATCGTCTTCCGATAACACCTAAGCCTTCAACCATGAGAGCAAGCCGATTTGCAGGAGCATCGCTGATCAGTTTTCTTGGTACGCGCGGTCGATGAGCGCTTTCGCTTTCTCGAGGTCAGCCGGTACTCGCAGGACGACTTCCAGGTCACCCGTGCCCCAATGTCCAATCTTGCTCACGTCCCGTGTGAATCCAGGCTGTAACTCGACCGTCGCGGGATCGAGCTTCAAAGTGAGAAACACGTGTGGGTCCTGCTTCGAGACCAGCGACATACAAACGAAGTTCTTTAGCCGGCGAAACGCCACGTAGAGCTTGAGCGGCTTCTCGATGATGTCGTCGCCCTGTGCGAGGATATAGCTACGCGCTTGCTCGAATAGCGACAACAGCTCAGTCGATGCCGTCGCAATTTGGTCGGCATGAGTCTTCATCGCCAGTGTCGCGGCAGCCGGTGTCTTGGTTGGCTTAGCATCTGGCACAGATTCGTCAGATTCCACGGCCCCTTGGGTACTTGCCGCACTAACGCCGTTCACCAGCTCTAATAGAAGCAATTCCTCGCCAAACAACTTGTAACGGATCAACTCAATATTACGATTGATTTGAGCAACCGCATGCTCATCGTATCTCGTGAAATCCGCCGCTATGCACAGCAGGCGAGTCCCGCTCCACTCGATCTTTTCCGCGTCGCCCTTCCCTAGCTTATCCATCACCAGCAGGCGGAAGTCGGCTTTGTGATCCAACAACCAGTCCAGGTAGAACAAGCCCTGATTGATGACATTTTCGTTGCTGTACCGCTTGTACTCGACGATCACCGGGCAACCGTTTTCGTCGAGCCCTAGGGAATCGATACGACCCCGATGTTTGGCTCCCGTGCCGAACTCAGTAGCAAGAAAGCGCACTCCGAGAAAAGTCTCCATCTGGGATTCAATCAAGCGCTGGAGTGATTTCTCAACTGCGGCAGACCTTCCCGGAAGTTCCGCAGCCTTATTCGCCGCGTAATGGAAGAGCTTCACGTCACTCATAGCGAACTTTCATGAGGTCAACTGCGTAGGCCGGCGGCCACATCCCGAAAAGACGCAAGGGCAGCCTCTAGATGGTCGATGATCTCCTGCTGAAGCACATCAGGTGGAGGCAATTGATCCAAGTCATCCAGAGAATCATCCTTCAGCCAGAAGATGTCCAGGCTGGCCTTGTCGCGAGCAACGAGATCATCGTATGAAAAATATCGGAAGCGTTCGGTCTCCTTGCGCTCGTGACGATTCTCCGGGTTGTAGCAGGCGATAAAATCCTGAAGATCATCGAGTTTCAATGTCTTCGTTTTCAGCGTGAAGTGCTTGTTGGTGCGCAGGTCGTAGATCCACACCCCCTTGGTATGTACTTGGCCATCCTTCGGCTTCGCATCGAAGAACATTACGTTGGCCTTCACGCCTTGGGCGTAGAAGATACCCGTAGGCAAGCGTAGGAGCGTATGTACGTCACAGTTCTCCAGAAGCTTGCGGCGGATTTTCTCGCCTGCACCACCTTCGAATAGCACGTTGTCTGGCAGGACCACGGCAGCTTTCCCGTCCACTTTCAACATGCTAAAGATATGTTGAAGGAAGTTGAGCTGCTTGTTCGACGTGGTTTCCCAGAAGTCCTGGCGCTCGTAGGTGAGCGCGTCCTTATCCTCCTCGCCCTCCTCGTTGGTGATGGTCATGCTGCTCTTCTTGCCGAAGGGCGGATTGGCCAGCACATAGTCCACTTTCTGCTTCGGCTCGGCAATCAGGGCATCGGAGCGTTCCACTGACGGTTCGCCGTCCAGTTCGCCGATGTTGTGCAGGAACAGGTTCATCAGGCACATGCGGCGGGTATTCGGCACGATCTCGTTGCCGTGGAAAGTCTTGTCGCGCAGGAACTCCTTTTGCCGCTTGTCCAGCTTGGCTCCAGGGCGGGTCAGCCAGTTGTAGGCGCCGAGGAAAAACCCGCCTGTACCGCAGGCGGGATCGGCGATGGTTTTCATGGGTTCGGGGCGCACGCAAGCCACCATCGCTTCGATAAGTGCACGAGGCGTGAAATACTGGCCGGCGCCGCTCTTGGTGTCTTCGGCGTTTTTCTGCAGCAGCCCCTCGTAGAGATCACCCTTGGTGTCGGCATCCAGACTGATCCAACTCTCCGCGTCGATCAGTTGCACGAGCCGTGAGAGTTTCGCCGGGTCCTGGATCTTGTTCTGTGCCTTGAAAAAAATGGCGCCAAGCATGCCCGGCTCATTTCCCAGCTTGTGCAATATAGCCAGGTAGTGGGATTCCAGCGGTTCGCCTGTCTTGCTTCGCAGGCTGGCCCAGTCGTAGCCCTTTGGGATGCGGGTATTGCGGTTGTATGGTTCCTGCGCATACTCGTGCGCGAGCTTCAGGAACAGCAGATAGGTCAACTGTTCCAGGTAGTCGCCATAGCCCACGCCGTCATCGCGCAAGGTGTGGCAGAAGTTCCAGACTTTCTGGACAAGCGTCGATGTATTCATATGCAGACACCAAGTTCCCTGTTCAATTTTCGAATCAGACTACGAACTAGACCCGCGTACTCTGCATGATCGCAAGCTTTAGATGCAATATTCTTGATCGCTTTCTCATATAATATTGGGTCTGAAGATTTCACGCTCATGGCTAGCTGGGCTTGCAGCTCTATATCGACCCACAGCCTTTTTCTGGAATCCACCAGCGCTGGATTATTGAGGTTATACAGCGTTATCGAAGAAAAAGCCCGATTCACTTCAATGTAGTCATCGGCGGCAGGCAAGCAACTGCCATCACTCATGAAAATCAACCCCTCGCAGTCCGCCTGACGCAGTGGATCGTAAAGCAGAGGCGCCTCGACCCTAAGGTCGGAGCTCCTAGATGAAACCCGCTTTGCCTCCTCTAATAGAGGAAAATAATTTCCCTTCCCCGCAACAATTCCGTCTGGATTGGTCCATCGACAATTGCAATTCTTACAAGCCACCCGAAAATTCTTGGTATTAACCGCCAGCCAAAAGTAACCAGGATGACCTGGCACCGAAGTGACACGGCGCTTGGGGCGAAAGTGCTCAATAACCAGTTCAGAACGAGGAAGTTTTCGCTCGCAATACCAACACTTTCCGCCAAAATGAGCGACCAACTTGTCGGTCACCCAGGAAGGAATACCGGCAAGCTCATCAATCAAAGTCGATCGCTTCGTCATATCTACGGCACAATCAACCGCCCTCAACTTTCTCCGCAACCAAGCTCTCTTTCGAATTCTGATTACAGGCGGCTTATTAACAAAAATCATTCTTTGCCACCGCCTTTTGCATCCACTGAAATACCGAGTGTCTTGAGCAGGAGCTTTCTGGCGATTCTTCGTCGCAGTGGAGACCCTGGGTATTCTGATAGGCCATCCGCACATTTCGAATTGCCCTCAACAAGTTCACTTCTGGCTCGCGAATACTCTTCCATCACAGGGTCCATAAATGCGTGACGGAACTCAGCCCCCTGCAAAATCTTCTGAGCGGTAGCCAATCTGCTCTCTTCTTCCTCTGTGAGATCTGCCTTGCGCGATAGCATTGCCTCTGTTTCTAAAGCCTTCTGAGTTACACGATCAAGTGAAGAGGCGAGCCGAAATAGGTCGCTAGTTAGTAGACCTGCAAACCCCATTCCCCTTGGGTTGAAGGTTGGCTGCATGGCGGTGGTGTTATTCGACTCACCTTCGCGAGAAAGTATTTGAACCTGCTCCCTAGAAAGCTCGGCAATAGCCAATGGGTTGTGGGTCGTCAGCAAGACGTGACTGGTTTCCTCCTGCTGTATACCGCTCGCGATGAACTTCTGAAGGTAAGAGATGTAGTCCACGCACCACCGCGGGTTTAGGTGAGTGTCCGGCTCATCCAGTAAGAACAGACTTTCATCCTCAGCTGTGAAGCGCAGTAGGCCAAGCACAGTCAGAAGCTGCTGCTCCCCTTCGCTCAGCTCGCGAAAGGTCACACTGCCATCGTTCGTCTTCAGACGCACTCGAATGCGCACCTCTTCGATAAGTTCGGAAACGTAGGTGCTCTCTAAGTCTCTGAAAAACTCATTCGGAGACTGCTCACCGACCAGCGCCCTAAGCGACTCAACGTCCTTGATGTACAAATACTTGTATTCGTGCTCCGAGGTATTCTTGTTCCAAATGGATTTTGGCAATTTCCGCTTGATCGAAATTGGCGCTACTGACGCGTTCATCAATCGATCAAGGAAGCGCTGAACCAAGCCTCTCGCGTACCAAAATCGATCATCGCCGGCCTTCGAATTCCAAGGTGGCTCCCGCAGCACAAACAGGACGGACTCAACTCCATATTCGGGGTCAATCCCGAGTTCGTCCAGCATGAATTTCTTTACTATTTCGTCAGGCCTAATTAAAAAGGCCAACAAAACAAATTGGCTATGAACTGGCAGTGCGTAGAAAAGCCGCTTTGGTGCGGGGTCTTCCTCAGAGTTTAAAAGATCTTGGTAGTAGTTCTTGAGGTAGGGCAAAAAGATCTCATGCATGCGCGAGCTCTCGCCCGAGTAGTAGCTAAACACGTAGCGCGGCAGGTACTCACCTTCGGCGTTCAGGAAAGCGCTGAGCTTGAGGGCTTCACCCGGCGGTGACGTGTCTGCGTCCTCGCTAAAGTCAACGAGTTTATTGACCAGATCGTTCTGCTTGATCTGCTGCGCATCAGCTATGCGAACCCGAATGCCTTCTTTGTCGCGATCCGGATCGGCATCAATGCGGACGTAGCGCAAGGTTTCGCCCGCACCCATGTAGTAACTAAGTTGAAAGGCAAAGGCAGGGACACGCTTCTTGGCGATCAGGTCGCGAAAGATGATGGCCAGCGCCTCCAGCACGTTGGACTTGCCCGTGCCGTTCCATCCAATTACCACTGTGACCCAATGTCCCTGGTCAAAGTCAATGGTGACGTTCTTCAGGTTCTTGAAATGATGCGTCCGGCTGTCCTTCGCGCTGCCAATGGTGAGCTTGTCGAGGCGCATGGTCGGTCAAGCCCCTAGCTTCAGGCGGTCATGCAGCTTGCGACCTTGTGTATCGATCACAGCCTGCACCTGCAAGCGCCCCGCCTGGTCCAGCTCGCGCAGTTCAGCATAGAGGGCTTCAACTTGCTCTGTTTGTGCGCCGTTAGCTACGCCACAGCGGCGGAAGGCTTCTTGGGCAGACACCCAATCGCCCGCCTCGGCGAGCACCTGTTCAAGTTTGCGAAACACGGTGGCGATCTCCTTCTGCTGTTTGGTTTTGCGCGCTTTTGGCTGTTTCGCGCGTTCCGCCCGCTCGGCACGAATGCGCTCCAGCAAAAAACTGGCGGATTCGTCGTCGGGGTCTTGCGGGACGAGTTGGCCGGAGAAAGCGGCCTTAAGGATGTTCTTCCTTTGAGCATCAGCCTGCTTGAGCCCCAACTCCACCGATTTATCTTGGGCATCCAGAGCCTCAATCTGGAGTGTGAGCTGAGCCAACAGCTCTCGCTGTTCCGCCGCCGGCGCAACTGGCACGGGAAAAGCTCGCAGGATGCCCATGTTGATCGAAGCAAGATTGGTCGTTTGCTTACCGGCCGTCTGGAACCATGTCTTGCCGAAAGTGTTGCCGTGGTGCGAAACCAGTTCCGGCACGATTTCCGGCAGATAGGGGCGCATACGAAACACGTGGTTCTGATGGATGCAATTCACGACTTCATCGCGCCAGACCCAGCCCCGCCCGAGCTTGTCTCGGTCACCGCCCTCATTGAACAATACATCGCCATCCCGTAGCGTCAGCTCCTCGATATCGCGCTCTGTCGCCAGGATGGTTTTGACCTCGCTGAGATCGAGGTAGCCGCGTTGGACATTAGCCACTCTAAGATAAGGCACCTCGCGTACTGGGATGCTCGCATCACGCTTCGTACCTTTGGCTACGCCCGACACAATCTCGCCTAGCATATCCAGGCTTGCCCACACCCATCCCTCCGGCAACGCCGGCAACTCGCTGGTATCCGGCTGCACTGGCTCCGGGTACTTGTCCTGCCAGCCCTTGGGCGGGGTCTTGCCTTGTTCCTTGAACTTGGCGAGTTGCCTCGCTTCCCAACGGGCCCGGCGTTCGAGGACGATGCGCTCCAGCAGTTGTGCGCCGGCCTCGGCAGGGCGGTTGTGCGTGCGCCACTCGGTGGTGAGAGCCCCTTCCATTGCCGCCTTCAGCAGCGATTGCCGGTATTGCGCGAGCTTCTTCTGCGCCGCCTTGAGTTCGGCCACACCAGCGTCGAGGTCGGAGAGCAGTTCTTCGAGTTTCTCGACGATGCGGGCTTGCTCGGCAACGGGAGCAATTACAAGTGGAATCTGCTTCAATGCCGAGTTGGTCAATTTGAGGCGCGTCGAGCCTGACACGAATGGGTGGTAGTCGATAGTGTTTAACTGATAGCAAAGAAAACGATTGTCGACGAGGCCCGCAGCTCCGCTCAGAACATGTGCATGGTTGTTCACCCAGAAGCGCCCTCTGGCGAAATATGCCTTGTCCTTTGACGCGTCGAGAAATGGGGCGCCGTCTTCACCGACCAGAATCCGCTCGCCGTCGGTCCGATAGCCGTCAATCCACCCAACTTGGCCTGTCGCGCCATAGTATGGATAAAGCTCGGAGTCGTTCTTGCCTGAGATTCGTTTCTGCCGTTCCGAAGAATTGATTGGCTCGCGCTCGAAATCGAGAACATCTACTGCATCGTCGAGCGTGGTTCTGGCCCACCCAGTCGGTAGTTCACTACTCACGCCACCAACTCCTCATTCATCTCTTTCATCAATTCGTCCAACTGACTGCCGAATACCGTCCAGGCCCGCTGTAACCCGCCCTTGTCGGCCAGTTCTGCGTAGTCGAAATCCTCGCGGCCGATGCTGCAACTGCTGGCGATGTGGTCCTTAATCAGGCGCAGCCACTCGGTCTGCTCAGGCGTGAAGGCAGTGGCGCGCTGGGCGTTGTGGCGGAAAATCCATTCCTGGAAGCGCTTGTCCACTTGCTCGCTGAAGGGCTTGAGTTCAGTATCCAGCCCGATGGCGAACCGTACCAGGGCGACGAGGTCGGTGAGCTGGCGCTTGGCTTCTGCGCCCTTGACCTGGCCAGCCTGCACTCGGGCGTAGGCACTCCACAGCCGCTCGGTCGTGAGCATCAGCGGTGGTCGGCTGAGATGCTCGTGCAGCTCCTCGATCATGTCGAAAGTCAGTTGGCGGCGCTGGTAAGGCTGTTGGTAGAAAAAACCTAGGGCCGCGATCTCGTCCTTGTGCTGCCTGATGTAGCCCACGAAGGTCTGAATGACCTTCCGGGCCTGCGCCTCAGCCTGTTCGCTGTAGCCGGAGAAGGTCACCTGGTCGAGATTGATGTGGTCGATCAACTGCTCGCGCTCGCGGCGGGCAGCTTCGATCTGGTCGCGCAGTTCGGGTTGGTCGAAGGGAGCGCAGGCGGCAGCGACCCGCTCGGCGCGTGCGGTGGCGATCTCCTCGGGGGTGAGCGTGTCCTCGGAACGGGTGACGCCGCTGGCTCGGGCGGTGGCCAGGGCGGATTCGACGATCTTGTCCGGATCGAGGGCGGCAATCAAGTTCTTGCCCAGCTCGGCGATGGGAATGCCGCCTGAGGCCTTTTCGATGCGCGCCTTGGCCTTGTCGTCCAGCTGTTTGGCTAGGCGCACCAGGCGGTTGGCGAGACTCAGCACCGTATCGTCGTCCCGGTGGCCGATGGCGATGCCTTGCAGCAGGTCTTTGAGCGGAACGGTGGGCTTCTTCTCAAGCGGGCGGCTCTCGGTCTTGAGCGACTTCTCCACGCCCACGGCGTCGATAAGTACGAAGCGCGTCTTGGCGCTGTCGGCGCTATTGGACACACGCTTCAGGTCGTCGAAACCGAGGCTGCGCACGCCACGGCCCTTCATCTGCTCGTAGTAACCTCTGGAGCGGACATCGCGCATAAAGAGCAGCACCTCCAGAGGCTTCACGTCGGTGCCGGTGGCGATCATGTCGACGGTAACCGCAATACGCGGGTTGTAGTCGTTGCGGAAGCTCGCCAGGATGCTGTCCGGGTCCTCGTTGGCGTTGTAGGTGACCTTCTTGCAGAAGGCATTGCCCTGGCCATAGACCTCACGCACGATGTTGATGATGTCGTCGGCGTGACTGTCGGTCTTGGCGAAGATGAGCGTCTTGGGGACTTCGCGGCGGTTGGGGAAGATTTCCGTTTCCACCGCCGTTTTCATGGCCTGGATGACCTTACGGATCTGGCTCGGATTGACCACGGACCTGTCCAGCTCCTTGCCGGTATAGGTCGTGTCGTCCTCGGTTTCCGCCCAACGCTTCTTGCGGGTTTTCCGATCGCGGTGATCGACCCACTCCTTGGCCTTGAGCTCCGCGCCCTTCTTGGTGATCTCCGTTTCGATCTCGTAGACGTCGTAACCGACGTTGACGCCGTCGGCCACGGATTGCTCGTAGGTGTATTCGGCCACTACGTTTTCGTTAAAGAAGCCGAAGGTGCGCTTATCGGGCGTAGCGGTAAGGCCGATCAGGAAGGCGTCGAAGTAATCCAGCACCTGCTTCCATAGGTTGTAGATGGAGCGGTGGCACTCATCGATGATGATGAAATCGAAGGTCTCCACCGGCACCGCCGGGTTGTAGCGGACCAGTTTTGCCTGGGCCTGCGTCTGCTGGACTTCGTTGAGGGACACGTCCTCGGCTGAGTCCTCGATGGGCTCGCCCGAGAGAATGGAATACATGCGCTGGATGGTGGAGATGCAGACCTGCGCGTGCGGATCGATGGTCGCCGAGGCAAGGCGCTGCACGTTGTAGAGTTCGGTGAATTTGCGGGCGTCGTCGGGTGGCGTGTAGGCCATGAACTCCTGATGGGCCTGCTTGCCGAGGTTGCGAGTGTCCACCAGGAACAGGATACGTTTGGCGCCGCCGAACTTGAGCAGGCGGTAGACCGATGTGATGGCGGTGAATGTCTTCCCTGCTCCGGTGGCCATATGCACCAGGGCGCGGGGCTTGTTCTCGGCCAATGACTTTTCCAAGCCTGTGACGGCACTGACCTGGCAGTCACGCAGATTGCGCTCGGGCAGCGCAGGCATTTGTTCGGCCAGGCGGCGACGCAGGGTGTCGGGCTGAGCAAACCAGGCAGCCAGTAGTTCGGGCTTGAAGAACTGGAATATCTCCCGAGAGCGCGGCACCGGGTCGTGGCCATCGGTAAAGCGGATAATCTGCCCGGTGCTTTCAAACAGAAAAGGGAGCGGTGAAGTCTGAACTTGCCACTTGAGAGCGGAGTGTGCGTATCGCTCGGTTTGGCTTTCATGGGCGGTGATGTTCTCACCAGCCTCATCACGCTTAGCTTCGATGACGCCCACAGCCTCACGTTCGACGAAGAGGACATAGTCCGCCGGCCCCGTGTCCGTTGGGTACTCTCGGACAGCGACCCCAAGTCCTGCGGACAGATTGGTTTGCTTAAAGTCTTGGATCACCCAACCGGCTAATGCCAGCTTTTCATCTATGAGTTGCCGGGCTTTTTGTTCTGGCGACATCTAGTCCCTAGCGTCAAGGTTCGGTCTAACTGGTTGATGACATCCTCAATTGTCCCCCATTTTTCCGGAACAACAAAGGCTTGACTATCAGAATACGCAGTAGCTCAACGTGGGTGCCCTTGAGCGACTTGCGGATCCGGCCAAATTCATGCCCTCGATCGCGCCACAGCTCTCGGGCCACCTTCGAATGGCGGCCAAACCGCTTCGGCCCAGGTGCCGCCTTCAAAACACAGTGCCGGAATGTCCGCTCCACCTCTGGGAACAATCTAGTCCCAGAAGCCCTAGCCTGCTTTAGATTGCCGCCATTCGCGCCACCGCCGGAGTCGTGGCGGTTTCGAGCGTTATTAGGCGGCACTTAGGAGTGGAATACGCGTTCTATTGCCAGTTGAGCATTGGTTTCAAAACTGAAAACCCTGGCGCCGAGCATTATGGATTGTGATCTTCAAAATACACCCTGGTATCTCCCCCCGTTACTGCTCAAGCGTAACGCAAACAGGTAACGTTTTTTCGCCGGAGCAGTAACGGGACTAGGTAACGCTAAATTTTCCTGATACCGCCCACGCACGTCGAGCCTTTCCCGTGAGCCGATCACGTTCTGCCTGCTGAAGAATTGGCGCCGAGCAAAACCTGTAACCAGAATTGCAGCCCCTCTCCCCCGCTGCCGTGTTGGCAAGGAAATGGGACCTTGGACCCTGGCTTGACTGTTGACTGATGGGGGGCGAATGGTTGGGGCATGGGTGCCGCATGGTCGCAGCGTGGGCCCGGCGTGGGTGACGCGTGAACGAATAAACGTTAGTGAGTTACAGGGGCGGTGGGCAAACAGTGGTTACCCCGGGTAAAAAGCTCGTGTAATCAATGTACGGATGAGTGCGCCCATTTAGGTTTAGGGACCTTGTGCATTCGATGGGCGTGAACACGGATGGGCGTGGCGTGAACGAATTACTTAAAAGGGGAGGGCAATGGAATATGGAATCTGCCCAGCTCATTGAATTTGATGCAACCCAAGGAGATGATTTCATGCCGTCTACGCCCACGCCGACGTGCCGTCCCCTGCGCGTCGTAGATTAATTAAGCAGTTGCACTTGCGGACAGGTTTCGCACAATGGGGCGCTTATTTCGCCTCCACCCTGGAGTTGTCGAGCATGCGGGTGGTACGGTTGTCGTCACCCATTGAGTAGTCGCGAACAATGCCCTTCTTGTCCAGGAAAACAACCAGAGACCGCTGTTCTACGCGCTGTTTGCCCAGGAACACCCCGGCCACGGGAACGTAGCTCACCGCATCGGACTGGGCTTTGGTGTAGTCCCAGGTGAGGGTTTCCTTGCCGCCCGACTCCTTCATGGTGCTACTGGGCTCGTTCAGCCGTGCAATCAGCTCGGCCTTGGTGGTCTTGCCCTTCTGGATGAAGCTGATGTCGGAGGTTTCCACCTTCGTGCCGTAAGTGGAGGCACAGCCGGTGAGCAGGGTAGCGAGGAGGGCAAGGCAGAGAAGGATGAATTTCATGGGTGGTTTTTCCTTTATAGTTGTTTACTGGCGACGGTTACCTGACCCGAAATAGTTCATCGAACTTGGTCATCACCATGGGGTAGATACGACCATCCGCAGTAACGGCGGTCGGCACGGATGAGGGGAATTTCACGGGGAAGGCGCGAGACAGGAAGGCGTAGTCGTCGGGATTTTCTGGGCAGGCGCCGGGCGCCGGAGCCTTGCCCTTCAGAATGAGGTCGTTCCAGGCGGTCGCCGGGTCTGGGGCGCACAGGACGGCCTTGAGCAGGGGCTTCGCCCGAGCATCCATGGAATACCGTAAGGCGGTCGGAATAATATAAACCGTGGCGTCCAGGGTCTTTGCCTGCTTCGCGAAAGCCTGCTCCAACCCCCGGCAGGTCGGGCAATCGTAGGCAGTGAACAGGAAGACTTCACGGCGTCCCGAACCAAAACGGTAGGCAATCAGCCTCTCCCTGGGGATCGCAGAGAGGAATTCCCGGAACAGCTGCTGGGATTCCTGGGGATTTAAGTCCTGACCGCGGCGCGGGCCGGAGAGATACGAATAGCCGGTTGAGCTGTTACCCACGTAGGTGAACTTCCCGTCGACGTAGACGCGGGGCTCGTTGAAGCTGAAATAAACGCCATAGAGCTCTGGCAAAAGGCTTTTGCGAACGGCGGAGGGCTTATCGACCAGGTTGGCGCGAAGTTGGGTAAGAAGTGAGCTCTCGTCTGCAAGGGTTGGCGCAGTATTCAAGAGCAAACACGAGGCCACCACCAAAGGGGTCGCGAGTTTCCGGCGCATACGGTCTCCATGCCGTTGATTACTATAAGTGACAACGATAGCATGGGGATTGTTGAATTGTCACTCATAGAGTGTCGCCGCATAGTGGTTAGATTCGTAGCATCTTTTTCTTTTGGAATGAGAAAAAGATGCAGGGAGACCCCCGGAAACTCTTTGGCAAACGCCTGGCCCAGATCAGGAAGGCTAAGGGGTGGTCACAGGAGAAGCTGGCGCTGGAAAGCGGGCTTGCCAGAAGCTACGTTGGCGGCGTTGAGCGGGGGCAGCGGAACATTGCATTGGTGAACATTTGCCGGTTGGCAGAGACGCTGGGGGTTAGACCCTCAGAGCTGATGGAGTTCAGTAGCTGAAGAGGTGCTTGCGGCACGTAACTGCTTGCCCCAGAGGGTCAAGGGGTTATAAGGCGGGTGCCCATCGGAAACAAGCCGGACAGCAATGCGCCGTTGCTCAGTCGGTCCCTGTACGGTGGTCAACAATTACCAGCGTCAGCGGCTATAGCGGGAAGGTAAAGGCGGCGTGTGGTGGAGGGCCAGTCAAGTTCCGCTAGAACTCCCTTACGATATTGCGCTCGACTTAGCATGATCACGTGGTAATGATCGTGGTATATGAAGGCACCAGGAGCTGTGCCCAGATTCTCTACGGCCAACTCAAGCCAGTGCAGTAATTTCCGCTGAATATCCTCATGTGTCAGCTGCAGGAGTTGATGCCGTGCCTCTCCATAGTCATAGAAGAGATCAATCCCAGGCAAAATATTGAGAATCATGGATCGACGTTCCAGCTGGCAGGCACAGAGGAATTGCACCGCATCGTCCAGGTTAAGCTGCATTTGTCGCTCTCCTGTTTCTTGGTCACCAACGTGATTTTGCTTACCTAGGCATCGGGGCGCCGTCTGGCGCTCTTTGGCGCATCCCTGGGGGCATAGCTCTTCACGGCACCGTGCCCTTCGGAAACATCACAGTTCCATTAGAAAATCAAAACTGTAATCCATGCCACCCGCCAGAAATTCCCGCTCATAGCCCCGCTGATTGCTCACCACGCGGCAGTCATTCTCCGCAATGAACTTGATATTGGTGTGCGTATGCCCATAGCACCAGACATCAATTCGGTGTTTTTCCATGAGCCACGCAAGGTCCGTGACAAAGTACGGCGTGATGTTTCCGCCCTGGTGCTGCGGCGCTACACATCTGCGGTGTGGCGCAAAGTGCGTCACGACGATGGTCTTGCCATCAAAGGGTTGCGCTAACGTCTCATCCAGCCATCGCACGGATTTGCGATGAAGGGCCAGCGTATCCTTGGGCTCCAAGAGACGCCCGCCATGGGCCTCGATCAACCGGTAGTCGTTAATGGATTTTCGTGCGATGGCCATGGAGGCCTCGACCATATCCTCCCCATAGAGGCTAAATCCGCTCCATAGCGTACAGCCAAGGATGCGCAGCCCTGGCAATTCCAGCGTATTACGCTCCAGGAAATGCACTGGTTTCCAGTTTGGCTTTTGCATCTCGGCCAACAGCCCGAGATGTGCGTCGTAATACTCGTGGTTCCCAGCGACATAGACCACTTTCGGAGCATTGGGTCGGTTAGACAACGTTGAAACCGCCCATTCCAAACCATGGGTGTGGCGGCCAATATCTCCCGCGAGAATGATCACGTCCACGTCAAGGGAGGGCGGGGCCCAAGTACGCCCGCGCATGAGTTCGAGGTGGATGTCCGAATAAAGGGCAAACTTCACGCTAGTGCCTCCCTTAACCGTAACTCCTCCTCCCCTCGAAACCCATCAGCACACAGAATCAGTTGTGGGCAGCTGGGTGGAAACAGCCGGGGGTCGTCATCCAAGGCCAGCCAGTTTTTCGTTATCTGACCGCTCTCGGCTAGGTAGGCCTGGATTTCATCGTATCGCGGATGTTCGGGATACGGTGGCCACTTCGTCGTGATCACCGGAGTCATTCCAGCTATACGCGGTACGATGTCCGACGAAAAGACCTCGATGACCTTCTCCCACGGACGTCCTTCACGCCAGGAACTGGTGATGACAATTTCCACCTCTTGGAAGTCCCGCAGCACATTCTCTAGGCGAGGAAGGCAGGAGAATAGCCGGTTCTCAGCATCAGACAGGTCGTGCCTGGGAAAAAAAGGGTGCAGTACTCCGTCAAAGTCGAGAAAAAGAAGCGGGTTGCCAGCTCTTATCATGCTATGTCCACCTTCTAGTAAGAGACTTCGCGCACGTTTCCTATGTCCGACGCATCCGTGGCCCCCTCCGAGGCGCCGCTTCCGGTGCCTCGACAATCTGAACTTGCATCTGCCCCGTTTTGAGCATGAACAACTCCCACAGCCCTATCGGCATCGGAGTTTTTCCCGATTCCCAGTCCTGCCACGTTCGGTAGCTAGGCGAATAAACCACCGCTGCTGCCTGGGCTTGGGTAAGCCCGGCCTTTTTGCGGGCACTCCGTATAGCCATGGGAAGCGGCGGGCTTAAGCTTTTGAATGGGCGGGGAACCGGCTTTTCTTTACTCATAGCGATGTCTTTTAATATACACGGTGTACGTGCATATTAAAAGGAGGGATTGCAAGCACATTTAACTCGGAACAGGTGGTTAGGGGTTGTGACGTGGTGTCAGTATAAATCCACGTTCATGTGCGTGAATGGGTCGGACCGTTACGTATTCCGGTCGCGTCGACTACTCGTGCTGGGTGCTGAGCTGTTCATAAGACAACAATATTCACTTGCTTCCCAAACACTTCTTGGACCGTCGGAACTAAGTGATCATGGTGGCTCAGGAAAATGACCTGTGTTTGCTCGGATAACGCGGCAAGGACTTCCAGCCCTGCCTTTGACCGGGCATCGTCATAGTTGATGAAGAGGTCATCGGCAATGAACGGCAGTGGAACCGCTTGCTCAAGGTGAAGCTCCACGGCGGCCAGTCGAAGCGCCAAGTAAAGCTGGTCCCGCGTCCCGTGGCTCATTCCGGAGATACCAACCAGTTTTCCGTCGGACCGTTGTCCCTCCAAGACCATCGGCTCCTGCTCGAAGTCAACAACCAGTCTCTGAAAAGCCCCCTGCGTCAGCTTCGAAAAGATGGCCCCGGCACGCGCCAACATGGGACCTTGTTTCTCCTCTCGATACCGATCTATGGCCCAGCGGAGCAGCCGCCCCGCGGCGAATACCTTCACGTAGCGCTCTGCCACATCTGACATCTGGGCAAGCGCTTCTTGCCGTTCCGCTTCAGCCTCGGCAGCAGCGTCAGAGCCGCCGATTGCAGAAAGAACTAGTTGGGCGTTCGCAAGGTCTCCAGAAAGGCTTGTCTGCCTCTGCAGCGCTTCCGAAAGCTCATTGTTCACTTGTGTAAGTTCAGCCGCAAGCTGGGCCAAGTCAGCGGCGTCGACCTCCCCTTCAATTTGTTCACGGGTAAGGCCGTCACCGCCCTCCAAAAGACTGGTCCTAGCCTTTGCCAGCTCGGCATTCAGGCGGCTATGCTCGTCGGACCGTCTGATGGCTTCCGCTAGCGCAGCATTTGAGTCAACGCTGGCCCGCTCCATCAAGGGCCTCAAGCTCGCCGTCGCCGCTTCTTTCGATTCCTTTGCCTCCGCGACCTGCGTGCTTGCAACCCGCAGAACCTCCTTCAGCCGCTCGGCTTCTGCGTGCGCCTCGCGGGCCCGAGACAGGCGACTCGCCAACTCCTGAGCAATCTCAGCTGACGGCCGGCTCTGAAGCTCCGGCGCGATCATCCGCGCCAGTCGGTCTGCCTCGGCAGCGAATTTCTCCAGGTCTGCCTTCATTGCGTCGATGCGTTCCACCCGAATCTGTTGCATCTTTCCGAGCTTCTCTTCAATCGATGCGACAAGCTCCAGAGCGCCTTCGACTGTGCCAATGTCACTTTCGGCAGGCAGCCCCGCCTTTGCAAGGGCATTTGCCCAGGCTTCAGTCCAGCGGGTCACCTCGGCTTTGGCATCGTCGGTGGCCTGTTTCAGTGTGTCAGCCTGAGTCTGCGCGGTCTTCATCTGGGCAGATAGCGTGTGGCGACGAACCGTGGCACCGTCGATAATCTGGATAAAGCTTTCCCCCTGCATGCAAAGGGCAGACAAGTTATCAGTCTCAGCTACTTGAACCCCTGCCTCGCGCAACGCTCCGGCCAAGCCGAGCCTGGATTCTGAGACCGTTCTGTAAACCAGCTCAAGGCTATCCTGGGCATCCTGATACGCAATCGCTGCAGCAAGGGCCTTTTCCCTCCTTGCCAGCCAGTCCCCGAAGTCCTCCAGCGCCATGCCGTCAAGACCCAGGCTTGCCGTCATTTCAACCCAGAGGGCATCAAACTGCTGGAGCTCTGCATCCAACCTGGAGCATTGGTCTTGAATGGTTGAGAGGTTATGTTTCTCCCGCTCTAGACGCTGAAGCTTACTTTGAAGCTCCGTCGCCTCCCCGACGTTGCCGAGTCGAGCATCGGCAACACTGTCGGCGTGCAACATGGTCGCCTCAAATTGCTGCGCTCCTTGCTCAAGGGCTACCTCGCCGGCCTTGATGGCGCCCCATGAAGCGTCCCTCTCGCGCCGAGCCTGAACGACGGCCTCGGGCGTCGTTGGGTGGTGAAGCTCCTCGAACTGGGAGATTTCCAATTGAACCCCGGTGATTTCCGCGTTCTGGTCATCCAACTGGTTTGAAGCCGCCTTTTGGTCTGCGACGAGGACTTGCCGGTCCCTCACCAGGCGCGATATGGTTTGTGGGCTCGGCGGCTGCATTGCCACCAAGTCAGGTATGGTCTTGCTCCATCGTCCTAATGCCTGCAACGATCCTTCCAACGCGGTCTTCGCCTTGCCCAGGGAGGTCTGTTGCTTCTGGATGGCGACATCCGGGTCCCCAAGGGACCTGGCGCTTGCCAAAGCGGCACGAAGGGCAGGCTTGACCTCGCCCGACTGCAATTCATCGAGCTGCTTTGACAGGGACTGGATTTCGGACAGTTTTGCCCGCTCGGCTTGTCCGGCGGCCAGCAGGGCCTGCGTGAATCCGCTCCGGTCGCGGGCCATCTGCCCGAGCTCACGCCGGACCAGAAGGGTAGGAAGGCGACTCACCAGGGATTCTTCCGATTCAGGTTTCCAGCCTAGCTGAGCACATGCATTGCAGATATTACGCCAGAGCGCGGCTACTTCCTTTCCTCCGCGCTCGATATCTCCGTCATAGGCGCTGTACTGCAGGCGGAACTCGTCGAGTTTGGATATATCGGCGGCAACCGCAATAGCGGCTTCGTCCACATGCACTTTTCCGAGGGCATCTTTCGCCTTTTCGAGCTCGCCATTTCGCAAGTTCAGGAGTTGGCTGGCCGTGGCAAGGTCCCGCTCTGCCGTTGCGAGCGTGGCAGCGGCGTCCGCCGGCAGTTCCACAACCTCACCAAGTTCGGCCAATTGCTTCTCGCTTTCTCTCATGACGCGGACGTACGGCGCCAGCCGCCGAACACGTTCCAGGCAATCCCTCTTGCCCTGGAGCTGCCGGTGATGGTCGCGCTCCTTTGACAGGGTCCCTTGAAGGTCCTCGACCTTGCTGTTGGCCTCGGCCCACACCTTGGTTCGGACAGTCGCGTTCTTCAACGCGGCGGTCGCCTTTTCCAGCTGTCCCGCGGCGCCGTAATACGCACGGTCCGCGGCTTTCCTGGGAGTCCACAATTGCTCTGCCTCGGAAACCAGCGTATCCCGGACCTTTCCGAGGCTGGCGACACCGGCCGCGGACTGGAACAGGACCTGGCCGACATCGTTCTCGGCATTCAGGATGCTGTTGCCCCCTTCCACCAGCCTGGTATGGTCAAGGCCGAACATCTGGTCAAAGAAATTTCGGTCGGCGGAGCCCAAGAAGGGCGTCAGTGCTGTATCCGGCAATACCGCATCCGTGGGCGAACGCAACGTCTGCTTTTGGGCCTTCGCACGGTGAAACTCGAGAAAGCCTGACTTGTTGCCGATCGATGCACCAAGGCGCAGTTCGCTGATCGGATGCAGGAAGCCCAGAGGCGAGCGGGTGGGTATGCCGAACAACAAGTCAAGAATTGCCGCCCGCAGAGTGGACTTACCAGCCTCATTGGGGCCGACAATTAGGTGGAAGTCCCTCCTGGCAGGGGGAAACTCGATAGAGCGATCAGCGAATTTGCCGTACCTGATAAGATCTAGCCGGTAGAACCGCATGGTCAGATCACTCCGCCTTCGCAAGATGAGCAACAAGCCCGGGGCGAACTTCGCGGACCAACCCACTCAGGTCGCCGGAGCGGATATCCTTGAAGTAGGGGACTGAGGCCTGGAGTTCCAGAGGTGCTTTGGTGACCAGTGCCAGAAGGTCCTCCTGCAGGCCCCTGAGGAAATCCGGGTCCGTTTCGGCAGCTACCAGAAGGTCCTGCAGGTCCGCGAGCGCGTCGGCCCGTGCCCTCACGGCCTCGCCGTCATCCACCGGGAAAGTGCCCACTTTCACCTTCTCGATCCAGAGTCGATCCGAACCGATTGCGACAGCGAGCGCCAGGACTTCGGCTCGCAATTGGGACTCCAGCCCGAAAAGCTCGCCGTGGGCTGGCGTCTTGCCGGTCACGGTTACCCTGACGGCCGCGGGAATGGTGGCAGGACTGTTTTCCACAATGCCTTCGAGTCCCCTCCCGATCGCACGCACAACCTCAGGCAGCGTGTTGCAGTCGGCCACCTTTACCTCAAGGTTGTGCCAGCGCAGTACATCCACGAGCAGCCGTTCCACCTTCTGGACGCCCGACTCGTCTGCAGTGATGAGGACAGCCCCATGCGGACCGGTTTCTCGTATGTGACGACCCTGGAGGTTGCCCGGAAAGACGATGGTTGAGGTTCCCTCCCAAATCCGGTGCTCGTGGACGTGGCCCAACGCCCAGTAGTGGTAGCCCTTCGCATGCAGCTCCCCTAGGCTGCACGGGGCATAGTTGGCATGGACTGTACTACCCTCGAGGGCGGTGTGAAGGACGCCAATGTTGAACATCCCGTGCAAGGGTGCCGGATAACCGGTTACGAGATTTTCCGTGGTCGCAGCCTCCTTGAAGCTACGCCCGTGAAGTGCGGCCTTTAAGTGGTTGAGCCGAAAAGTTGTTGGTTTCCGGGTTTCAAAGGTAAAGACATTGTCAGGCAGCTGCAGCTGTCTGGTCATCTCGCTCTCGGCGTCGTGGTTGCCGAAGAGGACATAGACGGGAATGTCCGCCTTCTTGAGGCGTCCCATTTCCTTGCAAAAGTAAATGCCGGTGTTGTGGTCCTTCCACGTACCATCGTAAAGGTCCCCAGCAATCACCATGAAGTCAACCTCCTGGTCAATGGCCTCGGTAACCAGGTTGGTGAAGGCATCGCGAGTCGCGGTGCGAAGCATCTCCACGGGCGCATCCGCGTAGGCGCTCAATCCCGTCAAGGGGCTATCCAGGTGGATATCTGCGGCATGAATGAATCTCACGAGCCCGCTCCTTTGTTCATCGTACAGGGCTGCTGCCTCACTACGGTCAGCAATAATTTCAACCGAAAAGCTACTAGCGGCACAGCTCAATACCGCCAGCTATGCTTCGCACACCATCCACGAAACCGCTTGCCCGTAGACGCTTTTATCGCCGACTGTTTGCACTGAATGCAGAACGTCCGTATCCCCCGTTGCCGCTCTTCTTGGCAACCGTGAACAAATTCTCTTGCATCACATCCGATCCGCGCATCGCATTCACTCCAGGGTCACAATAATGAACACAATATCGATAACGACGACCCGAGAACACGTTTATATGCGGGCAAATTTCAACAGCCTTTAGGGAAAGCGAGTTGCGCGATTTGGCTAGAACCGACAATCACAATCGGCGATCCCGAATTGCGTTTTTTCGGCTTTCAATCTGTTTACGCCATACCTCGAGCGCTTCAATATCATTTACGAGCTCATCAGGGTGTGGCGTAGGTAAGTGGGCGGCAGCAGCGGGGTCATGTGCAAATTTAGAGCTCTTGGTCATGCCAGCCTCGACTGCTTTGAAGTCGGCATCTTCAACAGTCACATAGCTCAGTTTTTGCGTCGAAATGCCCTCGTTGAAACGCGTGACAACACCTTGTAGCAGCACTTCTTCCACGGCCCGCTCCCACGCGAGCCGCAGATGGTAATAGGCGTCACGCATAAGTCGTGTGGCCTCCTCCTCGTCGCCGACGTTGTGCGCCTTTGACACTTCTGCCTGCATTTGCCGCAATGCGCCAACTCGCTTGGATGTGCTCATGGCATCGAAGGGGAGACGGCCGGTCTGTGCGCCGAACCCCTTCGCAGTCTTGCGGATGCACTGCGGTGCAAAATCGAGCCCTGCATCACTCGCCTCCTGCTGCAGGATGCAGAGAAAATAGATGTCATGAGTGAAAATGATTACCTGCCGGTGAGCAGCTTCTTCGACGAGTCGTTTGGCAACATGCCATCGCCGACGATGATCTAGGGAGGACACAGGGTCATCGAACACAATGCCGCCACGCCCACTGCCCATTTTTACTTCGGCCATGAACGACGCGATGGCGATGGCGCGTTGTTCGCCCTCGCTAAGGATATCTTTGGGCGCAATACCGCCAGGCAACTCCAGAACCAACTTAAATTGTGTCTTGCCTTTGGGGGAAACGGGCTTCATTGCCACGTGCAGCTCATGCACGTTGAGGCTATTTAGCTCCGCATTGAGAGCGTTAGCGAGCTCCACTGTCGCCATGGTCTTAGAAAGCTCGGTGGACTTGCGGGAGATTCCCCCGGCGGCTGTTGCATCTTCACAAGCCTTTAGCTTAGCGAGAAGGTGGAATCTGGATACTGCATCGAGGGCTGTGGCCTTTAGCTCAGACAATTGTCGCTTCGCCTCGAGCTCTGCTTGCTCCGAAACCATCGCTGCTTTGGCTTTCTCGTCATCGGCCTTTTCGAGAGCCTCAGCTTCGGCGACGAGCTTTGCTGTAATCTCCTTTAGTGCTTGCCGAGGATCAGTCGGCAACGCGGAGATTGCGGCCCAGTTCCCGCCAGGAGCAGCGGCCACCAGAATTTCGTTGCACCTGGTTTTCAAGGCCGTCTGCATGTTGGCGCACGAGTCAGCGAGGTCTTGGCGGGTCCCAACAAGTTCGGCCACGAGGGTATCGTCAAGCCCAAGGTCTAGGTTCCCCTCTTTGATATCCTTGTAGGCGGTGGCCGCAGTGGTGCGGGCAGTCCTGTAGTTCCTCTCAGCCTCTGCTTGGATGAAAGCATCGAACGCTTCAAGCCTAGTGGAGGCCTCAACGCCAAGGGGTTGTTGGCAAAGCGGGCAGGAGGCATCGGGCCCCAAATTGGGAAATTCCTTGTGCGGGTGCGACTCGGCGGCGAATGTTCGAGCCGCCTCAAAGAGCTTCTGCCAAGTCTCGCCCCCTGTTCCGGGAAGTAAGCCAGGAGTCTCCTTGAAATTCTTGGCAGCGAGCTCGGCTGTCTTCTTTGCAACATTAGACGCATCGACAAGCTCCCGGAGCTTTATAACGTGCTCGTCATTGACGAGAGCGATGGCCTCGCCGATGCGAGTGGCTAACTTTGAGAATCGGCCTGCTCGCAGGTTAAGGACTACTGCTTTCTGCTTGGGGTCAGCTTCCGCCAATGTTTTGTTGAGTGTCGCGAGCTTTTCCTGGTCGGCCTCAGTGAAAGCGGCCAGAGCCTCTACATCTTCCGGCGTGGTCTTTGCCGACAACGATGCCAGCAGCTTTCCTACTGCCGTCTGCGTCTTTGCCAGCGCGTTGAATGGCTCGATGTTGGGTTTGGTGACTTGCTGTTCCGCGATGGCCATGGTGCGTAGCTTCGAACAAACCGTTACCAAGCCTTCGAGGATGTCGAGCCCATAAGGAGAGTAGGCGAAGTCACCTTGGTTATCGATATATGCCCTGGCGCAGTGAGAATCGAAGATGGCAATGGTCGAAAGCTGCTCGGGAGCCTCCTTCCCATCAGTCCACTCCACTTCAACTGGATTGCCATCAACTAAAAGCTCGAAGACTGCTTGTGCGCGGCTGACATTTCCAGGCTCTTTACGTGCGTCCGGAAGAATCGGCTCACGCTGGTCGCGGGCCCGGCAAGCCTTCTTAAGGACACGGGAATAGCCGGATTTGCCTGCACCGTTTTCGCCATAGATAACAGTGAGTCCCGTTGGACTAACCAGCAACCGCTGTCCCTCGGCCAACGCATTGACATTCCGCAGGTTTTTGATGGCTAAGAGCTGAACAAGCTTATCTGGACTTGGTGAAACAGCTACGTGTTCAGGAGCAAGCTTGCTGGGGACTCTCTCTTTCGGGTCCGGAATCTTATGCTCGGCTTTAAGAAGCGCGTAAAGGTCGTCAAAGTCCTCCGCCGTGAGCTCGTTCTTGGCATAAAGTCGAGAAATAGCGTCTTGCTGCCAGGCGGGCTGGCCTTGTGACCACTTCTGAATTTCCTGAAGGATCGACATGCAGCCTCTTCACTGATTATTGTTTATCCAACAAGTCTATCTGAAACCAGGGCGTCTTGGTGAGGGTGCGCTACTGCCCCCCTAATAAGCTATAAGTGATGGGAAGCCCCATTCGTAAACCGGGCAAGCGGTCATTGGTGTCGGCCGCTTAGGCCGAAAACAAGATAAAATTCCAAGCCTGACCAAGCGTCTCCTTTGGGTCGATCTCTGCCGTTTCCTGTAGTCCGCAAGGTGCCAGAAGCGGAACCAGCCTGTTCTACCAATCCAATATGCTCGGCCCCTCCTAGGTTCTACCCGAGTTTACGCGCCAAGTCTTTTGCGCGAGGGTGATAATAGCGCTTCAGCATAGAAAGTGTCTTGTGGCCAGTAACCGCCGATAACTCAAGCACGTTATCAAGCTTCTCACTAATCCTGCTGGTCGCCTCATGCCGAAGATCATGAAAATGAAAATCGCCAAGCCCTGCGCGCTCTACAGCACGTGTGAAGGCCTTTTTGACAGCATCACCAGTGATAGGGAAGACCCGCCCAGAAATGTGCCGTGGCAAGCCATCTAGGATGGCATGGGCACGCGTCGATAGTGGCACGTCGCGAGCTTCACCATTTTTAGTATCGTGAAGCCTGACAAACTGGTCCAAGAGAAACACGTCCGACCACCGCAACGCTAGCAATTCACTGCGGCGCATGGCGGTTTCTAAGGCGAGAATAACCAGTGGTCGCATCCACGGGTTACGCGTTCCACCGGACTCAAAAGTACCGCATTCTGACCTAGCTGACGGCTCGAGTTCAGCCAAAAGCTTTTCCTCCTCGCCAGAGGCGAGCCGGCGACTCCGCGCCCGATTCTCAGGTGGACGACGGATCATCGAAATGGGATTTTCGACGTGGATACCCCATTCCTTCCGGGCCACGTTGATGACATGGGAGATGAGGTTCAAATCGCGATTAACGGTCGAGCCAGAAACCTCTTTGAGACGTTTATCTCGCCACTCCGCCATTAGCTTACCCGAAAGGCCGGCGACCTTCATCCTAGCGATAGGATCGCGCTGGAGAGATTCTAGGCGGTAGCGCTCGGAGTTGTGGCCCTTCTTCTGGCATGACACTTCTGTTAGATAGCGCTGCAGCAGATCGCCGAGAGTATTTTTCTCGGCCTCGGTACGATCGACAAATACACCCCGCTCAATCTCCGATTCAATAATCGTAGCCCAAGCCCGTGCATCTGCTTTGGAATTGAAGCTATGCGAAAGCGCGGGCCAGCCCTTACGCCTGACCCGCGCTTCCCAATAGTTTCCTCGTTGCCGAATCGTCGCCACCACACCTCCCTTGCCACAACGCATTGGGGCAAATTTGGGGCAATCGGACCGATTGGGGGGAGGACAGAAATCTCGGGGTTAGCGTATACTTACCCCGAAAAGCAGAAAGCCGGCGGTTGCCGGCTTTCGGATTTCTGGTGGGTGGTACAGGGATTGAACCTGTGACCCCTGCCGTGTGAAGGCAGTGCTCTACCGCTGAGCTAACCACCCGAAAGGCCGCTATTTAAGCACATTCCGGGGCGGCAGGTCAAATCCCCGGCGCATAATTTTCCCTTCGACACAGGTATAATCACGCGCCATAACGCTATCTTTTTGACCTTCCTGGATTATTAAACATGAGCCCTTCGCACACTCCTCACCGCCTTCTTGTCTGGGACTTGCCCACGCGCCTGTTCCACTGGGCGTTGGTGATCCTGGTAACCGCGGCCTGGTTTACGGCAGAGATGTCCGATGACCTGATGGACTACCACGCCCCCTTGGGATACGGTGTTTTGACCCTGCTTCTATTCCGGCTGGCGTGGGGATTCGTGGGCAGCACCCATTCCCGCTTTTCGGATTTCATCCGCCTCCCCGGTAAGGCCCTGGAATATCTCCGCGACATGAAGGCGGGGCGGCCCTCCCCCTACCTCGGCCACAACCCCCTGGGTGGCTGGATGGTTGCCTGCCTGTTGCTGGCGCTGCTCGCCCAGGCCGCCACGGGGCTGTTCACCAGCGACGAAATCATGAACGAAGGCCCTTTCTACCACCTGGTGTCGGGCGAAACCGGGAGCCTGCTGACCCAAGCCCATGAGATGATTTTCAACCTGCTGACGGGCCTGGTGGCGGTCCACGTCTGCGCCGTACTGGCTTACCGCCTCATCAAGAGGGAAAACCTGGTGCTGCCCATGATTACCGGCCACAAGACCCTACAGGGCCCCGGCCCTGAACCCAGGACCGCCTCCTTGTGGTTGGCCATTTTGCTTCTGGCCGCAAGCGGCAGCATGGTCTGGGCGCTGGTCGTACTTGCCTAACCGAGGCGTACCCAGGAATTTTCGTTGCGCGCCACCTCGTAGATCGCCCACCGTGCAAACTCCTGGCGCGTACAGGTAAACGTCCTGCGGCGGCCGGACCCGGCAAGCACCTTATAGCTTACCGAGCCCGGCGCGGTCTCCGTGTCGGCCGAAGTAAACAGGGACAACACCTGGCGCACCGACCAGTGACGGCCGAAGATGCCGTTGCTGTACATCCCGCCAACGCGGATAGGGGGCTTTTCCATCCAATCTCTCCGTTGTGATGTTTTTTTCCAGTATGCGAAATACTGCCCGGGAAAAAAATCACCCCGCCGGGGCGGGGTGAGATACTCCAAACGGGGAGGGGGTCGCCCTTTATTCTTCCTTGCCCGTGGCCGTCTCCCGCAGCGCCTTGTTGATGGCGTCCGGGGACTCCATGATGGACATGAAGCTGTTGCTCCCCATCATGCTCAGGTCGGGAAAGCTGATGGCGATGCGAAAGCGGGCGTACTGGGCAATCACCTTGTTGTCCGTCACCAGCATCTCATAGGGCAGATGGGCGGTGGACTTGGGGTCCTTGAAGTCGATCTTGCTCATGATGTAGGCGTCGTCGGCAAACTTGTCCTTGCCCTTCATCGCCACGCCGAACACCGTCTCCTTCTTACCCGGGACGTCCACCCGGTAGACTTTGGTCACGCCGAACTTGCCGGCCTTGAGGTTGGCCTCCACCGCCTTCACCGCCTCGTCGTAGCTGCCGTATTCGGCGAGGGTTTTCGGCTCGTCGAAATACTCCATGCCAAAGGTGTAGTGGTATTTGCGCAGGCTCTTGGGCGACAAACCGCGAGCGCCGAAATCCTCCTGCTTGCCGAGAGCCTTTTCCAGGGCAGCAGCGACCCCCGTCATCTCATCCTTCATGCGGTAGGCGTTGGCCATGTAGGGCGGGTTGGTGTAGGACACCTGAACCTCGTCCTTCACCTTGGTCACCGCCACCCGCTGAACCGCTCCGAAACCGCCCATTTCGGACTTGGCGGCGGCGTTCTTGATGTCATTGCTGGTCACCGCCAACACGATGGCGTTGGGATAGGGGGAATAGCTTCCCACCACGCTGAATCCGTTGGCCGTCAGGGCAGCCTGGGCGGCATCGGCCTTCTCCTGCACCGTGCCCGGCCCCTTGGATGCCAGCACGAAAGGTTTCAGTACGTCGTCGGCTTGGACGTTGGCGGCGACGATCAGGGATGCGGCGGCAACAAGGGCTTTTAATGTACGCATAGTGTCCTCCATCTAATCAGGGTTTTTATCGTCATTAAAACAAAGGCCGGGAAATCCCGGCCTTTGTAATAGGTGCAGCTTAGGTACTTCTTCGCTTAGAACTTCTTGCCGTAGGCGATGCCGAGAGAGTCCTGATACATCTTGATCGTCTCGTTGCCGGAAGTGCCGCCGGTCCAGGTATTAAACAGGCTGCTGCCGGTCACGCTGTTCTCCTGCGCGTGCATGTAAGCCATGGTGATTTCCGATTGCTTGTCCAGGGCATAGGTAAAGCCCAGGGTATAGTGATCCTGAATCACCGCCGGAGCGATGATGTTGAAGGTCACGTCGCGGGAGGAAATCGGATTGTTGGTGTGGCTGTAACCGGCACGCAGCATCAGCTTATCGCTGTAGGCATACTCTGCGCCCAGCTTGACGACGTCCACGTCGGCGTAGCCGAAGCCGCGACCGTTTGAGGGCCCCAAGGAGCCTACGGTAAAGCCCGTAAGCGCAATGGCGTTGCCGGTATTGGTGCTGGGGTTGCCGACAGAATTCACGCCGCTGTAGTTGATGCGCTGGTAATCCAGGGCCAGCATCAGCTTCGGCGTGGCCTGGACCGCGATGCCCAGGTTCCAGTTTTCCGGCATGTCGAAATCGCCTTCCTCGGCAAACAGTTCCTTGTACTTGTCGAACTTACCCATGGCGATTTTGGACGAGTAGGACGCGCCGATGGACACCTTGTCCGTCAGCTTGCCCAAATAGCCGACACGGACGCCAAAACCGTAGGCGCTGTCGTAGCCCTGGTTGGTCAGGTTGTTGGTAGTGACCGAGGTGGTAAAGCCCATGAACGCATGCAGGCCTTCCGCCTTGAAACGCTGGTAACCGATCAGGGGCGAAACGCCGACAGAGTGCTTTTCATTGAGCTTGTAGGCCAAGGTCGGTGCAATCACCAACTGCATCAGGTCAATACCCAGCTTGCCGTCACCGCACAGCAGGTTGCTCATGGTGCCCGCGCCCAGGGGGTTAAAGTTGCCGCAAGTCGTATTCAACGCGGAAGGGGGAGGAGCAACAACGGTATTGGTCAATTGCCCACCCGGATAATCAGTGTTCATGCCGCCGTTGCCATACACCGTCACGCCCAGCGACATTCTGTCGCTCAGCATTTTGTTGTAACCGAACTCCGGAACGAGGAAATCGTTGCTGCCGCTGTTGGCCGAACCATTCATAGTCGGGTCCAAAGCACCGCTACGCTCGGCGCTGCGAATGGGACGGAACCAATCCACGCCGATGTCCAGGCGGTCGCCGGCCCAAACCATGGCGGCGGGGTTATTGGCGCCGCCGAAGGTGTCACCGGTCACGGCGGTGGAAGCACCGGCCATGCCCTTTGCCTTCATGCCGTAGCCATGGGAGAAATAACCGTTGGTGGCGGAGGCGATACCGGGGAGCATCAGGCCGGAAACCGCGAGGGCGATGGCAATCTTGTTGTATTTCATAGATGTAGTTCCTCCACTGATTCTGAATTTTAAGAAAAAGGTGTTTGTTGAATCTTGTTATTGTCTTACTACGTGGGCTCAATCTTACCGGAGGTAACAACGGGAAAAAATGCGTGCAGGGGGATTCCTAGCATTTTTGTCCAATTTTGATTTTAGAATGACTACAAGTGTGTCATCTGCGCAACACATTGATATGTATACAGTTTATTAGATTATTCTAATATTTCTTTGAGAGCTGCCCATCGACTTTTGTTAAGTCCTCGTTCTCCAAGGGAAAAGGGTAGGAGCGGATGTCGGAGGGCATGGAGTCGCCGTAGGGGCGGTTGCAGGCGGATACCTCGGGGTCGTCGCTACCGGGGCAGCCGGAGGTGCGGAAGGGTTTGCCCGATTGGACCAGGGCGGCGAGGGCGTTTTTCTCTATGCCGAAATCCGCCACCCGGCCCCGCTCATCGAAGTGCATCCCTTCCAGCCGCCCCCCCGAAAAGTCGATCAGGAAGCGGCCCAACTGGACCCGCCGCCAATGCCCCGCGTCCACCGCCGGCCAGGCTTCCATCATGGAACCCCGCTCGGGGAAGAAGCCGAACAGGTGGCTGTGGCCGCCCAGGTCCTTGACCCGCTGCACCGCTTCCAATAGTTCCCGCTCCGTTTCCCCCAGGCCGGCGATGAGGTGGACGCCGAAGCGTTCCGGGCCGAACACCTCCGCCGCCCAGCCGATGGCACGCCAATAATGCCCCCAATCGTGAGGACTGTTCACCGTAGCGCCCCGGGTTCGCTCGAACACCGCCGGGGTGGCCGCGTCCAGGGCGACGGTGAAGATCTCCGCCCCCCGCCGCTCCAGTTCCACCAAATCCTCCCGCTCCATGGTGGTGGGGTTGGACAGGATGGAGACGGGAATACGGGGCAGTTCCTTCACCCAGCGGTCCAGCAATTCCAGCGTGTCTTCCCCGGAACGGGGGTGGGTGATCATGGAAATGCACATGCGCTGAAAGCGGCCCTTGTCACCGCCCGCCTTCACCCGCAGGATGATTTCGTCGTAGCGTGCGGTGGGCCAGTCGACGCGGATGAAGTTGCGGGCATTGAAGTCCCGCTCCTCCTCCCGGTGCCGGGCCAAGCCGCAGTACGCGCAGTTGGCCCGGCAACCCTCGGGGTAGGTGACCAGCAAATTGAGGCAATGGGTGCAATCCACCCGGTACATCTTCCCCGGCATCAGGCCCAGGGTGATGGCCGCCGCGGTGGAAAGCTGGACGTACTCAGGGGAGTTGAGGGTCGGCACCCTCCCTCCCCGGTCGGGCCGATAAAAATTCACCGCTTGTTCCGTCATGCCTGCACCTCGTCCAGCCGATAATAGTCAGGGAAAGCCACCCAGGCCCGGCGCAAGGCGCCCTCGTCCCCTTCCCGCCCTCTCAATTCACCACGCCGCTGCAGCGCCCGGGCCAGGGAAGGGCCGAACAACTCCTCCATGCCCGCCTCGTATCCCTCCAGGGCGGCGCGATCCCCCGTGAGCCACCGAGCCGCTGCCCGGCCCGCCGCCTCGCCGGAGGTCACCGCCGGATGGATGCCGGCGCCGGTCACCGGATGGGTGAGGCCGGCGGCATCGCCGACGAACACCACGTTTCCCACCACCAGTTTCGTCCGCAGGCCGCCGACGGGAATCGCGCCGCCAGTGCGGGCCAAAATCTCGCCCCCCACCCGCCCTTCCCGCGCCAGACGGCGGTGCAGATCATGCAGACGTACCCGTAGCACGTGTCCGGCTTCCCGCGCCACCCCCACCCCCAGGTTCGCCGTACCGCCCTTGGGAAACAGCCAGCCATAGCCGCCGGGATAATCGGGGGACAGATACACCTCGGTCCGGGCCAGGGGCTGCATCAGGGGAATGGTGATCTGCCGGGCCAGGGCGACAGGCTGGGACGCCAAGCCCAGCCCGTCGGCCACCGGGGAAAAAGGCCCGTCCGCCGCGATCAGCAGGCGGCAGGCAATCTCCCGAATCCCCTGGGCGCTGCGGCACCGCACCTTTCCCCCCGCGGCATCCAGGCCGTCGAAGCGCCAGCCGGTCAGCAGCTTGGCCCCTGCCGCCTCGGCGCTGTGCGCCAGTCCGGTGTCCAGCCGCGCCCGGTCGATCATGATGCCCCGAAAGGGGCTTTCCACCGACGCGCCGGAAGGCAGGACCGTCTGCATGGCGTCCACCCGCTGCACCTCGCAGCCAGTGCGCCGCACCAGTCGCCCCATGGCCGCGGGAACGCACTCGGCGCATTGCACCGGGCGGCCGATTTCATTCCGGCGTTCCAGGGCGACCACCCGCAGGCCGGCTTCAGCCGCCGCCAGGGCCGCCGCGCCGCCGGCCGGCCCCAGGCCCACCACCAGCACGTCACAGAAGTCCATCCGCCTCCCCCGCCGTCCGGCGCAGCACGCCGATGACCTCTTCCGCCGACAGGCTCAGGGCGTCGGCGGGATAACCGGCGAGGAATTGCCGGATGGCCACTTCCGCCTCGGCCAGGGTGATGTTCTTCAACCTCGCCTCTAGGTCGTTGACCAGTCGCGCCGGGCTGGCGAAAAAATCGCCGGTGAACCACACCTGCTTCAGGTGCCGCGTCCGCCGGTCGTAAGCGGCGGCCAGCCGCAGCAAGCCGCCAGGAAACTTGGCCACTCCTTCCAGCAAGGGCGCGTCGGAAACCGGCTTTTGGACCAGATTTACCCATTCCGGGCAGTCGATTTCCTTCAATGCCTCCCGATAACGGTCGACCACCGATTCGGGAAGCGCCGCCGGGACGAACGCCACCCCGAACGCCTGGCCGAAAGCGCCGACCAGGGCCCCTTTCGCCTCCTCCACCGACGGCGCCTCGCCCAGCAGTTCCTTCAGGCTCGCCACCCGCTCCCGGGCCGAGGCGATGGCCTTGTCCCGCAGTTTTTCCGCCGGGATGCGCAGCACCCGCAGCATTTGTTCCACCTCGAAATCCCGCAGCAGAGTGCCCTGGTACATCAGCGCCCGCCCCTCAAAGCTGCCGCCGGTGCCCGAAATCTTGCGCCCCGCCACCTCGATGTCGTTGCGGGGGCGGAAGCGGGCGTCCACCCCCAGGCGGCGGATGCCGGCGGCCGCCGCCTCGCACACCCGGCGGGCGATTTCCCCCATGTCCGGGGTGCCGAGGGCATTGCGGGACAGGAACAGTTCCCAGCCCAACTGGCCGGGGTCGAAATAGATCGCTCCGCCGCCGGTGATGCGGCGCTGCACGTCGATACCCTGGGCCGCGCAATACTCCAGGTCCAACTCCTGTTCGGCGCTCTGGTGATAGCCCACCAAGGCGCAGGGCTTGAAGCGGAGGAAGCGCAGGGTGTTGCCGATTTCCCCCGCCTCCCGGGCGTCCAGCAGCGCCCGGTCCCAGGCCATGTTCTCGGCGGCACCGAGAAGGCCGGTGTCCACCACGTTCCAGGGCTCAGCCATGGGCCACCACCTTCACCGGAAACGGCCGCCCAGATGCGGTTTCGAGGGGCTCCCCGGCGCCGAGGGAACAGCAACCCGGGCTCAGCCTCAGCTCGCGGCCGATTTTCCGCGCCAGCTCCACCGCGCCTTCCGCCGGATGGGCGATGCCGTCCAGGCCGGCCATCACCCCATAGGCGTCGATTTCGACCTTGGCCCGGCCCGCCGGGCGGGCGCAGCCGAGCTGGAGGGGAATACCGGGAAGCGCCCGCCGGGCGTCAAGGAAATAGTGGCCCACCTCCCGCCCCGAGGGCACCGCGAAAGGGCGGGCGGGCGAGGCGTAAAAGGGCATCACCACCACCAGCACCACGGCGGCGGGGGCGTAGGGGGCGATCATCTCCAGGGCCCGCCACTCCCCCAGCAGCCGGCCGTAATGAAGGCCGATCACCACATGGGGCACCACCCGCATGCCGGTGGCCGCCAGATGGGCGAGGGAGGCCTCGAAGTCCGCCACCGGGCGCTTGAGATGGTAGACCCGGGCCAGGGTGTCCTGGGCGCCGATGACATCCAGCATGGCGATGTCCACCCCGCTTTCCGCCAAGCCCTGGGCAGCGGCTTGATCCACCAGCCCGGTGTGGGCGGCGATGCGGAACAGCGGAAAGGCATCCTTGATGCGGCGCAGGGTGGCGAAAAATGGCCCGTAGCCCACTTCGTTGCGCCGGTCGGAGCCGCCGGTGAGCAGCATGCCCCCTGCCCCGCTCTCGGCCAGCCGGCTGGCGGTCCGCCACAGGGCATCGGGGGTGGTGGCGGGTAGCATGGGCTTGAGAATTTCCGCCCGGCAGTGGTCGCAGTTCAGGGCGCAATCCGGCCCGGTGATGGACACCGCCGGCCAGGCGGCCCCGCCGCAGGAGGGCAGTTCGGGGGAGGCGTAGCGCTTGAAGCCGGGAAGATGAAAGGTCAGGGGCGGCAGGGCCGCGCCCGCCGACTGGAAGCGGCCCACCAGCCCGGCATCCAGGTCCGCGCCGTCCAGGCCATCGATGCCTTGCGCCAGCGCCAGCCAGCTAGCAGCCGCCGAAGCCATCCTCGTTCATCTTGGCTTCGAAGGCCGGCACGATGTCCCCGCCGCTGACCAGGTTGCCCGACTCCCCTTCCCAGTCGCCGGGCTTGAGGCGGATGAGCCAGCCTTCGCCGTAGGGGTCGGCGTTGATGATGCCGGGATCGTCGAACAGGACTTCATTCACCGCGACGATTTCCCCCCCCACCGGGGCCTTGACCGGGCCGACCCACTTGCCCGATTCCACGGTGCTCAGGGAACGCCCCCGCTCCACCACCTTGCCGGCTTTCTTGGGGGTGAAGGCGACGATCTGGCCGGACAGGGAGCAGGCGTAGGACGTCATGCCCACCGCCAGGGTGCCGTCGGCCTCACGCCGGGCCCAGACATTGTCTTCCACGTTGTAGTACAGGTCGTCCGGCAGCTCGCAGCCGTTCACGTTTGCCATGCTTTACTCCCTAACGGTCCGGTCCGATTTTGGCGGAACTCGCCCGCCCAATTTTCGTTGCCGCTCCCCGGCCTGTCAAACCCGCCGGGAATAAAAAATGGCAACCCGGGGGGTTGCCATTTTCCGCAGCGACGACAGACCGCGTTCAGATGAACAGGGTGATGTCCGCCTCGCCCGCGAATTCGAAGAATTTCGCGGCACCGGCATATTCCACGCCGCCGATGAACTGGCTGTGGTCGAAGCCGAACAGCTCCACCGTCATTTGGCAGGCCACGAAGCGGACTTCGGCTTCCTGGCTCAACTCGCGCAGTTCTTCGATGCTGGCCACGCCGTTGTTCTTGATGGTTTGCTTCATCAGGCTGGTGGCCAGATTCTCAAACCCGGGAACGATGGACATGACCGCGTTGGGGATGTTCCAGTTGATCTTCTTGAACCAGTCCGGGCCGAAAGGCATCTTCATCGGCATCGCGGGGTTGCCCAGGGGGCTCACCTTGAGGTCGCTGACGTCCTTTTTCAGCAGGGACAGTCCATAGAACGTGAAGAACACTTCAACTTCATACCCCAGCGCCGCCGCGGTGGACGCCAGAATAAAGGGGGGATAGGCCCAGTCAAGGGTACCCTTGGTGGCAATGATCGCCAGCTTTTTGCTCATTTTTAGTGTCCTCCCAAACTTGTTCGTCCTGCGCCAGGGGCGCAGCCGGTTGCGGTTAAGCGTTCGGGAATTACTTCTTCTTCATGAAGAACACGTATTCGCCGCCGGCTTCGGCGGAGGACAGCAGCTCGTTACCGGTCTGCTTGGCGAAAGCGGCCATATCCTTGACGGCACCCGGGTCGGTGGCGGTGATCTTCAGCACTTGGCCGGCGCCGATTTCAGCCAGGGCCTTCTTGGTGCGCAGGATGGGGAGGGGGCAGTTCAGGCCGCGTGCATCCAGGTCCTTGTCGAAGTTCATTCTTCTATCTCCTTAGTATCTGTAGGGGGTGAAAACAAATCGGAACCAAAAGCGGCATTTATAATCCAGCTTTCGGCGCAATGCAACTACCCGTTCGACGGGGAAGCCTATGCCACGTTGGCCAAAGCCTGCCCGGAACGCAACCACGCCAGGATGCCGCCTTGCAGGTTGAACACGTTGTCGAACCCGCGGGAGGCCATGAAGGCGCAGGCCTGGGCCGACCGCGCTCCGCTGTGGCAATAGAGGACGGTGGGGGTTTCCTTGCACATTTCTTCCAGCTTGATCGGCAGCATGTGCAGGGGAATGTGCACGGCGCCGTCGATCATGCCCCGCGAGACTTCGGTTTCAGTGCGCACATCCACCACCAGCACCTTGTCGTCGCGCAGTTTCTGCAAACCAAAAATATCTACTTCCTTGATCCCGAACATCTTTTACTCCAAGCGAAAGCGGAAGGCGGTATATCTATTTTTTCTAATATACTACATTCCCTTTCTCCGGGGAACGCGCAATCATAAGAACGTTGCGGTGACATGACAACCTGCCCAAAAGGAGTAGTTCGACGCCATCTGGGTAGGCTAATGGCTTTTCCCGCCGTCTACCGGCAAGTGGCTCGCCTGCCATTCGGGGAAACCATCCTCCAGGCGGCGGGCGCGGTAACCCAGGCGGCGCAGTTGCTCCACGGCATCGAAGGACAGCATGCAGTAGGGGCCGCGGCAATAGGCGACGACCTCCTGTTCCTTGGGAAGGGCCGACAGATAGCGGGGCAACTCGTCCACCGGCACGTTGACGGCACCGGCGATGTGGCCGGCCTCGAATTCGGACGCCGGCCGCACATCGATCACCATCGCCTCCCCGGCCTTGACCATGGACAGCAGGGCCATGCGGCTCACCGGCTCGAGATCATCCTTGGTCGTGAAGTGCTCGCGCACGATGCGCTCCACCTCCGCCAAGTGGCGCTCGGCGATGCGCCCCATGGCCGAGGCCAGCATGGGCACGTCCCCGTCGCTCAGGCGATAGAACACGTGGAGCCCCGCCTTGCGGGAGTGCACCAGCCCCCCGTCCCGCAGCACCTGGAGATGGTGGGAGGTATTGGCGATGGGCAGACCGCAGGCGGCGGCCAAATCCTCCACGTTGCGCTCCCCCTGCCCCAGGGCCTCCACCAGTTCGAGCCGCACCGGATGGGCCAGGGCCTTGGCCACCCGCGTCAGTTGCTCGAACACCTGTTTTTTCGGTGAAATTGTTGTTGTCATTTCCATCCTCCAAAGCCAACCTTAGTCGGCAAGCCAATGTCCGGATTTTCCCCCTTGTTTTTCCAGCAGGCGGATGTTTTCTATTTGCATGCCTTTCTCCACCGCCTTGCACATGTCGTAAATCGTCAGCAGCCCGACGCTGACCGCCGTCAGCGCCTCCATCTCCACCCCGGTGCGGCCCACCGTCTCGGTCACGGCGGTGCATTCCACCAGGGAGTGCTCGGAATCGACGCGAAAATCCACCGTCACCCGGGTCAGGGGCAGGGGATGGCACAGGGGGATCAACTCGGCGGTGCGCTTCGCTCCCTGGATGGCGGCAATCCGCGCCACCCCCAGCACATCCCCCTTCTTGCTGCCCCCCGCCGTCAGCAGTTGCAGGGTTTCGGGGCGCATGCGGATGACCCCGGCGGCCCGGGCGACGCGCTTGGTTTCGGACTTCTCCGCCACGTCCACCATATGGGCTTGGCCCTGGGCATCGAAATGGGTGAATTCGCTCATAATTTTGTTACATTCTTTTACAAATTGGGCCATGAACTAATTCGGCCGAAAGGCTATCATAGCGCCATGCGATTTTCCTGTCTTCTCGCCGCCTTCCTGCTGTGCCTGCCCCCGGCCATGGCGGACGAGCTTCCCAATCTGGGGGACGTGTCCCAAAGCGCCTTCTCGCCCCTGGAAGAGCAGAAGCTGGGAGACGCCATCATGCGGGACATCTACCTGGACCCGAGCTACTTCGACGACCCGGAGATCACCGCCTACCTCAACAACCTGGGCTACCGGCTGGTGGCGGCCGGCCCTGACAACACCCTCGGCTTTCGCTTTTTCGTCATCCGTGACGGCACCCTCAACGCCTTCGCCCTGCCCGGGGGCTATATCGGCGTCCACACCGGCCTGATCGTCGCCTCCCAGAGCGAATCGGAACTGGCCTCGGTGCTGGCCCACGAAATCGGTCACGTGACCCAGCACCATATTGCGCGGATGATCGCCGGCCAACAGAAGACCACCCTGCCCACCCTGGCGGCCCTGGCGGTGGCGGTGCTCGCCGCCCGCTCCAACCCCCAGGTGTCCCAGGCGGCCATCGCCACCGCCCAGGCGGCCTCGGCCCAGACCCAGCTGGACTTTACCCGGGAGCACGAGCGGGAGGCCGACCGGGTGGGCCTGCAAATCCTCGGCAAGTCCCGCTTCGACACCCGGGCCATGCCGACCTTTTTCGAGCGCATGCAGCGGGCCAGCCGCCTGTACGAGAACAACGCCCCCACCTATCTGCGCACCCACCCCCTCACCAGCGAACGCATCGCCGACATCGAGAACCGGGTGGCGGAAACCCCCTACCGGCAAGTGCGGGACAGCCTGGATTTCCAACTGGTGCGGGCCAAGCTGCGGGCCCTGCTCACCCCCCCGGCCCAGGCGGTGAAGGAGTTCGAAAGTTTCCTGCAGGACAAGCGCTACACCAGCGAAGCCGCCCAGCGCTACGGCCTGACCCTGGCCCTGATGCGGCAGGAAAAATTCGACCGGGCGGAAACGGAAATGTCCGCTCTGCGCAAGGTCGCTCCCAGCAGCCCGTTCATCGACAACCTGGCGGCGGAACTCAAGCTCGCCCAGGGGAAAACCGACGCCGCCATCGCCCAATACCGCGCCGCCCTGCGCCTCTACCCCCAGCACCGCGCCCTGGTCTACGGCTTGGCGGAAGCCCTGCTGAAAAGCGGACGCCCGGCGGAAGCGGACAAGTTTCTCAGCCCCCGCATCAATGCCTTCACCCAGGATTACCGCCTGTACCAGATTCAGGCCAAAATTCACGCCGCCCTGGGCCATCCCATGCTGAGCCACCAGGCCGAAGCGGAAGCCTACGTGCACCTCGGCAACCTCACCGCCGCCATCGAACAGTTGCAAATCGCCCTCAAGCAGGGGGGCGGCGATTTCTACCAGCAATCCATCGTGGAAGCGCGGCTCAAAGAGTTGCGCAGCCGGAACGATCCAAAACCCAAGCCCTAAGCACCCTCCCCCACTAGTACATTCGTACTAACTATCGGTTATTAAAAGAAATTTCTTCAGAAATCCCTTGCGCGGGAGGATTCCTATTGAGTATGCTTGGCACAACCGTCGGCGATGTTGCGGTTGATTGCCCGGAGGTACAAACGCCTTCCGGGGCACTACGGACATGAATGAGAATGGAGGAGACCATAATGATGAGGAAGCAAGCCCGGTTGCTGTTCGCCGCCGTCATGGGCGCCAGCCTGTCCTGCACCGCCCTGGCGGCGGATGAGGCCAAGAAGGAAGAAACCAAGGCCCCCGCCCCGCTGTTTTTCGACAAACCCAAGGAAGAGAGCAAGGGCATGACGGGCAAGCAAATTGCCTACGACCGCCGCCTGGGCAACTGTCTCGCCTGCCACGCCATGCCCAGCCAGGCGGACGCGGAAATGCCGGGCACCATCGCCCCGCCGCTGATTTCCATGCAGCTGCGCTACCCGGACAAGGCCAAGCTGCGCGCCCAGATCTGGGACGCCATGGCGGCCAACCCCAAGACCTCCATGCCCCCCTTCGGCAAGCACAAGGTGCTGACCGAGGAGGAAATCGACAAAGTGACCGAATTCGTCTACAGCCTGTAACCCCAACTCCAAGGAGAGATCAAGCATGAACCAGTTCCGCAGAACCTTCCTGAAAGGCGCCGGTGCCGCCGGCTCCGTAGCCGTGGCCGTCGCCGCTGGCCTGCTGAAGCCCACCGAAGTGCTGGCCGCCGAATGGAACAAGGCCGGCTTTGGCGCCACCAAGCTGGACGAAGCCCTCAAGTCCGTCGGCGGCGCCGGCGCGGCCGAAAGCAAGGACATCGTGATCAAGGCCCCGGACATCGCCGAGAACGGCGCCGTGGTGCCGGTGGAAGTCACCAGCAAAATCGCGGGCACCGCCTCCATCGCCCTGTTCATCGAAACCAACCTGAACCCCCTGTGCTCCACCTACGACTTCTCCAACGGCGCCCTGGGCTACGTCTCCACCCGCGTCAAGATGGCCAAGACCTCCAAGGTGCGCGCTGTCGTCAAGGCCGGCGGCAAGACCTACACCGCCGCCAAGGAAGTGAAAGTCACCATCGGCGGCTGCGGCGGCTAAGCCCTCTTCGCCCATCCAACGACACCGCATACCGAACTGAAAGGAATTCAAAATGGCAGAACCGATGAAAATCCGCGCCACCCTGCAAGGTGACGTCGCCGACGTGAAAGTGCTGATGAACCACATCATGGAAACCGGCCAGCGCAAGGACGCCAAGACCGGCCAGCTGATCCCCGCCCATTTCATCCAGCAGGTCACCGCCACCCTCAACGGCAAGACCGTGCTCGACTCCCAGTGGAGCCAGGCCATTTCCAAGAACCCCTTCCTGGGCTTCAAGGTGAAGGGGGCCAAGGCCGGCGACAAGGTGGCGGTCAACTGGGTTGACAACAAGGGCGACAAGAACAGCGTCGAAGCCGCCATCGGCTAAGCAGCCATCGTCCCCGGGCGCGCCCGCCATGGCGCGCCCGCACCAAACGAGGAGGAAGACAGCATGAAAAAAGTTATCCTGGCACTCGTCGGCGCCGGCCTGATGGCCGGCTCCCTGGCGGCCAACGCCAGCCCGGAGAATGACCGCAAACAGGTCATCAATACCTACAAAAAAGCCTATCCCAAAATCAAGCTCGACCAGTACGTCCACGGCGCCATGATCTATGATGCCGGCGCCATGGAGCAGTACCAGACCATCATGGACTTTCCCCCCTTCGAAGGCGTGATCGAAGCAGGCAAGGCCATGTGGGAGAAGCCCTTCGCCAACGGCAAAACCTACGCCGAGTGCTTCCCCAACGGCGGCAAGAACCAGGCCGGCAACTACCCCCTGTTCGACGACAAGGCGGGCAAGGTGGTGACCTTTGAAATGGCCGTCAACGCCTGCCGCGAAGCCAATGGCGAGAAGCCCCTCGATTACAGCGGCAAGGAAATCGGCAAGCTGACCTCTTATGCCCGCACCCTGTCCGACGGCATGAAGATGAACGTCAAGGTGAAGGGCACCGCCGCCCTGGCGGCATTCGAGCGCGGCAAGGCCTTCTTCTACCAGCGCCGCGGCCAGCTCAACTTCTCCTGCGCCACCTGCCACCAGGACAACGCCGGCCACCGCATCCGCTCCGAGTTCCTGTCCCCGGCCCTGGGTCAAGCCACCCACTGGCCCGCGTTCCGCGGCGGCGACAACCTGGTGACCCTGCAGCAGCGCTACAAGGGCTGCAACAAACAGGTCCGCGCCGTTCCCCTCAAGCCGGGCAGCACGGAGTTCAACGAGCTGGAGTACTTCCACTCCTACCTCTCCAACGGTTTGCCGATGAAAGCGTCGGTATTCCGCAAGTAAGTCCCCCCGGCCCGGATTCTTCCGGGCCGTTTTTACCCCCCGAACAATTAAACACCCGCGGCTTCAGCGACGGGTGGAACACGAACAGAAACAACACGGAGCAAAGCCCATGAACCGCCGCGAATTCCTGCAACTGCTCGCCGTGGCCGCCGCCGGCGGCTTGGCCCTGGACAGCAAGAGCGCCCTGGCCGCCAACCCCGGCAGCCTTTATGACCTGCCCGCCTTCGGCAACGTGAGCCTGATGCACTTCACCGACTGCCACGCCCAGCTGATGCCGATCTATTTCCGCGAGCCCAACGTCAACCTGGGCGTCGCCGGCATGGCCGGCAAGCCCCCCCACCTGGTGGGCGAAAAGCTGCTCAAGCAGTTCGGCGTCGCGCCGGGCACGGCGGAGGCCCACGCCTTCACCTACCTGGACTTCGAAGCGGCGGCCAAGACCTACGGCAAGGTGGGCGGCTTCGCCCACCTCTCCACCCTGGTCAAGCGCATCCGCGCCAGCCGCCCCGGCTCCCTGCTGCTGGACGGCGGCGACACCTGGCAGGGTTCCGCCACCTCCCTGTGGACCCAGGGCCAGGATATGGTGGACGCCTGCAAGCTGCTGGGCGTGGACGTGATGACCGGCCACTGGGAATTCACCTACGGCGCCCAGCGGGTGAAGGAAATCGTGGACCGCGACCTCAAGGGCAAGATGGACTTCGTCGCCCAGAACGTGAAGACCAACGACTTCGGCGACCAGGTGTTCGACCCCTACGTCATCCGCCAGATCAACGGCGTGCCGGTGGCCATCATCGGCCAGGCCTTCCCCTACACCCCCATCGCCAACCCGCGCCACATGATCCCCGACTGGAGCTTCGGCATCCAGGACGACAACCTGCAGAAGATGGTGGACGAGGCACGGGGCAAGGGCGCCCAGGTAGTGGTGGTGCTGTCCCACAACGGCATGGACGTGGACCTCAAGATGGCCAGCCGGGTCACCGGCGTGGACGCCATCCTCGGCGGCCACACCCACGACGGCGTGCCCGCCCCGGTGGCGGTGAAGAACGCCGGCGGCCAGACCCTGGTCACCAACGCCGGCTCCAACAGCAAGTTCCTCGGCGTGCTGGACTTCGAGGTCAAGAACGGCAAGGTCACCGGCTGGAAGTACAAGCTGCTGCCGGTGTTCTCCAACCTGCTCCCCGCCGACCCGACCATGGACGCCCTGCTCAAGCAGATCCGCGCCCCCTACGAATCCAAGCTGAACGAAGTGCTGGCCGTCAGTGACGAACTGCTCTACCGCCGCGGCAACTTCAACGGCACCTGGGACCAGCTGATCCTGGACGCCCTGATGGAAGTGAAAGGCGCCCAGCTCGCCTTCTCCCCCGGCTTCCGCTGGGGCACCACCATCCTGCCCGGCGAGCCCATCACCATGGAGAAGCTGATGGACCAGACCGCCATCACCTATCCCCAGACCACGGTCAACGACTTCACCGGCCAGCAGATCAAGGACATCCTGGAAGACGTCTGCGACAACCTGTTCAACCCCGACCCCTACTACCAGCAGGGCGGCGACATGGTGCGGGTGGGCGGCCTCACCTACACCTGCACCCCCAATGCCGCCATGGGCAAGCGCATCAGCGACATGCGCATCAACGGCAAGCCCGTCTCCGCCACCAAGAAGTACAAGGAAGCGGGCTGGGCGCCGGTGGGCGAAGGCGTCACCGGCGAGCCGGTGTGGGAAGTGGTGGCCCAGTACCTGAAGGCCAAGAAGACCATCAAGGGGATCAAGCTCAACCAGCCGAAGCTGGTAGGCATGGCCGGCAACCCCGGCATCGCCTGATTTAAACCCCTTTAACCGCGGAGGACGCGGAGGGACGCAGAGGAAAACCATGGATAAGGTTGAAGTTCCTCTGCGCCCCTCCGCGTCCTCTGCGGTTCAAGCTTTTAGGTTCTTAGCGCCGGCCAGGCCCGCCGTGGAAGCCGCCGAAGGACTGCTGGTCGAAGGTCTTCTTCTGCTCCGGGGTGAGGGTGGCGTAGAAGGCCTTCATTGTTTCGGCCCCTTTGCGCATGGCGTCCAGCCGTTCCTGGGAGCGGGTCAGCATCTTGTCGGCACGCTCGGGAGCCGGCAGGTCGCGCAGGGCCTTGGGATTAAAATCCCCGCGCTTGGGCATGGCGGACTTCACTGCTTCGCTGTAGGTCTTCCAGCCCTTTTCCTGCTCCTTGTTCAACTTCAGTTGGTCGTGCAGGGTCTGCTGGCGCTTCTCCATCCGTTGCTCGATGCGGGAGCCGTCGAAGCAGCCCCCTTCCCCGCCGCGCATGGCGAAGGCGGGAACCGCCACCGCGCCGGCAGCCGCGGCCACCACGATCCCCAGGGCGATACGTTTTTTCAGGCTAAGCATTTCAAACTCCTTGTTCGGGTTAAGGCATATTGCCTGGGAACCATTAAACCCCTCCCCTGTGAGCCGGGTGTTCCCGTCTGTCGCATTCGTGTATCGGCAGCGGGCCGCGGCGTAACGTTTCGTATCCAGCCCCAACAGACGATACACAAGGTTACATTCCGCCCCTGACAAATGCCGGTCTTTTGGCGCAAACTTCATCCCATGGAAGACAATCCCGAACACCTCCTGGTGGTGGACGACGACCGGGAAATCCGCGAACTGCTGGCCGACTATCTGGAACGCCAGGGCTACCGGGTGTCCGCCGCCGCCAACGGCACGGAGATGCGCCGCGCCCTGGAATCCGACCCGACGGACCTGGTGATCCTGGACCTGATGATGCCCGGGGAGGACGGTCTCACCCTGTGCCGGGAACTGCGGGCCCGCTCGGCCCTGCCGATCATCATGCTCACCGCCCGGGGGGAGCCGGTGGACCGCATCGTGGGACTGGAAATGGGGGCCGACGACTATCTCGCCAAGCCCTTCGAACCCCGGGAACTGCTGGCCCGCATCCGCAGCGTGCTGCGCCGCGCCCGGGCCCTGCCCCCCAACCTCCAGCCCGAAGGCGAGCGCCTGTTCCGCTTCGCCGACTGGACCCTGGAAACGGAAACCCGCCAGCTGATCGCCCCCGACGGCGTGGCCGTCGCCCTGTCCGGCGCCGAATACCGTCTGCTGCGCGTCTTCCTCGACCACGCCGGGCGGGTGCTGAACCGGGACCAGCTGCTCAACCTCACCCGGGGCCGGGATGCCGATCCCTTCGACCGCTCCATCGACCTGGCGGTGAGTCGCCTGCGGCAGAAGCTGCGGGACGACGCCCGGGAACCCAAGCTCCTCAAGACCGTGCGCAACGAGGGTTACCTCCTCGCCGTGCCGGTGCGCAAGGAATAGGCCGTGGGCTACCTGAGCGCCTTCTTCCGTTCCATGGCCGGCCGCATTTTCCTGGTGCTGCTGGTGGGCTCCTGGCTCGCTTTCGCCTTGAGCTTCTGGATCGTGAGCGGAGGGGAGGCGAGCAGTTTCGCCCAGATACGGGGGCATTTTGCCGCCGACCGGGTAGCCCACTGGCTGGCCCTGGCGGACGCCCTGCCCACCGGTGAGCGGGGCCGTCTGGCCGTATTGGCCGAGCGGGAGGGGGTGCGCCTGTCCTTTGCCCCTGCCGCCCCCGGCGACGACGCCTTCCATCCCCTGCGACCGCGCATGGAAGAACGGCTGGCGCCGGGCATCCGGCTGCTGGCCCTGCGCCAAGGAAGGGAAGTATGCGCCCCCGACGAGACGACCTGCGACGGCCCCCGCCGGCTGTGGGTTTCAGCCACTCTATCCGATGGCTCCCCGGCGACGGTGGACGTGCCGGACACCCCCCTGCGCCACCGGCCGGCCTTCCTCGGCCGCATGGCGGCCCAGATGACGCTCTTCGCCCTGGCCCTGGCCCTGCTGGCCGCCGGCGTAGCCTACTGGGTCACCCGCCCCCTGCGGGGCATGGCCCGCGCAGCCCTGGCCCTGGGGCGCAACATCGACCAGCCCCCTTTGCCGGAAACCGGACCGGCGGAAGTGAAGGACGCCTCCCGCGCCTTCAACCGCATGCAGACCCTGATCCGGCGCCACGTGGAAGAGCGCACCGGCCTTCTGGCCGCCATCACCCACGACCTCCAGACCCCCCTCACCCGCATGCGCCTGCGGCTGGAGAACGCTTCCGCCGACCCGCTGCGAAACAAACTGCTGGGCGACCTGGAACAGATGAAACTGATGGTGCGGGAAGGTCTGGACCTTGCCCGCAGCCTGGATGCCGCCGCCCCCGGCCAGCTGCTGGACCTGGACTCCCTGGTGAACAGCACCTGCGCCGACCAGGCGGAAGGGGGCGACCAGGTGCGTTGCAACGGCGAGTCCGGCACCACCGTGCTGGCCCGCCCCCTGGACCTGCGCCGTTGCCTGTCCAACCTGATCGGCAACGCGGTGAAATACGGCGGCAGCGCCGAGGTCGCCATCGCCCGGGAGGGACAGGAGGCAGTGGTCCGGGTGCGGGACCGCGGCCCCGGCATTCCCGACGACCAGCTGGAACGGGTGCTGGACCCCTTCGTGCGGCTGGAAACCTCCCGCTCCCGGGAAACCGGCGGCACCGGCCTCGGCCTGGCCATCGCCCGCAACATCGCCCGCGCCCACGGCGGCTCCCTGACCCTGCGCAATCGGGCCGAAGGCGGGCTGGAGGCGGAACTGCGCCTGCCCGTGGCCCAACGGACGCTATAATGGGCGGAACCTGATAATGACCGGAACCTGCGGCCTGCCCGCCGCTCCAATCGACGGAAACCGAAAAACACGATGAAACGCCCCCCCCTTTCCCGTTTGCTGATCGCGGCCCTGCTCGTGGCCGCCGCCGGCCTTGCTGCCTGGTTCGCCTGGGGGCGCAACGGCGGCGACCTCTCCCAGCGCTACCGCACCACCGAGGTGGAGCGGGGAGACATCGTCCAGTCCGTGGCCGCCAACGGCACCCTCAACCCGGTGGTGCTGGTCAACGTGGGCACCCAGGTATCCGGCACGGTGAAGAAGCTGTACGCCGACTTCAACGACCGGGTGACGCCCAACCAGGTGCTGGCGGAACTGGACCCGGCCCTGTTCCGCGCCCAACTGAAGCAGAGCGAAGCCAACCTGGCCGGCGCCCGGGCCAACCTGAAACTGGCGGTGTCCAAGGAAAAGCGCGCCCGGGACCTGATCCAGAGGAAATTCATCTCCGCCGAGGCCCTGGACCAGGCGGTGCAGGTCCTGGATTCGGCCAAGGCCCAGGTCATGCTGGCCCAGGCCCAAGTGGAAAAGGACCGCACCAACCTGATGTATTCGGTGATCCGTTCCCCCATTTCCGGCGTGGTGGTGGCGCGGAACGTGGACGTAGGCCAGACCGTGGCCGCCAGCTTCCAGACCCCCACCCTGTTCCAGATCGCCAAGGACCTGCGGGAAATGCAGATCGACACCACGGTGGCCGAGGCCGACGTGGGGGCGGTGGAAGTGGGCCAGACGGTGAAGTTCTCGGTGGACGCCTTCTCCGAGCGCAACTTCGTCGGCACTGTGAAGCAGATCCGCCTCAACCCTACCATCCAGCAGAACGTGGTGACCTACAACGTGGTGGTGGCGGTGGACAACGCCGACGGCAAGCTGATGCCCGGCATGACCGCCCACATCCGGGTGGTGGTGGAGCAGAAAAAAGACGTGCTGCGCATTCCCAAGGAGGCCCTGCGCTTCAAACCGGCGGAAGAGGGCGCCAAGGCCCGCGACAGGAAGCCCCAGGGCCCTACCGTCTACCGCCTCGCCGGCAACCAGCTGGCGCCGGTGGCGGTGAAGACGGGCATTTCCGACGCCAGCTACGTGGAAGTGGCGGACGGGGCGCTCCAGCCCGGCGACCAGCTGGTGGTGAAGGAAATCGCGGCGAAAAACGGCAAGAACAATGGCAGATTCCAGGTCCGGCCGTTCTGATCCCGACGCGCTGATCCGGGTCGAAACGCTCGCCAAGCGCTACGAAACCGCCGCCGGCACCACGCCCCCCGCCCTCAACGGCGTGGATCTGGCGATCCGGCCGGGGGAGTTCGTCGCCGTGATGGGCCCCTCCGGTTCGGGCAAATCCACCTTCATGAACATCCTGGGCTGCCTGGACACCCCCACCAGCGGCGCCTACTACCTGGACGGGCGCAACGTGGCGGAGCTGTCCGACGACGACCTGGCCACCCTGCGCAACCGGCTGATCGGCTTCGTGTTCCAGGGCTTCAACCTCTTGAAGCGCATCAGCGTGGCCGACAACGTGGCCCTGCCCCTGGTCTACGCCGGGGAAGGCAAAAGCGGGCGCCGCCGCCGTGCCCTGGAACTGCTGGACCAGGTGGGCCTGGCCGCCCACGCCGACAAACTGCCCAACCAGCTCTCCGGCGGCCAGCAGCAGCGGGTGGCCATCGCCCGGGCCCTGTCCAACCACCCCCGCCTGATCCTGGCCGACGAGCCCACCGGCAACCTGGACACCCACACCAGCGAAGAGATCATGGACATCTTCACCCGCCTCAACCGGGAGCAGGGCATCACCGTGGTGCTGGTCACCCACGAGGCCGACATCGCCCACCACGCCAAACGGCTGGTGCGCTTCCGGGACGGGAACGTGGTGTACGACGGGGAGGTAACGGCATGAACGGGGAGGCAGCATGATTTCCGGTGCCGTGGCCTTCGAAGCCTGGCGCTCCATGGGGGTGAACCGCCTGCGGGCGGCCCTGGCCATGCTGGGGATGGTGATCGGCGTGGCGGCCGTGGTGCTGATGCTGGCCATCGGCCAGGGTACCCAGGCCATCGTCAACGACTCCATCGCCTCCATGGGCTCCAACCTGTTCATCATCCTCTCCGGCAGCACCACCTCCGGCGGCCTGCGGGCGGGCATGGGCAGCGCCCCCACCCTCACCCTGGAGGACGCCCGGGCCATCGGCAAGCTGCCGTCGGTGAAAGCCTCCGCGCCGGTCTATTCCGGCACCTCCCAACTGGGCTACGGCCCCAACAACTGGAGCACGGTGGTGAACGGCGTCACGCCGGAATACCTGGAGGTGCGCAACTGGGCGGTGGAAAACGGCCGCAACCTGGATGAAGGCGACGTGCGCTCGGCAGCGCGGGTGGCGCTGATCGGCCAGACCGTCGCGTTCAACCTGTTCGGCGACGAGCCTCCCCTGGGCAAAACCCTGCGCATCAAGAACAGCCCCTTCACCGTCGTCGGCCTGCTAGAGCCCAAGGGGCAGAGCCTGGACGGGCGGGACCAGGACGACAGCGTGCTGGTGCCCGTCACCACCGCGCAGAGCAAACTGTTCGGAAACCCCTTCCCTGGCACCGTGCGCTACATCATGGCCCAGGCCACCACCAAGGAGCTGATGTCCGAGGCCGAAGGGGACATCGGCCAGCTGCTGCGCATCCGCCACCGCCTGCGGGAAGAGGTGGAAAACGACTTCACCTTGCGCAACCTCACCGCCACCGCCCAGGCCGCCGCCAGTTCCGCCCAGGCCCTGTCCTTCATGCTGGGCGCCATCGCCTCCATCTCCCTCATCGTCGGCGGCATCGGCATCATGAACATCATGCTGGTGTCGGTGACCGAACGCACGCGGGAAATCGGCATCCGCATGTCCATCGGCGCCAAGCGGCGGGACATCCTGCAACAGTTCCTGCTGGAAGCGGTGTTCATCTGCACCCTGGGCGGCATCATCGGTGCAATGCTGGGCGTAACCGGCGCCTGGGCCGTCAGCGCCCTAGCGGAAATGCCGGCGGTGGTCACCGGCAGTTCGATCCTGGTGGCCTTCCTGTTCGCCGCCGGCACCGGCATCTTCTTCGGCTGGTACCCGGCCCGCAAAGCGGCCTACCTCAAGCCGGTGGAAGCCCTGCGGCACGAATGACCGCTTCATCGGCTTGCGGTATAGTTAGGCCCATGAACGACACCATCAAAAGCAGCAATACCGTCTGGCATCACGCCACCGTCACCCGTACCCGCCGCGAAGCCCAGAACGGGCACAAAAGCGCCATCCTGTGGTTCACCGGCCTGTCCGGTTCCGGCAAGTCCACCCTCGCCCACGCCGTGGAGGAAAGGCTGCACGAAATGGGCTGCCGCACCTTCGTTCTGGACGGCGACAACGTGCGCCACGGCCTGTGCGGCGACCTGGGCTTCTCCGAAACCGACCGCCAGGAAAACATCCGCCGCATCGGCGAAATGGCCAAGCTGTTCATCGAGGCCGGGGTCATTGCGCTGACCGCCTTCATCTCGCCCTTCCGCGCCGACCGGGAACGGGTGCGCAACCTGGTCCCCCACGGCGATTTTTTTGAAATCTACTGCCGCTGCGCCCTGGACGTGTGCGAAAGCCGCGACGTCAAGGGCCTCTACCGCCGCGCCCGGGCGGGGGAAATCCGGGACTTCACGGGCATTTCCTCGCCCTACGAAGAGCCGGTAAACCCGGAACTCATCGTGGATACCGGCTCCACGCCCTTAGAGGCCTGCGTCGACCAGGTAGTCCTCTGCCTGCGTGAGCGGGGAATTCTTCCACCTGACGATGCACAGCCTTAACCCCGTCCGCATCACCCTCAGCCTGTTTGCCCACCGCTACCTGCTGGGGCAACTCATCCGGCGGGACGTACTGTTGCGCTACCGTGGCGCCATGTTCGGCATACTTTGGGTGCTCCTCAGTCCCCTCCTGATGCTGGCCATCTTCGCTTTCGTCATCGGCCACATTTTCCAGGCCCGCTGGCCCGAACAGGATGAAGGTTTGCCCTTCTGGCTGATTCTTTTCAGCGGGCTCATCGTCTTCAACCTCTTCGCCGAAGCCGTCTCCCGCGCCCCCGCCTCGGTGCGAGGCTTCCCTAGTTTCGTGAAGAAAATCATCTTCCCCGTGGATATCCTGCCCCTCGTGCCCATCGGGGCAGCGCTTGTCCATGGCGCCGTCAACTTCCTCATCCTCGTAGCCGCCCTCGCCTGGACCGGCCACCTGCACCCCCAGATCGCACTCTATCCCCTGTTGCTGCTGCCCTTGCTGCTTCTCGCCGTGGGGCTTTCCTGGTTCCTCGCTGCCTGGGGCGTTTTCATCAAGGACATGAGCCAGATCGTGCCCCTGCTGGTGCAGATGCTCCTCTTCCTCTCCCCGGTGCTCTACCCGGCCAGCGCCGTCCCCGAGCCGTTGCGCCCCCTCTACCACTATAATCCCCTGGGTTCCGTCATCGAGGCCGGCCGGGCCGCTGCCCTGGGACACGCCATTCCCTGGCAGCCCTGGGGGCTGTCCCTGCTCCTGGGACTCGCCGCCGCACTCCTGGGCTACGCCTTTTTCCAGCACAGCCGGGAGGAATTCGCCGATGCCCTGTAACGACATCGCCATCTCGGTCAATAACCTCACCAAAACCTACCGCCTCTTCGGCCACCCCGGCGACCGCGTCAAGCAGTTCCTGAGTCTCGGTGTCAAGCGCTATCACCGGGAATTCACCGCCTTGCGGGGCGTCTCCTTTGACATCCGACGTGGTGAAACCATCGGCATCATCGGCCGCAACGGCTCGGGAAAAAGCACCCTCCTCCAAGTGCTCTGCGGCATCCTCAAACCCACCTCCGGAACCGTCGCCGTCAACGGCCGCGTGTCCGCCCTGCTGGAATTGGGAGCGGGCTTCAACCCGGAATTCACGGGCAGGGAAAACGTCTATTTCCAGGGTGCGGTGATGGGCCTGACCAGAGACGAAATAGACGCCCGCTTCGATGACATCGCCGCCTTTGCCGATATCGGCGAGTTCATCGACCAACCCGTGCGGATTTATTCCAGCGGTATGTTTGTTCGGCTCGCGTTTGCGGTGGCCGTCAACATTGATCCAGACGTGTTGATTGTGGATGAGGCCTTAGCAGTGGGCGACATGGAGTTCCAGGAACGATCAATTTCGCGGATGAAAGGCATGCAGCGCAATGGGACTACCATCCTTCTTGTGAGCCACGCAATACCGGCCGTCAGAAATTTCTGTCAGCAAGCGATTTGGCTTGATGGTGGAAAAGTGGTATTGAGCGGCAAGGCGGACAAGGTCTGTTATGCCTATCAGGAGCACATTGAGCAAGACCAGCATAGGGAAGATTCGCCTTTCCCCTCCCCGGTGTCCCGAAACAGCCACCGGTCGGAGCAAAAGAAAGGTATCGCAATTACGGATGCCACAGTGGAAAACCCGTATTTGAATGTGGGCGGTAGTTTAATTCTCCGCTTTTTGCTGTCTTTCTCCGAATCGGCTCAGTCGGCAATTGAATTTGGGTTAGGGATCAAAATCCATAACGACAAAGGCAGGCTGGTCGCAGTTTTCAATACCATTCGTGACAACATTTTTCTTGCGGGGAACGTGCAGGAGATCAGCCTTTTACTCCCACACGCTTGTTTCATACCAGGTCGCTATTGGGTATCGGCCAATGTTTGCGATCGCAATGTTATGTTCGCTTACGACGAAGTCGAGCGTTGCTCCTCATTCGAGGTGTTAGCTGAATTCAATCAGATGGGCATCCCTCGATGGGAGGGAGAGGTGGCGTGTGAACATACTTGGCTTTGGTGATTGGCGTTTGCGCAAATCCGAGCGTATTGTGGTATGCAACAAGGCGCTCCTAACGGGAAAGCACCTTTTGATTGGAATCACTCGTGTGCGCAACGAGTCGCTAGTTCTGCGTGATACGCTTGATTATGTTGGCACGCATGTTGATGCGATTGTGGCATACGACGACGCAAGTACCGACGATACGCTCGATATTCTCCGTAACCACCCGAAAGTAGCATTGGTTATCGAAAATTCCTCATGGGAAACCGATATTGTCGCGCGACTTTCTGCTGAGACGAGGCACAGGGGCCTCCTACTTCGGGTCGCACGTTCGCGGCTGAATTTCGAATGGACTCTTTGCTTCGATGCTGACGAGCGAGTGATTGGCAGCCTGCGTGATTTTGTCGGCGGGGCACCCGCTGGCAAGTGCGATGGTATACGCATTCGCCTATTCGACGCTTATATGACCCCTGACGATCATGCCCCCTTCATGCAAGGGCAAAACCTGCTTGGCTTCCGCCGATTTTTCGGCCCCGAAAGAAGGGATATTCTGATGGTGTGGCGAAATCTGCCGGGCGTTTGCTTTGAGGGATTGGATGCAAGGGAGCCTATGGGCGTTGATCGAGTGGTAACAGATTTTTATTGTCAGCACTATGGCAAAGCACTTTCCATCACGCAATGGGAAGAAACATGCGATTACTACGCCACGCATTTTCCGTTTGAAACCTACGGACGCAAATGGCTTGATCGAAAAGGGCGCGCAATCCATACCCAATCCGACTTTTCAAGGCCACTATTCGAATGGGGTAGCGAGCTGTTTAAAAATGCCGTGAAGGTCAATTAACACCCGGGCTTTATGTTTCTTTGCGTCAAAACGAATTATGGTCTGACAAATGGCAAACACTAAAGCCAGACGTGCACTTATCGCCACTCATACCTTAGTCGATTTTGCGGGTTCCGAGATTTTTACATTGGAGCTTGCGATCGAGTTGAGAGCAATGGGGTGGGAAATTTGGGTTGCCGCTTTTCTGTCTGGCGAGCCTATGGCGTCCGAATTCGAGAAACGGAAATTTCAGATTCTTGACATCCTCACACCAGACTCGGCACTCAGCAATGCCCAGTTTGATTTGGCATGGATACACCATTCTCCTGTATTTTATGAGCTTTTCATGACTCACAAGATAGAGGCCGCTATGGTTGTTTTCTGTAGTCTCTCACCTTTTGAGCCCCTTGAAGCCATACCTGCACACAGAGAAAACCTCGACCTGTTATTGGCCAATTCTATCGAGAATAGAAATTTCATAGCACAGGAATTCGGGCTGAACAGAGACCAAGTAGTCGTTTTCCCAAATGCTGTACCCAATGTTTATTGGAATTATCTCAAGGAATTCCACAGCCCTGTATTGAAAAGCATAGCCATCGTCAGCAACCATCCGCCTCCTGAGGCATTAGCCGCTGCGGCAATTCTCGAGGGAAACGGGGTTGCCGTCACTCATATTGGGAGAGGTGGCATGCAAATGCTGATGGCCCCCACGCACTTGCTAAATTACGATGCGATAATAACAATAGGAAAAACAGTACCATACTGCTTTGCGCTGAAGGTTCCGGTTTATTGCTACGATCATTTTGGCGGGCCCGGTTGGCTCAATGAGGATAACTTTGATCTTGCCAACCAGAATAACTTTTCCGGTCGTGGCTTTTTCAAAAAAACTCCGGAAGACATTGCTCATGAGTTGGCTCATGGATATCGTGAATCCATTCGCAGGCTCGATGTGTACAGAAACCATGCAATGAATAAGCGCAACCTAGGCAAGAATCTGGAACTGCTTCTTAGCCAGCCCAGAATGCCCATGCCCAAACAATTAAATATTACCGATAGCAAAGAAACTTTAACGCACCACGCCCAATACATGCGGCTCGCTAAAATTCTAAGGGCCCGCGAAGCCGAGCTTGGCATATGTAAAAAGGAAGTGTCGCGGGTTAAGTCTACCTTATCCTGGCATTTAACCTCCCCGTTTCGGATTGTCTACAATTTCGTACGCCATATGATGGGCCTCCGCTAACCGATGGATTCAAGCAATTTTTTTTCGTCGCTTCAGGCCCTGTTCTCACTCGTTCGTCAACGACGATTCTTGGAACTCGTTTCTAAGGCATTTCAGTTATGGAGACGAGCCGGATTTGCAGGCATCCAGTGGCAACTCCGTTTGCAGTGGCACAACCTGTATGGCTACAGGCACTGGATCAAAGCTTACGGCACCCTTGACGATCACGACCGCCAAGCCATCCGCACGCACGTACAACATTTTTCTCGGCGCCCACTGATTTCAGTGCTAATGCCCACCTACAATTCGCCGGAACGCTGGTTGAAGCGAGCGATCGAATCGATTCGCAACCAACTCTATCCACACTGGGAACTATGCATAGCGGATGATGCTTCGCCCGACCCCCATGTTCGCGAATTACTTGAATCATATCGAATACTCGACAGGAGGATAAAAACCACATTCCGTGACTGCAATGGTCATATCTCGGCAGCATCTAATAGCGCCCTTGATCTTGCCGCAGGAGAGTTTGTGGCGCTGCTCGACCACGATGATGAATTGCCCGAGCATGCCCTCTACATGGTGGCCCAGGCCATCAATGACGCCCCCGATGCACAATTGATCTACTCCGATGAAGACCGGATAAACGAACAAGGCAGGCGCTTCGCCCCTTATTTCAAGCCAGACTGGAACCCGGACCTAGTGACCAACCAGAACATGGTAAGCCACCTGGGGGTATACCGCACCGACACCCTGCGCTCCATCGGCGGTTTTCGTGAAGGGATGGAAGGGTCCCAGGACTGGGATGTGGCACTCCGAATGTCCGAGATCATTCCTGCTGCCACCATCCATCATATCCCCCATATCCTGTATCACTGGCGCGTGATTCCCGGTTCCACCGCATCGGGTCCGCAGGAAAAACCCTATGTTTCCCAGGCGGGATTGAGGGCAGTACAGGATCATTTGCAAAGACTTGGAAATCACGCCGTCGCAGAGCCTGCCTTCAGCAGTTTTGTTCGCGTGCGTTACAGCCTGCCCCACCCTCCCCCGAAAGTTTCCATTTTTTATGCCGGCAACATCGGAGACAAGGCTGAAGCCGCGCTTCGCGCCGGTTATTCCAGCCTGGAAATCGTTTCCCTGGAACAGACGCCAACCATGGGGAATGCGTCCTCCAGGGCATGGTGGTTCAATCGTGCCGCCCAGTGCACAGACGGCGAGATCCTTTGCTTCCTCTCCGCCCAGGGGTTGCCTCACACAAACGAGTGGCTCGAGGAGCTTGCAAGCCAAGCCTGCCGTGAAGGGATCGGCGCAGTCAGTCCCCGCTGGATCGACGAAGATGGGGCCTTGCTGGGATGCCAGACCGTACTGGTGAATCAGCCTGACAGAGTGACTTGGAGTTACTACCGGGGCTTTTCCCGGAGCGAGCGGGGATTGGCTGGTCGCGCCGCGTTGCAGCAAAACCTGACGGTCCTTCCGCCTGGCTGCCTTGTATTGCGCGCAAAAGTGTTTCATGAGATGGGGGGGTTCTCGGAGACATTCCCCACCCTGTTCGCGGAGGATATGTGCCTGCGGCTTGACGAGGCCGGTTATAGGAATGTATGGACTCCCTATTCGGTACTCTCAATCCCCTCCGGGGAAAAAGTAACTCCCGTTGCCAGCACGGAAGAACTTTCCCTTTTCAGAAAATGCTGGAGCAGCCGTCTGGACCATGACCGCTCCCATAATCCAAACGTGGCCCACGACCTCGACTGGCCCTTTCCAGCCTTCCCTCCACGGATTGAAAAACCCTGGCGGATGCAGACCTAGGTTCCGTATCACGGTCACTTCGGGCAAGGCCACTTCCTTAGGCAAGGCCCCATGCGGTATCTCACCCCATCCATAAACCCGGCAGCAAATGCATGAATCTTTGCAAGTCGCTGCTTCTCCAATGTGGCCATCAAGAGCAGCCCCAGCAACAGGCGCACCATCCGTCGCAGGCACCAGTCGGGTTCCCGGCGCCAATACTTCACCACCGTTACCACGGTATTGCGCGCAATATAGTATTTCCGCAACGGCGGATGATTCGGCAGCGCCCCCAGGAAGGGAAGCCGTGCACCTCCCTCAGCCCCGACGCTATGGGCCATTACCGGCTCGCGGCTGATGACCACCCGATGCCCGAGGGCCCGCATCCGCAGACAGAATTCATGGTCCACCTGGTCGATGAAATAGTCTTCGCGGAACCCGCCTGCCGCCATGGCCAAATCCACGTCGACCAGACACCCCGAAGTGATGACCGTTTTTTGCTCCAGGCATTCCGCCGCTCCGTTTACAGAAACCTTCGTCCGCTGGGTTTGGGGGTCAAAATAGTTCCCGCCTATCACGGCGGGCCTGGGGCCGCAGGACTCGCCCGTCCGAAGCAGCGTTTCCACCAGTTGCGGATAGCAGCAGGTGTCCTGGTCCAGCGTGAGAAGCCACCGGCATCCCAATCGCGCAGCCTGTTCGAGGCCGATGTTCAAGGCTGCAGCCACCCCCAAATTGGCGAGATTCTCCACGATGTGGATACGCCCTTCGCCTTCCGCCAGGATACCAAACGCCCCCAACCGCCCGCCTCCCGGGGTATTGTCCACCACTACCAATTCATCTACCTGGGGCAGTATTTTTTCGAGGAGTTCCCCCACCCTGGCATCCGGGAAATACGCGACCACCACCGCGCATACGCTGTCACCGCTCATGCCCGGCCCCTCAGCAAATCTCCATAGGCCTCTTCATAACGTGCAGCGCAGTCGTCCCAGGTGCCGATGGCGGAACGCACCCAGTTCCTGGCCGCCCCCCCCCTTGCCCGACGGCTTTCCGGAACGTCCAACTGCGCCAAGGCGGCACGGAAATCTTCCCTGGTCTTTACCAGATAACCCGTTTCCCCATGACGAATTACGTCCCGGTGGGCCGGCAAGTCGCTGGCGACTACCGGCAAGCCGGCGGCCATCGCCTCCAGAACCACCTGGGGGCGCCCTTCGTCGTGGCGGCTCAGAGTGAGCAGCCCGGTCGCCCTGGGGAACCAGGTATGCAACAACTCCGCAGGAGAGACCGGGCCGTGGTAATGGACCCAGGACGGAACGGCGATCTTCTCCTGCATCGGCCCGAACAGGTGCAGTTCCCGCCCGTTTCCGAATACCCCCTCCCCCCACTCGAACAGGTCACCGATTTTTTCCGGGGTGAGCCGCGCCACGGCCAACCAAAGGGAGTGAGAAACCGGTTCCCGTTCGACGTCAAACCATCGTGCCTCCACGCCGAAAGGGATGGGGCGGATTTCCGCCACGTCGCCGAACAACGCTTCCAAGCGGGGGACCATCCAGGCCGCGTTGGGGGCCAGGATGGCGGGCCGCCGCGCCAGCACCCGCCGTAAGGCCGGTGCCATGCCGGGCAGCCGGAGGAGGCCGAAGTCGCTGCCAAGTACGGTGACCAGGGCGGGGATGTCCGTGCCCCACAGAGGCAAGGCATTTTGCAGCCAGTTGACGTGGGCTACGTCCGGGCGGTGGTGCCGATAGGCCCGCCGCAGGCGATACAGCAACCCGAAAACGGCAAGCCCTCCCTCAACCCCACCCCGCCGCACCAGACTGGCGATGCCACCCCGACGGGAAAGCGCCTGAAGCCATTCGGCATCGCCGCTCAGCAGCCCGCTTGTCACCCCGGAGGGCAACTCCCCTCGCGGCGCCCACAGGGAAAGCGCCATTCCGCTTTCCCGCCCAACCGCAGCGGCCATATCGGCGATAAACCGCCCCCGCCAGTCCTGGGCATCGGCGGGATAGGAAGTGCTCGTCATCAACAGGCGCAAGCTATCCGCCCCGCTTCGGCTCCCGGTCATCGTCAATGCCCTTGTAGTGGAGGGCGGAAATCTGCTCCGACACGATGCCGATGAGGAAGGTGAAAATGGCCGAAATGAACAATAAAGCGCTCATATTGGTGAAACGCCCCATGGTCAGATAGGTATAGAGGTAATAGCACAGCCCGACCCAGAAGAAGGCCACGCTGACGGGAATGAACAGCTTCTGGGGTGAATAGAGGGTGCCGACCTTGATGATGATGAGCAAAAAGCGCACGCCGTCCCGCAACGGGCGCACATGGCTCCTTCCGCTGATGCGCCGGGGCGTGTGAATGGGCACATACGCCACGGAAAACCCGGCGCGGAAAAAACTCATGGTGATGGTGGTGGGATAGGAAAAGCCGTTGGGCAGCAAATAGAGAAACTTGCGGAACTTGTCCGCCTTCACCACCCGGAAGCCGGAGGTCAAATCCTCCACCCGCTGCTGCACCATCCAGGTGGCGAAGCGGCTGAAGAAGTCATTCGCCACCGCCCGGTGAAAGCCGGCCTGCGACCCGCTAGTACGCGCCCCGACCACCATGTCGTAGCCCTCCTGGAATTTTTCCAGCAGGAGGGGAATGTCTTCCGGCTTGTGCTGGCCGTCAGCGTCCATGAAAATCAGCACGTCCCCCATGGCCGCACGGGCACCGCTTTTTACTGCCGCGCCGTTACCCATTGGATAAGGATGGGCAATCACCTGCACAGGAAAATTCGCGCAGATATCACGGGTATCGTCTGTGGAACCATCATCCACGACAATAACCTCGGCACCCGGCAGCACCGCCACTACGGCGGGGAGCAAATGGCGCAAACCTTCCGCCTCATTGCGCGCAGGAATCACGATACTGAAACTACGGTTTTCCACAAGGCAAACCCTCTCGCTAAATGCTTACTGTCGGCTGTGTCGCAACGCTTTCAGCAGCTTTTCCCACTGCTCGATATCTTTCTGATAGGACAAACGGGAGAGCCGGTTCCCGGCAGCGTTCGCCGCACGAGCCATCTGAATATACCGCCCCGTTGCCTCAGGGTGTCCCGCCAGCACCAGCGTTTTAACCCCAAGTAGCGCCACCTCCACATTGGGCTGCAACCCATAGGCCGCATCAAAACATGCCAGGGCCGCACCCCATTGCCCATCAGCCACCAACCAGCGCCCTTTCAGCACCAGATAGAGGCGGCGGCGGCTGATAAAGTTAGGATTCTCCAGCAAGGCGTCGAAAAGTCCAAGCACCGATGCCGCGGGAACGTTTCGGCACGTTCCATTCTCTTTGCTAATGACCATCTGCTCCATCCCCCCAAAAGGCAGTTTGGATAAATGGGCGGAACGGAGTTCATCGGTCGCCCTATTTAAAGGGAATCGCACCTCCGGGCTCAAACACCCCAATGCCAGCCACGACGGGTAGAGACCCGGTTCATCCCGGGTCATGGCGGAATAGATTTCTTCCGCACCCGCAATATCACCCAAGCCTTGCTTCATGGTGGCCAGTTGCAGCTTTGCCCGAGTCGAGTCAGGGTGTTCCATTGACCACAGGGTAGTCTGCAAGAAGGGATTGCCCCACAGGCGGCTTTCGCTCCAGGTTATAAACGCCAGGATGGCAATCCAAACCGCAAGAAACAACGCCATGAAGACAGCCATTCGTTTTCCAAGACGCTCTCTCGCCAGATAATCCACGCCATAAACGAAAGCAAAAAACACCCCCACGGAAGGAAGATAGTTCCGGTGCTCGAAATACAATTCCAGCGGAATCACTGTGGACTCCAGCAGATGCCCGGCAAAAAACCAGAGCACGGCAAACGCATAAACAGGATAGCGCTTGCGCCCATATAGGGCGGAAACGAGCAAGGACAGCAGCAGCGCCACTGCCCCCAAGGTCCAGGGCGGATCGAGCAGGGAACGGGACAGGACGTAATCGTCATGAAACAGCCCGAACGCGCCAGACCGGGGGAGCAGCAGCAAGCCGAGATAGTCCGAAAGCGCCCGCGCTTCCGTCAGCAACCGCTGGCCGAGAGTGAAATCCCTCAGGCCATAGCCCGGCAATATCCCGGTGGAAAAGCGAACGGCGAAATACCCTCCCAGCGCCAACAGCGGCAGACCGAGCACGATATATTTCCATACTTTCCAATAGGGAGGGGACGGCAAAGTCCTTAACAGCGTGAGTTCCAACACCCAAACGTAAAGGAGAAGAAGCACGCCGTTCTCCTTGCTCAGGTAGGCAAGCGCTCCGAAAACACCCAAACCGAGCGTCATGCCGACGTAGCCACGCCGCGGCCGTTCAACCGCCGCCTGACGGCCGACAAGATAAGCCAACAAACCCAACAAGGTAAAAGTGGCACTAAGCTCGGCCATGCGCTGTACCACGTAAAGCACCGTAGACACCTGCATCGGGTGCAGCATCCAGAGTGCCGTAGCCGACAAGGCCAACCAGTCCCTTCGCGGTGCTGACATGCGCATCAGCGTCAACAGGCGGCAGAGCAGAAAATACAGCAGACAACCGTTCAACAAGTGAATCAGTAGGTTCACCGTTTTGAAGGCGCCGGGATCGTCCGGCCAGGAAGCGTATTGCGCGGCGAAAGTGAGCATCGCGATTCCCCGCCCCCCCTCCCCGGACGGATTGGACAAAACAACGCTAGCCAGTTTTTGCAGAGTGACGGGCCGTTCAACCCGCTCCAGTGTCTTGAGATTCTGGAAATCGTCGAGCAGGAATGTCCCATTCAAACCCGGGAAGTAAATCGCGAACCCCAGGAGCAGCAGCACGAGCAAGCCAAACCTTCGAGTCCGGGCAAAAAGCCTGGCAGTCAATTGTTGAAAAAACACCATTGCTCCAGCAAATATTTCTCGTAAAAAAAGCCGCTCCCCATGGGAGCGGCTCTATCTGCCATTCTAACTGGGAATTACTTGCAGCCGGCAGGCAGCCACTTGGCAGAAACCGTCGTCGTTGCGGCAGCGCCACCGGTTTCGCCGCAGTCGTAGTTGGAACCGTTGCTGGTGGACATCGCGATAATTTGCCCGCTTGCACGACCGGTATTCAAAGTGTAGGCCATGACGAAGGGGCCGGCACCGCCGCCGCCGCTGGCGACAGTGATCGCACCGTATTTGCCGGTAGTAATGCCCTCTACAGACATGTTCGCACCAATGGTAGTGGGGAAGTGACCTTGCGTACCGAAGAATTCGGCAAGGCCGGCCTTGAAGCCGTCCATCAGCTGCGGGCCTTCCGCCACTTGGGCGCGGGTGATGTAATCCTGGTAAGCCGGAATGGCCACGGCGGCCAGGATGCCGATGATCGCGACCACGATCATCAGTTCGATCAGGGTGAAACCCTTTTGGATTTGTTTCATGGTGTATCTCCCACTAATGGTTGAAAATTCGGAACACCGTCGTGTTCGGATGTTCTTTTAGCAATCCATGTGCCAATCTTTCCGCGTCCGTCAAATCCCCACCCATCAAGGCTTTTTGGCCCATCGTGAATTTTTCGATCGGTCCGCGCCACGACGGTTAATCGGCGCAGAGTCACAATGTGACGATTTACGTCACCCGTTAAGGCGTGTAGCCGGGAATTTTCGCTTCGTCCACCTCGTCCACCTGCCTCGGGTCGAGAAACTCCTTGGCGTAGCGCAGGTAGACCTTGTGGCGGACGAAGGCGTCGAACAGGTCCGGGTCCACGTGCTGGTCCTGCTTCATGCGGCCGAGGATGGTGAGGGCGTCGGACAGCTTCTTGCCTTCCTTGTAGGGGCGGTCTTTGGCCGTCAGCGCTTCGAAGATGTCGGCGATGGCCATCATCCGGGCCTGGACCGACATCTGGACGCCGGTAAGGCCCCGGGGGTAGCCCTTGCCGTCCATGCGCTCGTGGTGGCCGCCGGCGAATTCGGGCACCCGGGTGAGGTGCTTGGGCCAGGGCAGGGCTTCCAGCATCTTGATGGTGGCGACGATGTGGTAGTTGATGGTTTCCCGCTCTTCGTCGGTGAGGGTGCCCTTGGCGATGTTGAGGTTGTCCGCTTCGGCGTCGGACAGGAAGGAGCTGTCCTCGCCGTTTTGATTGGTCCAACGGTAGGCGGCGATGGCCTTGACCCGGGCTTGCAGTTCCGGGGACATGAATTCGCCGCCGATGTTGCAGCGGCGCAGGAATTCCCGGTCCTCGTCCAGTTGCTTCACCCGGGCGGCGAAGGCTTGCTCGGCCTCCTCCCCGACGCCGGCGAGCCTGGCCCGCAGCATGGCGATTTCCGCGTCCCGCTTGAGCACCTCGAAGCGGGTGTCGACCTCGTGGATGCGGTCGTACAGGGTCTGCAGCTTGGTGGCCTTGTCCACCACGTGGACCGGGGTGGTGACCTTGCCGCAGTCGTGGAGCAGGGCGGCGATCTTGAGTTCATAGCGGCCCTTGGCGTCCAGGTGGAAGTCCTTCAGCGGCCCTTCCGTGGCGCCGTCCGCCGCGTCCGCCAGCAGCATGGTGAGCACCGGCACCCGCTCGCAGTGGCCGCCGGTGTAGGGCGACTTTTCGTCGATGGCGATGTTGATCAGCTTGATGAAGGACTCGAACAGCTTTTCCAGCTGGTCGATCAACTGCCGGTTGGTCAGCGCGATGGCCGCCTGGGACGCGAGGGATTCGGCGAAGCGCTGGTCTTCGGTGGAGAACGGGACGATTTCGCCGCTGGCCCGGTCCTGGGCGTTGAGCAGCTGGAGCACGCCGATGATTTCGCTCTCGTGGTTCTTCATCGGGATGGTGAGGAAGGACTTGGAGCGGTAGCCGGTGCTCTGGTCGAACTTGCGGGTGCCGGAGAAATCGAAGCCTTCCGCCTCGTAGGCGTCGGCGATGTTGATGGTGCAGTCGTGGTTGACCGCATAGGCCACCACCTGGTGCTCGTTGGGCTGGCCGTCCGGTCCGCGCAGGGAAATCGGCGGGAAGGGAATCGCCGCGCCGGTGGTGCCGCCCATGGCGATGCCCAGGGAGTCGGTGCGCATGATCTCGAAGCGCAGGCGGCCGTCCTCCACCCGGTAAAGCGTGCCGCCGTCGGCGTTGGTGATTTCCTTGGCGGCCAGGAGGATGGATTCCAGCAGGCGCGGGGTATCCTTTTCCGCCGACAGGGACACGCCGATGGCGGTGAGGCGCTCCAGCCGGGCGAGCAGTTCTTCTGGCGTCAAACCGGTCATGCTTGGTCCTTCTATCACCGCTGAAATTGCAGCACAGGCGACTCGCCTCCGGCAGGCAATGCAGGCGAGGTCGCCTGCGCTACGACTGCACCCGAATTATTTGATGCACACCGCCCGTACCTGCTTGATGTCGGTGATGCCTTGCAGCACCTTCTCGATGCCGTCCTGCTTCAGGGTGCGCATCCCATCCTCCAGGGCCTGGGCGAGGATTTCCGCCACCCGGGCGTGTTCCTGGATCAGCTTCTTCACCGCGTCGGTGCCCACCAGCAGTTCGTGCAGGCCCACCCGGCCCTTGTAGCCGGTCTTGTTGCAGTCGTCGCAGCCAACCGGAAGGTGCAAGGTGAACTGCCCCTTGTCGTTGGCAAAGCTCTGCTTCCATTCATCCACTATCGCTTGCCGCGCCGCCGCCGGGTCCTTCTTCCAGGTGGTGGTGTTTTGCATTTCCAGGCTGTATTCGGACACCAGGGAATTGATTTCCTCCTCCGACGGCGTGTACGCCTTCTTGCACTTGCCGCACAGGCGCTTGCCCAGACGCTGGGCCAGGATGCCCAGGAGGGCGTCGGCGAAGTTGAAGGGGTCCATGCCCATATCCAGCAGGCGGATGATGGATTCCGGCGCGCTGTTGGTGTGCAGGGTGGCGAACACCAAGTGGCCGGTGAGGGAGGCCTCGATGCCGATGCCGGTGGTTTCCGCATCCCGCATCTCGCCCACCATGATGATGTCCGGGTCGGCGCGGAGGAAGGCCCTCATGGCGGTGGCGAAGTTGAGGCCCGCCTTGGGGTTCATCTGCACTTGGCGCAGGCCGCGCTGGGTGATTTCCACCGGGTCCTCGGCGGTCCAGATTTTGGTCTCCGAGGTGTTGAGGAACTTCAGGATGGAGTGCAGGGTGGTGGTCTTGCCGGAGCCGGTGGGGCCGCAGACGAAGAACAGGCCGTAGGGCTTTTCGACGCAGGAAATGAGCGAATCGTGGTTGCGCCGGGAGAAGCCCATCTTCTCCAGGGGCAGGGGCTCGCCGGAGGCCAGGATACGCATCACCACGTCTTCCACCCCGCCCTGGGTGGGCACCGTGGCCACCCGCAGCTCGATGTCCAGGGGGCCGAACTTCTTGAACTTGATCTTGCCGTCCTGGGGCTTGCGCTTCTCGGAGATGTCCAGGTCGCACATGATCTTGAGCCGCGTCACCAGGGCGTTGCGGTAGCTGGCGGGAATCTCGATATAGGGCACCAGGGAACCGTCGATGCGGTAGCGGATCTGGGTCTTTTCCTTGCCCGGGAAAGGCTCGATGTGGATGTCCGAGGCCTTCTTGTTGTAGCCCTCGACGATGATCTTGTTGACCAGCTTTACCAGCTCGTTGTCGGCGGCGGCGGCGAGATCGTCGCCCCCCTCATCGTGCTCCTCGATACCCCCTTCGTCCAGATTGGACAGCAGGTCGCCGATGGACGTGGAATCTCCCCCCCCCACGCCCCCGCTCTCGCCATAAAACTGGTTGATGGTCTTGACGAACTCCCGATGGCTGCACACCCGGTATACCGGCCGGTGCTTGGGAAACACGTTGGTCACCACCCGGGAGGCGCCCACCGTCTCCGGGTCGGGGGTCAGGACGACCAGCCCCTCGCTGGTTTCCTCCAGGGGCAGCCACTGGCTGTGCTCCACGTAATCCCGCTTCAGGTTGGCCAGCAGGTCCATGGGCTTGACCCGGTCGGCCTTGAAGGGCTCGTAGGGCACACGGAAGAAGCTGCCGTAAGCCTTGCCCAGGGTCTCCATGCCGACCTGGAATTCGTCGATCAGCACCTCCTCCAGGGGCACCCCCTTCTTCCGCGCCGAGCGGGAGGCCAGTTCCAGCTCCCCGGCGGAAATGATGCTCTCCGTGATCAGGGCGTCGAACTTGGATTTGAACAGCCGCAGGGGCTGCTGGCGCTGCTTGAAGGCGATGGCCAGGGTCTTGGCCAGTTCCACCGCCCCCTCTTCGGTGACTTGGGGAAAAGGCAGGCCGGACAGGCTGTTGATGAGCTGGATCACCCCCATCAGGTCCCCGTCCTCCGCGTCCAGGATCGGCGCCACCAGCATCTGCTTGGTGCGGTAGCCGGTCTTCTGGTCCACCTCCTTGAGAAAACGGATCTGCGGGCTGAAGGTCTTCAGCTCGTTCTCGTCGTAGACGTCCTTGATGTTCACCAGCCGCTTGTGCAGCGCCACATAGCCGGCGATGCTCTGGGGGGAGATGGGAAGCTTGAGGTCCTTGAAGGCGTTGAGGCCGGTCTTGACCTTGGAGACGATGGCGTTCTTCTCCTCGTTGAGGGTGTAGACCGTCAAGCGGTCCGCCTCGAACAGGCCGCAGATGTCCTTGCTCACCTCCAGCATGATCTCGTCCACGTTCTTGGTGGCGTGGATCTTGTTGGTCACCCCCTGGAGCTTGCGGGTGAACGCCAGCTTGGAGCTGATCTCCGAGATGTCGTCGGTTTTTTGGATCGCTTCAGGAGCCATGGCCGATGTCCGTCTTCATGCCATCAGGGTTTGAACACCACCACGCCACTGATGGCCGCCGCGCCGGGCACCGTCGCGGCGAATGAGGAAAGGGCCCCGGCTGCCGATCCACCCGACCCGATCAAGACGCCGTGGGCCTCGCCTTTGGCACCGGGGTTCAACGCGCCGATCGAACTACCGTTGTAGGTGGACGATCCCAATTGCAGGCCCAAGCCACAAGGAGTATTGGCCGCGCATCCGCTGCCGTAGAAATTCTGCAACCCTTCAGCGCCGCTGCCGTAATACAACATCCAGTCCCTCCCCGAGGTTACCGCGTGGATATTCAGCCTCACGTCGCCAAGGGAATTGATCACCAGCATGTTGTCGACGACGCCCCCGGTAAGGCCGTATACGTTGCCCAACTCGTCGGTTATCGAACCGCCGACATGGGTGGAGAAAACCACGGGAAGAGAGGCCGACGATATGTAACTAGAGGCCTCAAGATAATTCAGCACCGACTTCGCCACCGCCAGGTTCATCACGATCGGGTCACGGGTAATGCCGTCCTTATCCACCATTTTATCGGCGCCCACGTAGCGCCCCCAGTGAACTTCCACGCCACCCACCGTGGCCTGGCCGTAACCTTGGAGAGAGGAGGTTCCCACCGAATACTGGAAGTTGTCGGTGCCATCCTGCTCCGCCATCAGGACCGGCATGCCCGTGGCCGGATCGATCAGCAGGGTCTGCACCTTGCCTTCCTCCCGCACCATGGTTCCACCGCCGGCCCACGGCCCGGTATAGCAGGTCGGATGGCACTCGGTGCGAACGGTGATTTCCGAACCCACACCGCCGACGCCGATGGGCGCAGCGACGAACGAAGTCCCCGGCGCCACGCCGCCGTCGGTCACGGTGCTCGCCGTCACGATGGGGGTGCTGGGGGGAACCGTGGTGGTGGACGCGGAGGAAACCACCGTCGACGTGCTGGTCGTGGCGGAAGTGGCCGTGGTAGGCGACGCCGTCGACGTGGTAGCGCCCGTGCCCTCGCTGGAAGAACCGGACTGGCCGTTCTGGGCCGTATCGCCCTGCTGCTGTCCATCCTGGGCGGATTCGCCGTTTTTCTTGCCGCTCTCGCCGGACTTTTGCGCGTCCTTCTTGTCGCCGTTCTTCCCGCCGTTGGCACCGTTATCCTTTTCGTCCTTCTTCTGCCCCTGGCCCGCCTTGGGCGCCTCGAAAATGGGCGGCATGGCCGGGAGGATGACGGCCGAGGTCTGGAGGTTGGGGGTATAGCCCACTTGGTTAGGGGCAATGGCGGTACCGTTCATCACCGTGGCCCCCTGGTTTACCTTATTGTAGGTACCCTCGGGTACCGCCGGCATCGGTATGACGATGTGCACCGTCTCGCTATCGGTGCCGCGGATGCCGATGGTAGCCGCCGGGGTCTTGATGCGGTAGTTCTCCTTGTGGGTCTTGCCGATGGCACCGGTGATGGAGCGGAAACCGCCCTTCACGATAGAGAAGAAGCTGCGTTCGGTGCCATCCTCCTTGCCGCTGTACTTGTACTCGTCGATTTTCATCCGGGTGTCGGGGCGCACCGCCAGGATGCCCTTGTCCACCATCACCAGTTGGGCGGAGCCGGAAGCGGCGGAGACGATGGAATCCCCTTCGTTTACCTCGCCGCCTTTGCGGGCCGGCCGTTCCTTGCCGACGGCGTCCACCACCCGCACGTCCCCCACCACGAACTGAAAGCGGCCCGCCGCCGCCCAGGCGGCCGACACCGCGACCAGCTGGAGCGCCAGCCCCAGGAAAAGAATCCATTGCTTGACTTGCTTCATGGCTTTCATCCCCTCATTCGGCCACGTCATTTGAAATCCCGCCGCACCGTCAACGAAGCGTCGATGCGGTCATAGTCGTTGATCGCCACGTTGGAATCCACCCGGGTGTAGCTCACCTGGGGACGCAGAGTCCAGTCCTGAATCGGGCGCCAGTTCATGCCGAGGCTGAGATCGTATTGCTCGTCGGCGCGGTAGTCGCTGAACAGGAGGTTTCTGACAGTGTAGTCGCCGAATTTCACCCCGGCCACGGCATAAGCGTCGAGTTTGGGGTTGAAGCTCATCTGCCCCCCAAGGCGCGCGCCCCAGAAGCGCTGGTCGCCGTCGATCCGGTCCACCGGGCCGGTGGTGCGCTCCTGGCCGTTATAGGCGCTGAGGAACAGAATTTTTTGGCCGGCATCGTCCAGGGCATGGATCCAGCCCGCCCCCAGGACGCTCTGGTTTACGTCCTGGCTGGACAGGTCCACCCCGGTCTTGTCGTGGCCATAGCGCAGCATGGTGTACTGGCCGAAGACGGTGAGCATATTGCGCCGGTTGAGGTTGTGCCGCCACTCGGCCACGGCGCCGGAGTGTTCCCGGTTGAACCGGTCGTCCAGGTAGAACACGCCCTTGATGGCGCTTAGCTTGTAGACGTTGTCGCCCCGGTCGAGCATCACCCCCAGGCGGGCGTCGACGTTGTCGGTGTTGAAGGCGTCCTTGAAGAAGTTGACCCGCTTCTTGCCGTCCAGTCCTGCCACCAGTGACCAGCCGTTGCGCAGGGGATGCTTGTAGTCCAACCCGCCCCCCAGGGAAAAATAGTTGTCCCGGCTGGCGATGCTGGCGGAGGACAAGGTGAAGGTGGCGCCGAACAGGGGCATGTAAATCTGGTTGGCGTTGGCCGCGCTGTTGACGTTGGTATCGTAGCCGACGCTGCCTTCCACGTAGCCGGTGAGGCTGGGCTTGGGGTTTTTCTTGTCCTCGATGGCGGCCAGGTATTGCTCGCTCACGGTGCGCGCCGTGGGCGGGGGATTCTGGGACAGGACGGCCTCGAACTCGTTCTTGGCCCGGTCGTAGTCCCCCAGGGCGAAGTAGGCCCGGGCCAGGTCCAGCCGCGCTCCGGCGAAGTTGGGATTCACCGCCAGCACCCGCTCCAGGGCCAGGGTGGCCCGGTCCGGCTTGCCGCTGTCCAGGGCCGCCACCCCCAGCAGGTAGTCGTAGTCCACGTCTCCCGCCCGGTCGAATTCCATCGGCGCCAGCAGCGTGTAAGCTTCGGCCGCCTTGCCTTGCCGCATCAACGCCCCAGCCTTGGCCATATCGTCATCCGCTGCCAGGGCCGTGCCGCCTCCCAGGGCCAGCATCAAGGCCAGCCCGACCGTCATTTTTTTCATCGTGTCCTCGTTGAGTCTTTCGTGTTGCTTTTTCTTCCAGCCCTTAAAACTGGAACACCTGCCCGTTACGCAGCATGCAGGGATTGAATTCCGCCGCGTCCCGCTCGATTTCCCGCATGGTCACCTCCACCTCCCCGGGTTTCAGGTGGGTGACGTAAATCTCCGCCGGCCGGGTGAGCTTTTCCAGTTCCTCCGCCAGCATGCTGGGGCAGAAGTGCTTGGCGGCGATGGCCAACTCCTTTTCCCGGTTGCAGAAGGCGGTTTCGATAATCAGATAGCGCAGATTGCCGATGCGATTCACGATCTCCCACAGGGGATCGTTGACCGTGGTGTCGCCGGTGAATACCAGGCTGCCCTGGCCGCTGTCGAGGTGAAAACCCACCGCCGGTACCGTATGGTTGGCGGGAAGGGGGGTGATTTTACGTCCTTCCATGTCCACTGTCTTGCCCAGGGAAAAAGCTTCGTAGCGCATGAAGGGCTTCTCGGCGTTGGGAATGACGCAGAAATCCGGCCACAGCTTCCAGTTGAACATGTGATCCCGCAGGATCTGGATCGTCTCTTCCAGGGCGTGGACCGTAATCGGCTTGTCCCGGAAGAAACCGCAGGTGTCCACCAGGAAGGGGATGCTGGACGAATGATCCAAATGGGAATGGGTGAGAAAGACATGGTCGATTTTCATCAACTCGTCGAAACTCAGATCCCCGACGCCGGTGCCGGCATCGATCAGGATGTCCTCGTCGAGGAGCATGGAGGTGGTGCGCAGGCTGCCGCCGATTCCGCCGCTGCAACCCAGGATTCTCAGTTTCATGGTCAAGCCGATAAGTCCTTATTTGGTTTGGAACACGAACACCCCGTCCCAGTTCTCACCGGGCGGGTTAGCCCGGAAATAAGCCACCCGCTCCTGATAGAGCGGGTAAAGGTGGCTGTCCGGGGACAATTTCAACAACGCCTGCAACCGGGTCTCCGCCCCGTCCCAATCCTGGCTGCGGTAGCAGCCCAAAGCCTGGCCGAACAACTCTAATTCATCCAGAACGGCCTTGTCCATCTGGCCTTCCAGCCCGAGGGGCTCGAATATGGCCACCGGCTCGTCCTTGCCCTTCACCCGCACCCGGTCCAGTTCCCGGAACACCACCCCCGGCACCTTGTGCCGGGCGTTCTCGCCGACGAGGATGCCTACCCCGTACTGCTTGGTGATGCCCTCCAGGCGGGAACCCAGGTTCACCGCGTCCCCCATCACCGTGTAGGCCATGCGGAATTGGGAGCCCATGTTGCCCACGCTCATGATGCCGGTGTTGACGCCCACGCCGATGCGGATTTCCGGCCAGCCTTTGGCCGTGAACTGGGGCCGTAGCTCGGCCAGGACGGACTGCATTTCCATCGCCGCCAGCACCGCGTGGAGAGCGTGGTCCGGGTCCGCCAGGGGCGCACCCCAGAAGGCCATGATGGCGTCGCCGATGTACTTGTCGATGGTGCCCCGGTGCTTGTGGATGATCCGGGTCATGGGGGTCATGTACTCGTTCATCAGCTGGCTCAGTTCCTTCGGCTTCAGGCCCTCGGAAATGGAAGTGAAGCCCCGCACGTCGGAAAACAGCACGGTCATTTCCCGGCTTTCCCCCTCCATGGTGAACCGTTCCGGGTCCTTGCTCATCTCGTCCACCAGCTCCGGCGGCACGTACTGGCCGAACAGTCCGGTGATCTGGCGCTTGGCGCGGGATTCGACGAAAAAGCCGTAGGACATGTTGAGCACGAAAATCAGGCCGATCATCAGCACCGGCGAAGCCAGGGCCAGCACCATGTTGGCATGCTGCCACATGACAAGATTGGCCCCCACCACCGCCGCCAGCACCAGCAGGGCGACCAGGGTCGCCCGCAGAGGGCTGACGAAGGGAAGCACCAGGGCCAGCAGCAGGCCGGCCGCCAGCAGGGTGAGCAGTTCGATGGCCAGCACATAGGCCGGCCGGTGCTTGATGTTCCCATCCAGCATGCCGGCGATGAGGTTGGCGTGCACTTCGACCCCGGGATAGACCGAGGACACCGGCGTGGCCCGCAAATCCATCAGTCCTGGCGCGGTGGTGCCCACCAGGATGATGGCGTTCTCCAGCAGTTCGGGCTTGACGCGGTTTTTCAGCACGTCGGCGGCGGATACATAAGTAAAGCTGCCCTGTTTTCCCCGGTAGGGAATGAGGGCCGCCAGCCGGTCGTCCACAGGAATTTTCAGATTGCCGGCCCCCAGCCATTCGATCAGGCTGTACCCCCCTTCCCCCGGTTCCACCGGAAAGCCGGCGATCAGGGGTGGATTGTCGAGCAGGGTGCGCACCACCGCCAGGGACAGGGCCTCGTAATAGGCGCCCTGGTATTCGGCCACCAGGTTGACCCGGCGGGCCACCCCGTCGGCGTCGGGGTCAAAGCTGAAATAGCCCGCGTTGGCGGCGTTCTTCTGCAGTTCCGGCAGGTTGGCGCCATAGCCGCTCATGGTATGAAAGGGAATGCCCATGCCGTCGAAAGTTCCGGCGGGAAAAACCGGCGGCGGCAACGCGCCGCTGACGTTGGCCTCGTTGGTGAAGTAGTAGCCCAGGACGACGGGCCGCCCCTTGAGCTTCTGGGCGAACAGGGCGTCGTAATCCAGCTCCGGGCGCAGGCGGGCCAGGGCCTGCCGGTAGCGCTCATCCCCCTTCAGATCCTGGCGCGCCAGGCGCTCCAGCACGTTGAGGCCGGAGCTTTCGTCCCGCTCGGCGTACACCACGTCGAAGCCCAGCACCGCCACGTGGTAGCGGTCGAACAGGTTGTCGAGCATCTTCGCCAGCTTGACCCGGGACCAGGGCCAGCGGCCCTCTTCCGCGAGGCTCTTCTCGTCGATGTCGACGATGACGATGCGCGGGTCCACCGTTCCCGGCATGGTGAGGTTGAGCCTAAGATCGTAACTCAGGGATTCCAATTGGCGCACAAAGCCGATCCCCAGCGGATGAACGGCGTCCAGCAGAAATATCAGCAGCACCCCCAGCCCCATGACGATGCGGACCGCGTGCTTCCTGAACGGCATCCAGCGCATTCCCGGCGCCTATTTGAAGAAAAATTCCATCTTGGTCCCCGCCAGTTCGATCACGTCGTGATCCCGCAGGGGATGGGCCTGGGCATCCAGGGTCTGGCCGTTCACCACCGGGAAAGCCGCCCCCTGCACGTGGGTGATGAAGTAGCCCTGGGGCCGGCGGGTAATCACCGCCACCTGCACCCCGGGCTTGCCCAGGGAAGTGAGGGTCTTGGTCAGTTCCAGTTCCTTGCCCGCATTGGCCCCGGTGAGTATCTGGAGCGCCGCCACCGGCGCCTCCTCCACCGGCCTGGCCGGAGCGGGTTCGGGGGCGGGCACCTCGTCGGTCTGCACCTCTTCGTAGCGGCTCACCGGCTGGGTAGCGCTGGGCGGCAGCCCGACGGATGCCGGCGCCTCCACCACCGGTTCGCCGAGGGGGGGGGTGCGGATGATCATGGTGCGCTCGAAATCCTGCGCCTCCTCCGCCGGCTGGGCGGCGACATCGCTGAAATAGGTCAGCTTGTACTTGCCTATTTCGATTGCGTCGTTGTTTTGCAGGTAATGCTTTTTTGCCGGCTCCCCGTTGACCAGCGTGCCGTTGGTGCTGTCCAAATCCTCCAGGAAGGAGTCGTTGAGGAGGGTGGTGATCACCGCATGCTCACCGCTCACCGCCAGATTGTCGATGTGGATGTCGTTGTGGGGCCGCCGCCCGATGGTGATCCGCTCCTTGTCGATCAGGTATTCGCGGACCGTCTGGCCGTCCAGACTCAATATCAGTTTTGCCATAGCATTCCCCGCATTCCCAAAGTCTTAGCCATCCTCATATCCCCAGCCATCCCAGCACCCGCGCCAGGAAGTTCTTGGGCACGGAAAAGTCCTGCGACACCTTGACCAGGATCACCGACACGTTGTCCCGCCCCCCGTTGTCGTTGGCCATCTGGATCAGCTGTTCCGCCGCCAGGGGCAGGTTGGGCCCCATCACGGCCAGGGTGAGACGGATGTCCTCGTCCTCCACCATGTCGTTGAGGCCGTCGGAGCAGAACAGGTAAATATCCCCCGGCCGCGCCTCGTTCACCCCGATCTCGATGTCCACCTCCGGGTCCACCCCCAGGGCACGGGTCACCAGGTTGCGGTTGTGGGACAGGCGCGCCGCTTCCGGGGTAATCATGCCGCTGTCGATCTGGTCCTGCAACAAGGAATGGTCCCGGGTGAGCTGGGCCAGTTCCTCCCCCCGCAGCCGGTAGAGTCGGGAGTCCCCCACGTGGGCCACGATCACCCGGTTGTCGTGGAACGCCGCCGTCACCAGGGTGGTGCCCATGCCGGCGCACTGGGGCTGGCTCTGGGCCGTCTGGTGGATGGTAGCGTTGGCCTTGACGCCCTCGTCCCGCAGCAGGGCCGCCACATCCAGGTTGCGGGGCCGTCCTTCGCCGCACAGCCCGGCCCGCAGGCCCTCGGAGATCAGATTCACCGCAATGCCGCTCGCCACCTCGCCGGCGTTGTAGCCCCCCATGCCGTCCGCCAGGATGGCGAAGCCGCAGGCGGCGTCCACCGCCACCGCATCCTCGTTATGGGAACGCACCATGCCCGGGTGCGTCAGGGCCACGATTTCGAGCGCCTTTTCCAGGCTCATGCTTTCCTCCCCATGGCCGCCGCGATCTGCGACGCGCATTTGATGATTGCCTGCGCCACTTCGCCGCCGGTCTGGAAGCGCTTGTCAGGCTGCTTGTCGAGCATGCGCCCGACGATCTCCACCACGCAATCCGGCAGGTGCGGGTTCAGCAGGCGGATATCCCGCGGCTGCTCGTTGGCGATACGGAACATCAGCTCCGCCATGGATTCCCCCTGGAACGGCAGCTGACCGGTGAGCAACTGGTAGAACATCACCCCCAGGGAAAACAGGTCGGAGCGGCCGTCCACCTTCTTGCCCGCCAGTTGCTCCGGCGACATGTAGCTCGGAGTACCCAGCACCATGCCGGTCTTGGTCTTGGACGAGTCGGTGATGCGGGCGATGCCGAAGTCGGTGACCTTGATGGTGTCGCTCTCCGGCTCGTACATGATGTTGGCCGGCTTGATGTCCCGGTGCACCACATGCTGCCCGTGGGCGTAGTCCAGGGCGCCGGCCACTTTGGCCATGATCTTCAGCACCTTGCCCAGGGGCAGCAGCTTGTCCGGCTTGGTGTGGGGGGCGAGGTCCTTGCCCTGGAGGAATTCCATGGCGATGTAGGCGAGGTCGTGTTCCTCGCCGGCATCGTAGATGGTCACGATGTTGGGATGGTTCAAGCGTCCGGCGGTTTCCGCCTCCCGGAAGAAGCGGGATTTCACATCCTCCAGCTCGTCGGCGTCGAACTCCTGGGACAGGGCCATGGTTTTGATCGCCACCACCCGCCCGATCTTGGGATCGGTACCGTAGTACACCACCCCCATGGCCCCCTTGCCCAATTCCCGCTCCACGGCATAGCGGCCCAGCATGGGTTTTTCCACCGAACCGTCCGCCAGGATGCTGACGTTGGTGCGCCCCCCGGCGGCACCCAGCATCACCGTCTCCTCCAGGGCTTTGGAGCGTGCCAGGCGGCTTTCCAGGTCGCGGAACTGGGGGTTGTAGTCCGCCATGTACTGGAACACCGAGGTGGCCTTGTTGAACTGGCGCTTGCGCTCGAAATCCAGGGCCAGGTTGTACAGCAGGTCCATCACGGAATCGTCCACGGGACACTTGCGGAACTTGTCGAACGCCATATCCAGCTGGCCCTGCCCCTGGAAGGCAAGGCCGAGGAGGCGGTTGCTCTCGGCGGATTCGGCCTCGGACTTGATCTTGCCTTTCTCGGTCAGCAGATGGCGCTTGGTGGTAAGGACCAGATGGCCGGCCACCAACAGCGCCACCGGCGCCATCAGCTGCAGCCACAGGGACTGGGTCACGATCAGGCCGAACTCGGCGCCCAGCACCGTAGCCAACAGCAGCACCGTCACTGTCGCCGCCATACCGGCCCGCAGTCTGGGCAGGAGCAGGATCAGGTACAGGGCTACGAGGAGGAAGACCCCCTTCTCCGCCCAGACCGCCCATTCCGGCACCACGTAAAAATCCTCTGCAAGGATGCTGGACACCGAATGGGCCAGGGTCAGAACCGGCGGCGTATCGGGGTCCACCGGCGTCACCTGCTTGGTCCCCACCCCTGCGGCGGTGGCGCCGATGAGCACGACCTTGCCCTGGTATTTTTTGGCCGGAATCTTGCCGCTGTAGACATCGAAGAAGGAATCCACCGGGAAGGCCGGTTTGCCCCCCTCGCCCTGGTAGAAATGGCTGTGCATCCGGAGAGACGGCCCGGTATCGATATGCAGCTTGCCCAGGGCCACCCCATCCGGGCCGACCCGGATGTCGGCGGGCTGGAGGTTGAGGCTGGCAGCCGCCAGCAGCAGGGAAAGCGAGGGAAAATACTGGTCGTAGTACTGCACCACCAGGAGATCGCTACGCACCACTCCGTCCACGTCGGCATCGTAGTTGAGGTGGCCGATTCCCGCTGCGGCGCTCCCCATCAGCGGGATCGGGGCGTATACCTCGTCGGCGAGAGGGGGGTAGACCTCCCCCGCCACGGTGAGGGCGTTGGCCGCCACATAGGCGGGAAGGGACCGGTCGGGCCGGCCCTGGGGCTCGCCCAGGCGGAACAGCATACCCAGCTCCACGTTGCCGGCGCCCTTCAGGCTTTGCGCCAGGACATTGTCGGAATCCAGGCTGCGCTCCGCTTCCAGCAACAGGCTGCCCAGCTGCTGGGCTTCCGGGGCGGGAGAGGTCTTGAGGGGGGACTGGTCGTAGAACGACACCAGCTTCTTCACCTGGGCCAGACCCGGGTCCTGCTGGGGCTCCAGCAGCAATACGGTGTTGCCCACCGCCTTGGCCCCGGCTTCGGAAAGCCGGTCCACCATCTTCGCCATCACCTCCCGGGACCAGGGCCAGCGGCCGATATTGGCGATGCTCTGGTCGTCGATGGCGATCACCGCCACCCGGTCGCCGGGGAAACGCAGGGAGGACAGCAGCCCCAGGTCATAGGCCTTGCGCTCCAGGCTCTGCATCAGATCGGTACCGGAAAACAGCAGGAAAAGGAGGGCCGTGAAGACGCCGGCGAACCAGTCGGTCTTCCAAAACGTAGACCCCACTTTCACTCTCTTTTCCATGTATTTGTTCTGTTTGGTTTTAGCTAATGATATTGCCCTTTTTTAAAACGCGCAAAAAGAATTTGATCCCTTCCAACAAAAAAGCCCGGGGATTTCTCCCGGGCTTCTTCTCTTCACGCGTCGGCGCGCAAGGCTCAATCCTGTTTCTCGAAAATTTGCTGGGCGCCGTGACGGACCTCCACCAGGAGATGCAGAAGGTTGTATTCCTCCGCCTCCTCGGTGCCCAGCTTCTCGGTTTCAAGGCCCCAGCAGTATCGGGCCAGGGTGTCGTCGTCGGTGCCCCCAACCAGGCGCATGGCGTCCTTCTTGTGGGCCTTGAGATTGGCGGGAAACTCGTTCCATTCGGCATCGTCGGTGAGCGGGCGGAAATAGGCCCCTTCCGGGCCATCCGCCAGCCATATCCACTCCTTGCGGAAGGCTTCCGCCCGTTCCTTCAGTTCCTCGAACAGGACCGGATCCACGGCTTCCAGCCGAGGCAGGCGCTCACCGTCCAGGTCGAACACCCACTGGGGAGCGATGCCTTCGCTGCACCGGCTGCGCTCCCGGGAACCCTCCACGTAGGCCAGAGGCCGGGAATGGGCCATTTTCTCCAGCAGCTCCGGGCTTTCTTCCTTCAGGCGCTGGTAAACGTCCGGCGGCAGGTGCACGGTGTTGTCCACCTCCACCTTGCCCGGCTCGAACTGCTTGGGCGCCAGGAACAGCATGGCAAGGTTCTGCTGGTTGAAATAAAACCCGGCATAGGCATCGCCCAAATCCCGGAACCCCAAGGCATCGAAGGCGCCCGTGCCGGCGCTGGCCTCGACGTAGGTCATCCATTGGCTCATTCAAATCCTCCTAGAACCTGTCTCAGAGAATTCTGGGCCCGTGCCGGGGGCTCTCGGGCCTCAGGGCGCGACGCGGGACGCGGGACGCGCAGTTTGGTCATTCCAAATAAGCGGCCCGCAACAAAGCCATGAGGCCCGAGAGCCCCCGGCCCGAAGGGTTGAGGCCATAATGGCGCGACGGCGTTGTTGTGGCTCGCTTGTTTGGAATGACCAAACCGCGCTCGCCACGCCTAGCCCTCGCACCATTCTGGCCTCAACACGGGCTCAGAATTCTCTGAGACAGGTTCTCTAATCCGACTAGAAAGCTTGGATAATACATTTTCTCGCGCGACTGGCATAGGTGAAACTCCTAATACCCCCGTGCCGCCGCCCTCACTATTATGACCCAGCTCACATCCTTTGTGACCGGCGGCGGGGGCAAATTCAACCCTGCACGCTCCCGCCGCCATTCTTTCCTCCCGCCGGCGCCCGGTTGGATGATAATTTAGTCCACCGCTCCGGCTCGAAACCCATGCACGCCTACTACCCGCGCTCCTTCCTCAAGCTCATCGCCATCGGCTTCCTGCTGGTGGCCCTGCCGCTGATCATCGCCTTGGTCAGCGCCACCCTGTCCATCGGCCAGCTGGCCGACCATAGCGAGCGGGCCGTGTACCAAGCTGCACGGGTGGCCCGGGACAGCCGGGCCCTGGTAGAGGAACTCGCCGCCATGGAACGCAGCGTCCGCCAATATGCGGTGCTGAAAGACGAAGCCCTGCTGGACAACTATCAGGCCGCCCGGGGGAAATTCCACGCCGCCGCCCGGGAACTGCAAGGCTTCGCACTGGATTCGGCGCGCCGCGCGGAAGTGGAGGCCTTGCTGCGGGATGAGGGCCGGGTTCACGACGCCATCGCCGCCGGCAGCGGGGAAAAAGACCCCAAGCACCTCAACGCCGCCGCAGAAGGCTTTCCCGATCTGGCCGAGCGCGCCCGGGGCGTACTTTCCCACGCCACCGCCCTCACCGACCGGGAAGTGGACACCCTGCGGGAAATGACCGACCGCACCCGCCGCCTGACGGCGGTGCAGCTCCTGGCCCTGGCGCCGGTGGCCCTGCTGCTGATCGCCGGCTTCACCTTCCTGATCGTCAAGCCCATCCGCCGCCTGGACGCCGAAATCCGCCGCCTGGGCCAGGGCCGGCTGGACGAGCCGGTATCGGTGGAAGGCCCCGAAGACCTGCGCCTCCTGGCCGAACGCCTGGACTGGATGCGGGGCCGGCTGCTGGAACTGGAGGAGCAGAAATCCCGCTTCCTGCGCCACATTTCCCACGAACTGAAGACCCCCCTCACCTCCCTGCGGGAAGGCGCCGAACTGCTGTGCGAAGGCGTCACCGGCCCCCTCACCCCCGGCCAGCAGGAAGTGGCCGAAATCCTGCGCCAGAACGCCCTGCGCCTGCAAAGGCTGATCGAGGACCTGCTGGACTACAACGCTCTGCTGAGCGGCGGCATTCCTCTATCCATGGGAAGCTCGCCCCTGGACAAACTCATCGGCGAAGCGGCGGAACACCAGCGCCTCGCCCTCCAGGCCAAGTCGCTGCATTTGGAACTGGACTGCCCGCCGACGGCCATCGAAGGGGACAGCGCCCGGCTGCGCACGGTGGTGGACAACCTGCTGTCCAACGCAATCAAGTTTTCTCCCCCGGAAGAAACCATTAGAATCTCCCTGCGGCGTCATGACACGCTGGTCGTGCTGGACGTCGCCGACGCCGGCCCGGGCATCGCCGCCTCGGACCGGGAGCGTATTTTCGACCCCTTCTACCAGGGGCAGCGTCAACCCCAAAGCCACGTCAAAGGCACCGGACTCGGACTCTCCATCGTGAAAGAACTGGTAATCGCCCATCACGGCAGCATCGAAATCGTCGACGGCCAGGACCGGGGCGCCCGCTTCCGCGTCACCCTGCCCCTGGCCCAGCCCAAGGCCGCCCCATGAGAGTTCTCCTGATCCTCGCCTTCCTCCTGCTGCCGGGCTGCGCGCTGATTCCCCGGGCCGCGCCTCCCACCACCTGGTCCGGCCCCACCTTGGGGGTCAACCCGACGGAGGAGGCCTTGCGCTATTACACCTACGTCAGGAAACTTTCCGCCGCCGACCTGGCCAAGGAGCACGAAGCGGTGAAGGATGCCTTCGACCGCAGCCGTGACGACTTCACCCGCATCCAGTACGTGATGCTGCTCTCCCTGCCCAAGGCCTCGTTCCACGACACAGGCCGCGCCCTCAAGCTGCTGGACGGCTGGACCAAGGAAGAGGGCTCCGGCCTGCGCCGCTTCGGCTTCTTCCTCGCCGCCCAATTGAGTGAGCAAAAGCGCCTGGACGACTCCGGCGACACCCTGCGGGCCAAGCTCAAGGAGGAGCAGCGCCGCGCCGACGAGGCGCAGTCCAAGCTCGACGCCCTCAAATCCATCGAGCGCAGCATGCAGCGCCGCCGCAGCGTCCCATGAGCGACCGCCCCCTGATCCTGCTGGTGGACGACGACCCGGACCAGCTCCGCCTTCTCACCCTGCGCCTCAACGCCAGCGGCTACGACGCCCTCACCGCCGCCAGCGGTGAAGAGGCCCTGGCCCGCCTCGCCGTGAGCCAGCCCCGGGTGGTGGTCACCGACATGCGCATGGGGGGCATGGACGGCATGGCCCTGTTCGACGTCATCCACCGGGAACGCCCCGGCCTGCCGGTCATCATCCTCACCGCCCACGGCACCATTCCGGACGCGGTGGACGCCGCCCGCCGCGGCGTGTTCGGCTACCTCACCAAGCCCTTCGACGGCAAAGCCCTGCTGGCGGAGGTGGAAAAAGCCCTCAAGCTCAACGCCGAAGCCGCCAACGGCGACGACGCCTGGCGCCGGGAGATCATCACCCGCAGCCCGGCCATGGAAACCATGCTGGAAAAAGCCAAGCTGGTAGCCGCGGGGGACGCCGGGGTATTCCTCTACGGCGAGAGCGGCAGCGGCAAGGAACTCCTCGCCCGGGCCATCCACCACGCCAGCCCGCGGCGCAACAAGCCCTTCGTGGCGGTGAACTGCGGCGCCATCCCCGAACCCCTGCTGGAATCCGAGCTGTTCGGCCACGTGAAGGGTTCCTTCACCGGCGCGGTGAAGGACTACAAGGGCCTGTTCCAGGCCGCCGACGGCGGCACCCTGCTGCTGGACGAGATCGGCGACATGCCCCTGCCCCTGCAGGTGAAGCTGCTGCGGGTGCTGCAGGAGCGCCAGGTGCGGCCGGTGGGTGCGGTGCAGACCATCCCGGTGGACGTGCGCATCGTCTCCGCCACCCACCGGGACCTGGCGCAGGAAATCGCCGCCGGGCGCTTCCGGGAAGACCTCTACTACCGCCTCAACGTGGTGGCCCTGTCCCTGCCCTCCCTGGCGGAACGGCGGGAGGACATCCCCCTCCTGGCCAACCACTTCCTGCGCCGCCTGGCGGAGAAATACGGCAAGGACATCCGCGGCTTCGCCCCCGAGGCCATGGAGCTGCTGGTGTCCTCCACCTGGCCGGGCAACGTGCGCCAGCTGCTCAACGTGGTGGAGCAGACCGTGGCCCTGTCCACCACCCCCCTCATCCCCCTCACCCTGGCCCGGGACGCCGTCCGCCACGGCGCCGAGGAATTCGCCTCCTTCGAGGACGCCCGCCGCCGCTTCGAGCGGGACTACCTGACCCAATTGCTGAAAATCACCGACGGCAACGTGAGCCAGGCGGCGCGGCTGGCCAAGCGCAACCGCACCGAGTTCTACAAGCTGCTCCAGCGCCACCAACTCGACCCCTCCTTGTTCAAGCCGGGGAAATAACCCCCTAATGCAGGCTGAACCGCTGTAGGAGCGCCCCATGGGCGCGACCTCCGCTGTCGCGCCCACGGGGCGCTCCTACGCCGAGGGCTCTACCTGTCTCCCCCTGGAGACAAAGCCCATCGCTTTATTTTCAGCGCTTTAGCGTCGTTTACCCACCCCCTGTCGCCGGCCGGCGACAGAACCCCGCCCCTGCCGCAACCGCAAAACACACCCAATCCACTGACGCAACACGATTTTTTACATCTGGCACGGCCCTTGCCATAGCTACCGGGCAGATAGCACCGGAGCAAGAACTATGGATCAACGAACCGTGCAGACATTTCTCGACACCTCCCGACGTTATCTTTTGAGCAAAGGAAACCACATGGACAGCCACAGCAACATCTACAAACCCGGCGGACTGCTCTACCCGGTGATGGTCATCGCCGGCGTGTCGGTGACGGTATTCAGCCTTCTGGGCACCGCCGCCATTACCGGCCACCTGCCCGCCGCCCATTCGGCCGACAAGCCGTCCCTTTCCGCCGCGCCGGCCGCAAAACCGTCCCCGGCGAAAGAAGCCACGGCGGTCGCCAAGCGCAAAACCGCCAGCCGCTACGCCTGCGACAGCTGCGGCACCATCGCCGCCGTCCGCGCCACGGAAGTGAAGGGCGAAGGCAGCGGCCTGGGAGCCGTGGCGGGCGGTGTCACCGGCGCCATCCTGGGCAACCAGATCGGCAACGGCAACGGACGCGCCGCCGCCACGCTCCTGGGGGCTGCCGGGGGCGCCTACCTGGGCAACGAGATCGAAAAGGGCACCAAGACCGTCACCCGCTACACCGTGACGGTGCGCATGAACGACGGCAGCGTCCGCACCTTCCAGCGCTCCGCCCTGCCCGAATTCCGGGTCGGCCAGAAAGTGCGGGTGGAAGGCGATACCCTGCGCCCCCTCACCCTGAGCTAGGAGTTCGACCATGAGCAAATACGCACACATTCTCGGCCGGCTGCTGATGGACGCCGTGCTGTTCGCCCTGGTCACGGCGGGTGTCGGCGGCGCCACCTACGCCCTGCTGGCGCCGGAAGAAGGCCAAGTCGTTCGCTGGCTGAGGGAAGGCTGGGAACGGGCCCCCGGCTTCCTCCTCGCCCTGGTCATCGCCGCCGTGGCGTTGTTTTTCCTGACCAAGCCCTGGGTGGACCAACTGGAACTCAAGGAGCGCGCCGGCAACCTGCTGGTGCACGCCTGGGCGCTCCTGGGCCTGCTGTTCAGCCTCCACTGGCTGGGCGCCCTGTCCCTCTCCTGAACCGAAAGCCCCCTCCAGGGCCGCCTCTCCGCAAGGAAGGCGGCCTCTTTTTGTTCAAAGACCTTTCGCCGCAGAGGGCGCGGAGGATGCAGAGGAAGTCAAAACCAGAATCCCAAGACAAGGGCCGGACAAAACACAAGCATTTGTTTTACTTAGCGTCCTCCGCGTCCTCTGCGGTGAGCCACCATTTTTAGGATAGAATCGAAACATCAGCCATTCCCTCCCCCCACGGCCATGCCCCTCATCCAATGGACAGACGCCCTCAGCGTGGGCGACGACGCCATCGACCGCGACCACCAACGGCTGGTCAACACCGTCAACGGCCTGCACGAAGCGATGCTCGCCGGCCAGGGTATGGGACAGGTACGCCGCGCCCTGGACGAGATCGTCGCCCACGCCGCCGACCACTTCCGGCGGGAGGAAAAGATCATGGCGGAGACGGCCTACCCCGCCCTCGCCGAACACAAGCGGGAGCACGAGCAACTGGTGGAGGAGATCGCCCAACTGCGCCGGCGTTTCGACGCCGGGGAATCCATCTATTCCCTGCGGGTGCTGCAATTCCTGTCCGACTGGCTGATCCGCCACATCAACGCCACCGACCGCCCCCTGGGCGAATACCTGGCCCGCCGGAGGACCGACGGTCCCCCCGTCTGACGGACTCTATGGAAAGCCCCACCCACGACATTCCCCCGGAACGGGACTGGATCAGCCGCATGCTGCTGGCCAGCACTCCGGCGGCGCCGGAGAAATTCCTGCGCACCCTGGCGGGGGACCGCCACTACGCCGTGCGCCGGGCGGTGGCCGCCAACCTGCGCACCCCCCAGGAGCTCCTGGTCACCCTGACCAACGACCGGGAATGGAAAGTCCGCGCCGCCGCCGCCGGCAACCTGCGCACCCCGCCCCATTCCCTCGCCCAGCTTGCCGCCCAGCCGCAGCAGGAAGTGCGGGAAGCGGCGGCGAAAAACCCCAACACCCCGGAAAACGTCCTCCTCGCCCTGGCCCAGGACCGCGAACCCCGGGTGCGCATGGCGGTGGCCGCCAACCCCGCCCTGCCCGATGCCGTCCAGCAACGCCTGGCATCCAGCGACTACTGGGGTATCCGCGCCTTCGCCGCCGGCAATCCCTGCGCCGCCGGCGAGGTGCTGGCGAAACTGTCCCGGGACGCCCACTGGAGCGTGCGCATGGCCGTAGCCGGCAACCCCGCCGCCGCCCCGGAACTCCTCGCCGCCCTGTTCCGCGACCCCGACCCCCGGGTGCGGGGCGCCATCGGTGAAAATCCGTCCTTCAGCGTGGAACTGCTTCAGGAGTTCCTCAAGAAGTAGCCTCCCCCGAGAACTATCGAAACCCCGTTCGTGCTGAGGTATCGAAGCACGAACACGCTATGGCACCCCGAGTTGCCTCCCACCCTTCGATACCTCAGGGTGAACGGGTGGGCGCCTACTTGTAGCGCAGGCGACCCGCCTGCATTGCCCGCCGCGAGGCGGGCCTGCGGCCCGTTGCAGGAGAGGTCGCCAGCGCTACGAAAGCGCCCTCCAAGCCTTTCTGCTATGGTTGGGTTGTCCCTCTTCGGAGCCCGCCATGAGCACCAATCCCTTCCCCTCCGTCTCCCCCGAGCTCTACGCCATCGTCAGCGAACTCATCACCACCACCGGCCAGGTGCTGGAAAAACACGACCTGGGTGACATCGACGCCCGCACCGAGCTGTCCTTTCTCGCCTTCACCATCGGCAGCATCATGGGCATCGCCATCCGCGAAGACCTGCGGGAAGAACTCATCGGACAGCTGGAAGACACCCTCCGCGCCGGCATTCTGGCCACCCGGGAGCACTGCCTGGACCGTAGTTCCCTCAACTGATTTTTCGCCCCCGCAGAAAAGCTGACCGAAGTCAACTTATGCACACTCGGAACTTTCATTTGCCGGGAATGTCTTGATCGGCCTATAAAATTTTTATCTATTTGTTTTTACTGAGATAATTTATCGGATTATTTTCTAACCCGTCATAATTTTCCCAACAGGGAAAGGCAGTTACAGGTTTATAAAGCAGCCATCCACATACTTATCCACAGCTTTTGTGGAGAACTGAAATTACTCTGCCGGCATAACCAATTAGGGTGAAAACCGTAGCCGATGGATGAGGAAAAACCCGCAAGCTGGTTGACTCTGCCGTAGGGGTTTACGGACCAGCACCAGGGGCAAGACCCGGTCCAAAATCTGAATCCGAAAATGGGGGAAACACCCCATTGAATCGCCCCCGCCGCTTCCTATAGTGAAAACCCCGGCCGCCCCGCGGAGCGGAAATGCCCGAACCCCCTGCCCCCGTCGTTCATCCCCTGTGGCTGCGCATCACCCATTGGCTCAACGCCCTGGCGGTGCTGGTGATGGTGCCCAGCGGCTGGCGCATCTACAACGCCTCGCCCCTGTTCGGCTTCAGCTTCCCCAACGACATCACCCTCGGCGGCTGGCTGGCCGGCGCCCTGCTGTGGCACTTCGCCGCCATGTGGCTGCTGTTCGCCAACGGCCTGGTGTACCTGGCCCTGAATCTCACCTCCGGCCGCTGGAAGCGGCAGTTCCTCCCCCTGGGGCTCAAGGAACTGTTCGCTGACCTGGGGGCGGCCCTGCGGCTCAGGCTGAGCCACGCCGACATCAGCCGCTACAACGCCGTGCAGAAACTGGCCTACCTGCTGATCGTCGCCGACCTGGTGCTGCTGGTGCTGTCCGGCCTGGTGCTGTGGAAGCCGGTGCAGTTCCCCCTGCTGCGCACCCTGCTGGGGGATTACGAAGCAGCGCGGCGGGTGCACTTCGCCGGCATGAGCTTCCTGGTGGCCTTCTTCGCCGTCCACGTCGCCATGGCCCTGCTCTTCCCCCGCATCCTGCTGGCCATGATCCGCGGCCGTTGAGGACCCCCATGCCCAGACCGAAAGACTTCCCCCGCCTGGACCAGGCCGCCATCCTCAAGGAAGTGGCCAAGGGCCTGGAAGCCCCCGCCCGCCGCCTGTTCCTCCAGCGGGCCATGACCCTGGGGGGCCTGTCCCTGCTCACCGGCTGCAGCATCACCGACGAGGAGTCGGTGGAAAAGCTCCTGCTCAAGGTTTCCCGCTTCAACGACCGTGTCCAGGCCTGGCTGTTCGACCCCGAGCGCCTCGCCCCCACCTACCCGGAATCCATGATCGCCCGCCCCTTCCCCTTCAACGCCTATTACGACATCGACGAAGTACCGGTGGTAGACGGGGCCAGCTACGTGCTCCAGGTGGGCGGCCGGGTGGCCGACCGGCGTTCCTGGACCCTGGCGGAACTGGCCCAGCTGCCCCAGGCCACCCAGGTCACCCGCCACATCTGCGTCGAGGGCTGGAGCGCCATCGGCAAATGGAGCGGCGTGCCCTTCCACCTCTTCCTCCAGCGCATCGGCGCCGACCTCGACGCCCGCTACGTGGCCTTCTTCTGCGCCGACGGCTACTACACCAGCATCGACATGCCCACCGCCCTCCACCCCCAGACCCAGCTCACCCTGGGCTTCGACGACGGCGTGCTGCCGCCCCCCTACGGCTACCCCATGAAGCTGCGCATGCCCACCAAGCTGGGGTTCAAGAACCCCAAGCACATCACCGAGCTGTACGTCACCAACACCTACCCCGGCGGCTACTGGGAAGACCAGGGGTACAACTGGTTCAGCGGGTCGTAAATCCACGCCCCGCCGCAACATCGGCCAACCGGCCGCTTTTCCACGTCAACACCAAGGAGACCACCATGAAGAAACTGCTCGCCGCTTTGATTTCCGCCGCCTTCGCCCTCGCCGGCACCACCGCCCTCGCCGACCAGCACATGGGCAAGGACGAGATGAAGAAGGACGCCATGGGCAAAGAGGAAATGGCCAAGGACAAAATGAAGGACAAGAAGAAGGACATGATGAAAGAAGAAAAGATGGAGAAGAAGGAAGAAATGAAAAAAGAGGGAATGATGAAGAAGGAGGAGATGAAGAAAGAAGGGGGCATGGGCAAGGGAGGGTACTGACCTCGGCTCTGCCTTAACCGCCCTGCCTTGGGCAGGGCGGTGCTTCGGCCTATCTAGCTAACAGACAGGAACAACCAGCCCGATTGAAACTAAAATGCACTGTGATGCGCCAATGCTGGCGCCAGACAGCGCGACGTGCGTTCGGCCCCGAATTCTTAATCGGGCAAACCGCACCCGACGCGCTGGAACAACCGGAGCCATCACCGTGAGCAAACTCTTTTCGCCCGTCACCCTCGGCAAACAAACGCTGCCCAACCGGATCGTCATCGCACCCATGTGCCAGTACTCCGCCGTGGACGGGCAGGCGACCGATTGGCACCTGATCCACCTCGGCCACCTGGCCCTGTCCGGCGCCGGCCTGCTGTACATTGAGGCCACCGCCGTCACTCCCGCCGGCCGCATTTCCCCCAGCGACCTGGGCCTGTGGTCCGACCAGACGGAAGCGGCGCTGGCCCGGGTGCTCAAGGGTATCCGACAGTATTCCGCCATGCCCATCGCCATCCAGTTGGCCCACGCCGGGCGCAAGGCGTCCACCCAGGTGCCGTGGGAAGGCGGCAAACAGATTGTACCGACCAACGGCGGCTGGCAGACGGAGGCCCCCTCCGCCCTGTCCTGGGACGGCGGCGAGCTTCCACCCCTGGCCTTGGGCCAGGCGGAACTGTCGCGCATCCGGGACGCTTTCGTAGCCGCAGCGCAGCGCGCCCACCGGCTGGGCATCGAAGTGGTCGAACTCCACGCCGCCCACGGCTACCTGCTGCACCAGTTCCTGTCGCCCCTGTCCAACGTCCGGGACGACCGCTACGGCGGCTCCCTGGAAAACCGCCTGCGTTTTCCTCTGGAAGTTTTCGACGCGGTGCGCGAGGCGCTCCCCGCCGACGTGCCCCTGGGCATACGGATTTCCGCCACCGACTGGATCGATGGCGGTTGGGATGTCGAGCAAAGCGTGGCCTTCGCGAAGGAATTGCAGCAACGGAACTGCGCCTTCATCCACGTTTCCAGCGGCGGCCTGTCCCCCCTCCAGCAGATTCCGGCCACTCCCGGCTACCAAGTGCCCTTCGCCGAACGCATCAAACGGGAAACCGGCCTGCCCACCATCGCCGTGGGCCTCATCACCGATCCCGAACAGGCGGAGCAAATCGTCGCTTCAGGCCAGGCGGACATGGTCGCCCTGGCCCGGGGCATACTCTACAACCCCCGCTGGCCCTGGCACGCCGCAGCCAAGCTGGGCGCCCAGGTGACGGCGCCGAAACAGTACCTGCGCTCGCAACCGGCGGCGTTCAAGAACTTATTGAAGGCGTAACCCATACCGGCAGCCAGCGGAGAATTCATAAACACTTCAGAGCCTCCGTTTTGCCGGAATCGAAAGACCTCCACCAAATCAACGTCTACCGTTCACGACGGTCTGCTCCGTGCCACAAGCCGTCCTATGCATCGCGTAGTGTGATGGCAGCTACGGACCTATTGCTGACCTACAAGCGCATTTGGCCCATGTGGACATTTTGCCCTCGCATACATGGCTGCGATTGCGGAGCGCATATCAGATCATTGTGCTATGACCTGCGTTTCTTTGGATCATCGCTGACAATTCGGATTGTACCTTTGCAACAACGCTCTGCCAGTCGCCGGCACGCGATTGCCTGAACAGTCTTGCCGTTGGATACCAGGGAGAATCTTCACGATCCAGCATCCAGCGGAAATCAGGTGCAAAGGGCAAAAGAATCCAAACCGGCTTGCCGATAGAACCGGCCACATGGGCAACGCTGGTATCTACACTGATCACAAGATCCATGCACTCAACCAGGGCCGCCGTATCGGAGAAATCATTGAGTTCCTCCTGATGTTGTTGGATTTCAGGATGCTGCTTGAGATATTCCAGATCGTATTCCTGGTATTCCTTCTGCATCGAATGCCACTCGATGGGAAAAATGGTGAGCGGCAGCAATTCTTCCAGACGGATACTGCGATTCAAGTCATCTGTATGGAGTGCCGAACCAGACCAGACAAGTCCGACCCGCAAACCCTTCTTGTCGCCCATCTTCTTCTGCCATCGTTGCACCTTGTCCTTGTCGCTGAACAAATAAGGCGTCTTTGCCGGAATCGTTTCTACCGTTGTATTAAATGCATAAGGCAGACTCATCATGGGGCAGTAGGCATCGAACCGAGGTAATGGCGAGCCCTTGGCAACGATTGTCATCGGGCAGTTCAGGGTAGAAATGAAGGGCACAAGGGTTTTCGGAATTTCAAGAATGATCTCTGCGCCGAGGGCACTGATTTGGGTGAGATAGCGGCAAAAGTGAATTGTATCTCCAAGCCCCTGTTCAGCATAGATCAGCAGATGCTTGCCTCGGATGTCTTCCTCCCCTCTCCAGGCAAGTTTGGGGAATTTGTAATAGTTGCCCTTTAAACTGTCCGTCTTGAAACGCCACTCGTACAGTTTCCATCCTTCCTGGTATTTACCCGTTAAGATCAGCAGCAGTGATTTGTTCCAATACGTTTGGGCATAATCAGGCATGAGTCCTGTTGCCTTATCGAAACATTCGATCGCATCTTCAACACGCAGTTGTTCGGCTTGCAGGATGCCGAGATTGTTATAAGCAAGAGCTTCGTCCGGGTTGATTGCCAATGACTTTTCGAAACACTCGATCGCCTCATCCTGACGGCCGTATGCCTGCATTACCGTGCCGCGGTTGTAGTGTGCGTCCGCATGTTGCGGATCGATCGCCAGCACCTTGTCATAACTGGCCAGCGCCTCTTCCAGCCGGTTGAGCCGCTGCAGCGTGCTGCCTCGCTTGAAGTGCGCGTCCGCATGCTGCGGATTCAGGGCCAGTGCCTGCTCGAAGTGCCGCAGCGCTTCTTCGAGGCAGTTCTGCTCCCTCAGCGCATTGCCTTGTTCATAATGTATTTCGAATTTGACCGCCGTGGGCGCGCCACACTTTTCACCGCGTAGCTTGTTCAATAGGGAAAACAACGCCGCTCCTATTTCATGGTCAGGATGATTTCCTTGAGCAACAGGTCGATGCGTTCATCATCATGTCCGAGATCCTTCAGTCTCCACTTGATGGCATTGAGCAGTTTGGACTTGCCGTAGAAATTGAGGCGGTGGGTCGCCTTGTACTGGCTGGCCTGATTCAATATGCCGATAACGAGCTTGCGGTGCCGGATGTCCAGCTTGTGCTCGCTGACGCGATCCAGGCCCTTGTAGCCCGCGTCGTACTCCAGCGCCAGCCTCTCCCCGAATGCAGACTCTTCCGCCGCGGTTATCAAATTGAACACTATACAGGGTCCTTATTCATGGCAGCTATCTTAACCGAATCCAAGCGGCCGAAAAAAAAATGTGGCTGGTTCGGCTTTGGACGATGTGCAGCCTGTAATTCTTGAGGAGTAGTGACCGTTCTCCTCCCGTACCTTCTGCAAATCCATGAAAAATGAAGTAACCGCAACTAGTCGCCTACCCGATTGACTGTGCAGGGTGAAGACAGGCACAAGGCGGCTCCTGCCGTAGCTGGTCGACGGGGCAAGGTCGGCATTGGGTCGGCTCCAGTCATTCAAGCAACGCGACTCCGACGCTTTTTGAATCAGCGCCTGACCGCCCGCTTCACTCCGGCCCAAAACATAGCTTGTAGTCGTTGCACACCCGGCACGATGGCGCCTTGCACAGGTTGACCTCGGCCTGGTCGCAGAGCTGCTTGTAGAAGAAGCGCTTCCACTTCATGTTGCCGGTGTTCTTGGCGAACAGGGGGCCGAAGTGGTCACGCAGCAAATCGGACAGTTCCTGCCGGTTGGCCAGCCCCAGGTCCTGCCACAGGTGGTCGTTGCCCAGGGAGGAGGCGGCGACGGCGGAGGCGAGCCAGCGGGTTTCGTCGCTGTCGTCGCTGCGGTGGGCCAGGAGGAGTTGCAGGAGGTCTTCGTGCTCGTCGGTGCGCAGGGGGGGGCAGCCGATGGCGGGGTCGTTGGCGGCTTCTTCGGGGAGGAGCAGTTTCGCGGTGGGGAAGTAGCGGGCGAGGAGGGCCTTGGCTTCCGCCGGGGGCAAGCCTAGGGGGCGGGCTTCGGGGAGCTGGCCCCGGGAGACGGCCAGGGCGCCGGCGAAGGCGCGGGTGGCGATGTCGGCGGGGTTGCGGGCGTGGTCTAGCAGGTGGTGGTTGGGTTGCATGGGGGCTCCTTGGTTTGGCACACGACTGTCCCTCACCTCTAGCCCCTCTCCCGGGGGGAGAGGGGAACTAAGCTCCGAACGTTAGGCGTGGGCCGGGGCGTGGGTGTAGCACTTCTTGGGGCAGATCTTGGCGCAGGATTCGCAGCCGATGCAGTTGGCGGCGTTGCCTACGGTCATGACCTTTTTTTCGTACTCGTCGTCGTCATCCCCGTCCACGTCCACGGCGATCAGTTCGCCCTCTTCGTCCATGCCCATCAGTTGCAGCACGTCCCGGCCGCAGACCTTGAAGCAGCGGCCGCAGCCGATGCATTTTTCCTTGTTGATGTCCGCAACGAACTTGGGCTCCCAGGTGACGCCGCTGGGGAGGGTAATGGCAAAAGTCGACATCGTTTTCGCTCCTTGAAATAGATTTCAAAATCATGGGCCGCCAAGACGCCAAGAACTTCTGGAATGCCCCTGATGTAGGAGCGCCCCATGGGCGCGACACCTGCCCCGCTTGCGGTCGCGCCCATGGGGCGCTCCTACAGGGTTCGGTGTTCCTTGGCGTTCTTGGCGGTTAACCGCTTTTAATCAACCGGCCGCCAGCTGCTTGCGGGCTTCGGTCAGGGCCTGGTAGGCCTCGAAAGTCTTTTGGGCCACCTCGGGAATTTTTTCCCAGTTGGTGGGCAGTTCCTCGGACAGGTCGTGTAGGTCCATCTTGAGCTGGGTCGCCTGGGCGTTGAGCTTTTTCACCCGGGCCTTGAGTTCTTCCATATCCATTTCAACTCCTTGCAAAAATCTTTCACCGCGGAGGACGCGGAGGGACGCGGGGGAATTTCAGTCTTTCCGCTGCGCCCTCCGCGTCCTCTGCAGTTCAAAAAATCAGCCGTACTTGGCCACCTCGGGAAACTTCTCGATCATCTCCACCCCGGCGTTCACCAGCTTCTCGCCTTCCTCCGCCAGCTTTTCCAGGGTGAGGAAGCCGAAGCGGTGCACGTCCCGCAGGCTCTTGTTGATGACCACCAGGCGGCCGGCCAGGAGGACCATCTTGCCGAAACCTTCGTGGGACATTTTCATCATGGGGGATACCATCACCCCGCTGCGGCGCTCGATGGCCAGGCCCACGGCGTTGTAGAACAGCTCCAGGCGCCACAGGGTTTCCGGGTCCGGGTCACCGATGATGGGGATTTCCTTGCGCTTCTCCTTGTCGATCACGTAGGGCTCCAGCAGCACCTCGTCGGATTTGCCTTCCCAGGCGCCGTAGCTGTCCTGGGCGCGCCACTGCTTGACCAGCTCGGTTAAGAAAGGCGAAGTCTTGAGGTCGAACTTTTTGGCTACTTCAGACATGGCTTACTCCTCGTCGAAATCGAAGCTGCGCTCCTGGCCCTTCATCAGGGCCTTGCGCAGCCAGGGGGGCGGGGTGCCCTTGAGCACCGTCACCAGCTTTTCCAGGATGTCGGAAATGCCTTCCGGGTTGGGCACCTTCACCGGGTGCACCTTGGCGTTGACCACCTTGGCCGCCGCCGAGCCGCCGATGGCGGCCACGTAGACGATGGCGCAGTCCCGCACGGCGTCGATCTTGGGGGTGAGCTTGTCTTCCGACCCGTCTTCCTTCAGGTCGCCGTCGAACTGGACCACTTCGGCGAACTGGAAGCCTTCGGGGGAGACTTCGTAAATGGCGATGTTGCGGGCCCAGCCGAAGTGGGCGTCCACCCGCTGCATGTCCTCGGTGGCGAATGCGACTCTCATGGGAGTGACTCCTTTCCCGCTGTCAGTGACGAGCGATAGTTTGCGTGTTTTCATCATCCAGCCTCCAATCAGAGGGGCTTGGTTCGTGGGCGTTGCTCCATAACAGGTTGCCCAGTTCGAACACCAGTTCCTTGGTGCCCCGGTAGCCCACGGTCACCTGGTGAGCGGCGCCGAGGCGGTCGAACATGGGGATGCCGGCGCGGTGGAAGGGAATGCCCAGCCGCTCCGCCGCTTGGCGGCCGTGGGAGTGGGTCACCAGCAGGCCGCAGTTTTTGGCGCGCTGTTCCAGGTCTTCCAGGTCCCCCACCAGCAGTTCCTTGGCGAAGAGCTTTTCCAGGACGGGGGATTCCACCGTGGTCACCGCCGCCTCGATCTCGGCCCCCATCTCGGTGAGGAAGGAGCCCAGGGCGTAGAGCAGGTCCGGCTCGGCGCCGATGGCGGCCTTCACGCCGCCGAAGTAGAAATGGCCGTCCAGCATGGCGTCCTGGAGCTGGCTGCGCTGTTTTTTCAGTTTCCGGGTGGCCGGGTGGCCGGTGAGGTCCATCAGGCGCTGGATGAAGGCGTCGCTGGCCTCCAGGCCGGTGAGGCGGTCGAACAGGGTGTAGTCCACGCCGGTCTTGGCCTTCAGGGCCTCCGCCGCGCCGCGCATGGATTCGCCCACCACCAGGGTGTGGCAGGAGCGGCCCATGGCCCGGATTTCCTCCACCTTGGTGCCGCCCAGGGTGTGGGGGACGAAGGTTTCAGGAATATGCCCGTCCAGGGAGCCGGACAGGTCCGGCAGGATGATGGGCTGGAGGTTGAAGCTCTCGACGATGTCGCGGATTTCCTCGATGTCTCCCGGCGTCAGGTGGCAGTTGGCGAGGATGTTCACCTGGGTGGGCAGGCGCTCGCTGGACGACTCGGCGAGGCGCTCCACCATGGCGCTCACCGCCGCGGCCCAGCCGGTTTCCAGGCTGCCCACGTAGTCCGGGGTGGAGGCGTAGACCACTTCCATCCCTTCCCACTCCGGGTGCTTGTCCCGCATCAGCTTGAGGTAGCCTTCCACGTCGTCGCCCTTGGTTTCGGTCAACCCGGTGGAAGCCAGCCCCAGCAGGGCCGGCTTGGCGCGCTTGTAGATGTTGTCCACCGCCTGCTCGATGTTCTCCAGCCCGCCGAGGATAGTGCTCACTTCGTTCATGGCGGTGGTCTGGAGGGGAATGGTTTCCTTGAAGTGGCGCACGTACACCACCAGCCCGAAAGCCGTGCAGCCCTGGGAACCGTGTAGCACCGGCATCGCCCGGTCCACGCCGAGGTAGGCCAGGGCGGCGCCGATGGGGGCGCTCATCTTGAGCGGGTTGACGGTGCAGGCTTTTTTGGTCGAGGTTACTGTTGCCATCTTGATTCCTTTGTTAGCGGGTTGCTAGTTGCGGGTAGCTAGTAGCTCAAGAAGTCGCGCTTCGCGCACCTTAAAGCTACAAGCAACCAGCTACAGGCTACCCGCTCATCCCTTCCCACGGCGCGGGACGCTTCACCTGCTCCCACACCGGGTTGCTGATGGACTTGTGGATTTCCTGCACCAGGGTGACGAAGCCCGCGTAGCCGGCGTAGGCGTGGTGGCGCTCCTGGTTCACGTCCAGCCAGGGGGTCTTGGCCTTGAGGGCGACGAACTGGGAGCGGGGGCCGGAGAGCATGATGTCCGCCTCGCTGGCCTTGAGCATGCGGTACATCTCCCGGGGGGGCAGTTCGTCGAACATGTGGGCGTCGGTGCCCATGATCTCGATCACCCGCTCCCGGTCCTCTTTGGTGGACTTGCGCATGGAAGTGCCCACTACCTCCATGCCCGCCTCCTGGAGCGCGGACACCACGGACCAGGACTTCACGCCGCCGGTGAACAGCAGCACTTTTTTGCTTTTCAGCGCTTCGCGATAGGGTTCGATTTGCGCCCACACGCGGGCCTCTTCCTGGGCGATGAGGGCTTCGGTGCGCTCCAGCAGTTCCTCCGGCGCGCCCTTCTGCACCAGCAGCTTGGCGATCTGGCGCAGGGCTTCGGAGGTGTCGGAAATGCCGTAGAAGGAGCCCTCGAAATAGGGGATGGCGTAACGCTCTTCCAGCTTGCGCGCCACGTTGATCATGGCCTTGGAGCACACCATCATCGCGGCCTTGGCGCGATGGGCGCAGGCGATGTCGTTGTAGCGGGCGTCGCCGGAGATGTTGGCCAGGACGCGGATGCCCAGGGCGTCCAGTAACGGCTTCACCGCCCAGAAATCGCCGGCCACGTTGTACTCGGCGATCACCGCGATGTCGTAGGGAGTGGTGGTTTCCGGCTCCACCGTGCCGATGACGTAATCCAGCAGCGCTTCCCCGGCCAGCTTGGCGCCCAGGTTCTTGCTGCCGACGAAGCCGGGGATGTTCACCGGGATGACGGGTTTATTGAACTTCTCCCGGGCCGCCTTGCACACCGCCTCGATGTCGTCGCCGATCATGGCCGGGACGCAGGTCTGGTAGACGAACACCGCCGGGGGGTCGTACTTCTCGATCACTTCGCGGATGGCGCGGAACAGCTTCTTCTCGCCGCCGTAGATCACGTCCAGCTCGCTCATGTCGGTGGTGAAGCCGGTGCGGAACAGGGTAGGGCCGGAGGACGGCGTGTTGCGGTTGTCCCAGGAGTTGCCCTCGCAGGCGATGGGGCCGTGGACCAGGTGGGCCACGTCGGTGATGGGCTGGAGGGAAATCTTGGCGCCGTCGAAGGCGCAGCCCCCCGCCGCCGCACCCGGCGTCAACGCCTTGCCGCAACCCTTCTTGCGCTCCTTGCCGTCCTTGCCCTGGTTCTTGGCGCAGGCCGGCTCTTCCATCACGCTGGCGACTTTGTCCTTCAATGCGCTCATTGCGACAATCCCGACAAATGGTTTTCCTTGCCGGGTACTTTGCAAATCCCGTGCCACGACGTCGAACAGCTGTAAGTCTTTACGGAAGCTAGGATTTCACCGGGACTCCCCTTCCGCCCCGGTGCACCATGTCAGTGCGGCTTGTCCGGTTTGCGACATTCGTGCCGCCAGGCCTGAAGGGAAGCGATGAAGACCCCGTTCACGGCCCCCCTGGCCGAGGAGCGCCCCCCGCTTTCAAAATTGGGCCTATAGTGTAGGGCACGGGGCCGCAAGCCCTTCAAGCAGCTGGAAACGCCGCCCGACTTGTGTCACGATGCATTGGGCACGTTAAATTGGGCTTTGCCGGAAGCCGAAAACAATATCGCCAACCGAAGGAGAGAGCACTATGAAAACAATGAAAATCAGCCTTGCCATTCTGTTCGCCACCGTCGTTGCCCAGTCCGCCTGGGCGGGAACCGTGGAGATTTCCGGCGGCACCGTGCCCTACAAGGCCGCCGTCGAGCCGCGGCTCGCCGCCCTCAAGACGGCCACCGGGGTGGAAATCAAATTCAATGGCGTGGGTACCGGCAACGGCATGGTGGCCCTGATCGAAGGCAAAGTGCCGGTGGCCGCCGTGGGTGACGTGCTGAAAGAAGGCGTCGAGGCCGGCAAGAAAGCCGCCAAGAACCAGGGCAAGGACCTCAAGATTCCGGGCAACCTGGTCTATTTCCCGATCGGCGTGGACGAAATGCAGGTGATCGTGCACAAGAGCAACCCGGTCACCAGCCTGTCCAAGGCCCAGCTGAAGGACATCGCCACCGGCAAGATCACCAACTGGAAGGCGGTGGGCGGCCCCGACCTGCCGATCAAGGTAATCGTCACCAAGCCCGGCCTGGCCCCCGGCCTGTTCTTCCAGAAAGTCATCATGGACGGCGCCCCCTACGTGGAAGGCTATACCGCGGTGCAATCCCCCAAGGAAGTCGTCACCTGGGTGTCCCGCTCCCCCGGCGGCATCGGCGGCGCCGCCACCATCCACCTGCAGGCCGACCCGGGCGACACCAAAGCCGTCAAGGCCCCGAAGCTGTCCCGTCCCCTGGGCCTGGTGACCGTCGGCCAGCCCACCGGCGACGTCAAGAAAGTGGTCGATTTCCTCAAGACCAAATAAGCCCACGAGGGGGCCGCGCACCGCGCCGCCCCCTTTGATAACAATGGAGCCAGGGAGGAAGTGCGGCATGTTCAGCAACATCAATATCAGCACCCGGCTGATGATCCTCACCGGCAGCCTGCTCGCGCTGCTGGCCGTGGTCGGGTTCATGGGGGTAAAGGGCGTCACCGGCACCAGCCAGGGATTACGCACCGTCTATGAGAAAAACACCGTTCCCCTGGTGCAGTTGGGGGAAGTCCTCGACGTGGTCTATCACTCGCGGGCACTGGTCATCACCGGCATGGGGGCCGACAGTTCCAGCGCAGCCGACGTGCATTTCAAGCAAGTGGGCACCATCAACGACGAATTGACCAAAACCTGGGACGCCTACAAGACGTCCCTGGTGGCCGACGACGCGAAATCCCAGGCCGCCACCTTTGAGCAGGCTTGGCAGGCTTACGCCGAATCGGGAAACAAGACCATCGAACTGGCCCGCAGCGGCGATTACGAAACCGCCGCCAGCTACATGAAAAACGAGTCGGCGCAGGCGTTCGACGCCGCACGGGAGGCGCTGCTGAACGTCATGCGCTTCGAAAAGGAGCGGGCCAAGACCGCCTTCGACAGCACCGACAAGGCCAACACCGTCCTCAAGACCGCCGTGCTGATCACGCTGCTGGTGGGCCTCGCCCTGGGGGGATGGCAGTCCTACGCCACCATCCACTCCATCGCCCGCCCCTTGGGGTTGATGCAGGCCACCATCAGCGAGGTGGAAAAGACCTCCGACTTCTCCAAGCGCGTGCCCGTCTCCAGTTCCGACGAAGTGGGCCAGGCCGCCAAATCCTTCAACGAACTGATGGGCGTACTGCAGCAGTCCTTCACCCTCATGCTGAGCCACTGCGCCGATGTTTCGGAAGCGGCCCACCGGCTCTCTTCCGGCGCCGAGGAGGTGGCCTCCAGTTCCGAGCAGGAAAGCGAGGACGCCTCCGCCATGGCGGCGACGGTGCAAGAAGTCACCGTCAGCGTCAGCCACATTTCCGAAAGCGCCCGGGAGGCCCTGAGCATTTCCAACCAGTCGGGGGAACTCTCGGTCCAGGGGGGCGAAATCATCCACAAGGCGGCCACGGAAATGACGCAGATCGCCGAAACCGTGCGCAGCACCTCCCACACCATCGAGGAACTGGGGGAGCAATCCAACCAGATTTCCAGCATCGTCCAGGTCATCAAGGACGTGGCCGACCAGACCAACCTCCTGGCCCTCAACGCCGCCATCGAGGCCGCCCGGGCCGGCGAGCAGGGGCGCGGCTTCGCGGTGGTGGCGGACGAGGTGCGCAAACTGGCCGAACGCACCACCAAGGCCACCGAGGAAATCACCCACATGATCAGCTCCATCCAGACCAGCGCCCAAACCGCCGTCGGGGCCATGAGCAAGGCGGTGGATCAGGTGGACGGCGGCGTCGCCCTGGCAAACCAGGCTGGAAACGCCATCAATCAGATCCGGGACGGCGCCAACCAGGTGATCCAGGTGGTGAACGACATTTCCGTCGCCCTGGCCGAGCAGAGCACCGCCAGCAACGATCTAGCCGGCCACGTGGAGAAAGTGGCGCAGCTCACGGAAAGGAACAGCATCTCCGCCAGCGAATCGGCCCGGGAAGCCCAGCACCTGGACGAACTGGCCTCCAGCATGCGGGAAACGGTGGGCCGCTTCAAAATCTGACCCTGGGGGGCGCGTCCTGCGCCCCCTTATCAACCTATTAGCAGGCAGCCGGGCCGTCGGGCTGAATCGTAGGTTGGGCACAAGTGCCCAACACATTGGCGATCCGTCGGGCATGTATGCCCGACCTACAACAGTCTTAAGCCCCCATCGGGTCCGCGCCGATGGTTCCCCGCAGGCTCTCCAGGTATTCGCTTCCCTTCACCCGCTCCAGCTTGGCCCGGGCCGCTGCCAGCCGCTGCGGAATGTCCAGGCGGGCCGCCATGTCCTGGTGGCTGGTGCGCTGGGCGAAGGCTTCCAGGTAGGCCACGTGGCGCTGCCACAGGCGGATGTCGCGGGCCTGCTTGGTTTCCAGGCGCTGCCGGTACCAGTCGGAGGCCAGCAGGGAGTCCCGGGTGAACAGGGCGCGGATGTCCGGGTGGTGGACGTCCTTCCCGTCGTAACTGCCGCTGGCCATGATGTGCAGCAGGGCCTTGAGGGGCGGGCAGGCGTCTTCCACGCTGCCGTCCTCCAGGTAGCAGGCGGCCACCCGCTGCTGGGCTTCGACGATGTTTTCCACCCCGTCGGCGAACACTCCCAGGTCCTGCTTTTCCGGGCGCAGGATGTGCTCGGGAAACACCGCCATGGGGGTGTCGAAAATCTTGCCCAGGAAACCGTGGACGAAGCGCTCGGTGATGCGGTAGCCCAGGCGGCTGGCCTGGATCAGGCGGCCCTCGAAGCTGAAGTCCTCCACCTTTTCCAGGTAACCGTGCTCGATCAAGAGGCGCGGGTCCCGCTCCACCGGGGCCAGGCGGGACCAGATTTCCGGCACCAGCAGGCTGATGTCGTGGTCCACCCGGAACTTGGGGCCGATCCAGCCGGCGGCGGTGGAGTAGCCGGCGTAACCGGTAAGGATGAAGGACACCAGGGCGTTGTTGAGGTCCGCCGTGGGCCGCAGGGCGTTGAACGGCCCCTTGGTCAGCGCCCCTTCCGACCCCGCTCCGGTGGTGGAGGGGGACTTGCCGGTGAGGCTGCAGATGAAATCCATGAACAGCTCGGGCAGTTCCTGGTAGTGGATCGGGTTGTACACCGCCAGGGGGCGGATGCCCGGTTCCGGCGGATTGTTGCGCCGCCCCACCAGGACGGCGTTCACCGGCTCCACCACCGGCTGGTCCAGGGGCACCCGGCGCTTGAAGCGGGCGCCGATTTCGGCGGCGTAGCGGCGCAGGGGGTTGCCCAGGTCCGGCCGCAGTTGCAGGTAGCGGGGGTTCTTGCTGGGCTTGCCGTCGACGATTCGCGGATGGGCCGACGACACCACGTAGCCCCCCTCCTTGTGGGCCGCGCCCAGCATGGCGCGCATGGGCTCGGTGTAGAGGCCGAAGCCCACCACGTCCTCGACGATGTCCCGCAGGGCCTCGCCGGTGAGGGGCTCGTAGTTGGCCATGAAGTTGTCCCGGCGCGCCATGTCCGCCTCGGTCTGCTTGTCGAAGCCGCGGTGGACCGCGTCGTCCGGCCGCTGGAACAGGCGGGATTCGCAGTTGCGCACCAGCTTCACCGACGGGTCGGCGCTCTTGGGGGAAAGGTTGGGCAGCATCTCGGCGGGCACCACCACCGAGGCGCTGATGTCGTCCTCCATCTGCACCTTGTCGGCGGCGATGAAGTCCTGGCGCAGCTTGAACACGCGCCAGGCGCCGTTCTCCTCGAAGCCCAGCCGCAGGTAGGAGGCCACCAGCTTGCGCTCGCCGAGCTTGAGTTCATGGCCGGGCTGGCCGTTGACGAAGTCCACCGACAGGTACTTGCGCCAGTCGTCGCCCCATTCCGGGCTGTACATGCGCTTGATGATGAACACCAGGGCCAGGATGCGGTTGGGGATGCCGTCCAGCCAGGCGTTGTACTGGGCGGTGTAGGAGGGCGACGGGGTCAGCACCTTGATCACCGAACCCAGGCTGCGCTCCAGGCTCAGGAGCTTGCGGCTCGGGTCCCGGTCCTCGCGCTCGAAGCCGGGCTGGTAGCGGTCGGAATAGTCGCCCTTGAAAATGGCCTCCACCTGGCCCAAATCCTTCTCCAGGTCGGCCACGAACAGGGGACCGTAGATCACCGCGTCGGTGAGGGATTTGGAAATCTCCGACTTGCCGCCGCCGGAAACGGTGCAGGGCTTGTGGCAGAAGGTGCCTTCCGGGTCGGTGCCGATCAGGCGCCAGGACGGCGCGCCGGGGTGCTTCTGCATCTCGACCTTGTAGCCGCTGGGCTGGACGTAGATTTTGCCCGGCCGCAGCTTGATGGTCCGGGGCTCCCCGTCCTTCAGCCAGGTGATGGTCTGGCGGTGCAGGTCCATGCGCAGGTCCTGGGGCACGTACACCACGTCGGGATACTGCCGGTCGATGCCGTAGCCCTCGGGCTGCACGTCCATCAGTTCGCCGTAGCGGGCCACGGTGTCCTCGAAGCTGTAGCCCGCGGGGCGGCTGCGGCTGTCGGCGCCGTACTCTTCCCCGTGGTTGCGCCGGGGGAAGGCCAGGGCGCCGCCGGCGTGCTCCTCCTCCGCCAGGCCGAAGAGGTTGGCGGCGTAGCTGATCTGGGTTTTGACTTCCTTCTTGCAGTAGCCGTAATAGTTGTCGGCGATGATGGTGACGATCACTCCGCGCTCGTCCCGGGCGGTGATCTTGAAGGCGGCGCCATCGTTGTACAGCTCCCCCTCGTCCTGCCAGCACATGCCGTCCGCCTGCTGGCGGGGGGTGGCCTCGTCGTGGCGGGGAAGGCCCAGTTCCTTCTTGGTGAAGCGCACCAGGTGGGGCGCCAGGATGACGCAGCCGCTGTGGCCGCACCAGTGCTCCGCGTCCAGGCCGGCGTCCTTGGAGGACAGGAAAGGGTTGCCGCCGTTGCCGAAGATGCTCTCGACGAAATCCAGGTTGCTCACCAGGCTACCGGGGGCGAAGAAGCGGATTTCCATGTTCTTTTCCGGCTCCACGCCGGGGATTTCCGGGCACACCACGGGGCGCAGGAGCAGGGAGACGAAGGTCTTGGCCTCCTGCTCCTGGCCGGCGGTGAAGGGCAGGCGCTGGAGGTGTTCCGGCGGGTTGAGGGCCTCTTGCAGCAGGCGGGCGAAGGCCTGCTTGGGCACCGCCTTCTTGTCGCCGGGGACCGGCAGGCCCCCTTCGGCGATGTGGAACGAGCCCTTGGTGGTGCGCCGGTCGCTGGCCGGGTTGTGCAGCACACCGTTGCGGATGCGGTAGCTCTCCACGTACTCGCTGGTGAACACATCCCCCTTCACCGGCAGGGAAAGCTCCCGGGCCACGCCCGGGCGGTCCAGGATCACGGTGTTCTCGGGCAGGCGGGGCATGGGGCTGACGCAGGCGTCGGCCAGGTAAGCATCGAGGAAAGCCTGGATGCGGGCGTCCGGCGGGCACAGATAGCCGGTGAGCAGGCGGGAGCGCTCCCGGTAGCTCTTGAGCAGATCGTCCGCCACCTCCAGAAAATCGCTGCCAACCCCCTCGTGGCAGGTGGGCAGACCGGAGGAGGAAAGCTTCAGGTTGATGTAGAGCTGGAGCTGCTCCCGGGTTTCCTGCGTATCGTCGGGTCCGTAGTTCTGATTCGAATGCATGTCGGTCCTAAGCGTGTGTTTTTTTGTTCCTGCGCCGTCCAGGAATTGCCCCTATTTTACCCCGAAAACGAAAATGCCAAAAAACAGCGCATATTCAATATATTGCGCGTAACATTCCGGCGTTTCGGCCATGCTCTATAGTGAAACCTCCATCCCCTGGAAAAAGCCCGGAACATGCTTGAAACCCGCTCGAAACACGCCGCCGCCCTTGTAGCGCAGGCGACCCCGCCTGCATTGCCCGCCGGAAGACGGGCCTGCGGCCCGATGCAGGCGAGGTCGCCTGCGCTACGACCGCGTGCCTTGCCTTTTCCCATCCGCCTCGCCCTGGCCGCCGTCGCCCTGCATCTTTCCGGCGCCGCAGCCGGCGACACGCCACCCCCCAAAGGAGGTTCCGCCATGACCCTCACCCTCGCCTCCCCCGCCTTCGAGCCCAACGGCCCCATCCCCGCCCGCCACACCTGCGACGGCCAGGACCTCTCCCCCGCCCTGTCCTGGTCCAACCTGCCGGCGGGAACGAAAAGCCTGGCCCTGATCGTGGACGACCCCGACGCCCCGGACCCCGCCGCCCCCAAAACCACCTGGGTCCACTGGGTGCTGTACAACCTGCCCCCCACCGCCGCCGGCCTGCCCGAAGGCGTGGCACCCAACGCCCTGCCCCCCGGCACCCTCCAAGGCACCAACGACTGGCACCGCACCGGCTACGGCGGCCCCTGCCCGCCCATCGGCACCCACCGCTACTTCCACAAGCTCTACGCCCTGGACACGGTGCTGCCGGACCTCAAGCACCCGACCAAGGCGGCCCTGGAGAAGGCGATGCTGGGGCATATCCTGGGCAAGGGGGAATTGGTGGGGAAATATCAGAAGAAGCGGTAAAATCCGAAAGCTCTGCCTTGGCAAACCACCAAGACTACCGCTAGGAGGCATTCATGGGACGCATGTTCAATCCCCCTCACCCCGGCGAAATCCTGCGAGAATTCCTGCCGGACGGCATGACCATCGAGCAAGCCGCCAAGCGCCTCGGCGCGTCCCGCGGGCAGCTTTCCCACCTCCTCAACGGCCGCTCGGCGATCACCGCCATCCGCATCGGTCTGCTGACCGGCACCACGGATTTTATGGCCGAACGCACCGCCCCACCGCTCAAGGACAAACCCTCCAACTGCCGCCGCCCCGAACATCGCGTTTAAACCGGATACAGACTCATGCCTACGGTCAACATTTCGAAAGCAAAGGCCAACCTATCGGGATTGGTGAAACAGGTCGAATCAGGAGAAGTTCGGGAAATCCTCATCACCCGGAACGGCAAGCCCGTCGCCAAGTTGGTGCGGCTCAGTGAAACACCTGCTGGCAAACGCCTTGGCGTTGCTAAAGGCCAGTTTGAAGTGCCGGACGATATTGACATGCCGACGACGCAAGAAAATCAACCCTGGCCACTGAACAATTGAAAATTGTTGCAACTTACTGAATTAACATCGCATGATATTTATCACCGTTATTCACGGAACTTCTCATGCGCCCGTCTCTCTTATTGATTGCGCGAACCTGTAACCATATTTCAGTTACAATTGGCAAATTTTTCGGCTAATATACGATGGCAAAGCACCGCAAAGCCTTGGACAAATTGTGCGCGAAGCCGCCGTCCGCCGATATCAAATGGGACGACCTTAAAAGTGTGTTGGAGCATTTGGGTTATGAAATGCTTAAGGGTAGTGGCTCACGCAGGAAGTTTTACCATAAAGGGAAGGACGCCTTGATATGTTTGCATGCTCCCCATCCATCACCTGACGTGGACAAAGGTTGCATCGTGGATGTGATTGAACATCTGAAGGCTTATGGATTTATCTAGAGGACAACGTGGATATTCTCAAGTACAAGGGCTATGAAGGTACAGCTGAATTGAATATGTCTCGACAGGTGTGTCGTGGGAAAATTCTGTTTATTAATGACCTAGTGACGTATGAGGCTGCGTCACCATCAGGGTTACAAAAAGAATTTGAGGCGGCAGTTGATGATTACATTGACACCTGCGCTCAACTCGGCAGGGAACCGCAAAAGTCGCTGAAAGGGCAATTTAATGTTCGCATCCCTCCTGATCTGCACAAAGCAGTTGCTTTGCGAGCGCTAGAGGACAACGTATCTCTCAATGATGTCGTGGTACGCGCGTTGGATGCTTTTGTAAATATTCGTGCCGATGTTAACCATAACATTCGAGTAACGTTTGATCTTACAAGAGAACCAATGCAAACACTCGTATCGAGTGCATCAGTACCATCGCAATGGGGAACCGCGCATGTCGTCCACTGATAACAATATCGCTGCTATACCGTTAGCATTCGAGCCATTGTCTATGCGCGAGCTTGCTGCTGTTCTAGTAAAGCATTATGGAATTCACGAAGGACGGTTTGATTTAGCTATAGAGTTCCAGATAGGTGTTGGGGGGGTTGGCCCAGACCCTGAAAACCGTTTGCCGGGAGCAATGATAGGCGTTCATAAAGTGGGTTTAATGCCTTCAAAAGCCGATGGCCCCACAACTGTAGATGCTGCGGAAGTCAATCCCGCCAAGAAAAAGGCGCCTAAATAAAGAGGTGGAAACGTAGCTTTCTCGTCTAGACATCTACGTTCGTTCACGAGGCCTCCATGGCTACATATATCATTGACTACGATTTAAACCGCCCTGGACAGAATTACACCGAACTCTTTGAGGCCATAAAAGCGCTCGGCCCATGGTGGCACTGTTTGGATTCTACGTGGATTGTTAAATCGAACCTTACAGCCGTTCAAATTCGAGATGCCGTCTCGTCTCGTATAGACAGAAATGATCGACTCCTGGTTGCTGAATTGTCTGGCCAGGCAGCATGGGTAGGGTTTAACGACGAATGTTCGTCTTGGCTTAAGAACAACCTCTAGTGTTCTTAAGAACAATTAAAAGTCAGTTTCTACCTACTTTTCACGCTACCCGCTTAAGCCAAATCTCAACAACCTGCCCCGCCGCAGCCAGCATATTTATCAGCGTGTCCACCGAGAATAGCTCGATCTTGCCGCGCATCAAATCCGACACCCGTGGCTGGGTTACGCCCAGCCGCTGAGCCGCTTCGGCCTGGGTCAGGTTGTTGGCGGTGACGTATTCCTGGACTGCCATCATCAGGGCCGAGCGGACTTTCATGTTGGCGGCTTCCTGGGGGGTGTTTTCGATGGCTTCCCATACGCTGTCGAATCGTTGCTTGCTCATTTTACGTTCCTCATCAGTTCCTTGTAGCGCTCGCCGGCGAGTTTCAGGTCGGCCTGTGATGTCTTTTCGGTTTTCTTCTGGAAGCAGTGCAGGACATACACGGCGTCCTTGAGCTTGGCCAGGTAGATAACCCGGAATGCCCCGGCGGCATCCTTGATGCGGATTTCCTTGACGCCGGCGCCGATGGTTTTCATCGGCTTCCAGTCGTCGGGTTCCAGCCCATGTTGCACCCGGTCCAGTTGATGGCCGGCTTCCCGGCGGGCCTCTTGGGGAAACTCGCGCAGTTCGTCGAGGGAGTCGCCGAGAAATTCGATGGGCTTGGGGTGGGCTTGCATCATAAGCCGAGTATACAAATATTTGTATAAATCACAAGCGTGAAGAATGGGATAGCTTCTGGGGAACTGGGGAACGGCGATCCCTCACCCCAACCCCTCTCCCAGAGGGAGAGGGGCTTTCGTGGTGGGATGGGGGTTGGAGAAACCCACAAAAAAGCCCCCGTCTCCGGGGGCAACTTACGCAAACCGCTCTTTCTTACTGGCTTGTAAGACCAATGGGCGGGTGGCCGGCGGGCTTTCGGTGAACTGAAAGCTGCCGGCCACCCGCTTCGTGCTACAGGCTTCTTACCGCACCATGTCGAAGTCGACGCTGTCGCGGCTGTCGTCGTCCAGGGCATCGAAGATCTCGTCCAGCACCTTCACCAGGACGTTCAGGCTGCCCTGATAACCCCAGATGGGGAAGCGGTGGTGGTGGTGGCGGTCGAAGATCGGGAAGCCGATGCGGATCAGGGGCACGTCGCAGTCCCGCTCCAGCAGCTTGCCGTGGGTGTTGCCGATGAGGAACTCCACGGGTTCGGTGGCCAGGAGGGAGCGCATGTGCCACAGGTCCTTGCCGGGGTACAGCTTGGCTTCCTTGCCGAAGGGGCTGGCGTCCAGCATCTTCTGCATCTTGTCTTCCCAACCCTTGGGGGCGTTGGAGCAGACGATGTGCACCGGCTCGGCGCCCATTTCCAGCAGGAAGGCGGTGAGGCCCATGGCCATGTCCGGGTCGCCGAACAGGGCGAACTTCTTGCCGTGCAGGTAGGCTTGGGAGTCGGCCATGGCGTCCACCAGGCGGCCCCGTTCCAGTTCCAGTTCGGCGGGAATGGGCTTGCCGGTGATGCGGGACACTTCCATCAGGAAGGCGTCGGTGGCGGTCACGCCGATGGGGCAGTTGAGCTCCACCACTTCCTGGCCGGTAGTGGCCGCGAACTCCAGGGTCTTCGCCACGGAGATGCTTTGCATGCCAATGGTGGCTTTGGCGTTGAGGGCTTCCTTGGTGGCTTCCAGGGTGGTGCCGCCGGCGTACATGTTGAATTCGCCGTTGGTGGGCGTATCGAACACGTCGCTGGCGTCGGACAGGATGGTGTAGTCCACGCCCATCAGGCCCAGCATGCGCTTCAGCTCGCGGTTGTTGCCGACGCAGTAGCCGTCGAAGCCGCCGAGGATGTTGACGCTGTTGTTGGCCTTGCGCTCTTTCCCGGTCCAGAAGTGGGTCAGGATGCCCTTCATCATGTTGTCGTAGCCGGTGATGTGGCTGCCGACGAAGGAGGGGGTGTGGGCGAAGGGCACGTCGAAGGATTCGGGAATCACTTCCTTCTGCTTGGCGGTCTTGATGAAGCTGTCCAGGTCGTCGCCGATCACTTCCGCCATGCAGGTGGTGCTCACCGCGATCATCTTCGGCTTGTACAGGGCGTAGGCGTTGGACAGGCCGTCCACCATGTTGTTGAGGCCGCCGAACACCGCGGCGTCTTCGGTCATGGAGTCGGACACGCAGGAGCTGGGCTCTTTGAAGTGGCGGTTGAAGTGGCTGCGGAAGTAGGCCACGCAGCCTTGCGAGCCGTGCACGTAGGGCAGGGTGCTCTCGAAGCCGGCGGCGGCGAGAACGGCGCCCAGGGGCTGGCAGGCCTTGGCGGGGTTGATGGTGAGGGCTTCGCGCTTGAAGTTGATCTCGCGGTATTCCCAGCTCTTGGTCCAGTCTTCGACCTCTTTGACCTTGGCGTCGGGCACGGCGTCTTCAAACACCTTCTTGCCTTCCATCAGGGACTGGTACTCCGGCTCTTTGAAGAGACGGTTATGGTCGAGAACGCTCGCTGCATTCTGAGGCATGATGAATCTCCTTTCATAGACGGGTTGGACTCTTGCGTCCGCCCGCCGGGTTGGCGGGGTGCGTCAGGCTTTCAGTCCTAGGCGCAACCCCGCACCGATAGTGCTTACTTCTTCCACGGGGCCTTGGTCATTCCCCACACCGGGCTGTTGATGGCCATGTCCATGTCGCGGGCGAAAATGGCGAAGCCGTCGTAGCCGTGGTAGGGGCCGGAGTAGTCCCAGGAGTGCATCTGGCGGAAGGGGATGCCCATCTTCTGGAAGATGTACTTTTCCTTCACGCCGGAGCCCACCAGGTCGGGCTGGAGCTTCTCGGCGAACTTCTCGAACTCGAAGCCGGTGACGTCGTCGTAGATCAGCGTGCCGTCTTTGACGTAGTGGGTGGTGCGCTGGTAGTCGTCGCCGTGGGCGAATTCGTAACCGGCACCGACCACTTCCATGCCCAGGTCTTCATAGGCACCCACCACGTGCCGGGGACGCAGGCCGCCGACGTAGAGCATCACGGTCTTCTTGTCCAAACGCGGCTTGTACTTGGCAACCACCGCATCCACCATGGGCTGGTACTTGGCGATGACCTTCTCGGCGCCTTCCTTGATCTTGTCGTCGAAGTGGCTGGCGATTTCGCGCAAGCTGGCGGCGATCTTGGTGGGGCCGAAGAAGTTGTACTCCACCCAGGGAATACCGTACTTCTCTTCCATGTGGCGGGAGATGTAGTTCATGGAGCGGTAGCAGTGCAGGAGGTTGAGCTTGACCTTGGGGGTCTTCTCCATCTCCTTCAGGGTGCCGTCGCCGGACCACTGGGCCACCACGCGCAGGCCCATCTCTTCCAGCAGGATGCGGGAAGACCAGGCGTCGCCGCCGATGTTGTAGTCGCCGATGATGGCCACGTCGTAGGGACCGGTCTCATGGGTGGATTCGGCTTTGTCCAGCACCCAGTCGCGCACCTGGTCGTTGGCGATGTGGTGGCCGAGGGATTGGGACACCCCGCGGAAGCCTTCGCAACGCACCGGAACGATGGTCTTGCCGATTTCCTTGGTCTTGCGCTTGGCAACCGCCTCGATGTCGTCGCCGATCAGGCCGATGGGGCACTCGGATTGGATGGACAAGCCGTTGGCCAGGGGGAACAGGGTGACGATCTCGTCGATCATCTTGTCCAGCTTCTTGTCGCCGCCGAACACGATGTCCTTTTCCTGGAAATCGGACGTGATCTGCATACCGACGAAGCTGTTCACCCCGGTGGTGCCGCCGTAGTAGTTGCGGCGGGTGCCCCAGGAATACTGGCCGCAGCCCACGGGACCGTGGGAGATGTGGACCATGTCCTTGATGGGGCCCCACACCACGCCCTTGGAACCGGCGTAGGCGCAACCGCGGATGGTCATCACACCCGGCAGCGACTTGATGTTGGATTTCACGCCGCAATCGGGCTTGCCTTCCTCATACACGTTGAGGTGCTTGGCCCGCTTTTTGGCAGCCTTTTCCGGATACACCGCGAGCACTTCCTGAATCAGCTCTTGGTTCCGGGTCTTGACGTCTGCACTCATGTCTAAACTCCTTCGGTTCGGCGGGTTGCGCCTTACGGCAACCCGCCCTACACAATTACGCCGCGGAGGCAGCCTTGCCGATGATGGACTCGTCTTCCTTCTGCATGATGCCGAACTCGAGCAGCAGGTCTTCCAGCTCTTCCATGGTGATGGGGGTCGGAATCGTGCCATTGCCTGCATTGGCGTGGATCTTGCCGGCCAGCTGGCGGTACTCTTCGGCCTGCTTGGAGGCAGGATCGTATTCCAGCACGGTCATGCGGCGCAGTTCGGCGTGTTGCACGGTGTTGTCGCGGGGAACGAAGTGGATCAGCTTGGTGCCCAGGCGAGTGGCCAGGGCGTCGGCCAGTTCCCATTCCTTGTCGGTCTGACGCTCGTTGCAGATCAGGCCGCCCAGACGCACGCCACCGGCGTTGGCGTACTTCAGAATGCCCTTGGAGATGTTGTTGGCGGCGTACATGGCCATCATCTCGCCGGACATCACGATGTAGATTTCCTGGGCCTTGTTCTCGCGGATGGGCATGGCGAAGCCGCCGCACACCACGTCGCCGAGCACGTCGTAGGAGACGTAGTCCACGCCGTCGTAAGCACCGTTCTCTTCCAGGAAGTTGATGGCGGTAATCACGCCGCGGCCGGCGCAGCCCACGCCGGGCTCAGGACCGCCGGATTCCACGCAACGGATGTCGCGGTAGCCGACGCGGAGCACGTCTTCCAGCTCCAGGTCTTCCACGGAACCGGCTTCGGCAGCCAGGGACAACACGGTGTCCTGGGCCTTGGCGTGCAGGATCAGGCGGGTGGAGTCGGCCTTGGGGTCGCAGCCGACGATCAGGATTTTCTGGCCCATTTCGGCCAGAGCCGCCAGGGTGTTTTGGGAAGTGGTGGATTTACCGATACCGCCTTTGCCGTAGAAAGCAATCTGCCTCAAGCCACTCATGTCAATCTCCTTTCAGGTTTCGGACGTTGCAAACTGGGACCAAATCGCTTTGGTTGCCTCCCTTTCTGCAACGACCGTGCCAGCCCGGAAAAAACAGACTAACACCTTGAATTGACGTGACTTAAAATTTTTCCGACGGATTTTACGCAGCTGTCGCAAAGGCGACAAAACCCTGACGGCTGTAGGAAAAAGGCCACGTCCCCATTTTTCCGACAAAAACAAATTTCCCTTTAAAAACAATACAAACAAACCGGGAATAGTTATTGCTCCCGTAGGGTTATGGAACAAGAAACGGGCCAGCCTGCCTTCGCGGGACACAGCACCAACCTGGTAGGCATCCCCACCGGGCTCCTGGCCAGCGCCGCGTTCAACGACTATCCCCTGCCCCTGCGCCTCAACGGGGTACGGGAAATGAACAAGGTGCTGTTCGAGATGCTGGACCGCTCGATCTCCTCCGACGAGGCATCGGAAGCGTTCCAGAGCTACATGGGCGCCATGTTCGGCCTGGACTTGGAACAGCGGGTGAAGAAGTCCGACAGCAACCGGCGCTTCAAGAGCAGCTTCCTGCGCTTGTTGCAGGGCTGGGGTTTCGACTCCAACGGGCCGGAGGGGGCGGTGCTGAAAGGCTGGGTGGAAAGCCGCTTCGGGCTCTTCCCCATCTTTCACAAGGCGCCCCTGGTGCGCTACCCGTCAAGCGTGTGGGTGACTTACGTGGAAGAGAAGATGTCGAGCCGCTTCCACAACAACAGCATCAACCTGCAACTCGACCTGCTGTACGAATACTGCCAGTGGGCCCTGGCGCGCCACTTCGCGCCGGGCAAGAAGCACCTGACCCTGTACCGGGGGGTGAACGACTTCGACGAGCACGCCATCGTCGAGCGCCTGGACAAGAAAACGGCCGTGGTGCGGCAGAACAACTTGGTGTCCTTCACCAGCGACCGCAGCCGGGCGGACGAATTCGGCGACTGCATCCTGGAAGCCCAGGTGCCGACCGTGAAGATTCTGTTTTTCAACGCCCTGATCGCGGGCACCACCCTCAAAGGCGAGGGCGAGTACCTGGTGATCGGGGGGGATTACAAGGTGCGATTTTCGTATTTTTAAGGGGCTAGAGGCTAGGGACTAGGGGCGAGTGGAAGTGCCGCGCAAGCGCGGCGATTATCGAACCGGCGAAGCCGGACATTCACTAGCCCCCAGCCCCTGGTCCCTAGCCCCTCAACAGCAACCATTACTCAACCACTAAAGCAAGGAGCACTACCATGTCCGATTACCTCTCCTCCCCCCTCGGCAAGCTGGAAGGCGCCGAGCGCCTCCTGTCCCCGGTGTGCAAAGGCGCCACCAAGAAGGCCGGCCGTTTCGGCTTCCGCGGCGAGATCGCCCTCAAGCTGGCCGACAGCACCGTCGGCGAGAAGCGCCCCCCCGAAGTGAAGACCGACCAGGTGTTCATGACCACCGAAGGCGACAAAGTGACCCTCTACGCCTCCTACGTGGACTCCGTGGAATCCCTGGGCCTGATCGCCGACATGCTGGAGCCCTTCCTCTCCGCCGACGGCAAATACTTCGTGTGGGCCAGCAACGTGGACCTGCTGAAGAAATACCAGGTGGAACTGAAAGGCGGCACCTTCAACGTCCTGCCCCTGGACGAAGGCACCGTGTACAACGAGCTGCTGGACCTGCTGTACCTGGAAAAGGGCGACCTGAAGAAAGCCACCATGGAAGAGAAGCTCGACACCCTCACCGACACCGCCAAAAATTTCAAGGGCGGCTACCCGGCGGCCAGCTTCGAGCAGGTGGTGGCGGAAATGGGTGCGGTGAAAGTGTACGACAACCGGCCGGTCTAAAAGGCAAGGATGAAGGCGAAAGGATGAAGGATGAATAAACCCCAAACCGCGCAGCGGACATCTCTTCATCCTTCATCCCTCATCCTTCATCCTTCAGTGCGCGAACGCGCACTAGGCGCCTACCTCGGCCTCGCCTGCGGCGACGCCCTGGGCGCGACCGTGGAGTTCCTCACCGCCCGGGAGATCAAGGCCCAACTCGGCGTCCACCGGGAGCTGACCGGGGGCGGCTGGCTGCGCCTCAAACCGGGGCAGATCACCGACGACACCGAGATGTCCCTGTTTCTGGGACAGGCCATCATCGAATCCAAAGGCTGGAACCTCACCGCGGCGGCGGACGCCTTCGCCGCCTGGCTCAAATCCAAGCCGGTGGACGTGGGGGCCACCTGCCGCCGGGGCATCCGGCGCTACATGCTGCAAGGCATCGTCCACGGCCCGGAATCGGATACCGACGGGGGCAACGGCGCCGCCATGCGCAACTTGCCGGTGGCCCTGTTCACCCTGGGGGACGACGACCTGCTGGTGCGCTGCTCCCTGGAGCAGGCCCACGTCACCCATCATCACGCCCTGTCGGACGCGGGCACCCTGGCCCTGGGGCGCATGGTGCACGTGTTATTGGCGGGAGGCGGCGTAAAAGACTGCCGCCCCATCGCCAGCCGGCTGGTGGAAGACTACAAGACCTTCAAGTTCGATCCCTATCCCGGACGGGCCTCGGGCTACATCGTGGATACCATGCAGACGGTGCTGTACCACTTCTTCTACACCGACTCCTTCGAGTCCTGCGTGGTGGAAACCGTGAACCGTGGGGAGGATGCCGACACCACCGGCGCCCTGGCGGGCATGCTGGCGGGCGCCCTCTACGGCGCATCGGCCATCCCCAAGCGCTGGCTGGACAAGCTGGATTTCCACGTGGCGAAGCAGATCGAACAACAGGTAGAGGGCCTGCTGAAGCTGGCCCCAGCTACGCAATGACGGCAGCGGACTCCCATTGGGACCAATGGGTGCAGTTCTTGCGCACCGGACGGACGACGGGACCGACCGGGTCCCGGTGGCACAGCCCGGTGTTCAACACCGTGAAAACCATGGTCGAAGGCCGTCCGTACAGCTTCTCGACCACTTTTCTCTCCCCCTCCCAGTTACGGCAGGTAACGCAAACCTTCTCGTCGATTCTTTTCAGCAGCATGCCCATCCTCACTCATGAACAACCCACTTCGGAACGACTTTCCCGGATCTGCTGGGATAGTGTTTCCCCCTACGTATTTTTACCTAGGCAAGCATTGTAAACCCGGCAATTTGTCATTGCCAACAATTCATTAGCCAGGGCGCAAAAACCCCTTACCGACGAGGAAACCATGGCCAAAGTGATCTTCTACGAAAAGCCCGGCTGCGGCGGCAACGCCCGACAGAAAGCCCTGCTCACCGCCGCCGGCCACCGGCTGGAAGTGCACGACCTGCTGTCCCACCCCTGGACGGCGGGGGAACTCAAAAGCTTCTTCGGCGCCCGCCCGGTGGCCGAATGGTTCAACCGCTCCGCCCCCCGGGTGAAAAGCGGCGAGGTGGTTCCCGGGGAGCTGGACGAAATCACCGCCCTGGCCGTCCTCCTCGCCGACCCCCTCCTCATCCGCCGCCCCCTGCTGGAATCCGGCGACCGCCGGGAAACCGGCTTCGACACCGCCCTCATCGACGCTTGGCTCGGGCCGCTGCCGTCGGAAGAAGTGGGGGAAGGCTGCCCCAAAGGGCAGGAAGCGACCCCCTGCCCGATACCCATCAGATAGCCCATTCCCCCGAACGCCTTTCATGGCCTTGCTTGGCGCGCCATAGTCCATAAATACCTGATTGACCCAATGGGTATTTTTATTTACATTCCGGGCAGGCGTCCCTGGTGGCAACACCCTGTTCGCCGGGCAAAAACAATCCACAACAACGGAGACAAAAACCATGAACTTCGAGCAGGCACAAACCAAGAAAAGCCTCATCGCATCCCTTTTCGCCCTGTCCGTTCTCTTTGCCGCAGGCAACGCCCTGGCTGCGGACACCCCCACCAGCCTGGAAGGGGCCACCGTGGTGGACGCCGCCAAAGCCAAATCCCTGATGGACGGCGGCGCCAAAATGCTCGATACCCGCGTTGCCAACGAATATGCCGAAGCCCACATCAAGGGCGCCATCAACGTTCCCTACAAAGAGAAAAGCCCCAAGGCCGCCGACTTCGACGCCAGCCAGGACAGCTTCGATCTCTCCAAGGTCCCTGCCGACAAGAACGCCGCCCTCATCACCCAATGCAACGGCCCCGAGTGCTGGAAAAGCTACAAATCCGCCAAAGCGTTGGTCAAAGCCGGTTACAAGAAGATTTACTGGTTCCGTGGCGGCTTCCCCGAATGGAAAGCCAAGGGCCACCCGGTCGAGTAACCCCCAGTGCGCGCCTAGCTCAAGGTAGCGCTTGGACCCGCTCCCAGGGGCGGGTCCTGTCCCCGCAACCCAGCACCTCGACCACCGCTTCGGCCCCGAGCCGGCGTCAGGGGTACATTCCCGTTTTTACAGCGAGTAGACATGTTCAGCTTTCAATCTATCCGGGGGAAAATCATCCTCGGTGGAGGCGCCGCCAGCCTGCTGCTGCTGGTGCTTCTCCTCACCAACCTGTACAGCGTCAGGCAAGGCTCCGCTGCCCTGGCCTCGGTGTACGAACTCCAGGTGGAGCCCGCCACTGCCCTGGAAAATATCGACCGCGACCTCAAGGAAGTGCGCTTCCGTATGGCCGGGGTACTGCTCGACCAGATGCCGAGCGTAGGTTCCCGCAACCATCTCAAGGAAGTCCGCGACCATATTCCCAAGGAATGGGCCCGCTTCCGCGAGCAGACACGCGACGCGGCCTTCTCGTCCAACGCCCGGGAAGCCATCGAAAAAATCGAGAAGCATCTCACCGCACTGCCGGCGTTCTTCGATCAACTCAACCAGGCCTATGAGGTCGAAGACAAGGAAAAAATCAGCGCCCTGCTGGAAGACTCCTGGCCCTCCGTTCAAGGGGGCGTGCTCAAGCCGATCGGCGTGCTGTCCCCCGAGCAGCAGGCCGCCGTCAAGCGGACCTACGAGAAAAGCGTGGCGGACGGCAAAAAGCTCTTCTACATCGGCGTGCTGACCTTCGCCGTCAGCCTGCTCATCCTCACCCTCATCATTGGCAAAATCATGCTGGAAATCAGCAGGGGGATCAAAGCCGTCAATGCCGGCCTCACCCAGGTGGCCGAAGGCAACCTCAACGTCAGCGTGAACCTGGCGAGCCGGGACGAATTCGGCGAAATGGCACGGGCCCTGGACCGCACCGTGGCGCAAATCAAGAAAGTCATCGCCGGAGTGCAGGAACGGGCCGACCAGGCCGCCCAAGCCTCTTCCTCCCTGTCCGAGAGATTCGGCCATGTGGTCGCCGGCGGAGAAACCCGCAATGGCCGGATCATGGAGATTGCATCCACCCTGGAGGAAATCGCCACCGGCAACGGGCGCGTCGCCCAATCCGCCACCGACGCGGCCGAAGCGGTCCACCAGAACGAAGTCCATGCCCGGGAGAGCAACGCCAACATGGCCAAAAGCCTCTCCGCGACCGAGCGGGTCGTCGCCTCGGTGGAACAGTCGGCGGGAATCGTTTCCCGCCTCAACGAGTCCATTCAGCGCATCGGCCAAAGCGCCACCGTCATCAAGGAGATCGCCGACCAGACCAACCTCCTCGCTCTCAATGCCGCCATCGAAGCGGCGCGTGCCGGCGAACAAGGACGGGGGTTTGCCGTGGTGGCGGATGAGGTGCGCAAACTGGCCGAGCGGACCGGCACCAGCACCAGCGAAATCTCCGCGGTTATCGGCTCCATCCGCCAGGAAACCGATGCCGTCGTCGCCGCCATGGATGATGTGAAAAGCGCCGTGGCCGAAGGCGCCTCCTTCAGCCATTCCACCGGCGAAGCCCTGACACGGATCGTCAGCGCGGCCCAGCAAGCTACCGTGCTGGTGACCGAGATCGCGGACGCGGTACGCGAGCAATCCGCCGCCACGGAAAACGTGGCACACAACATGGACGAGGTTTCCGCCATTTCCGGGGATAACGCGATTCACCTGCACGAAGCCGGCGAAGCGGCTCAGGAGGTTTCCCGCATTGCCGGCGAACTCAACGAATTGGTGCGCCAGTTTCACATCTGACCGACAGCGACGCGGCGGTCAAACTGGCCCCGGGGCGAACAGCCTTGGGGCCTATGCTCCTTCCCCGGCCCGGGGCCTCAGTCGATGTTGAAGCAGCCGTATACCCCATCGTCCCCCAGCCACTCCAGGCTGCGCCGCAGGTAGCGCAAGGTGGCGGCATCCACGTCCCGCCACTCCAAAAAACGCACCTCGAAACCCAGCACCGGGTTGCCGCGGATTTCCACCAACGCCTCGGTGAAGGAATCCGGTATCCCGTCCTCGGGGCCGAACAGGTGGACGAACCACCGCACCTTGTCCAGGGGCGGCTTGCCGATACGGGGAGAATGCTCGTCCAGCAGCTTTTCCAGGGCCGCGGCCGGGGCGGCGGCGGCAGGGACGCCCGGGTTCTCCGGCAGATCGTGAAGAATGACGTATTGGTCCGAATCCGGCCCCGGCACGATGCTGAAGCCGCACACGGAAACCGGGCCGTTGCCGGGCCGGAAGGCGATCAAGTCCATAAGCTCCCCTTGGTGGAAATTCGTCTTCCGATGCAAATTCCGCGCCTACGGACATACACGCCCGGCAACCCATGGCCTCCGCCGCAAGTCGGGCAACTATGTCCGGCCTACGGCTGTGTCACGAACCGGACACTACCGGTAGTAACGGGGGTAGGGATGCCAGTACGGCCCCCAGAACGGATCGTAGTAGCAGGGCATGGGCGAGTATTCCCGCTTGGGCCACAACTGCAGGGCCTCGATTGCGATCCGGGGGCAGGTGCCCTCAAAGCTGCCGATCTTGCACGCCACCGGCGCCCGGACCGTTCCCGCCACGGTCATGCTGCGCCCGGCGGGATAAGCGGCGGGATCGTAGAAGCGGGGGCTGCACGCGACGAAGCGCCCGTCGGTGGCGTCCACGGCCTTGGGCTCCCCGTCCCCGTACAGGGGCCGGCTCAGGATTTCGAAGCAGGTTTCCTTCTGGGACGGCGCCACGCTGATGATCGTCCCGCCCCAGCGCACCCGCTGGCCCGTCGCCTCCTTGGCCAGGGCGGCGGATGGGGTGACGGTGGAAAACGTCCCCTGGTTGACGGGCAGAGGCGTGGTGGCGCAGGCACCGAAAAAAAGCAGGGGAACGAGGGCGTAAAAGATTCGGTTCATGGCATTCTCCCGGTCAATCCAAATTCAAACCAGCCGCTCGCCGATCCACTCCAGCACCGGCTCCAGCCGCGGCGGTATCAGCCGCCAGGCGTCGTCCAGGCTGACCCAGCGGAATTCGTGGTGCTCCGGCCGCCCCAGTTCCGGCGACACCGGCAGGCTCACCTTGCCCGCCGGGGATTCGGCCAGATAGTAGCGGGCCACTTTGCCCCCGGCGTAGGGCCCGGTTTCCCGCCATTCCCAGCCCCAGGGGAAGCGCAGGTCGGCGAGACCGGTTTCCTCTTCCACCTCACGCAGGGCCGCATCCAGGGGAGATTCCCCCGCCTCCGCCTGGCCCTTGGGAAAATCCCAGTTGCGGTAAAGCCGCAGCATCAGCAGCCGCCAGCCGTCGGGGATACGCCGCGCCACCGCCACCCCGGCCGAGAGCATCGCCCCGTCACCGGTAGAGCTCGGGAAACTGCCGCTTCAACTGACGCAGCTTGGGCATGTCGTAGATCATGATGTAGGGCTGGGTGGGGTGCCGGGCCAGGTAGTCCTGATGGTAGTCCTCCGCCGGGTGGAACTGGCTGAGGGGCGCCACCTGGGTGACGATGGGGGCGGAGAGGACCCCGGCCCGGCCAAGCTGGTCGATGTACTCCCGAGCCGCCTGCCGCTGCGCCTCGTCGGTATAGAAAATGGCCGAGCGGTACTGGGTGCCCACGTCCGGACCCTGGCGGTTGAGTTCGGTGGGATCGTGGGCGACGGAGAAGAACACTTTCAGCAGCTGGCCGTAGGAAATCTGCGCCGGGTCGTAGGTGATGCTCACCGCCTCCGCGTGGCCCGTGCGGCCGGTGCTGACCGCCCGGTAGTTGGCCTGGGCCGGATCGCCGCCGGCATAGCCCGACACCACTTTCTTCACCCCCTTGACGTGCTTGAACACCGCGTCCACGCCCCAGAAGCAGCCCCCCGCCAGGACAGCGGTCTGCTCCCCCTGGGCGGCGGGCATAGGGGAGGAAGGTCGGTAATCGGGAAGCCCCGCGGCCAAGGCGGCGGCCTGGAAACCGAGAGCGAGGGCGAGGAAACGGGCGAAGCGGGAAAGGTAGCGAGGCATGGCTGTTCTCCTCATGCCGTGGGATATCCCGTAAGAAACTTTTCCCGCCCCGAAGTTCAGGGTTAGAGCCTATTTCAGTAGGTTTCATACCCCGCGTTGCGGCCAGAAAGCGATGGCTGCTAGGCGCAGGGCGCAGCCAAGGGTTGTTCCCTTGGCAAGCCCTGCAACAACGCAGACGCGCTTTCTGGCCGCAACCCGAAGGGCCATAACCATTTGGGGCACATTGCGTTGTTGCTCGTCGCTTGTTTGGATGGCCAAACGGCGCGGCTCGCGCCTAGCACTGCACCCCAAATGGTTATGGCGCGGGGTATGAAACCTACTGAAATAGGCTCCTGCCGTAAGTAATCCGGTAGATCGCCCCGGCCTTGTCGTCGGACACCAGCAGCGCCCCGTCCGGCATCACCAGCAGGTCCACCGGCCGCCCCCAGGCGACCAGCCCCCGCAGCCAGCCCTCGGCAAAGGTCTCGTCGCTCACCGCCTTGCCGTCCCGCAGGCGCACCAGGGTGATGCGGTAGCCGATGGGCGGAAAGCGGTTCCAGGAGCCGTGCTCGGCGATGAATACCTGGCCGCGGTAGGCCGCCGGGAACATCTTTCCGCCGTAGAAGCGCATCCCCAGGGCCGCCACGTGGGGGCCCAATTCCCGGGCGGGGGGCGTGAAATCGGCGCAGGGGCGCTTGTCGCCGAATTCCGGGTCGGGCCAGGCGCGGCCGTGGCAATAGGGATAGCCGAAGTGCATCCCCGGGCGGGGCGCGTGGTTCAATTCGTCCGGCGGGGCGTTGTTGCCCAGCCAGTCGCGGCCGTTGTCGGTGAACCACAGCTCGCCGGTCTTGGGGTCCCAGTCGAAGCCCACGGTGTTGCGCACCCCGTTGGCGTACCGCTCCAGGCCGCTGCCGTCGGGCTTCATGCGGAAGATGGCGGCGTAGCGGGCCGGGTCCGGTTCACAGATGTTGCACGGCGCGCCCACCGGCACGTAGAGCAGCCCGTCGGGGCCGAAACGGATGAATTTCCAGCCGTGGTGGGTATCGCTGGGAAAGCGGTCGCTCACCACCACCGGCGGCGGCGGGCTGCGCAGGCGGGATTCGATGGCATCGAAACGCAGGATACGGCTGATTTCCGCAACAAACAGGGCGCCGTCGCGGAAGGCCACGCCGTTGGGGGTGTTGAGGCCGGAGGCGAGGGTGAGCACTTCCCCACCCGCCGTCACGCCGTAGACCTTGTCCCCCCGTGTGCCGACGAACAGGGTGCCCCGGTCGCCCAGGGCCAGGGAGCGGGCGCCGGGCACCTCGGCGTAGAGACCGATCCTGAAGCCCGGCGGCAGCTTGATCCGGTCCAGGGGCAAGGCAGCCCCGGCGGGGAGGGCGGCGGCAAGGCACAGAAAGAGGATGACGAGGCTTCTCATACGCCCAGTGTAGACCCTGCCGCCCACCCTATCGGGCGCCTACAGACCCCAGTCCCACAATGGGGTGTCCCTCTCATGGCGTTTCCAGCGCCCCATCCTAGAACAAGAAATCGGGTGGGACACACCGCCACCCGACCAGTGCCTCGGTTGAGGCCCCGGGAAAAAGGCCGGGCGGTCCGCGGCCTTTTCATCACTGCCACCCTAGCGGCAAACATTCGTTTAGGAGGGAAGCCATGATTACCAGAAGACAGTTTCTCAAAATCACCGGCGGCGGTGCGAGCCTGCTCCTCACCGCCCGTTTCGGCCTCACCACCCAGGCTTATGCGGCCCCCATCCCGGGCGGCACCCTGGACCCGGCGGCCATCGGCAAGTACGCCCTGACCCTGGTCATCCCGCCCGTCATGCCGGCCTCGGGCAGGCTCCGCGGCAAAGGCGGCACGGCGGTGGATTATTACGAAATCGCCGTCAAGCAGTTCCAGCAGCAAATCCTGCCCCCCGGCTCGCCCATGACCACGGTGTGGGGTTACGGCTCGGCCAACCATCCCGGCACCTTCAACTACCCGGCCTTCACCATCGAGGCCAGGCACCGCGCCCCGGTACGGGTCAAGTGGATCAACGGCCTGAAGAACGCCAAGGACAAGTACCTGCCCCACATCCTGCCGGTGGACCCGACCCTGCACTGGGCCAACCCCGGCGGTGGGCAGAAGGGCCGGGATTCCCGTCCCGCTTTCGCCAACGGCGTTCCGACCCGCTACACCGGCCCGGTCCCCATCGTGCCCCACCTTCACGGCGGCCATTCCTCCGAAGACAGCGACGGCTACCCCACCGCCTGGTTCCTGCCGGACGCCGGCAACGTTCCCAAAGGCTATGTCCGGGCGGGCTCCCAATGGGAGGCCTTCCGGGAGAAATTCAAGCGCCGGGTGGGCGGGCCGGAATGGAGGGAAGGCTATTCCATCTACCAATATGAGAACGACCAGCGGGCCACCACCCTGTGGTACCACGACCACGCCCTGGGGATGACCCGGGCCAATGTCTACGCCGGCCTGGCGGGCTTCTACCACCTGCGTGGCGGACCGGACGACCAAGTGATCGACTCCGCCTCCGGCATGGCCGCCACCCTGCCGGGTCCGGCGCCGGCCCTGGGCGACGCCGTCGGAACCAAATACTACGAGCTTCCCATCGCCATCCAGGACCGGGCTTTCAATACCGACGGCTCCCTGTTCTACCCAGACAGCCGGGCGTTCTTCGACGGTTTCACCGGGCCCTTCATCGGCGACCCGGCGATGCCCAGCGACATTTCGCCCATCTGGAACCCGGAGTTCTTCGGCAACACCATGGTGGTCAACGGCCGCACCTGGCCCTATCTGGAGGTGGAGCCCCGGCGCTATCGCCTCCGCCTCCTCAACGGCTGCGGTTCCCGCTTCCTGATCCTGAAACTGAGCGACGGCAGGCCCTTCTGGCAGATCGGTTCAGACGGCGGTTTCCTGCCGCAACCGGTGCAACTCACGCAACTCCTCATCGCACCGGCGGAACGGGCCGACGTGATCGTGGACTTCAGCAGCGTCCCGGTGGGCACCAGCATCATCCTGGAAAACGTTGGCCCCGACGAGCCCTTCGGCGGCGGTGAACCGGGCATCGACTTCCCTGTTTCCGACCCCGGTACCACCGGCCAGGTGATACAGTTCCGGGTCACGGCGCCTACCGGCAGCGACACCAGCACGCCGCCGGACCGGCTGGTACTCCCAGCCATCGCCCCCCTGGCTCCGGTGGGCAACACCCGCCAAGTGTCGTTGAACGAGATGATGTCCATGATGGTGCCCGACCCGGCCGATCCCACCATGATGGCCGGGCCGGCCTCCGCCATGCTGGGCACCCTCGCCACCGATCCGGCGACGGGGATGGCCATGGGGGTGCCGAAGATGTGGGGAGACCCCGTCAGCGAAACCCCCAGGGCCGGCACCACCGAGATATGGGAAATCCACAACTTCACCGAGGACGCCCACCCGATCCACCTCCACCAGGTGATGTTCGAGGTGCTCAACCGGGAGGTGGTGGATCCCGCGGCGGGCACCCCAGGAACGATCATCCCACCCGAACCCTGGGAAACCGGCCGCAAGGACACGGTGATCGCCTACCCCGGCCAGATCACCCGGCTCAAGGCCCATTTCGACCTGAAAGGGCTGTACGTCTGGCACTGCCACATCATCGAGCATGAGGACAACGAGATGATGCGGCCGCTGCGGGTGGTATAGCCTGATAACCGGCCCCTTTCTCCCGTTCGGGGTGAGGTATCGAACCATGAATGGGAGAAGGACTCCTTCCATTGGCCCTTCGATACCTCAGGGCGAAGGGCAGGAAAAAGGGCCGTCTCCGACGGCCCTTTCTTCATTTCACTCGGCGGCTACCAGCCGCCCCCGCCTCCACCACCTCCCCCGCCGCCGGAAGAACCGCCGCCCCCGCTGCCGGAACTGGACCCCGGCGCCGTGGACGAGGAGGAAATCGCGCCCCCCAGGGCGCCGCCGATGGCGGTGGCGAAGCCGGCGCCCCCCAAACGGTTCCAGCTGCTTCCCCGATACCACCCCGGCGAGTAGCTCTCCCCGCCCACCCCCTGCCGCGCCAGCACGTCGGCGAACTGCTCGGCCCATTGCTGCTCCACCCCCATGGCCAAGGCGTAGGGCAGGTATTTCTCGAACAGTTCCGGGGTGCGGTCAGGGGGATTGAGCAGGTTGAGGCGGTCCTTTTCCGCCACCGACAAGTATAGGCGGAAGCCCTCGATGGCGTCGTACAGCTTGCGCCCCGCCAGGGTCGGCGCCTTGAGCAGCTCGTAGAAGGCGTAGTTGACGGCCGCCAGCGCCCCCAGCAGCGCGACGGCGGGCCAGGAGCCGATTTTGGAGAACATCCACAGGCCAAAAATCTCCCCGCCCACGAAGGGCAGGGCGAACAGGCTCATGAACAGGGCACCGGCGGTGCCGAAGAAGCCCTGCGCCCCTTTCCACGCCGACACCACCTGCTTCAGCATCACCAGGGTGCCGAAGGTCCACCCGGTCAGCCACACCGTCATGAACAGGAACACCGGCCAAGCCTCGGCGGTGGCGATGCCTCCTCCCACCAGCACCGCCACCGACAGCAGCAGGCCGGGAATCAGGTACAGGCTGTTGGTGGCGAAATGGCTCTTGTAGTAGTCGGCCTGTAGGGACTGGCGCTGAGCCTTGATGGCGGCGGCGATGCGGCTGTGGTGCTTCTGCTTCAGTGGAAGGTGCTCTGCCTCTCCCAACAGTTCCTGCATCACGGCGCTTTCGTCCTTGGAAAGCGGCTGGCGGCCGGCGCCGTAGAGGCGGGTCACCGTATAGTCGCCGTCCGCGTCCTCCTCGATGCGCAGCCAGCCCTTCACCGCCATGTCGATCAGGGCACAGGCCAGGGCTTCGTTGTCGTGGCCCATGCGCGCCAGGTAGCGCACCGCGGCGGGAGACATCCCCGGCGGCTCGTAGAGGGGAATGATCACCCCCTTCTTCGGGTCGCGGCCGTAGAGGTGCCACACCCACAGGTAATAGCCCAGCAGCAAGGCGAGGCCGGCGCCGGCGGCGAACAGCAGGGCGTTGTCCGCGAGAAACTGGCTGCGCCGCTCGGCCTCGGTGGGCTCGCGGACGAAGCCCTTGGGCCAGGTGACCACCACCGTCAGCCCTTCGCCGGGGGAAAGACTCACGGTGGAGGCGATGCGGGCGACCCCCTCCCCGTCCACCTCCGCCCGGTAGCTTTGCCCCTTGGCGCCGGAGAAGCCGGTGTAGCCCCCCACATGAACGGCGTCCCGGGGCACGCCGGAGGGCAGTTCCACCGCGGCGGAGGCGCGCTGGATGGGAAAATCCCAGTCGTTGCCGGTGACGTTCCAGTACAGCTCGTCGTGGTCGGGAAAGAAGCCCAGCTGGCGGGTGGTGCCGTAAGCCAGGGTGTAGGTGTATTCGCCCTCCGGCAGCTCGACGTTGGCGTCGCCGATGTAGACCCGCACGCCGTTGACCTGGCTCTCCTCGTGGTAGGGCTCGGGACGGCCGTCCCGCAGCACCTCCAGCACGGTGAAGCCCACCACCGTGCGCCGCCCGAGCTTGTCCCGGTAGGTGGTGGGAAAGTCCCGATAGATGCCGCGCTTGATCTTCTCCCCCTCGGCCCGCACCCGGATGGTTTCCCGGACGGTGAGAGAAGCGTCGGCATTGACGCTGACGGCGCTGTGGAAGTCGAGGATCGTCTCGTCGGCACGGCTTGTCAGGGCGCACAGGGCGAGGAATAACGCGAGCAGGATTCTCATAGCGTGATCTCCGGCGATTCCCGCTGGGTGGCGAGTTCGATCTCGAAGTAGTCCATGGTGCGGTAGCCGAACAGCTTCGCCACCAGGTTGCTGGGAAAGGACTGCACCAGGATGTTCAGCTCCCGCACGGTGCCGTTGTAGTAGCGCCGGGCGTACTGGATCTGCTCCTCGGCATCGGAAAGCTGGGCCTGGAGGTCCAGGTAGAGCTGGCTGGCCTTGAGTTCGGGATAGTTCTCCACCACCGCCAGCAACTGGCGCAGGGAGCGGCTCAGGCCGTTCTCCGCCGCCGCCAGGTCGCCCCCTTCGCCGGCCCCCCGCAGGCGGGTGACGGCCTCCATCAGGCCGCTTTCGTAGTGGCCGTAGGCCTTCACCGCCTCCACCAGCTTGGGAATCAGGTCGTGGCGGCGCTTGAGCTGCACGTCGATGCCGCTCCAGGCCTCCAGCACGTGGTTCCGGCGCGCCACCAGCCGGTTGTAGATCACCACCAAGCCCGCCAGAACGGCGAGGGCGACGGCGGCAACGATTGCCTCCCCGGTCATATTCTCCCCTTTTTTTGTTGTTACCGGCCTCTCGCCGGACACCTTATTCTGCCTCCGAAACGCCGGCCCTAACAGCCCCCCAGGCGGCGTCCCGACAATCGGCTCACCTGCTCGATGCGCAGCCCCTCCACCTGGGCGCTGGAAGTGAGGGTCCCGTCCATGGCGGCAGCCGAGTAACCGATGTCCCCCGACGCCCGGATGCCGAAGGCACCCCCGCACTCCATGGCGAAGTGGAAACGGCCGCCGGCGTAGCGCCTATCGGTGTAGACGCAGTCCGTCGCCCCCGGATTGGCGACACCGCCCAGCACCCGGGAAGGGTCCCGTGCGTCCTGGTCGGTGAGGCACTGCCGCAGCGTCACCGGCGGGGGCGCATACTCGGGGGAAGCGGGAACGCGGGTTTCCAGGGAAAGCTCCCACAGGCCGGGCTGGATGTCGTCGGCCAGGGAAGGAGAGGCGGCGGCGGCCAGCAGGAGGACGGCAAGGATTCGGAAGTGCATGGCGATCCCCTTGGGGTGACGACCATTCATTCTAGAGGGTGGGGGAAATTTCGATGGGGGTGCAGGACGGCAAAAGAAAACTCCTTCCCCCTTGACGGGGGAAGGCTGGGATGGGGGTGATAAGCGGCAACGGTCCCACCTCCACCATTCCACCCCCACCCTAACCCTCCCCCATCGAGGGGGAGGGAATTATTTACTTCGCCACGCTCACCTGGAACTGCCCCATCAGCGCATGAAGCTTGCCCGCCGTGACCCGCACGTGCTCGGCGGTGCTGCCCAGCGTCCCCACCGAGCGGCGCAGTTCGTCGGTGGCGCCGGCCAGGGAGCGGGCGTCCTTGCTCTGCTCGTCGCTGCTCTGGGATACCGAGCGGATGACCTCGAACAGGTTCTCCACGATGCCCTGGATGCCGCTTTTGTCGGAGGCGGCCTCCTCGGCCAGGCGCAGGCCCTCCTCCACCCCGTGGACGCCGCCTTCCATGATGTTCACCGCGCCCCGGGCGCCGCTCTGGACGGTTTCGATCATCTCGCGGATGTTGTGGGTGGCGCCGGTGGTGCGCTCGGCCAGCTTGCGCACCTCGTCCGCCACCACCGAGAAGCCCCGCCCCTGCTCCCCGGCACGGGCCGCCTCGATGGCCGCGTTCAGGGCCAGGAGGTTGGTCTGGCCGGCGATTTCGTTGATGACGTCCACGATGTGGGTGATCTCCTCGGTGCTGCTGCTCAGGGAACGGATGGTCTGGGCCGAGGTGTCGATGGTTTCCCGGATGCCCTGGGTTTTGCCCCGCACCAGCTGGAACTGGGAGCGGGTGTTGTCGGCCTCGTCGTCCATGGCACGGCGCATGTCCAGGGCCATTTCCGAGGCCCGCTGGATGCGCTGGATTTCCTCCTCCAGGGACGCCAGCATACGCTCCACCGCCATCATCACCTCGCTGGAAGTGGCGATGGTGGCCTGATTGTCGGCCAGCATGCGGTCGTTGGTTTCCCGCATCTGGTGGGCGGCGGTGATGACTTGGCCCACGGTGCCGTCCAGGTTGTCGATGAAGCTGTTGATCCAGCGCCCCAGGTCGCCGGTCTCGTCCGCCCGCAGGCGCTCGGCGTCCAGCCGCTGGCGCAGGTTGCCGCCTCCTTCGGCGATGGTGCGGATCATCTCCGTCATCTGGTCCAGCTGCCGGGTCACCCGGCGCGGACCGCTGTGGTAGAACACCGCCATGCCCGCCGCCACCAGGGCGCCGGTAATGAGCTGGGTGGCCCAGAAGGGCAGGCCCAGCAGGCCCAGGCCCAGGTGGATGGCCCACAGCACGGCGACGATGCCGGCGAACAGCTTCATCAGGCGGAAGCCGATGGGGCGGCGGCGGTACACCTCCTCCAGGTCCCCTTCGCACATCATGCCCCAGGTGTCCGGGGAGCCCGGCAGTTGCAGGGTGAGGCCCTTGCCCACCACCGGCACGTGGCGGTAGTCGGAGTAGCCGGGGTAGGTGACGAACAGGTTGTCCCCCCGGGCGATGGTCTCCCGCACGCCGGGGTGAAGCTGGCCGGTGGCCGGGTCGGTGAAGCGCAGCTCCAGCTCGGTGTGCTTGGCCACCCGCACCGTGCCCCAGTCGGTGCGCACGCCGTCCTTCAAATTATCGCCGAGGGAAAAGGTGCGGTCCTCGAAGCGGGAGCGGGACAGGGCCGTCCCCGGCTGGATGGCCGGGTCGAAACCGGAGCGCACCATGAACAGGTAGTTGTCGCCGGAATCCCGGTAGATGTGCCCTGCCTCCCGCTGGATCAGGTCCCCCAGCACGTCGTTGGGCACCCGGCCGCAGATGCAGCCCGCCACCTTGCCCTCCACCGTCACCGGCTGGTAGAACATCAGGGTCACTTCGTCGTGGAAGCGGGAGGAGGAGGGCCCGATCCTCAGGGTCATGGGGTCGGCGTAAGGCCCGTGGAGGAAGGGCGCCCTCAGCCCCGCCTTCACCGCCTCGGGATGCAGGTCACGCTTGCCCACCCGGGGCCCGTAAGTGGACGCCAGCACCGTGCCCCCGGCGTCGATCAGGAACAGCTCGCTCACGTCCGGCAGATGGCCTTTGGTGGCCGCCAGTTCCGCCGGGTCCAGCTGGGGAAACTTCTCCCCCGCCCGCTTCGCCAGGGCGAACAGCTGCTCCCACTGATCCTGGGTCCAGTGCAGCAGAATATGCTTGCGGGTCTGGGCGATGCCCTCGAAAGTCTTCTCCACCGCCTCGTAATGGCCGCGGTTGAGGAAGCAGGACCAGCCCATGACCAGCTTGCCGGTATTGCCGAACCAGGGCAGCCAGCCCCGCTCCTTGCCGCTCAGATTCATGCTACGGCTTTTCAAACTCATGGTATCTCCCGGATATACGTATAAACCACCTAGACGGGGAGCTAAAAGCAACAGCCGTTCCATGGACGTAAGCCACTGTATTTCATACGATGCGGCGTAAATTACAAGACCGTCGCGCCTTACGGTGGTGCACGCATGAAACGGTGCACCCGATTCGTGCACCATTTCGCGGCACGGTAGAAAGCGCACCGATGCTGGATGAATAAAGCCGTCCCGTGGCGGCATTCCGGGCGCAATGGCATAACAAAATTAGCCAGGGAGGGGAATGCACAGCGGCGAGGTGAAAGTGCTGGATTGGTGCATCGGAATTGAGGGGAAGCTTGAGATCCGAAAACACATTGCGGTTGACACTCTGTTTTGCAGAGGCATACACTCTGCAAAACAGAGGAGCGCACCATGTCCCATCCCCAGGAACAGCTTCACGCCATCCACACCATGCTCGCCGCGGGACACCGCAGCGTCCGCCTGGAACGCCACAGCCTGTTGCTGATTGGTGGGGTGGGAGGTTTTCTGAGCGTGGTCACCGAGTGGATCATCACCGCGGACCGCTTCCCTGACTGGCGGCAGCGCGCTCTGGTGCTGCTACTGTGGCTGGGCGCGTGGTTCGGGGCAGTAGCCGTTCTCGACCACCATCTCACTCACCGCACCCGGCAACGGCGCGCCGAAACCCTGCCCTTCGCCCAGGCCCAGATCACCCGCGCCTGGTGGATGCTGCTTTCAATGGGCTGTCTCGGCTCCTTCGCCATGTTCTTCTATGGTGGCGGGGCAATGATCTACGGCCTATGGACGGTTTTGCTCGGCCTGGGTATCTATCTCTTCGGCCTGTTTTCGCGGCCACTGACCGAGTGGATCGGCTTGGCCACGATTCTTCTCGGCGTCGCCGGGCTGGCCGCTGGTTTGCCCTACGGCGCAACACGCTGGTTGAACGCCTCCTGCTTTGCCATCGGCATGCCCCTGGCCGGCTGGCTGGCCGCGCGGGTCGATGACAGCGGGCTGCCCAGGCGCCTTGCCGCCCTGGCGGCATGGCTTGGGCTCGTCGTTTGCCCGCCCCTACTGATTTCCCAGATATCCCCCACCATTCCGCCGACAGACCGGGCGAAACCCATCGATTCGCCGGAAATCGCCGTCGGCGAGCAGGTGGTTCGCCTGGCCCCCGGCACCCGCGTGCCCCTGCGCGTGGACCTGGAAAGCCCCATCTTGAGCGCCTCACCCCAGGCAGGGCTGGACCTTACCCTCACCCTGCCAGTCGAAGTCGTTCTGCAGGACGGTCAGCCCGACGGCCGCTACCGCATTGCCGGCAGCGTTTGGCACAGCACTCGCGACGGCGCCCTGCGCCTGAGGATCGACCGCTTCAGTCCCCAACTGGAAGGTGGCTCGCCGGTAGTGCGCGCCCACGCACAGCTTGGCGGTCCCGAATTTGAAGGAGAAAAACCTTGACCACTTCGCTTCCAACACTGAATCCCTTGCTCCATCAGCCCGCCCGTACCCAACTGGTGGCCTTTCTCTCCGGGCGTGGCGAGGCCACATTTTCCGAGTTGAAGCGGATGCTGTGCGTCACCGATGGCAACCTGGGCGCCCACCTTGGCAAGCTGATGGAAGCCGGCTTGGTCGAATCCCGGGAAGAGGCCGGCACCGGACGCCCGCAGACGGTGTTCAGCCTGACCCCGGTCGGCCGCGCGGCCCTCGCCGAGTATGTGGCACACCTGTCTGCCTTGATGGCCATGAGCGCCGTCCAGGTTCCGACGCCTCCCTTTTCCCCCAAACCCACCACCTGAGGAGAACCACCATGTATCTGCGTCCCCTGGCAGTCGGTCTCGCCATGGCCTCCCTTGCCGGCTGCGCCAACATGTTCCCGCCATCCGCGGAAAAGCTTGCCGCCCTGCCCGTGGTCACCTTCCCCGACAAGCCCCCGGCCGGGGATTTCATTTTCCTCCTGCCGGGAGGCAAACCCATCCCGTCTCGAGTCGCCATCACCGGGACGGCGCTGGCCACCGGCGCAGAGCAGACCTTGACGGTGACTCTGCCCCGTGACCTTTACGTGCACCGCCGCTGGGTCAGCGAGGACGGCAAGACCTGGAAACCGCTGGGGGAGGTGCTAGCCGTCGAACTTGCCCTGTCGCTGCCCTCGGACGAGCACCCGGCACCGGGAGAAATGGTCTTGCGCATCGACCGCAAGGATGGGCGGTGAGCCTGGTCGGCTACCGGGTGCGCATCCTAGCGGCGGCGGCGCTCGCCACGCAGTTGGGTGCCTGTAGCCTCCTTGAGGGCCTCCGGCTCTGGACCCCGGAGACGATGGGAATGGAGCCTGCCGGTCCGGGCCTCTATGTGGAGGCCGGCATTCCCCGGGAGGAGCGGCCCAAGCTGCTGGACGACATTCGCTGGGCCCGGAATGCCATACAACAGGCCTACGGGGAAGTGCGTTCCAGCCCCGTGATTTATGCCTGCGGGACGGAGGATTGCTATAGCGCCTTCGGTGGGCGAAGCTCCGTTGCGAAGACCTATGGAAATCGGATCCTCCTGTCCCCGCGGGGACTCAACCGGCATTTTATCGCCCACGAATGGTCCCATGCAGAGCTCCATGAGCGCTTGAGCATGAGCGGCTATTTCCGTGTCCCCGCCTGGTTCGACGAAGGCCTCGCAGTAGCCATCTCCGAAGCGCCGGAACACTCGGAGTCACACTGGCAGTCCCTCGTGCGCGGCGATGTCCCGCGCCCCTCCCGGGAAGAACTGATGGCCTTGGAAACCCGCGCCCAATGGATCGACGGCGTGCGCCGCTACGGCGCACGCCTGAATGGGGAGCGCAAAGCACGGGGCGAACACCGAGTCGCCCCGCTCTACGCAGCCGCTGGCCACGAAGTGCGTCCCTGGATCGCAAAGGCCGGCACGCGGGGGCTACTGCGGCTGATTGACCTGGTCAATGGCGGAGGGGCGTTCAACACGGCCTACCGCGCCGCTGCCACTGGAACGGCAACGGGAATTTAGGCTAATGCCCCGTGAATCCCACACCCCCCTGCTCCACGGTGAAACGCGACAGCGCCCGGCTGTCCCTCTTCGTGGCGGGTGCCCTGATCTTGCATCTGATTCTGCTGAGCCTGGTGAAGATACCGCCAAAAACCGGCTCGTTTCCCACCCAGCAATTCGTATTCCGGTGGGTACGCCAGCCGCTGGACAGCGCGGCATTGGCGGGAACGGCCCCGGGCGAAAGCCTGCTTCATGATGGAGCAAGCGGAAAAAGGCAAGGTGCCGCGACCATGCCACCGTCTGATTGGAAAGGGCCCCCCCAGGAAAAATCCGGCCACGAGGAGACGCTTCATGCGCCACATCCAAGTCGGACTGACCTGATCGAATCTGCCAGGAAAATCATCCGGCAAATGACCTACGAGCAGGGTAAGCAGGGGCAGGGAGCCAGCACACCGATCGACCGCCCCATACTTCCCGCGCTGGACCGTGCGCTGAGGGAGAGAGTTGCCGGGGAAAAACGCCTGGTTGACGGACTGATTCAGATTACCGCCGAATCCGGCCGGGTCTACTGCCTGCAGGCGCCGCCGGACTTCGCGCGGGGAGGGCCGGTCGAGGCAATGGCCGTGGCGACCAACTGCCCTTGAGAATTAAAGGGGCTAGGCTCATTTCACCCCTCTGCAAATGTATCAAGAGTTGCCTCCGGCCCCATTTTTCCCGATGATCCAAATTGTTGCGACCTGTTTAGAGTGCTATTATTTGGTCTCCACACAGGAAGGAGGCCAACATGGCACATGTGATCTTGGCGGAAACCACAGCCAGCGTTTCCGAACTGAAAAAGAACCCCATGGGTACGGTTGCCGCGGGCGAAGGGTTTCCTGTCGCAATCCTCAACCGCAACGAACCGGCTTTTTATTGCGTTCCGGCAGCCGCTTATGAGGCGTTGATGGACAAACTGGAGGATTTGGAGCTTAACGCGATTGCCGATGCCCGCTTGAAGGACGGAAAGGCCACCGTGAAAGTGTCGCTCGATGAGCTATGAACTGCACTTTCATCCGGATGCGCTGGAGGAATGGGGCAGGCTGGACAAACCGGTACGCGACCAATTCAAGAAGAAGCTGGAAGAGCGCTTGCTGAATCCCCGCGTCCCCGCCGCAAAATTGTCCGGCCAGAAAGACCGGTTCAAAATCAAGCTCCGCAACGTCGGTTACCGCCTGGTTTATGAGGTCCGGGACAAGGAGCTGATCGTTGTGGTCGTCGCGGTGGGGAAACGCGAGCGCAATGCGGTTTATAAGGCGGCGGTGAAGCGGTGATTAAATCACTGGGCACCCTCCATATCTACTGAATAGTCGAGCCCTGGCCCTTAAATCTTTGATTGATGGGTTGGGACTCAGAGGGTAATTCGGCATGGTGCGTTTTGCATTTCGCCCTCAGTAGAACACCAAGACACCTTCCCCATCAGCGGAAACTTCGTGTCGAAGTTTACCGCAACGAGCATTGACACCTTCTCGCCCACTCGAAGCGTATCGATCGGAAAGATGCTGCTCAGTTCACTTTCAATTACTGGGTTGTGTTGCCCTTCGGGGACAAAGAGCTCAAAGCGCACATCATGTGCCGTGGCAGGACCGAGATTCTCGAAAACGAACGAATGTCTCTGAACTTCCTGAACGTGACTCACCCGAACGTCAGCCTTCTGCTTTTCGCTTTGCTCCTCCAATAGGAGGCGTCGTTGCAGAGCGGCCAGATCGGCTTGCACTTTCTGGAGCGCAACTTGTTGCTCGGCTGACCGGTGAGTGCGGTACAACGAGACAAACGAAACGGCGACTGCGAGCAGCGCGATCAGAACGGACAGGAGTTCAAATTCAGACATCGAAGGCGTAAAAGGAGCCAGGTTCATTTCTTCAAGAACACATTCCGGGAAGTGCGCTCCCAGTTCTCCTGGGCCGCCTTTTTCCTGGCCTGGGCGTCGGCCAACTGCTTCCGGGCCTGCTCCAGCTTTTTCGCCGCCTCCTCGGCCCGCTGCCGGGCCTGCTGGTCCTGGCGCTCGGCTTCGGCCAGGTCCTGCTCCGCGCTGCGGACCTGCTGTTCGGCGGCGCTCTGTTGCTTCCAGGCGAAGTCGGCTTTTTGCTGGGCGTTTTCCACCGGGCTGGTGTTGAGCTGGCGCTCTTCCACCGGCGCGGCGGCCCAGGCGGGGGTGGCACAAAGCAGCAAGAGGGGAAACAACAGTTTGGATTTCATGCATTTTTCCGAAGAAGGTTTTCCGCGATGATAGCCCCATCGGACCGGCGGTGAAACTCCCTGGGGCGGCCGACAATGCCTCGACCCCGAAGGGCTCGGGCCGCCCCGGGCGGAAAACGGTTTTCCGCAGCCGGAACACGTGCTTATGCGGGAAACCCTTATCGCGCCCCCCGGCGGGTTGCGATAGACTTTGGGCTCCCTTACGGGAAAGCTTGTCTCTCCGCCATAACAACAACACGGAGGTATCCATGCCCCGCCTGATGGACCTTGCCTGCTCACGCCTTGCCTGCCTGATCGTTCCCCTCGTCCTGTCCGTCGGCGCCGCCCATGCCGTGACCGTGATGCCGCCTCCGCCCCGGCTGGTCATTTCCGGGCAGGTGGAATCCCCGGTGAGACTGGAGGCCGTCGCCATCGACGGCGAGATTCACGGCAGCCTGGCCGTTACCCGCATCGAGTTGAGCTTCCACAATCCCAACAGCCGCGTGCTGGAAGGCGAGCTGCAGTTCCCCCTGCTCGACGGCCAGCAGGTCGTCGGCATGGCCATGGACGTGAACGGCAAGCTGCGGGAGGCGGTGCCGGTGGAGAAAGCGCGGGGCCGGCAGGTGTTCGAGGATGTCACCCGGGCGCGCATCGACCCCGCCCTGCTGGAAGTCACCCAGGGCAACAACTACAAGCTGCGGGTCTATCCCATCCCCGCCAACGGGACGAAAAAAGTGGTGCTGCGCCTCAGCGAGACCCTGCCGGTGCAGGCCGGCAAACTCCGCTACCGCCTGCCCCTGGCCTATGCCGGCAAGCTGGCCAGCCTGCGCCTCGGCCTGCGCGTGTTCGGTGCGGAGGATAAGCCCGCTGCGGCGGCGCAGGGACTGGGCAAGGTGCCCTTCCTGCTTCGCGGCGACGTTTACGAGGCCACCGTGGAGCGGCACCAGTTCGCTTCCGGCGGCGTGCTCGACGTGACGCTGCCCGCCCCGAGCCGGCCCGTGGCCTCCGCCCAGCGTTTCGACGGCAAGACCTATTTCCAGGCCGAGATTCCGGTGCCTGCCGCCAAGGCGGCGAAACGCCCCATTCCCAATCGGGTGGCGCTGCTCTGGGATGCCTCGGGCTCCGGGGCCAACCGCGACCACGCCAGGGAATTCGCCCTCCTCGACCGCTATTTCAAGGCCATGGGCAGCGGCACGGTAGCCCTGGTGCTCTACCGCGACAAGAGCGAAGCGCCCCAGACCTTTTCCATCGCCCGTGGCGACTGGACCCCCTTGCGCAAAGCCCTGGAAGCGGTCGCCTACGACGGCGCCACCCATCCCGGCAGCCTGCGGCCCGTGCCCGATGCCAAGGAGTACCTGCTCTTTTCCGACGGCCTCGGCAACTTCGGCGCCCAGCCCTTTCCGGACCTGAAAGCGCCGGTATTCGCGGCCTCGGCGGCGAGCCAGGCGGATTTCGACGCCTTGCGCCACCTGGCCGAGAAAAGCGGCGGACGGGCCGTGGACCTGGTGCGCCAGGAACCGGCGGAAGCCGCCGCGGCCCTCCTGCGCGACGGGCCGCGCATCCTGGACATCCAGGGGGAGGGCGTAGCCGACTTGGTGGCCGCCTCCCCCTTCCCGAGCGAAGGGCGCTTTCGGGTGGCCGGGAGGGTGGAAAACCCCTCCGCGCCCTTGACCGTCACCCTGGGTATGCCCGGCGGCAAGCGGCGCACCCTCCGGCTTGCGCTGCCTGAGACGGCCCCCGGGGAAGGCCTGGCCGCCCTCACCTGGGCGCAGCTGCGCCTGGCGCAACTGGAGGCCGAACACACGTTTCACCGCGCCGAAATCCGCCGCCTGGGGCTGGCCTTCCGCCTGCCCACGCGGGAGACTTCCCTGATCGTGCTGGACCGGGTGGAAGACTACGCCCGCTACGAAATCGAGCCGCCGGCGGAACTGCTGGCCGACTACCAGCGGCTGCGCCAGTCGGCGGTCGCGAAACGGGATACCGACCGCAACGCGCAGATCGAGCGGGTGGTCGCCCTGTTCAAGGCCAGGCAGGCGTGGTGGGACAAGGATTTCCCCAAGGACACGCCCCCGCCGCCCAAGAATGAGGAGAAGGTGGCGATGACGGCGGGACGCCCCCCGTCACGGATGGCGGCGCCCTCCAGCGTGCAACGGGACGCCGTGCGGGAGCTCGCCCCCACGACTCCCGCCTTGGCAAAGTCGTCCGCGTCGCCAGGGGGAAGCAACGGCATCGCCATCTCCCTCAAAAAGTGGACGCCCGACGCGCCCTATATCGCCCGGCTGAAAGAAGCCCGCGCGGAGGACCTGTACCGCGTCTACCTGGACGAGCGCCCGAGCTATACCGACAGCACCGCCTTCTTTCTCGACGCCGCCGACACCTTCTTCGAGCGCGGCCTGAACGACCTGGGCATCCGCGTGCTCACCAATCTGGCGGAAATGGACCTGGAAAACCGCCAGATTCTGCGCATCCTGGGCTACCGCCTGATGCAGGCCGGACGGGCCGACCTCGCCATCCCGGTGTTCGAGAAGGTGCGCGCCCTGTCCCCGGACGAGCCCCAGTCCCACCGGGACCTGGGGCTGGCCTACGCCGCCGACAAGCAGGCCCAGAAAGCGGTGGAGGCCCTGTACGAGGTGGTGGCCCATCCATGGAACAACCGCTTCCCGGAAGTGGAACTCATCGCCCTGGCGGAGATGAACGCCGTCATTGCCACCGCCGGCCGGCCCGTGGACACCGGCCCCATCGATCCGCGCCTGCTGCGCAACCTGCCCCTGGATTTGCGCGTGATCCTGACCTGGGACGCCGACAACACCGACATCGATCTGTGGGTCACCGACCCCAACGGCGAAAAGGCCTACTTCGGCCACCGGCTGACCTACCAGGGCGGGAGCATGTCCCGGGACTACACCGGCGGCTACGGCCCGGAAGAGTTTTCCCTCAAAAAAGCCAAGCCGGGCAAGTACAAGGTCGAAGCCAATTTCTACGGCCAACGCCAACAGGTGGTGGCCGGCGCCACCACCCTCCAGCTCAAGCTGCAATCCCATTTCGGCACCCGGGAGCAGCAGGACCAGGACGTCGCCCTGCGCCTCAAGGGAGCGCGCGAGGTGGTGATGGTGGGTGAGTTTGACGTGCAGTAGCACGGCATAGGCTGAAACGCCGAACGGCCGCTTCTGCGGCCGTTCTCATTTCCGCTCCACCGGACGAGCCAGATTCGCCAGGCAAGAAAAAGCCCCGTCCCGAAGGACGGGGCCTCCATGTCCCCCCACCCGCTACAACTGGTAAATGCCGGTGTAGCGGGCGATGCTGGCGGCGGTGCCGCTGGAGAACATGTAGGTAAAGAGGGAATAGTCCGACGTGGCCGACATGCCGAAGGCGGTGAGGTTGGTGTAGTCCTGCAATACCGCCCGTTGGGTTTGCAGCCCCTGGATCGAGCGCTCGATGTTCTGAGTGGCGAAGTTCAGTTGGCTGGTGGTGCCGGTGCCGCGGGTGACGATGTCGGATACCTTCTGGGCGGTGTTGGCCAGCAGGGTGGTGGCCCCTTCGGGGTTGGCGTTGAAGGCGCTCTGCAGCTTGGCGGTGTCCAGGGCCAGGGTGTTGTCCGCCTTGCGGGTGATGCCCAGGTCGGCCAGGGTCACCCGGCTGGTGCCGAAGCCGGTGGTGGCGGTGGTGATGGCCTCCCGCACTTGGCTGGTCAGGCGGGCCGAGACGGAGTCGTTGGCCAACGGCGGGTTGGTGTTCTCCACCGAGCGCCGGGACAGGGTGTTCACCGTCGTTTGCAGGGTGTTGAAGGCCTCGACGAATTTCTGCGCCGAGGCTTCGAAAGCCGCCACATCCCGGTTGACGTCCACCGTGACCGCCGTGGCGCCGGTGGTGGCGAGGCTGAGGGTCACGCCGTTGATGGCGCCGGAAACGGTATTGGACTGGCTCACCACGTCCGTGCCGTCCACCGTGAGCAGCGCGTTCTGGGCGGCGGTGGTTTGCGTCAGGTTCTTGCCGCTGCCCACTTCGGCGGTGGGGTCGAAGGCCACTTGACCGAGGCCGGTGGTGCCGGTCTGCGGGGTGCCGAAAACGTCGAAGGCGCTGACTTTCACCGTGTTTTCGGTGCCGCTGTTGGTGGCGGTGAGCTGGAGCTGGAAGCCGCCGCCGTCGGCCGCCACCACGCTGGCCTTCACGCCGGCGTTGGCGTTGTTGATGGCGTTGGCGATGCCCCCCAGGGTGCCGTTGCCGGTGCCGATGGTGACCGTGACTTCCTGGCTCTCGCCGGCGGTGAAGGTGTTGAGGTTGGAGTTGTAGGTCCCCACCTGGATTTTCAGGCTGCCGCCGCCGACGATGGTGGAATCGGCATCGGCGACGGTGCCGCTTTTCAGGGTCTGGGCCGTGGCGAGCTGGGTCACGTTGACGCTGTAGGAACCCGCCGCCTTCACGTCCTTGGAAGCCGCGGCGGTCAGCACCGATTCGGTGCTGGAAGTGGCTTTATAGGGGGACACCTCCTGGCCGGTGTTGAGGGCGTCCAGGGCGGTCTGGAAGGTCTCGAAGGACGACTTCAACTGCCCGTAGCTGGAGAGCTTGACCTGGTAACTCTCCTCCTGGCGGCTGATGGTGTAGAGGGACGTAGCCGATGCCCCGACCCCCAACTGGCTCCCCAGACTGTAGACGGAAGACAGCGGATTGGTCTGGCTCAGGCCGGTTAGGCTGTACAGGCTGCTGTACTGGCTAATGGCGGATACGGACAACATTTTGTGTCCCTCCTTTCGAAAACTTCCAATTTAATTTTATGACATTATTTAATTAAATCAAGGAAGTTATTCAACAAACCGGCCAGTTGTTCAGTCCTGGAAGCGGCGCAGGACGGTCATCGCCGAGGGCTGGAAGCCGAGGCCCCGGTAGAAGCCGAGGGCGCCGGCGTTATCCCGGTCGGCCAGGACCGTGATGCGCAGGCAGCCGTTTTCCGCGCCCCAGCCGAAGGCGTGCTCCAGCAGCAGCCTTCCCAGCCCCTTGCCGCGCCAAGCCTGGGACACGATCACGTCCTCCAGGGTGGCCGCCCTCCCCCCTTCGGCGGTGCTGACGGTGAACAGCAGGCTGGCCATGGCCACCGCCCGGCCGGCGGCCCGGGCGACGAAAATCCGGCCGGACTCGGGCCGCTCCAGAATCAGGCGCAAGCCCCGCTCCTGCTTGGCCGGGTCGGGCTGGAAGTCGCTTTCGAGGCGGAACAGTTCGCCCAGCAGGTCCACCAGGACGGGCAGGTCGCCGGGTTCGGCGAAATCGAAGCGGATGGAATCCATTTTTCCCTCACCCCCAGCCCCTCTCCCGCACCCACAAGGGGTGTCCTCATGGGGTGCCCGCCGCATCGCGGCGACCCGCATGGGACGGGCGAGGGGAGTTTTTGTAGCGCAGGCGACTCGCCTGCCTCTCAAACCGAAGGCAGGCGAGGTCGCCTGCGCTACGAACAACTTACGCGGCGGCCGGTTCGGCGTCCAGCAAGGCGGCCAGGAAATCGGCCAGGGGCAGGTCCAGGCGGCGGATGTTCTGCTCCTCCAGGAAGCGCACCTCGTTGGCGGTCAGTTCCCCGGGCAGCACCGCCCAGTGGGGGCCGTCGCCGGAGCGCTTCATCACCTGGCGGGCGTAGCTGCGGGTGAGCTGGTGGTTGAAGCGGCAGCCCAGGAAGAGGAAGCCCCGCCCGGTGCGCAGCGCCTGCACCCGGGCCGGGATGGGCGTCTGGATGTCGATTTCGGTCAGCACCTCCACGTAGTCCGAGTCGGACACGATGTAGTTGCCCGCCGGGCGGGCGGCGCCGATGGGCTGGTAGACCAGGGTGGTCCAGCCGGCGGCGTCCTCCTCGCTCGCTTCGCTGCCGTCGGCGGCGAAATACTTCACCCACTGGTCCCGGTGCTCGGCCCGGCTCACTCCCTGGACACGGCCCCAGCCGGCGCGGCCTGCGAGGGCGTCGGCGAAGGTGCCGTCGTACCAGGTTTCCACCACCAGGGGCAGCGGCAATCCGGCCAGATAGCGGTGCAGGGGCGAAGGCTCGGCGCGGCCGGCGAAGGCTTCGTTCATCAGCCCCACCAGGGTTTTGCGGTGCTTGAAGTTCTCGATGTACTGGGCGGCGGCGGTGAGGTTGCGGCGAATCTTGAACGGCACCGACACCTTGGCGCAGAGCTTGTCCGCCAGGGTTTCGGGAGTGGCGGGCAAGCCGCTGTCGCCGCATAGGGCGAGGGTTTCCGGGCCCAGGTAGGGAATCGCCAAGCCCGCGGCCAGGGCGGTGCGGATGTCGTCCAGATCTCGTGCGATGGTCATGTTCGTTTCCTTTCAGATTGTCGTTCCAACTCACCTAGGGTCGGTATCGAACCGACTGTCCCTCATCCCAACCCTTCTCCCGGAGGGAGAAGGGCTTTCACTCCCCTCTCCTTCCGGGAGAGGGGCCGGGGGTGAGGGACCATCGCGTGCAGCAGCTCAAGCAGCTAGCCACACTACGAATGTCAATGCAGCGCGATCACCAGGCCGGTAGCCCCGGCCGGATCGTGGGTCAGGTGGAGGCAAGTATTGCTCCCGTCCACCAGGTAAAGGTCGAAGCGCGGCCCCTTGCGGTAGGGCTCGTCGGTCATGTCCGCCGCCTCGCACTGGGAAAAGTGCAGGCCGGGGTACTGGCGGCGGATTTCCGCCAGGGGCTTTTTGCCCTCGGCCAGCAGGCCCTCGACGACGACGCCGATCTCTTCGATCAGAGCGGATTCCAGGGCCATCAGTCGCCCCCCAGCTTGCGGGCCTCCACCGTGATGGGCAGCCGGGTGTCGGCGGCCATCTCGGGCAGGGCGAACACCCAGCCGTTGGAGAGGGTGATGTTGCCGCCCCACATTTCGGGCTTTTCCATCTCGACGATGTTCTCTTCCAGGTCCTTCTTGGCCACGTAGGCGGTGAGGACGCCGGAGGGGGCTTTGCGGATCATGACTTTCATTTTCTTGCTCCTTAAAAAACGCTAACGCTTAGGCAGGTGTCGGGCACTTGTGCCCGACCTACGATTCTTTCAGCTTGCGGGCCGGAGGTCGGACACGTTGGCCTTGGCGGGCAGGCTGGGGACGGCCGTCAGGGCTTGTCCTTTCAGGGCCAGGATGCGGTGGCAGATTTTTTCCGGGTTCAGCACCAGCAGCAGTTCGCCGGGGGGTCGGGCGGGGTCGGGGCGCACCACGCTGTCGGCGATCACCCCTTCGCCGGCGAACATGGTGGACAGCGGCTCCACCCAGGCCTTGGGCACTTCGGGGATTTCCCCCAGGGCGTTGACCAGGATGCCGAGCTTCTCATCCTCCCGTACCCGCACCATGACCACCTGGTTGCCGGCCAGGGGTGCGGTGTCCTCCCGGTTGGGCAGCAGGCGGCGGATGTCCACCACCGGCACCGGCAGGCCCTGGTACAGCAGGTAGCCCACCAAGTAGCAGGGGGCGCCGGGGACCGGGGTGAGGCCGTTGAGGTCGATGGCTTCCACCACGCTTTCGGAGGGGATGCCGAACCAGTTTTCGCCCACGAAGAAGGTGGCGACCTCCACCGTCTCGCCCATGCCGGCGGTGCGCCCGGCCTGGAGCTGCATGCGGGCGTGGACGGGGTCCGCCACCCGGCCTTCGGCGGCGCTGGCCGGGCACAGGGGAACGAACACCAGGGCCGTCACGTCGTTCTTGTAGCCGTCCAGGGGGCCCTTGTATTCCCGGTAGCCGCTGGAGACGCGGGAGCCGACGGCGTAGTAGTGGCCGCCGTATTCGACCACGTTGGACAGCCCAACGCCGTTGGGCAGGGCGAAGAACTTGTCGTCCAGGTCCAGGCGGCTGCCGGGGGCGATGTCCGGGTGGGTGGAGGCGATCACCCGCCGCTCCCGGTCGGCGAACACGCCGAAGCTGCCGGGGACGGTCTCCCCGCTTTCATTGCGGGGCAGGGCGTCCTGGAGCATGGCCTGGAACTGGGGCGCGGCGTCGAACACGATGCCGATGCCCCCCACCACCCGCTGGCCGTCGTTGAGGTCGTGGAGGGCGGCGCCGTAGATATAGGTGTGTTTATTCCCGTACAAGGCCGAGGGTTCGAAGGCGGATACGGCGTAGCTCTGGGAGTTCTTCAGGCTCAGGGTCTGGCGCACCCACTCGTCGGTGAGGGCCTTGCCGCAGAAGCTCTGGCAGTCCGGGTTGGACACCGCCAGGACGCGCCCCTGGCCGTCGAACAGCACCAGGTTGTCGTAGACGGTGTAGAGGCTGTTGATGTGGGCCAGGGTGGCCTGGATGGTGCGGGTTTCGTCCTCCCCCAGGTTCCCGCCGGCCAGGGCCTCGCGGAAGTGCGAGCGCAGGGCCCACCAGCGGCAATCGTTGGCCCGCTCGTAGAGGTTGCGGTCCATGATGTCGATGGCCAGGGACGCCAAAAACTGGCTGTCCTGGAGGATGGCCGACACTACGGTCTGGTGCAGGTTGCCGATGGAACGCTCGAACACGTCCTTGGTCTTGAGGCCGGTGTTGCTGATCTCCCACAGCAGGATCTTGGAGAAGGCCGGGTTGATGGCCTTTTTGTCGCTGCTCTGGCGCACGTTGCCGTTCCACACCGAGCGGTTCAGCTCCCGCTGGATCTTGTCCGCCTGGAGGGGAATGTTGCGCAGGCCATCGGTGAACAGGGAGGGGCTGCTCATCACGTCTTCCAGCATCCGGGCCGACACCCGCTTGAGCTTGTCGGAAGCGTCCTTGCCGAAGGCGTGCTCCAGGGGCACCATCACGTGGCCGTACCAGCCCAGGCCGGTGTAGCCCTGGTAGCCGTGGGTGGGGCGGGTGGCGGCGAGGTACTCGCGGCCGGCGAAGCGCACCACGCGGAAATCCGCGTCCAGCACCCGCTCCATGGCGGCCCCCAGGGGGATGTGCCATTCGTCGCTGCTGGCGATGACGCGACCCTCCCCGTCCAGCAGGGTGATGACGCTCCAGTCCTCGTCTTCCTTGAGGTTGGCGAAGATGCCCTCGGTTTCGTTGTGGAAGCGGAAGCACAGGCACAGCACCCCCAGGGGGGCGCCGTCCGCCGGGGAAGTGACGCGGTAGGAGTAGATCAGGCTCTTGGCCTCCCCCGGCATCAGGTCAGAGTATTGGAAGGTTTCCACGTACTCCCGCGCCGTGTGGAGGGATTCGCCGATGAGGGGATCGTCGGAGCGCGCCACCGGGTTGGTCTGGTCGAGTTGGATGAGGACGTTGCCGTCGCCGTCCAGCAGGATGATGTTGTGGTAGACGGAGTACTTCTGCACGTACTCCCGGAAGCGCTTCTGGAGGCGGGCGCTCATGGCCTCCAGCTCGGCTTGCAAACGCTCCTTCTCGGCGCCGAAGCCCTGGCGGATTTTGGCCAGGTGGTCCGGCGCCGTGGCGGCATAGTCGCGGATGTCGTCGTCGGTGGCGAGGAAGCCGATGTCGGCGGTGCGCTCGAACAGGTTGCGGATCATGATGTCCACCGCCACCTGGGCCTTGGACTTCATCTCCAGCACGGTCTTCTTCAGGGTTTCGTTGCCCAGGTTGTTGAGCAGGCCGGTGGTGAGCGCGTGGAAGGCCTGGCGGGTGGCACTCATGTCGGTGCCGGTGCCGGAAAGCTGGCCCAGCAGGGTGAGGTTGTCCCACACCCCTTGCAGGCTTTGCAGGGTTTCCCGGTACTCCTCGGCGCTGCCCATGTGGCGGATGACCTTGTTCAGCCCCTCGTCCAGCTCGATTCCTTTGTACAGCCCCATGCGTCCCCTCCGGTTGGTGTCGTTCTTGCCGAACCATCCTCCATGCGGCGCCTTTTGTCGTTTTGTGTTTCCCGACGCCGTTTTTCCGCTGTTGTAGCGCCGAGCCGTAGGTCGGGCACATGTGCCCGACACCCGTCGGCCCGGAAGTTGGGCATCTATGCCCAAGCTACGCGACTGCCAGCTCCTCCTCGAAGCACCCCACCACCAGCCCCCCGGGGAATTCCACCAGGTAGATCGGGGTGTTGCTTTCGGTGTGGTGGCCGATGTTGACCACCTCCCCCATCGTCCCGGCGGGGGCCAGCAGTTCGTCGTCGGGACGCTCGGGGTGGGAGCCGTCGTTGTAGATGTCGGTAATGCAGCTCACCTTCTGGCCCCAGGCGTATTGAGGCTGGCGGGGCTCAAACATGGGCTTCTTCCTCGGCGGATTCCAGCTCCCGGGACTTCATGCCCACCACGTAGCCCCGCTCGTAGAAATCCACGCCGTAGATGTAGAACTGCTGCAAGAAGGTGCCGATGCTGGTGACGTAGCCCACGTCGCCTTTCTTCACCAGGATGTCGCCGATCTCCTTGCCGGGGAAGGTGCCGTCGTTGCGCACGTTCTTCAGGGAACGCACCTTCTGGCCGTACTCGTAATCCGGCGGGCCGTCCAGCTCGACGATGTCGCTGTCGCGGGCGATGTTCATGGTTCACCTCCTTCCAATCGGGCGCGGGCCATTTCCCGCACCAGTTCATCCGTGTCGTCCAACAGCGGGGCCAAGAGGCCCGCCTCCAGGCGGCTGGCCGCTTCGTAGCGCACCCGCCAGTCCGGGTCGTTCACCCGCCGCGCCAGGGCGTCCGGCTCCAGCCGGCGGGCGGCTTCCAGCCGCACGTCGGCGTCCTCGTCCGCCGCCAGCCGGGGCAGCCAGTCGGGGCCGATGCGCCGGGCCACTTCCAGCCGCACCTCCCGGTCCCCATCCCCCGCCAGCAGGTGCAGCATGGGGGGCGGCAGGCGCCGGGCCACGATCAGGCGCACGTAGTAATCCGGGTCGCTGCGCATTTCCGCCAGGTCGGCGCCCTCCAGCCGGTAGGCCACCCGGATGCGCACCTCCCGGTCCGGATCCCGACGCATGCGCAGCAGATACTTGCGCGGCAGCCGGATCACCGCCGAAAAGCGCACCGTCTCGTCCGGGTCGTCCAGCAGCGGCGGCAGGTGAAACACGTCGGCGAACTTGGCCGCGATCGCCCGCACCTCGAAGTAGGGGTGCGTCAGGTAACCGTCCGCCAGTTCCCGGTTCCAGTAAAAGAAGCGGTCGATGCGCTTGGCGTAGCGGTCGTGGACGCAGGCCCGCCGCAGCTGGCAGCGCCCTTCCGCCAGCAAGTCCCGATGGGCGCAGTCCTCGCAGGACACCGGCCGGCCCTGCCAGTCCAGGGCCTCATCGATGTCCTCGCCGGCGTCCATGGAAGCCCGGTCAGCGGCGCCCGATGCTGCCCAGGCTCACCGTCGCCGTGGTGGGGTCGGTGTTGCCCGGGGTGCTGCTGCCGCAGCCGCACACGCCGCGGGCGTTGGGATTGTGGAACTTGAGGCCGGTTTCCATCATGGTGTCGGCGAAGTCGATGGTGTAGCCGTCCAGCAGCAGGGCGCTCTCGGTGGGCAGGAACACCTTGATGCCTTCCACTTCCATCTGCTTGTCGCCGGCCAGGGGCGCCGCTTCCACCGTGAATTCGGAGCTCAGGCCGGAGCAGCCGCCGGGGCTCACCACCAGCCGGAAACCGGCCCCCGTTCCGACGCCGCTGAAACGGACCATGCGCTGCATGAACTGGGAGGCCTTGGGAGTGATGGTCAGGTTCATGGCGGCACTCCTTTAGGCGGCGTAGCGGGGCAGGCGCTCGTCGATCACCACGCAATCGGGGATCGGGCACACTTCCACGCACTGGGCGTCGTCGTAATGGCCGACGCACTCGGTGCACTTTTCGGCCAGGATGATGAAGGTCCCCTTCTTTTCCAGGATGGCGTCGTTGGGACACTCGGTCTCGCAAGCGGCGCAGTTGGTGCATTCCTCGGCAACGATCTTGTACGGCATGGTTTTCTCCTTGGCTAATAACAACAAATTCATTCACCGCTAAGGACGCGAAGGGGCGCAGAGGAAGGCAAAACCTCTATTCGTTTTTTCCTTCGCGTACCTCTGCGTCCTTTGCGGTCAAAGCTCTTGACGCTCAGGCCACAAAAGCCCCCTGGCGCAGCGACCCCTGGCCCCGCTCCACCGCCACGGCATCGCCGCTGCGCAGGCGGGCCAGGTAGCCTTTGAACCAGGCCACCAGGGACTGCTCGATGTACTGGTGGGCGTACTCCTCCACCGCCTCGATGCCCGCCTGCTCCAGGTCCTTCTTCGGGCACAGGCCGATCTTGGCGACAAACACGGCGGCGCAGTCGTTGATGGCGGAGATCACCGTCTCCAGCGTCTCTTCCTCGCCGTAACCGCCTTGGCAGTAGTGGTCCACCCGGCGGTGGCCGACGAACTTGGCGCCGGCGGCCGTCAACTCGAACACCTGGAACTCGCTGGCGTGGCCGAAGTGCTCGTTGATGCGGCCGCTGCCCTTGGTGGCCACCGCCACCAGCACGTTGGCGTGGCCGGCTTCGTCGGCGAGGCCGGACAGTTCCATCTTCATGGCGGCTTCCTGGTCTTCCCGCTCCTTCTCCACGAAGGCCTGGTAGGCCTTGCGGGCTTCGGCGTCGTAGTTCACTTCCATCTCGGCCACCTTGTCGGTGGTGAATTCCTGGCTGCGGTCTTCCCCCAGGAGACCCACGGCGTCGGCCCGGCACTGGCGGCAGTGGCGCATCAGGTTCATGTCGCCTTCGCACTTGTCCTGGAGGGCCTTCAGCTCCTGGGCGGAGGGGCCCCGCTGGCCGGTGAGGCCGTAGTGGGTGCCGTGCTCGGGCTCGGAGATCAGGGGCATGATGTTGTGGAGGAAAGCGCCCCGGGATTTCACCGCTTCGTTCACCGCCACCAGGTGGTCGTCGTTGACGCCGGGGATCATCACCGAGTTGACCTTCACCAGGATGCCCTTGGAAGTCAGCATCTCCAGGCCTTCCATCTGGCGCTCGGCGAGGATCTTGGCGGCATCGCGGCCGGTCCAGCGCTTGTGCTTGTAGAAGATCCAGGGGTAGATGCGCTCGCCCACTTCCGGGTCGACCATGTTGATGGTGATGGTGACGTGGTCCACGTTGAAGTCCTGGATGGTCTGCACGTAGTCCGGCAGGGCCAGGCCGTTGGTGGACAGGCACAGCTTGATGTCCGGGGCGCTGTTCTGGATCAGCTGAAAGGTCTTGAAGGTCTTTTCCGGGTTGGCCAGGGCGTCGCCGGGGCCGGCGATGCCCACCACGGTGAGCTGGGGGATTTCCGCCGCCACCGCCAGCACCTTCTTCGCCGCCAGTTCCGGGGTCAGCTTCTCGCTCACCACGCCGGGACGGCTCTCGTTGGAGCAGTCGTACTTGCGGTTGCAGTAGTGGCACTGGATGTTGCACGCCGGGGCCACCGCCACGTGCATGCGGGCGAAGTGGTGGTGGGCCTGTTCGCTGTAGCAGGGGTGGTTCTTGACCTTCTCCCACACTTCCGGCGACAGGTCGCCCTTGCCCGCGGCGGACCCGCAGGAAGACTTGCCCGCACCCCCCTGGGCGCCGCAGCCGCCGGCGGGCTTGTTCTCGAATATCGGTATGATCCTGGCCTGCATGATTGCTCCCGGGTCGGTTGTTTGACCCAGGTTCTGCAACAACCATGCCACCGTTCGAAAGCGTAACAATATGACGTTATTTCATGGTGTTACACGACAACATCCGCTTCGGCAGGGATTGTCAGGAACGCAACAAAGGCGTTTCCTTGTCGCCAAGGTGACAGCGATTTGACAAGCATTTCGTAAGTGCTTAAAGTTACGGGCTTTTCTGTGGACCGCGGCAGCTGCCATAACTGCCGGATTCAGAAAAGAAAAGCGGAATCCATTCCCAGGCCAAGCGGCAGACGCCGGCTTCCGGCATTTCTGCTCACGGCCACCGGCTCCCCAGGGGGGAGTGTACGTTTTGGCGGGTGCAAACCCCGCCGGGGCGGTCGGGACTGAAGGGTCCCGTCGCAGTCGTTTCTTGCTCCCCGGAGCTTTTGGAGGGTAAACGATGGCGCATAATGCGGTGGTTTCTCTGCGGCCTGCAAAGGCCAATGTCGGGCTTCATCTGCTTGGCGATCTGTACCAGTGTCGGGGCGACGACACATTGTTTTTCGACGCCTCGGCCCTGCGGGACATTTGCGTTCAACGGGTTCAGGAAGCCGGGCTCACCGTGGTGGGCGACTTCTTCCACCAGTTCGGCGACGACGGCGGCGTGACCGGCACGGTGGTGCTGGCCGAGTCCCACCTCGCCATCCACACCTGGCCGGAAAAGCGTTACGTCACCCTGGACGTGTACGTGTGCAACTACACCAACAACAACCGCGCCAAGGCCCAGCGGCTGTTCGATGCGGTGGTGTCCCTGTTCCGCCCCGAGAACCCCCACATCCGCTCGGTGGACCGGGAATGAGTTTTCCCCGCTACGTGGTCGAGCAGCTCAACGACTACTACGGCTATTACCTGCGGGCGTCGGAGCCCATCGAAACCGGCCACACCCGCTTCCAGGAAATGGAGGTGTTCAACACCCCGATGTTCGGCCGCATGCTGCGCCTCGACCGGGTGTTCATGACCTCGGAGAAGGACGAGTTCTTCTACCACGAGAACATCGTCCACCCCGCCGCCATCGCCCACCCGGCGCCGAAAAAGGCCCTGGTGATCGGCGGCGGCGACGGGGGGGCGGCGGAGGAATTGCTGAAGCACCCGACCCTGGAGAAAGTGACCGTGGCCGAGCTGGACGACGGCGTGATCGCTGCGGCTAGGAAGCACCTGGCCGCCATCCACCGGGGCGCCTTCGACGACCCCCGTTGCGAGGTGCGCATCACCGACGGCAAAGCCTTCATCGAGGAGACGGCGGAGCGCTTCGACCTGATTATCCTCGACCTCACCGACCCCCACGGCCCTTCCCAGGCGCTCTACACCCGGGAGTTCTACGCCGCCTGCAAGCAGGCTCTGAATCCGGGAGGGCTGCTGTCCCTGCACGTGGAATCCCCCATCTCCCGCCCCGCCACCTGGCTGCGCATCGTCAAGACCCTCCAGGCGGTGTATCCCCTAGTGCGGCCCTACCTGGTCTACATTCCCCTTTACGGCACCTGGTGGGGCATGGCGACGGCATCCATGGAAACCGACCCCCTGGGACTGTCGGAAGATGAAGTGGAAAAGCGCATCCGGGAACGCGGCATCGGTCGCCTCCAGTTCTATAACGGCACCATGCACCGGGCGGTGTTCGCCCTGCCAAATTTCGTGCGGGAACTTCTGGAAAGTCCGGCGGAGATCATTACCGCCGAGTCGCCGCCCATGGAGGACAACATCGGCCTCAACCGGGAGGTGGAGCTGGTCCTGGCGCCAAAATCGTAGGAGCGCCCCATGGGCGCGACAGCTTTCGAAAAGCCGACCCTTTGACGGGATGAACCGTGGGGGCAGGTTGAACAGGATACCCCTCCTGTTCACCCTGATAATCATGTAAATCCTGTCCAAAAAAACAGAGTCACGGTCGCGCCCGCGGGGCGCTCCTACGGAGTGGTTTCTTCCGGCGCCGCCGGCTCGCCGCGCCTTTGCATCGCCCGCTGCCGCTGCTCCATGGCCGCCTTCCTGGCCGCCTTGGACTGGGCGGTGTAGCTCCCCAGTTCGGCCCAGGAGATTTCCCCGTCCTCGTTGGTGTCCAGCGCGGTGAAGCGCTGCATGACGAAGGGCAGCCCGGGGGCCTCCTCCTTGCTCAGGGTGCCGCTCTCGTCCTTGTCCGCCGCCGTGAACTGGGCATGGAAGCGATCCGCGAACAGGGCGCGGCGCGCCTCGAACCCGTCCCGTCCGTGGGCGGGAAGAACCGCTGCCCACATCACCGCCAACCACAGCCATCGCCCCATCACGCCGCCTTTCCCTTAGAGCCTCTTCCATTGTCTCGACAGCGACACGGCCGGTCAACTATGCTGAGGGGCCCTATTCCGGAAACCGCCATGAGAGCTTTCCTCACCCTGCTGGCCCTGCTCGCCCTTCCCGCCCAGGCAGCGGACGGCAGGCAGGCCTTCGAGCAACTGTGCGCTTCCTGCCACGTCCCCGGCAAGGAGGGCGCCCCGCTGCTGGGGGACCGGAAAGCCTGGGGCCTGCGCCTCAAGCAGGGACGGGAGGAGTTGTACGCCAACGCCTACCACGGCCGGCGCAAAACGCCCGCGGGGCGTGGGGAGCGGGCCCGGATCAGCGCCGAAATCCAGTCGGCGGTGGATTACATGCTGAGGGAGACGGGATACTGAACAATCGGCTAGAATGGCCCTTCCTAACAACCAAAATATGGGGAGGAAATGATGAGCAAACAAATCGTCGCCGTGGTGGGTCTGGGCAAGGTCGGTTCCGCGTTTCTGGAGGAGCTGATGTGCGTGGTGGACAAGGGGATCAAGGTCGCCTACGCGGTGGAACAGAACGACACCCCGGGCCGCCAGATGGCTGAAACCTACCACGTCCAGATCGTCACCCTCGACGGGCTGATCGCCGAAGGTGAGAAAGTGGACGTGATTTTCGACCTTACCGGTAGTGCTGACGTGCGACGTGAATTGAGGGAAAAACTGCACGCTTCCGGGAACCGCCATTCCGTGATCGCTCCCGAGAGCGTCGCGCGGATGGTGTGGGCGCTGATGGCGGACGACAAGGTGTTGCCCGACGCCCACGGCAAGAAGGGCTACTAAAGAACGGCGCCGAGGCCATGGCTCAAAGCCCGATGGCCTCGGCCCGCACCCCCTGGGAGGTGATGCGCTGCACGATCTTGGCCGAGGTGGTGCAGGCCGGATTGTAAGTGACGCAGATCAGGTGGGGGTCCCGCTGGGACACGCTGGCCGAAACCACGCACTCGTCGCCGCGCACGCTGTCCTCCAGCTTCGCCATGTAGTCCGGGGGAAAAACCTCGTCCACGTGGACCAGAATATCGACAATCGAAGTATCCATGATGCACCTCCATGCCGGATAGCTTTGATCCTCTCTTTGTAGCAAATCCCGACAATATTGCTAGGTTTTATTTCCCCAGACCCCGGGCCAGGTCGGCCTGGATGTCCGCCACCGCCTCCAGCCCCACGGCCACCCGCAGCAAGCCTTCGCCGATGCCCATCTCCGCCCGCCGCTCGGGAGTAAGCCGGCCGTGGGTGGTGGAAGCGGGATGGGTGATGGTGGTCTTGGCGTCCCCCAGGTTGGCGGTGATCGACAGCAGGCGGCAGCCGTCCACCACCCGCCACGCCCCTTCCCGGCCGCCTTTCACCTCGAAGGAGACGATGGCGCCGCCGGTCTTCTGCTGCCTCAGCGCCAACTCGTGCTGGGGATGGGACGCCAACCCGGGATAGAACACCCGTGCCACATTGGGCTGGGCTTCCAGCCAGACCGCCAGTTCCAGGGCGTTGCGGGACTGGGCCTCCATGCGGATTTTGAGGGTTTCCAGCCCCTTGGCGATGATCCAGGCGTTGAAAGCGCTCAGAGTGGGGCCGGCGGTGCGCAGGAAGCCGAACACCGGCTCCATCAACTCCTTCTCGCCCAGCACCGCTCCCCCCAGCACCCGGCCCTGGCCGTCCAGGTACTTGGTGGCGGAATGGATGACGATGTCCGCCCCCAGTTCCAGGGGCCGTTGCAGGATGGGGGTGCAGAAACAGTTGTCCACCGCCAGCTTGGCCCCCGCCTCCTTGGCGATGGCGGCCAGGGCGGCGATGTCGCAGATGTCGGTGAGGGGGTTGGACGGGGTTTCGGCGAACAGCAGCTTGGTGTTGGGGCGCAGGGCCGCTTTCCATTCCGCCGGATCGGTGGGAGAGACGAAAGTGGTTTCAATGCCGAAGCGGGCCAGGATGTTGGTGAACAGCTGCACCGTGGCGCCGAACAAGCCCCGGGAGGCCACCACGTGGTCGCCGGCGGACAAGAGCCCCATCACGGTGGCGAGGATGGCCGACATGCCGGAGGAAGTGGCGACGCAGCGCTCCGCCCCTTCCAGAGCCGCCAGGCGCTCTTCCAGCAGGCGCACGGTGGGGTTGGTGAAGCGGGAGTAGACGTTGCCCGCTTCCGCCCCGGAAAAGCGCGCCGCCGCCTGGGCGGCGCTATCGAACACGAAGCTGGAGGTTAGATACAGCGCCTCGGAATGCTCGCCGAACTGGCTGCGCTCAATGCCGGCCCGCACCGCCAGGGTTTCCAAATCCCAATCGTTTTCCATCTTTCTTATCCTTGTCGTGTGTGCCTCGCGGCCAATAAAAAACCCGGTCAGCTTGCGCTAAACCGGGTCTTTGGCCTCGCTTTAGCGGTATTTTTAACGCGCCCGCAAGCTGATTTCAAATCGGCGCAATGGAGAAGTTACCGCCCGGCAGGGCGGCTGTCAATCGCCCCCGGCGGAAAGGTTGAGGTCCAACTGCTGGTTCTCGCCATCCTTGCCGGTGGCGCAGCTGCGGGCGGCTTCGATCTGGGCCAGGTATTCCGGGGTGATGTCGCCGGTGATGTACTTGCCGTCGAAGCAGGAGCAGTCGAAGGACTGGATGCCGCCGTTGACCTGCTTCACCGCCTCCTTGAGGGCGTCCAGGTCCTGGTAGACCACGGCGTCGGCGCCGATCTCCTGGGCGATTTCCTCGTCGGTGCGGCCGGTGGCCAGCAGCTCGGCCCGGGTGGGCATGTCGATGCCGTAGACGTTGGGGTAGCGCACCGGAGGTGCGGCGGAGGCGAAAATCACCTTCTTCGCCCCGGCATCCCGGGCCATCTGCACGATTTCCTTGCTGGTGGTGCCGCGCACGATGGAGTCGTCCACCAGCAGCACGTTCTTGCCGGTGAACTCCACGCCGATGGCGTTGAGCTTCTGGCGCACCGACTTCTTGCGCAGGGCTTGGCCGGGCATGATGAAGGTGCGGCCGATGTAGCGGTTCTTGATGAAGCCTTCCCGATAGGCCACCCCCAGCTTGTTGGCCAGCTGCAGGGCGCTGGGCCGGCTGGTGTCGGGAATGGGGATCACCACGTCGATCTCGGTGTCGGGCAGGACGCGCTTCACCTTGTCGGCCAGCAGTTCCCCCATGTGAAGCCGGGTTTCATAGACCGAAACGCCGTCGATCACCGAGTCCGGGCGAGCCAGGTAGACGTATTCGAAAATGCACGGGTTGAGGGAAGGGTGCTCGGCGCACTGGCGGCTGTGGAGATTGCCGTCCCGGTCGATCAGGACCGCTTCACCCGGCTCCACGTCGCGCACCCGCTCGAAGCCCAGGGTATCCAGGGCCACGCTTTCGGAAGCCACCAGGTACTCGGGACCGTTGGGGGTCTGGCAGCGGCCCACCACCAGGGGACGGATGCCGAAGGGGTCGCGGAAGGCCAGCAGGCCGTAGCCGGAAATCAGCGCCACCACGGCGTAGGCGCCCCGGCAACGACGGTGCACCCCGGCCACGGCGGCGAATACCGCCGCCTCGTCCAGCTTGTAGTTGGCCACGTTTTCCTGCAACTCGTGGGCCAGCACGTTGAGCAGCACCTCGGAATCGGAGCTGGTGTTGACGTGGCGCAGATCCTGGCGGAACAGGTCCTGCTTGAGCTGGTCGGTGTTGGTGAGGTTGCCGTTGTGGGCCAGCACGATGCCGAAAGGCGAGTTGACGTAGAACGGCTGGGCCTCGGCGGACGAAGACGCGCAGCCGGCGGTGGGATAGCGCACGTGGCCGATGCCCACGTTGCCGCTCAGGTTGCGCATGTCACGGGTGCGGAACACATCCCGCACCAGGCCCATGTTCTTGTGCATGTGGAAGGTGTTGCCCTCGGCGGTGCAGATGCCGGCCGCGTCCTGGCCCCGGTGCTGGAGCACCTGCATGCCGTCGTACAACAGTTGGTTGACCGGGCCTTTCGCCACTACCCCCAGAATCCCGCACATAATCTGCCCACCTGAAAAAAGAAAAAAACACCACAGCCGCTAGTCGAAGCGGATGCGCTTGGAAAAATCTTCCGGAAGCCAACCTTTGACGCCCAGCACCAGAGCCTCCAGAGGAGCGCTGAACATGGCGTTCTGCCACGCATCCTGCTTGGGCAGGGAAGTGGTTCCTGCCAGCATCACCAGCACGCACACCACCAGCACGCCCCGGGCAAAACCGAAAACCGCGCCAAGACCCTTGTCCAGGGGGGCCAGGCCGAGGGTGCTGATCAGTTCCGCGGCGGCGATGGTCACCAGGCTCATCAGCAGCAGGGAAGCGAAAAACAACCCGGCAAAGGCCGCCAGCAGCCGCACTGTGTCATTGGGCACATCCTTGGGCAGCATGATCGCCACCTCGGGGCCGAAGGTACTGGCGATCCAGAACGCCACCACCCAGGACAACAGCGCCAGCACTTCCTTCACCACCCCCCGCAGCACACTCAGCAGGATGGAGATGGCGATGATGCCTAATACCGCGTAGTCAAATACCGTCATGCTGTGCCGGGGGCCGGGTAGGCCGCTCCACGGGGGTTATTTCGGGACCACCTTGCCGTCCAGGCCGAGTTGCTTGATCTTGGCCAGGGCCTTGTCGGCTTCCTCGCGGCTGGCGTAGGGGCCGGCGCGCACCCGCAGCTTGTCGCCGGAAGCCGCCTTGAGGGTATCGGTATACGCCTTGATGCGATTGGCGGCCAGCTTGGATTGCAGCTGCTTGGCGTTGTCCGCATTGGAGAACGCCCCCAACTGCACCACGAAGCTGCCGTTCTTGGCGGGCTCGGCTGGCTTGGCGGCGGGTTTCTTGTCCTGGGGCTCGGTCTTGACGGAAGATTTTTCGGCAGGCTTCTCCACCAGCTTCGCGGCAGGCGGCTCGGCCGCTTTTTTCACCGGCTTCACAGCGGGCTTGGGCGCCGCCGCGCCGGCGGGCTTTTCCGCCGGCGCGGCGGCGACCGGGGAAGGAATGACGGGGATCGGCTGGACAGCGGGGGCGGAAGGAATCGCCGCGGAACCGGCCGGGGGCGTGGAAGGGGCGAAACCGCCGTTATCCTGCTTGGGAATGTCGATGGCGATGTCCTGGTTCGCCGGCTTCGGCTTGTTGTCCAGCACCATCGGCAGGAGCGCGGAAATCACCAGCACCAGGGCGATGGCGCCCACCAGTCGGCGGCGGGCTTTTCCGCGCAGTTGAATTTGCTCGTCGCTAAGGGATTGCGCCATGCTCTGTCACCCCGGCTTGCTGACGCAGAGCGTCCGCCACCGTGTAAAAGGAACCGAAGGCGGCTATTCTATCACTTTCCCCCGCCAGTTCACAGGCGCGACGGCAGGCCTCCGCCACCGTGCCGAAGCCCTCCACGGGCGCCGCCACGCCCGCTGCCCGCAGTCGCTCCGTCACTTCCCTGGCCGACGCGCCCCGGGGGGCATCGATGCCTGCCACCAGCCAGTGGCCGATGTGGTCCTTCAGCGCCCGGACCACGCCGGCGATGTCCTTGTCCGCCAGCATGGCGAACACGGCGTAGGTCTTGCCGCTGCACGGCATTGCCGCCAGGTTTTCCGCCAGGGCGGCGGCGGACTGGGGATTGTGGGCCACGTCGACGATGAAGGCCGGGCTGCCGGAAAGCACCTGGAAGCGCCCCCCCACTTCCGCCTGCGTGAGGCCGGCGACGATCGCCTCGCCCCCCACCGGCAGCCGCTCCGCCAGGGCCTCCAGGGCGGCGATGGCGGCGGAAGCGTTGGAAAGCTGAAAACGCCCCCGCAAGGAAGGCGCAGGTAGGGAGGACAGGCTCCACCACCGTCCGGCATAGCGCCAGCGCTCCCCTTCAAGGTGGAAATCGAAATCCCGCCCCACCCGGCGCAGGTCGGCGCCGATGGCGGCGGCATGGTCCAGAAGGCTGGCGGGGGGCGACTGGTCGGCACACACGGCGGGCCGACCGGGGCGGCAGATGCCGGCCTTCTCGAAGCCGATGGCTTCCCGGCTGTCCCCCAGGTAGTCGGTATGGTCGATGTCCACCCCGGTGACCACCGCGCAGTCGGCGTCGAAGGCGTTCACCGCGTCCAGCCGCCCCCCCAGGCCCACTTCCAGGATGGCCACGTCCACCTCCTGCCGCATGAAATGCCACACGGCGGCCAGGGTGCCGAACTCGAAATAGGTGAGGCAGGCGTCGCCCCGGGCTTCTTCTACGGCCGCAAAGGCGCGGCACAGGGCGTCGTCGTCCGCCTCAGCACGGGACACCCGGACGCGCTCGTTGTAGCGCAGCAGATGGGGGGAGGTGTAGAGGCCGACCTTATAGCCGGCGGCGGAAAGCATCGCCTCCAGGAAGGCGCAGGTGGAGCCCTTGCCGTTGGTGCCGCCGACGGTGATGAGGGGAAAGCCGGGCTGGAGCCCCAGCCGGCTTTTGACTTCGGCCACCCGGCCAAGGCCCAACTCGATGGTCTTGGGGTGGAGGCTCTCCAGGTAGGAGAGCCAGTCGGGAAGGGTTTGAGGTGTCACCAAAACAGCTTCGGCCTGCCGCCTGGAATATTAGGCCGCTGCGGGCTGCCTCAGCATCAGGGTGATGAGGTTGGCCAGGCGGTCGCGCATTTCGCGCCGGTCGATGATGATGTCCACGGCGCCGTGCTCCAGCAGGAATTCGGCCCGCTGAAAGCCTTCAGGCAGGGTTTCCCGCACCGTCTGCTCGATCACCCGGGGGCCGGCGAAGCCGATCAGGGCATTGGGCTCGGCGACGTTCACGTCCCCCAGCATGGCGAAGCTGGCCGACACGCCGCCCATGGTGGGGTCGGTGAGGACGGAGATGAAGGGCAGCTTGGCCTGAGCCAGCTTGGTGAGGGCCGCACTGGTCTTGGCCATCTGCATCAGGGAGGTGAGGCCCTCCTGCATCCGCGCGCCGCCGCTGGCGGAGAAGCAGATGAAGGGCATGCGCTGCTCGATGCAGGTGTGGACGCCGCGCACGAAGCGCTCCCCCACCACCGAGCCCATGGAGCCCCCCATGAACTTGAATTCAAACGCCGCCACCGTCACCGGAATGGTCTTGATGGCGCCCTGCATCACCACCAGGGCGTCGGTTTCGTTGGTTTCCTTGCGGGCTTCCGTCAAACGGTCGGGATAGCGCTTGCTGTCCTTGAACTTGAGGCTGTCCGTGGGCTGCACCTCGGCCCCGATTTCAAAGCGTCCTTCCGGGTCCAGCAGCATGTCCAGCCGGGCCCGGGCCGAAATGCGGTGATGGTGGCCGCACTTGGGGCACACCTCCAGGTTCTTCTCCAGGTCGGCCCGGTACAGCACCGCCTCGCAGGTGGGGCACTTGGACCACAGGCCCTCGGGCACCGCTTTCCGGGCGCCCCCTTCGGTCTTGCGTTGAATCTTCGGCGGCAACAGTTTCTGGAACCAGCTCATGGGTGTCTCCCTATCATTTACCGGCTTCGTCGATGGCCTGCCGGAACCCGGCGACCAGAGCGGCCAGCTTGCTTTGCAATTCAGGTATCTTGGCGCCCTCGATTTCCTGCACGATACGGCTGCCGATCACCACCGCATCGGAGAACCCGGCAACGGCTTTCGCCGAAGCCCCGTCGCGGATGCCGAAACCCACCCCTACCGGCAGCGGCAGCGCCGCCTTCAAACGGGCCACGTTGCGCTCCACTTCGGCGGTATCGATGTTGGCGGCACCGGTGACCCCCTTGAGGGAGACGTAGTAGACAAAACCCCGGGCCAGCTTCGCCACTTGGGCGACGCGCTCGTCGGAGGAAGTGGGGGCCAAGAGATAAATCGGCGCCAAGTTTTTCGCGTGCAGCGCGGCGGCGAAATCGGCGCTTTCCTCCGGCGGATAGTCCACCACCAGCACCCCGTCCACGCCTGCGGCGGAAGCCCGGTCGGCGAAACTTTCCACACCCATGGCCTCGATAGGGTTGGCGTAGCCCATCAGCACCACCGGAGTGCCGGAATTCTTCTTGCGGAATTCGGCCACCATCTCCAGCACCATGGAAAGACTGGTGCCGTGGGCCAGGGCCCGCTCGGAGGCGCGCTGGATGGTGGGGCCATCGGCCATGGGGTCGGAGAACGGCACCCCCAGCTCGATCACGTCCGCCCCGGCTTCCACCAGGGTGTGCATCAGGGGGACGGTGTGCTTGGGCGCCGGGTCGCCGGCGGTGATGAAGGGGATCAGGGCTTTCTTGCCCTGCTGATGGAGGCGGGAAAAGGTGGCGTCGAATCGGCTCATAGAATTCAATCGGTCAGGCGTACATCAAACGATGGCCCTTGGGTTGGGGCACAGGGTCACCATGTTCGGCGGCGGTTTCCACCCACAGGGCGATGGCGTCCTTGGCGTTGGCCAGGGCAGCTTCGCGGCTATCCCCATGGGCCAGGCAACCGGGCAATTCGGGGACCTCGGCGACGAAGGCACCGTCGTCGTCGCTCCAGTAAATGATGATTTCGTATCTGTCGATCATGCTTCACCTCCGAGGCGGTATCTCAGGATCACCGCCCGCACTTGCCTGACTTGGTATGGTTTGGCCTTGCTTCCGTCCCGTTGCAGGTTGATCAGTTCCTCGACCCCCGCCTTACGAAAGACATTATGGCTGCCGCGGGTCCTTTTTTCGAACCCCAGAGACTCCAGCAGCCCACATAACTCGTCGAACCCGATGTTGCTGTCCGACAGCCCTCGCAATATCTGAAACAACAGCTTGTCGTACTTCCCCATCCTAGAGTTTGATGCCGACCAGGTCGGCCACGGTGGCCATATCCTTGTCGCCGCGGCCGGAGAGGTTGACCAGCAGCACCTTGTCCCGGGACAGGGTCGGCGCCAGCTTGGCGGCGTAGGCCAAGGCGTGGCTGGATTCCAGGGCCGGGATGATGCCTTCCAGGTGACACAGGTCGTGGAAGGCGCGCAGGGCCTCGTCGTCGTTGATGGTCACGTATTCGGCGCGGCCGATGTCCTTGAGGTAGCTGTGCTCGGGGCCCACGCCGGGGTAATCCAGGCCGGCGGAGATGGAGTGGGTTTCGATGATCTGGCCGTTGGCGTCCTGCATCAGGTAGGAGCGGGCGCCGTGGAGCACGCCGGGCTTGCCGGCGTTGAGGGGGGCGGAATGCTTGCCGCTATCCAGCCCGAAGCCGCCGGCTTCGACACCGATCAGGCGCACCTCCTCAAACGGAATGTAGGGATGGAACAGGCCGATGGCGTTGGAACCGCCGCCCACGCAGGCAATCACGGCGTCCGGCTGGCGGCCGGCCATTTCCGGCATCTGCTCGATGGCCTCCTTGCCGATCACGGTCTGGAAATCCCGCACCAGCATGGGGTAGGGATGGGGGCCGGCGGCGGTGCCGAGGACGTAGAAGGTGCTCTCGATGTTGGTCACCCAGTCCCGCATGGCCTCGTTCAGCGCATCTTTCAGCGTCTTCGAGCCGGATTCCACCGGCACCACGGTGGCGCCCAGCAGCTTCATGCGGTAGACGTTGGCCGCCTGGCGCTTGACGTCCACGGCGCCCATGTAGACCACGCATTCCATGCCGTAGCGGGCGGCCACGGTGGCGGTGGCCACGCCGTGCATGCCGGCGCCGGTCTCGGCGATCACCCGCTTCTTGCCCATGTGGCGGGCCAAGAGGGCCTGGCCGATGGTGTTGTTCACCTTGTGGGCGCCGGTGTGGTTGAGGTCTTCGCGCTTGAGGTAGATCTGGGCGCCGTTCAGGTGCTCGGACCAGCGCTTGGCGTGGTAGATCGGGCTGGGGCGGCCGACGTAGTGCTTGAGTTCGCTATGGAACTCGGCCATGAATTCGGGATCGTTGCGGCAGGTTTCGTAGGCCTGGCTCAGTTCGTCCAGGGCGCCCATCAGGGTTTCCGCCACGAAAATGCCGCCGTAGGGGCCGAAATGGCCTTTCACGTCCGGCTGGTCATACTGTTGCATTGCGCACTCCTTGCACGAACGCGGCGATCTTCGCCGCATCCTTGATTCCTTTGGCCGCCTCGACGCCGCTGGACACGTCCACCGCCCAGGGCTGCACCCGCTCCACGGCTTCCTGCACGTTGGACGGGTCGAGCCCGCCGGACAGCACCACCGGCAGGGACAGGTCGCGGGGGATCAGGCTCCAGTCGAAGGACCGGCCGGTGCCGCCGGGAATCCCCTCGACGAAGGCGTCCAGCAGCAGCCCCCGGGCGTCGGCGTAGCGGGCGGCGTATTGTACCAAATCCAGCCCCGGTTTGACCCGCACCGCCTTGAGATAGGGCAGGCCGAAGGAGGCGCAGTATTCCGGCTCCTCGTCGCCGTGGAACTGAAGCAGGTCCACCGGCGCTTGAGCCAGGGTCGCCCTCACCTCTTCCACGGTCGGGTTCACGAACAGGCCGACGCTGGTGACGAAGGGCGGAAGCCGCCGCAGCAATTCCGCCGCCCGTTCGACGGTGACAAAGCGGGGGCTTTTCGGATAGAACACCAGGCCGATGGCGTCCGCACCCAGGCGGGCCGCCGCCGACAGGTCTTCCTCGCGGGTGATGCCGCAGATTTTGATACGGGTCATGGACTTAATCGGAGGCCGAGAGAGGACCGGAGGCGAAACTATAACTCAAAACGCCGGCAATCCCCACTTGGGATCGTAGCCGACGCCGGTCAGATAAAGCCCGTCGGGGGAAAACGTGGGGGCCGCCAGGCGCCGGTCGCGGCTCTCCAGCAGGCCCGCCATCCATTCCGGCGGATGCTTGCCCTTACCGACGTAGACCAGGCAGCCGACGATATTGCGTACCATGTGGTGCAAAAATGCGTTGGCGGCGAGGTCGAACAGGATCAGGTCCCCCTCCCGCCTGATTTCCAACTGGCGCAAGTTCTTCACCGGGGACTTGGCCTGGCACTCGGCGGCGCGAAAGGCGGAAAAGTCGTGCTCGCCGACCAAGTACGCCGCCCCCCGAGCCATGGCCTCCATATCCAGGGGATGGTGGAACCAGCCCACCGTGCCGGCGGAAAGGGCCGGGCGCACCGGGCGGTTCAGCAGCCGGTATTGGTAGCGGCGCTCGAAGGCGCTGAAGCGGGCATGGAACGCCTCCGGCACCTCCCGCGCCCACAAAACCCCCACACTGTCCGGCAGCAGGGCGTTCACGCCCCGCACCCAAGCGCTCAAGGGGCGAACGGCGGCGGTGTCGAAGTGGACCACCTGGTGCAGGGCGTGGACGCCGGTATCGGTGCGGCCGGCGGTGCTCGCCCGCACAGGCTCGGCGGCGATTCCCGCCAGGGCACGTTCCAGCGCGTCCTGGACGCCGCAGCCCCCGGGCTGGCTTTGCCAGCCGCAGAAAGCACCACCGTTGTATTCCAGGCCGAGAGCGATTCTCACCATAACGCCAGCCCTCCCAACGCCAGGAGCAGGGCCACCAGGGCAAGGGCGTCCCGCCACCCCACGTGGCCCGCCTCCACCCGGAGGGTGCGCGCTTCCCGATCGTCCTCGGTATCGTCCAGTTCCCCCTCCAGCAGGCGGTGCCACTGGGCCCGAGTCCATTTGTCCGCGTCTTCCGCGTATTCCAGAGTCAGCCAGATTCGCCCCGCCACCCGGGAAACGTCCGCCCCCAGATGCCGGAAGGGCCACAGCAGGCGAAACAGGCCCGCGATCATGCAGTCCCGGCTACAGGTAGCGTGGAGCAGGGCCAGGGCGGACAACAGCAGCGTCAAGCGCCAAGCCTGGAGTCCCCCGGCCACCAAGCCTTCGGACGTGGGACTGAAGGCGCCCAAGGCGGGGGCCAGCAGGCGACCGGGGAAGGTCAGCCCGTAGAGCAGCACCAACGAGAACAGCAGCCAGCGGGTGCGGTAAAGCAGGCGCAGCAGGGGCGACGGCCGACGGAGCGCCAGGAAAGCGGCCAGAACGCCGCTCGCCACGGCCAATGCCGGCGGATTCAGCCAGCCGACAAAGGCTGCGAAGAGTATCCAGGCGGCGATGCGGGCAGAAGGATGAAGGGGGGACATCGGAAACAGGAGGCCGCCCGGTGGCGGCCTCCGTGGGGCATCAGGCCATCTCGGCCAGCATGGACTGCGCGTCCTGCTTCTGCTGGTCGTTGCCTTCTTTCAGCACTTCCTGGAGGATTTCCCGGGCACCTTCCCGGTCACCCATTTCCATGTAGGCCCGGGCGAGGTCGAGCTTGGTGGCGGCTTCCTGCCAACGGCTCTCGTCCGGGGCGGCCTCGGGCAACGCCTCGGCGTCGGCGGCGGGCTCTTCCAGCTCCAGGCTGAGGCCGGAAAGGTCCATTTCCGGGACGGCGGGCTCGGGAGTCTGGGGCGCTTCGGCGGCGGCCGGTTCTTCGATGTTGAAGTTGAAATCCAGCCCGGCCTCTTCCGCTTCGACCATGGGGGCCGGCGCTGCTTCGATGGACTCCTCCTCCACCGGAACGTCGAATGCGGGCAACTCCAGTTCGGCTGACGGCATTTCCAGGGGAGCTTCCACCGGGGCTTCCTCGGCGGGCAGTTCCAGGGGCGCTTCCAGATCGGGCATTTCGACGGCGGGTTCCGCCAGCTTGGCCATTTCCAGGATGTCTTCCATCCCGGCTTCAGCAGCGGGCTCCTCCGCCGGCGCAGCGGGTGCAGCCGGGGCAGCGGTCAGGGCCTCGAAATCGAAATCAAGGGCTTCCACGTCCGAAGGCATGGCGGCGGGAGCCATCTCCTCGGGGGCAGGCGCCGCGACGGCGGGCTCTTCCAGGATGAAGTCCAGCCCGGCCTCTTCCTCGGCGTGAACGGGGGCCGCTTCCGGTGCGGGGGCCGGTTCGCCCAGCTCCACCGCTTCTTCCCCGGGCAGGGACAGGTCCACCATTTCCTCGGCCTCGACGGGTGCCGCCTCGCCCAGGTCGATGTCCACCGCCGCCGCATCCGTTGTGGTGGCCTCCGGCTCCAGGTTGAAGTCCAGGTCGGCCAGGGACGCTTCCGGGACGGCGGCCCCTTGCAGGGCCTCCATCTTGGCGGGGGTGAGCACCATGGTCTTTTCCATGTCCTCTTCCGCCGGGGAAACCGGTGCCGTGCCGTAGAGGGGATTCTTGGGGTCGAGGGCGCGGCCCATCTGGGCCGCCTTGTCCCAAATCGGGCTGTGCTGGCCTTCCAGGGCAGCGTACAGCTCGGTGGCCAGGGTCTCGAAGGCGGTCAGGTTCTTGCGGCCGGCGTAGATTTCCAGCAGCTTGAGGTGGATTTCATAGCGGTGCGGATCCTTGACCATCGCCTCCTTGAGGATTTCCTCCGCCTGGCCGTCACGGCCGTAGGCCATGTACACCTCGGCCTCGGCGATGGGGTCCACCTCGTTGGTGTCGATGGTGCCCAGGCCGGCCTGGGAGAAATCGGTCAGGAACGAGGTATCGGACGCGGCACCCGGTTTTTCCGCCGGGGCGACCAGGTCGCCACCGCTCAGCATGCTGGTCTGGAAACCGGCCACGCGCTTTTCCCGAATCTTGCGCAGCGCCACCAGGCCGCCGCCGATCAACAGCAGCACCAGGGCCCCGAGGCCACCGAGATACATCGGCTCGCCCATCACCCGGTCCATCAAGGAGGGTTCGGGTTGCGGCTCGGGCTTCGCCACCGGCTTGGCTTTCGGCTTCTCGGCGGGCTTGGCTTCGGCGGCTTTGGGCTCAGCCGGTTTAGCCTCGGCCGGAACCTCCGCCTTTTTCTCTTCCGGCTTGGCTTCGGGCTTCGTCGCCTCCTGGGGCTCGTGCTTCTTCGGCTCGGCCTGCTGCTGTGCGGCAGCCAGGCTCTGGCTCTTGACCTCCAGCAGGCTCTGCATGTCCTTGACCGTCTTTTCCAACTGGGCGATGCGCTCGTTGGCGTCCTTGATGGTCTTTTCCTTGGCCAGCAGGTCCTCCTGCATGGCCCGCAGCTTGTCCTCGCCCGCCGGCGCCTTGCCCGCCCCGGCCTTGGACAGCTTCAGCACATCCTGGGAGGGCTTGGCGGCCTTGTCTTCGGTCTTGGTGGTGATCTTGCCGGCAGCGGCTTGCTTGGCCGGCTCTTCCTTGGCGGCAGGGGCCGGCGCGGCCTCCACGGCAGAGGCCAGCTTTTCGCGGTAGGCATTCCAATCGGCAACCTGGGCGCGAATTTCCTTCCTTGCCTCGACGCCGCCGATGGCGCCCGCCTCTTCGGCGGTAGGAACGGTAAGAATCTTGCCGGTCACCAGGCGGTTCATGTTCTTGCCGGTGAAGGCGCCGGGGTTGGAGCGGTACAGCGCCACCAGCATTTCTTCCAGGCTGACTTCGGCCGGCTTCACCTCCCCGGCAATCTGATACAGGTTCTGGCCTTTTTTCACCGGGCCGTACTTGTCGCCTTCGTGCTTGGCCGCCTCCGGCGCCTTGCGGGTAGGAACCGCTTTCGGCTCAGGCTTGGCCTTTTCCGGCGGAGGAAGAGGGGTCGGCTCGGGCGCTGCGAGGGGCTTTTCCGCCACCTGATCGGCGACGGTCGGCAGAGCCGCGGGAGCAAAGCTTTCCTTCTTGGCGTAACCCGGGGGATCGAGCAGAACCGTGTATTCACGCACCAGCCGGCCGGTGGGCCACTGGAACTCCACCAGCATATCGAGGAAAGGATCGCCGATGCTTTGGGACGAATGAACCTTGACCACCACCCCGTCGCGTTTTTTCTTCTCGAGGGTGAAGCGGATGGAGGACAGGATGGCGGCGCGCTCGATACCGGACTGGCTGAACGCCTCGATGGGCGCCATGCGTGCCGTCAGCGTGGACAGATCCAGACCGGCCGCGTCCAGCACCTCGATTTCCGCCCGCAGAGGCTCCCCCAGGGAGGAAAGAACCGTTAGCTTCCCCAGCCCCGCGGCATCCGCGGAGGCGGAAAGCGTCATCAATACAGTGGCATAAGCCCCAAGGATTTTTTTCGAGTTGCGCACATTCCTTCCTTTTGCCAATTCGCCTTATTGGAATTAACTTAACATCAAGAAGTTAGACTTGCAAGCTAAACTTACACAAGATGTTTGGCCGTTAAGTATCGGCTTTCCGACACAACTGGGCGAACGGGGCCTTCTTTTACAGATGGCGGTTCAGCCGGCGCAGCACTTCCTCCCGTCCAATCAACTCCAGCACCGCATCCACGGAAGGGGTCTGGGTTTCGCCGGTCACCAGCAGGCGCAGAGGCATGGCCAGCTTGGGAAACTTGAGCCCCCGGGCGGCCGCCACTTCCTTGAGCACGGCGGCCAGGGCGGCGCGGCTCCATTCCACGGCCGCGAAGCGCTCGGCCAGCTCCCCCATCACCGGCAGGATGTCCGCCGTCACGTGCTCCGCCATCAGTTCCGGCGACGGCTCCAAGGGACGGTAGAAATACACCGCCGCATCCGCCAGTTCCTCCACCGTGGCGACCCGGTCCTTAAGCAGGTCCACCACCTGGGGCAGGGCCGGACCCTTGCCGGGATCACAGCAGTCGACCTCCATGAAGGGTAGCACCAGTTCCGCCAAGCGTCCGCTGTCGGCGGTCTTCATGTATTGCTGGTTCATCCACTGGAGCTTTTCCGGGTTGAACTTGGCGGGGGATTTGCTGATGTCGCCCACGTCGAACCACTCCACCAGCTGGCCCATGGAAAACACTTCCGCGTCGCCGTGGCCCCAGCCCAGGCGCGCCAGGTAGTTGAGCAGCGCCTCCGGCAGGTAGCCGCCCTCCTGATATTGCATCACGCTCACCGCCCCGTGGCGCTTGGACAAGCGCTCGCCGTCGGCGCCGAGAATCATCGGCATGTGGCCGTACTGCGGAATCGGCGCCCCCAGCGCCTTGAGAATATTGATCTGGCGCGGCGTGTTGGAAACGTGGTCGTCTCCCCGCAGCACGTGGGTGATCTTCATGTCCCAATCGTCCACCACCACGCAGAAATTATAAGTGGGCGTGCCGTCGGGCCGGGCGATGATGAGATCGTCCAGCTCGTGGTTGTGCACCGCGATCTTGCCCTTGATCATATCGTCGAACACCACCACCCCGTCCAAGGGGGTAGCGAAGCGCACCACCGGCTGCACGCCGGGGCGGGCGGCATGGGGATTGTCGCGGCAGCGGCGGTCGTAGCGGGGCTTCAGGCCGGCAGCCATCTGGTCCTCGCGCATCTTCTCCAGCTCTTCCTTGCTGCAATAGCAATGGTAGGCCTTGCCCTCGTCCAGCAACTGGCCGATCACCTCCCGGTAACGGTCCATGCGCTGCATCTGGTAGAACGGCCCCTCGTCGTAGTCCAGACCCAGCCAGTTCATGCCGTCGAGGATCGCCTGCACCGATTCCGGCGTGGAACGTTCCAGGTCCGTATCCTCGACGCGAAGAATGAACGTCCCCTTGTGCTTGCGGGCGTAGGCCCAGGAGAACAAAGCAGTGCGAGCACCGCCGATGTGAAGGTAACCGGTAGGACTGGGAGCGAAACGGGTGCGGACCATGGGCAAGTTCAAGTCATTAACGTATATGAAGCCGCGTATTCTACGCCAAACTCCCTGCCCCGAAAAAACCGCCCGCCCACGCGTCCCACGCCGGGGGCTTGACGGGGGCACGGTTACTCTCTAGAATGCGCGCCTTTCGGGTCGGTAGCTCAGTTGGTTAGAGCAGCGGACTTTTAATCCGTTGGTCGAGAGTTCGAGTCTCTCCCGACCCACCAGTTTTCAGGGAACCCGAATGGGTCGTTAGCTCAGTTGGTAGAGCAGCGGACTCTTAATCCGTAGGTCGAGTGTTCGAGCCACTCACGACCCACCAGCAGCACAAAGCCTCGCAGCGATGCGGGGCTTTTTCTTTTTCAGTTCCCCAGCCGCCTCGCCCCCATATACAGCGCCTCGTAAAACGGGTCGGACAAAGGCGTCAACGCCACTCCGCCCTCCCGGGAAGCCGAATGGATAAAGCGCCCGGTGCCGGTAGCGATGCCCACATGGGTCACCTCCCCGCCGCGGCCGAAAAACACCAGGTCGCCCGCCTGGAGCGCCTTCCTGTCCACCGGCCGACCCAATTTATACTGGTCTGCAGCATGGTGCGGCAGTTCCCGACGATGGGCCCGAAGATACGCCAGCCGCGTCAATCCGCTGCAATCCAGCCCCGTCCGCAACCCCTCGCCCCCCAGGCGATAGGACGCCTTGCCGATCAGCCCGGCGGCTGCGGCCACCACCGCCCGATCAGCCCCCGCCGCCGGCATAACCACCAGCAACGTCAGCGACAAACAGACCAGCCAACCGCCCTTTCCGTCCATCCCGACCTCCCAACAAAAAAGGTCAGACATCTGCCTGACCTTTGGGGTTCTGGTGCCGGCAGCAGGAATCGAACCCGCGACCTTCTGATTACAAATCAGCTGCTCTACCAACTGAGCTATGCCGGCTTGGGGCTGGGATTATAGTCTGGAGGGGCTTGGGGCGGCAATGTGGGACGGCGGAAATAAAAAACGCGCCGCAGTTGCGGCGCGTCTTTCCTGTTTGGTTGCGGGGGCAGGATTTGAACCTACGACCTTCGGGTTATGAGCCCGACGAGCTGCCAGACTGCTCCACCCCGCGCTAGGAAGACGGCAATTATACGGGAAAGTTCCCCGCTGTCAAGAATTCGTTTGGCGCCCCCGACAGGAATCGAACCTGTAACTGGCCCTTAGGAGGGGGAATAATTATCAATATAACGTATTGTTTGTTATAATACACAACCAATAATTATTAATTATTGGCACAAATTTGGCACAGGAGACCTATGGCAACCATCCGAAAAAAAGGGGAGTACCAGTGGCATGCTCAAGTCAGAAAGCGTGGGTACCCACAGCAAACCAAGACGTTCAACACTAAGGCAGAAGCCGAAGCCTGGGCCCGTCAGGTCGAATCAGAGATGGACAGGGGAATGTTCATCTCCCGATCGGAAGCCGAAGGAACAACCGTTGCGGAGTTGCTAACCCGATATGGCCTAGAAATCTCCCCCCGAAAGAAAACCCATGCCGCCGAATTGCGGCGACTGGAGCAACTGCAGCATGCATTCGGCCAGTTGACGCTGGCCGGTCTCCAATCCAAGCACATCGCAGCATGGAGAGATGCCGAACGGAAACGTGGCCTAGCGGGCGCCACGATCATAAAATCGCTAAACCTCTTGGCCCATGTTATCGAAACAGCCATCAAAGAATGGGGATTGCATATTCCGACCAACCCGGTCCGGTTGGTGTCAAAGCCAAAGACATCCCGGGCACGGGATAGACGCCTCATGCCGGGTGAGCTTGAAGCGGTGATTAAACACGCACAGTCAGGTGAACTGGCAGCCATCTTTAGACTGGCAGTAGAAACCGCCATGCGCCGCGGTGAAATTTTGTCCCTGCAATGGGAAAACATTGACCTTAAGCGGAGCATCGCGCACTTGCCGGACACAAAGAACGGGGAAACGCGTACCGTTCCCCTCTCCCCTGCTGCCAGGGATGTACTGGCCTCACTACCACGACGAATTGATGGTCGCGTATTCAACTACACCAGCCCCGATAGCATCACACAGGGTTTCGAAATTGCCCTCCGCCGGGCCCGAAAGGCCTATGAAGAGGCGGATGGAAACAATCCCTCATATCTCATGAACCTCCGACTCCATGACCTCCGCCATGAGGCCACCAGCAGACTATTTGAGTCCAAGAAGTTCGACATGATGGAAGTAGCCACCATCACTGGACACAAAACGCTGTCCATGCTCAAGCGCTATACACACTTGAGGGCCGAGGATTTGGCCAAGAAGATGGGTTAAGCTGTAAAGACCGCGGGAGACATGCAGTGACCTATTCGAAGCCCTGGAAAAGCTACGAGGAACAACTAGACCAGCTTATAGGCCGTGGCATGCAAGTCACGGACCGGACCCTAGCTCTCGACTATTTGGAACGCATCGGATACTACCGCCTGAGCGGCTATTGGTATGCCTTTCGTGAGCGATCAGGAAAATGTTGTCCGCTTGACGCGCAGGGGCATAACCTCGACAAGGTTCAAGGAGAAACGCTGGTACTAGACCAGTTCAAGCGCGACACAACTTTCCAAAATGCGGTCGATCTTTACGTCTTCGACAAGCAGCTGCGCCTACTGGTGATGGATGCCCTGGAACGCATCGAAATCGCCCTGCGGGTAGACATTTCCCATACCTTGGGCCAGTTGGACACGTTCGCGTACCTGAAACCGGAACTGCTCCACGCTGATTTTAGTCACAAGCTCGAAAAAAACAGTGGACTGAGTCGGCATCACGACTGGCTTGGCAAGCATGCCCAGCTAATAAGCCGCTCGAAGGAAGAGTTTGTGCGCCACCATAAAAACAAGTACGGCCTGCCGTTGGCGATCTGGGTGGCGCGCGAGGTGTGGGATTTCGGCACGCTGTCCATGCTTTACAACGGCATGCGGGAGGCTGAACAAGATGCCATCGCTAAACAGTACAGCCTCAGCAACGGGCGCATCTTAGCCACCTGGTTGCGCAGCCTAAACTACTTGCGCAACGTCTGCGCCCACCACAGCCGCCTGTGGAACCGCAACATCGTCGACCAACCCAAGTTACCGCTTGCTGCTGAACTGCCCTGGGTCAAACCTTTCGAGACAAGCTCACATGCACGCGCTCGCTGCTTCTTGCTACTGCACATAACCCGTCATCTGCTCCAGGTGGTCAACCCGCGCTCCAGCTGGCCTAACCGCATGAAAACCCATCTACAGGCTTTTCCGAATTTGACACACTTGGGATTAAATCTCGCCGGGATGGGCGCCCCGGCAGACTGGGAAGCGAACTGGTAAGCACAAAGCAAAAGGGCAATAAAAAACCCCTCAGCAGCTTTCCCGCCAAAGCGGTTCCACCGAGAGGGGCCGTGTTGATATGAATTCTAGGCGTTACTGACGCCTCCGTCAATATCCGCAGAAGTCCACAGCCAAATTCGACATGATGGAAGTCGCCAGTATCACCGGCCACAAAACCCTGGCCATGCTTAAGCGTTACACGCACTTGAGGGCTGAAAATCTTGCAAGGAAGATGAGTTAAGGGAGAAAGCCATGTACGGGGTCTCGCCACCTCCCCAACGTCGTTTTTTCAAATTTTTCTAGCTAGCAAACCCGGATGACGCTAGCTTTTTTAAAGCTATCCGTTGGACTGAGAAAAGCGAATGAATCATGGATCTGGCGCAAAATTTCTTGACCCAGGTCAACACGGGTTTTCTATCGCCCTCATTCCTTTGGCATTCGTTTGGCATACTAAAAAATCCCTTGCAACGTAATTTTTGAACACCTAGAATTTGTGGCAATGCTTTGAGCAACCTACTAAATGTTGTGAAATTGGCAAAGCAGGGGGGAAGAAAAAAATCGGGCGGAAAACCGCCCGATTGAAAAGACCTCATCGAGGCCTGTTTGCAGACCGAACTATAGACCTGCACGAAAAAAGCGGTCAAGTCGGCACCTCGATAAAGTCGTTCTTCCGGTTGCCAACCTCGTTTGAAAGGAGACCATCATGGCCAAAACCATCAAACCCGGGACGCCGGCGCCGAAATCGGGACAGTATCTCAACCCGAGGACCGGCAACGAGGTGACCGGTGTGCAAGGCAAACCCTTGCCACCGACGCCTAAGCCCAACCAGGGCTATATCCTGGTTGATCCCACGAAGCACAAGCGCTAGGTGGGTAAAAGCCCGGGGAATATTCCTCGGGCTTTTTTTCGTATAGCCATCCCAGATCTAACGATGTATTCAAGGTGGCCTCCCATATAGTCTGGAAGACATTAGGTGATCGAATGGGCAACGTAGAACGTGCATTAATTGCATATGCAGTCTTGAAAAATCAGCTTGAGAAGGCTGATCTATATGAGGGACTGATGGTTTTTTTCCACCCCATCACGACATCTCTAGCCGGAAGAGTATTCATCCCCAGTGAATTCGCGAGCGAGCTTGGGACACGATATGGGCTTCATGTCCCAGTATTGGTGCTTGAGTCGCTGGCTGAACGAATGGTCCAGGCGGGTCTTCTCAGGAAGCGATCTGCTGTTGAGGGTGCAGCGTCGTACGAGTATGCCCCTTCTGACGCAGTCGCAACAAATGTAAGCCTCCCAAAAATAACTAACGTTCTGGATGATTTTAGAAAGTTTGCAAGGGAACAATCTGCAGTAGTAAAAGAGTTGGACGATGCCATTCTAGAGAACGCTCTGTTTGATAGGCTGGTTCGTATTGAGTCTCTGGAAATTTTGTCCCGGCGTGATGGGCTTGAACCCCTGAAACGCACCGGAAAAACATTGACCGTTAAGCCAAAACAGGAACATGTAGCCGAAAAGCCACCGCTAGATATTCACCTCGACTACATCGTCCCACGGTTTATTCTCACGCTTTTGGAGAATGATCGCGAGGGATTCGATCTTCTCAGTGACATAGCTTCGGCAAATCTTGCCGCTGAAACATTGCTAACCTACCGAGAGCCTCCGCACCGTGGAGATACTCTGGATGAATTCGAAATCTACTTGGACGCTCCTCTATGTTTGGACATACTCGGAGTCAACCCAGGAAGAGAAGAATATGGGAGTCAGTTACTCAAAGAACTGAAGCGCACACGCTGCCGCGTTAACGTTTTCCTACATAGCATCAGTGAAATCGAACGCATCCTAGATGCACGTAAGCTGAGCTATTACAGCGCCATTAAACCATTTGACCATTTTCAGATTGATTCCCCTCGGACTCAAGATTTAGTAAAAGCATTGGCCGGGCACGCTGAGCACGTATTAACGGAGCAATTGGGCTTTTTTGTTATCGACAGTGTAGCTGCCATACCCCCCGGGAGGAGGGCCAGCGTGGGCGCCGAAGAGGAGAAGGCAATCCGCGATCAACTGGCCGGCTGGAAGAATGTAGAGGGACGAGAAGTCGATATCCTTACATGTTGCGATCTAATCCGCATGCGCAGCGGAATGGAACTACAGACTCGAATCCTCAAGGCTGGCGCCACTCTAGTTACGCGTAACGCTGTTCTCGCAAAAACAGCAAACACCACCTGGAAAACATGGCTCCGCGACAAAAATAAAGGGGCACACGACCGGATAAAAAACGCGGCACCGCTCGCCATTTTGGATAAACAATTGGCCGGCCTTCTCTGGATCACCCAGGGCGGCGAGGTGGGAACGCTCGGCAGAGCACATCTCATCGCAAACTGCGCTGCCGCTATAGCCACTCGAAAAGATGTAATAACCCGTGTCTACAACACGCTACTCGAAACATCCGAGCAATCAGCTCCAATTTTTGCGGCTCTGATCAACGATCAAAGGGCTGAGCGGGCTCTAATGGACTCTACATACGGCAACCCGGATGTGGTGACTGATGACACAGTGCTGCCGTTGCTAGAGAAAATCAGGGTTGCCACGGCGCAAGAAGTTGAATCGGTAAAAAATGCTGAAATCACAAAGCTTTCAGTTACACTCCAGCAACGTGAAGTGGAATATTCGGAAAACATGGCTCAGCTTGCGCTGGAACGAGACAACACCGAGGTGCGCGCAATCTCCGCTGAACGATACGCCAAGCAACTGGAACGCAACGAACGCCAGCGGAAAAAGATATTAGTCACAAGAGCATTCACGAAAGCCCGATATGTGTATGTTGTGATCATTCTGGCAATATCAATGGCTCTTGGCGTGCTCAGTTATTGGCTTCAAAAAGCGTTTGCTATCGATGTAACGCAAATCAGTTCGTATCCCATTTTAAGGGTACTTCTGGAATGGACCATTCCCGCATGTATATCCGCATTTAGCGGTATAGCATTGGCTTGGGATATGCCAGAATTACTCGCAGGGAAAGTTAGAGATCGTATTAGCGACCAGGCATTCCGGTATTTTGCGTCCCGAGATGGTGTTGAAGAGTTGTTAGCGCAATACAGTTGGGACTTCAAAGCAAAATACATCCAGGAAAAGGGCGACGCATAGCCAGCACCGCCCCCGAGGGGCTGTTATTCTATCTATCGCCGTGACAAAAGGGGACGCGATATGGAACAGGCAATTGCGGAGATGTTTGTATGGATCGCTCAAGCGGTCGGAATGCCCGGACAGGCCGCAGCAATATTTGAGGTTTTTCTTTCACTGCTATTCATCGCTGCTGCAGCAATACTCTTTAAATTAATCCAAGTGTTTAACAAACGTTATGCGATTGACACCAAGACGATAGCTTCACATGAAAACAACAATATCTCGCCCTTGGACACTGGCCTAAAAAGCTCTTTATCATTAACCAATTCCACCATAGCTAACGAGGACAGCCCAGCCCGTGGGCTCTACGATCCAACATCGGCCTACTACAACATATCTGACCATCACTAATTCGCAGTGAATTATAGAGGGGCCTAACGGCCCCTCAAACAATTTAAATAATTTCCTCACCTCCTTCCCCTGACGCCACCTTGGCACGGAAAGCCAGGCTCACGTAGCCCTCTCCTCTCTGGCTGGTCTTCTTCCAACCAGAAAGCCAGTATTCCTTACCTTCCACCACGATATAGCCGGTGTAATCGGGGTGCTCCTCTTTCTCCTTGCGATCGTTCTTAAACAACGATCCGCTCAGGTCGTGCTTTTCAAAGGTTTTTGTGCCGTTTTCGCTCATGATTCATCCCTTTCTGTTTTTGTTGAAAACTACCGTGCGCCCGCGCCGGCATCGGTTTTTCTGCCGGTGCTGCTGTCCGTACCCGCCTGAGTGGTTTCCTGCTTGCTCATGGTCTTGGAAATGCTGCTTTCCAGGCCAAATTCCCAGCCCTTGCCGGATAACTTGCCTTTGCCGAACCACTCCACACCGTTCTGAGTGAGGACCAGGCCGGCAGAATCGCCCACAAAGTCACGGCTGCCCTTGATCCAGTGCACGTTGCCACTGCCGGCGAGGTCAATACTTCGCCCGCTCGTTGCTCCCTCTGCTTTGGCCTGTTCCCATGCCGCCTTGAGCGTGGCGAGGGGAATCGCATAATAGGCCTCTTTGATGGCGGCTTTAGCCGCCTCGGGATCGGCCATCACGTCCGCCGCCAGCTTGCTGGCAATTTCGGTGTAAATCGTGTTTGCAAAGATCACTGCAGCCTCCATGGATTGCAGATAGTTCTCAGTTTCTTTCTTATCCCTCACGGCGTTGCTCATGGGGTTGGTTTCCCAACCGTTGAAGGGTGCCGCTGCCACACCCAGCGGCATCATCAAGATATTGTGCAAATAGCGATCCCTGGCCTTTGCTGTATCTCCAGCTTTGAGGGCAGCGCGCAAAACCTGGTCGCCCTTCTCCTCCGCTAACTTGCTCAGTTGCTCCTTGGCCTGCTCAAACCCGGCATTGCCGTCCAACACTTTCCAAGAATAGGAATACGCCATCCGCAGCATGCCCGGGTTTGTGCCCCTCCCGCCCGTCAGGGCATCGTTAATGAGGGCCTGGGCGGGCATGTGAATGCTGGCCTTGGCGCTTTTCCCCACGACCAGCGCCTTTATGCGGGAAATAATCGAGCCAGAGCTAGCTCCAGTGCTTTCGCTGGTACTGCTCGTTGCCCCCACGCCGTGGGTGTTGTTACTGCAACCGCCCATGGCCAGCAGCGCCGCCACAGCGGTAATAAGGATTTTTTGCTTCATCATGGTTTTTTTCCTTTCAGTTGATCGTCAATGAAGAGTTCTTTAATTTCGCTCTGCATCTTGGCCCGTTCGGCCGTCTGCTTGGCCTCCCGTTCCGTCTGCTCTTTCTTGATGTTCGCCAAGTTGGCGCGGGCCTCCTGAACCCGCGCCTCTTGCACTGGGTCGGCCTTCCCGCCTAAGGACAGTGAAAACTCCTTGTCAAACTCGGCCTTGTCCTGTTGCACTTGTGCCTTTTCCACCTTGTAGTCGTCGTGCTGTGTTTCGCTGACATTCAGAAACAGCCACACCGCCAAAAGCGCCGCTGGCGCAACGAGCATGGTCCACAACAACCCGCCATTCATTTGCCTTCCTCCTTTCCTTCTCCTTCAAATCGGTCGTGGGTTTTGAGGATTTCTTGTTGAAGGTTCCGCATCCAGTTCAGACGCAGGGACAAGGTTTTGTCCCGTAGCACCTGGGCTGGCGCGCTGTTCGGAAAACGCTTCATGAATAAATCGCCGCCCACCACCAACATACTCAGCAGCAAGAAAAGCCCAAGAATTCGCGCCCAAATCATGACGCTTCCCCCTTCCAGGTCTCCAGGTCGAAAAACGAAAAGCGCTCATAATGTCGCGGCTCCAAGCGGACCTTTTCGCCGGCCACGGAAACTTCTATCACTCGGTGAACAGCAGTCCGCAACGCCTGCGCGGGAATACGGGCCGGGGTGAGGTACAACACCCTCGCCCACTTGCCCGTCTTGATGGTTTGCAGGTGTTGAGAAACGATATCCGCGTACCGCTTCGGGGTTTTCAGGGTGCGCTCCAACTCGATAGCCACGAGCTCGCCCTGTGGATCCACCGCCAGGGCATCGGGAATTTTCTTGAGACCTTGGCCGTATAAAGCCTTGCCCGGCGTCCACGCCTTCCAGCCGGCGGCCTGGGCCTTGAGCCTGGCCCGCTGGGTGTCGGTGTGGTGAGGAACATAAGCAGGATTGGTTCGCCCCAATTCGAAGTAAGGCACCTGGAAGGATCCGGCAAGCCCCAGCCCGTGGGGCGTAATTCCCCACAGGCGCGTCTTGTGCCCGTCGATGGTCACGGCCTCCGTCTTTAGCTGCTCATCCTTCACCAGGGCCTCCAGGGTCCGGTGTGCCACGGGCTGGGAACACCCCAGAAGTTCACACACCACCGCCGTCGTGGTGAACACCTCGCCGCTAGCGAGGAACTGAATGATCTTGTCGCGCTTTTCGGTCATACGTGCAGCGCGTTCTTCTTTGGTCATTTCCGGCAACATTGCAGCCTCCCTAAATGTCGATCAGGTCCGCCGCCGCGCTCTGGCTCGGGGCGGGAATGGATCTGCCGCCCCGCTTCGCGGGGGCGGCTTGTCCACCCTGCATGGGGGGCTGAGTGGACGCAGGCAACGGGGGAACGGTGGGGGTAATAGCGGCCTGAGAGCGGGCCGTAGGCACCGGCGAGGTGTAACAGAATTGGGCCAACTGCCCCACGCCGTCCAGCACCCCGCAGCCCTTCGGCAGTTTCAGGAACATGTTGGTATCGACAAAATACCGCTCCGACTGGCGAATGGTCCGCTCGTTGTTCATGGTCTCGGAGAGGGCCACGTTCTTTTCCACCTTGCGGCTTTCATCGTCTACCAAGATCGTGCCGGTCGATTGCGCCAGCCATTCGGCCGTTTCGGGGTCTTTAATCTTGTAACTCAGCTGGATCGCGCAGTTTTCCATGACGCTGCCCTTCACCGCGTCCTTGTCCAGGTCGGCGGGGCAATCCGCCAAATCCTGCAAGGACTGGAAGGCCAGAATCACGTGCAGGCCCCAGCCGGCCGCAGCCCCCAGGGAAGTCATGAAAGGTTTGGAAATGTGGACCTTGAACTCATCGGCAAAAACGGTGATGGTCCGCGGCGTCTGGTTGATGTAATCCCTGTTCTTGGCCAGCGTCATGAGGCGCATGAGCAACATGCGCTGCATCCGCACCACGCGGGTGTTGCCCATATCCCCCACGACGTACAGGCACCCACCGCCCTGTTCCAGGGCGGTGAGGTCCACGCCGCCGCTTTTACGGTTCACGGCGGACAGTTCCGCCATTTCCCGGAGCGCCGCATGGAATCCGGCGGCCTCGTCCGCCCAATCCTCCCCGTTGACCTGATAAGCATCCCGGGCGGTAGCCCCGGGATGCGCCTCAAGCCAGCGGGCGCACTCCAGGGCGGCCCGCCGGTCGGCCAGGCGGTAGAAGTCGGCCTCCTCGCCCTTTTCCGCCAGAGAAAAGGCCCCTATCAGCATGTTCTCGGTATCTTGAGCGCCGCACCCCTGGAACGGGTTGATCTGCTCATGGGCGTCTTGGCGCAGGTCCAGGAACACATAAGGCACCCCGGCCGCATCCGCCGCCGCCTTGAATGTGTGTGGCATCCAGGCGTCCACCTTAGGGTCCAGGACCACCACAAATTCTTTCCGATGGATGGACTGAGTCAGGAGAATTTGAGCCGCCACGCCTTTACCGCTCCGGGTCCGCCCGGACAGCAGGACATGAGACAGTATCCAATCCGCTACCTGGATGAAAACCGGCTTGCGGTTTTCGTCCAGGCCGGCAAACAGGCCCTTGGATTCGTCGAAATACTTCTGAGGGTCAAACTGCCCTATTTCTCGCGGCAGGAAATTATCAATATGCCGGACGTCCGTTTTTCGGTTCCGCTCCAGCCGTGACTTGACGGTAAATTTCTCCTTGAGGGCGTCCAAGCGTTGGGAACCAACGCGCAGGAAGCCCACCGCCGCCGCCGTGCTGGCGGCGAACTCGCCGCCCCACAACAGCAGCGAGTAAAAATGAAAATTGACGCCCGCAAGGCCCGCTTTTTCCCCCAGCATCGGCACCAGGAAATAGATCACCAACGGCGTGGTGGACAGCAAGAACAGCCCACCCAAAATCTCTGCGCCCATCTCGGTTTTATCCTGCTTGTTGAGAAAAAGCAGCCCGGCCCCACCCAGGGAGCCCGCCCACCACCAAGTGGCGTTATACGTCTTGGCCAGGGTCAAAATGGCCAACATCAGCACGTTGTCCAGCACGGTTAAACGCTCCTTTTCTGCACACGCAAGTCCAGATTACCGAGCCCAGATAAAACCCCAAATTTCGAATCTAAAGATGTGCCCGCCCGTTCCGGGCGGGGTAATTGATTAGGTGTTATCCACTCCCCTTGCTCGCGCGGATGCCCCATAGCAATCCTGAGCGCGGGTGAAGTTGTCCACGGTCCTGGCGGTGGGCAACTTCAGGGGGTGGGTAACGGTAGTGGACGAGCTAGGCACGGAGGTTACGCACCACCAACCCCCACCCGAACGGACCCCTCTTGCTCCCGGATCGGGTGGGGGTGGGGGGAACCGCCGAAGGCGGGGGGCAAAGCCCCCTTCATTCTCCCCGCACGAACGGACACCTCTTGCTCCCGGATCGTGCGGGGAGAATGAAGTCGAAAATGGCCCCGACCACATTGGGGGTGCCCGGACCGGGGGGCGCAGCCCCAGGAGCCGGTGCAGCGCACCGGGGCGCATAGCCCCCGGCCGGAGGCCGGGCCAGCGGAGCCGCTGCGGCGGCGAAGCGTACAGCCGCCCACGCGACAACCGATGGGCGGCCCACGCCACCCGGATAGGGGGCGCTAGCCCCTCTACCCCCCTCTCTAAAGGACGAAAGGAGCCGCTACCGCGGCGGAATTATTGAGCCGCCTTCGGCGGCGAAAGCAATGGACGGCGACAGCCGTCCGCGCAAGGGCGTACAGCCCTGGAGGCCAAGCATGCGCAGACCGAAGCCCGGCCATCGAGCCGGGCGTCTCGGTCAAGCGCAGCGCGGAGCCCCCCCGGGGGGCGGAGGGGCGGACTGCCGCGCCCAAGCGCGGCAAGGAAGAAGGGCGGCCCCAGCCGCCCGTAATCCGTGTCCGGTGAGCCAGTCCCCACGGGACTGGCGAACGAGCCACCGCACCCGCCCCTAGGCGGGTCGGTGGCGACCCAGGCAGGAAGACGCACCCCCCAGGGTGCGGCTAGACCTTGGCCGGCCCCCAGGCCGGACAAGGGCGGTCATGCCGCCCGGCGTCGGGGCCCGCCCTCGCGGGCGCTCGACCACCCCTTTCTGTGGTAGGTGCAGCCGAGCCGAAGGCGCGGCGTCGCACCTAGTCGAGCGGCAGCGAGACCAAGACGAGACCTGCCGCAAGGCAGGTATCGGCGCAGCCCTGAAAGGGGTGGTCGAGCGCCCGCGAAGACGCCGGGCGGGTGAATTTCACCCGTAGGCGGGCGTCCAGCCCGCCGGAGGGGGAAAGAGGGGCTTTAGCCCCTTGAGCAAGCGCCCCCTAGGGCGCGCAGCAACAGTGAATCGACCGTAGGGAGCGGCGTCCAGCCGCCCCGCAGGGAGAGAGCGGAACGCTCCCCCGCCAGCCCGCCCTAGCGGGCCAAGGGGGCGAGCCGAAGGCTCGCTGCCCCCGTAAGGGGGCGCAGTTGGGCGCATACTGCCTGCGCATACAGCAGGCACAGTCGCTGCACCGCACCTTATATGCGCGGCCTGTATTCGCAGATATGGGCAAGTCGGATTCCTGGAGCTGAGGCGCGAGCCGATGCGGAAGGCATCGACGGCCAAGGACGGATGATGGCTGAGCGGTCGCAGATTAGACGCCGCGAAAGGATAGCTGACTTGCTAGCAATAAAGCTAGCAAGTCAGCTTGTTTATCACTTGTCTGTCGCCAGCTCTGACCGGGCCTGTCGTACCGCCGTCTGTAGCGAGCGCGTCACGATTTCATTCACGTCGAAAATTAGTCCTGCCGCCTCTGCATCGCGCTTGATTGTTTCGATTTCCTCAACAAGTACGCTATCAAGTCGGAGATTGAATTGCTTGGTTTTGGTTTCGGTTTTCGGTTTCAAAATTCCCATCGGGTTTGCTCTTTCTTTAGGTATTAACTTTTGACCACCGCGGATTTGACGTCCATTACATCAGCTTATGCTGCCGCATCCATTCCCTTTCATGCCATTGCATGAGCGCGACAACTCGATCGGTGGCCGCTAGAGATTCCCGCACCCAAACGCGGCGCTCCTCAGAAGAATCAACGTACATTTCATTTTTAATGGTCTCTAGGTGTTTCAGCACTTCGCAACGAATCTTGCTAGCCTCCGTGTAGCTGAGCAACTCCCCTGCCTCAATCGCCTTGAGCAAGCGATTGGCAGACCGGCTGAACTGGATTGCTTTCATGTCTTTCTCCTGGTTGTGTCTGTTGATTTGATAATGCCGAATCTTTGTAAAACCCCAAGTTTTCATCCCCTCAATCCCGCTACCGCGGGGAGTTGATGCACCACCTGAACGGCCTGGTCAACCAGCAAGCACGCTGCTAGATTTCGCAGCAGAGGCAACGGGCCCGCGATTCCCACCAGGAAGGCCACCAGATAAGTCACCACTGCTAGGAAGACTCTCAGCTTTTTAGGCCGGGGATATGCAGGGCAGGCATTGGGTGTGCAGTACATGGATCTCTCCTCTGGTCGCAATTCGCCTTTCAGGCTGCTTCCTTAGGAAACCGCGCTTCCCCCGGAGGGGGACGGGAGGGGGAGAAATCAAGAAGAGAACGCCGAAATTGGGTGGGGAAGTTTCCTTCCCTACCCGCTTCCTCTGGAGCCACCGCAACGCCCGAAGATCAGCAGAAAGACGGAAAACAAGGGGCGCAGCCGAGGCCGCAGCCCGCCGCAGGCGGGACCGGGCGAAGGGGCGCACGAAGTGGCCGCAGGCCCCCTTGTTTTCTGGCTTTCAGGCGCTTGCGCCGGTGCTGATAGAGTGGCTGAAGGTGGATACGGAGGAAGCGGGTAGGGAAATCCCCTGCAGGCGTAAACGAGCAGTTAATCCCGGCGGAACGCCGACCAAATGCCCTTTGCCCTAGAGGGGCAAAGGGCCGCTTGTGGCACAGGCAGAAAAGGTGCAGACATTTGGGAAAGGTGCAGGTGTTTGGTGAAGAAACCATTTGGAAAGTGCAATTCGCACCAACGTACGCAGGTAACTGCTGCAGCACCCTCCGCGCCGCAGAGTGAGCAATACAGCGGTGTTTGGTGCAAAGTAGCCAACCACAGCGTCCTGGAGAGGGCGCCGAAAAATACTCCATGCTCGCGCCCATTCACTCATGTTTTCCCTCCATTCCCCCAAAGACCTGCACCTTTCCCCAAATGACTGCACCTTTCAAAGTACAGCTATGCGTAGGAAGTGAAAATCAGGGCTAGCACCAAGACGGCCGCCAGCACAACTTCCACGAGGCTCCCCGTGCGGATCGCCCAGGGCGACACGAAAACCCGCCGGTCGGGATACAGCAGCGCGACACCGGCGCGGGTGAAGTAGTCCCCGGCCAGATGGGAGAAATGCCCCACAACCAGGGGCGCGGCAATGCCGTCGCCCCCTGTCGCGACGAGGGCCACCAGACCCAGCGCCACAGATAGCAGTGAGTGAGTTACGCCGCGATGCCCGAATAGGGCAGCGAGCGGCCAGGACATAAACGGAACCCGCCGCCCGATTGAGCTTTTGGGGTGGTCGATGTCCGGCAGCAACGAGCCAAGCGCCGCGAGGGCAAGGGTACCGCTGGCCGTCGATGCTCCAGTGGCCTTGGCAATACCAAGCCAAGAGAGAATACCTAAGGCCACGTGAGTGGCGGCCATCATAGTGGCGAACTCCCCATCCACACCAGTAAAAGAGAGGGGATCACCAGCAGGAACAGCACCAAGCCCGCTGAAATCAACATGGCCCGGTGGGTGATTAAATCCTCATAGCCCTTGGGATCCTGGTGGTAACTTTCCAGCTCGCGATTCATCCGCCGCTCGTAGCGGTCACGCTGCAGGTTGATGAAGTCGGTGAGTTTCTTCATTTCATTGCCCCCGTGCTCTTGAGGAAGGTTTCAGCCGCGGCGGTGTCCTGTTTGCCCATCCGGCCGTTGAAAACCAGATGGTCGCCTTTTAGCTCTTCCCTTCCCTTGATGGAGGCCCCCTCAAAGTCGCAGCCCCACTCCTGTTTATCTCCGTCGTGATACATGTGAAAAAAGGAGCGGTCTTTGGAGTAACAAAATCCGGCGAACTTTTTGACGAGGGGCTGCAATAGAAGCTCCTGGCTGGCAGTGTCACCGGCCAGGCCTTGAACCGTCTCCTCTCCCCGCCAAGAAAACCCATCCTTATCCTTCTTGGCGCGTACATTCATTACCAGGGCACCGTTGGCGTCACGGCACTCCATTTCCAGGGTATTGATGGTTTGAGCAACCATCTGGCCAGGGCAGCCAATCGCCTCAATTTCCACTGCCAACCGGTTGAATTCATCGCTCCCAACCTCAGCACCAAAACTGGGATTCATAAGGAAGGAGTTGATGATGAGCATGAAGATAATGGTGATGGGAAAGGTGAAAAAGTGCATGGCGGCCTCCTTATTTGGCTTTGGCGTAGGATTTGATTTCACCTTCCCCCAGGGTGATGGTGAGAGTGTTTTCCACGGCGTGAAGGGTGGCCATGCCCTGGGCTGCACCATTCAGCAGGTAAGGTCTGGGGAAGGGCTGAGGGTCAACGTCCACATAAATGGGCGGCCCCCCAAATTCACACACGTCCTTGACGGTCGGTTTTCCTGTCCCAAAACTCACCGGCACCGCGCAGGTGATGATGTTCCGGTTGGTGAAGGTGCAGGAATTTGGGATAGAGATATTACCCAGGCCGATGTCGTTTTCCCCCACCAGCTGCCAAGCTTTCAGGGTGAGCGTGTGGCCAAGCTCGCCGGCGATGGTAATTTTGTCTTTGTCGAGAATGACGGTGCCACCGTCCACCGAGGGCTGAGCTTGCCGCGCCACAAAGTGGCCATCGCTGTCGTATCGCCATTCGATGTTCCCTTGGCGCTGCCAGGTATCGGCCGCGTCGGCGGGTGTCATGATGGCATTCAGCGCGGCCATCATTAAAACAGAGAGAAGGAAATTCATGGTTTTCTCCTTTCAGCAAAAGGGCAACACACCCTTAATTCCATCTTGCCGGGCTTAAGAAAAACCCCAAATTTAGGAATTGAGCTTGAATTGGTTATCGCCCATCCATTCTTTAAAGCGCTCATCTATAGAAATGGTTTGCTGGGAAAAACGATAAGCAGCCACCTGAACGAATTCTTCCAGTGAGGTGTATCCCAACAAATCCGCTGCTTGGCGGAGCATTTGCACGTCAGCAGGATGGTGGTAGGTTATGGTAAGGGTGCACACAGCTGGTTCCTTTCTGTTGGCGATGGAACCAAGTTGCCATAGCTAAGAAAAACCCAAAGCTTTAGCCTCAAAAATCGAATTTCTCATCGCCACGACGAGGAAACCTGGAGCAAACCCGCGCCAGTTAATGATTTCGGCATCTCTTCTCTTTTGATGTGCCAATTTAGTGATTCCTTGCCCGTGGACAGCCCTTCGGGGCGTGTGGAGAAGGGCATGGAAAACGCTATGCGTTTCCCACCCCCTTCTCCACACTCTGCCCACCGGCTGCGTCTATTCCGCTCTGGGAAACCTGACGCGGCCTGCGGCCTTGCCCTACCCCTTCGGGCCAAATTTGATAGAGAGAACCCCTTTAATGCCAAGCTGCCGCGGCCTTTGGCCGCCTTAAATGATGCGCGGCTTTGCTGCGCCATCTAGATGGGTTCCAGGGTCAGCCCCTGCCCGGAGGGTGTGGGAGGGGTCGCTCCCCTCCTCTGTAACGTCAGGCGAAAGCCTGACTCGAAAAAAAAGCGCCCCCGAGGGGGCGCAATCTTTCGCTTCAACTTTAGCTTCAACTTCAGCTTACTCTTTGCGCGCAACATATTGTTTTTACGCGCCTTCAGTTTTTTCGCGGAAAAGTTCCACACTCAGCCCGCATCCTGGGTTCGCCTCGATCGCCGCCAGCACGGCTGCCCGCAGTTTGGGGGACTCGATGGCGCGCCACGCCGCCAGGGCCTGTTGGTGGCGCTGGATGCCCTTGAACTCATTGTCACGGAAAAATTCTGTGAGGAAAATTTCGCCGGTGACGGGATCCACGATGATGAATCCATGTTTTTCGAGGTCTTGGAGGCCGCCGGCGACAGCCTCCCGTTCAAATCCGGAGTCCCCCTCCAACCCCACTGGCACCCAGACCCCCAAAAAACTCTCGCAGCCAACGTTCAAAACGACCAACAGCCACCGCAGGTCCGGCACGAGCCCCCGAACACGGGGGCGGCGCAGAAAGTTGCGCGAAACAACGCTTTTCCTCTTCATTTTGTCTCCTCCCCCACCGTAGCGCGGCGAAAAGCCGCCTCCAGTGCTGGACTCCAGCCCCAACGACACTCTTCCCCCCACCAACTCCGCAAGAGATGCCACCGGCGAGCGTCGAGAAGATGGCCGAATTCGACCGCCACGCGGTCCCGGAGCGCGTCGGGATCGATGGGGGTCGGAAGTGCCAACCGGCAGGCCTCCTCCAAGCTGAGATTGTTGGCCTCGACGCCGGGCGCCAGAAACCACGCCAAGGAGTGGAGCGCCTGGCTGCCGCCGCGACGGCGACAGTGGCGGAGCGTGAGGATGGCGCGCCGCACCAGCGCCCCGGTGTCGACAACAGCCCCGCGATCCGCGCCAAAAGAGACTTCCTGGGCCGTCGGCAGACCGGGGAGACGCTGCTGGGTGAAATGGGTGGCAGCCTTCATCTTTGCCCCCTTCCGGCGCGTTCTGCCGCGATCTGCTCAGCTTTGGTCGGCCGACCGCGCCGACGGTTGGTTTTTTCTTCCTTGGCAGGCGCAGGGACAGTGGCAAACCCTGCCAACCAATCTTGGACTTTGGCCGGGTCCCACAAAAGCCGTCGCGCCCCCGGAATCCGAATCGGCGGCGGGACGCTGGCGGGGTTTCTGGAGAGGTCAGAGTGGAGTGAGGCAGGGGCCCGACGAAGGACTTTTGCCAAGTCTTCGATTGTGAAAAGCGGTTGAATTTGTTGCATTTATCACCTCAACAAAGTTGAGGCGCTTCACGGAATTTGCCCTCCGTGCCAGGGCCGCCCCGCCAAGGAAGGGGAGCGCTTGCGAAAAAAAACGAACAGCCACCGAGCCACGCGCCAAAAAGGGCCCGACGGAGTCGTTCTGCAAAAAAAGCATTTTTGGAGTTTGCCGCAAAAACGGCGGACGGATTCAGGGAGCCTTGCTGCGGTGCAGGTCGCAGCGTCCCTTTCGAAAAGCCCGTGAGGGCCGCCCCGGATGGGCTTTGTGGTGTTGCGGCTCTGGCCTGTTGCTCCCTGCCCAGCTTAGGGTCTGGGTTTGGAACCCAGCAATTCAAACTCTGCCCCAACACAAAGCAGTCGTCAACACTTTTTTGCGTCGGTGTGCCAAATACCTACTGGCACACTCCAAGCCATGGCACAACTTGGCACAATCTTGGCACACTAACTGTGCCAGATAGTGCAAAATCGTGCAAACAAGTGCACCCCAAAAATCGCAGTAACTGTTTGACGTTGTTTAATGTTGTTTGGCGCCCCCGACAGGAATCGAACCTGTAACTGGCCCTTAGGAGGGGCCCGTTATATCCATTTAACTACGGAGACAAGCCAGGGCCGGCTCGGGGCCGGCGGAAACTGCATTTTACGCGATACGGTGAAAGAGCGAAATCCGCTTGCTTTCGAGCTATGCTTTACTACTGAAACGCCTTGCTTGTTAAGGCAGCGGGGCTGGCCGTATCATGCCGCCCCCAACTGTCAACCCGAAGGAGAACAATTCATGGCCTATCTCACCGCCCCCCAATTGGAATCGCTGAAAGAACAGCTTCAGCAGCACAAAGCGGCCCTGTGGGAGGACGTGCGCACCGAGCTGGAGCGCTCCGGCAACCAGAAATACGCCGACCTGGCCGGCGTCGCGCCGGATCCCGGTGAAGAGTCGGTGGCGGCCATGCTGGTGGACATGGACGCGGCCATGGTGGACCGCCAGGTGCGCGAAATCCGCGACATCGAGGATGCCCTGGCCCGCATCGCCGACGGCAGCTACGGCACCTGCATCGACTGCGGCGCGGACATCGGCTCCGACCGGCTTCACGCCTACCCCACCGCCCAACGCTGCATCCGCTGCCAGGGGCAGCACGAAAAAACCTTCGCCGGCGAGGGCAAGCCCACCCTCTGACCCCATGCCGGTCCACAACGCCGACATCGCAGCGGTCTTCGAGGAGATCGCCAACCTGCTGGAAATCGAGGCCGCCAACCCATTCCGCATCCGTGCCTACCGCAATGCCGCCCGGGTGACGGGCGAATGGGGGCGGGACCTGCGGGAGATGGCGGAAAAGGGCGAGGACCTGACCCGCCTGCCGGGCATCGGCCACGACCTGGCGCTGAAAATCCAGGAAATTTCCCGCACCGGCCACTGCGCCTTTCTCGACCGGCTCCACGGCGAGCTGCCGCCGGCCATCACCGAACTGCTCCGTATCCCCGGCCTGGGGCCGAAACGGGTGCGTACCCTGTACCAGGAACTGCACGTGCAGACCCCCGATGATCTGCTGCGGGCTGCCCGGGAAGGCCGCATCCGCACCCTGCCCGGCTTCGCCGAGAAAACCGAGCAGCACATCCTCCAGGCGGTGGAAGCCCACACCACCAAGAAAAAGCGCTTCAGGCTGGCCGTCGCCGAACAGTACGCCGGCGCCCTGGCGGGCTACCTGGGGGCAGGTCCCGGGGTGGAACGGGTGGAAGTGGCGGGCAGCTTCCGCCGCCGCAAGGAAACGGTGGGAGACATCGACCTCCTGGCCATTGCCGAGGACGGCCCGGCGGTGATGCAGCGCTTCGCCGGCTATGACGAGGTGGCGGAAGTGCTCTCCGCCGGCGACACCCGGGGCAGCGTGCTGCTGCGCTGCGGCCTGCAGGTGGACCTGCGGGTGGTGCCCCGAGAGAGCTTCGGCGCCGCCCTGCACTACTTCACCGGCAGCAAGGCCCACAACATTGCGGTGCGCCGCCTGGCCCAGGACAAGGGGCTGAAGATCAACGAATACGGCGTGTTCAAAGGCAAAACACAAATCGCCGGCGACACCGAAGAGTCGGTCTACGCCGCCGTGGGCCTGCCCTACATTTCCCCCGAACTGCGGGAGGAGCGGGGCGAAATCGAAGCCGCCCGGGCGGGCCGCCTGCCCCGGCTGGTGGAGCTGGCCGACCTCCGGGGCGACCTCCACTGCCACACCTCCGCCAGCGACGGCCGGAACACCCTGGAGGAAATGGCGGAGGCGGCCCGCGCCCTGGGGCTGGAATACCTCGCCATCACCGACCACGCCGCCCGCTCCGGCGCCGGCCATAGCCTCACCCCCGTCGAACTATTGCGACAGATGGATGAAATCGACCGCTTCAACGGGGAACTGGACGGCCTCGTCCTGCTCAAGGGGGCGGAGGTGGAAATCCTGGAGGACGGCCGCCTGGACCTGCCGGACGAGGTGCTTGGCCGCCTGGACGTGGTGGTGGGCGCGGTGCACAGCCACTTCAACCTGTCCCGCGCCAAGCAGACCGCCCGGGTACTGCGGACCCTGGACCATCCCGCCCTCACCCTCCTCGCCCACCCCAGCACCCGGCTGCTGGGGGAGCGGGAGGCCGCCGATCTCGACATGGCCGCCGTCGTCCGCCGCGCCAAGGAACGGGGCTGCTTCCTGGAACTGGACGCCCAGCCCGCCCGCCTGGACCTGGACGACCTCCACTGCCAGATGGCCAAAGCGGAAGGGGTGTTGGTCAGCATCGACTCCGACGCCCATAGCGTGCGGGACTTCGCCAACCGCATCTACGGCGTTGGTCAGGGCCGGCGGGGCTGGCTGGAAAAGGGCGACGTGCTGAACACACGGCCCCTGGCGGACCTTCTCCCCCTCTTCAAGAAACGCACCAACTAGAACCTTTCACCGCGGAGGACGCAGAGGCCGCGGAGGTCAAGCATAGAATTTAGTTTTTCCTCTGCGCCCTCTGCGTCCTCCGCGGTTCAATGCCTTTCCGGTAGAATGGCGCTCTTTCTTTTCCGTCCGCCCCCCATGCCCCTCATCACCCTCGAAAACGCTTCCCTCGCCTTCGGCCACGTAGCCCTGCTGGACCAGGCCGAACTGGTGATCGAACCCGGCGAGCGGGTGGGTCTGATCGGGCGCAACGGCACGGGGAAATCCAGCCTGCTCAAAGCCCTCGCCGGCGAAGCCCAGCTGGACGACGGCCGGGTATGGAAAGGGCCGGAGGTGAAAATCGGCTACGTGCCCCAGGAGCCCGCCTTCGAGCCCGGCCACAGCGTGTTCGACGCGGTGGCCGAGGGCGCCGGCGACGTGCGCCGCCTGCTGGTGGACTACCACGCCGTGGCCCACGCCATGGGGGAGCCCGGCGCCGACACCGAAGCCCTGATGGAGCAACTTCACCGACTCCAGGAAGAACTGGACGCCGCCGACGGCTGGAGCGTGAAGAGCCGGGTGGACACGGTGCTGTCCAAGCTGGGGCTGCCCGCCGACACCCTGGTGGAGGACCTTTCCGGCGGCTGGAAGAAGCGCGTCGCCCTGGCCCGGGCCTTGGCCGGCGAGCCCGACCTGTTGCTGCTGGACGAACCCACCAACCATCTGGATTTTGCCGCCATCGAGTGGCTGGAAGACCTGCTGCGCAGCCACTCCGGCAGCGTGCTGTTCATCACCCACGACCGCCGCTTCCTGGACAACGTCGCCACCCGCATCGTCGAACTGGATCGGGGGCGGCTGCTGTCCTACCCCGGAAACTTCGCCGCCTACCGCCAGCGCAAGCAGGAACGGTTGGCGGTGGAGGAAACGGTCAACGCCAAGTTCGACAAATTTCTCGCCCAGGAGGAGGTGTGGATACGCAAGGGCGTGGAAGCCCGCCGCACCCGCAACGAGGGCCGCGTGCGCCGCCTGGAGGCGCTGCGCCTGGAACGGGGCGCCCGCCGCGAAAGGCTGGGCACGGTGAACCTGGCGGTGGACGAAGGGGAACGCTCGGGCAAGCTGGTGGCGGAACTGATCGACGTCCACAAGGCCTTCGGCGACAAAACCATCATCAACGACTTCTCCACCCGCATCATGCGCGGCGACCGCATCGGCCTCCTGGGCCCCAACGGCGCGGGGAAGAGCACCCTGCTCAAGCTCATCCTGGGGGAGCTGGAGCCGGACTCGGGCACCGTGCGCCTGGGCACCAAGCTGGCCGTGGCCTACTTCGACCAGTTCCGGGAGCAGTTGGACCCGGAAGCCACCCTGGCCGACACCATCAACCCCGGCGCCGACTGGGTGGAAATCGGCGGCGAGAAAAAGCACGTGGCCAGCTACCTGGGGGATTTCCTGTTCGCCCCGGCCCGGGCCCGCTCGCCGGTGAAATCCTTGTCCGGCGGCGAGCGCAACCGCCTGTTGCTGGCACGCCTGTTTGCCCGCCCCGCCAACGTGCTGGTGCTGGACGAACCCACCAACGACCTGGACATCGAAACCCTGGAGTTGCTGGAAGACCTGCTGCAAAGCTTCACCGGCACCCTGTTCCTGGTGAGCCACGACCGGGAGTTCCTCGACAACGTGGTGACCCAGGTCTACGCCTTCGAGGGTGGCGGGGCGATCCGCGAGTACGCCGGCGGCTATGACGACTGGCTGCGGGCCCGGCCCAGGCCCGAAGAGAAAGCGGCGGAGAAGAAACCCGCCCCGGCGCCGAAGGCCGCCGAAAAGAAACCCGCGGCCAAGACCAAGCTGTCTTTCAAGGAAACCCGGGAACTGGAAGAGTTGCCGGGCCGGATCGAGGCCCTGGAGCGGGAGCAAAAGGAACTCGGCGAGAAACTGATGGACGGGGAGCTGTACCGCACCGATCCGGAGCAGGTGAAACGCCTCCAGGCCCGCTGCGACGAGATCGACGGGGATCTGCTCGCCGCCATGGCCCGCTGGGAGGAATTGGAGGCCAAGATGTAGGTTGGGCACATGTGCCCAACGAGTCCCCGCCGCCTGTCGGGCATATATGCTCGACCTACCCCTACTGTACCGCACCGATCCGGAGCAGGTGAAACGCCTCCAGGCCCGCTATGGGGAGATCGACCAGGAACGGCTCGATGGGCTAGCGCGGTGGGAGGTATTGGAGGCAAAACAATAGCAACCACGCGCTGGACGTGGGCTTTCGTGACGACGGATTCCGTTAAAAATCAAAAGGATTTTTGAGCACGCCGTCATATTTCGGCATCCGCATGAATTCGCTGCGATTTTTCTGCTTTTCTGTTAGCATTCCTGCACTATCATCAAATTGAAACCATCGCCGGCGCAGCGACCAAGGAATTTTTGTTGCAAGCTTCCCAAAGCCAGACCATCGGACGTTTCCGCCTCATCGAAGTGCTGGGTAAAGGCGCCCAGGGCAAGGTGTATCTCGCCGAAGACCCCCACCTCCAACGCAACGTCGCGATTAAGACCCTGCTGATCGAAGACTCCGACGAACGGGGCCAGCAGGTCCAGACCCTCCTCGACGAAGCACGCATCGTCAGCAAATTCCAGCATCCCAACATCGTCACTCTCTACGACGCCGGCGAGGAGCGGAGCAGCCCCTACCTGGTGTTCGAATACGTGGAGGGCACCCCCCTGTCCAAGCTGATCAAGGAGCAGGGCACTCTCCCGGTCACCCAGGCGGTGCAGATCGCCCAGGAAATCCTGGAAGGGGTGGGTTACGCCCACCAGAAGGGGGTGGTGCACCGGGACCTCAAGCCCGGCAACATCATGATCGACGCTAACGGCACTGCCCGGGTGATGGATTTCGGCATCGCCCGCGCCCTGTCGTCGGAGAAGCTGGGGGACACCGCTTTCTTCGGCACCCCGCTGTACATGGCGCCGGAGTACATCACCAGCAAGCATTACACCGCCCAGTCGGACCTGTTCTCCGTCGGCATGATCCTGTACGAAATGTTGGCGGGGGTGCCGGCGGTGCGGGGCAGCAACGTCTACGAAACCCTGCACAACATCGTCAACGCCGCCTTCGCCCCCCCCTCCAAGCAGAATGCCGAGGTGGACGACAAGCTGGACGACATCGTCCTCAAGGCCCTGGCCAAATCCCCGGAGAACCGCTACGCCAGCGCGGCGGAAATGGCTCAGGCCCTGAGCCGCTACCTCAACCCGGAGCCGGTTGAAAGCCGCGCCGGCAGGGATTCCCAGCAGAGCACCGTGGAGTTCCTGCTGCGCCGCATGCAGCACAAGAGCGACTTCCCCGCCCTGTCCCAGACCATGAGCACCATCAACAAGATCGTGGCCGCGGACCAACAGGGCGTGACGGAACTGTCCAACGTCATCCTGCGGGACTACGCCCTCACCAACAAGCTGCTGAAGCTGGTGAATACGGCCTTCTACGGCCAGTTCGGCGGCACCATCAGCACCATTTCCCGGGCGGTGGTGATCCTTGGCTTCGACACCATCCGCAACGTGGCCATCACCCTGATGCTGTTCGAGCACCTGCAGAACAGGAGCCAGGCGGCTATGCTCAAGGACGAGATCGTCGCCTCCCTGTTCACCGGCATCATGGCGCGGGAAATGGTGTTCCGCACCGGCATCCGGGATGCGGAAGAGGCCTTCATCTGCTCCATGTTTCACACCCTGGGCAAACTGCTGGTGGCTTTCTATTTCACCGAAGAGATGCAGGCGATCAACAAGCTGCTCTCCCAAAGCGACATCGACGAAGTGAAAGCGTCCACCCACGTGCTGGGCGTGTCCTACGAGGAGTTGGGCATCGCCATCGCCCGCACCTGGCATTTCCCGGAAAAAATCCTCTACAGCATGCGCCACATCACCGACGACAAGGTGCGCCGACCGGTGACGGAGGACGAGAAGCTGCGCCTGCTTTCCAGCCTGGCCAGCGAGTTGTGTTTCATTGTGCGCCACACTCCGGCGGCGCAGAAAAACACGAAGCTGAAGGAGCTGATCCGGCGCTACGGCGACAGTATCGGCGTTTCCGAGCGACAGATCACCACGGTGGTGGAGGAATCGGTAAAGGAGTTGATGAAGGAATCCAGCATTCTCAACTTCGACGTCAAACAGAGCCTGTTTTTCGCCAAGGCCAGCGGCTGGTCGGTGCTGTCCAACCTGGGGGCGGATGCCGCCACCGGGGTAAGCGAAGGCCGGCACGCCATCGGCAGCGACCAGCTGGTGGACGGCACCCTGATGAACGAGACGGTGCTCTCCGCCGACCCCACCGGCGTCAGTTCGGCCGCCGAGCCCCTCGCCGCGCCGCCGGACACCCACGCCGTGCTCACCGCCGGTATCCAGGACATCACCAACACCCTGGTGTCGGAATACCAGCTCAACGACGTGCTGCGCATCATCCTGGAGACCATGTACCGGGGTATGGGCTTTTCCCGCGTGCTGCTGTGCGTGCGGGATGCGAAGATGAACACCATGAACGCCCGCTTCGGCTTCGGCGAGAACATCGACCGCATCATGCCCCACTTCAAGTTCCCCACCAGCTACACCCCGGACGTGTTCCACGCCGCCCTGTCCCAGGGGGTGGATATCTTCATCTCCGACGTCAATGCGGAAAACATCCGCACCCGCATTCCGGAGTGGTATACCAAGCTGCTGTCGGCCCAGGCCTTCATCCTGTTCCCCATCATCGTCGACAAGAAGCCCATCGGCATGTTCTACGGCGACAAGGACGCCCTGGGGGAACTCACCATCCAGGCCAAGGAATTGAGCCTGC
>Ga0068711_1000047_pt1 | contig 183497 bp, 195 predicted proteins | sample MTBAKMMethaMetaG_FD_62224 | JGI IMG/M metagenome (GOLD analysis project Ga0068711, IMG submission 62224) | Enrichment culture microbial communities from Arthur Kill intertidal strait, New Jersey, USA, that are MTBE-degrading - MTBE-AKM (Arthur... | ecosystem: Environmental > Aquatic > Marine >...
TGATGACCCATGTGGTCGTGGTGATGCTGCTGATTTCCAGTCCAAACAGTTTAAATATGGCGCCTCCCTCCGAGGAGGCTACGACCGGGATCATTCCATCCAATCATTCTCCCTCCTTTCTCTTTGATTTTTTGAGGGAACGAACCATACGGATGATAAACCACTGCTTCTCGATCAAAACTCCCGCTCCGGTCCCCAGAAGCAGGGGAATCCATCGGTAGACCAGCAAGAATAAAACGACGATGGCCAGGAGTTTGAGGCCGTACACCAACAAGACAGAATCTTTGCTGTCTTTTTCCGTCCTTGATCCCAGATATCGCTTCGCGCCTTCATCTAAAAGAAATCCCGCGGCCAGACCCAGGAGCAAGCCGAGCAGGGCCAGGGTCCATGTCTCAGACATATTTCATCATCCTCCCTGATCATTGATTCGGGCGATCCCGTTTTGATGGATCATCCGGCTCGTCCTTTTTGCTTCGGAATTCCTTGTTCAGATCGCGGATCAGGACCCGCATGGAGGCAACCAATCCAAGCAAAACCAGCCCCAGCATAAACCACGGGGAGGTTCCGAAGCGGCGGTCAAGCCAGGTTCCGCCGTGGTAGGTCAGATACAGCGTGATGGCAACCGTAATGCCGAAGCTAAAAACAAAGTTGAAATACTGATAAGGAGATGTTTCTTTTTTCTCATTGTGTTTGATAGGATTTTTCATCACACCCTCCTTGCATAAAAGGCCTCAGGCGTCCGCCGCCGGTTGATGTTTCATAATTTCTTATTGAATCACATCGAACATTATACAATGGCTAAGGAAAAAATACATCTCATAGTGTAAAGTATACTTTTGGGTTAATAATGTCTATGATGAATCTGACTTTTTTTGAAAAGCATCCGTTGATCCAGCTGCAAAATTAGGACCTGTTCCTTGGCCTCCGGTGCTATTTGCTCAGAAGCAGTCATTTTTGCCGTCATTTTCAGCAATATCCTGTCAATATACCTTGCAATCAGTGTATGTTTCTGTTAGAATATCTAGGTGATCAGCCAAAAGGAGGTGGATTTTATGTCTTTTCAATGTGACGTTTGCGGTAAAGGAAAATCGGTAGGCATGCAAGTCAGCCATTCCCATATCCGTACGAAGAAGGTCTGGAAACCTAATCTTCAGCCTGTACGTGCCAATATCAACGGACAGACCGTTAAGCTTCGGGTTTGCACCCGCTGCCTCCGCTCCGGTAAAGTTCAGCGTGCGGTTTAGGCTGTTCCCTTTCTAATTTGATTGATGCCAAGAATAAGGGCTGCTGTGTGGATTCGACACAGCAGCCCTTTTTGGTTCAGATCTTAGAAAAAATAAGACGCCTTTTGTCATCCGGAGCACTTGTCCTTATCCTTCGATCTCTTTGAGCAAGGCCTCCAGCTCTGCCTTTGAAAAATCATAGGTGTCTCCGCAGAAGTGGCAGCGCAAGGTGGCTTTCCCATCCTCTTCGATCATTTCTTTGAGCTGCTTCGTACCCATGTTGATCAGCAGGCGTTCCAGTCTCTGGCGATTGCAGTCACAGCCGAAAGCCCAGGTTTCTTCCGTCAAGCCAACCAGCTGGTCTTTGGGGAAAAGGGCGTGCAGCATTTCCGCAGGATTTCCCAGCTGCTCCGCCAAGGCGGATACGGGGGGCAAGACCTGCAGCCATTCTTCCAGCGCCTGGAGTTTTGAATCCTCAATGCCCGGCAAAGCCTTGATCATATAGCCTGCAGCCGAACGGCAGCTGCCGTCCACATCGATCAGGACACCAAGGGAAACCACCACCGGACATTGCTCCGATTGATGAAAAAAGTAGGCCAGATCCTCGGCGATCTCACCGCTGATCAGATGACAGCTGCTGTTATAGGGCTCTTTCAGCCCCATGTCTTTGGTCACAAAGAGCTCGCCTTCTTTGCCGACGGCCGCGCCCACGTCCAGCTTGCCTTGAGGGGACAGCGGCAGCTCCAATTGGGCATTGCCGACATAACCCCTCACGCGCTGGTCAGCACCGGCTTGGGTGATCATGCCGCCCAGGGGGCCATTGCCTAGGATCCTGAGGGTGATCGTATCGTTGCTTTTTAAGTTCAATCCGAGAAAGACTGCCGACATCAAGCCGCGGCCCAAAGCCGCTGCCGCCAAAGGCGTCAGATGATGCCGCCGAATGCTCTCGTTGACCATCTCCGTACTGATGATCGCCGCGACCTGGACCTGGTCATCCCAAACCACAGCCCTGGCCAGATTATGTTGCGGTTGCCCTGCAATCGCATCCGTTGTTTCCGTCATTTTCTGTTCCTCCATAGGTTTCTCTATCCAGCTGCATACAAAGCAGGACCCCCTCGTCCCAGTCGAGCCATGCTTCTGTTCCAATCAATTCGTTGCTGATCCCCAAAGGGTAATTCATGTCATATCGGTTGCCCGGTGGTTGGTATTTCAACCCTCGGTTGCGAAAACCAAGCACCGGGTTCCCCAGGGCAAATAAGGAAACATAGTCCCCCGGCCGGCCGGCCAGGATCTGGCCGTGTTGGGGAAGGAAAACGGCCAGACCTCCATCCCGAAGTGTGATGCGCTGCCCTGGCTGGACTTCCGGCAGCAGAAGCAGCATCAGGTTGGCAAAGGTGTGATCGATCCGGCTGCCTAGGGCGCCCCAGATTTCAATGGCGTCGAACCCCATGGCCGCCGCCTCCTTCACAGCCAGACAACTATCCGTATCGTCTTTATCAACAGGATAACGGCGTATCCGGCATCCGGCTGCCTCCATGCGTCGCATCTGACCGGGATCAATCGAGTCCAGATCCCCCATGATGACATCAGGAAACCGTCCGGCGTCTGCCAGATGATGTGCTCCGCTGTCCGCTGCTAAAATAAAATCTGCGGACAGGACCGCTTTGATGAACGCCTGCCGGTCACAGATCTGTCCTCCCAGGACCAGCACACAGGTTTTTTCCATTCGATGACTCCCTTTTAATAACGCTTGTCCCGCTGGGTCAGTTCCTCCATGAAGGAAACATAACGCTGATAGCGTCCTCCGTCGATCAAACCGGCCTCAACCGCCGCTTTGACACCGCATTGGACCTCTTTGACATGGCTGCAAGACGAAAATTGACAATCAAACAGCGCACGTTCAAAATCCGGATAGAAGGCTTTCAAATTCTCCCGGTTTACCTTCTCCGGAAGATAGATCTGGCTGAATCCCGGCGTATCGGCAACCCAGCCGCCAAAGGCAAGGGGAAGCCATTCCACGTGGCGGGTCGTATGCCGGCCGCGGCCCAGCTTTTGGCTGGTTTCCCCGGTTTTCAGGGTCAGTCCGGGTTCGATCTGATTCAAAAGGCTGGATTTGCCGACCCCGGAGGGACCGGCTAAAACCGTGGTCCGGTCTTTCAGCAAGCGGATGAGCTCCGGCACACCCTGTCCTGTCAAGGCACAGGTCTGCACCTGGAGGATTCCTGCCGAATCGTAGATTCTTTTCAGCAGCTCCACATCCGCCGGCGCGGCAAGATCCTCTTTATTCCAGCAAAGAATGGGCTCGATCTTTTCACAACGGATCATGATCAGCAGCCGGTCAAGCAGCCACAGGTCCGGAGCCGGGTCGGCAGGTGCCAGGACGATCAAGGCCTGATCCACATTGGCAACTGCTGGCCTGATCAAGGCGTTGCTTCTGGGCAGGATCTCTTCAACGACCCCTTTGCGCTTTTCGGCATCCAACACCGTGAAACGCACCTTGTCACCGGCAAGCACCGTCTGCTGTTCCTTGCGGAACCTGCCCCGCAAACGGCATTCCCAAAGATCTCTGCCGTCGCTGACATAATAAAAACTGCTGTATCCTTTCAGGATTCTGCCAATGCCTTCTGAGTTCAACCCATTACCTCCTTGAAGCCCTGCAATATTTTGCCGGATTGGCCGAGAGACCTGTACGGCGTTGCGGTGTTTCTTTATCAAGATGGCCCCGGCCCGGAACTGACCACCAGATTCACCGGTGTGCCGGCCTCGACCTCAGCATCGGCGGCGGGATCCTGACGAACCACCATCCCCTCCGCATAGGTCCAGCTCATTTCCTTTTCGACGGACCCGATGGTAATGCCCAGAGCAGCCGCGGCCGCCTGCGCCTCGTCAAGGGGCATTCCCACAAAGGACTGCACTTTAACATATTGGATGACGGGGCCTTTGCTGATGATGATATGGACAACGCTTTCCAAATCCACACTGGCGCCGGCTTCCGGGTCCTGCCGGACCACACCGCCTTTGGGGACTTCATTGTCATTGACCTCTACGGTATTGCCCAGCTTTAATTTTTTATTCGCCAGCTCCACTTCTGCGGCCTGCGCTGAAAGCCCGCGCAATGCCGGGACGATCACCTGTTCCGGACCGGCGCTGATGGTCAGCAGGATCGTGCTGCCTGCCTTGACCGGAACATTGCCTGCCGGTTCCTGAAAAGCGATGGCATCCTTGTCAACTGAGGTATGAAGGGCCCTTTCCTCCGAAAGGATTCCCTGCAGCTTGGCGGCGGCCAGCGTATCCAGCGCTTCCTGGTAAGGCATTCGGGTCACGTCCGGAACGATCACGTCTTCAGGCTCATACAGGATCGAGGAGATGCCCAGTCCGATGATCAGACCGGCGGCGGTCAGTCCTAAAAAGAACAACAAGAGATGCCACCAGGGCCGTTTTGGAGCTTTTCCGCCTGCCCCGCCTGTCGTCCGGTACCGGTCTCCTTCTTGGGAGGCCGCGGCGCTGCCGGCATATTCACTCAGCCGGGCCAGGTCATCCCCCTGGAGCGTGTCCTGCATTACATCAGGGGCCGGTTCATAGATGACGCGATTATTAAAACAAGCTTCCCTTAAATCGTCTTTTAATTCCAGCGGCGACGGGTATCGCTTCCTCGGATCACGGTTCATGGCCCGCAGAATCACCACCTCCATCGCCTCGTTCAGGTCAGGATTGGCGGCACGGGGCGGCAAGGGGTCCTTCTGGATTTTCTGGACGGCGACGCTGATGGGGGATTCCCCTTCATGGGGCAGTTTGCCGGTGGCCATCTCATAAAGCAGGACACCTAATGAATAGATGTCGGAGCGCTCATCGGCGATCTCACCTTTGGCCTGCTCGGGAGATAAGTAGTGCACTGACCCCATAATACTTCCGGTATGGGTCATGGTCGCTTCGGATGCCGCCCGGGCAATACCGAAATCGGTCACCTTGATCTGGCCGTCGGGCTGAACGATGATGTTGTGGGGTTTGATATCCCGATGGATGATTTTTTTACGATGCGCATAGGCGATGGCATCACAGATCTGGGCTGCGATAGGGTATAGCTCACGGGGTGTGAAGAGCCCCTTTTCCTGCAGCACCTGCTTCAGGTCCCGGCCCTCGATCATTTCCATGATCAGGTAATGGACCCCTTCATCTTTGCCGACACCGTAGATTTTAACGATGTTTGGATGGTCCAGCCCGGAAACCGAGTGCCCTTCCCGGTTGAAGCGTGCAATAAATACAGGGTCTTCCGAATACTGTTCCCGTAAGACTTTGATGGCGACGATGCGATGCCGTTCGGTATCCCTGGCGCGATAAATAAGGGACATCCCGCCGCCGCCCACCAGTTCCAGGATTTCATAACGCTGATTCAGCAGCTTTCCTCGTTGCAGCATTCATCAGTCCTCCTGTTGGATCAGGATCGCCGTAATGTTGTCAAACCCTCCCCTGTGCTTGGCGAGCTCGATCATCGCATCTGCTTTTTCATGAAGCGTCTGATCCTCCGGCATGGCGATGGCTTTGATTTCTTCATCGGTCAGCATATTATACAATCCGTCGGTGCACAACAGCAGGTATGAAAGGTTTTCGGCTTTGACCTGGTTCCATTCGGGCAGCGCATTGTCCTCACTGCCGAGGGCCCGGGTCAGGATGTTGCGGTGAGGATGGTTCTGAGCTTCGTCACGGGTAATGCTCCCCTGAGCAAGCAATTCTCCCACCAGAGAATGGTCCTGGGTCAAGGCATGGGCGCCTTCCGTTGTGATGGCGTAAGCCCGGCTATCGCCGATATGGACCACCTGCCAGCTGCCTTCCGAATAATATGCAAGGGTCAGCGTGGTCCCCATTCCCTGCATTTGGTCCTGCCGTGCGCGCTCCAGGATTTTGTGATTGGCTTCTTCCAAGGCCGAATCAATGGTGCGGCGGTCCAGGTTCGGTTCTGAAGCGATCCTTCGGGTCAGCACCTCGACCGCGATGGCGCTGGCCAGCTTGCCGCCGGCGTGTCCGCCCATTCCGTCGGCGACGGCAAAAACCCCCCGTTGAGGCATCATAAGAATACTATCCTGATTTTCCTTGCGTACCAACCCTACGTCCGTCAGACCTGCTGCCAGAAATGCCATTGTCTCACTCTCCCCGTTTCGATTGACCTGCCAGCTGTCCGCAGGCACCGGCAATATCGGATCCTTTTTCCTCCCGGATCACAGCTTCCAGGCCGCCTTCCATCAGTCTTTTGCGGAATGCTTCCTGGGCAGCCCTGCCCGGCTTCTGGAACCCATGACTTCCGGTGTTGATCGGAATCAGGTTCACATTGCATTGGATATGATTCAGAAGACGGCACAATGCATCGGCATGGCTCACGCTCATGTTGACCCCCTGGATCATCGTATATTCGAAAGTCATCCTGCGGCCGGTGGACTTGACGTAATCCCGGCAAGCCTCCATGACTTCGGACAGGGGAAAACGCCGGTTGACCGGCATCAGCTGTGAACGAAGCTCAGGATCGGGACTGTGCAAGGACAGGGCCAGGGTGATATCGAGGCCTTCTCGGGCCAAACGGCGGATCATCTCAGGTATACCGCAGGTGGAGACGGTGATCCGGCGGATTCCAATCTTCTGACCCTTGGGATGGTTCAGAAGCCGGATGCTCCGGACGACCGAGTCGTAGTTCAGGAGCGGCTCTCCCATGCCCATATAGACCAGATTATGCACTTCAAAACCAGGTTGTTCCCGGCGCCGGCTGGCGGTCACATCCAGAACCTGTCCGACGATCTCGCCGGCCGTCAGGTTCCGCGTGAAGCCGCCTTCTCCGGTCGCGCAAAAAACGCACCCCATGGCACAACCCACCTGGGTGGAAAGACAAAGGGTATGGCGAATGTGGCCGGTCTCCTCCGTATGGGCCATGAGGACCGTTTCGATACGCTGTCCGTCGGACAGCTCAAATAAATATTTTCTTGTGCCATCACGGCTGACCTGCTCCCGCCGGATCAAAAGGGGGCGGATCGGCCATGCGTCCGTCATTTTTTTCTGCAAAGCCTGGCTGATGTCGGTCATTTCTTCGAAGGTGACCGCACAGCGGGCGTGGAGCCATTGGAAAATCTGCTTGCCGCGGAAGCTTTTTTCACCATGACCCTCAAGCCAGGCGCCGATTTCCTCGGGAAACAGTCCGCGCACATCCTGTAAAAGCAGGCCTTCCTGACTTAAAGTGTAAATATGATCCTTGTCTGCTGACATTAACTTTCCTTTCTTTGAATGGCGGCCATGAAAAAGCCCTCCAGTCCATGTAAAAAAGGCAGGCACTGGAGCATGCTGCCGCTGCCAAATCCCAAGCCTTCGAAGGGCAGGGGGGCCGGAACGAACCCGGTGTTCTCTTTCAACACCGATTCCACCACCAGCTGGTTCTCCTCCGGCTGGATCGTGCAGGTACTGTAAAGAAGCCTGCCGCCAGGAGCCAGAAATTCCAAGGCGTGCTTCAGCATGTCTTTTTGGATCGACGCCAGCTGGCGGATCTCTTCCGGCGTTTTTCTCCAGCGGGCGTCGGATCGGCGGCGCAGAACCCCAAGCCCCGAGCAGGGCGCATCCACAAGGATCTTCTGAAAGGTCCCTTCGTCAGAAACCCTCGCCTGCATCACATCCTGCGCCCGGGCATCGATCATGTGGATCCCCAGACGGCGGCTGTTTTCACGGATCAGTTCCACCCGATGAGGATGCAGGTCCCAAGCCAGGATCCGGCCCTGGTCTTGCATCAATTGGGCCATGTGGGTGGTCTTGCCGCCCGGGGCCGCGCAGGTGTCCAGAACATGCTCCCCGGGTTGTGGCGCCAGCCCATGGGCAGCCAGCATCGAGCTCTCATCCTGGATGGTAAACCAGCCATTTTGGAAAGCGGCCAGTTCCCGTATCGCAGGACCGGCAAGCAGCTCCAAGGATTCAGGTGCGTACTGCCCCGGCCTGACCTGGCAGCCCTGGGCCGTCAGGGCTTCGATCAATGACGGCCGATCTGTCCGAAGGGTATTGGTCCGGAGCCAAAGCTCCGGCGGTTGGTTGTTGTATTCACATAAAAACCGGGTCTGTTCATACCCGTAGCGCTGCAGCCAGTCCTCCACCATCCATAGGGGATGGGATCGGGTCACCGAAAGGTATTGCGCCGGCTCCGTCATCTCATCCGGCCAACGGACCTTTTCAGGATCCCGGAGCCAGTTGCGAAGGACACCATTGATCAAAGAAGCCACGCCGCTATGGAAACGCCGCTTGGCCAGACTGACCGTCTCGAATGTTGCCGCACGGGCCGGTATTTTATCCATAAAGCACAGCTGATAAAACCCCATCCTTAGCATGTTTCTGGGGCCCGGTTTCAGTTGGCCGGGCTTCTGGACCAGCTGATCGATGATCCAGTCCAGATAGAGGCGGTATTTCACCGTCCCTTGGACCAATTCCATTAAAAAGTTGCGGTCCAGACGCGACAAATCAGCCCCCGGACCCTGAAGAAATTGATCCAGCGCCAGGTTGGCGTAGGCACCGGTCTGGATTTTTTCTAAAACTTCATAGGCCCCGTCTCTGGCCTTCATCAATCGTCTCTCCTGCCATAACCCGCAATGGCCAGAAGCCGAAGCAGCTGCAGGACGCTGACCAGCACCGCCGCAACATAGGTAAGGGCTGCCGCCGAGAGCACGCTTTTCGTGCCCGGATACTCTTCCGACGTGATGAAGCCATGCCGATCCAGGGCGGCCATCGCCCGGCTGGAAGCATTGAACTCCACCGGCAGGGTGATGATCTGAAACAGCACCACCGCCGCAAACAGATAGATCCCAACCTTAGTCAGGGTATAACTGAAAAACAGCCCGATCATAAAGAGCGGAATGGCCAACACCGATGCGAACTGCACGCTGGGGGCAATGGCGCTGCGCAGGCCCAGAGGCACATAGCCTTCATTGTGCTGGATCGCATGCCCCGTCTCGTGAGCGGCAATGGCCAGTGCGGCCAGAGAGGTGCCCTGGTAGACGCCGGGTGATAAACGAATCACTTTTTCTTTCGGATCATAGTGATCCGTCAGCTGGCCCTGGCCAATCTCGACTTTTACGTCATAAATGCCCTGATCCTGCAGCAGCTGTCGGGCTACCTGCATACCGGAAGCGCCGCTGGCGGAAGAGACTCTGGAATATTTTTGGTAAGCGGACTGGACCTTCGCCTGGGCGAACATGGCAATCAACAGTCCGGGGAGGATGATTATATAGGTTGGATCCCAAAAAAACATAGGTTTCACCTCACTAAAACTGAATGTCGAAAATGTACAGTCCTTTTCTATGAGCCGGAATCCTGAAACAGCGCTCCGGCTTCCACACGGTAGCCGTTGACGAAGCTGGCGCCGTCCACCGGCTGCTTGCCGACCGGTTTCAAACTGGTCAGCAGCAGCGCGCCTTCTCCGGTCTGGATCACCGGTCCTTGTTTGCGCAAAATCCCGATCACGCAACCCGGCAAACGTTCCAGGTTCGGCAGAGCTTCTTCGAATCGGGCCGCCAGCTCCGCTTCGGTTGCGGCAGGGAGAATTTCTGCCGAGAGGATCTTGACTTGCTTGCCCTGCCAGGAGGTAAAAGCGCAGGGCTCGGGCTGAAGCGCCCGGAGCTGGTTCATGATCCGGGCCGCTGGCCAATCCCATTGGATCCGCTCATGGCTTCGATCGAGACGAACTGCGTATGAGACGCCTTCATCCGGCTGAGGTATAGGGGTCAGCCGGCCTTCCGCCCATAAGGGCAGCGCCTCCAGCAAGGCGGACCTGCCCAGTTCGCTCAGGGCCTTGTAAAGCTCGCCGCCGGTCATGGTCTCGGAAATTTCCAGCCTTTTCTTAAGCAGCATTGGGCCGGTGTCCAGGCCTTCATCCATTTTCATGATGGTGATGCCAGTCTCCCGTTCTCCGTTCATAAGAACCCATTGGATCGGCGCTGCCCCCCGGTAGGCCGGCAGCAGAGAGGCATGCACATTGATACAGCCAAGAGGCGGGATGTCCAGAATTGTTTTTGGAAGGATCTGGCCAAAAGCGGCGACGACAATCACATCCGGCGCGGCTTTTCTTAAGGTTTCGATTGCAGATTCCTCCCGGACACGGCGCGGCTGGAAGACTTCCAGGCCCAGTGCCAGAGCTTTTTCCTTGACCGGGGAATAAGCCAGCTTCTGCCCGCGGCCTTTGGGCCGGTCAGGCTGTGTCACCACGAAAGGGATTTCATAACCGGCCTGGGCAAGTCCCTCCAGGCACTCTGCCGCAAGCTCGGGTGTTCCCATAAAAACGATTCTCATAGCTGCTCCTTACTGAGGGTTTCGATTGACCACCTGTGCCCGGTCAATGTATAGGATTCCGTTGAGATGATCGGTCTCGTGTTGGATCACTCTTGCCAGAAAGCCTTGAGCGAATAATTCCACTTGCCGGCCGGTCCGGTCCATATAACGAACCTTGATCTTCGAAGCCCGAACCACCCTGCCCTCCGTGCCAGGGACGCTCAAGCAGCCTTCCCAGTCTTCTTCCTCACCATCCGCGGAAAAAATCACGGGATTGAGCATTTCAAACAAGCCCTCGTCTTCCGTATGGACGATTGCCGCCCTTTTGGATATCCCGATCTGCGGTGCGGCCAGACCGACCCCATTGCTGGTGCTGTCCAGTGTGTCCTTCAGATTATCTAACAGACGGATCACGCTGGGAGTGATCTCTTTGATTTCAATTGCATTTTCTCTTAATACCGGATCGCCTTCTTTTACGATTTGATAGACTGCCATATTCATTCCTCGCTTAGTTTGATCTGCAGGCATCCGCATCGCAAATCGCATGTTGTGTGCAAAGCCTGATATTATATTTTAACCTTTCTACGGCAAGAAATCAAGGATTGGCCCTTGCCTGCGTTCCTCACAGGATCGATCTGGGTTCCATATCCAGGATCACACGGGGTTCCTCACCGAGGGTGGTGGCCAGCATCCTCGCTGCCGCCAGGCTTCGACGCAGCGGCGCCAGGGAAGGGCAGACCAGGATCAGATGGTAGCGCCAACGATTTTTGATGCGTTCCAGAGGCGCTTTGCAGGGGCCCAGCCAGGTCACACAATCGGCTTCCTCCTTCAAAGCCTGGCGGCAGTGCCGCTCAAGAATTTCAATGCGGCGCACCACCTCAGCTTCATCATATCCACTGACTAAGATCCTTGCCAGCCGGGTAAAGGGAGGATACCCCAAGGCTTGCCGCAAAGCAGCCTCATGTTCGTAAAACCCTTCATAGTCGTAGGCTTCCACAGCCTGGAACAGCGGATTCTGGGGAAAAAAGGTCTGAACGACAACCTGTCCCGGCCACTCCCCCCGGCCGCTTCGTCCGGCCGTTTGGACCATCAGCTGAAAGGCGCGTTCGCTGCTCTGATAATCCGGCAGATTCAGCACGCCATCGATATGCAGGATCCCGGCCAAAGTTACTTTTGCAAAATCGAAGCCTTTGGCGACCATCTGGGTCCCCACCAGGATATTGGCTCTGCCGCTCTGGAATTCGCGAAGGATTTCCGTATGGCTTCCCGCAGAGCGGGTGCTGTCCATATCCATCCGCAGGACCCTGGCTTCCGGCAGGCGCTGATGAATAAAATCCACCACCCGCTCTGTACCGGTTCCCATATACTGCAGCGATGGACTGCCGCAATGGGGACATCGGCCGGGCAAAGGCGACGTATGGTCGCAATAATGGCATTTGAGACGACCGCTGTTTCGATGGAAAGTCATGGCGATGCTGCATCGGGGGCATTGGAGACTCTGTCCGCAGTCCCTGCACAGAATATAGGTGTGGAAGCCTCTGCGATTCATCAGCAGAATCGCTTGCTCCCCCTTGGCCAGGGTCTCCTGCAGCGCATCCAGCAGCGGCTGGCTGACCGGATAAGGCCGGCCTTCCCTCATTTCACGATTCATATCGATCCAGCGGATCGGCGGCATTTCTCTGCCTTGGACCCGGCTGGGCAGGGCGGACAGGGTCAGCTTGCCAGAACGGCCTCGATAGAAAGTCCCCAAATCCGGCGTCGCCGATCCGCGCACCAGAACCGCTCGGTACGCCCGGGCCAGGACCCTGGCTCCATCCCTGGCATCATATCGGGGGTCTGGTTCGTTTTGCTTGTAGGTGTTTTCATGCTCCTCATCGATCACGATCATGCCCAGATCACGAAAGGGTGCAAAGAGAGCGGAACGGGGCCCCAGCACAAGGTTGGCCCGCCCTTGGGAGATCCGCTGCCACTCGTCGTAACGCTCTCCCTCGCTCAGGCTGCTGTGCAGAACCGCCACATCATCGCCGAACCAATCCGCTGCCTTTGCAGCCAGCTGAGGGATCAGGCTGATTTCCGGCACCATATAGAGCACCTGACGTCCTTGACGTAGCACTTCCGCGGCGGCCTGAAAATAGACTTCCGTTTTGCCGCTGCCCGTCACGCCGAACAAGAGATGCTCCCCGAAGCACCGGCGGCGAATTTGGGGAAGCATCCGATCCAGGGCAGCCTGCTGCATTGGTTCGAGATCCTTGCTGAGGCTGCCGTCCATCATATTTTTCAGAGGATTTCTCCTCACCGCATGATATTCAAGGGTGATCAGGCCTTTATCCGCAAGCCCCCGGAGCTGATCCTTGTCCCGGAAGCCCTGCGCCTGAAGCTGTGTCCACGGCACGCCCTCCGGCGCTCGCAGCCCCATGGCCGCTTCCAGCAGGGCCGCCTGCCGCGGGGCGCGTTTTTGCAGCTTTTCCATGAGACCAGGATCCTGTACCCGGTCCGTCAAAGCAATCACCAAGTCTTTTTGGGCCCGGTTTTTTGATTTCCATTCATGGAATTCCTCCAGGCTTCCAGACCGGACCCACTCCGCGATCCGCTGCAAGCCGCCGGGGCCGAATTGCTTTTTTAAGAAGCTTTCATCCAATCCCTCTTCGCCGGCCTGCAAAAAGGCCGTCCATAAAGCCGCTTCCTCCGGCTTTTCGAAAAGGTCCGCATACCGCGACGGCACCCGTTCCGGCAGTTCAGCCGCCAAGCGCCAGCCTTTCCTTTTGACTGCCCGTACCGGCGGCGGCATGAACAAGCCTGCCGCACGGTTCAAAGGACAGACATAGTGTCTGCCAAGCCAACGCAGCAAAGCCAGCCCCTGGCGAGACACGACAGGGCCGGGATGCACCGGAGCCCCAAGCGGTCTGGGCCGGATCCCTGCAGGGCAGCTTTTCTGCAGGCGCAGCACCAGTGCGCGTTCCTGGTGCTGTTTCACAGGAACTGAAAACAACATACCGGGAAGACAGCTGGTGCCTTCCCGGATCTTGTAGGTCAATATTAAATCTTTGGCTGCATAGGTGCCCAGCACCAGCATGATTGCATACATGAACCGACTCCTCTGTTTGGATCTTCGTTCAGATCTTAAAGAAGGTCTTCAAGTCATCCACCTTGTCAAGCCGCTCCCAGGGAAGGTTCAGATCGTTGCGGCCGAAGTGTCCGTAAGAGGCGGTCTGCTTGTAAATCGGCCGGCGCAGATCCAAGGTCCGTATGATGCCGGACGGGGTGAAATCAAAGATTTCTCGAACGGCTTTTTCGACTTCCCGTTCTTCGACTTTCCCGGTGCCGAAGGTCTCCACCATGATGCTGACCGGCCGGGCAACGCCGATGGCATATGCCAGCTGCAGCTCGCATTTGTCGGCCAAACCGGCAGCGACAATATTTTTGGCCGCATAACGGGCTGCATAGGCAGCGGAGCGGTCCACCTTCGTGGGGTCCTTGCCGGAGAAACAGCCGCCGCCATGACGCGCCATGCCGCCATAGGTGTCCACAATAATTTTTCTTCCGGTCAAGCCTGAATCTCCCATGGGGCCGCCGATCACAAATCGTCCGGTGGGATTGACCAGAAACTTGGTCTTGTCGTCCAGAAGGTTCTGAGGCAGCACCGGGTCGATGATTTTTTGGATGATTTCATCCCGGAGCTGATCGATATCCACTTTTTCGCTGTGCTGAGCAGAAACCAGCACCGTATCCAGGCGAACCGGACAGCCATTCTCATACTCTACGGTCACTTGGGCTTTGCCATCAGGATTCAGAAAAGGCAGGGTCTTGTCTTTGCGCGAAGCCGCCAAACGGCGGCAAATCAGATGAGACAGGCTGATGGTCAACGGCATGTATTCCGGCGTTTCATTGGTTGCAAAGCCGAACATCATCCCTTGGTCTCCGGCGCCCAATTCTTCAATGATGTTGGTGACTAAGCCGTCTCTGACCTCCAGAGCCCGGTTCACACCCATGGCGATGTCGGTGGATTGTTCGTTGATGGAGGTCAGGACCGCACAGGTCTGGCCGTCAAAGCCATATTTGGCCCGGTCATAGCCGATCTCGACCACCGTATCCCGGACGATTTTGGGAATATCCGCATAACACGAGGTGGATATTTCCCCCATCACCAGGACCATGCCGGTAGTCAGGGCTGTTTCACAGGCAACCCGGGCAAAGGGATCCTGCTCAATGATCGCATCCAGAACCGCATCCGAAATCTGGTCGGCCATTTTATCGGGATGGCCTTCGGTCACTGACTCCGACGTGAATAATTTTTTCACCATGGGACATCACTCCTAATTCTCTATTTTATACTAAACGCTTACCGAAGCAGCCGGACCGCGGCTTGCAGGATCTCTTCCGCGACGGCTTCCTTGCTCATCTGAGGCAAGGAGCGGCGGCTGCCGTCGGCAAACAGCAAGGTTACGATGTTGGTGTCGCTGCCAAAACCGGAGCCCTCCATGGTCACGTCATTGGCAACGATCAGGTCCGCATGCTTTCTCTGAAGCTTTTCGGCAGCATGCGCCAGTAAATCCTCGGTTTCCGCGGCAAAGCCCACCAGCACTTGACCGGTCCGCTTTCGGCTGCCCAGGATGCCAAGAATGTCCGGCGTGCGGCGGCAGAGGATTTGAAAATCCTCCTGCTGCTTTTTGATCTTCTGAGTCTTGGTTTCGGCGGGGGTGTAATCTGCCACCGCTGCCGCCTTGACCACCAATTGAGCCGATGCGGCTTCTTCCAGGACAGCCGCGGCCATTTCCTCGGCGGTGGTAACCTGGATGGTTCTGTAAAATGGAAGTGGCTTCAATTCAACCGGTCCGCTGACCAGGGTTACATCGGCACCCAGCTGCCAGGCTGCTTCGGCCAAAGCATAGCCCATTTTTCCGCTGCTGTGGTTCGTAAGGTAACGGACCGGGTCCAGAGGTTCCCGGGTGGGGCCGGCCGTGATCAAGACTTTTTGTCCTCTCAGCGGCCTGTCTTTTCGCATCGCGTATTCCGAGATTTTCAGGATATGCTCCAGATCGGCCAATCGGCCTTTGCCGGTATCGCCGCAGGCCAGCTGGCCCACGCCCGGTGCGGCAAAGTGGTATCCGCGGGACCTGAGCCGATCCATATTCTCCTGAACCGCCGCATTTTCAAACATGGCCGAATTCATTGCCGGAGCGACCACCACCGGCACCGTCGCGGCCATCACGGCAGCCGTCAACAGATCGTCGGCGATGCCGTGGGCGATTTTCCCAATCACATTGGCCGTGGCCGGGGCAATCAGAAACAGATCCGCCCAGCGGCTGACGGCAATGTGTTCCACATTCCATTGCTTTGGCTCCTCAAACATGCTTTGCATGACCGGCCGTTCCGTCAGGGTGCGCATCGTCAGAGGCGATATGAATTCGCAGGCACCGGCCGTCATGATGCACTGGACTTCAGCACCCGCTTTGATCAGAAGCCTGGCCAGCTCAGCGCCCTTGTACGCTGCAATGCTTCCGCTAAGGCCGAGTGCGATTTTTTTTCCGCTTAGCATTGGATCCTCCTTGTGGATACAGGCATCATGCAGCTTTCGAAAATCTATTTGATGCCTCTGGCGGGTGTTTCAATGTTGAGTTTTCCGGCGCCGATCTCACACAGCGCGATGCTGACGGGTTTCTTCATTTCAGTACTGTTGCATTCCGCCGCCGGTTTGGCGCCGTCGGTGATTTCCCGGGCACGTTTGGCCGTGGCGATCACCAAGCCGTATTTTGAATCCAATTTGCCCAGCAGGGTGTCAATGGTTGGCTGACGCATCTTTATTCCTCCTTAAATTATCGATATTCCTCATTACATCAAGTTTCATAGAAGATCGCTGCAGACTGCGGCCGGATCCGGCGCATCACGACGCGCCTCCTCCAAAATCTGCAGGATCTTGCAGATGGCCGTTTCTAAATCATCATTGATCACGGTATATTGGTACTGGTCCTCCTGAGCCATTTCCCACTGGGCGGTCTTCATCCGCAGGGCAATGGATTCCGGCTTGTCACGGTCGCGGTTTCGGATCCGCCGCAGCAATTCCTCTTCTGATGGCGGTGCCACAAAAATCGTGATGCAGCACTGAGGCATCTTGCTCAAAACCTGGAGCCCGCCCTGGACGTCGATTTCCAGGATGCAATCTTTTCCGGAATCCAGGATTTCTTTGACTTTTAGCTTCAGCGTGCCGTACCGGTTGCCATGCACCTCGGCCCATTCCAAGAAGCCGTCCTGATCCTCGAGGGCTTGGAATTCTTCAGGTGTGCAGAAATAGTAATCCTTCCCATGGATCTCGCCCGGCCCCTGCGGGCGGGTCGTGGCGGAAATGGATAAGGCGAGGCGGGGATCCCGTTTCAGCAGTTCTTTGCAGATGGTGCCCTTCCCCACGCCGGATGGCCCGGATAGGATGATCAGATGTCCTTGGGTTTGGTCATTCGGCATCGATGCTGTCTCCTTGCTTGTCGGTATCTTTGTTCCAGAAGCGGTTGGCAACGGTTTCAGTCTGAAGGGCGGATAAGATCACATGGTCTGTGTCCATGATGACCACGGCCCGTGTCCGGCGGCCATAGGTGGCGTCGATCAGCCGGCCCTTTTCCCTGGCTTCCTGGATGATTCTTTTGATAGGTGCCGATTCGGGACTGACGATGGCCAGGACCCTGCCGGCGGATAAAATGTTGCCGTAGCCTATGTTGATCAGTTTGATTTCCATATTAGCACCCCAGCTCTTCAGGGATTTATTCAACGTTTTGAACTTGCTCGCGCAGTTTTTCCAGCTCGCTCTTCATCTCCACAACGATATGGGTAATTTCCAGGTCATTGGCTTTGGAGCCGGTGGTGTTGACCTCCCGATTCATTTCCTGGCATAAGAAGTCCAGCTTGCGTCCAACCGCCTGCTTCTCCTTCAGCATGCTGCGGAATTGGTGGATGTGGCTGTCCAGACGGACCAGTTCCTCATTGATGCTGGCGCGGTCGGCAAAGAGCGCCGTTTCCACTGCGATCCGGTTTTCATCTACTGTCTCGGCCTCCAGCAATTCTTTGATCCGGGCGCGCAAGCGTTCACGGTAGTTCACGACCACGGCAGGGGATCGTTCCAGCAGCTGCTGCCTCAAGGTCTCAAGATAAATCAGACGTTCTTTGAAATCGGATGACAGTTTCTCGCCTTCGATCTTTCGCATGGCCAGAAGCTGGTTCACAGCGCCGTCCACCGCCGGTTGGATTTCGGTCCAGACGGCTTCCATTTCTTCGTCGGCTTCATCGAGCGCCAGGACGCCGGGCATCTGGATCAGGGCGGTGACCCCCAAATCCATGGGGATATTCAGTTCCTCAGCCAATTCGCGTATCTTATAATGATACTTGACTGCCATTTGCTTGTCAATATTCATCGCCTTATCCGAATCGGCCCGTTCTTCCACTTTGACAAAAACATCCACCTTGCCCCGGCTCAGTGCGGCGGACACGTAGCGCCGGACCCGCTCTTCAAGATAGGTGTATTTCCGCGGCATCTTCACCTGGATCTCATTGTATCGATGGTTGACCGATTTGATCTCCACGGTCACCGCTTTGATTTCGCCGATATGTTCATCACGGCCGAAGCCCGTCATGCTCTGGATCAAGATATATCCCCCTTTGTCTATCGCATATTCACTTTAACCAATATTATAACATGTTTGCCTTTCAAACAGTACCAAAACTTGGCCACTATCCGTCATCATGCCCATCCCCTCAAGCGCCTGGGTTTCTTTCCGCTTCATAATACGATATACTAACGGCATAACATCATATCCTGCGCCGCCGTCCCATACCGGAGAGACGGCAGCTGCCAAAGGAGGTCCGGCCATGTCGTTCGACGGCATCGTGCTGCGGGCGGTAGCCCATGAATGCAGCCAGCATCTGACAGGCGCCCGCATTGACAAAATCGCCCAGCCCAATCGCCACGAAATCGTTATGACACTGCGCAATCGCAGCCAAAACTATAAGCTTTTATTTTCCACCTTGGCCCAAGAGGCACGGGTCCATCTGACCACGACCACAGCGCCCAACCCGCCCCAGCCGCCCCTTTTCTGCATGGTGCTCCGGAAGCATCTGGAGGGCGGCAAAGTCCTCTCTATCCGGCAAAGTGGTCTGGACCGGATCCTGATCCTGTCCGTCCAGGTCATCGACGAAATGGGCGACTTGGCAGAGCGGCAGCTTCTCGCTGAAATCATGGGGAAACACAGCAATCTGGTTCTTCTGGATCCTGCCAGCCGACGGATCATCGACTCGATCCACCGCGTGCCCGCCAACATCAGCCGGTATCGGCAGGTTTTGCCCGGTTTGGTTTACACAGCGCCGCCGGCCCAAGACAAGCTGCCCCTCTGGGAAGAGACTGAGGATCATATCGGACCGCGGCTTCTGGAGGCCGGCCCGAACAAGGCCCTAGACAAACTGATGCTGTCGGTTTACGCCGGCATCGGCCCTCAGACCGTCCAGGAATTGCTCCATCGAGCAGGCCTGGAGCCTTCCCAGACGCTGGAATTTTTTGGCCAATACGAATACCTGAAGCTTTTCCGCAGCGTCCAGAATATGGGAAACGCGCTTCGCGGGAACCTCTACCATCCGGAAGTCATCCTTCAGGACGGGGTTCCGAAAGCCTTCTCGGCCGTGGCGCTGACCCAATATCCGGAGCACCAGCGCAAAGCCTTTGAATCCGTCAACGAAATGCTGGATTTCTTCTACCGGAACCGCAGCACCTACAACCTTTTCCGCCAAAGGCAAAGTAACTTGGAGCAAGTTCTGCGGCGGGAACAGGAGCGGTGCGAACGGAAAGCCGGCTTGCAGGCCGCGGCCATTCAAGACGCCAAGGAAGCCCAGCGCTGGCGCTTGTACGGGGAACTTTTGATGGCTCATGCCTATGACCTGCCCCAGGGGATCGAGGCGGCGGTGCCCAATTATTTTGAGCTGGAAACGCCTCTGGTGGTCATCCCGATGGATCCTGCCCTGACGCCGCTGCAAAATGCGCAAAATTATTTCAAACGATATCAGAAAGCCCAGCATACCGCCCGTCAGGCGCAAGCCCCCTATGAAGAAACCCTGGAGGAATTGGCATATCTGGACAGCGTGGCGGCCTCCCTGGGCAGTGTGACCGAGTTATCGGAACTCGCCGAGATCAAAGAAGAGCTTCAGGAAGCCGGCTATATCAAGGCCGAACCGGTCAAATCCGCAAAAACCCCTAAGACCGGAAAAGGCGGAAAAACGTCAAAACCGGGAAAGCCGGCCGCCCAGCCGCAGCCCGGACAGATCACCATTGAAGGTTTTCAGGTTCTTTACGGCAAAAACAATCGTCAAAACGACTTTTTAACCATGAAAATAGCCAGAAACGGCGATCTCTGGCTACATACGCAAAAAATACCCAGCGCCCATGTGATCATTCGCAATCCGGATCGCAGGACCATTCCGGACTCGGTCATCGAGGCGGCCGCCAAGCTTTGCGTGTGGAATTCAAAGGCAAGGTATTCCTCCCGAGTCCCCGTGGATTACACCCTTCGCCAGCATGTCTGGAAGCCGAAGGGCGCCAAGCCGGGCATGGTGCTCTATGAAAGTTATAAAACCCTTTTCGCAGCCGTCGCCGAACAGGAAATCACCGCTTTCCTGGGGGAATGAGGATATCGGAGCGCAAAAACATTATGATTCCCAAAGCCGCCCAAAGCGGCTTTTTTCAATACCATGCAACGACAAATCCGGCCAGGAGCAGCAGCATGACCAGGTTGACCGCGGTAAACACGGTCATGTACAGAGGGACATTGCTGTTTTTATAATGTGTATACTGCTTGAAGGATATCAGGCTGGCCAACGAAGCTACCAGCGTCCCCAAACCGCCCAGATTGGTCCCGATCAGCAAAGCCGCTTTTTCCTGGGTGAAGGTGGACAGCATCACAGCCGCCGGCACATTGCTGATCACCTGACTGAGAAGAATGGCGGCGGGGAACTCCCGCCCGGAAATGGCGCCGGCGACAAAGCGTCGGATCACTTCGATCTTACCCATATTGCCGACAAACATAAAAAAGCAGACAAAGGTCAGCAGCAGCCCGTAGTCGATCCGGCGGAAAAGTCTCCGGTTGATCACCAGGAGGGACAGCACCATCGCCGCCGTGGTTACAAGATAATGCAGCCCTCCAAGAACCGAAGCTATGCAAAGGCAGAACAGGCCCGCAAAAAGAACCAGCTGCATTTTGCTGCCGATTCTGGCACGGTAAGCGAAGCGCAGCTCCACCGCGTGGGGCTTTACAAGCAGGGTTCCCAGCGTCAACACCAAAAAACTGACGGCAGACAAAGGCAGCGTCAGTTTGAAAAACTCCTGGGCACTCATAGAGTAATAGGCATAGAGGTAGAGATTCTGGGGATTGCCCACCGGCGTCAGCATACTCCCTAAATTGGCGGCGGTGGTTTGAAGGGTCACCACATAGGCAATCGTTTTCGGATCCGTCAGCGACAACACCGTTAAGGCCAGAGGGACAAAGGTGATCAGCGCCACATCGTTGGTGATCAGCATGGACGAAAAAAAGCACAGCCATACCAAAACCAAGGATAGGACCCGGATATTGGCCGCCCGCCGCAGCAAAGCCTGAGAAACGACCTGGAACACGCCGATCCTGCCCAGTCCCGCGACCACCGCCATCAGGCAAAACAGCAGGGCCAGCACCCGCCAATCCAGATAATCCAGATAATCCGCGGACGGCCGCACAAAGCATGCGGAAACCAGGGCGGCTAAGGCAGACACCACCAAAACGATTTCAGATTTAAGGTAATCCAGAAACGCCTTCATGAACAGACCGCTCTTCCTTCCGAAGCAGATTTTCAATCGCCTGAATCGTCCGTTTTTTATTTTATGACTTGGATGGAGCCTTCATCATTCAGCTTCTTGAAGATGGTCATTGCAACCGGAAGGCCCAGCAGTCCCAGGAAGCCGAAAAGCTGAGCGCCAACAAACATGCATGCTAAGGTCAAAAGGGGATGAAGGCCGATTTGTTCTCCAACCACCTTCGGCTCCAGGACATTGCGGATGACGGTCACAATCAGATAGAGAATCAGGAGCTTCATGGAAAAACCGGTGTTCCCGAGGATAAATTCAATGATGATCCAGGGCACTAAAACCCCCCCCGTACCCAAAGCCGGCAAGATATCCACCATAGCAATCAGCAAGGCCAGAAGGATCGCATTGTTCAGCCTGAGCAGCAAAAAACCGATGCTCAATTCCACAAAGGTCAAGGACATCAGCATCCCGTAGGCTTTTGCGTATTTCAGCAGCGTATCGATCACATTGATTTTGATGTTATGAAGCATTTTTAATCGTTTTTGAGAGAACTGACGGGAAAAGAATGCCTTGATCGGGTGATAGTCTATGGTGAAAAACACCGATGCCACAATGGCAAAGACAAAGCCGATCAAAAATACGGGCACCGAGCTGGCGGCATTGGTGATCCCTTCCATGATGAATGCCGACATACTGCTGATCAGACTTCTGAAGGATTGGGAAATGCTTTCCGTCAAGGTCTCCAAACCGGTTTGCAGCCCCGGGTCCACATGCTGCACCAGCTCGGCAAAATTTCTGAACAGCTGGATGAAGGCTGGCTGAACCTTCATCAAGTAAAAATCCGGAAGCTGGAAAACCAGGTCCTTCAAGGATACGAGCAGTCTGGCGCCCAGGAGAAAGCACAGCGTGCCCGTGATCCCGTAAAACAACAGGAGGATCAGAATCGAAACGACTTTACGGTTCAATTTTGTTTTTGCATCGATGAACTCCACCAGCGGCTTCAGCAAATAAGCCACCAGAAAGCCCAGGATGAACGGGGTCAACAGGGGCAGCGCATATTGGACAGCCCCATAAACCAGGCCTGCGACGATCATCCAGTAGACCGCTTTGATAATAAATTCCTTTTGGTTTTCCTGGCTCATAACCACACCATCCCTGCAATTATTTGTTCAGTGATGCGGAATCCTTTTGTTGGCTTTTCAGTAATTTCAAGGTGTTTTCGGCGCCCAGGCCGGTTAAAACCTGGAGAAAAAAGGGCGGCGGCGGCGCATAGAAGTCCATGTCCTCCCCGCTCCTTGGGTGGCGCAGGTGCAGGTGCCAGGCGTGGAGGGCTTGTCCCGGCCAAGGCAGCGCTTCTTTGCGCCGGCCATATTTCGGATCTCCGACCACCGGGTAACCGAGATAAGCCATATGAACCCGTATCTGGTGGGTGCGGCCGGTTTCCAGCCTGCATAACAGGACGGTTTGCTGTTCGACCCGGTCAAGCACGCGGTAATGGGTCACGGCCGGTTTGCCGTCTCCCACCCCGGCCATGCGCTGACGATCCTTAGGATCTCTGCCGATGGGCACGTCCACGATGCCTGCCGGCTCGCCGACAATACCATGAACCAAGGCAATATATTCCCGTTTCATGCTGCGATCCTGGATTTGGGCTGCCAGAGACTGGTGGGCCAGATCGTTTTTGGCAACCACAAGCAAACCAGAGGTGTCCTTGTCCAGGCGATGGACGATCCCCGGCCGCATGACCCCGTTGATCCCGGACAGGTCTTCGCAGTGATGCAGCAGTCCGCTGACCAGGGTTCCTTCCCGGTTGCCGATGGCCGGATGCACAACAACGCCTTGGGCTTTGTTGATCACAAGGATATCCCCGTCTTCGTAGACACAATCCAGCTCCATGGATTCTGCTTTGACCTGAAGGGTCTCCGGTTCAGGAATGCTGCACTGGATCTGGTCCCCCTCTTCCAGTTTTACGCTGGGCTTGGCTGGCAACTGGTTGATCCGAATGCTGCCCTGCTTCAGCAGCGTCTGGATCCTTGTCCGGCTCAATTCCGGCAAAGCCTTGGCCAGAAAAGCATCCGCCCGCAGTCCTGCGTCGCCGGCTGCAACAATAAACTCATGATCAGGTTTTGTGAATGTCATGAAGGCTCTCCTTTTTTTGATCTTCCCGGAGGTAAAGCAAGGCAAACAGAATGCCTCCCACGATGACTCCGATATCAGCGACATTGAAGATGTATGGCCATATCCCTCTGAAATCAATAAAATCCACGACAAAGCCCCAACGCAGCCGGTCGATGAGATTCCCCAGAGCGCCGCCCGAGACCAAGCCCAGCAGCAGACGCATCGGGGTGCTTATACTCTTTTCCTTGAGGACACTCCAGACGATCCCGGTCACCACCGCCAGCGTCAGAAGAACAAACAGCCAGCGCTGATCTTTCAGCATGCCGAAGGAGGCGCCCCGGTTATGGATATAGGTGATGTGAAAGAAATCCTGGATCACCGGGATGGTTTGATTTAACGATAGTTTGCTTGTCACAAGGCCTTTGGTGATCCGGTCCAGAACAAGCCAGAATATCGCAAGCGCAAAGAAATCGGCTCTAGCCTTCATGGGTCAGTCTCCTTCCGGGGCAATCCTCCATCGATCATTCTCATCTTCCGTAAAGGGTCAGGTATTGGTTGGCCAGGTAGAAAATATCCGCCACAAATTTGCTGATCAGCGGTAAATTCATCCGAATTACCCACTGCAGCACGTAAACCACCAGCGCGGCAAGCAGGGCAAAGCCTACCGCAAAACCAAAACCGCGGGCAAGCCCCATCAAAAAGTTGATTCGGATCACTCGCTTGGGATTATCCAAATAATTCACATATTCCTGGATTTTGCTCTGCTCAACCTGGATCGCGATCCGCTCCATACGGCTCAGAATATCCTGAATATCCGTCATGGATGCTGCGTTCGGCGGCATGGGCTCAAAACCAGCCTGCTCCGCTTCCGGTGAACGGTCCTCGAGCGTTACAGCCGCCGGCTTCACAAGGTTGCCGGCTTCGTGCCGATTTTGTTTTTCCTCCGGTGTCATCATGATCATCGCATCCTCATCATAGGATCTGCCCTGACATCTTTTTTGCCCGGGATCAGTTGGTCAATGCACAGATCGGCGCCGGAATCCGGCCGCCCCGTTTGACGAAAATTCCCGGGTCGTAGGGATGCAGCGGCATGACCGGGGCACGGCCCAAAAGGCCGCCGAACTCCACCTGGTCACCGACTTTTTTGCCGGGAACTGGCAAGATGCGGACCGCCGTGGTTTTTTTGTTGATCATTCCGATGGCCGCTTCATCCGCAATGATGGCGGAAATAACTTCCGCGGTGGTATCGCCGGGAACGGCAAACATGTCCAAGCCAACCGAACAGACGCAGGTCATGGCTTCCAGTTTATCCAGGCAAAGTGCCCCTTCCTCGACCGCTCGGATCATGCCGGCATCCTCACTGATAGGAATGAAGGCCCCGGAAAGGCCGCCGACGTTGGAAGACGCCATAGCGCCACCTTTCTTAACGGCGTCATTGAGCATGGCCAAAGCTGCCGTGGTCCCATGTCCGCCAACCCGTTCAAGTCCCATCGCCTCTAGAATGTCTGCAACGCTGTCGCCGATAGCCGGCGTCGGGGCCAGGGAGAGGTCAACAATGCCAAAGGGCATATCCAGCCGGCGGCCGGCTTCACGGCCCACCAGCTCGCCCATCCGGGTGATTTTAAAAGCGGTTCTCTTGATAACGGAAGCCAGGGTGTTGAAATCCCACTCCGGGTGGTTGCGAATGGCAGCCAAAACCACCCCTGGTCCGGAAACACCCACATTGATCACCGTTTCCGGCTCTCCGACCCCATGGAAGGAGCCGGCCATGAAAGGATTGTCTTCCGGCGCGTTGCAGAAAACCACCAGCTTGGCGCAACCGATGGCATCCCGATCTTTCGTCAGCTCCGCGGTTTTTTTAATCACATGCCCCATCTGGCAAACCGCGTCCATATTAATGCCTGCCTTGGTGGTGCCGATGTTGATTGAACTGCAAACCCTATCCGTCTCCGCCATGGCTTGCGGGATCGCGTCAATCAATCGACGGTCGCCGCTGGTATAACCTTTATGGACCAGGGCGGAAAAACCCCCGATAAAATTAACCCCGGTTTCCTGAGCTGCCTTATCCAATGCCACAGCCAGTTCCACATAACTGCCATTGGCGCAGGATTCGCCGATCATGGAGATCGGCGTTACAGAAATCCTTTTGTTGATGATGGGAATACCATATTCCCGGGAGATCGCTTCCCCCGTTGCCACGAGTTTTTCTGCCTTTTTGCAAATTTTATCGAAAACCTTGCGGGATGCGACTGACATCTCTTCATGACAGCAGTCCCGCAGACTGATGCCCATGGTGATCGTCCGGATGTCCAGGTTTTCCGCCTGGACCATTCGGATGGTCTGCATGATTTCTTCTGCTGAATAATTCAACGCCATCCTGCGTTACCTCCTTGACTTTGTTATGAATGCTCTGAATTAGATTCGGTGCATGAAGCGGAATATATCTTCATGCTGCGCATGGATCTGCATCCCGATCTGTTCTCCCAGGGTCTTCAGGATGTCCTGCAGGGCCTGAAGGCTGACGGTGCTTTTCGAAATGTCGACGATCATCATCATGGTAAAGAAATCCTGAAGGATCGTTTGGCTGATATCCAGGATGTTGACTTGGTATTTTGCCAAGACTTCCGCGACGGCGGCAATGATGCCAACTCTATCTTCACCGATAACGGTCACGATCACGCGTTTTTTTTCCATAAATAAATCCTCCTGTGTTGATCTTGTTGGTTTTATTTTGCATCTATTCATTTTAACTTTTTATGAGCTTATTTGCAATGGCAGTTTGTTCCGAACTGCACAAACACAAAGCCTGGCTTTCACGGCAGCATGACAAATATACATTGACTTTCCATCTGTTTCATATTATGATTTTTTATGGTTCGTTCTTTAGAACAGCCGGCCCGAGTGGCGGAACAGGCAGACGCACAGGACTTAAAATCCTGCGAGGGTTAAACCTCGTACCGGTTCGACCCCGGTCTCGGGCACCATTTTTTCTATATATAGAGCCCTTTATTGGAATTCGACAGCGCCTATTGAGGCGCTGTTTCTTCTTATACGAAATAATATCGCCGCTTCGTTGACATTTTTTTACATAATAACCCAAATAATCTTGAAATATGTTGCTTTTATGGGTCACGCTCAGGTCCTTCCCCCTTAACGTTGTCCGGAACAGAATGAAAACAGGACCATCAAGGCCCTGTTTTCATTCTGAAGATTCACTTTTTTCATTGCCGTAAGCATCGGTAAAGGCTCACGAACCAGACTTCCCTCTTCGATGAACTGAACGGCTTTTTTCATCCGCCATCATCCCTCTAAGCGATCATCTTGGCATAAGCAAGCTCAGCAGCATTCACCAGCTGGTAGGTAATGGGTGACGCCGTGAGGATCGGGTGAGTCCCTATTTGAAATGTAATGATATCATCAACGGTCATTTTATGTCGAATGCACGCGCTTATGGTGTTGACCAGTTCACCCGCACTGAAGGAGCCCACGGCCTGTCCGCCAAGGATTCTTTTGCTCCCGGCTTCGAAGATCAGTTTAACCTTCAGGGTCCCTGAACCGGGCATGCATCCCGGGTGGCTGTCCGGAGATTCAAATTCCCCCGTCTCAACATGATACCCCTTCTCGAGAGCCTGGGTTTCCGTCAGTCCGGCAGCCGCAAAAGCCGTGTTGCCGAGCACGGTCGCAAAGGCACCAAATACGCCGCTGCAGACCTGCCTTTTTGAGAAGAGATTTGCGCCTGCGATCCGGGCCTCCGTGGATGCGATCGAGGCAAGCTTCAGCGCGGTAGGCGATTGATCGAAGAACGAAACCTTCTCTGCACAGTCACCGCAGGCAAAGATATTGTTGTCGCTGGTTTGCATGTAACGATTGACCTGGATACCCTTGGTCGGCCCGAATTCAAGGCCGCATTCCTCAGCAAGTCCGACATTAGCCTTTGTGCCGATACCAATGATAACGATGTCCGCAGGGATTGTTTTGCCGCTTTGAAGCTTGACCGCAGAAACGGTTTCATTTCCTACCAATGCTTCAACTTTCTCATTAAGGAGAAGTTCTATATTAGCCGCTCGTAGTTTTTCCTCAGCCAAACGACAATATTCCGCATCATAGACCAATTGCAGACAATTTCTCTGCATTTCGACCATGCTGATTTTAAGATTGCTGAACCTTTTACGGCATTCTTCAGCGATCTCGACGCCTATGAAGCCACATCCAATAACGCAAAGGCTTTGCGCTTTTCCAAGTTTTTCGATCATGGCTTCTAAATAGGAGACATCTTTAACGATCGTACAAACGTTCTTCAAATCCTTTCCTGGAAGCGGGGGAATAGCTGGGACAGAGCCCGTCGCCACGACGAGCCGCTCATAGCCGATGGCTTCTCCATCGCCTAAAATGATGTGTTTTTGCTCTTTTTCGATTTTGCTGACTTCAGCGATTTTCGTTTCGATCTTATGGTTCGGCATCATATGGTCGACCATGATGAGACTCTTCATGGATTCCCCGACGGTTCCGATAATATAGGGAATTGAGCAGGGTATGAGCACATTTTCTTCTTTTCTGATAATCAAAATACTCTTGGAGGGGTAATTCCTCCGGGCAGATAAGGCTGCTGTAACCCCCGCCGCACTGCCGCCAATGACCACCACATCGTAACTTTCCATGATTTCACCCACTTTTTCATATTTGGAAGCCCCTTCCTTGCCGAGAATCTATCACTATTGTGGGCATATGTCAATTATAGTTATATCTTTAACGGGTTCTGATACCTGAATAACAGCGGCACCTTGTCGCTTGGCAGGGTTCGAATCAGATTTAACGCAAATCGGCAATTATTTAACAATGTCAGTTTGAAGGCTTGCTGGCTGTGGGACTTATCCTCAGCATTCTGCAAGCGCGCGGATTGGCGCTTCTTCAAAGCTTAATAAATGAAGCATGACATTACACCGATTGCCCTATTATTATATATTTGTCTTTCCTTAAAAGATTGACATCCCATTGACAATGAATCATAGGTTCAATATATAATTTTGGTAAATGCACCCGCTAGGAGGTTATGGTATGGAAACAAGCCGCGTAGACACAGCGCTTGCCAATCATAAGGCAAAGGGGTTTGATTGCTGCGAGTCGGTCTTTCTCGCTTATAACGATTTGTTAAATGTCCCCTATCGGCAGGCCCGTGATATCGCCCATTGTCATGGCTGCAACACTGGGATCTATGGTTTCTTCGATACTTACGAGGATATCCATTTCTTCCGATATATGGAACTGGGTGTGCAATATTGGATGGGTGAAGCGCTGATGCTTTGCGGAGCCCTTTGCGGCGCCTTTCTCTGCGCCTGCGTCAAAGCGTATCCGATTGCCGGCGAACTGCCCAGCGGGACCATCGGCGTTTGTGAAACAGCCTTGGAAATGGACCGCCGGTTTAAGGATCATTTCACCACCGGACAATGCAGCGAAATCAAAAATCAATTGAACCATTCCGCGAAGTCTTGCGCATCCTGTGATCATACGATCCGTTTTTGCAGCCAGATGGTTGAGGACATGGTGTTCCCAGGTCAGTTTAAGCCTTACGAAATCAGAGCATAATCCACTTGTTCAGACCAATCAGGTCATGACAGCAACCGCTCAATCATGTCAGAAGTCCCGGCTGCAGCTTGCTTTGCAATCGGGACTTCCTTTATGAGCAAAAGTTGAAATGCCTATTGAATGCGTTCATCCATTTTTCCCGATCACGCTGTTTGGTGATTGCTCTTCCAATGCGGTTGCGCCGGCTGCAATGTCCAGGATCTCATTGGTAATCATCCCTTGCCGCTGCTGGCGGTATTCAGCCCAGCTTTCATCCAGCAGCTCCTCGATGTTTCTACTGGCAGCCTGCATTGTGGCCAATCTGGCACTATTTTCAGCAGCCAAGGAAAATGCCACGCCACGATAAAGCGATATGTAGATTTCCTGCTGAATCAATGCGGATAGAAGATGTCCTTTGTCAATGGTATAGACTGGAATGCGACGGTTGGGCCAGACGCTTCTCCGGTCTCTGTATTTGGTCAGGTCAATCGGTATGATCATCTCCATCTCTTGAAACATTCTGGCACCCAATACAGGCTTGTTATAAAAAAGCCATGCCTGACCTAGCTCTTTTTCGGTTCTCAGCGCCTCAATTTCATACAAAATTTCTCGGATCAGCTGATCGATGCCCGCTATTGAATTGGGCACACTGAATCGTTTTTCGACAAACCAATCGTTAAAAGCCAGTCTTGATGCAGCCTGCTCTCCAACACTAATGACATGGCAATGCCGGGCGTCCTGACCAGCCTCACGCAACACCTTCGATGCAAATGACGTGATATCATCATTGAACCGGCCAACAAATCCATGGTCAGACCCGAAGACAACCGCCAGGACCGAAGGCCCGCCTCCAAAAATTTGCCCAGCAACAACCTGGGCAGCCGCCTGGTCCGGGAATCCGATGTCTTTCAGCACGGCCTCCAAGCCCATTTCAACCGTACGGTTGAAATGTTCAAGGGCTTCAACCGCTTTCTCATATTGCTTCACATTGGCAGCCGCCAATGTTTTCATCGTTTTCACGGTTGCCAGTAATTTTTCTGCATTTTCGATTTTCCGGTGTATTCCTTCCAGCGTTTTCATTCTAGAATTTCTCCTTGATCGGCAACAGCGCCTGGTTGAAAGTTTCCAAAAGCGCACGGATATCTTCCTGGCTCATTTTCCCCCCCTGTTCAATCCTGGCCAGCAATTCCCCGTGCTTCTCCTGAGCGGCTTCGCAGATCAGATTTTCAGCTTCCGAAATAGCCTCTTCTGGAATTTCATCAAACACGCCATGGTGCATTGCTAAAAGGGCCATGATTTGCTTGCCGGCAGGAATGGGTTTGAACTGCGGCTGCTTCAGTATTTCCCTCACACGAATGCCTCGTTCGATGATGCGGACAACCTCATCGTCCAATCGCGTCCCAAATCGTGAAAAGGCCTCGATCTCTTCAAATTGGGAATAGAACAGCCGCAGCTGTCCGGCAACTGAACGATACGCATGAAGCTGTGTTTTGCCGCCGACGCGGGAAACGGATTTCCCAAGGTCCACCGCGGGGAGAATCCCTTTCTGAAATAAAACCGGAGACAAGTAGAGTTGTCCGTCTGAAATGGAAATCAAGTTGGTTGGTATATACGCCGAAATGTTTTGCGCCTGGGTTTCAAGGATTGGAAATGCAGTAATGGATCCGCCGCCGAATTCCGGACGCAGATGGGTAGCCCTTTCTAAAAGCCTGGAATGAATATAGAAGATATCTCCCGGATACGCTTCCCGCCCAGGGGAGCGTTTCATAAGAAGTGATATTTCCCTGTATGCTCTGGCGTGCCGGGTTAAATCGTCATACACAACCAAAACATCCTTGCCTTTTTCCATGAAATATTCGGCGATGCTGGTTGCGGCATAGGGCGCTATGTATTGCAATCCCGGGGGTTCATACCCGGAGGCGACCACAAAAACGCAATAATGTGCTGCCCCAGCCTCATGCAAGTCCGCAATCAGCTTTGCGACGGCTGTACTGCGTTGTCCAATCGCACAGTAGATGCAAATTATATTCTGGTCCTTCTGATTGATGATGGTGTCCACAGCAATCGCCGTTTTTCCGGTCTGCCGGTCGCCGAGGATCAGTTGTCTTTGGCCGCAGCCAACCGGTACCAAAGCATCAACGATTTTGATCCCCGTTCGGAGCTGCTTCACAACCGGCGCACGTTTCATGATGGCTGGAGCCTGCCGCTCAACCGGCCAGCGCAGCCTTGTTTTTAAAGGCCCTTTATTATCGATCGGCATACCAACGGCATTGATCATCCGTCCCAGCAGTTCCTCCCCGACAGGAATATCCACAACACGTCCTGTCCTATATACTTTCGACCCGGAAACAATGTGCTCGCTTTCCCCCAGCAGGATGACGCCAATTTCATTCTCATCAATGTTGAAGGCGATCCCGTACACGCCCCCCGGAAAATAAATCAGTTCTTCCGAGCGTATCGTCGGCAGGCCAGAAACACGGGCAATCCCATTTCCGACCGAAAGGACTTCACCCCGTTCCGATAGGGCCAACTGATTGCGCGGTAATCCCAGAAGCCGGTCAAATATTTCAGTTGCCGAGTCCATCATTCCCTTGAACATACCACCATCCCCTTGCGAAGTTTTTATTGTGGTGCTAAAGCGGATAAGAAGTCGGCTTCCAGGCTTCTGAGATATCCCCCAATGCTCCACTCCAGCTGATACCCGTCGGCCTCCAGCTGGATTCCGCAAATCAGCTCAGGATCCAGGCAAAATTCAACCGAACCGATACGATCGAACTGCTTCTCAATGATTTGCTGAATCCTGTATTGGTCCTCTTGATCCAAATCAAAGCTGCTGCAGACCATGACCTTGCCACTGGAACGTCCCTGGCTGCCCCTTAGTTTGCGTATTTCTTTTTCTTCAAGGGACGACAACTTTTCAATAAAAGCATCCAGTATCCCGCTTTCAAGCTTTTGGTTTGCAACGTCCGCCATTAAATGCTGGGCGATGCGGCAAGATTGCAGCCCGACTCTTTCCTTCAACTCGGTCATATATCGCGCTTGGTCCGTAGAAACCGCTTCCTCCCATCGTGTTTTCTGTACATCGATTTCTACCCGTGCCTGCTCTAAATATTCCTTTTTCTCTTCCTCCGCCTGGAGTCGCAAGGCAAAAATTATTCCTTCTTTCTCTTGTTCCAGACGGTTTGTCTTCTCCAAATATTCCTTGGCTCTGTCGTCTGCAACCCGGATTGTCTCCTTGGCTTCCCGCTCCCTGCCTTCGATTCGTTCCGCTCTCTCATTCATTGCTTTGATGACGGGTCGATATAGGAATCGTTTCAGAAGATAGACCAAAATCAGAAAGTTGATGATCTGGGCAACAACCGTAAACCAGTTAATCTGCATAAACTGATCTCCCTCGCTTATGAAATAAAATAGTTCCAGAATGGGTTGGCAAACAGCAGGATCATCGTCACCACAAAACAGTAGATGGCCGTGGATTCGATCATTGCCAGACCAACAAAGAGCGTCCTCGTGATCGTGTTGGCTTCATCCGGCTGCTGGGCAATCGAGCTCAAGGCCTGTGTAACGGCTTTTGCTTCGCCCAGCGCAGGTCCAATCGAACCAAGGGTGATGGTCAGCCCGGCAACAATGATGGAAATGGCTGCAATCAGCACTGAATCATTCATATTTTTCTTCCCCTTTCTCAGCGTCTTTTTCCTGATGGGCCTGACTGGCCGATGAGATATACACCAAGGCAAGAATTGCATAGATGTAGGCTTGAATCACACCCGTAACCAAACCCAGCAACTGCATAACGACCGGGAAAAACAATGGGACCAGCGTCAGAAGGATAGCAAGGATGACCGCACCGCTCATCATGTTGCCGTAAAGCCGGATGGCTAATGCCATGGTCCTGGACAATTCTCCAATAATATTGAAGGGCAGCATCAGGATGGTCGGCTGAAAATAGCTTTTTATGTAGGCCTTTAATCCGCGTCGTTTAATTCCAAAATACGGGACAGCAACAAAAACGCAGATGGACAAGGCAACCGTGGTAGAAAGAGAAGCGGTGGGCGAAAGGAAGCCTGGAATCACGGAAAATATTGCGGAACTGAAAATAAATATAAAAATCGTCCCGATGAACGGAATATATTCAAACGGTTCCTGCCGGCTCACCTCTTGGATCTGTCCGCTGATCATTCCGACGATGGTTTCCAGCAAATTCTGCCATAAAGGAATCGGCCCCTCTGCGGCAATTCGTTTGACCGTATAACGTGACACAATGACCAAGACTGCCATGACAGCCCATGTGAAAAGAATCGTAGCATTCAGTTCTCCGACACCTTTCCATTGATAATATACGATTTGGTCAGGGCTCAAAATCATCGAGTCACCCCCTATGGTTTGTAATTTTTTGAAGAATTCTCATGGAAGCCTGACGCTTTCACGGCCATGATTCGTGCAAGGAAGATTCCTGCCGAACAGGCAATCAGACGCTGACAGCTCCCTCCCATGATCCAATAAACGCCCAGCAAAAGTGCCAGCATACGGAGAACACAGCTTACCAGCAGCAGCCGGACCGGATGCGATGCGGATACGATGCTCCGGGTCGTTCTCCATAACCCCCATAAATAGAGAAGGCCCAAAAACAAGCCGGCCAGGAAAGCATCGAGCATCATTGTCCACCGCCCCGTCTGTTTTTTCTCAAATTCTCTTGCCTTATCCATCTCCAAGCCGTCAGACATCCGATCGCCAGACCGAGAAACATGAGCATCAAGGTCCATGAATAGCTGCCCGGCCATCTTTTGTCTGCCCATAGACCGATCATGATCCCTAGCAAGGTTGGAACTGCGACAGACCACCCAACCATGCCAAAAAAGCCCATGCCAAACCACAGGCTTCGATCGCTGTCTTTTCGGGCAGTAATTTTACGATCCGCACATTTTTCGATTTTCCTGGTAAGGTTTTCAGCGGACTGGTCCGGCCTCACTTTCGGATCCTCAGTCATTTTCTTTGCCTCCCAATTCTACAAATCGACGGAGGGTATCTGCCTCCAGCTTTGCAATGATCGATCGGAACCGCTTTTCCTGTTCATTGCTTTTTCTGAATTCTTTGATCACGGAATGTTTCAGCTTTTCGAGAGAGGGGCCGCGTACGGCGGCTTGCGTCGACACAAAGACCTCCGATCCCTGCTTGATGAGGATGCCTTCATTCAATCCAAAGAACTCTTCGGATCCGTCATGGTTTTCAAGCATAAAGAGTCCTGGAGCCAAGGCCGAAATAAAATCAATATGCTTCGGCTTGATGCAGAAGAATCCGTTGACCCCTTCCGCAACAAGCTTATCGATTTCTTGATCCAAAAATATTCTGTGGGGCAATAAAATCTTGAGTCTCATCATTCAGCCTTCCTCAGTCCTTGCCTCCAAAGCCTCATCAATACGTCCAATCATGTATAAACGTTTTTCACCATACTCCGCCAACTCATCGCCAAGAATCCTTTCACAGCCGGTCAGCGCATCCTCTAAAGGCACCAGTTTCCCGGCAAGGCCGGTGAAATGCTCCGTCGTAAAAAAGGGCTGGGTCAGATAGCGTTCAAGCTGACGCGCCCTGCGAACGATCTTGCGGTCCTCCAACGATAATTCCTCCAGCCCCAGCATCGCGATCATATCTTTAAGCTCGTCATACAGGGCAAGGGTTTTTCGGATTTCACCCGCCACAAGATAATGTCGTCGTCCAACGATCTTCGGTGTCAGCATCTTCGAATTGGAACGCAAAGGATCTATCGCCGGATACAATCCTTCGCCGGCTTTTTTTCTGGATAATACGATGGCGGCAGACAAATGGGGGAAAACATGGGTTGCCGAAGGATCTGTAAAATCATCCGCGGGAACATACACTGCCTGAATGGACGTTATCGAACCATTGACAGTGGTACAGATTCTCTCCTCCAATTCGGCAATCTCAGTAGCCAGCGTTGGCTGGTAACCCACACGCGAAGGCAATTTTCCCATAAGGCCTGACACTTCAGTCCCTGCCTGAATAAAGCGGAAAATATTATCGACCAATAGGAGAACATCCCGTTGCGCCTCATCTCTAAAATACTCGGCCATGGTAATCGCTGCTTTGCCAACCCGAAAACGCGCACCTGGAACCTCATTCATCTGGCCGAATACCATCGCGATTTTGTCAAGAACTCCTGCCTCCTGAATTTCCCTGTACAATTCCTCTGCTTCCCGGGACCTTTCACCGATACCGCAAAAAATGCTCACGCCCTGATACTGTTTGAGCGTGTTATGAATCATTTCTGTGATCAGCACCGTTTTACCCACGCCGGCTCCCCCAAAAAGTCCTGTTTTACCGCCCCGTTCAAGGGGTGTCAGGAGATCGATCGCCTTGATTCCCGTTTCGAAGATTTCCGTTTTTGTGACGCGTTGAGCCACAGGCACCGGTTCACGGTGGATCGGCCAAGTCTTCTCCGGCACGGCATTTTCAAGACCGTCAATGGTCTCTCCGAACACATTGAAAACCCTGCCTAAGGTCCCTTCTCCAACCGGCACTTGAAATCCTTCCTGATGACTGATCACAGGGGCTCCCCGTTCCAGCCCGGTGGTGCTGTTCAAAGCGATCCCCCTGACCCGGTCGATCCCGATGTGGGCAGCGACTTCGATAATGATGGAATTGTCCTTTCCTGTGGTCAATTTACTTCTTATCGCTGGAATACGCTGAGAGAACTCAGCATCTACAACGCTTCCCCGAACGGAAAGGACCCTGCCGATATTTTGAATCATTTCCATGGTCTATCTCCTATGAACTAAAATCGAGGCATCGTATCACAGTAATATTATTATGGATGATATAAGTTTAACATCTTATTTCTGAATTTTCAAATATTTGGGCGGGTCACTGGACCGTGCCATCGGAAAGATGCCATTCTCTCCTTCCGTGACCGTTAGATTTCCGCATTCCGGGCTTGTACACAGCCTAAAAAGGCTAAAACCTGCTCATCAGGTTTTAGCCTTTTGGATAGGGAGTTAGACTGGGTTTCATGCCAAAGCCGCAAAGTAATCCTGGACGGTCCGGGTAATCAGGGCATGCCCTGTTTCGTTGGGATGGATCCCATCTCCGCAGTACAAATCATGGTAATTCCTTGCTCCCAGAAAAGCGTTCCGGATATCGATCAGAGGAACGTTCTTATACGCTGCCAGCTTGATCACCGCCACATTGTACATCTCCTGCCAGCGATAAATATGGTCGACGTCCCCGATCCATTTGAGAATGTTGTCAGCATTCAAACCTCTGGAAATCCATGCAAAATATCGGTCTGAGTCGATGGGCGGCAAGGAAAAGAGGATCGGCTGGCTTCCCATGGATCGTATTCTGTCGATGATCTTGCAATAAGTTGCTTCAAATTCTGCCAATGGCGTCTTTGCTTCATGGGGTTGGTCCGGATCTTCGGAAACCGCCTTCCAGTCCATATCGCAATCATTCCCGCCGAATTCCAGAACAATATATTGGTAGGCGGAGATTTCAGCCGCATGCTGTTCGATCAATTTTTCTCCCTCTCGGATGGTGCATCCAAGCTTGCCGTAGTTTCTGATTTCAATTCCGGTGCTTTTATGCAAAATATCTGCAAAGCTGTCTTTCATGTAGCGGTATCTTCCACGGATTTCATCCAGGACGACCCCGCGGATGATCGAATCGCCAAATATGCCTAAGGATCGCATTCTCATCAGCCTCCTCAATAGAATCGCTCAATTACGACTTATCTAATTTTCATTATTATATTATATGATATTGTTTATGTCAATTATGCGCGATGTTAATTATTTTAGAATTTGTAATATTTCATATTGCGTGATAGGATAGATTCATCTCATCCAATGAATGGAGGCTCCGGACATGGAGGATTTGAGCAGACTGATCACCGCCTTGGAAACCGAACGTCCTGTCCCTTGGAATGAATTCCCGGACATCCGTCTTTACAAGGATCAAGTTCTGACCTATATGCGAAGGCAGCTGATCCATTTCTCTGAGGAGGACCGGATCACGTCGGCAATGATCAACAATTATATCAAGGCAAAGCTGATTCCCCGGGCAGAAGGGAAAAAATATACCCGCGAGCATTTGGCAGGCCTGACAGAAATCGGTCTTCTCAAACAGGTGCTCACCGTCCAGGATACAGGTTATCTCCTGCAACAGGAACTGGGATCTTCCGGGCCGGAGGAATTTTATGGCAAATTCCTTCAAGTGCTGGACCAATCTTTGTCGGAAACGGCCGCAAAAATCGATCCCGGATGGGATGACCGTCTTTTGTCCGACATGGCTTTGAAGCTCGCTGTAACAAGCTATTGCCACAAACTCGCCTGCGAAAGCCTTCTTGAATGGATTCGGGCCGGCGGCAAGCCGTGCATGAAATAAAGGCCCTGCTTTGCTCAGCGTCAAAGCAGGGCCTTCACTTTTCGATTTTGGCTTCAGAATTTATGCAGAACGTCCACGCACATCCTGCAGCGATTTTATGCAAGTATGGGGTATCGGCTTCCAGTCCACTTTCATGAACAAGGCGGCCACCGCGATGGGGATGTACGTAAACATAAACAGCGGGAAGGTAAAAATGTAAAGGACCTTTTTTGTTGGCGCACAGTGGATTTTGCGACGCTCTGTGATGGTCGTGATGGCTCCGAGGATGAAGAGGATCCCATAATACATCAAGAAAGAAGATAGGACCGAAGACATGGTCGTTTTCATGATCAGGGATGAATAGTAGGATGGATGCATCATCGCAAACAAAAAGAAGTAGCTGTTCACGAAGACACTCGTAATCGAAATCAGCATCGCCGGCATGATGGTCATTATCATGTCGTAACACGAGAATCGATGATCCTTCGATTTCAGACTACACTTGGCCAAATCGAGTCCATACCGTGCAAAGACCTGGTAAAAGCCTTTTGCCCAGCGCATGCGCTGATTCCATGACTGCTGGAAGGTTGAGGGCTGCTCGTCGTACAGCATGGCCTTGCCGCAATAACCGATGGTTTCGCCCTGGATAACTTCGCTGATGGAAAACTCAATGTCCTCAGTCAGAAGGAAGTGGATCCAACCGCCGTTCTTTCGAATGATGTCGCGATGGATCAAAAACCCGGTGCCGGAAATGGCGCAGCTATTGCCAAGGATCCTTCTGGGATTGTTGAGGAATTCACCTTCATGCATGAACCACAAGGCATATCCGGCTGTGATCCAGTTTTCCTGATAATTTTTTGAGTTGCGGTAACTGGTCAACACCCGGCTACCCTGATCAAAGCTGCGGTTCATCTCTGCAATAAAATCCTCATCCAGCAGATTATCCGCGTCAAAGACAAAATAGCCTTCGTATTTTTCCTCCAGCCCCATATTCTTAACTTGTTTGAACAAGAAATCCAATGCGTATCCTTTGCCGACCTGTTTTTTGTCAAAGCGCTCGAAAACCATGGCGCCGGCATCCCTCGCCACGGATGCCGTCTGGTCCGTGCAGTTGTCCGCCACCACAAAAACGTCGACGAGGTCCGCAGGATAGTTTTGATCCTTGATGCTTCTGATCAATTCCCCGATCACCGCCTGTTCATTTCGGGCGGCAACGAATACGGCATAGGCGTGCAGCTTGCAGTGGTTTGGCTGGGCTTTCCTATTTCGTTTGGACCAAAGACCTACTGTAATATAAATGACCCGGTAAAGATAAATCACTGTGAAAAAGATAAATATCGCAAAATTCAATTCCTTAATAAACGACAGCAAAGATAAGACCTCCATCAAAACAAAAATGAACGGCAAAATGCCGTCGCATTGGTTTTATGAACCGCTGTTTCGTCCACGAAATTGTCGGGTTCAAAAACTTCAACTTTCATAGTTTAGCACATTTTTTCAAAAATCCAATATGTTATTATATGTATATATTTCCGAACCGGCACATCTGGAAGAACCCGGCTTATTTCAAAAACTCAAACCGGTCCGGATCCTCCAGAAACAGATCATACAAATCCTTTCCTGTCGTAGCAGGAATCGGTCCGGGCCATTGGCTGGCCTGGTATATTTTAGGGATCACAAGATTCTTGTAATTGGGATTCGGGATGAAGGTCTCCCCTTTTCCTTCTTTAACGCAAAAATAGGCCGCCCCTTGCTTCTCCTGAATCGCTGTGTAATCTGATGTGAAATGGGTTTCCACAAGATTGCAGATGATCAGGGTTTCGTCTCCAGGGTTTATGGTAACATGACCATAATTTGACGGGACAAAAACCTTTTCTCCGGATTCAGCATATACGAAAACCACTTCTTCCACATCCTGGTCCGGCGTGTTTTTCTGAAAAAGAAACAAGGCTTTGCCTTGCAGAACTTCGTAATACTCGGAATAGGTCTCTTGGTCGTTCTTATGCGGGTGAAAATGCCCGATGGTTTTTATATACTCACCCTGTAGAACCTGGGGCGGGATCACGGTAATATCGTAACGGATGCCCTTCTCCTTCCAAACGGAAGCGCCCTTTTTTCTGGAGTCCCTGAACATATAATAGATTGGAACCCCTTCGCCAGCCGCAATCGGATAAAGAGTCAGTCCTTGCAAAGCCTCCTGAAAGCGGATCTGGGGATCGCACAGCTCAAAGCGTTCCAAAACCAGGCTGTTGATTCCATCCACAGCTGAAGCCATTTTAATTCCTCCTATGTAACCTATTTCGGGTTTATTCAATGATTTTTTTAATCATGGCTTCTAAATCCTCCAGTTTTTCGGAAGCCGCCCCGGCGCTATCCGCTTTCACAGACATATAGATCTTCAGCTTTGGCTCCGTGCCGGAAGGCCGGATCGCGATCCAGGAGCCGTCCGCCAGGGTCACGTGGATCACATCGGCTTTGGGAAGCGCCGTCTTTTTCGACACCCCGGTCCGAAGATCATCTTCAGTTTCCAGCCAATAGTCTTTGACCCGCACAGCGTCCAGTCCAGAGAAGATCCCCGGATCCCGATCACGGAACCGGGACATGATCCGAGCGATTTTTTCCTGTCCTTCAATCCCTTCGAAGCTGAATGATATTTGGCCTTCCTTGTAGTACCCATAGGTCCGGAACAATTCATCAAGCCTCTCCAACAGGCAAATGCCCCTTGATTTACAGGCTGCGGCCATCTCGGCCATCAGCAGCGCCGCCTGGACAGAGTCTTTATCCCGAACAAAGCTATGGATCAAAAATCCGTTGCTTTCCTCGTAACCAAAAAGGAAATCATGAGCCTGCGAGTCTTCGAATTCTTTTATTTTTTCTCCGATGTATTTGAAGCCGGTCAAAACGTCGATGCAGCCCACGCCATAAGACGAGGCGATGACGGCTCCTAATGAGGATGTAACGATGGTTTTCACGATCACACCATGCTCGGGCAGCCGCCCGATCCGGGCTCGGCTTTGCAGGATGTAATCGATCATCAGTGCCCCGATTTGATTGCCGGTAAGGAGACAATAGACGTCCTCGGCATCTTTCACCGCCGCGCCCAAACGGTCGGCATCGGGATCCGTCCCCAAGACAAGATCCGCACCGATCCGACCGGCGAGTTCAAACGCCATCGCGAAAGCTTTGGGATCCTCCGGATTGGGATATTGAACCGTAGGAAATTCCGGGTCGGGCGCGGCCTGCTCTTCAACCACATGGACATCGGTGAAGCCTGCCTGGGCCAAAGCTTCCCGAACCGGTACCAGCCCGGTCCCGTGAAAGGGTGTGTAAACGATCCGGCAGCCGGCGGCATACTGTTTCAGTACTTCCGGATTTAAAACAGTTTGTTTGATATCCCATAGATAATTCTTGAGGATCTCATCCCCAAGCCATTGCAGCAGGCCTTGGGCCTCCGCTTCATGGCACGGCAATCGCAGCACCTCCAGCGCATCCACGATCCGGTTGATGTCGATGGTCATTTCCTCGGCGATCCGTTGGGTGAGCTGGCCGCCATCGCTCCAATACAATTTGTATCCGTTGTATTCTTTAGGATTGTGGCTGGCTGTGATCACGATACCGGCTGTTGTATTCAAGGCCCGAATGGCATAAGACAAAAGGGGCGTTGCCGTGATCTCTTTGAAGATGAAGGCTTTAATACCATTGTTTGCCAAGACCAAAGCGGCCTCCAGCGCAAAATCCTTGGAATGTCTTCGAGAGTCCCATGCGATGACCACCCCTTGCCGGGCCGTGCCCTGCCTCAGGATATAATTGGCCAGGCCCTGAGTCGTTCTGCGAACCATATAGATGTTCATGCGATGGGTGCCCGCACCCATCAACCCCCGCATACCGGCGGTTCCGAATTCCAGATTCTTATAGAACCGTTCCCGGATCGCTTCGGGGTCGCCGGCGATCTCCTGCAGTTCCTGTTTCAGTTCAGGCTCAAGATCTTCTTTCCGGCACCAGCGTTCATAAGTTGAAATATAATGTTCCATATTTTCTTCGAATCCTTTTCTGTTCAATCGGGCTTCTTATTGGGCCGGGATGCCGGCCGCCTGGTTTGCCGTTTCCTGTTTCATGATTTTAACAAGATAATTGAGAAATTCCTCCCGCAGCTCCGTGTTTCTGAGAGCATATTCCACGGTCGCTTCCAGAAATCCTTGTTTATCCCCCACGTCATACCGTCTGCCTTCAAAATCATAAGCATACATGGCTTCCCTTTGCGCCAAGGCCTTCAAGCCGTCAGTCAGCTGGATCTCGCCGCCTTTGCCCGGTTCCGTTTGCTCCAGGATTCCGAAGATTTCCGGACTGATGATATACCGGCCCAGAATCGCCATGTTGGAAGGCGCGTCCTTCATTGCCGGCTTTTCCACCAAGCCCTTGACTTTGTAAACCCGGTCCTCGATTTGTTTGACGTCGACGATGCCGTATTTGCTGACGTCGTCATCGGATACCTTCTGGACGCCCAGGATCGTTGTCCGGTACTCGTTGTAAACATCGATCATCTGCTTCAGGCAGGGCTTTTGGGAATAAACAATATCATCTCCAAGGAGAACCGCAAAGGGTTCATTCCCGATAAAGTAACGTGCGCAGTAGATGGCGTGTCCGAGGCCCTTGGGCTCCTTTTGACGGATATAATGGATATTGGCCATTTCAGAAATCTTCCTCACCTGCTCCAGCAGCTCAAGCTTTCCGCTCTTTTCCAATTCCAGCTCCAGCTCCACGGACTTATCGAAATGGTCTTCGATGCTTTTCTTATTTCTTCCTGTGATGATTAGGATTTCTTCGATGCCGGACTCCACGGCTTCCTCGATAATATACTGCAGCGCCGGTTTGTCAACAATGGGAAGCATTTCTTTGGGCTGGGCCTTCGTGGCCGGCAAGAATCGTGTGCCCAGACCGGCCGCCGGAATGATTGCTTTTCTGACTTTCACTGCCAAAGCCTCCTATCAGTTATATGTAAAATATTAGTTATTGATCGTCCTTCCATAACCTTAGATATTATAGTCCAAAATAATTAAGAATACCATAGCAAGCTGCCCTGAAATCCCTCTTCCGTTCGATGGAAATAAGAAAGCGGCGCTCCACAGGGAAACGCCGCTGAATGCGTGCCGGGAATCGCAATGTCCTTCATTCGCTCCAAATCGTCTGGAGCCTTTCGATCAGGTCCTGAAAACGGGACTCCTCGCGGATGAAATCAAAGAGATTGTCCATGGTAAACAGGGCTGTCAGATTCTTGCGGAAGTATTCCGTGGACTGCATGGGTTCCATGAGTTCCACATGGTCGAACAGCCTGTTTCGGTGCAAGCCCTGAGTGAAGGAACTCACACTGCAATCCTGAAGGCTGCTAAGAATGGCTTCGGCATACTGGAGGGTCTTTTCCCGATCCTGCTGCATCGCATAAAACTGGGTCATTTCCAGATTGTTGGCTAATAGATTGACTGCGTTCAAGTCGAACAGATCAATCATTTCCCGTTGCATCTGCAGCAATCTTGTCCCTAAATCCGGGTCTCCTTCTTTCTGGCAAATATAGGCAAAGGTACTTAGGGCCGAGATCACATGCTGAACCCGTCCGTACAAATTGGTTTGAAGGAGTTTTTTCGCGTCGTCAAACCGCTGCTGCTTAATGTATAGCGGGACCAGCATATCTTCCGGATTGACCAGGTTCTTCGGGATCCTGGCCAAAGCGGCTTCGGCCTTTTCTGTTTCATTCAGCAGCATATACAAGGTGCCAAGGAGATAGTTGGCGCTGTGGCATATTTCCATATCCGGGCTTTGAGCAGCCTGCTCCAGAAGATAGGTGGCTTTAAGGGCCAAGTCCTGCAGTTGGAGTTCATCCTTGGCTTGATTGAGGAAGCTTGTATACAGAGCGCCGATGCGCAGCTTGAGAAAAAGATTGTTAGGATATTGATATAGCTTGCGTTCACAGAATTCGATGCCCGCTTCGATGGATTCCTGTTCCAAAACCGCAGAGCATTTGCCGATCAATTCCATGACCTCTTCATCGGAAAGATTGATTTCATATTTCAGAAGGCTGTCTATGGTTGTATTGAAATAACGGGCGATCGAGGGCAACATGGTGATGTCCGGGTATGCCTGGCCGCTTTCCCATTTAGAAACCGCAGGGACCGACACCCCCACGGAACTGGCCAGCTGTTCCTGGGTCACGCTCATCTCCTTGCGCAGATTGTAAATGACCTTTCCGATTGGAAGCCTCATGGGATATCCCTCCATTCATCCTGCTGAACCAAGTATTTGATTAATCATATTGTATCGTTAATCGTAGGATCCCACAAGCTTTTTGTTAATCATAAGGAACATTATTTTAACCAAGGGTAAACCGGCATGGTCAGTATGGACCCTCCCTTCCACATCGAAACAAAAAAAGAGGCGGCCTGTCAAGGCCGCCCCGCTCCTGATGCAATTGTCCCAAATCGACGGTCCGGACCTTACCGGATCGCTTCTTCGACGATCCTTTGAACTTCTTTGCGGTCCGGTTCATAATAGAAAAGCTTCATATCCATGACCGGGTCCCACGCCATGGTGCTGTGCCCCGGCAGCTGATGATAGGTGATGGCCCCGCTGTCGATGCCGCTGAAGGCCAGCCCCAAAGCCAGCGCTTCGTCCACTGAGATGTTCGTGTCGGTCAGGTTTTCTCTCACGATGTTCAGTATTTTCGGCAGCTTGTCGATGTTCTCCGGGCTGAGCAATTGTTTGGCCAGAGAGGTCATGATCAGCGCCTGATGTTTTTGCCGGCCGAAATCCCCCCCCTTGACGGTTTTCCTGGCCCTGGCTAGACGAAGCGCCTGTTCGCCATTGAGATGGTGCTGACCGGCCGTCAAATAGACGCTCACGTAAGGATCCCGGACGGCTTCCGGCAGCGTGATGTCGATGCCGCCAACCGCATCCACGGCTTTAACAAAGCCTTGATAGTCAATCTTTGCATAGTAATTGATTGGAACACCCAGCAAATCGCTGGCGGCCTGGATGCTCATCAGCGTCCCTTGCCGCACGCCGCCTTCCAGAGCGCCCAAAACGTTGGCATGATTGATTTTCGTCAGCCCGACCCCTTCGATGGATACCCGGGTGTCGCGAGGGATGGAGATGACCGACACTTTCTTCGTATCCTGATGGGCAGCGACAAAAATCATAACATCCGTTCGAGAGACCGTGCCATTGTAGCCGTCGGTCCCAAGGAAAAGGAAATGGATCGCACTGGATTTCATTCCCGGCGTTTCCTCACGCGCCGAAGGTTCCGACGCCGCCCTTTCAGTCTGCGCAGGCTGTACAGGCTTTGTGGGCGCATCCTCGGTCATTGCTTCCGGGGCTGCCGTCGAATCCGGCATGGGCGCTGCGCTCCCAGACTCCGGCGTGCCGCTTGCATCGGTCTGCTGAAGCGACTCCGACGCAGGATGGAAAGCAATCTCAGGATGATTCAGGATTTGCCAATAACGGCCATAGGCCGCCAAAGCCAGACAAGCGATCATCACAGAGAAAATCAAGAGCCTATTTTTTTGCTTCAGCTTCAATTTTGTTTCCATATGTTTCATTGAGGCCTTCACACAGGAAAGCTTCCGGCAAATCAGGACAGAATGCTTTCATTCCTGTTGAGGGACTCTTTCCTTTCGAGGGCTTCCTTCTTGTAAAAATGCTGTGCGTCATAGAAATAGTCATAGAAACGATAATGGAGCTTGTACTCCAGCTTCTTGACCTTGTTCAGCACAACCCCCAGAATGTTCACATCCATCCGTTCCAGCTGGTCTTTGATTCGTCTCAGATCCGACATTCTGGTTCGTCCCATTTTAGCCACCAGAAGGGCTGAATCGCCTTTCGAAGCCACCAAGGCTCCGTCAGCCACACTGAGCAGTGCTGGTGTGTCAAAGACAACATAATCATAGTCTTGTTTTTTTCGCAGCTCTGCGATCATCGCATCGAAATTCGGTGATGAAAGCAGCGCTATGGGATTGGGATCCTGACGGCCTGAAGACAGATAGCTGAAATTTTTAATGCTGGTCTTGACGATCGCAGCCTCCAGCTCCGTTCCTCCGGAAAGAAAATTCGATAGCCCCTCCTGAACGTTTTGGTATAGCCTTTTGGCCTTCTCAGGTTTACGCATGTCTGCGTCGATCAGGAGCGTGCGAAAGCCTGCTTTTGCCAAGGCAATGGAGAGATTGATGGCTAAAGTCGTCTTGCCTTCCAAAGGGTTGCAGCTGGTCACAGCAATCATCTGCTGTCTCTGCTTTTTGTTGCTGATCTGGATGTTGGCAGCCAACATCGAATAAGCATCCCGAACGGCTTGATTCTTGTTTTCATAGATTTCAAATGCCGGCATCTGCAACCCCTCCTTTTTCTCTCCATCATCAAATATCATGTTCGGGAATGATTCCCATCAAAGTCAGGCCGAGTATTTTTTCGATTTCTTCCTCTGTTCGGACGGCAGTTCGGAAATATTCCTTGATCCAAACGACGGCCAAGGCGATCATGCCACCGACAATCATACCAAACAAAGTCTTGATCGCCTTGCGGTCTGGCATTGGCAGCTCTGGGACCTCAGCTTCATCCAGGGTCCCGACGGTTTCGCTGTTGGTGATGATGTTCAGCTGGATTGAGAACTGGTCCGCGGTTGCATCAGCAACGGCAGCGGCCACATAGGGGTCCGGATGGATGGCACGGATCGTAAAAATATTGGATTGCTCATTAGAGTCGATCCGGATCATTTCCGTCAGTTCTTCTTCCGTAATGTCCTGGACATTTTTTTGTCGGACGCCATCCATAATGGCGGACAATACCGTCCGGCTTGAAATGATCTGTGAATACTGCTGGACTAAATACTCACTCAAGGTAAAGTCGCTCATGCTTAAAGCTCGGTCGTCAGCCCGGTCGATGGACTTTATGTACATCTTGACTTCTGCTTCATATTTCGGGTCCGGAAGCTGCGCGCTCAAGTATCCTGCTGTTCCGCCCAAAAAAAGAAGAATCGTGATCAGCAGCCAGTTTTTCAATAAAATATATAATATTTTTTTCGGTTCCATGGCTGTCCCCTCACTTTTATATATTTTATCTCATTTTACCATAATTTGTTTGAATATTCTTCTTTTTTTTACATTCCTTGTATCCTCAGCATACAGCCAAATTGGCTAAAAAGCGCCCCATCGGGCAGAACCCAATGGGGCGCTTTCGGTTCAATGCGGAGTCTGATGTTTAAGACATTGTAAGCGCGGAGGCGCTGGATCCGGTCTTCACATTGCTGGAAGTCCAGCCGGTGGTGATCAGGTTTTCAGTACGGCATCCGGTAAGCGTTCCGGAAAGGTAGAAACAATATCTTCCGGTGCCGTCCGCGGAATAATCCCCTTTGAACAATACATTGCTCACGGTTCCGCCGACTTTGACCCTGCCGTCGCTGCCGTTGAGGCCGGTCCTCTTGATATCCATGTTGATGGCGCTGTCGCTGAGGCCTTCCCAGATGGCGATGCCGGCTTGTTGGGTGCCGTTGATTTTTCCCGTCAGATGGATCCCGGAAGATCCCTGCCCGATGCCTATTCCCAGCGTCGCGTTATAAATTTCAATATTTGCCGTGACGTTTTTGCAGCCGGTGATGCTTGCGCCCACGCAGGGTCTGGTTCCTTCCTGGTACACTTTGACGTTACCCTTGAAGTTTTCGACGTTGTTGAGCTTGAAAGCATGGGAGTTGGGATTGTTCAATTTCGTAATGGTGGCGTTGATTTCGATATCTTTAACGATGGCGCCGAATTTGTTGCTGATCTCGATGCCGTTGTCGGCATCGCAGCTGACTATTGCATCTTTGATGGTCACATATTGGATATTGTCCCCCGAATAGTTCGGCTCCAGCGCAATGCCGCCCGGCTGGGTGCTGCAGCCGATTTTTTCGGCAATCACTTTGTCGATCACTAAGTTATAGGCTTTGATGATGCACAGGGCATTGCGTCCGGTGCCCGCCAAATCCGCTTTGGCCTGGATGGTGCCGATGGTGCCGTTGGTGACGCCATTCAGGTACAGGCTGTCCCCGGAAGGATTCACATCATAGAGACTTCCAATGCTGAAGTTTTGGCTGCTGTTGATGCTCAGAGAATGAAGGTTCTGGTTATAGGGGCCAGCCGTTCCATAGTTCTGGGAAACATTGCCGTCCGTATGCCAGACCGGGATGGAAAAGTCGCTGCAATTGCTGATTTTCAGGATCGGTCCGGTCGCGCCGGCCTTATGCTTCAAGGTGCCCAATCCATAGATGGAAAAGTTGCTGACTGCCCCAATGGTCAGTCGGTCGACCGTGAAGGTGTATCCTTCAGGGATCAGAAGCGGCAAATGGTTTTTTACTGCGTAGTAGATGATGCTCTGAATGACCGAAGTTTCGTCGGTCCCATTCCCTTTGGCAGGCGTCAGGCCGTTTCCAGGTGCAATCAACGAAACCGCATTGGCCGGCACGGTAACCTGGACGCTGGCGCTATCCACCACAGGTGTGGTGGTGCCGGTGGTGGTACTTGTCGTGGTGTCCGTTGTCGTTCCGGTCGTGGTGCCGGTCGGGGTGCTTGTCGTGGTGTCCGTTGTCGTTCCGGTCGTTGTGCCGGTCGGGGTGCTTGTCGTGGTGTCCGTTGTCGTTCCGGTCGTTGTACCGGTCGGGGTGCTTGTCGTGGTGTCCGTTGTCGTTCCGGTCGTTGTACCGGTCGGGGCGGTATATTTATTTCTGAAATTGACGGTTGTGGTTTGTCCGCCGGCGATGATCACATCCTGATCGTAATCGCCGATGCTGTAATTGACGGGCATTTTGATTTCAGTGACGGTGTACACCCCGGCAGGTATGCCGGAAATGGTGATGCTGCCCGCGCCGACAATGGAGAAAATTTTCCCTTTTTGCCCTTCAACGGTAAAACTGAAGGTGGCCGGTGTGGCTGGGGTATCTCCAGCGATGGAGGTGGTGATGGTGAGCTTCCCGTTTTGACTGGTGCCTCGGATCGCCGCATAGATAGGTGTGCTGCACAAGGCGATCAACAACAAAATGAGCATGCACAAGGATAGAACTCGGTTAAACTTCTTCATAAAAAAATATTCTCCTTTCGGTAGCTGGCTGCCATTTTACAGGCCCAATAGCTTTGCGTCCCCGGCTTTCACCGGGTTTGCCTTTATCGCTTTGAGAATCAACCCTGCGTATGGTACCGTGAGTCAGTTCTTTGCCGTGCCTATTATAAAACGCATTTGTTGTCGATGTCAAGATTAAATAACAATTTTACAGTTATTGTAAATCTTTCTGCGCTAATATTTATTCTTTTGTCATATTTTTCAATTAATTTCAGATAATGGTTGGTCTCCATAGTCATTCCACGTCGACGGTTTACGGCTCACTCTTTAGAAACTTTCTTTAGGATGGGTTTGCATTGCGGCGCCCTCGGATTCTCTTTGCCATATGGGCAACCCTTTCCTTGACGTTCATGAACTCCTCTGTTTTGAAATAAAACACAGCAAATATAAAATTCGGAATGATCATGGTTGCCAAAAAGGTCAGCATAAAATCAGAAAGAGGCGTTGGTAATCGGATCAGGGCGCATAAATATTCACACACGATGCACGCAAAGAGGACCGAAAAGATGTATGAAAAAAATCTTTTATAATATTGGGCAAGCTTTGACTTAAAACTATATTTATAGAAAATGTATGGATCCACGGTAAATGTGGTGATCTGGCTCACGGTGGTCCCAAGCAAAATGCCCTCGATTCCCAAAGGTTTGACCAGGACCAGGGCAGCGACAATACCGATGACCGCCTCAAAAACCGGCTTGAGCTTAAAATGTATAAACAAGCCGGTGCTGTCTTTGATGGAATTCATCACATGCCGCAGGCCCAACAGGTAAAAATTCATGAGCAGCGTCAAGGTGATGGTCCGGCTGATCAAGAACGCCTTGCCGATCCATAAGGTAATGAACGGATCAAGCAGCGTCCAGAAGCACACCACCGAAAAACCGTAAAGCCAAAAGGTAATTAATTGGTACTGTTCAAATACGGACTGCATCCGCTGCTTGTCGTCCGAGGCGTTCAGGCTGCCGAAGCTGGCGATGGGACCTTTTAAGATATAATAGACAAACTGATTGATCAGACTGGTCAGAGTATAATAATTTGAATACAATGCCACCGGCGTGAGTCCTAAAAAAGCCGAGATGAAGATGTTGGTTGTACTGCTTGTCACGATCCCGCTGGCTGAACGATAGATCAAGGGCGGCAGCATTCGGAACAGCGCCTGGCGTTCAGGCCCGTCGAGCCTTGCATCGTCTTGTACGCTGAGAAAAGGATACATGCGCTTGGCTTGGATGGAAATAGCGATGTTGTTGAGAAGTGTACACACTACGGAAATGAGCAAATAAATCAAATAGTTTCTTGTCCAAACAAGAACTGCGATCTGAATGACGTTCTGGATCAATAAAAAAAAGGTGGTGAAAAGCGTGTCGATGTACTTTTTTTGATCCGCGACCACAAGGGGACGCAGGTAAGCGATGAGAAATTTCTCCGTATAACTGAAAAGGTATAAAAGGAATATGATCGGTAAATCATCGATTCCGGGGGTGTCTTTGATGAAGGAATCCATAAAAGCCAGATATAAGAGCCCCAGCAGCACGATGACGGCGGCGGTGATCCTGAACGCATTTCTCAAAAAACGCAGCAGTGCCCTGGTCAACCGCTCATTCTTCTCGGCGATCGAATGATAAAGGCGGTAGGTCACAGCAACCTCAACGCCAAAATCCGCCAGGGAAAAGACCGAAAGAATATTGATAAACAAGCTGTTGACGCCCAGGTACTCCATGCTCATGGTTTTTATGAAAACCGTCCGGCAGATAAATGCCAGAACAGCCACGAGAAATTGGCAGACAACCTCAACGGTTGAATTGCGTATGCTATTCAGGGTTCGGCCGGAGCTCTCAGTCATGGGTTGATCCTTCCGTTCTCTTATTGAACCGTTTGACGAACCAGGCAATGGCCATCAGCGGGATGGAGGTGTGTTCTCTTCATGGGCCCTTCCGGATATTTGGGAATTCAAGGCCATGCTGCAGTAGATCACGATCATGACCATGGCTTCGATCCCGTTCGAAAAAATACGTCCAAACTGGGCGCGGAAAAGGAACACGATGGCCGGCATCATGAAAATCAGGGCCCTTTTGCACTTGGGAATATGCCGCACCGCATTCCTATAAAGGGCTATAAAAAATCCGGCCACACAGATAAATCCCAATAAGCCCCACGTTACAAGAACTTCCTGGATCGCGTTGTGAATCGAATTCGGCGCCCTGCATTTATCCACATAATTCTGCATTCCAACCCCCGTGAGAAAGATGCCGGGATCGCTCAGATAGACTCGATTGTAGATTGCAAATATACTGAAACGGCCATTGGATAAATCCGCCAGCTGCATTTTCTTCATAAAGGTAGCATAAGCCCCGCTTAGAACGGTATGGATCAGGATCAGTGCGACCAGGACAAAAACTGAGGTGATCAAGACGGCCTTAAATAATTTTTTAGGACTCTTCACAGAAAAAAGTATGCTGATCAGGAGACAGAAGATCGATGAAAAAACCGCCCCCCGGGAAGTCGCCATAAATCCCATGGCAAACCCGGTCACAAGGATAAAAGTCATGATCAGCTTATTCCCCTGATTGGTAAGCAGCAGCAGCATTGAAATCACAACCGTGATCGTGGAAAAGATCCCCATATCATTATTGCCTGCAAAGATCCGTGTGCCCTCAGCGCCCTCGAGGACGTTTCTGCCCAGGGTCGTTCCCATTTCAAAAAATTTATCAATGGAGCCTGTCTGTCCGATCATAAAAACAGAAAACAGGACCAAAACCATATAACCCAGCAAATACATTTTTAAGATAAACCGATAGTCATAGTCTTCTTCCGTATCCAGAAAAAGCAGGGTCATCAGCAGGATCATGATCACGGGCCTGAGAAATCCCCATAAAGTGTCGTCAGGGCTGAAAATGGTATGGACCGCCTCAATAAAGACAATGACAAACGGGAATATGATCGAATGTCCAATCGTGATCTTTGAGCTTTTAAAAAAAATAAATAGCAGGGCGATGTACTCGATCGTCACATAGGGGATCCCGATGCTTAAGGGCGTGATAAACGCGAGAAACGCAAGGATCTGGTTCCGGTCGCCGACGAGAAAAATCAGAGCAGACGCTGCGATAATCAGCAGTTTAGGAACCGGAAGCCCCGCCATATCTCTTAACATCAGGGAAAGCGTGAACAGACCGATCAGGCATGAAAAGAGAAAGTATCCGTGTTCTGCTTTTTCAAAGCTTCGCAGGCCAATTTTCTGCTGCAAACAGGTATTCATGAACACTCCCCCCTTCTGAAGGCATCGGGCTTCAGCGGATCATTCTTCAATGATCCGTATGGCCTGCCTTCTGCATCGTTCGTAAGAAAAATCGGCCGCTCGCTCCTTTGCCTTGGCAGCATACGCATCAGCCAGCGCCTGATCATTCAATACACAGTACAGGGCTTCTGCCAAGTTTTTTTCGCCATCCTCAAAAACCTCGGGATCATAATTCTCATCGATGTTCAGAGGCGGCACCAGAAGACCATAATCCGCATATTGGATCGAGTCGGGCGATCCGGAAAAGGTGTTTTTCTTGAGAATCTCCCCGGGACCGGTCAAGCAGTCCGCGGCAACTACGGGTATACCGCAGGCCATGGCTTCAACCAAAGCATTGGGAAAGCCTTCGGATACTGAAGACAGTACAAAAACCTTGCTCTTGGCACAATATTTGTATGGATTCTCGTGGAAACCCAAAAGCACCACTTCATCTTCCAAGCCCAGGTCCCGAACCAGCTTCTGGAATTTTGCCCCTCGCTGCTCAAAATCAGGTCCGATATGCAGCAGCTTGACGTGATCCATCCTTTTTTTTAGTAACGCCAAGGCTTTCAGAAGATGCCAATAGCCTTTTTCCTTTCGGAAAGCGCCGACCGTCACGATCACCTGGTTTCCCGCAAGCCAGGCATCCAGCTCGGTTGCTTCCCGGCTGACCGCTTGGATTTCGTCAAGATCATAGGCATTATACAGAACGTCGATCCTGTCCGTGCCCATCCGCAGGATCTCCTTCAGCGCTTCCGCCATGACCTGGCTCACACAGACCACCTTGCCGCTTCGCTTCAGCAGGGATCGGAACACAACGGCTTTCAGGCCTTGTCCCTGGACTTTCCGTACACTCTGATATCCCCGTATCGAAACAAGGGTCTTGCATTGCGGTGTGCCGGACAGAAGGTTGATGACATTGGCTGCATCGCCAAAGCTCAAGGACGCAAAAGGCTTGTAATCTTTAATGAATGCCCTGTATCGGTCCACCCTTTTGAAGGTCAGGGAATACTTATTGTATCGATTGGTCTTGACCTCCGGGTCGTCCAGCAGCAAATGTTCACACTCGATCGGGTATATGATGTCCTGGTCATTGAAAAGAATCAGCATCAGGTCGTAGCGGTCTTTGAGGATCTGGATCAGCCTTGAAATAAAACGAGCCTGCCCGCCGCCCCAGATGTTGGTCGTAAAGAGGAAGATTCGTTTTTTCATTATGCCTCACGCTCGCTCCGCCTCAGGATCCGTTCCCGGGTCCTGAGAAAATACACCACGGCATGTCCGAACAGGCTGCGGGGCACCGTATAGGCGTACATCTTTGTCCATGCACCGCCAAAGCCCCTTTTAAATTGATTGATGCCGCGAAGGCTCTCTAGGGTGGAGTAGCCGCCCCAATCATATCTCTGATAACCGATGTTTTTAAAAGCGACCATGTCCTTCCAATGCAGCAAGCAATTGGCATGACTGTTGATTTTTTGCTGTTCTTCATCGAGATTGCGGAATACAGAGGCTGAAGCATAGAGCCTGGCGACCGTTCCGTTGGCAAGGTAAGCATGATAAATGATCCGTTCGCCATGATGCTTGGCGCAGGTGATGACCATCATTCCAGCGTCCACATAGGCTTCCAAAATCATCATCTTCTTCTTGAGGCGCGGCGACCCCTGCATCGAATCCACGAAGGAATTGTAGAATTCCGAAAAGTCCTTCAGGAGTGACGGGTTTTGCTTGATGTATTCGGCATCAAAAAACTCGATGAGGATGTCCTCTTTCTCACCCTTTTTGATCTTGGCTCTTGTGTTGTGCTCGATGGCTTTGAACATGTCTTCCTCAGAAGCCAGCAAATCCGACAGCAAGGTCTGCCCGTCTCTCAATATTATGTTATTTCCGTATCCTTCGGGCGGATTTTCCATGCCTCCATACATGACGATGTCGCAATTTTTGACGTCTTTTTCCTCTTCTTTGACAAACCAAACCTCATTCATTCGGATCCCGAATTTTTGAAGATATCGGATCACCGCCATAGGAACGCCTCCTTTCAAAGGTTTTGACTGCTGGATAGCTATTGCTCGATAATTCTTATGATCTTTTCTTTGAATACCGCGTAGGAAAAATCAGCGGCTCTCTCCCTTGCCTTCTCGGCATAATGCTTTGCCATGGCTTGGTCCCGCAGCAGCATGTCTGCGGCTTCCGCCAGCATCTGGTCGCAAGCTTCAATGTTGCCGGGGTCATAATCCTCTCTGCCGGTCATCGCCGGCACCAGGATTCCAAAATCGCCCAGTTCGATGCCCCCGGTTGCCTTTGTATGATAATCATTCGACAATATTTCCCTGGGTCCTGTCTTGCAATCCGCGGCAATGACCGGTATTTGGCAGGCCATCGCCTCCACCAGCGCATTGGGAAAGCCTTCGGTAATGGAGGACAGGAGGAACATTTGACTGCGCGCCATGTACTGATAGGGATTGTCGCGATAACCAAGGAAACGGATCTCCGTTCCAAGTCTTAGATCTTCCGCCAGTTTTTTAAGTTTCACGCCGTAGCCGGAATAATCCGGGCCGACGTGGAGCAGCTTCAGCTCCGGATGCTTCTTTTTCAGCAATGAAAAAGCTTTGATCAGATGCCAGTAACCTTTGACCGGCGCCAGGGTCCCGACGGTGATGAGCACCGTCTTCCCTGTAAACCACGCCTCCATTTCTGTTGGCTGTTCCGCCAGGGTTTTGATCTCCACCGGATCATAGGCATTATAAAGCACATCGATTCTGTTCTTCGCCTCCGGAATCATATCCGCCAGTTCATCGGCCATCGCCTGGCTGACGCAAATGATCTTCCCGGCCTTGCGGATCAGCAATCGGTCCGCAACCCACATCCCCCTTCTTAACCGGAGCAGGCTTTCATAGCCTCTGAGAGAAACGATCGACGGACAGAGCCCGGCGCAGGCGGCCACATTGACGATGTTGGCGCCATGGCCAAAGCTGAGGGAGGCAAAGGGCCGATCTTTTTTTATAAGTTCCCTGACCTTGCGAATCCTCCTTAGAACCATGATGAGCTTGCTCAGCACGGGATTGCCCTCGCGGGAAGGCAGGTCCAAACTGTAGAATTCACATTCGAGAGGGTAATTCATGATGGTTTGGTCGAACAACACAACCCTGATTTCATAGGTCTCCTTCAGGATGGACGTGAGCCGGGAAACCACCCGTTCCTGTCCGCCGGAATACATCGCCGGAACCATTAAATGGATGCGTTTCTTCTCCATTTTACGCGCCTCCCCGTAGAAGGGGGATGTTTTTGAATTTTCGTTGAATCATCTTAAGCGTCGCACGGGTCGAAAAATACCATCGCACGAAAAGATTGAGCAACTTTTTTAGGATGCAGTCCGCCGTCCTGGCCGCCGCCTCTTCAAAGGGAATCACGTCCCTCTTGTATTCAGAAAGAAAGGCTTCAACCCTTTCAAAGTCCTTATCCCTCATGGTATTGGGGTGCAGGCATATGGTAAAGATTCCAAAAGGCATCGGCAGCGGCCTGGCCATGATTTGAGGAACGAAGGTCATCCCATGCTTCCGATAGGGATACAATCCAAACCCATCGGTGACGGTTTGGATCCCGTGGGCGGCCAGCACCTTCAGGGTCGTCTTGTCGAAGGTGTGCGCCGGAGCCATAAACGCCGCGATCTGAAGGCCATGGTCCTCAAGGATTTTTTTTCCCAGCGATATCTTGCGGTCCTGCTCAGCTTCGCTGAGCCCGGCAAACTCAGACCGCTCATGGGTTTTTAAAATTCCGCCTTTGTTTGAGCAATACACATGGTCATAGCCGTGCAATGCGATCGCCCACCCCTTATCCCTTTGGAGGCTTTGGACCATAAGCCAGAAGCTGTCCTCTTCCATCCGGCTGTCCTTCCCATAACCAGCAAGCTTTGTGTCCCGGTTGCAGGGGATAACGCCGATGATCGGTTGAACGTCATACTTGTCCAGGATGCTTTGGAGCCTCCGGAAATTCGCGAGGTTCATGTCAAAGGAGACGTCATCCAATCGAAAAACATAGTATGCTTTTCTCATAACAGCACCTCTTGGTCTTTCTTCATTACAGCGCGAAGATAGAAATCCTGCAGATCCGCTGCGACGGTTTTCGCATCGAAGCCGGCAGCGGCGATGGCTTCAGTCATGTCCTGTCTGGGTTGGTCATCGGCCGTCAGGATTTGATCCGCCCAGATCGCAGCCGGTTCCTCCAAGCTGATAAAGGCAGCTAAATCGGTGATCCCTGCTTCCCCGGAAATGGCGCTTGAAATAAAGCAGCGGAGTCCGGATGCCTGGGCTTCGATCACCGAACCCGGAAGACCTTCATAATGGGAAGGAAAGACAAACACATCCATGGCCGAGAGCAGCGCCGGGATGTCGGACCGTTCACCAGTAAAAAAGACTTTATCGGCGACGCCTAAGACACCGGCCCGGCGTGCCATTTCCTCTTTTAACGGACCGTCCCCCACCAGCAGCAGCACAGCCTCCTCCTTCCTCAGGGAAATTTCTTTGAAGATCTCCAGGAGGAAGGTGTGGTTTTTGGCGTATCTGAATTTTCCCACATGCCCTGCGACCCATCGGTTTTCAAGACCCAGTTCCTTGCGGATCCGGAATCTGTCCTCCTGTGAAAAACGAAATCTCGAGGCATCAATGGCATTGTTGATGATCCGCACCTTGCCCGCCCGTACATTTCTTTTTCCAAAAACGTATTCGGCGGCCGGAACCGAACAGGCAAAATAATGGGTTGCAAGGTATTTCAAAGGTCGGATCATCAGTGTGGTGATCAAGCCTTTGAAATTTTTTTCGGAAGCGCTGCTCCTGGCATGGGCGATCCGGACATTGACACCGTTCTTTCTGGCAATCCAGTGGTACAGGATGCCGTAACTGATCAAATGGCCATGCAGGATACGGTACTCCGGATGCGTCCGGAACAGTCGGCCGGCCGTCCGGATATACTGCAGAATATTGAAGGGGCCCAGTCTGGGCCAGATGAAGATCCGGCCGCCCAGTTCCCGGATTTCCTGATCATAATAGCCGGGCTTTTTCATGTGGACTACAAAATCAAATTGAACACGCCGCCGATCCATGCACCGGTATAAATCCATGATCCTCGATTCGGCACCGCCCAGGTTCATTTCGGTGAAAATATGCAGAACACGCACCGGTCCGCTCATAGCTCACACTCCTGCCCGAGATACTTTCTGTACCAGGCCGCCGCCGCCTCAAAGCCCCGATCGAAGGACCAGGATGGGTCATAGCCCAGCAGCCGCCGCGCCTTGGATATATCGGCTAAGGAATGGCGTATGTCGCCCTCCCGCTCCGGCCCGTACACCGGATCGATCCGGACGCCGAAGGTTTCGCACATTTTTCGGTAGACCTCGTTTAGGGTAAACCGCTGTCCATAGGCGATGTTGAACGCCTCCCCGCAGGCCTCCGCCGGCGCCAGACATGCTTTAAGATTGGCTTCAATCACATTTTCTATGTAAGTGAAATCCCGGCTTGTTTCTCCATCGCCGAATATGGTCGGTGCTTCTCCGGCCAGCAGCTGCCTGGCAAAAATCGGAATCACAGCCGCATACTGGGAGTGGGGGTCCTGTCTGGGCCCGAATACATTGAAATAGCGAAGTCCAATGCAATCCAGATGATAGAGCTGAGTATAGAGCTGTCCATAGAGCTCGTTCACACATTTGGTCACCGCATAGGGCGATAAAAGCCGTCCCTCCTCGCCTTCGATTTTCGGCAGCTGGGCGGCATCCCCGTAAACGGATGACGAGCTGGCATAAACCACTCTTCGGACACTGCCGGAGCACCGGGCTGCCTCAAAAAGATTCAAGGTACCCTGAATGTTGTTCTTCTCATAAATGAGTGGGAATTTGACGGAACGCGGCACAGAGCCCAGCGCCGCCTGGTGAAGCACATAGTCCGCACCCTCGCAGGCTTTGCGGCAGACTTCCCCATCACAGATATCGCCTTCGATCAGCTCAAACCTGGGTGAATCGGCGCATGCTGCCAGATTGTCTCGTTTTCCTGCCGCAAAATTATCCATGGCCCGGACTCGGACCCCTAAACGCAGAAGCGCTTCGGTCAGATTGGACCCGATGAAGCCGGCGGCGCCGGTGACAAGAAAAGTCATCTTTTCGTGAAAACGAATCGTATCATACCCCATTGCAGCCCCTTCTTTCATTTCAACTCGGCAGCAAACCCATGGCAGTCAAAAGAACCCGGTTGACCTCCCTCACATCGAAGCGTTCACGGCAGATGCGCAGGCTTTCCTGCCCCATGCACCGGCCTTCTTCCGGGTGCTGGATCATCCATGCCATTTTCCCGGCAAGCTGCTTCGAGTCACGCACCGGCACCAGCCAGCCATTGATCCCGTTCCTGACGGTTTCCCGGCAACCCGGCGCGTCGGTGGTGATTACCGGCCGGCCTACGGCCAAGGCCTCCAGCGCTGACCGGGATGTTCCCTCACGATAAGAGGGAAGAACAAATACGGAACATGCCTCTAAATAGGGCCTGACGTCGGTGGTAAAACCCAGGAGCTCTACAGTGCCATCCGCTTCAAACGGCGCCAATTCCTCGGCACTGACCGCCATCGGGTTGGTTTCCAGGGCACCGAGAACCAGGAACCGGGCGGAGGGATAATCCTTTTTTACCAGCCGTGCTGCTTCCAGATATTCCATCAGCCCTTTATCTCTGAGCAGCCTTCCCACGAATAGAAAAACCGGTTCTGCCGGGGCAGGCCGCGGGCAAAAGCGTATCATATTGACGCCGGAGCCATGGACAAGGATCGCTTTGGACCGTCTGACAAGATGGCGTTTTGAAAAATCATCGGCGTCGTCCGCGTTTTGAAAAAAGACTTTCCGGCAGCAGGCAAGGGCCGCTCTATATTGGGAAACCAGAATCCACCGGATCACGGCGCCCTTCAGCCCCTTAAGCTGAAAGATCGATCCCAGTCCGGCGATCATACCGTAAATCTCATGGACACCGGCCAATTTCGCTGCCAGGCATCCATAGGCGAGCGCTTTAGCTTGATAAGCAAACAAGAGGTCCGGCTTTTCTTTACGAAACATGCGATATAGGCTGAAAAAGGACCTGATATCCTTAAAGGGATTAAGTCCGGTCCGCTCGATGGGAACCGAGATATACCCAAATCCCTTTTGCTGAAATGCCTCGGCCCAGTCCGTCTCGTCTTCCGGAGCCACCGCGACGATCTGATGGCCCAGCTCCGCCATGGCTGCCATCATATCGCCCCGGATATTCAGAAGAGAATAGGCGTTGGTTGAAAGCACAACGATTTTTTTCATAAGTATTTCTCCATCCGAAGATCATTTTTCAGAGGCGGAAGAGGTATCCGACCGTACGCCTGCGGCATTTTCCCGATGAAGCGCTGCTCTGGCGGTTTCCATGAGGATCCTCAGATCCAGCAGAAGCGAATAGCTGCTGATATACATCAGATCATACTGCAGTTTCCCCTCCACCGTGGTGCTGTATTTGCCCAGAACCTGGGCCAGGCCGGTGATTCCGGGCTTCATCAGCATCCGGTAACGGTAGAAAGGTATGGTTTCCAAATAACGATTGACAAAGAACGCTCTTTCCGGCCGGGGCCCCACGATGCTCATATCCCCTTTGATCACATTGAAAAGCTGCGGCAGCTCGTCGAGCCGGTATTCCCTCAGGAAAGCTCCGATCCGGGTGATCCGGGGATCATTGGCAGAAGCCAGCGTCGGTCCCGTTTTGGATTCGGCATCCGGGATCATGGTACGGAATTTAATGATCTGGAATTTTTTGTTGTTCTCCCCCAGCCTTTCCTGCCGATAGAACACCGGCCCGGGAGACTTCAGGCGTATCGATATCGCAACGAGCAGCATCAGAGGCGAGAGAAGGAACAAAAGCCCCGCGGCCGCCATCAGGTCGAAAACGCGCTTCACGTTTTTCTTAATGGGAGAAATATTGAAATGGTTCAAATTGAACAGCAATTTGTCATCCAGGATCTGCAGCTTCGCCGTCTTCAGCAGGATATTCAGAATATCGGGAATGATCAGAATCTCCTTATACCCATTGAAACAAACCTCCAGCATACCGCTTTGGCGAAACAATTGGGTTTTAGCGGCAACCACATCCACCTCCGGGTATGCTTCCAGCAAGGCTTGAAGCTCACGGCTGGTTCGGACCGAATGCCGGCTGTGCAACGCATAACGGCTGAAAACCAATTCCCGGAAATGGACCGCCGAACTGACAACATCCTCTTCAGAGTCTCCGACCACCATGACCTGCTTCTTTTTCTGCCGTTTTTGCGAAGCCCGCCAGATCAGGTAACGGCTGAAAGCCAACAGAAGCGTCTCTGTGAAAAAGTTACCCAGCACAACGCTGCGCGGCACCGCGGTATTCCGGGTGATATAGATGATGCTGATGGTCAGCACGGTATTGATGAGCATGGCGGAGACCAACCTGACCATCACATGGAACAGATCCCGTTTAGTCCAATTGTTGTAGAGATCAAAGATGTAGAAAACGATGACCGAAACGATATTGATCCAGGGAGAGACATTCAGATACGCATTGAAGTTTTCCGCCGGGATCACCGCGCCCATCCGAAGGGTCATGGTAATGACATAGGATGCTTCAATCACAAGGATATCCGCCAGCAAAATCAGCAATTTATTGATCGTCGAATTATACTTTTGGTACATATTGTCCTCCGGCTTCCGCGCGTCTCTGAATCAGCCTATCGCGAAGGTCTTTATATATATTCTATCACAATGCGATCGATAAAGAAGTGCGATCTTTTTTATTTGTCTTAATTTTCTGGTTATTTCAGAATGAAGCGGAACGGTCCAGGTTGCTCCATGAAACTTAAAGAGCCCTTGTTGCTTATTGGTTTCAACAGGGGCTCAAAGACCTTGACCATGAATTCCATCGCAGGCACATTACAAGCTCCAGTAAATATAGCCGGCATCCGCTGCGGTCTTTCGGTCAAACATCCCTTTCACATCGATCAATACCGGGGCTTTATGGTTTATGGGCGCTTCGCCGGATTGGACGCAGCCTTCCGTATGGGATCGTTTTTCCGAGGTGCCGAAGAGCCTCTTCAGATGATCCAGCGAAATGCTTTTGAAATCATCATGAGGGACAGCAAACAGAACGGCATCCGCATGCTCAATTTCTTCTATGTTTCGCGGAACGATCCGGTACGCATGCCATAGGTTTTGCTTATCGGCCACCGGATCCACCACGATCACCTCAATGCCATACTCCTCCAGTTCCCGGATGATGTCCATCACTTTTGTGTTTCGGACATCCGGACAATTCTCTTTGAAGGTGATGCCGAAAATCACCACCTTGGAATCCTTGATGGGCTGATTGGCCTTGATCATTTTTTTTACCGTATTCTCGGCCACGTATTTCCCCATATCATCATTGATTTTACGGCCGGCCAGGATGATTTGGGAATGGTACCCCATGCCCTCCGCCTTGTAGGTCAAATAATAGGGGTCCACGCCGATGCAATGGCCGCCCACCAGACCGGGCGTGAAATTCAAAAAATTCCATTTGGTCGCCGCAGCGGCGAGAACCGCCTTGGTATCGATCCCCATCTTGTTGAAAATGATGGATAGCTCATTCATAAACGCAATGTTGATGTCGCGTTGGGAATTTTCGATGACTTTAGCCGCTTCCGCAATTTTGATGCTCTCCGCCCTGTAGATTCCAGCTTCAACCACCATGCCGTAGACCTTGGCGATGATCTCAAGGCTTTCCTCATCCATGCCTGCGACGACCTTGGTGATCGTTTCCAGTCGGTGCTGCTTGTCACCCGGATTGATTCTTTCAGGTGAATATCCGACTTTGAAGTCTCTGCCGCATTTGAAGCCCGATTCCTTTTCAAGGATCGGCACACAAATTTCTTCCGTAACACCGGGATAGACCGTCGATTCAAACACCGCCACGGAGCCTTTGGATATATTTCTCCCAAGCACGCGGCTGGCCGAGATCACCGGCTGCAGATCCGGCGTGTGATCCTCGTTGACCGGTGTAGGCACAGCCACAATGTGAAACCTGGCCTCCCGAAGCCGCGCTTCGTCCGAAGTAAAGTCCACGGTTGAGGATCGTATGGCCTCGTCGCCGATTTCCCGGGTCGGATCGATCCCGTTCCGATACAATGCCACTTTTTCCTGATCGATGTCAAACCCGATCACCTCGGCTTTTCGTGCGAAAGCGACCGCAATGGGCATTCCCACATAGCCAAGACCGATGACGGATATTTTGTCCTGTCGGGTGCTGATATTCTCATAAAGCGTCATGGGCGGATCCCTTCTTTCCAGATCAATTGCTATTCAATTACGGTTTATTTTTTCAATTCGGCCATATTCATCCCGCAAACGCTTAAGCAGCGATCAAGGTTTTCCACATTGCCGAATTCCTGGTTTTCCAGGTTGATCCTGGAAAGGGCTTCCTCCCGTGTCATTTTGTTTTCCCGGATCAATTTGCTGTAGAAATCGTCTTTTTCCGTAAATCCATAATTGGAATAATAGACGTAATCTTTCATTTTGCCCACCAGACAATCGAACCGCCAGGAGGTTTTCGCCTCCTCAGGCTTTTCCCAGCCATACTTCATGATTGTATCAACCACTGTATTTTCTTCCCAGTCGATATAATAAAAGAGGTCGATCTTCCGGATGCCGGGGTAGAACAGCTTCAGCAATGGCGATTTGGAATCCAGGTAGGCATAAGCGCGCAATGTGGTCAGAAAGGTGTCTTTGTTGATATAGCGCGGATTCTTTATGATTTCGCGAACGCCCTTGGAAAGGCGCTTCAGGTAGAGGTGCTTGCTGCCCTCTTTGATGCCCTGGAAAGCCAGTTTGAAGGAAGTTTCCTCGAATGGATTGCTGCCGGCGACAACCAGCCCCACCCCATGCGCTTTGGCAAGATCGAAGATATCGATCCATTTGACCTTGCAGGCGATGCACATCATGGAAACCATGGATATGCTCGGCTTCTTATAGTAAGCCCGGACATTGTTCGAAAAGCATTTTTTGTGGAGGTCTTCTTTATCGGTAATGATCACGAGTTTGGTGTCTAAAGCTTTTGCCATCGTGATGGCATTCTGCGTCCCTTGCTCATGAGACAGGGGACTTTTATAGTGGACTGCCAACACCCTTTTTTTGTAAACCTGGGTAAGCAAATATAAAGCATACGAGCTGTCACGGCCGCCGCTGAGCCCAAGAACCACGTCATAATCTCTGCCGGGATACTTCTTAAACAATTCCAGCAAGCCCTTTTCGTCGCCAAGCTGCAAAGTCTTATAATCGCGACAATAATTGCAAATGCCATGATCGTCAAAGGTTATGTTGGGGATCGTCTCCGGCAGGATACATTTTGTGCATCGTTTCATATAACGTCCTCCCTGCTCCGGCACATCGCCTGATATAATTTTCTATTTTTTCTAATATTTCTGTTAGTTTTATTGTATGGATAGTCCTGGAGAAACGCAAGATGGCAATAAAAATTATTGTCATTATATTTTTCAGATGCGTTCGCGTTTTGACATTTTAATCCACACCCGATAAAATGTGTTATAATCGTCCATAATATAGCCGGCTTGTTTGCCGAAACGGATGGAATCGATGCATCCTCCGGCCGAAATCGTTAAGTTTGCGAGATGATGAACATGTCAATTCTTTGGGATGAACCAGTTCACGAGGCTGACCTGATGAACTTCAGGAAGCATATGATGATGGAAAATTTTCAGCGGGGCGCCCGGGTTTCTAAAATTGTGATCTTGATCGAGCTGCTCTTGCTGTCCGCAGCAACCGTCGTTTATTTCCTTCGTATTGACAGCAGATTTCTATTCGGAGAATACATCACGATGTATCTCCTGATGCTGTTCTTCAATCTTTTATTTTTGCTGGCCGCCGGTAAATGGAAAGACTTGACTGAGCTTTCAAGCAGCCAGCTGAATCGGCTGGAGACCGGCTTGACGGTCTATATTGCCCTTGTCATGACCTGGGGAAGTGTGCTCACGCTCTTGGATCAGAAATTGTATGGCCAGCCGGTCGCCTTCATGCTCAATATGATCACTATGTCGGTTATCTTCCTTCTGGACGACCGGCGGATCAAAGTCCCTTATGCTTGCTCTGTTTTGATGCTTGCCGTCGGCCTGCCTTTTTTCCAGGCATCCACGGACATTGTGATCGGACATTATGTAAACCTCTCGATTTTCGTCTTTATTTCTTGGCTTGGCTCAAGAATGCTCTACAAAAATTACTACAGCAACTTCATGACCAGAACTTTATTGGAGCAATCGAAAATACTCGTAGAAAAAGAAGCTGAAGAAATCAAAGATATGAACGCCAAGCTCGACCTGGCCAACCGGCAGCTCATGGAGCTTGCTTTGGTGGATGACCTCACCGGAATCCCCAACCGGAGAAGCTTCAGGAATTTTATCGATTCGATGTTCACTTTTGACCTTAAACCGGAAACCGTCTTGACATTTCTTATGATCGATATAGACTTTTTCAAGCAGTTCAATGATCTTCACGGCCACCAGGAAGCGGATAAGGTTCTGATCGCGGTTGCTGATCAAATCCATTCCATGATTCGGAATCCAAAGGAATTTGTTGTCCGCTGGGGTGGAGAGGAGTTCGTTTACTGCGCCTTCAGCGAGAATACCACCGAGAAAGAAATTGCGGAATTAACGGAAGCCCTGCGAGCCAAAATATTATCCCTTCAAATACCTCATAGAGTGATGAGCAGCAGCGATTTCCTTTCGGTCAGCATCGGGGCCAGCACGATTCGGGCAGGTGGAACCATTCCAGTCAGCAAAGGGATCGAGCTTGCGGACCAAGCCTTGTACGCTGCCAAAGAAGATGGCCGCAACTGTGTAAAATATCTGAGGGACGGCTGGGCTGAACCAATCCATATTGGATAAAAACACAGAGGCACGCCGGATGGCGTGCCTCTGAACTTTTAAATATTGGAGGTGCGAGTCGGATTTGAACCGAGGAAATTATATTTCCATTGTGCTATCTCACGAAACCATCGTTGTTTTGCATGGTTGTATTATGTAAATATAGCACATTTACAATACGGCATATTCTGACTAAATTATTCAAGGTGTGTTAAAAAGTGTGTTATTTGCTTCGAAAGGAGAATTGCTATGCTGCTCGCTTTATGGATCCTGCTCATGCTGGGGTTTTTGGCAGCTGAGCTGATGCACCTGTATTACCGATAGGCACAGAAAAAGCCGCCCCGAAAGGAGCGGCTTAATTTATGCGGTCAGCTTCGGCAGGTAGGCGAAGCGGATGATCTGTTGGCCATTGGCCAAGCAATGTTTATAGATTTCTTTATAATAAACGCCGAGCGCCATATCCTCGGCAATGGTGTGCATAATCATGTCCTCCAGGAATGCGATGGTCGTCAGCGTCTTGAACGGGGCTTCGCCGCGCTGGCCCGTTTCGATGCCGACGAGCGAATTGACCAGCTTCGTATAGATTGTATAGGCATTTTTGCGCATTCCGTGGCTGCCCTGTGCCTCGGCATATTCGATTAAATCGGCGATCATGTCGGTCACGCCGCGCCGGATCAGCTTGCCCTGCTTGCGCGTGATGAGCCATTCGGTCGAGGAGCGCTCATTAAGGGCCGCCTCCATGCGGTTGAATGCCTCGATGTATTTGATTTTCCATTCCAGCGCCCTCTGCCCGGTAAAGCCCATGACAAGCAGGGAGAATCCGTCCCGGGTGCAGAAGTATTCCGTCTGGCTTCTTCCGTAGCCGTCCTTGTAGGATGATTCAACGAAGTATAGATCGGATGTATTTACATTTGATCTTATCCCATCGATCAGCCCGTCAACGTGTTTTCCCTCCCTTGTTGATCCCTTTATCGCCCTGAGCACGTCGGAGTGAGACTTGCCGAAGCGCTCCGCTACATCACGGCTGCTTACGACGATTGCGCCCCTGCGCTCAAACATCATCAATTCGTTTTTCATATATTCGCTCCTTTTGTGTATTAAAAAGCCGCTCCCTGCAATAGAGAGCGGCTCATTTTTATTTCATTTTATTCAATATGGCGAACATCTCGCCGATCGTGAGCGTTTCGGCATTTTTTACCTTTTGGAGCCAATCTGCTTTGTTGGTCAGCTTCAGCTTGTCGCAGACTTCTTCGGCGGCCTTGATTTGCCATTCCGGCACCTTATTCGGCATTTTCTCTTCCTCCTGGTACAATGCGATTTTTTCATTGAGGTATTTGATCGGGTCCAGTAGCCACGGGCATTCCTCCGGCGAGCTGCCGATAGGCGGATAGCGATAACCGCCCTGGTGGATCTCCAGGTGCAGATGCGCACCGAAGCAGTGGGTACCCGTCGCCCCCATGATGCCGATGAGCGAATCAATGTCGACCTCTTCGCCGACCTTGCGATACTGCTCAAGCATGTGCGCATAGAGGCTTTCCGTGCCGTCCGGGTGCTCTATGGTGATATGCGTTCCGTAGGCCGCCCCGTGTTTATTGATGGATTTTACCACCCCGGCGGCAATGGGGTGGATCTTCTTCGTTCCGATGCCGACGAGATCCACGCCGATATGCCAGCCACATTTCCAGTCGCCTTTTTTGCCGAACGGGCCTGTTATTTTATTTCCGCCGTGGAATGGAAATTTGTATTTGATCATGGCTATTCCCCCGTTGTCTCCGATTTACCTTTTAATATCTCGACGGCCTTTGTCAGTATGGGCGGCATGGGAACGCCGGTGCGTCCGATATTTTCAATCATGCTTAGCAGCTCATTGGCGAGGTAGAAAAAGATTGTTGCGTCCATGATCACGCTGCCGTTGCCGATGGCCATATCCGCCAGATGAGCTGCGGCGACAATGAGGAAGATGCAGACCTTTTTTGCGATGCCTTTCATTCCGACCTGGCTGGACAATTTGCCTTCAATACCGCTGGCAAATACTCCCGTGATATAATCGAGGACCACGAACGCCAGCAATATTCCCAGCAATTCACTCCACCCCCCGTATAAATATGATATTGTTGCGCCGCCCCCGGCTATGCAGCACTTAAAAATCTCCGAAGCTTTACTCATGCTGAAAAATCCCCTTTCTTGCTTATTTTCTTAGGTGCAAACACCTTAGAACCGTTATTTTAAGCCATTGTGGGCCATCCTAGGAGGCCGTTTTCAGCCGTTACTTATACAGGTCTATCAATGATAAGGCGCCATCCCAATTCACCCTATACCCCAATTTCTCCAACGCTCTGATGGGGAAATATGCTCTGTTCAACCCTTCCACAATAAAGGCAGGAATGTCTAAATCGATAAATTGACCGTTCAGCCGCAGTTGGATATTCCTATCAGATATAGTGACGTTTTGTGGCAGGTTGATATAAGCCATATCGACATAGGAATAAGCATCCATGAAACTAGGTATGCCGAGGTTGTCAGCCACCATCGTATCGAACAGCGCATACGGAATATGGTGGATGCCGTTGACTGTTCCTTTTGCATCTTTCCCCCACGATCCGGCAGCATAGGCGATTTGTAAATCATCATCATATGTGATAAACCGCATGGCATGACCGCCGAGGAGCCTGCCGCCAGGAACAGGATTGATTGTTCCGTTTGCATCCTGCTCGAAAAACGATTCAGTGAGCAGCATACCAAATTCAAGCGAATTTCCCGTTGCCACGATAGACTGCTTCATTTCGTTTAGATTGTTGACCTTGGCATAGGATTGCGCCCGGTATGGCCTCGCCTTAATGTCCTGCTCTGCGGTTGATGTGATAACTGTCCAATCAAGCGTGAAGGGGAAATCACTCTCCAGGCAAGCGCCATTTGATGTCAGGACTTTTGCGACGCTGCGCAGGTCTGTTCCTTCTCCTGGGTAACCGTCAATCTCTTTTGCCTTGCCATAGATATAAAGCGAGGACACTCGTTCGGCCTTCCCGTATTGCTTATAATTGAGGTCCTCTATGACACCTGCCGCCCCTTCGCCTGCGCATGTGCCCCTGCTGCCCTGATTGCGAATAGGCAATGGGGCTGTTTTACATGCGAATTTTCTAGGCAGAGGAACGGCAGAAACCAATTTAGCGAATTGCCAATCTCGCCCGTCATAGGGGGATTTGACCAAGCCTGGAATAAAATTCATGCGCCCTCCTTAGTTATAGTATTTGCACAGCAAAATGGAGGCGATTACCGCCCCCATGATAAAACCCCATATGAACAACACATTGCATCGTCGCTTAGTCAATGGAGAATGTTTTAATAATAGCCGCGCTGCCTCCGCCATAAGCGAGGATATAGTGTGATTCATCAATTTGTGTGATCGAATTGTATTGCCCGTAATTTATTGACGGTTCGTGCACCAGGCTATCAACCTCGGTTATTTCGTAACTACTGTCGATCGAATACGTTTTAATATGGCCCTTAAGGTCACCATCTTGGTATGCCAATATAAAATGTGTATCGTCCGCTTTTGCGAGCGATGGATAAGACCCTCCGCTCTCATCAACGGCCAAGCTGTCTATTTCTGTTATTTCATAGCTGCCGTTAATGGAAAAAGTTTTAATATATACCACCGTGCCAATGCGACACGCCAATACAAGATTATCGCTGTCAATAACGCACAGCGAATTGTAGGTTCCGGCAGAAGCGCTATGGTTTAGGCTGTCGATTTCCGTTGTGACATAGCTGCCATTGATTGAAAATGTCTTAATGTAACCATAGCCGGACGCGTCACTATAGGCGAGAGCATAATGAGTTGCGTCAATTTGTACTAGCGAGTTATACACAGCATCAGTCATATCGTGACTTAACACATGAACCTGAGTAATATTATCGCCGGCGCTGTCAACGCTAAAGGTTTTTATTTTTCCATAGTCTGTCGCCTGATATGCAAGCATGAAATGGGTGCTGTCTATTTTGCATACAGAGCCATATGTACCCATCATGGTGTCGTGTTCTAAAGCATCGATTTCGGTAATGGCGTAGTCCACGTCAATAGAGAAAGTTTTTACGAACCCATCGCTTCCCGACCCACGAAATGCCAGAATAAAAATCGTTTCAGTGAACTTGATTAGCGAATTGTCAATGGACGTGGTGTAATTATGTATTAACTCGTATATTTGTGTTATCTCGTGGTTTGTGTCAATGCCAAAGGTTTTAACACGTCCGTAACCACTTGTTCCTGCAAAAGCCAGCATGAAGTGCGTATCGTCGATTTTTGCAAACGAGTTGTGATTGCCAGCCCCAGTGTCGTGCGCCGACAGCACATCAATTTCTGTTATGTTGTCGCCCGTGATACCTTGCTTTTCAAGCGTTGTGGCGCTTATGGCCGCTCCGCTGCTATAGCACGTTGTGCCGACAACGGCGTAAACCGAAAATAGCTTGTAGAAATATTCCGTGGTCGCGCTAAGCCCAGTGTCTGAATACGCCTCTAAACTTCCGCTATATTCAAGTGTCGCATTTGCATCGCACCAGGCTCGATCGTGTCCTGCCAGGTCAGAATTGTGGCTATATAACTCTACGCCTTGAAACGTCACCGACATTCAATCGCCCCCTATACCGTCGTCCCTGATGCGTCGACCCAATTTGTTCCGTTGTGCCAGATTGGTATGCCAATCGTTGTGTCAAACCATTGCTGCCCAGTCGATGGCGCCGAGGGACGTTCCGACGTAGCCCCCGTGTTGTTGAACGTGACGCCGTTGTCGGTCAACGCTATCTCAACCGGATCGCCGCTCGTTCGTTTGTAATAGGTTATGTAATATCCGTCGGCCTTTTTTTGCCGCTTGACTTTGCCAGATTCAGACGTGATGCCATCGCCGCCGCCCTCAAGCGCATACGGGATATATACGCCGTCAATCAGTTCAGTTCCCTCGATAAACTTTGTAACATCTTCGTAGGAGTAGATATAAACGGGATATGAGGTGACTTCTGTCGACATCGCCGTGTGGGTATCGTCCGTCCAGTATAAATCGTTTGAGTTTATGTCCTGCAGTTGCTCTTTTGAAAGTTCCGTTGGGTTGTCCCATGCCAGGTCGATCTGAACGTCACTCGCAGCCGTTGCAGAAAAGTTCGATGCGTTCGGAAGGCTTGTTACCCTCGATATGATTATTTCACGCTTGTCCTCATAAATTTTTTGATAACAAACATCCGACGTGTCTGAATTGAGATAATTCACCGCCTTTTGCCACTCGGTACTAAGCGCAGAAACGGTTAAGTCGGCAATTCTGCCATATCCGGCATATAAAGTTTGAGTGATAAACGTATTGGATACGACGGTTTCCACCTCTGCGTTTACTGCCTCAATTACTGTTGCGGACAGCGTTCCGTCGAAAACATACTTGCCGGTTGCCGGGTCAAAATAGATTTTGTCTTTCCAGCTCTCAAGGACTTCATCCCACACTTGCATGGAGAACAGGTCTGCGTTGAATACCGCCCTTGCCAGGTTGTCACTGCGGATGCTCTCAAAGCCATTGTCGGCGCTGATTTTTGCGCCGTAGTAGGTTTTGCCCTTGGCCACCATATCGGTTTCGATGCGGTACAAGTCATCCTCCAGCGAATTGACGTAGTTTCCGATTTCGACGGATACATTGTTAGGATTGTACGGGTCATAACTCTTACTGACCACTCGCAGGGATGTTGAGATACCCAGGGCGTCGTAATCAAGCGTCACCACATCGCCCAGGGCCAGCGATGCGCCTTTATAGACACCGCAGGTGTAGGAAACTATAGGATTGCCACTGCCGTCCAACTTGCGCTTGTCCACGGCTTTGCTCATTACTGTGATGTCTTTGCCGACGGTCAGTGCTGTTGGCGTTGCGGATCCTCGCTGCGTTAGCAGGGAAATGGTAAAGCCAGAGAACTCTAATTCACCGCCGACATAGGCCGCAAACTGCATCAGCAAGGCCCTCCGTGAAGTCGCTTCCTGCAGCGAGAACGTCATGGAGGTGGCAAAATCGACCGTTCCGACCGTGAAGCCTGTGCCGGACAGAATTTCTGTAAGAATCGCCGTTGGTGTGCCGATTTCCGTAAAATAATCAACATTATAGGCCGCATTGTTCAGCCGGTAACTGACATGCTCGCATTCGACCGAGATCATCAACCGTCCGTCGCCCTGCTGCTCTTTTTTGCAATAAGCAAGGTCAAAATAATCGCCGTCGAGGTCAAAGACGGCATCGTCGGCAATATAATCACCATATCCGCTTTTTACTCTGACGGAGAAATTGAGCAGGTTGTCTGAATTGATTTTCTCAATACGAGAAGCAGAGCTGGCAAGCGCAATGGTCGCCAGCTCCGTTAAACTCGCATCAAGGATTTTTATTTTAGAACTCACACCGTCACCCCCACGGCCCTCGAATAGGTCTTGTTTCTGCCATACTGATGGCGGCTTGTGCTTGCCGTGATGATTTTCCCGTCAAGATATACCGGCGTGTTGACGTTGACATAAACGCCGCCGTTGTTGTTCGTGACCTTTTTTACTGAATCGGCAAGGATGGCGCTCAGCTTGCTCAGTGGAATGACCGCTTCCGGCCCGGCCTCGCCAACGCCAATGACAGAAGGCTCATCAAACACTGCGCCGGTCTTGTACCAGTCAACGCCCAGCTTCGGCACCTGCGGAGGATTGAGACTGAATTTGCCGTCGATTTTGAAATGAGGCATCTTGATTTTCGGAAGGCTCCATGTGAAATTGAAAAAGCCCTTGATCTTCTCGATCGCCAATCTGACGGCTTCTTTGGCTGCGTTGATTTTCTCGGTCACGGCATTTTTGATGCTGTTGAATGTGGCTGTTATGCCGTTCAGTAATTCTCCGCCCTTGGCTTTGATGGTGTCCCAGTTTTTATACAGCGCAACCCCAATAGCAATGGCCCCGGCAATGGCGGCGACCGCAAGACCTATAGGCCCGGTCAAGGCCGTGAAGGCCGTGCCGAGGGCAGGAAGGATGGATGTTATAGTCACGATGGTTGAGATTATGCCGTGCGCTACCACAAGCAAAGGCCCGATAGCAGCGGCAATTCCTGCGATGACAACGATGGTTTTTTGCGCCTCCGGGGAAAGCACGGCGAACCGCTGAACCATTTCTTTAATACTTGCGACCAAAGGCGTGATGATCGGCAGGAGAATTTCTCCGATGTCGGTGGCGATATTCTTCAGTTCGGTCTGTAGGCTTCTCATGGATCCGCTTGCGCCGTCAGCTTCTCGTGCGGCCTGCCCCTGTGCGTCTGCGGTCTGTTCCATGATGAGCGCCAGCGTGGCGGCTTGCTTGGCCTGCAGGGTCAATGCACCTGTGCCGTCAGACAGCCCCATCTCCAGGGCTTTTGCCTTGATTGTGGCATCATTTACGCCCATCCCATAATTGTCCAGCATGGCGTTATTGCCCTTTAATGCCCCGGTCAATGCCTGGACGGCGCTTTCTGTAGTACCGCCGAACATTGCCGTTAGGTCTCCGGCTAATTGCACAAGCGTTTCCGATTGCTTGGCCGCTTCTTCCTCGGACAATCCGCCGATATTCTGCAGCATTGCGCCCATCGTATTGGCATAAGATAAAGCATCGGATTCCGCTATGCCATAGGCGCTATCAAGGCCATCGGCCCATTTTTTTACGTCGCCGGATGCGCCCTTGAATATCTGCTCAGCTGCGCCCATTGCATCCTGCAAATCAGCGGCGAACTTAAATGATGCAGCGCCAGCTCCGACGATCGGTGCGGTTATCGCCATCGACATTTTCTTGCCGACATCGCCGACTTTATCGCCGATTTTCTTGAGGCTTTCGCCCATCTTTTCAGCCTTGATTTTGAACTGTTCCATACCGCTGGATGCTTTTTCAAGCTCTTTATTGTTCTTGGCGAGTGCGTTTTCAAGGTTCGCCAGGTCAGCCTCTGCCTTGTTTAACGATGCCTGCCATTCCTTGGTTTTCTTATCGTTTTCGCCGTATTCCTTGGAAGAGTTTTCGAGGGCCGCCCTTAATGACTCGACCTTCTTTTTCTGTTCGTCGATTTGCTTGTTATACACGCCCTGCTTGGCGGTCAGCGCCTCGACGCTCTTGGCATTGTTTCCGAATTGTGCCGTGACTTTTCCCATCTCGGAGCCGAGAACTTTCAGATCCTGGTTGATGCCGGTTATCGCTTGCTTAAAGGCTTTTTCCCCGTCCAGAGCGATTTTTGCTCCGATTTTCTTTTCTGCCACTTTTTCACCCCCTTAAAACGGGATCACATCATCGATTGTTTTGGGCGCTTCGTATACGCCATGCTCCTTTTGGTATTCCGCATAAAGGAGCATCAATTTCCGCAGCGTCATGCGCCATGTTTCTTTTTCTGTATAGCCCAAAAGGGTCTTGCCTATAAATAAACAGCGAGCAACGGGGAACTTCTCCGTTACTCGCCCTGGGCGTTTGGGTCATCTTCGTCCGCTCTTGGCACGCCATCCGAGAAAGCAAGAAGGATCTCGCTTTGCAGTTTCGTCAGATTTGCTGGTGTGATTTTCCGACCAACCCATTTTTCATCAACATGGGGCGCTCCACTCTCCGAATCGTCTATACCCTCGTTGATCAGCGTGGTCAGTATGAACAGGATGGGCTGTACCACCGTTCGCTCGTTGGTTAAAAGCCCTGGCAGTTCTGAAATCGGTATATCAAATCGCTCTTGAATGGCATCAATGGCGTTTAGGTCAAAATGAAGTCCAAATTCTTGTCCGCCGAGCGTGATTTTTCTATGAACCGGTCTTAGGTCGCTCATTGTTCCTCCTTAAAAAGAAAGGGCGGCAGTTACGCCGCCCCTGTTGCTATAGCGCTGCATTTTGGGTCATGATGTTGTAGGTGATGGCGGTCTTTCCGCTTTCCTGGACAACGATCTTGATCAGCTTGTTTGCGCCGTCCGCTACCGCGATGCCGGTGCTGTTGACCTCTGTGGTCAGCGTCTGGTTGTAGACGCCATCGACATAGACCTTGGCGGTTCCTGCCGCGAAGGTCGCATTGATGACGGTCGGCGTATCGGTCAGAGCGCAGGAATAATTGTAAGTGCCGGCCGCAAAGGTCGGCGTAAGGGTTCCGTTGCTCATCGTCAGCGCCGTGATGTTGTTGGATGCGTCGGCAGAGATGCCGCTCTTGCCGTTCAGCCATGCGATAGCTCCGGATTCGGTGGAGAAAGTTCCTTCTTCTTTCCACTTATCATCGGCTGCCATCATGATCGTGCCTTCAAGGGTCGGAGTTTGGAACTCAACCGATTCGCCTTTGGTGTTGGATTCGTCAGCCGGCTCGGCGAATTGGACTTTCTTCAGCCAGATTGCCCGGTAGCTCGTCACGCCAGACTTAACTCTCTTGGCGTAGAAGCCAACGCCGACAAACGCCGGGGTAGTGCTTGCGCCTGCCGACAATTCTTTGCTGCCGAGTGTAGCGTCAACCTCGGCGCCCTCGGTATAGCCCAACAAGGCCACCTTGACCGCATCGGACAGGTCATCGGCGTTTAATGTGAGGGAGCCGCTGGAAAAGCTCTTGTCCGTTTCTGCGATCGCATCGTCAGCGTATAGTTTGACATCGTTTACCTCGATGCTAATGTTGGCGCTGATGGCCTTCGCCAATACTGCGCCGCCGGAATAGGTTATTGCCGTGCCATTCTCCGTGGCCACGGCAAAAACGGGGTACTTCAATCCAATTTTGGCCATGTTTCAACCTCCTAATCGTTAATTACGCCCTCGATCCACGCCTCGACAACGACGTGCGTTAGCTTCGTGTCGGATTCATAGAACTCGGACGTTGATATAATTGTGAAGCCTGCCGCCCGCAATAGCCTGCGGATGGCAGCCTTGTTTGTCTGCGGATTGCCGGGCGTGAAATAATGTACCTGGACCGTGGTTTCGTCCATTATGTCGGTGTCGTCGGCCCTGAGGGCCGGACGCTCGTCGGCATAATTGAACGTGATATAGGGCGTCGCCTTTCCGTCGTAAACGTCTGGCTCAACGGGCATCCCAAGGGAGGAAAGCGCCGCGGTTATGATGGGATTGACGTTCATTTCCCGACCTCCCTCTCAAATACTTCCTGCATTTTGTTAAGGACTTGACCCTCAACGTCTTTGTGTATTTTCGTTAAGAAGGGCCTTGGTGGCTGCCTTGAGTTGCCGTTTTCGATAAACCAAAGCTTGTCGGCGTTATAAAACGCTTTGCCGGATGTCATCCTGCCGTGTTTGCTCCGCCTATACACCTTTGCGGCCCGGGCCAGCTTCTTTGCTCGCCCCGTTGGCGCCGAACTGACGATCCAGGCCCCGTTCTTCGCTTGGTAAGGCTCGAATGTTTTGATCGAATCGAGCAAATCGCCGGATTCCTTGTGGTTCGTGCGAATATGATCCTTAAACCTTTTTTCGAGAATAGGGATGGCCTCTGTCAGCATTTGCGGGGCGATGCGGTCAACATCGGCAAGCTTCCCAAGTTGTTTAATGAAATCGTCCGGGATGCTAAAGTCGAAATATGCCATTTCACACCACTTCTTTTGCGCTGATTTGCAGTTCTTCCCGTTTCCCGTCGACATCATTCAGGCTTAGTATCTCAAAAATGCGGTTGCCATACCTTATCCGCATCTTATTGTTGATGGCCCGCGTATACCGGATCCGGAAGACTGCGGAAGTTTCTGCGTTGAGCTTCTGCGCTGCATAATACTCGCCGCCGCCGGTTGTGATGATTTGCGCCCAAGCGCTTTTGGCATCAGCCCATGTTTCCGTTTTATATCCATCTGCATCGCTCGATACGGCCGACCGTTGGAATGTAATGAGCCTGTTCAGTTCTCCTGCTCGCATCAGTCCCACCACCTAGCTTGGTACGGCCTAAGCAGCGCTTTGACTGCAAATTCGATTTGCCCGCCCACGTTCCCGACGGCTTCCCGATTGACGTACCAATGGCCAATCAGTAAGAGCACGGCCTGTTTAATGGAGCGCGGCGCGGGATTCGAGGCATAATAGCCGGCAATGTAACGGATACGGACCGGATTCAACGGATAGGGGGAAAATGTCGGCCAGCTTGTGCCATAAGGGAGGACGATCCGGCCAATGTCGCTGTCGGTGTCCACGATATAGTCTGTGTTGACCGTCAGTGTCGTTTCTGCTCCGGCACTGTCCTTGTATTTCACGCTCGTGACGCTCTGCAGCGGGGCCTTTGGCAATTCAATGTAGCTAAGTGCTCCGAAGCCGTCGGCGAACGCCTCGATGGTCTGTGTGGCCAGTGCCCTGCCGGTGTAGTTCTCGCAATACTCGCGGGCGGCGGTGATCATGTCGAGGATCTTCTCGTCCTCGGTTAAGTCCCCGGATTTCACGAGCACATCGGCGCCGAAATTGCAGGTCGCCGTGGCCGTGGCGATGACCCGGATGTATTGCTTGCCGCCGGTGTATTCCTTCTCCTGGATGGCGTTGTCATTCGCGGATGTGACGACGGTAAATGACGCGAAGTCCTGCCATGTTACATTGTCGTCGCTCTCCTGGATCTTCGCCGTTATCGTTCCGGTGCAGGTGCCTGCGTTCAGATTGACCATCGCCATTTTGCCAAGGACATCAACGGCCGCACCTGTGGCCTCCGTAGAATATCCAGCCGGCACAATGCTCTGGTAGGATGCCAGGTCGTCCACGAACGCATCAGACAGCGCCCGGATGTGCAATTTTGCCTCGGCCAATGTCACCGGCTCTGTTGCGACCGGGGTTATGATTTTATATTGCATCCTCTCACCTCTTCTTCTTGGCCGGCTTTTCTGGTACCGCGTGTCCCTCGGCGATCAGCAGCTTCGCCAGGGCATTGTCGATGTCAAGGACAGAGCCGGGCGGATAGTTCCCGTCCGGCCCCGCCATGCGTTTTAAGAGCTTGACCTTCATTATTCCGTAGCCGTGATGCCGACGCCCTCAAGCGCCGCCAAGATCGCATTGACCGCGGTGGCGATTGCCGTTCCGTTTGCGTCGTTTGCGATGTCTGCGATGTGGGACGCCTGTGTTCCGTCGGCCTTGATGATGCCGCCCGTCTCGACATTGATGATGCCGCCGGATTCGACCGACAAGGTTCCGCCGGACTTGATTTCGAGCTCATCCTCGTTAGGTCTTATGACTGTTCCGTTGTAACCCATTTAAATCACCACCTGTTCTTTTACTGCTGCATTCTGCGCGACCGGCAGCATTTTGCCGTCATAAAGACTAAGCACGCCGGCCAAGAATGCCGTATTGGCAACAGTTCTTTGGTATCTGATCTTCAAATACCGCTTGGACAACTTCGCGTCGATCTGATAGATCTTGCTCGTTTCGCCGGATGCTCCGTTCGTGTGTGATATTGTTGCTCCGGAAATCGCCGCAAAGGTTCCGTCCGAAGTGGCGCAGTCAACAAGGGTCAGTGCCACAATGCCGTTTTCCGCCGCAGTCGCCCCAATAATCAGTTCAAAGAGTGCCCTGTCTTTTCCCTGGCAGTCAATGGCCGCAGAATCGACCACGGCCCCATCAACGCCGGCCGCAACTGCCGCAATCGTCAGCTGCGTATCTTTAGATTTTGCAAGGTTCATGTTTTGCCTCCTCGTTTATGAAATCAGGAAGGGGCCCCGAAGGGCCCCGATGAACTACGCGAGTTTGACACGGGCGAAGGCCTCGGCCAACACGGGAGCGCCGTCGCCGAAGTAATCGACCAGGTAGCCGATCTGGTTGGTGGCGGCGTAGAGCTCTTTCAAAATCTGGATTGCGACATCGTTTGCATCACAAATCATATAGCCATTCTTGAAGTCACCGAGAACGGCGGCATACAGACCGGTGGTGTAGGTGTTGGGGGCGTATTCGGACATGTTCACGCCGAAGCCCAGGAGCTTGTCGGGTTGTCCGGCCATGACGCTGCCCTGCCACACATACTGGCCTTCGCCGTCCTTGATTTTGGCCAACATCTTGCACAGGTCGCGGTGCATGACCCATTGTGCATTGGCATGATACTGCTGTTTCAGGGAGTATTTGGCGTTCTGCAGGCCGTCAAAGGTGACGGTAGTTTCGGTGTTGTCGGTGGATACGTCGCGGGCCGTGGTGATGCCGGATGCGGAGGCGGTGAAAATGCCGAGCGGCTGAGCGGTCCCGTTGCCGTTCATATAGGCGTTTTCAGCACCTGCCGCGATGCGATATTTAATTTCGTCCAGGATAACGCCCTCTGCCATCGGCGCATGCTGCATCAGGGTACGGGAAACCTTGATGAGCTTGGCCATTTTATTGGGCTTGAATTCGCGCCGGCCGAATTCAAGGGTGGTTTCTTCGGCGGCGGTAGTAACTTCGGCGACCCAGGTCGCGTCAGCAGCTTCGACGGAGCGGTAGGGGAAGCCGAGGGACTGAGCGGCGCCGATGGGGCCAACAACCTTAGAGATCTGCCGCATGAACATGAAGTTATCCAGACCCTTGATAAGGCTCTGTACGAACTCTACGGGCGCAGTCAGATATCCGGCCGTGGCGTCGGTACCGAGGGACAGCGCATTGCGGTAGGCGCCGACGTGTTTTTCGTCGCCGGTCAAGGCCTTGGCGAACAGCTCGCGGATCTCGCCCTGTTTCCCGGTCGGCGCGGAATCAATGATCTCGCCGGCGGCCCGTTCGCGCTGGATCTGTTTTTCTTCGGCGCAGATCTTTTCATTCAAGGTGTCGAATCTGGCCTCCATCTTGGCCATTTCGTCTTTCTTGACGGCTTCCATTTCCTTGCCTTCATAGTCGTCCATGATGGCCCGGATGGAGTTGGTGAGGGTGGCGCGTTCCTGTTTGAGCTCAATCAATTTCTTTGCATCCATGTTATTTATCCTCCTCGTATGTGTGAATTTTGGTTCTGAGTGCGTGGAACATTTTGGATTGTTCCGATATTCCATCTGATACGGGCTGGCTTTCGCCCCCGTTTTCATTCGTTATGGGCCCAACTTCTTCGATCTCAGGCTTGTTTTTATACCGGCCGAGGTCGAATTTCTGATTGTTGAGCATTAAAAAACCGCCATCGGTTGAGGCGGCAAGCAGTTTTTCCTTTTCTATTTCATCGGCGAATCCTTTCTTGACCGCTTCTTCGGCCGTGAACCATGTTTCTGCGTCGATCATTGCCAGGATGTCGTCATGCGGCAACCCGGTCCGGTCTTCATATACCGGATAGATGCTTTCCTCTACTTTGTCGATCATGTCGGCGACTTCCCTGAGATAACTCGCGGATCCCCACGCTCCGGACGCCACATGGTGGATCATCATCATTGCGTTTTTCGGCATGATGACTTTATCTCCAGCCATTGCAATGACCGAAGCGATCGAGGCGGCCAATCCATCGACATAAACCGTCTTGTTTGCCTTATGCCGCTTGAGCATAGAGTAGATTGCCTGTCCGGCAAACACATCGCCGCCGCCGGAATTGATGTAGATGTTCAGGTTCTTGATGTCGCCCAGCGCGTCAAGGTCCTCCTTAAACTGCTTCGGCGTAACTTCGTCGCCAAACCATGTCGAGGACGATATCTCGCCGTAAAGCATCAGCTCGCCGGTGTCTTCGTTTTTAGCCTTAAAATTCCAGAATTTCATGCGTTTCCCCCTTTCGTTGCGCCTTTTGGCAGATTCTGCGGTATTGCAGTCAAGGGAATCATGTTGCCGTTGACGGAGTAGATATCTCCGCCGAGCTCGGCCGGCAGCTTGTTCATGTCCTCCAGTTCCCGGATATCGTTTGTGGAAAGCCACCCATCTTGCCTTGCATTGTGGTAATAGGCCGTCCTTGCCGCTATATCGCCGCGTAAGAGGGCGTTGACGTTGAATTTGGCGTAGTATTTCGCCTGCTCGGCCTCGGTCAGCAGGTCTTTGTAGATGGTCTGCTCATTCCGGACCGCCATCGGGGAAATGGATTCCTGAACATATTCGATGTTCTGCTGCTCAATGTTTGAGAAGGTCGCCCGGTCAAGGTCAAACACCTTATGAGGCGGCACGCCAAACATCCGGCAGATTTCAATAATCTCAAATTTTCGGCTTTCCAGGGCCTGGGAATCGTTCGGATTCTTGCCTAGTTGATTGAATTTAATTCCACCTTCAAGGAAGGCGATCTTGTGTTGATTGGTCACGCCTTGATATGTGGCTTGCCATGAGTCCTTGAACCTCTGATAGGCTTGGTCTGACAAGGAGTCTGGGTATTCGATAAAACCGCCCAGGTTCGAGCCGTTTTCAAAGAAGTCCTTTGCGTATCCGCTTAGGGCCATTGATAACCCAAGCACATCAGATGCTATATTGATCGGGTTCTCCGGATCGTTCGCATCCGCGAAGCGCAAGCCCGGGGTATACATGAATTCGCCTTCTCTTAGGCGTTCGATCGCCCCACCGCTGTCAAATATGTCAATGTATCGTTCTCCGTTGATGGCGTTTCTTTGGATTTTGCTGACATTCGCGGTCGGTATATTCCATAACGCCTTGATGAATCCGCGCCGGTCCCGTTCGATTTTGGCGAATGCTCCCCTGGTCAGCATGAGATTGAAAATATACATATGCCAAAATTCGTAAGCGGTCGTTTCCGGGTTCGGCAGCCGGTTCAATAATTTATAAAGCTGATGGTTTTCGGCTCTCGCGCTGCCATTTGTGGTCTTTTCAAACAGATTGAGCGGCAGCGACGCCATTGTTTTGGCCACCACGTCGACACATCGTATGACCGCAGCCACCCTGATCGCCGAGGACGAGCTGACGCTGTAGCCTTTCCCGGATAAATAATTGCGCCATCCATCGTCGTAACCGGGCGGCGGTAAATTCGTGACGAGGTTCTTAATGGTGATGCTCTTCCCGAATAGCTTGAATTCCAACGATTGATCCCTCCTTTATGCCATCCTTATTCCGTGATCTTCATAGGCGCTGACCTTTTTCTCCAGGTTCATCGCCGCCGCCATCGCGTCAATTAGCGCCACGATCAGGTCGATGCGCTCAATGGACCGGTTCTTCATGGGCTTTATGTTCTCATTGCCGTCGGTCGCCACGATGACGTTGCCGAAGCACCACCGAGCCACCGGGTGTCTCTCGTGAGTGATTTGCCCGGCCCTGAAAAGGCGCTCAAGTTCCTTCATGCCTGGCGAAAGCCCGGTCATGGTTTGCTCAATCACGATGGTTTTGATGCCTTTTTTAGCCAGGTTTTGTGTCATCATGGCCGAATTCCACTTGTCAGCGCAGAGCCATTTGATTTTATATTGCTTGGAATAGCCCTCGATTTGCGCCTGCACCCTCTCATAATCAACCGCGTTGCCCTCGGTGGCTGTCAAAAATCCCTCGCTGGACCATTTGTCATAGGGGACTTTGTCTTTTTTGACGCGCTCTTTCATGTTTTCCAGGGGCACAAACGCCTTGAACAGGCAGCGCCAACTGTCAACGCCGGGTTGCGGCGGAAATAAAAGGGCAATGGCGGTCAGGTCTGTAGTGGATGAGAGGTCAAGCCCGGCGTAACAATATTTCCCGGCCAGCTCGTCCGCGTCCCACTTGCCTTCCGTTTCGTCCCATAGCGTCAGCGGCAGCCAGCCGATGCGTTTCAAGGAGACCCATTGATTTAATCTTAGCCAACGAAAAAGGCGCTCAGTTGCCTCATTGTTCCGGGCCGCTGTCGCCTCAAGTCTGACCTTTTCTATGTCAATCGATACGCCAAGCGATGGGTTCGCCGCCTTCCAGGTTTCTTCGTCGTAAATGTCGGCATCTTCCGGCGCGCCGTATATTTTCACATACCACGACGGGTCGATCAGTTCGCCATCCCGGATCTTTGTCGCTTGTTCATGGATCTCCCAGCCGATTGATTTCTTGTCCGGATCGTCACCGGCCGTGGTGATCACCCACCACAAAGGTTCTTTCCGGGCCGCACCGGCGCCGAATGTCATGGTGTCCCACAGCTCCCGGTTCGGCTGTGCGTGAAGCTCGTCAAAAATTACAACACTTGGGTTAATGCCGTGTTTAGAGTATGCCTCTGCGGATAGGACTTTTAAGAACGATCCCGTTTCTGTGTTCTGTATCTCCGTCTTGCTGTCAACGATTTTAAGAATCCTGCCGAGCTCTTCGTCTTGTTCTATCATTTGCTTCGCTGCTTTATATGCCAGGGCTGCCTGCGATTTTTCAGCCGCGCAACAATAGATTTGTCCGCCTGGGCCATCGCAAACAAGATGATAGATAGCCAAAGCCGCCGTGGTTTCCGTTTTCCCGTTCTTCTTGGGGATTTCCAGGTAAGCATACTGATATTGGCGCAGGCCGTTTTCTTTGACCGTGCCGTATACGGCGCCGATCACCTCGCGCTGCCATTTTTGCAGAATAAAAGGCTGGCCGTAGAAATCGCCGGTAAGGTGCAGATATTGGACAAATTCAATGGGCTCCAGGGCTCTTTCCTTGTTGATGGGCATTTTAATCAGCTCGCTTTGCCCTGAACGCCGCTATTCCGGACGCTTCCGATTTCTTTTCCGGCGTTTTCGGGATCGCTTTTATCCTTGACGCGGGGTTTAATAACAGCCGATCTTCGAGCTTGATGAGCATTTCAGCGCTCTTCCGGATATCTGATATGACCCCGGCGATGGATTTATAGAGCTGGACAAGATCGCCGGCGTCGAGATCCTCACAATCATCAAGCTTGCTCTCCATTTTTTCAGATAAGCCAGTGAGCCTGATCTGATTTGACACTTCGATGCAGTATCGATTTACAGATTGGTGGTCCAGCGCATCGACATATGGGATCTTGTCATACAGCCGTTTCAGCCTGAGATATTCCTTATGGGCGATCGCGTTCTTTTTGACCTGTTCGGACTCGTGAAATTTCTCTCCGGTGTATAATGCCTGTTCGGCTTCTTTGCGGATCCGCTTCTCTGCTTTCGTTCTGTGTCCGGCCGTCATATCGACTAATTTCGGTCTGCCGTCAGGCATTTTTATTCACCTCCATGCTTAAAATCGATTCAGCTGGGAGAAAATCCTGCGTGAGACTAGCAGCCCGGTCTGCGGCGCTAGGTCTGCAGGGATTATCATCCCCCTCCCCGTCTGTTGCCGAACCCGCCGTCTTCCTTCGCCGTCTTTATGTCGTGGTGCTCTTTACATAACGGCTGCCAGTTCGTCTTGTCCCAGAATAGCTTCTTATCTCCCCGATGCGGTGTAATATGGTCAACCACCGTCGCCGGTGTCAGCTTGCCTTCCTTCTCACACTCTACACATAGCGGATGATGCAACAGATACGCCCGCCTTGCCTTGCGCCATCGTGAATCGTATCCACGCTCCTGCGCCGTGCCTCTGCCTTTGTCATATCGCTGGCGCCTCGTCTGTTCGTCCGCTTCCGCCTTGGCCTGATGCTCTACGCAGTATTGCCCGCTGACCAGTTCGCCACATCCGGGATATCTGCAGAAATGCAGTGGTTTGTCCGGCATGTCTTTCTCCTGTCTGAAATAGATAAGGCCGCAGGAAAGGAGGGCAACCTGCGGCCCCGGCCTATCGCCGCGTATCATGATATCAGCTTATTGAACTTAACCAGGTTGCAATGCGCGTGGCTCACCTTGATGTTGTCCATGCTGTGGCTTCCGCCTCTTGAAAGCGGCATGACGTGGTCAAAGTGTAGATCGCCCGGGTCAACCACTCCTCCGCATATGTGACATATATAGCCATCTCTCTTTAATATCTCGGAGTAATCAACCTTGCCGATAGTCGCTTTTCTTTTGATCGCTACCCGCCTCATGGTTTTCTGCCTTGCCTTTTCCGGGTTGGCCCGTGCCCATGCTCTACACCTTTCGAGCTCTCTTTCTCTGTTCTTAATGTAGTATTCATGCTTCTTTTGGCTGATCGTTTCCCTGGCGTTAATTGTGTATCGCCTTTTTCTTTGGATGTGGTAGTCGTGGTTCTTCTGGTAGCGTTCTTTGTTGTACGCGCTTATTTCTTCTTTGTGTTCGGCATTATATTTCCGGCTCGTATCGGAAATTCTTTCTCGGTTGTTTTCTGTCCAGGCTGCGCGCCTTATCTTCTCGCATTCTTTACATGCGCCGAACAGCCCATCTCTCGCCTTTGCGTCTCTCGAAAAATCACTTTCCGCTTTTTCTTTCCCGCACTTCTTACATATCTTCATGGTCAATAGTCTTTCTCGACCGGCTTATAGCAAGGTATAAACTCGCTCTTACACCTCGTTACGCTCCCGTCGCTATCAACATGAACCTCTATTATCCAACCTCCGATATGTGCTGATATTCTTTTCCCTCGCATGAAGGGTGTTTGATTTTGCAGGCATCCACACTCGAACGCATGTATGTTTCTGTACCATAAGTACATCGCCTTATGATGATGGCCGTTCAGCAATATGTTTGGCTTCTCGCCGCCCGTCATCGAATCGATGTATTTCTGCAGGCTATATGACAGCGCATACGCAGCGCCGTCCAGCGGATGGTTCAGCTCCAATATGCAATTCGGCGTCAGCAGGATCCTGGCATTGTTCTGCCCCAGATACTTCATGTCAGGCCGCTTGGCTGCGATCTGTGCGCCGATGTCGATGCCGCCGTTCTTGATATGGCTTGTGTCATGATTGCCTATGATAAACTCTGTCGCGATGCCCGGCCTCTGCGGGTACACATCGATGACATATTGGCTCTGATCGTCTGCGCCATGCTTGAATATCTCATGCTCATGCCCGGGCCTCATTTTGAATCCCTCGGTAATGTCGCCTGGGTGATAGACCTTGTCCAGACCCTCGGCGGCGAACAGGTCATATAGATGATTCAGGAACGTCAGCTGCTGCCATTTGCTGCAGAGATGCGTGTCGCTCACTACGCCAAAGCGCAGGATCCGTTCACCTGCCCATTGCTCTGTGTATTCGTTTTCCTGCGGGATGATGTCCCGGCACAGCGCTATGGTCGCGTCTGTCTCTTGTACCTGGTATCCAGCATCCCGCCAGTCTGCGATATGCGCCTGCAGTATCCTCGGCGTGATATTGTGGCGTTTGCAAATGTCTGCCTTCGCTGTCTCCTTGGCGATCTCGCTGATTGATAGCGCCGTCTGCTCCGGTTGCCCCTTGCTCTTATATTCAGGCTTCGTTCTAAGCGCTCGCCGGACTTTCTCCCAGGTTTGCTGTTCGCTCAGCTCTGGAAAGTGATGGCGCATTGCTTTGGCCACTTCCGTCCAGCTTTTCCCTTGTTTGAATTTAAGGTCCGCCGCCTCTTCTTTCCAGTCCAAACGCTCACCCCTTCTTTTTTAATACCGCGGTCTCCCGCCCCTGACCTTTTCTGCGGTATGCACACCCACAATGACCATATAAAAAGAGCCACATTTCTGCAGCTCTTTTAGTTAGATTTTGCGTTTTGAATAACTTGCCGGTAACATGCCGTTGTTCGCCTTTCGAACCTTCTCGCGCTCGCGCTTGGCGGCTCGTATCGCCGGAACAAGTCTCTTTATGTTCTGGTTTATCAGCTCGTCCGTGATTCGGATTACTTCCCATTCTGGCCCAAGGCCTATGACTATCAGGTTGTCTCGCAAATTTTCTTTCGCCATTGTTCTTTCTGAATGAAATACTGTTCCGTCAACCTCCAACACGATTTTCTCGTCTGGTAAAACAAAGTCAGCCCGATATCTCCCAAGTTTAACTTGATGCCTTGTGGATATTTTATGTTTAAGCAGCTCGATGGCCACCATGATTTCCTCTGTGCTATCAAACCAGCCATCTCTGTGCAGATGTTTCTTTACTATCGCGACCGGTTTCTCATATCTTTCTCTTTCCGCCTTGGATCCAGTGGTGGCCATGATTCTTTTAATGGCGTTCTCGAGCTTCTTTTCTTTGGCTTCGTGGCTTGATACTTCACGATTTTCTTTGTCCGATAAAAGCTCGTTAAATTTACACGCTTTGCATGTATATTTAACTTCACGGCTATAAGAAAAGGTCATAACCTCTTGTCCGCATATGTGGCATTTCGGGAAATACTTGGTTAGATACCCAACGCCCTTTCTTTCAATAACCCTGATCCCGTCTTTAACCGCATCGTGATACATATTCTATAAACACCGCCTTCCGTGTTTGCCTCGAAAATGGAAATATCGGGAAGGCAACAAGGCTATTGCTTTTCGCTCCGTCGAGCTATCCCGATACTTTTATCAGCGCATGCTTTTATCAGCATACTCTTTCACAAGAGCACTATAACACAGGAACATACCCTAAAAGTCTCACATTAGTCTCATCGTATTAAACCTAACTCCATCGCTGTCAGTAAAACTATATCCTTTCTCAGACGAAAGTATGTTGGCCTGCTCGTCGGCATATCCATGCAAACCATATCCATGCTTTTGTTTTGGTTATATTTAAGCTCGAAAAGATTATTGTGGTCCTCGCTTAACCTGCCGAGCGCATTGTCGACCGCTTTGACGGTCTTTTCCAATTGCACGATCGAAACGCTTGATATGAGCCGGATGCCTTTGCTCTCTGTTGGATTGCCTGGGCCAGACTGTACGCAGGTTTCTCTGAATGGTGTGCCGTCGATGATTTCTTCCCGTAGCATATCCAGCTCATTCCGGTTCTTTTTGTAGCTGTATAGTTCAAATTCGACATATTTCCATACTGCATGCGGTATTTTGGTCTCTGATGCCATTGAATCCTCCCTCTATATCAACCGGATTTTGTCCGGGTTATCTTATGTCGGGCCACTTCGCATCGGGATTGTTGAATCTCCCATGAAGAAAGCCTTCTGACCATCCATCTTCCTTGCCTCGGACATATCCGATAATCATTGCCCCGCCGATCAGACCGGCCATAACCGCGTAGAACAATAAGCTCATTTGTCCTCACCCACTCTCTTGTTCCATGCGGCCGCGGCATCCCATTTGGTTGCTTCGACACCAATGTTGCAGTGACACTCTTTACACTCGCCCCAAAACTCATCCGGATCCCAAGAGCACCATGAGCCACCTTCTCTGATTTCCGCTTCCCCTCCGCAAAACGGGCAAGGTTTCAATTCGCTCATTTCTGCACCCCTCTCCATTTGGCGGATAGGCATCTATCCTCTGATTCGTCGAATTGGCATGTTTCATTCTTGTTCCCATTTACTTGTGCGACATAATTAACGCAGAATTCGCATGAAGTAATAGTGCCGTCATTTCGCATAATTTCCTCTAAATCCCTTACCGCCGCATCTCGCTCGGCCTTGATCCGCTGAATTTCATCGGCGCATTCGCTGCAATATCCCACACCGGATGTGATTGATTTGCCGCAGTTGTTGCAATTCATGGTCATTCCTCCGTTTCTAAAGCGAGCGGATGGATAATCGTGCAGGTGGCGGATTCGTTGCAGTTTAGACAGTTTTCCAAAATGTCGTCCTCGCAATAACCATCCTTGGCCAACTCTCTGAAGCGCGGGCATTCGTCCTTGATTTTTTGACAATCTTCGCAAAAATAGCCGTCATAAAATTCTCCATCAAACTTGCCCGATTCATAACGCGCCGGCTTCCCCTTCTCTATGATTGTTCCGCAGCCAAAGCACCGGTGGATCTTCTTTGTGCTCTTTATCTGGCTTTCCTTGAAGAATTCGCAGCTCATTCTGCCGCCCTCCCTTTGTGCTCGTCAAACAACATCGTCGGCATCAGTTTCCCGGCATATCGCCGCAGCTGGCGCAAATTGCCCCCTTTCGCCGCTTTGCATTGTTTGCCGCAATATGCCTTCCGGCGGCATTTTGAACAGATACCATCGGTTTTCCATTGGTCTGTATTGGTCATTTGCAGCATGCAATTTCCTCCTTTTGCAGCGCCTGTTTGATTCGCTTCTTCGCCAGGCAATCCCGGCATATCGTGGTCACGCCATGCAGTCCGTATAATGAGTTTTTACTCACCGGCATCCGGAACTGTAAAACCGGCAATTCGCGGCCGCAGCATGGGCAAACCTTCATTTGCGGCGTCCCGTATTTCGCCAGCTCATCCGGCGACAGCTTGTATGATATTACCGGGCCGGCATTCGGCTCCGGCGCAGGCAATGGTCCAGCCATTCGTTTGACGTTATTCACTTTGCCCTCCTTGCTGACGTAGGTCCCATATGACATGTGCAATGCGTTCGCCTTTGCGGCGGCGGTTATGAGGCTCTCGACTGGCTTTCGCTTTGGCGGCGTCAATATCTGCGGCTTGGGCGGCAGCGGGCCTTTGCGCCTTGTGCATCCGCAGGAAAGCGTTTCGCCGTTGCGTAGGCTGTGGCCATAGACGATTTTTACTGTCCCGCAGTCGCATCTGCACCACCATCGGCCTTTTCCGCTGTTGGTCTCGGCTTTGCCAAGCACCGTCCACTTGCCGAAGCGCTGCCCTGTCATGTCGATTGCTTTTCCCATTAGTCCTGCACTTCCTCGATGGTGAGTGCGAAGCGGTATTTATCGGTTGCGGCGATGATACACTGTAAGTTCGCCATCCGGTTCATTATGTCTTGTCCTTCGCCTTCGCCGTCGATGGTGATTATCATCGCTAGGTTGGATTTCGGAGCGATCGGCGTGATCGTGGCGGTCGCTTCTGGTTCAGGTGCCGGCAGCTCAATCGCCTTGATTTCTTCTGCCTTTTCGGCCGCCTTGCTGATAACGTCCGCTGCCGCTTCGCTGAAGGTTTTTCCGTTCCGCTCTTGGTAGGTCAGCGCCGGCTTGCCGAAACATTCCTTGCAGGTGTGCCCCATTTGGCCTTTACAGAATAATTCAACCGGCTTCGTTTTGCCGCACTTCTTACAGGTGCGCATTTCAGTTGCCTTGGTTTCTTGGTTAAACATTGTTTTACCCTCCTTCTTTATTCCGATGCACTCATGGCATATCGCGCCAGTTTTGCCGGATATGCCAGTCGTGAAATGTAGCAGTGATTTCTCCTTGCCGCATAAAAGGCAGCGTTTTTTGGATACCGGTCCGTATTTGGCCAATTCCTCAGGGGAAAGGCGATAGGTTTTGACTTCGCTTGAGTATTCCGCAGGCTTTTCGACCATCGGCTCATGGTCGATATCGATGGTCAATCGGCCACACTTCATGTTATTTCCTCGATTTCTACGACCACACCGTCGCCTGTGAAAAACTTCTGGGATAACTCTTTGACATATTTCCTGTTGTCGTCCTTGATCACATGCCCCTTTAGTCCATCGATGATCATTTTGGACAAGCAACCGTGATTGTCGATGTCGAGGCGGTCGTCGTATAGAATCGTGATCTTCACCGGGTTCTCATATGGCTTCTTCGGGATCTTCTGTTGTAAAAGTGCCGCCTTGACCACCCATTGAACCTCTTTAACCAGATCATCTTTCTCGACCCAGTGTGCGCCCGGCTTAACCTTGTTTAGGCCATATCTGTAGTTAACATTCAGTGCAAGATTGATTCTCATACATCCTCCATCTTGTAGGTGATGACCGGCCCCGGCAGCTCGTCCTCTTTGTTGTGCGAGGATGTTAAGAGCGTTCGCGCGTGACCACCACCGTCGCCCGGCCCGCTTTCTTCATCGTAGCGGTCATAAAGGATGCCCATGCCTGCCGCCCGGCCATGATGTAATTCGGATTCGAGAAATTCCCTTATGTGGCGCTTTCTCATGTTTCCTCCATTTTTACCCATACCGCCTTGTCATCAAAATACTGGTGCGCGAACACTTTTATGCTGTCGCCGTATATTTCGATGACTTCCGGCAAATTGCGGTTTATGGTATCGAAGAACAACCCTCTTGTGTTACACCAGGCGACCGCCTCTTTAAGCCGTTCGTTTGTACGGCACGTCCAGAGAATAAGTTTCGTTCCTGCCGCTTTTTCTTCGATGAGGTGGCATATCAGCGGATAATTCGCCTCGCCGATGGCCGGCCACCGATCGGAGCATAACGTGCCGTCAAAGTCTACGGCGATGATTTTAGGGATCATTCGATACCCTCCCAATTCTTATTGCCCCGACGCACCGGCCGCGCTTCATCCTGTTGCTTGACGGCTGGCGTCTTCCCTTTGTTTTGCTCCTTGGAAAGCCATCCGGCAATAAACCGCAGGATCCCGGATTTTGTCTTGCGCTTAGCTGGGTTCGCATTAAGCCACCCCCGCATATTCCGCAGCTCCTGCATCACGTCAACCGCAGGATACAGCTCGCGCCATTCGTCAACCTGGTCCATATAGACCGGAAATTCCGTTTTGTCATTGAGCGTGAGAGAGATTGCCGCCGTCCGGTCCGGAGCTTCAGCGCCGGACATATATTCGTATTCGGATTCGGATTCTCGTATTGGATTGGATTGGATTGGATTACGGTAACATTTGATATCATCTGATATCATTTGATTGCAAGTGATATCCGGGGCAGGAAACTTGCTCTTTTTGGCTCTTATCTGTTGGTGGACTCCCCATGTTGGGAGACACAGGAAGGGCTTGCCTTCTACAGCGTAGAGGCTCACGCATCCTGCGTCCGCCAAAGCCCGGAGCGCACCTTCGATATCCTTCAGGGCAACTCTTTCCTTGAGCGGGTACAATCTTGCTTTCAAAACTGCCGGCCGCGCATCCATCCGTCCATAGTCATCACAATTTACGATCAGCCGATAAAAGAAATTTTCCTGGAAGAGCGTCAGTTTATCCAGCGATTCGCTGGTACAGATGCTTTCCTTCAGAATTCTATTCGGCATCTATCTTCCTCCATCAAAAGTTCTCGCAATGTTTGAACGCGCCGTCCAGGTATTCTATATAATCCCAACGGTTCAAATATTTGCGATACTTCTCAGAATCTGGCCCAAGAGATATTTGTGTCTGATTTGCCGTGACACTTGATGGGATGACATAGAAACCATTGGCCGTGACCTTGTCTTCAAGGGTGACCGCCACGAAAATATCGCACGTTTGTTTTTTCTTCTCGATGTTGAACGTATAGTACGGGTACCCTCGTGTATATACGATCCGGCTCGCCTTGACATCGACCTTCACCCTATTGTTCACCAATATGTCATATGGGTGCTTGATCGATGTTAGTTCGGCCACATGCCCCATCTTTCTGATGCACTCTGCGACCTTGGCCTCCCAGCCTGTTCCGAACAGAGTCTCTGATTCCTTAATTTTTAGCCCGTGATCTTTGGCATATTTATAAAATCCACCACTCTTGCTTATTTTGTTCGATAGGCCAGAATCGCCATAATAACGGTCCATCTCGCCAAGGCTCGGCATCCTGTCTAGTCCCAGGTCCTCCATTGCCTGCAAGACTTTTTCTAATATCAGTTCTTTTGTCCACTGCGTTCCGTGTGTACGCCCCATTACTGCCTCCTATCTAGAACGGACAATCCGCCATATCGAATCCGATTTCGTTACCAAGACTCTGCGCCGATTGCGTTTGCGCCGCTGGCGCTGCGTCCTTCTTTTTATCCAGGAAGCGCACGCTTTCAGCGATAACCTCTGTGGCCCAATGCTTCTGCCCGTCCTTGCCGTCGTAGGTGCGGATCTGCAGCCTACCATCGACCGCCGCCAGGCTTCCCTTGGCGAGATAGTTGGCGCAGTTTTCGGCCTGTTTCTGCCATACGACGATGGGGATAAAATCTGTTTCGCGTTCGCCCTGGGCGTTACTGCGCATCCGATCGACCGCCAGCGTGAATTTTGCGACCGCCACACCATTTGGTGTATATGTGAGCGCCGGGTCCTTCGTAAGCCGACCGATGAGCACAATGCGGTTCAGCATGATTTTTCCTCCGTTTCTGCCTCGTAGATATTGCCGATAATTTCACACGTTGCATCATCCGTTTCTGTTTCTACCCACAAGAGAATGTCTGTGTTGAAATTTTCTCCACAGATTTTTCTTAATTGCCATCCCCATGAGTATGTGCAATTAGGATTGCCAAACTCAACAACTGCGATAAAGCCTTCTTCCCTACATGAACACAGCAGGAAATCCCCTTCATAGATTTCCTTGCCGTTTTTGTCATGCAAGCCTGTGAATTGACCTATTGTGTCAGGGTCTACCTCAACTTGAATTAACCCAATCGGCATATCTTTCGGAATATCTGCATTGTCGGGTATTATGAAATGGTGCAGATGCTCCCTCCCGTCATTATGGTGTAGGCAGAAGTATGCACCGAATACCCATTCGCCATTGTCAATTCGCTTGCCCCTGAATTTATGTTCGCGCACATTATCACTCCTTTTTTAATTTCCATACCTTTGCGATATCCGCATCTACCATCACGCCATAGACCTTCCATTTGTCATTGAATGTCTGCTGTCCGATCGTATGGCATTCGGTATGATGCTGCCGGCATAGGGGCATCGCTCTCATTCCGAGGTGAATTATCTCCTTGCGGTTCCGGCCCATTCCAACGCGATCCTCGGCGTGGTGTAGCTCTGCTTTCTGTCCGCAACAGGCGCATTTCTTGGCCATCAAGCACATATAGACGTATTTTGTAATATCCGGGGCGAATCCGGCGAGATTGTCCAGCGTCGGGATGCTCCATTCGAGGCAGAATTGGATCAGCAGTTCGATCAGCTCGTTCGCCGTTGTTACGCTGCAGCTCGCCAGCGAGAACCAGTCGGCCCCGGTTCGTACTATTAGCTCCGCCTTGAAATGATCCTTCAGCTCCTCGCTCATGTGCCCGGTATAGGCCGATATGTCACGGAGCATGGCGTAAATGTATCGCCGCTGTTGTGGACTGATAGTGCGACCATCGTCCAACCGGATCTCGCACTCATTCACCTGCTGCCGGAACATTTTTGCCGCATCGATTTCAGAGAGGGGAGCGACTATCTTGAGCGCCTTGCCGTCATAGTCGATAATATTGCCTGCGATAATCACTCCCGTACCTCCTTAAAAAATCGAATCAACGGTTTCCTCGACGATTTCCGGCTCAATGATTTCCGGCCCCGGCTGTTTAATGGGTTGCTTCACCGGCTCTTGAATATCGATTGGGGCCGTTTCCCGGGGCGTATCAACGCCCATTTCCTCGGGGGTATACATTCCTTGGTATCTGTCCGGAAAGGCGTCCCGGAGTGCTTGCATGAGCGCCACCTTGCGGATCATGGTCGCCGGCATGCGTGTCCATTGTGCGTTCACGCTTCCATCTTTTTTCCGGCCGACATATTCATCAAAAGAAACCGTGTGCTTGAACGGCTCCTTCCAGTTTGACTTGAACACCATTGCCCAGCCGCCAACCAGCGTTTCATTCGGAAGGGTCAGCGTGCCCTCTCTCTCGATCAGCTCGCCCTGTTTATTAAGGACAACAACCCCGGCTTTCCACCCTTGGCAGGTTTCAATTTTTTCGGCCCGCTTGGTAAAGACTTCCTTTCCGACAACTATCGACGCAGGCTGATCGCCGAACTTGATGAGGTATGCCTCCCGGAGAAACGGATTAAGCTTCTGATATCTGCAGAGGTTGAGGAACATCACGATCTCCTGATCTGTGACATTGCCGCCGCCGCTGACGAGATAATTCTTAATGATTGTCGGGCTGAGCTTTACCTTTTCTCCGCCGCAGTCGTATTCGATCGCCTTATTGTCGAATCCATCGACCTTGGCCAAACTATTCATGACCGCCATTTATCCCACCACCTTTTCGTATTGGATGCCGTTCTGGTCGATAAAGGCCCGGAGCGCCCTGGCCTTCTCCATCGTGCAGGTGAACCGCAGGGCGAAGGTCTGTAAATGCGGCGCTGCTTGGACCTGGGCCTCTTGGATCGGCGCAACATGCTCCAACATTTCCTTGATCGACTCGGTTTTCGGCGCTTCGGCCTGTTTCGCTTCGGCGATTCGGCGCTTGTATTCGGCCGCGGCTTTTGCTTGCTCTTCCAGTCGCGCTTTCTCAGCGAGCGCTGCCGTCATGTCCAGGGTGCTCAGATATTTGTCCATCATGGCCTGTTCGTACTCGCCGCCGATGGTCGAGATCATCTGAATGTCCTTCTTGGCCTTAAATACGGCCTCCTGAAGTTCTTTCTCGACGGCGCTGGGGGAAACGGTCGCGTTCAGCCATTTCTCGTTCCAGAAGCGCTCCAGCGTGACGAGGCCGCTAAAATCTCCGGCGATTTCCTCATACAACACTTCGATTTGCTCCCGCTTTTTCTGTTTCTCGGCCTGCTCGAACGCTTTGATCTGCGCATCGATGCCGCCGGATACTTCGGCAATGGCCCCGGTCAGCTGCTTGACTTTGGTCTCGAACGCTTCATAGGGCGCCATACATTGTTTTTTGATTTCAATCTTCCTTTTGTCGATGGCCTTTGCCAGCTTATTCAGCTTCGCCCGGTCCTCTTTTGCATCCTTGATGCCGTCCTCGCTGACGACAAGGCCCTTGTATTTCTCCAGGCTTACATCAAGCCAGGCGGACAGTTCGTCGAAATTGAAATCGATTGCCTTGAGGCCCTGCGCCTCGATATCTGTGGTGATAATCAGTTCTGCTCCCATTGCTCCTCCTTATATTTCCGGCAGCGCCTGTGGTGGCCGGGTGTTCGTTGTGACATAATGCCAAAACTCGATTTCTTTATTCAGCAGTGTTGCGAGGTCGAGCGTGACATCCTCCCGGTTTATCCAGTATTCTCGCTCTGTGATATTCAGCTCTCCGTTCTTGCGCCAGCGGATCCTTGCCTTGAGGACGGCGAAATCCCATCCGGTGGCTAAGAGTTGGTGGAGCAGCTGGCAATAGTACCCGGCCGGCACCCGGCCGTTCCATTCATCCCATTGCCCGGACCGGAGGATCTCCGTGGTTTTCCCCTCATAAATGCCCTCTTTGCCGTCCTTAAGAATGCGTCCGTCCAGTGTGGCGAAAAGCCAAGAGTAGTGCAAATTTTGCACAACATCAAATTCCTTATAGGTAACTCGCAGTTCGGGATGGTCCAGTGCGAATAAATCCCGGACAAGCGGCTCCGCCTCGATGCCGTACTTTACAAAAGGCTTGTCAGAAATGTCAACTATACTTTTACGTCCGGTCTTTATCTGCCATAGGTCATAGTTGCTCATGTAAGGAGAGCATCCCATGATGGCGGCCGCTTCTGATGCGCCGATGCCATTCAGCCGGGCCTTGAGCCATTCCTCTCTGTTCAATCCGTTCCCTCCGCACCGCAGCGCTCACATTTGTTGTTGAAAGTATCGGCCATCAGATCCAGCGCCTTCTGTAAACCGCGGACGGATTCTTTCTGTATGGCCAGCTCTGCGTTTAAGTCGGCGATCTGCCGGAGGTGGGTCTCGTTGCGCTTCTTCGCTTCGGTTAGATAGTGCGCCGTGTCGCTCTCCCTTTGTTCGAAGGCTTCCAGGTGTTCCCGAAGATCCTCGATCTCCATAACCTGCTTGACAATGATGCGGTTGTATTGCTCGGCGCTGATGATCATTTACAAACCGCCTCTTTCGTGCTATATTTGTGTTGAAATCTTTCTTCTGCCGTTCGGGTCTGCGCCAACAGTCCGACGGCTTTTTCTTTGCCCATATCGACGGATTCAACGGTTCGCCATTCGCGGTACCGGATCCCGTTCATAATCACATCGCCCTTGACCAATTCGTCCACCGGGCAGCGGCCGAAGCCCTCGACATCGAAAAACCGGTTATAATTGCACCGCAGCGTTGTTCCGTCTGTAAAATGGATCTGTACCGGCATCAATTCAACCATTTTCATCCTCCTCCACCTTTCTGTTGAAATAATCCAGCGCCTCGTCGATCGTTTTGAAATAGTGCCCCCAGTCCCAGTAACTGTTTCCCTCGATATGCCGTCCGGGAACGATGAATGGCTCAAAATTATTGTTTGTGCGGCAGATCAGCGCCCGGCCGCCCTTTCGCTTGAGCACCACGCAGGCGGCCCCGTTATTGACAAATGCCTCCATATCCGCCCCTCCTTCGTATTTTTGTAACATCACAACAAAATGTCGCTTGTCTTTATGTGTCGGCCTCCTTCCGCCGAGATTCGCCATGTTACCGACGAGATCACTCTCCCGGCCTTTTTGCCGTACCGGATCAGCTCGCCAATTCGGATTTCTTCTGCTTCGACTGCCCCAACGCCATCGACCAGATATTTCGCCGAGGGATGGCTGCGCAGCTCGTCGCAGTTATCCAGGCGGATCGTTGTGCCAGCGCCCATCATTCGCCCTCCTTGTTCAGCTCGTCAGCAAGGGCTTTCGCCTCATCCTTGCTTTGCATATAGGCGCCATAATATTCGCGGTTGCCGGAATGGTCGACTGCGCTTGTGTCGCGAATCCGAAACACTTGATACATGGTTGTGCCACCAATTGGATTTGATGTCACTTTCCAAGGACTTTTCATGTTGCCCCTCCTTTCACAGTGCGCCGAACATTATGATTGCCTCATGCACCCCGGCCGCCAGGAACATGCCGTAGAAAAAAGCGAATGCGATCAATGCGCTGCTGATGATGATTTTCATGCGTCCTCCTTTTGGTTTACATTCACTCGCCACCGCTCTATACTTGAATTGCTATATCAATCTGTATAGACGGGAGGTGATAATACATGGCCGAGAATTTCAATGGCCTTGCGCAGTCAATGCGCGACATTTCGAGTGGCCTCTATAAAGCCGAGCGCATCATGGCCCAGCCATTCACGGACAACAGAAACGCCGAGTGGCAATTTAAGAAACTCGTTGAGCAAATCAGGCGGTTTGAGAAGCTGGTCGACGAGGGTTCCGAGGTTATCATCGCCCTTGGCTCATTCGCCCAGGGTGTTACGATGGCGATAAGGAATGTCGGCTTCCAGGATCCGAGCTTGATTTACTTCTATGGGCTGGTCAACGGCCGCCCGGCGCAGCTGATCCAACACATAAACCAGATCAATTTCCTTTTGACATCCACGCCCAGGGATCCCATGACTGAGCGGCGCCCGATTGGGTTTGAGCCGCCAACTTCGACTTGATTACCTCTGCGCTCCATGCAATAACCAGAAGTCTTTCAACCAGAGAAACCGTTTGGGCCGTTGCCGCGGCCGATGCGGTTTCTTCTTTTAATAGGCCCTCCGCCTTGACCAGGCACGCTTGTCCAAGATTCTGCCAATGATCACTTGTCATATCCTCACCCTTTCTTGTTTGAATTTCTGCGCTGCTGTGCACATACTGAAACCAGATTTTGTTTATTCACTTAATAAACAGGAAGTAGCCGATGTTATACCCAATCATCCCGCCAATCAGACACGCCCAGGAAATCTCCGGCCCGGCTATGATCCTTGACATTACCAAGTAGACCAAGCAATACACCGCCGAACGGGCCGCAATGTCGCCAATGATTCCCCTCATATCCTCATCCTTTCTTTATTACCACCTTGGTCGACAAGATGAATTTTTCGATATCCTCGGACTGTGCGTTCTTTCGCACATCACTGTTGATATAGTTGTTTTAGTCATATACGGACCGTTTTCTTGGTCTCTTGCATTCGCCTTGGGAAGTAGTCTATGAGTGCCCCGCATGGCTCTCCGACCATATCTAGAATCAAATACGCTTCATCAACGGACCATGATCGCCGACCAGTCATGCGCTGCATTACGTAGGTGTTGGATCTTTTTAAACGTTCAGCAATTTCAATCTGAGTAATATCTTCCTCATATAGACGCGACTTTAGTTTTCGGAGATAGCTCGTTCCCATCTATATCACCCAGCCCCTTTCAGTCTTTTGTTGCGTTTACGTAACTTTCTAGGCAAAAAAAACATCAGATAGGTCGTCAACTTCTAAAAACTCGCAGCATTTTTGGATTTCCGATCTGTAAAAATCGCTTGTGCCGTTCATTTTTCTGTATAGCGCCGACTTGCTGATGCCTAATGCCTTCGCAACATCTCCGACTGTTTTCCCTTTTAACGCAAGGACTGCCCGGAATTTTTTCTCATCAAACATCGTTTCACCTCCTTGTTTCTTATACGCAACTTTATGTTAGCCTTTGTATCCGGGATTGTCAAGACGTTTACGCAACTTTTTAGGCTTTTTTTAATTATTTGTTGCTTTTACGCTACGTTGTGTTATTATTATTTTGGACACACATCAAAATAATAATAGAAGGGGGTGCCACAATGGAGCTTAAAGACTTGATCAGCACGCGCCGAAAAGAGTTGGGCTATACGCTCGAAGAAATTGCTCAAAAAGTTGGCGTCAGCAAAGCCACCGTACAGCGCTGGGAAAGCGGAGCCATTAAAAATCTTCGAAGAGATAAAATTGCAAAACTAGCAAAAGCCATGGAAGTTACCCCCGCATATCTCATGGGGTGGGAAGAGCCAAAACGCGAAACTTCTCCGGGTGACAACAGAAAGGCGATTAGGCATCCGAAGGTTAATAATGCAGAAATAAAGGATAAGGCATCCAGGTTAAAAGATTCAATAATGGCCTCAATAAGCATGGCCTTCGACGGCAAGGTTGAGGACGAAGAAACGGCTGCGAAGATTCGCGCAATCCTGGAAGAAACATTTTATCAAGCTCAGGAAGAGGCAAAAGAAAAATATACCCCTAAAAAATATAAAAAGTAAGAGGCGGCACAATTTGAATATACGGCAACGGGTAATTGAGCTGTGCAAACTTCATAAAACGAACAATCCATTTGATATTTGCGATCATAGCGGCATCAAAATAAAATTTTGTGATCTTGGATCTGTTCGCGGGGTTTACTTCTACGCCTTACGTAGCACTAATATATATATTAATTGCAGTCTTGGCGATACGGAAATAAAGGAAGTTTGCGCCCATGAGCTTGGGCATGCCATTCTACACCGAGGCGTTAACACGTGTTTTTTGGACACGCACACTTGTGTGGTCACGAGCAAATATGAAATTGAAGCAGATACTTTCGCCGCCGAACTGCTTCTTCCAGAACTTGTGGAATCTGAATATTCAGGTTATACATACGACGAACTTTCAAAAATATTTCAGGTAAGCGAACGTCTTATTAGATATAAAGTTAAACAAAAAGACAACCAACAACAGAAAGGAGTGTTTTTATGAGGGGCAAGACTTTTCTGGTTTATGTATTGGGGGGCTTCTTGATTTTTGTAGGGCTTATTTATTTGTTTGAAAGCTTTATTACGGGAGTTGTTTTTATCGCCTGGGGAGCGCTGCTGATTTATAAGAAAAAGAAAAAGGCCACAGTTTCTCATCCTACGGCCACAAGCAAGGCGCCAACGTCAATCAGCACAAGTGATAGTTTCCTAAAGAAAGACGCATCGCCCCAAAAGGCGGCCATCTCTTTTCACGTCGCCGGCGTTACCAAGAGCAACGATGCCGGGGCGAACATCCAAAATATCATAAAAGAAATCGTTGAGGGCAATGCATTTGAAGAGCCTTACGACGGACTTAGCGCCAAAGACATAAAAGAGCTTCTTGAAGGAACGGACGACAAGTTGTTTATGTATGATGCGGTCTACCTTAGTTCCGGATTGAGTCTTGTTCCGGAGCCGACAAACAAATACGATCCAAACGCAATCAAAGTAATAAGTTCAGATTATGGTCACCTTGGATATGTTCCGAAAGACCTCACGGGGGCAGTATTAAAACATATTGGGGGAAAAATAGACGTCGAAGTTGTTGGTGGAAAATATAAATACTACGATGATGAGGAAGAAAAGGTTCGTTCTGACTCTTTCACATACGGATTAGTCGTCAACTTGACGCCAGAAAACTAAATATCCTTCCCTGCTTCAGTCTTAAAACAAAAGGAGGTGTTTTTTGTGGGGCTGAGAACCAACACAGCCGTTTGGCTGGATAAATATCAACGGTGGCAAGTAAACGTCCAAAGAGACGGAGAGCGTCGCTCCTTCTGCTCTTCAATCCAGGGCCGGGATGGGCAGCGCGAGGCCAATAAAAAAGCGGACGACTGGCTCGACAGAGGGATAATGAACCCAAATATCCGCTGCGAGAAGATTTACGAAATGTTCCTGGAGGAACGCAAAAAGAAGGTTTTGAGTTGGCGGCAAGATGATAGTTATTGGCGGTGTTGGATTTCGCCGGTAATAGGTAAGAAAAAAGCCGGATCGCTGTGTGACGACCACATACAAACAATTATAGACAACGCATATACAGCAGGCCTTTCAAAAAAAACAATTATGGATATAAAGGCAGCTGCAGTCATGTTTGTGAAATATTGTCGCCGCAAACGCGTTACGGCCTATGTTCCTGATGAAGTTGCCATTCCCAAGAACGCCAGGATAGGCGAAAGAAAGATTTTGCAACCGGAAGATATGGTTAAACTGTTCGTCTCTGATAAAACATTATTTAAGGGCAAGGTTGTCACTGATCCGTTTGTTCATTCTTACCGGTTTATGGTTCTTACTGGCTGCCGCCCCGGGGAGCTCTATGGTCTTGAAAGAACCGATAGGAGCGGCGTATTGCTCCATATAAGGCGCTCTATCAATGAAAGCAATAAGGTTACCAAAGGGAAAAATGAGAACGCCATACGGACCTTCCAGCTAACCAAGAGTGCGATTACCGAATGGGATGCCCAGAAGAAACTCACGCCGTTCAGCAGGAAGGCATTTTATGACGGAAAACCCAAAGCCATGCTGAGATATTGGAAAAGGTATTGCGACTACAACAGAATACCATACGTTACTTTGTATGAGCTTAGGCATACCTTTGTATCGGCAATCAAGGAGCTGCCAGAGGGATGGCTTAAGCAACTCATTGGGCATTCAAAGATCATGGACTCCTACGGCACCTATGGCCACGCCATGAAAGGCGAAAGAGCGCTGATGGCAAACCGCATTGACGCGATTTTTCAAGACATTATCAATTCTGAACAAAGCCCTGTAGAAATAAGTGTGTTAAATAATGTGTTAAGCGGCAGTATTTAAAACGAAAAGAGGCCGCCGAAATGGCGAGCCTCTTGGCCTTGAAGATTGGAGGTGCGAGTCGGATTTGAACCGACGAATGGCGGCTTTGCAGGCCGCAGCGTTACCACTTCGCCATCGCACCGTTTCCGGATCAGCTCCGGTTAAAAGTAACCCGACCCTTTCAGGCCGGGGTAATGACTGGAGCGGAAGACGAGATTCGAACTCGCGACCCTCGCCTTGGCAAGGCGATGCTCTACCACTGAGCCACTTCCGCAATTAGAAAAATATGGGTAAATATGAGATGGTGCCTCGGGGCGGAATCGAACCACCGACACGAGGATTTTCAGTCCTCTGCTCTACCGACTGAGCTACCGAGGCTTACCGGTGAAGCCGACGTTGATTATTATATCGGAACTTCTTGTTCGTGTCAACGGTTTATCTGGAAGTTTTTTATGAAACAATCTATGCTTGGCATGCCTTTTGGAGCCTTCCCATCGACTTGTTTTCCAGCGCCGCGACGAAATTGAGTATAGCATAGGCCCCCGTTGAAATCAAGCCTGTTAAAGCATTTTTTATATTTTTTGCCATTAATCATGCAATTTGTAATCTGGTGTTATTTTACCGGCTCGCCAGGAAATCGCAGCCGGCGGAAAACAACAGGCGGAGGAATTGTCGCTCCTCCGCCTGTAACTGACCATACTATGAAGTCTGATTAGGCTTTTTTAAAGGCCAGATATTTTTCGTATGCTAATCGAACCAGAGATCTGTCTTGACTATAGGTGATCAGTTCCAGCGCTTCATCGATGGGGAAAAAGCCGCCGTCCTGGAAGCCCTCTTCTTTATTGATTTCGTAATTCTCTTGATCTGCCTGCATAATGAACCAATCGATCCGGTTGCTGATGGGGGCGCGCCTTGAAACAGAATAGAACTCGTAGCAGGTTTCTCCGGCTGGTGCCAGAATCTTGGCCGTAACACCGACTTCATACTTCACCCGGTTGACCGCCACATCCGAAGCAAGTTCTCCCGGCTTGATGACGCCCTTCGGCAGGCCCCATTCCCCTTTTTCGTTTTTCAAAACAAAAACCTTGTCGTTGAAGAAAACAACCCCTCCGGCACAATCTCTCTGACGCATGGTAAACCCTCCTTGTCACTCGATTTTATTGATTGATTCTACACGGATACCGGTTCTCCTGCCGCTGAAGAAAAAGCCGGCAAAATATCCTGTCCGACGATCCGGACGGCCGGAAACCGGAATCAGACATTGAAACGGAAATTAATGATGTCCCCGTCCTCGACAATGTACTCTTTCCCTTCCAATCGGAACAAGCCTTTTTCTTTTACCTTCTGCATGGTGCCTAATTCCGTAAGGTCCTTCAGCTTGACCACCTCGGCGCGAATAAAGCCTCGCTCGATATCGGAATGGATTTTGCCGGCGGCGGCGCGGGCTGTGATGCCCTTGCTGATGGTCCATGCCCGGACCTCATCCTCGCCGGCGGTCAGGAACGAAATCAAACCCAGGTGACGGTACACGGCCTGGGCAAGGACCGCGATGCCCGGCTGCTCAAGGCCCAGATCCTCCATGAAGAGCGCTTTGTCTTCTTCCGGAAGCTGGCTGATCTCCAATTCCATCAAGGCGCACAGTTCGACCAGCGGTATATTCAGCTTCCCGCATAGGCTGTGAAGTTCTTCCCGATGGGGATAATCCTTGGTTTTATACTGTTTTTCATCCAGGTTGACCACGGCAAGCCGTGGCTTTTCCGTTAAAAAGGCGTAATTGCGCATGCTGGTGCGTTCTTCGTCGCTGATGTCCATATCCCGCATGCTGGCGCCGCTCTCCAGCCAGGCAAAACAGCGTTCAAGCCGCTCCAGTTCCTCCTGGTTTTCTTTCGTCATCTTTTTGCCGGCTTTTAGCCGTTCGATCCTCTTTTCCACCAGCTCCAGATCAGAGAAAAGGATCTCAGTCTCCACCTGTTCCAGATCCCTGGCCGGATCGATGGTTTCCTGCTCATGGATCACCTCATCCGATTCAAAGGCCCGCAGGACATGGACCAGGGCATCGCAGGGACGCACATCATTCAGGAATTTGGCAGCGGCGGATTTTTGTCCCTCCGTCATGGTGGAAAAGCCAGCCACATCGGTAAACTCGATCTGGGCATAGGTGGTTTTCTTGGGTTTATATAGCCGGTGCAGGAAATCGATACGAGGATCGGGCACAAACCCGACCCCGCTGTTGGAGGCGGTTTTTGAGCCGGAGGCCGCATGCTCCCCCTGGCCTGTCAGCAGATTGAACAAGGTGGTTTTACCTGTCTGGGTCAACCCCACTAAACCGATTTTCATTTCAATTGAACCCCTTTCATGATGCTTTGCGAAGAAAGCCCCGCTTCCCCCGCAAACAAACAGGGGCTGGACCAGGATCAGGCTTCTTCAAAAAAGTTTTTGACGCGTTTATAAAGGAAGAAGGTGATAACAGAGGAAATCAAAGTTTTGACCAGATTGAAGGGGAAAATGGCAGAGACGATCAGGCCGCCGATCTGCTCGGTGGGAATTCCCCAAAAAGGCAGTAAAATAAAATAATTGCACAAAGACATGGTCACGGCGGTTACGATGCTGCCCACGGCCATCGCAATCACAGCGCCTTGTTTGGTGCGATTTTTGCGGTAAATATAGCCGGCTGGGATCGCATACGAAGCGCCGGCCAGAAAATTGGCCAATGCCCCGATGGGACCGGCTTTGATGGCCCCCACAACAAATGCCACCAGGACTTTGATGGCCTGAACCAGAACGCCATACCAAGGACCCATGGCAAAGCAGGCGATGATTGCCGGAACATCGCCGGGATCATAGGTCAGAAAGTCCGGAAACGGAGGGATCGGGAATGCGATAAAAACCATCAGCATCACGCCGATTGCTCCCAAAAGCGCCATCCGGACCATCCTGCGCACCGTAAATCTTGAATTTCTTCCTCCCGACATCATAGCATAAAACACCCTTTCTTTAAATGATTTCTAAATCATCCCCGACCGAGGCCGATACGCCTTGTACCCGGAACGCGGCGCCGTTTGATTTTAGACGACAAAAACCCGAAGGTGCTGGTCGCCTTCGGGGCATTAAACAAATAAGATCCTATCGATCCATCAAAGGTTGTCTTGTTTCGCAGCCTTCTCCCATCCAGACTCTCACTGTCGGCTCTGGATTTTCACCAGATCAGCCATTGTTGCCAATCGCTCGCGGGCTTTACCGCCGGTACGGAATTTCACCTGTCCCCGAAGGATGATTTAGTTGTAGCTATATTATACCTCTGTCATATCAGAATACAAGGCTTCCAATAAAATTTCTGCACCTGTTCAAGTTTTTCATGGGGTCTGGCTGAATTCCTGAATCATTTCTTCCAGTTCCGCCCATCGTTCCAGCCGGGCATTGATCCGTTGATTCAAATCCGCTTGCTTCCTCGTCAGCTCCTGCAATTTCAGATAGTCGCTGGCCGACGCCTCAAGCTCCCGGCTGACCTGTTCCAGGGCAGCTTCCAAACCGCCCAGCTCTTCTTCTAAACCGTCATATTCCTGCTGCTCCTTGAAGCTAAGCTTCGTTTTCCGTCGAACCGGTGCCCCGCAGAAGGTTTCGGTTTTGGCAGCAGGGTTGGCGTTTCTTTTCGGCTCGATTGAGTCCTCCGCCGGTACGGCTGTCTGCTGTTCAAGAAAAGCCTGGTCATCGCTGTAATTTCCTTTATGGAAACGAATCGCTCCATGTTCCAAAGCAAAGATTCCGGTTGCGATCTTATCCAAAAAATATCGGTCATGGCTCACCGCAAGAACCAGTCCGGGAAAATCCTGCAGATAAGCTTCCAGGATCGTCAGGGTCATCGTATCCAGATCATTGGTGGGTTCATCCAGCAGCAGAACGTTAGGGGCGCCCATTAAAACCTTAAGCAGCTGGAGGCGTCGTTTTTCGCCGCCGGATAATTTTGCGGCGGTTGTGTAGGCGGCTTGTCCCCCAAAAAGGAACATCTCGCACAGCTTCACGGCGGACAGCTGCTCACCGCCTGGAAGGACAATATATTCCGCCACTTCCTTCACATGGTCGATGACCCTCAGCCTGCCATCCAATTCGGTGGATTGCTGACGGAAAAATCCGATCTTGACGGTGCTCCCGATGTCGATTTTACCCTGCTCAGGGGAGACCTCCCCGGCAATCAGCCGCAGGAAGGTGCTTTTGCCGGAGCCGTTGGGTCCGATGATGCCGATCCTTTCGCCGGCAACGCATTCGTATGAAAAGTCCCTGAAGAGCCAGGTGTTTTCATAACGCATGCCAACCCCATCAAAGACAAGGGTTTTTTTCCCCAGCCGGGTATGGGCAGCCTTGATCTCAAGGTTGCTCTGCACGGCTTCAGGGACTGCTGCGGCCATGGCTTCAAAGCGTTCGATTCTGGCTTTTTGCTTGGTGGAACGGGCTTTGGCGCCTCGCCGGATCCATTGCAATTCGTTGCGCAGCAAATTCTGCCGCTTTTCCTCCGAAGCCTGGGCGGAGACCAGCCGTGCCGCCTTCGCCTCCAGGTAGTCCTCATAATTTCCTTCGTACTCATACAAACTGCCTTGATCCAGTTCCCAGATTTTATTGACGACCCGATTCAGGAAATAGCGGTCATGGGTCACCATCAGCAGGGTGTTCCTGCTTTCTTTGAATAGTTTCTCAAGCCAGCCGATTCCCTCGTTGTCCAAATGGTTGGTGGGCTCATCGAGAATCAGCAGCCCATCCCCTTCCAGCAGGGCGGCCGCCAAGGCCACCCGTTTTCGCTCACCGCCGGAAAGCAGTCCCATCCGGCGGCTGAAATCGCTGATGCCCAGCCTGGTCAGAATCGTCTTGGCCCGGGTCTCCCATTCCCAAGCGCCGCTGCTCTGCAGATGCTCGGCCAGACGGTGCAGCTCCCTCTGCCATTCCCCATCCTCCCGGGGATTGGATAGGAGGACATCATACTGCTTCAGTTCTTGAAGAACCGCCTGGCGCCATTGGAAAATGTAATCCAGAATGGTCAGGTCTTCACCGCCCTCCGGCATCTGTGGAAGATACATCAAGGAAACGAGTTTGTTCAGAGTCACCCGGCCGCTGTCTGCCTCCTCGATCCCTGCCAGGATTTTCAGGAAAGTGCTTTTCCCGGTGCCATTGACGCCAACGATCCCGATTTTATCCCGTTCCTCCAGATTTCCGGAGACCTGGCGCAGCAGCGCTTTATCGCCATAATTTTTATGAATGTTTTCAAAAGATAAGATGTTCATAGCCTTCCCTTTTCCATGATTCTGTTTTTTACACAGGACCGCATCACACTCGAAGCGCTTTGTTCAGCGCAAAGGCGTAAAGCCATTTCTCTTCAACCGGCAGCCCGATCTGTGCCGTCAGTGCCTCAGCGTAGAGCTGCATCTGGCTGCGGTAGCGGCGGACCAGGTTCTCCGCCCCGTCCGGGCGTATCCGGTCGGTCTTGTAGTCGATCAGCACCAGCTTGCCTTCCTCTTCAAAAAAGGCGTCGATGGTCCCTTGGACCATGATTTTCTGATCCGAAACACCCTCTGTTTCGAAAAGCTCGGTTTCCGGCAACAGCTCCGGATATAAACGATTCGCAGGCAAAAGCATGGTAAAGGCCGCTTCCTTGCGGAGCCTCCCTCCCGCCGCCGCCATCCGCTCGGCCAAAGGGCTCATCAGGAAAGCAGCCAGAGGTTCCCAGGGCACCTCTTGCCGCTCATCGGCCCGCATCACCTTCCGAAGGACCAGTTGATCCAGAAAGCTTTCCAGAACCGGCTGCCAATCCGCCGGCTCTGCCTGACCGCCGGCCAGCCGGCGCAGTCCGGCAACATCCAGCTGGGCCATGGCTTTATGAAGCAGTGTCCCTCGCTGCGCCCCCGTCAGCCATCCCGGCTGCGCTTCGGATAAAAACCGGGGAAGCCGCGCAGGCGCCGGCAGGGGATCCGTTCCTTCTCTCTTGGTCCGGGTCCATGGATCAACACCCTCCGGATCCATTGCCGGGAAAAGCCTTCCCTTGGCCTGGGTCACCGAAATTTTGCCCGGCAGACGACAGTCCGCCGTATAGGGATATCGCCATTCCAGCCGGCGACCCAAAAAATCCCACTGCTTTTCATCGGCCTCATCCGGTGGAATGGAGAGGACCGCCTGCCATAATGGAGAAAGGGGTTTTTCCTTTCCCTTAAGGTTAAGCAACTGTTCCGCGCCCCAGGAATACACCTTCCACAAGGGCGGTTCGGTTTGTTGTTCTAATTGGACCGCCACTGCGCCGATCCAATCCAAAAAACGATTGGCCGAATCCGGCGCATCAGGCTCTTCTTCTCGCCAGGCCTGGATTTTTTCGGCGGCTTTGGCTTGACTGCCTATGACGATCAGCCGTTCCCGGGCCCGTGTCATCGCCACATAGAGAAGACGCAGGGACTCTTCCAGAGCTTCACGGTTCAGCAGGCTCCTGACCATCCGGTAAAATCCGGAGGGGTACTGGATCCGCTGCATCGGGTCCACCATGTTCGGCGCCAGGCCCCATTCCCGATGGATCAATATGGGCTGATTCTGATTCTGCAGGTTGAACGGACGGCCAGCGGTGCAGAGCAGAACAACCGGGAATTCCAGCCCCTTGCTCTTATGGATCGTCATGATACGGACCACGTCGTCGGCTTCACTAAGAATTGCCGCCGGGTTCAGATCAGCGCCGCTCTTTTCCAAACCCTCCAGAAACGTCAGGAACTGGTACAGCCCTTTCATATTGCTTTCCTCGAATTGACGGGCACGCTGAACCATGGCATTCAGGTTGGCCTGCCGCTGAGGCCCGCCGGGCATGGCGCCGGCGATTTCCAAAAAGCCGGTTTTTCTGTAAAAATGACGAATCACATTTTCCATCGAATCCTGCCTGGATTGCCGCCGATATTTCCTCAGCGCTTTCAAAAAAACCCGAACTGGAGTCCGCAGGCTTTCGTGCCCTTTCCTGGCCGTCCGCACCAGGCTTTCGTATAGGCCGCCTTGGCGTCCGGCCAGGCGGATCCTGACCAGTTCTTCAGGAGAAAAGCCCACGGCAGGAGATAAAAGCAAGGCGCTTAAAGGGATATCCTGCCTTGGATTGTCAAGAACCTTCAAGAAGCTGACCACCGTCTGGATCTCCTGGGCTCCGAAATAACCGGTCCCCATATCCGCATAAACCGGAATCCCCAGCTTTCGGAAGGTCTCCGCAAAAACAGGGGCTACCCGCTGCACGGCGGGCAGCAGCACCACCATATCCCTGAAACGGGCTGGCCGAAGCCTCCGGGCCTTGCTGTCCCATAATGGCTTCCCCTCCAGCGACCGGATCCGGCAGCCGGCAACCCGGGCTTCCGCCTCGTAGGCTTCCATAGCTTCCGGTTGGTCATCCCTGCCGTTATCTCCCTCAGCAGACGCCTCTTCATCGGCTTCCTCTCCCCAGGAGATCGGCCCGGCCGAGGGACTCCGATCGAGGATGTGCAGTTCAAGAGGGCATTCTTCATGAAGGCAGGCTTCTTCAGGCGCGGGGGGCAAACCGCTGCGCAGCCGCCCCTCCGTCTGGTAATCGATCCCGCCCAAAGCAGGCTTCATCAGGACATCAAACATTGCGTTGATTCCTTGAATCAGCCGGCTGCTGCTGCGGTAATTCTCCTCCAGCCGAACCAGACTGCCGGCATCGCTGTCTTTGAAAACATGGTACTTTTCCAGAAACAGATTCGGTTCTGCCTGGCGAAAGCCATAGATGCTCTGTTTGATGTCCCCCACCATAAAAAAGCATCCGGTTTCAGACAAGGCTTGCAGCAGCGTTTCCTGCATGGGATTGATGTCCTGGTACTCGTCCACCAGAATCTCAGAAAAACGTGTGTTCAGCCCCAGGGCAAGGTCGGTGGCGGAGCCGTCCTCATTCCTCAGCAGCCTCAAAGCCCAATGCTCAATATCATTGAAATCCATCGCCGACTTCTCGCGCTTGGACTGGTCATAGTCTTGGCGGAATTTCTTGACCAGCCCGGTCAACGCGCTCATGGCTGGTGCCAATTCGGCCATCTCACGGGACATGGTATCGCCGGTGCAGCCGTCCAGACTGGCCATCAGGACTTTGATCCGCTCCTTGGCCTCATTCCGCAAGGCTTTGATCTTATTTTGAGCCCGCAGCCTGTCGGCGTATTCCACCTCCGCTTCATCGCTTCCTTGTTTGGTGGATATGCCGGGCATCCGTCCGAAGAGGATGCGGCCTCCGGTCAAGATTTCCTGGAAAGCCTCCCATTCCTCGATATGGATCAATTCCACCAAAGGCTCCAGATCAGCCTGCAGCATCGGCAGATACCCTTTCAGCGGGATGAAACGGGCGGCCAGCTGCTCTGCCCGTTCCAGCTCCGTGACGGCTTTTCGCACCTGAGTCCGGCTTTGCTCCAGCAAAAGGGATAGGAAAGGCACCTGCAGCTTTTGGCCGGCTTCCAATGCCCGCTGTTGATCCAGAAAAACCGAGGCCGCCCGGTCAAGCCAACGGTCACTGCCCGGACGGCAGACCGCAAATTCATAGATCTGGAGGATCCGTTCCCTTAAAGGTGCGTCATCCTTCTCGCCGCCGAAACGCAAGGCCAAATCTTTGAATTCCGGCTGCTCTTCAAGATATTGCTGTTCCAGCAGTTCATCCATGACCTGCTGTTTCAGTAAAGTCTGCTCCACATCATTCAGAATACGGCTTTGCGGGTCAATGCCCAGGGCCGGATAATGCTGCCGGACAAGGTCCAGGCAGAAGGCGTGCAGCGTGGAGATGGCCGCTTTGCCCAGCAGAAGCTGCTGTTTCTGGATCCTTGGGTCCTCCGGCGCCGCCTCAAGACGAAGGGCGAGGGCTTTGCTGATGCGTTCTCTCATCTCCTGGGCCGCTGCGTTGGTAAAGGTCACCAGCAAAAACCGGTCCATATCCAAAGGAGGTTCATCCTCCAGGATCCGGCGCAGCACACGTTCCACCAAAACCGCGGTTTTGCCGGTTCCCGCCGCAGCTGAAACCAGGACTTGTTTGTCCCGGATGCCGATGGCCTGTTCCTGTCCTTCATTCCAGCGGTTCATTCTGTTCCTCCTGACGAGTCAGCCGTTGCCAGACCTGCACGTCCTTCAAAGGCTCCAAAGGGCGGACCTGGTGACCGGGGATGGATGGATCGAAACGGCAAACGCTGACAAATTCACAATACTCACAGGCTTTTTTCTGCTTGGTCATAAATGGTGACGCCTGAATGTCGCCCTCCAGCATCCGATCCGCCGCCTGTTTCATAACGGCTTTGGCATGGCGGCACAGCCGCGTGAAACCCTCTTCGGTACATATCGAAGAGCGGGTATCGAAGTCGCCGGTATTCAAGAGCCTGACCGGCAGGACCAGAGAACTGCCGGCAATATCCCGATCCATCATGGCCACGATTTCCTTATCCTCCAGGACCAAGCCCTGCAGCTTCAACTGTTTCAGGATCTGTTCCTTTCTCCGGGTATCATCCAGGGACAAGGCATTGGCCATCCGAAGCATCGGATCTGCCACATGGAAATAAAACACGCCCGCCGGTTTTGCCGCCTGCCGGGAAACCGATAAAGCCACATCCAGATAGAGGATCAGCTGCAGCTTCAATCCGTAATAGACCTCCCACAGGTGAAGCCGGTTGAAACCGGATTTGTAATCCACGATCCGTACATAAGGCGTTTCGTCTTCCGGCTTCCACGCCTGGTCAATGCGGTCGATCCGTCCTCGAAGCGCGGCTTGGCAGCCGTTGCTCAGTTCCAGGATCAGCGGCGGCAGGCTGTCCGGTTCACGCGTGCCGAAGGACAGCTCCATGGCCAGTGGCCGGAACTGTCCGCGTCGCTCATGTTCGGCCAAAACCGACGCTGCCCGCGTCAGGATGCGGTGCAGCCTCCCCGACAAGGCCTTGTACCAGGCCGTTGAGGAAAAGATCTGGTTCTGGCTGCGTTCCATCTGATCTGCGACGATCTGGCGGATCCGCTCCTCCAAATGGGACTCATCCATGGCCGCCAAATCCATGCCTTCCTGTTGGGCACTCTTGAGCAAGGCCTCCAGGCTGTCATGGAAAAAGGTTCCGACTTCAGGCGCCTGGATCTCATAGGTTTCGCGAGGCGCCAAGCCCAGGCCATAGGTCATGAAATGGGCAAAGGGGCAGGCTTGAAACAACTCCAGACGGGTCACGCTGGTCTGCAGGACCTGGCCGTACAATTCCCGGCTCAGCGTCGCGGGGATCTGCGGCGGCAGCGGCCGGATATGCAGGCCCTGGCGGATCCGCTCCAGCTCCCATTGCCATTGGGGTCGTTTGGAGAACCAATCGTATAAATATCTCCACAAGCCGATTTCGCCGGTCTCCGGCTGCCGGTTTTGCAGCGCAGCACTCATCGCCTGCAAGGCAGGCTTCGGTCGGAAGAGGATCGCTTCCGCCGACGGCGGCGCCTCGCGGACCGACAGTTCCGGAAAACGTCGGGAAAGAAAACTCAGCAAGGGAGAAGGCGCCTGGCCTTTGCCTTCATGATCCGCCCTGGGATAACTGATATGAAGCCCTTCGGACGCCCTGGTTAGCGCGATATAAATCAGATACGCTTCAGAGAAAAGCCTTTTCTCGGCATCCGGTGCCATGGAAATCTGATGGCTGCCAAGCCATTGCCTTTCCTGGCTGGAAAGCAGTCCGTTTTCGCTCAGTCGGGCCGGCAGCACCCCCTCAATGGCCCCGAGGATCCATACATGCTTGACTTGGGGAGTCCGGCTGCGGTCCATGGAACTGACCGTCACCTGATCAAGGGCCGGGGGAACCTTCAGGGATTCCATGGCCTCCAGTCCTCCCTGCAGGATTTTAGAAAATGCCTGCCTCTCCACAGCCTGCGCTCCCATAAAGGCCACCGCCTGGTCAAACAGGTCCATTAGATGGCTCCAGGCGGATTCATGGATCATCGCTTCATCGGCACGGCCGGCTTTCCGGGCTTGGTCGGCCATTTGCCGGCACTGCTGCTCTGCGCGCAGTTCGGTCAAATGCTCAAAAATCGCAGTGACCATCTGACGCACATCCTTGGCGGCGCTGATTTTCCGGCAGAAGCTGGATAAAGGCTGCCATAGCCGCTGCCTTAGGGCTTCGGCCGCTTCATCGAATGCCCAGGGCTGGTTGCTTTCCCAATGCCCTCTGCGAATGCCATGAGCCAGGCAAAGGTTTTCCAACCGGTCGCACTGGGCCATGCTCAGTCCGGCCATCCCGGTTTTCGCATACGCAAATATTGCCTGATGATTCCAACGGTCCTCCGCAAAGCGAAGCAGCGTCCGCATCAGGCAGATCAGCGGATGATAACTCATGGTTTCCGGGCTGTCAAAGAAAAAGGGTATATCATAGGCGGCAAAGACCGCCTGCAGGATGCTGCGGTAATTTTCAGGCTGACGGATCAGGACGGCCAGATCACGGTAACGCAAGCCCTCTTCCTGAACTGTGCGGAGGATCTGCGCGGCCACCCCTTCCGCTTCCTGCTGCATATTGCTGAAGCCCTGCAGTGCGATGGCCGCGTCGGCTTCGGGATACACCGCTGACTTTCCAGGAAAAGCCAGCACCCGTTCCAGAAAAGCCAGGGAAGGACTGGCCGCAAAACGGGCTTGCGCCGGCTCATCCAGATAAAGGGGCTGCAAAAGTTCAACACCCGTTTTTCGGCACAACGCCTGCAGATCGCGCGCAGTCTCCCAGGCCGGATAGAACACTTCCTCTTCCGGCATATTGGTTCGCTCCCGTCCCTTGGGCAGATTCAGCGTCACCCGGACCTGGCAGCCGTTCTGCAGCAAGGCCCCAATTATTTCATACTCAGCCGGCGTAAAACCGTGAAATCCGTCGATCCAGAATTTGGTATGGCCTAAGGCTGACCAATGAGGCAGCTGCCCGCAGAGCAAGCACATTTCTCCAGCCTGATCCAGCCATCGGTCGGACAAATATTCGCAATACGCCCGATACAACAGCTCCAGGTCCGCCAATTTATCCTGAAGGCCTTTCCGGACCGGGTCCGTCGTTTCCCGAGGCATGGCCTGCAGGCAGGTCCGGATATCCTGAGCATCGATGCGATAGCTGCGCAGCTCATCCATCAAGGATACCACCTGTTCCAGGAATCCGTTTTGGTGATAAACCAGCCGGAATCGCCTGAGCTCATTTTTTCGCTGCTCCAGAAGGCTGCGGATGATCATCCGCTTCCCGGCACTGTTCAGGGGAGTCCCAAGACCACCGCCGGTCTCCTGGAGCACCGACCAAACAAAACGCCGGAAGCTCAGGACCCTCACGTTGAAACCACCCCTGCCCTCCAAGGTCTGCAGGATGCGCTTTTCACTGGTGAAGGTCGCCTGTTCCGGCGTGATCAGCAGATATTGGCCATGGGCGTCTGCCGCATAGGCTGCCGCGATTTCCCTCATGCACTGCTCCGTTTTGCCGGATCCCGCTCGGCCAAGGATCAAACATAAACTCATTCTCTGCGGTCTCCTTCGTTCATATTCAGTGCTGAAACCCCACGTGGATATTACAGTGCTTTGGCCGGCAGCGGACCTCTGGAGATGATGACCTTGCCGGTCCTTACGATCTCGATGATCCCGTAGTCGGTCAGCACCTCGCACAAGGCGTCGGTTTTGCTTTGCCCGCCGCTCAGTTCGATGACCATGGTCTCCCGGTTGACATCTACAATGTTGGCACGGAAAATATCGACTATGTCCACAATATCCGAACGTTTTTCAGGAATTGCCTTGACTTTGATGAGCACCAGCTCCCTTTCAAGGGAATCGATGTGGGTATGGTCCACAATGCGGATCACGTCCACCAGTTTCGCCAACTGGTCCACCAGCTGCTGAACCTGCTGGTCATCATCCTCCCTCACCACAATGGTGATTCTGGTCATGTCCTTATCTTCCGTATACCCGGCGGCAATACTTTCGATATTGAAGGCACGGCGGCTGATCAAGCCGGATATCCGGGTCAGCACCCCCGGACGGTTTTCAACGAGGACAGCTAACGTATGACCCATGACAACGACAACCCCTTTCAAATGAATGCGTATTGGCGGCCTTCGGCTCATTCACATGGCTTGCAAGCCTGTATCAGCCATGATAAAATAGATAAATGGTATAGATTTTGAGTCTGTCAGACGATCGCAGCTGCAAGGGCCTAAAGGCGGCAGATGAGGAAAGTCCGGGCTCCCCAGGGCAGGATGCTGGATAACGTCCAGTGAAGGCGACTTTAAGGAAAGTGCCACAGAAACATACCGCCGATGGAGCTTCGCTCACAGGCAAGGGTGAAATGGTGAGGTAAGAGCTCACCAGCAGCCGGGTGACCGGCTGGCTGGGTAAACCCCATCCGGAGCAAGACCGAATAGAGGAGCCATGAAACGGCCCGTTTCGCTCCCGGGTCAGGTCGCTCGAGATATGAGGCAACTTATATCCTAGATAGATGATCGTCGCTCCTTACGGAGAACAGAACCCGGCTTATCGACAAACTCAATTTCTATGCCAATTTCCAAGCCCTTACATCATATTGCTTCTGACTGTGCTCAGACCATTATAGCATACATTCCCGCCGTGCGAACAGAAGGAAGTGTTTCTCGTGGCCGAACCATTGACAGGATCGGAAACCCAGCTCATCTTCAAAACGTCGGTCAGCCGGCAAAAGCCCCGGACTTTGCACCTGAGCCATCCGGTGTCCTGCGACTGCCCTTTTTGCGACCGGTCCCAGCTCCCCCCCATCATCAAAGAAGACGGCGATATTCTGCTGGTCCCTAATAAATACCCGATTCATGAAGGCAGTGATCCGCTGGTTCTCATTGAAACGGCCCATTGTGATTCGGAGTTGTCGCTTTATTCTGAATCGCATTTATTCCGTGTCTTTCATATGGCCCTTATGACCTGGCAGGAGATGCTGGACAGCGGGGATTATGCTTCCGTGCTATTCCTGAAAAATCACGGCCCCTATTCGGGAGGGAGTCTGCGCCATCCGCATATGCAGCTGATCGGGCTGAAGCAAGTGAATTACCGCCCGAATATTTCCCATCGGGATTTTCAAGGCCCGGTCATTTGGTCTGCCCCTGGCGTCCGTCTATGCCTTTCGGACCATCCACGGATCGGTTTTTATGAATTCAATGTCGAATTGACGATCCGTTCCCAATGGCAGGAAATGTGCCGTTTGATCCAGAATACCGTCCGGTTTCTTCTCAGAGATCACATGAACGGCAAGATCAACAGTTATAATTTCTTCTTCTATGACCTGGATGGGGTCATCTATTGCAAAATCATGCCTCGTCTGGTAACGACACCTTTATTTATGGGCTATTCGATTCCTCAGGTCACAGACAATCTGGAGGCGATCGTTCAGCAATTTCAATCCATCTATTTCCCTGATATCGCACTAAAAAAGGAGGCCATGCCGTCATGATCCATCAAATCCTCGCCCATCTGGATTCCGGTGCAGTCCTGAACCAAGGGAGCGGCAATCTGAGCGTCAAGCCAGTTGCCAAGGAGCCCTATTGCGCCGATTATTTAAAAGTGGATTTCAATGACAGCTATAGCATTGAGATCAAACAAAATTCATCCGATGAAACCATGGTTGTCCTGACGGCCGGCGGCATTCATCGCGTCATGGACCTGCAGACCCTGCAGCATCTTGTGGCGATGACCTACTGATCGCTTCCCTTGGTCCTTCCCTTTGTCCTGCCCATTGCTTAGGAGGAAGCTCATGACCGTAGAACAAAACGGCGTCCAGGTGATCGACCGCACCCTGGATATTCTCGAATATCTGTCCCATCAGCGCAAAGGCCTCGGCGTCACGGAAATCGCTGCCCAGACCGGCCTGCACAAGAGCACCGCCCATCGGTTGCTGCAGGCCTTGCTATCACGAGGCTACGTTGAAAAGGACCCCTTGCTCGGCACCTATAAGCTTGGCTTGAAGCTGATCGAAACGGTCAGCTTTTACCTGAATTCCCTGGAACTGCAGACCGAAGCGCGCCCCTATCTATGGGACTTGACCGGCAAGCTGAACCTGACGGTCCATTTAGGCGTACTGGATGGGACCGATGTGGTCTACATTGAAAAATTGGACGTTTTCAATACGGTACGAATCTATTCCCAGATCGGTTTTCGTGTTCCGGCCTATTGCTCCGCGCTGGGCAAGTGCCTCTTATCCAAGCTTTCGGACAAGGAACTCAATGTCCTGCTACAGGGATACCGGTTCGAGAAATACACCGACAACACCCTGCCGGATCTGCCGGCCTTAAAACGTCTTATGCGGGAGGTCCGAGCCCAGGGCTGGGCGATGGACAATGAAGAGCATCAGTCGGGCCATCGCAGCGTTGCCGCGCCGATTTACGATTATCGGGGCGAAGTGATCGCCGCCATCAGTGCCAGCGGTCCCGTGAGTTTGATTCCAGATGAGCGGCTGCCTGAATTGATCGCAACGGTAAAGAAAAACGCGGTTCAGATTTCCCAGCATCTTGGTTACACCCCCTAAGGACTGGCTATCCCCTATCCAATATACAAAGACAAAAGGGGCCCTGTTGATGCACTTTCGAGTGTTCAGCAAGGCCCCTTATTGATGTTTTTTTCTGATTATGAATCCGAATAGGTTCTGACGGCGCTGGCAGGAAGCAGGATCCGGCGGCAATGATCGCAATGCTGCAGATTCTCGCTTTGCTGGGCAACCAGCCTTTTCATTTGACCGGAGACCTCCACCCGGCAGCCGGAACAGTAACCGTTTCGCAGGACCGCCACGGGATTGACCGGAACGACCCTGGCTGCTTCATTAAAGGCGCGCAGTAATTTGGGCCCCAGCGCTTCTTTCAAGGCTTCTTCTTTGGAAAGCAGTGCGGCATACTGCAGTTCGATCCGTTCCTTTTCCTTCTGATAGACTTTGACTTTTTCATTGTATTGACGTTTGAGTTCTGACACCATGGCACTGGCTTTTCGGGCTTCCGCCAGGTATTCTTCGCAATCGTATTGCAGCTGGTCGATTCTTGCTCTGCTTTGCACCACGCTGTCCTCTGACTTAGCCACGGTTTGCTGAATCGACAGCATTTCTTTCAAGGTCATGCCTTTGACGAGCGCCATTCTTTCTTTTCCCCGGGAAATCGTTGCGGCCAGCCTTGGCAGATGGTCGCGGAGCTCAGTGATTTCCTTATCCGCGGCGGCCGTAGCCTGGACATAAGCCTCCTGCTCCTGGAGACCGACCTCGACCGCCATTTTGATGTGCTTCATTTCTTTCAGGATCGGGCGAAGCTGTTCCTTTGGATCCATCTTGCATTTTTCTTCGCTGATCCGGTTCAGTTCCAGCAGAATTTCATACTTATCCAAAACATTCTCCTCCTCATCAGCTGACTTGCATCGAAAATCGGGGTCAACTGCGGAACGGATCCGTGCAGCGCTGAGCTTCCCGAATCTCAACGCCCTCCAGATGGGTCGCCAAATGTCTTGCAAGAATGGACATGGCCGGACGTTCCGTCGCATAATGCCCGCCGTCAATCATGCACAAGCCCATATCCAAGGCTTGCAAAGCCTCATGATGCTTCACATCGGCCGTCACAAAGGCCTGAGCGCCTTTCTGAACCGCATGCAGCATCAAAAAAGCCCCCGTTCCGCCGCACACCGCCACCCGCTGGATCATGGTTTTCGGATCACCGCAGAAACGAACATTGCCATTACCTAGAGCTTCTGCGGTACAGTCCGCCAAGGCTTTGACGGTCATGGGCTCTGGCAGCATGCCAATGCGCCCAAGGCCTGCCGAGGTCGTGTTTTCATTCAGAGGCTCAAGGATCTCCGTTTCCTTTATCCCCAAACGCTCCGCCAAAACGTCATTGACACCGCCGCGAACACAATCGAGATTGGTATGGGCTGTATATAGAGCCATACGATGCCGGATCATGTCCAGAACCACACGATTATGAAAACTATCTTCTCTCATCTGCTTGAAGGGCTTGAAGAAAGGCGTATGGTGGACAACGATCATCTGCGCGCCGAAATCCAGGGCCTCCCGCAAGACCTCATCATCCATCTCCAAGGCAACAAACAGCCTTTCGATGATTTGATTCGGGTGGCCCAGCTGCAAACCGATCGGGTCGTCCGCCAAAGCAAATCGGGGAGGGGCATAATTTTCCAAAACATGGATGATCTCCCGGCACTTGATGGTCATTGCATGAGCACCTCCATTTGTTGGCATTTTCTGAGAATCTGTGCTTCCCGCAGACGACTTTCTTCTGATTCTGATTTCGCCAGTTGTTTGAGAATCTCCTGCAGTCCTTGAATATCTTTTTCAATGAGCCGTTTCAGCAGCGGAGACCGTTCCGACAGCAACAGGGGACCATATTCCGCCTCCCATTCGCTGAGTGCCGGCATTTCTCCGGGACAGGCCAGAATGATGGGATAGATGATTTCCCGTTCCATCACCAACGCTTCCTCAAGGATCCGCCAGCCGCTGCCTTGAAGAAAGTTCCTCAGTCCCGCAGCCTGAGACATGGGCTGAAGGAGAAGCCATTCCAGGCTTTGAACCACCGCCGGAGATCTGGATAAGATCCCAGTGATGGTTTTTCCGCCCATTCCGGCAATGATCACCGCCTGAACTTCGCCGGGTGCAAGGGGCTCCAGGCCATCGCCTTTTCGGATCTCGATCACATCCGACAAGCCCATGCCAGCCACGTGGTTCAGTGCTGTTCGCCAGGGTCCTTCCACCACCTCGACGCCCAGGCCTTTCCGGATCTTGCCTTGCCGGACCAAAAGGGTGAGCAGCTTGGCGTGATCCGTTCCGATATCTGCTGCCCGTTCAACCGGCGGCAGCATGTCCGCCAACCGGGACAACCGTTTTGAAACGCTGCTGACCAGTCCCGCCGTTGCCTCGATTGCGCCTTCCGTCATCCAGCATCGTCCCCCTTAAAATGGTATAAAAAAAAGGGCTGATGCCCTTTTTCGTCAAGTTCTGGTGGGCCCACCTGGGATCGAACCAGGGACCAACCGGTTATGAGCCGGCCGCTCTGCCGCTGAGCTATAGGCCCAGAATGCTGAGAACGCGCCATCGCAGGAACAGGGTGCGTTGCTCAAATCCTTCTATATAACAACTCTTAAAGTATAGCATAAACCTTTTTATATTCCTAGGGGAAATCAAGCCCTCCGGCAAAAAGTCCCTTTAGCTCTGATTCTAGTCCAAATAATCCTTCAGTTTGCGGCTTCGGCTGGGGTGCTTCAGCTTGCGCAGGGCTTTCGCTTCGATTTGCCGGATGCGTTCACGGGTCACCCCGAACTCCTGGCCAACCTCCTCAAGGGTCCTTGCCCTGCCGTCATCCAGACCGAAACGAAGGCGCAGAACCTTCTCTTCTCTTGGCGCCAGGGTCTTTAAAACCTCTTCCAGCTGCTCCTTGAGCAGGAGGAAGGATGCGGCTTCTGCAGGCGCCGGAGCATCATCGTCTTCGATGAAATCGCCCAAATGGCTGTCCTCTTCTTCACCAATGGGTGTTTCCAGGGATACAGGCTCCTGGGCGATCTTCTGGATCTCCCGAACTCTTTCCACCGGAATCTCCATTTCCGCGGCAATCTCTTCCGGACTGGGATCACGTCCCAGCTCTTGGAGCAGCTGCCGGTTGACACGAATCAATTTATTAATGGTTTCCACCATATGGACCGGGATGCGGATGGTCCGCGCCTGATCGGCGATGGCTCGAGTGATAGCCTGCCGGATCCACCAGGTGGCGTAGGTGCTGAATTTGAATCCCTTGCGGAAATCAAATTTTTCCACAGCCTTGATCAGCCCCAGATTGCCTTCCTGAATCAGGTCTAAAAACAACATGCCGCGCCCTACATATCGCTTTGCAATGCTGACCACCAAACGCAGGTTGGCTTCCACGAGACGTTTTTTGGCAATCTCGTCCCCTTCTTCCATCCGCTTGGCCAGATTGACTTCTTCCTCGGCGCTCAGCAGCGGCACGCGGCCGATCTCCTTCAGATACATCCTGACCGGATCGTCGATCCCTATGCCTTCAGGAACGGTCAGGTCCAGTTCCAATTCCGCTTCCACACCCGCCGCCTTATCTAAATCGACGGGCTCTTCCTCGGTTTCATCGATGGGGTCCACTTCCACTTCTTCTGACTGGATCTCAATCCCCATGGCGGTCAAAGATTCATAGACCTCGTCGATTTGTTCGGAGGTCATTTCTATATTTTGCAATGCGTCGATGATTTCAACGTAGGTCAATGCACTGCGCTTTTTCCCTTTTTGAATGAGCTCTTTGACTTTTTCGATGCGTATCAGCTCGATCTCTTTTTCATTCTTCAAGTTGTTTCTCCCCTTTCTCAGGGCCTTAAGGTTTGCTTTTCTTTATTTAAACCGGAGATTCTGGTCATGATCTCGTTTGCCCTGCTGGCATCTCCGGAAGTTTCCAGCTTCGATAGATGTTCCATGAGTTTCTTGATCTCCCTTTCGATCCTGCTGCGCTTCAAGGTCAGCAAACTGTCCTGAAACACCTTGTGTGGATCGCCGGGGATCTCTTCCTCAAGCAGAATGCCTGTAAGCCATTGTCTTTGCGCATCGGCCTCCGTCAAGGCAACCAAATCCTCGCCGGTCAGGTTCTGATGGCCTGCCTGCCATAGGGCCTGGACCGTCACAAAAACCGTCTGAGCATGTGGATTTTCAAACAGTTCCACGCCGCCGGCCTCTTCCACGATTTCCAATCGTGACGTGTCTTCCAGCAACAGACGTAAGATGGCGGCCTGAGCTCTTCCCTCGGCACGCTCCCCGGATTGGAGGGTCGCGGCGCCGGCAGGCTTTACGATGATGCCGCCCTGATGGCGGCGAAGCTCTTCTTTGATGGCGGCCTCCGGAAAGGATAAGCGCTCGGACATGAGCGAGATATATCCCTGACGTGCCACCGGACTTTTGATTTTAGCCAATTCGGGGAGCATGGCCTGAATAATGCCGACCTTGCCGGTCATGCTTTCCCGATCGAATTTCTGAGTGGTGATGACCAGCTTGTACTCAAAGAGAGAAAGGGCTTTTTCGGCCAGTTTTTGGAAAGCTTCTTTTCCATGGGCCCGGATGTAATCGTCCGGGTCTTTGCCGTCCGGAATGCGGATGACCCTGACCTGGAAACCATGATGGTTCAGGATCTCCAGGCCGCGCATGGACGCTGCTTCTCCGGCCGCGTCGGCATCATAGCAAATCACGGACTGATAAGTATATCGGGTCAAAAGCTTGGCCTGTTCATCCGTCAAAGCGGTTCCGAGGGAGGCGACCGCCTGGGTGATTCCATGCTGATGTGCAGCGATCACGTCCATGTATCCCTCCATCAGGATCACCTGGTCCAGCTGGCGAATCGTTCCCTTCGCCAGATTCAAGGCATACAGATGATGTCCCTTTTGAAAAAGAGGGGTGTCTGGGGAATTTAAGTATTTCGGCTGACCGTCCCCAAGGGTACGGCCGCCAAAACCGATCACGTTGCCCCGGTCGTCCCAGATCGGGAACATGACGCGATTCCGGAATTTATCGATCAGCGTGTTCCGTTGGCTTTGCTGTGCAAGCCCCAGCAGGAGCAGTTCCTCATCCTGAACGTCTTTGGCCTTGAGGTCCAGGCAGAGACTGTCCCAGCGGTCAGGCGCGCAGCCCAAACCGAATCGCTGAATGACATCTGCATCCAAACCCCTGGATCCAAAATACGCTCGGGCCGCCTCGCCTTCATCCGAAGCCAGGCAATGCTGGAAGAATTCCATCGCCCACTGATTGATCTGCCGAAACCGTTTGGTTCTGGCCGCCTGCCTTTGTTGAGCAGGGTTCATCTCCCGTTCGGGAAGCGCCATGCCGTAACGCGCAGCCAGCTTTTCCACAGTTTCATGAAAGGTCAGGCCTTCTCTTTCCATTAAAAAAGAAAAAACATTGCCCCCTTTACCGCAACCAAAACAATGGTAGATCTGCTTACCTGGGGAAACCACAAATGAGGGGGTTTTCTCCTGGTGAAAGGGGCAAAGTCCGGTATAATTCTGGCCTTTTTTTCTTAATGCGACCTGCTCACCGATGATCTCGACGATGTCGGCCCGATGCCGCAACTCTTCAATGATCTCTTCCGAGATTTGTTTGCTCACCGCTTCGTCACCGCCTTGTCCGCCATATTCTTTTCGCTATCGATTTGGCTTTTTCCTGCTTCTTCACAAAGTTTTAACATTCATTCCTATTTTGCGGATTCAGAAGAGTTTCGGCAACGGAAGGGTCAGGGTCTGGAACAGCGTCAGGCAATATTGGTCGGTCATGCTGGACAAATAATCCACAACCGCCCGCTTCGTCCCTTCTTCCCTTGCAATGCCCTGATATTGGACCGGCAGCTTCTCCGGTTTTCGGCAGAAATACTGAAAAAGGAACTCAAGGATATAAATTGCTTTTTCTTTTTCCGCCATGCAGTATGGGCCTTCATAAACGGCCTTGAACATGAATTGACGCATTTTCTGGAAACTCTCCATCAAGGCCGGCGTCATGCTGATTTCCCGGATCCCAGCCTCCAGCCGAGGCTTGTTGAAGAAAATGAGGTCCTCGACCAGGGTGGCGATCCGCTTGCTGTGGGTATCTCCCAAAACTTCAACCAGTTCTTTGGGCATCTCCTCCTCACGGAGAACGCCGGCCCGAAGACTGTCGTCGATGTCATGCTGGACGTAGGCGATTTTGTCGGAAAAACGAACGATCTGGCCTTCGATGGTCTTGTCTTGACGTCCAACCGCCGCAAGGCCGCGGTGCTTGAGGATCCCGTCCAGCGTTTCCTCAGTCAGGTTCAGCCCCTCGCCATGCTTGCCCTGTTCAAGATGGGTCAGCACTCGGATGCTATGCTGCTGATGGTCAAAACCGCCCGGCAAAAGCCGGTTGAAGACCTCTTCGCCGGAATGGGAAAAAGGGGTATGGCCTACATCATGGCCCAGAGATATCGCTTCGATCAGATCCAGGTTCAGTCCCAGGGCGCGCCCGATGGTTCGGGAAATCTGGGATACCTCCAGCGTGTGGGTCAGGCGGGTCCGGTAATGATCGCTGACCGTGGAGATGTAGACTTGGGTTTTATGCTTTAAGCTGCGGAATGCCGAAGAATGGGTGATCCGGTCCCTGTCTCTCATGAAGCACGTGCGGATGGAGTCCTCTTCTTCACGGAATCTGCGTCCCTGGCTGTCCGCAGCGCAGGCTGCCCAGGATGCAAGCCGCTGCCGTTCTTCGGCTTCGATCATTTCTCGTATTGGCATGCTGGCACATTTCCTTTGCAATTTGCAGCCTCCGCGGATGCGGGCGGGGCGGCTATCGTTTTCTCAGCGGAGCTGTGGCTTTGGCCACCTCCACGATACGTCGGGTCATGGCAATCATTTTTTCCTGAGCATCTTTATTATCACGGGCGGGATCCGTCAGGGCCACACCAAGGTGTCCGCTGTTAAAGTCTGCATGGCCGTTGCCGACCACCGTCATGCCATACACCATCATCGCGTCTTTGATCGCCGCCATGGCGGCTTCCTCCCCGCCGTATTGGGTGTGGCCAACGGCCAAGGCGCCGCCAACGGTGTTCAGCAAGGCGTTTTCCCCCCTGAGGCAGCGGATCTTGTCAAAAAAAGCCTTCATCTGGGCGCTCATGGTGCCGAAATAAACCGGGGTTCCAAAGATGACGCCGTCGGCCTTGCGAAGCAAGTCAGCCGCATCGGCCATGGCGTTCCCTTCAAGGCAGATTCCCCGGCAAGGTTTCGAGCAGCTGGTGCAAAATGGCGTATCACAGGTACCCAGAGCTTCGCTGGCATCGATCATTTTCACATCGGCCCCCAGCCTTTTGGCTTCTTCAAGGGCAAGATTCAGCATATATGCCGTATTCCCCTGCTTGTTCGGGCTGCCGCAAACCGCTAATATTAACATGATATCGCTCCCTCTTCCATCCATATCCACTGATACTGCCGGCAATTTGCGCATGATGCCGCCAATAAGGGATATGTTTGATATGATAAAAATATTATTCTATTGATATTTGCTATGAATGGCAAAATTCCTGCTAGCTTTGAAAAAAGAAAACCGCCTGACGGCGATTCTCTTCTCATTGGATTCTTTAAAGCTTACTTTCCTCATCAAGCATACGGCGTGTTTATACCGTTACATAACTGGCATAAACGCCCATTGACTTGATTTCCTGGATCACCGCTTCGATGTCATCGATCCGGTTGATCCGGAAAACGATCACCGACTGTTCCACTTCATTGACCTGGGTCGCCACATGGGATATGTTGCCGTTGTGATTGCCCAGGATCGTGGCGATGCGTCCCAGGATTCCTGGAGGGTTGCCCTCGATCCGGCAGGTGATCCGGTAACCCGGTTCACGCAGCCCCATAATATCGATGAAGGCGTCGAATATATTGGTTTCGGTAATGATCCCGACCAATTTGCCGCCCCGGGTGACCGGGATGGCGCCGATCTTATGGTCGCGCATCAGGACGGCAGCTTCTTCAAGAAGCTCGTCCGCTTCGATCGTAATGACTTTTTTCTTGGACATAATGTCGCCCACGGTGGTTTTCATTAAAATATAATTCAGTTCATGGGCGCTCAGACTGGTCGCGTCCGAGGGCAGGGCTTTCTGCAGTTCACGGTCGGTGATGATCCCGACCAGTTCGCCTTTGCTGTCTAAGACCGGCAGTCTGCGAAAACGGTTTTCCTCAATGATCTGCATGGCTTCCGTGACCGGCATATCCACCGTCGCCGTCACCGGATGAGGTGTCATTCTTTCGTTGACCCGCATGTTTAATCACCCCTACATCGAATTATGCTTTGCTCTGTATCTGTTGAACGCTTCTAACCGCCCAGATAAGCTTTCCTGACCTCTTCACTGGCCGCCAATTCCTGCGCCGGTCCCTCCAAGGTGATTTTGCCCGTCTCCAGAACGTAGGCATAATCGGCGATGGATAAGGCCATATTGGCGTTCTGTTCCACCAACAGGATGGTGATGCCGCTCTGGTTGACCTCTCGGATGATGGAGAAGATCTCTTTGACCAGCAGCGGGGCCAGGCCCATGGAAGGTTCATCCAGCAGCAGCATCTTGGGGTTGGCCATCAAGCCGCGACCGATGGCCAGCATCTGCTGCTCGCCGCCGCTCATGGTCCCAGACAGCTGGTTGATCCGCTCCTTCAGCCGGGGAAATTTCTCGAAGACTTTGGCTTGGGTGGCTTTGATCCAAGCCTTGTCCTTCTGCAGGAAGGCACCCATCTCCAAATTCTCCCGAACCGTCATATCGGCGAAGATCCGTCGGCCTTCCGGCACCTGGACCAGCCCGTTTTCCACGATTTTTCTTGCGGAAAGCTGGGTTATGGATTCGCCGTTATAAAGAATATCTCCTTCTTTGGGCCGCAGCAAACCGGAAATCGTTTTCAGGGTGGTGCTTTTCCCGGCGCCGTTGGCGCCGATCAGCGTCACGATTTTGCCGGCCGGAACGTTCAGTGAAATCCCTTTAATGGCGTGGATCGCTCCGTAATAGACGTGCATATCCTTGATTTCAAGCATAGGTGACCTCCTCTCCGAGGTAGGCTTCAATGACTTTGGGATTATGCTTGACGGTTTCGGGATCGCCATGGGCGATGACCCGGCCGTATTCCAAAACATAGATCCGCTCACAGCAGCCCATAACCAGAGACATGTCATGCTCGATCAGAAGGATCGTTAATTCAAAATGATCCCGGATCCAACGGATCAGATTCATCAGCTCTGCCGTCTCCTGAGGATTCATGCCGGCCGCGGGTTCATCCAGAAGCAAGAACTTGGGTTCCGTGGCCAGCGCTCGGGCAATTTCCAGCCGGCGCTGCTCCCCATAAGGCAGATTCTTGGCGATTTCGTCTTTTTTCCCGTCCAGATGAAAGATTTTCAGGAGCTCGATGGCCCGTACTTTCATTTTCTCTTCCTCGGCATAAAAACTCCCGAAACGGAAAATAGCCGACGGCAGTTTGTAAGCCACATGGGAATGGTAGGCGATCCGGACATTGTCCAGCACCGAGAGATCGCTGAAAAGCCGTATATTCTGGAAAGTTCGGGCGATCCCCATCTGATTGATGGCGGAAGGCTTTTTGCCGGCGATGTTTTTGCCGTCGAAGACAATATCTCCGGCGGTGGTCTGGTATACGCCGGTCAAAAGATTGAACACGGTGGTTTTGCCGGCGCCGTTGGGTCCGATCAGCCCAACCAGCTCCCCCGCCTCCAGCTTCATTTTGAGGTTGGTAACCGCCGACAAGCCGCCAAATACCTTGGATACGTTATTGACCTCCAGCAGAGCCACGGTCACCCCTCCTTTCGAAACGACTGAACATCGCAGAACTGAATTCCTTGCTGCCCATCAGGCCCTCCGGCCTGAATATCATGATGACGATCAGCAGCAAGGCGTATAAAATCATCCGGATAGCGGCATAGGATTGCAAAAATATGTTGATCACGGTGAGCGCCAAGGCGGCCATGACCGATCCGGTCATGCTGCCCATGCCGCCCAGAACCACCATGACCAGATATTCGATGGATTTCATGAAGCCGAATCCACCGGGTTGCAGGAAATAATAATAATGGGCATACAGGCCACCGCCTAAACCGGCAAAGAAAGCGCCGACCACAAAGGCAAGGACCTTGTACCGGGTAATGTCCACACCCATGATTTCCGCCGCCACTTCATCTTCACGGACCGAAATGCAGGCCCGGCCGTAGGAGGACCAAAGCAAATTCCGGATGCAAAGCACGGTGACCACCGCGGAAACAAAAATCCAGGTCCAGTTGGTCAGACGGGGGATACCAAACAAGCCGGCGGCCCCGCCCACATATTTGGTATTCAATAAGACGACACGGATCACCTCGCCCATGCCCAAGGTGGCAATCGCCAGATAATCGCCTTTCAGACGAAGGGTCGGCAGACCGATCAGAAAGCCCATCACCGCCGCCAGGCAAGATCCGCCAAGAAGCGCCAGAACAAAAGGCATCCCCCACTTGACCGTCATCACTGCGGAAAAGTAAGCCCCGATGGCCATAAAGCCGGCATGGCCCAGTGTGAATTGGCCTGCGAAGCCGGTGATCAGATTCAAGCTGACCGCCATAATAACGCCGATGCCGCCCAGAACCAGATTGGTTTCATAGAATGCAGAAATGATCCCTACGCTCAGCAAGGTCTGTACAATCAGGTAGACTGCCAGCAAGACTGCGGCGATGATCATGTTTTGGCGTGTCAATAATCGTTTCATACACCGCCACCTACACTTTCTCTCGGGCATTGGAACCAAAGATGCCTGATGGTTTGATGATCAATATGATGATCAGGATGGCAAAGGCCACCGCATCGCGATAAGTTGACTGGCCGTAAGCGATCACCATGGTCTCGATCACACCCATGACGACGCCGCCAAGCGCCGCGCCGGGAATGCTGCCGATACCGCCCAGAACGGCTGCGACAAAAGCCTTCAAGCCGGGGTTGACACCCATCAAAGGACTGATCGCACTATAATAAATCCCAACCAAAACACCGGCTGCGCCGGCAAGCGCGGAACCCAGGGCAAAAGTGGCTGAAATCGTATTGTCGATATTAACCCCCATCAGCATGGCCGCTTCGCGGTCAAAGGCTACCGCCCGCATGGCTTTGCCGGTTTTCGTCTTTTTCACGATAAACTGGAGGAGGATCATCAGGACCAGAGTAACGCCATAAATCAATAATTCCTTGTTTGTCACGAAGACTTTGTTGCCGAAAAGTCCGATGCGGACATTGCTCAGAACCTCCGGGAAAGCCCGGGACTGGGCGCCCAAGGCAAATACGGTGGTGTATTCCAAAAGGAACGATACACCAATGGCCGTGATCAGTGCGGCGATCCGTGTCGCGTTGCGCAGCGGTTTATAGGCGATCCGTTCGATTAAAATTCCCAGGACAACACAAACGGCCATGGCGACGCCCAACGCTCCCAGGAAACCTAGATGCAGATAGTTTACAGCAAAATATCCGACAAAAGCACCGACCATGTAAATATCGCCATGGGCAAAATTGATCAGCTTAATGATGCCGTAAACCATCGTATAGCCAAGGGCAATCAAGGCATAAATGCTGCCCAGGGAAAGGCCGTTGACCATCTGTTGAAGAAAAACATAGAATTGCTCCATGGTTACCGACTCCATTCTGTATATCTTCTGGTCAGATAGAGAAACGAGGGAGCCCGAGGCTCCCCCGTCGCTGAACGATATGTACTATTGGAGTTTTTCCTTCAGAATCGGTTTGCCGTCTTTGTCGAAGGTAATGACCACAGCGCTTTTGATGGGGTCATGGTTTTCACCCATGGTCAGGTTGCCGGTGATGCCTTGGAAATCCTTGGTGGCTGCCATGGCATCACGGATTTTGACGGGATCCAGGGATCCGGCCTGTTCGATGGCGTTTTTCACGAACATCGCCGTGTCGTAGCCCAGTGCGGAGAACGAGGAAGGCGTTTCATTGTACTTCGCTGCGTAGGCATCGACGAAGGCTTTAACGGCAGGATCGCTGTCGCCGGAGAAGTAATGGTTCACAAAATATACTTCCTGCAAGGCTGCCGCGCCGGCAGTCTGGAGCAGGTAATCCGCGCTGTCCCAGCCGTCGCCGCCGATGATGGGCTTGGTGAAGCCCAGTTCACGGGCCTGCTTTGTAATGAGGGCATCCTGCTCATAGTAGGCGGGAACGAACAGCACGTCGGGATTGGACGCAATGATCTTGGTCAGTGCGGTGTTGAAGTTCTGATCGTCGTTGGTGAAGCTGACCTGTTCGATCACCTGGCCGCCGTTTTGTTCAAAGGTGCCCTTGAAGGCTTCTGCCAGACCGATGCTGTAGTCGTCATTCTGGTTGACCAGCATAGCCGCGGTTTTGCCGCCCAGAGAAGTGGCGGCAAATTTGCCGGCCAGGCCGCCCTGATAAGCGTCGGTATAGCAGACACGGAAAGCGTATTCATTGACTTTGCCGTCCGCAACGGTGATCGCAGGCGCAGTGCCGGATCCGGTCACCAGAGGGATCTTGAACTGAGCGGATACAGGGACGGCAACCATGACGCGGCCGCTGGTGACAGGACCGAGCATGGTGACGATTTTGTCTTCGGTCATCAGGCGGGTGGTCAGGCTCAGGGCTTCCGCATCGTCGCCTTTATTGTCGTACTTGATCAGTTTAACTTGTTTGCCCAGGATACCGCCGTTTTTGTTGATTTCGTCAATGGCAATCTCCACGCCGTTCATTTTGGTCTGGCCATAAACAGCAACAGGGCCGGACAGTTCAAAGTTTGCACCCAACACAACTTCGGAGGGTTCGGCTGCAGCCTGTGTTCCAGTTGCTGCGGCGCCATCGGTTTTGGTTGCATTCGTATTGCCGCAGCCTGAAGCCATCACCAATACGAAGGCCAGCAATAAGGTTACTGCCAGCATTTTACGCATTTTCATCTTTTCTTCCCCTACCTTCATTTTTTTGTTTTGAACAAATATCCGAGTAACATTTTATATTTTAAGACTTCTATTGTCAATTGCAAACGCAACAGGTCACATCGCTCCAACGTCCCGGCCCTGTCGCCGGACTTAATCGCAGAGCTTGCTCAGGTCGCCCACGGTGCGGCTCATGTCCACCACCGCATGGAGCAATGCCAAACGGGACGTACGGAGGGCTTCGTCCTCCGCCATGACCATGACGCCGTCAAAAAATGCGTTGATGGGCTCCGCCAATCCGGACAGCAGACGGATCACGCCTTGGAGACCGGCCGCCTGATGGGTTTTTTCGAGGCTTTCCCGGACTTGCATAACCGATGCATACAGCTCTTTTTCGCAAGGCTCCGTCAGAACCGAGGGATCGATGATCCAGCTGCCGCCTTTCTTCGCCAGGTTGTTGGCCCGGGTGAACACCGCCAGAAGCCGGGCGAAATGCGTATCCTCCCGCAGCTCGGTCAAGGCTTCGGCGCGGCGGACCACGGCCTGAAGCAGCTGCCAATCTACCGCCATGGCAGCATCCACCACGTCGTATCGATGGCCCATTTCACTCAGAATATTGCGCAGACGCGCCGCGAAAAATTCTTTGATCTTTGCCGCGATCACAGGCTTGCTGTCTTTATCCATGACAAACCCATACAGGTCCAAGGCCTTGGAAATCAGTTTGTCCATGTCGATTTCCAGCTCCCGGGCCAGGATGGTTTGGCAAATGCCCATGGCCGCCCGGCGGAGAGCATAGGGGTCCTGGGATCCAGTGGGTTCAATGCCAATCGCGAAAATTCCAGCAATGCTGTCCAGTTTGTCGGCGATGGCCACCAAGGCGCCCGGCTGGCTGGGCGCCGGGCTGTCCCCGGCAAAACGGGGCTGGTAATGTTCAAGGATCGCTTGGGCCACGGCCGGTCTTTCTCCGGACTCCAGCGCATAGTAACGGCCCATGATCCCTTGCAGTTCCGTAAATTCGCAGACCATGTTGGTGACCAGGTCCGCTTTGGCCAGATGGGCCGCCCTCAGGGCATCGGCCTTGATCTCGTCGGGAACGGCCAGGGCATCGGCGAGATAAGCAGTCAGTCCTTCGATCCGCGCAACCTTGTAGCCAATGGTGCCGAGCCTTTCCTGGAAAACAACTTTATCCAGGCGGTGCAGGCCGGCTTCCAGGGGCTGTTTCCGGTCTTCATCCCAGAAAAAGCGGGCGTCAGCCAGACGTGCCGCCAGAACTTTCTCGTTGCCGGCCTGAACCACATCCAGACAACGGCTGCCGCCGTTGCGGACGGTCACGAAACGGTTCATCAGCTTGCCCTGTGGGTCTCTTACCGGAAAATACCGCTGATGTTCCCGCATGGGGGTGATGACCACTTCTTCAGGGATTTCGAGATAGGTTTCTTTGAAGCTGCCCATGAGGGCCGTCGGCCATTCGATCAAGTAGGTGACCTCTTCGATCAGCTCTTCGTCCGGCTCCACCACAGACTGGTTCGCCTCTGCCACAGCCTGGATCTGCCGCCAGGCCTCTGCCTGCCTCCTGACAGGATCCACCATCACATATTGGGCTTCCAGTTCGCTTTCATATTGGGAAGCTCCGGACAGGACCACATCCTCCGATCCGAGGAAACGGTGGCCTCGGGTCCTGTTGCCAGCCCGTACCCCTGCCAGTTCGAAGGGCAGGACCTGGTCGTTCAGCATGGACACGATCCAACGGATCGGGCGGGCAAACCGGAATTCCAAATCCCCCCAGCGCATGGGCTTCGGGAAATAGAGGTTCTGGATCATCGTCAGCATCATGTCAGGAAGCACCGCCGCCGTTGCCTGTCCTTTGACCTGGCGGACAGCAAAAACATATTCATTGCCGGCGGCTTCCTTGATGATCAGATCGGCCGGTTCGACCCCTTGTCCCTTGGCAAAGCCCAGGACAGCCTTGGTGGGATTGCCGGCCGCATCAAAGGCGGCTTTTTTGGAAGGCCCTCTGACCTCCTCGGTCAGGTCTTCTCCCTTTTCTCTCAATCCCCAGATGATCAAAGCCAGTCGGCGGGGGGTCCCCATGGCTTTGATGGATTCAAAGGCAATATGTTTTTCCAGCAAAGCTTTGCCAGCCGTCTCTTCCATCTGCTTCAAAGCGCCGGCCATAAACTTAGCCGGAATTTCTTCCGTTCCGATTTCCAATAAATACTCAGCCATTGCTGACACCTCCTTTGCCCGCCTCTGCTTCCTTGATCAGAGGGAAGCCCAAAGCCTCCCGTTGCGCCACATAACCCTGGGCACAGGCTCTTGCCATGTTGCGGACACGGGTTATGAAGCCGGTCCGTTCGGTTACGCTGATGGCGCCCCGGGCATCCAGAAGGTTGAAGGTATGGGAACATTTCAGGACATAATCATAGGCTGGCTGGACCAGTCCCCGTTCAAGAACAGCCATGGCTTCCTTTTCATACATGTCAAAGAGAGTGAACAGCATGTCCACATTGGCAACTTCGAAATTATACGTAGAATAATCGATTTCATTCTGGCGGTAAATATCTCCATAGGTTACATCCCCCACCCACTGAATGTCGAAGACGCTGTCTTTTCCCTGGATGAAGGTGGCTAGGCGCTCGATGCCATAGGTGATCTCACCGCTGACGGGACGGCAGTCCAGGCCGCCGCATTGCTGGAAATAGGTGAACTGCGTCACTTCCATGCCATCCAGCCATACCTCCCAGCCCAGGCCCCAGGCACCCAGGGTGGGGGATTCCCAATTGTCCTCCACGAAACGGATGTCATGGTCCTCGGCTTTGATTCCCAGCATTTCCAGACTCTGCAGGTACAGCTCCTGGATGTTGTCCGGGGAGGGCTTGAGGATCACCTGATATTGGAAGTAATGCTGGAGGCGGTTGGGGTTTTCACCATACCGTCCGTCAGCCGGACGGCGGGAAGGCTCCACATACGCCACATTCCAGGGTTCCGGTCCCAATGCCCGCAAAAACGTGGCGGGATTCATGGTTCCGGCGCCTTTCTCCATATCATAGGGCTGCTGAATGATGCACCCCTGTTCTCCCCAGAATTTGTTTAAGGTCAGAATCATCTCCTGAAAGTTCACCGGTTTACACTTCCTTTCAAAAATCAAGGGCTTTCATACGGTCCGAGTGGCCTCTGCCTCGTATCAAAGCCCCAATGCGCCTCATTGGTCAAGGTCCTATACATCCATTTATTATGCCATAAAACCCGTTGTACTTCCACTGAAATTTGAGTTTTCCGGATTTCTGAATATCAAAACAAGCTCCATTTTCCCGCACCTGAAAATTTGATGCGATGATTCCTCAAATACCGGTAAAACTCCGTTCCCTGGTAGACCGCCATCACAAACCATCCAGCCGCCACACAGAAGGCCAGACTGGTCAGACCAAAGTCAGGCACGAGGATCCAGGCCAGCAGGACCCGGACCGCCATTTTCAGGACTGTGCCGATCAAGGTGATGTTCATCATGCCCAGGCCTCGGAAAAATCCCTGGAATACCGTACAAAAACCGGACACCAAGTAAAAAGAAGCCACCGCCCGGAGATATCCGGACCCGATGTCAATCACTGCGGCCTCTCCGGCAGACACAAACAGGGCCATCAACCGGGGGGCCAGTCCCAGCAATAGTCCTGAGACGACCAGGTAATAGGCGGTCACGAGGCGGTTGCCTTTCCGGTATCCCTCCAAGATGCGTCCGGAATCACCGGCGCCTTCGTTTTGGGCAACAAAGGTGGTGATTCCGTTGCCGATGCTGTCTCCGGGAATCAGCGCAAAGGATTCCAGACGGCTGGCGCCGTTGAAGGCGGCAATGATGTCGGTCCCTAATGGGTTGATGATCCCCTGGGTCAGCAGTTTCCCAAGATGGACGCAGCTTTGCTGAATGGCGGAAGCCCAGCTGTAGCGCACCGTGGTTTTCAGCAGTTCCCCATCGAGGGCCCATTCGTTGTTTAGGATCCGGATCCGGGGGGCATAACGATAAACATACGCAATGCAGATCAGCGCGCAGCTGGCCTGGGAGATGACGGTGGCCATTGCAGAACCCCGGATGCCCCAGCCCCATTGACGGACGAAGAGCAAGGTCAACAGGACATTCAGCAACACTGAAAAAGCCAGAAACCATAGCGGCATCCTGGATTCGCCTGTGGCGATCATGGCATTGGCAAAGAAATTATATAGAAAACTACAAACCAAGCCGAGAAATATCATGTTCAGGTACGCCGCGGCCATCGGCAAGACATCCTCAGGCGTCCGGATCATGCGGAGAAACTTTTCTGAGGTCATGATGCCTGCCGCGGTCACCAGTAAGGTGAAGCCGGTTCCCGCAAGCAGGGCGGTTGAAATTTCCCGTTTAAGTTTTTCATAGTCTTTTTTTCCGAAAAACTGGGCCATCAAAACCATAGCGCCCATACAGATCCCCATGATAAAAAAAGTGACCGTCGAAATGATTGGATCGGCAATGCCCACCGCGGCCAAAGCCGTTTTTCCGATCACTCGCCCCACCACGATGGCGTTGATCACGTTATACAATTGCTGGAGAATGCTGCTCAGGATCAGCGGCAATGAAAACTGGAGCAGCAGCTTTGCTGTGCTGCCCTGCGTCATATCCTTAGCCATGCCATGCGCTCCTTTAAAAGGCATTGAAAAGCTGCAGCGGTCCGGATTTCTTCGGAGCTGCAGCTTTATCCAACCCTATGGATTGATCTCGGAAGACCGGCCTTTAGCCGTTGCCGCTTTATTCGCCCGCAGGTTCGTCTTCCTTCTCCTTGGTTTCGGGCTCCCCTTCTTCCGGCTTTGCTTCCCGGCCGGCGGAAGATGGGAATTTCAGGCTGCGGCTTTCGATGGTGCCGTCTGGCCTTTCGATTTCGAGCGACATTTCTTTCATGACCGCGGCGGCGGCGCCGATGGCGCCGATGGCCAGCAGCAAGGGGCTGAACAGGATGACGCCCAAGCCGACGACGCCTAGCGTTGCCGGCACCTCAATGATCGCATGATCACCTTGTTTGAGCCGGACTTTGGTCACATTGCCCTCTTGGATCACCGCTTTGATCTGTTCGATCAAACCGCGGACAAAGTTCTCCGTCGTATCCTTATCCCACTTGGCGCCTTTGGCTTCCTGAGCCGCCGTCTTCGAGGCTTCGGCCTGCTTTTCCAAATAAACCAAAGCGGCCGCCAGATCGCCGCCGCTGGCATCCAGAGCCTCCTTGGCCTGGGTATACGTCACATCCATCCGTTCCTTGAGTGCGTCCATTTTTTCTAAATCTGTCATTTTTTACACCTCCATCTTTTTTAAGACCTGCCATGATTTCAAGGGCCGTCCCAGTTGATAAAGAATCCATGCCTGGGATACCTTGCCCAGGCGGCCGAGCACCTCCGGCTGGGGCCGGATCCGGTTGACCTTGTCCAGGCTGATGTTTTCCAGCCCCTGCCACAGGCTGATCACCGCCGGGCCCAGACGGATGACCGGCTGGCCTTCACAACGGCAATGGCTGCAAACCAGTCCTCCGGCATCGGCAGAGAAACTGTATTGGGGGGAGGGTTCGATCGGCTTGCCGCAACCGGCACAAACCCGGAAAGACGGCGCATATCCCATCAGATTCATCAGCCGGATCTCCAGAGCATGGATCATCAAGGGTTCCGGACAGGCCGCCAGCCCATAAAAACCGGCCAGGGCCAATTGAAACATCCCCGTGTCCTCCTGCTCTTCCATGGCAAAGCTCTCCAGGAGCTCCGCCCAATAGGAAGCGGCAGCCATAGCGTCCAGGTCGCTGCGCAGCGGAAGGAACATCTCCAGACAATCGCTCTGGTTCAGGGAATGAAGTGTGCTGCGGCCTGCATTCAGCAGCATTGCGTTCAGACTGAAGGGCTGCACGCCGCCCCGAAGCTTGCTGCCGGGCTTGTATATCCCTCTGGCCACCGCCGACACTTTGCCGCGGTGCCGGGTGAGCAGAGTCAGAAGGCCGTCCGCCTCCTTATATTTGCGGCTATGCAGCACCAGAGCTTCTGTCTTGTATTGTACCATGATATTCTCCTGCCCAATGGCCTTTTGGATTAAGGTTATATTAGAATTCCATGAGTCCGTGACTCGATGAAGGCCTTGACCTCCAACTCTTATCATAGCATTTAATAATTTTTTTAGCCATAGGGTCCCGTTTGGGAAAACATCATGCTAAAAGGACGGACATGGAACATCGTCCCCTTGCCCGCCCGGATGGAAGATTCGGTTTGCCGGCCTTAGACGTCGATTCCCTGGGCGGCAGCATCCAAGCCGATACCGACTTCTTCAAAGTCGATGCTCTTGGCAACCACCCCGGGAAGGCCATTAAGCTCTCGATACAACCCCTTGATCTCCTCTTCCTGACCAATCAGCTGAAGGATGAGGATGCCATCCATGGAGCACTTGTCCGCACCGGTTTCATGGAAACCCACTCGGGTTTTGATATTGCAGCCATATTTGGTCAGGATCTTCTGGACCAGTGCCGCATTATCCTGTCTGCCAATGATTTTTGCCGCCAATATGGAAGTGGACATGGGGATACCTCCTTATCGAATTCTAAATGCTTTTCTGGGAGCCGGGGTCATTTTGTCTAAATTTTCTGTCTTCTCATTATACCACCTTCGATCCCATATCGTAAATAGATGCGCACATAGGATCTTTCGGCACAGTGCGGCCGTAGGCCGTCACTTAATAAATCATAGAACAGCCGGCACCCTGAAGCCGGTTGAGCGGCCTGGGGTACCGGCTGGTTCGTGTATTTCAAGCCAGTGCGTTTTGGCCTTCAGCCGAACCACAGAAATGCATCCTCATGATCAAAAGTCGGTGGTATCCTCCAAACCAAGGTTTTTCAGCTGATACGGCTGGTTTCGCCAGTCCGCTTTGACCCGAACCCATAGCTGCAGGTTCACAGGCATCCCCAGCATGGCCTCGATGTCCTTGCGGGCTTCGGTACCGATCCATTTCAGGGTTTGGCCCTGTTTTCCGATAAGGATCCCCTTTTGGCTGTCCCGCTCGACCACCAGCACCGCATGGATGTCCATGAGGGTTTCAGATCGCATCTTCATCTGCTCCACCATGACGGCAATCGCGTAGGGCACCTCCTGGCGGGTTGCCAGAATCGCCTTTTCACGGATCATCTCCGCAGCCAGAACCCGTTCCGGCTGGTCGGTCATTTCATCTTCCTCATAACAGGCAGGACCTTCCGGCAGGCACTTGACGGTTTCCTTCAGCAGAACACGGATATTGTCCCCTTTTTTGGCGGATATGGGCACGATTTGCTTGAAATCATGCTTGCCGCGGAAAAAGTCGATCAACGGCAGCAGTTTTTCTTTGGGAATCAGATCCACCTTGTTCAGCAGAAGGAAAATCGGCACTTTCACTTTTGCCAGCTGCTGGAGAAGGAACGCCTCGCCGCTGCCCCAATCCACCGTAGCATCGACCAGATAATAGACCACATCTGCGGCCTCCAAGGCAGAAAAAGCCGTATCGAGCATATTCTGGCCCAGACGGTCCATGGGCTTGTGGACTCCCGGTGTATCCAGCAGAACCATCTGCCAGTCGGGATCCGTCAGAATCCCCATGATCCGGGTGCGGGTGGTTTGCGGCTTGTCTGTGACAATGGCAATTTTTTCTCCCACAAGATAATTGAGCAGGGTCGACTTGCCGGCATTGGGCCGGCCGATGAGGGTTACGATTCCAAAACGATGGGCTGGTTTGTTCTGATTTTCCATATTATTCTCCTTCATGGGGTTCGCGGCGGATGCCCAGGACAGACAAAACCTGTCGCTGCAATCCTTCCATGGTTCTGCGCTCTTCTTCCGTCTGATGGTCGTATCCCAGCAAGTGAAGCATGCCATGCGCCATCAAAAAAGCCATTTCACGGCGAAAGCTATGGCCATACGACTGGGCCTGCGCCTTCGCCCGTTCAGCTGAGATCACGATTTCGCCCAACATCGGAAGGGCAGATCCTGGCACGGCCATTGGCCCGCCTTCCTCAAAAGCGAAAGAAAGCACATCCGTGGGGCGATCCACGCCCCGGTAGGATCGATTCAAACGATGGATCGCAGGATCGTCCACCAGGGTCAGGCTGATTTCGAATCGGGTCCCCCGGCCGGTCCTGAGAAGACAAGCTTTAGCTACCGTCCGCAAAGTATCCTTCAAATCTTGGGTTATCGTTTCCCGGCTCTGCCGGTTGCTGATCATCAGCTTCATCGGTATCCATCCCTTCTTTCATGGCCTCCAGAACCGTTTCCGGGTATTCGATCCGGCTATGGTAGATTCCATTCAGGACCTGGGTAAAGGCCGCCGTGATATGCTTCAAATCACTGAGCGTGAGGTTTGAGTCCTCCAGCTGTCCGTCCTGCAGTTTATCCTGAATGATTTTTTTGACCGCGAATTCCAGTTTATCGCCCGTCACATGCATGGAACGTACCGCGGCTTCAACGGAATCCGCCAGCATCACCAATGCCGTCTCTTTGTTCTGGGGTTTGGGACCCGGATAACGAAAATCACTTTCTGCGACCTGTTCCAGGGTGCCGGCCTCCTCCAACGCTTTGTGATAAAAATACCCCATGATGCTGGTGCCGTGATGTTGGGCAATAAAGTCCATGACTTTCTGAGGCAGCTTGTATTTTTTACCGATTTCAAGGCCGTCCTTCACGTGGGCGTTAAGGATCAGGGCGCTGAGGGATGAGGTAAGCTTATCGTGGGGATTGGATTCCCCGAACTGGTTTTCGATGAAAAAATAGGGCCGCCGCAGCTTGCCGATGTCATGGTAATATGCGCCCACCCGAACCAGGATCGGATCCGCACCCACGGCGTCCGCTGCGGATTCCGCTAAATTGCCTACCAGAATACTGTGATTGTAGGTGCCCGGCGCCTTAAGAAGCAGCTCTTTCAGCAGCGGCTGACTGGGATTCCCCAGTTCCATCAAGCTGACGCTGGTGGTGATCTTAAAGCTGGACTCCAGGATCGGCAGACTGCCATAGGCAAGGATCGGCGAAATGAATCCATTGAGGCCGCCCATCATCACCCCCCAGAACACAGCCGTCCAGGAACTGTTGTTCATCAGCGCCAGGCTCAAAATCGTCCACGTATTCACCAGCACAATGGCCAGCGCCGATTTTGCCCAATCCGTCCTCTGGCTGAAGCGGGAAACGCCATACATGCCGGCCATGCTTCCTAAGAAAGAAACTGCGGTATAAATCACCTTGCCGTCGCACAAAAATCCGATGTAGATGCTGATGACAAAGGAGAACAGCATACCCATCCGCTTGTCCAGAAGAATTGCAACCAACATCGCACCTGCGGAGGTGGGAATCAGATAAGCGATCAGTTCGGAAATAGGGGCTTCCGCGCTGATGTCGATGGAAATGATCAGCCGGGCTAAGGCCAGCATAATAAGGAACAGCAGCAGCAGCAACTGGAGCTGGTTCTCTTTTTCCAAGGTTTTCAGCTTGTAGTGAATCAAAAAAAGCCGAAAAATGTAAAAGACGCCCAAAGTGAAGGCACCGATCCCAAGAACCATGATATAAGGCTCTTTGCTTCGCTGATAGCCTAGGGCCGTAAGGATCGCAATGTGGTCGGCCGTTACGACCTCGCCTTTGCCGATGATTTTCTGGTTGCGGTACACCGTGGTCAGCACCGGCGGTTCCTTTTGCCCGGCTTCATCCTTAGCTTTCCGGGTGGCTGCCTCATCAAAGATATAGTTAGGCTCCAGGTCCATGATCCGGTAGACGGCCTGGATAAACGCCACATATTCTGCTTGGTTGATCTTAAGATAGACTTCATCCAAAATGCTTTTCCGGGCTGTTTCAACTTCCCCGGCACGGATACCCTTGCGCCACTGATCCGCAAGGATTTGGACCGTCTGGCTTTTCAGCGCTTGTAAAGTGATTGAGTCCAGTCGGGCAATGGCAATCGCCGTTTCTTTTTTGATCCCGAACTGATCGATGACAGTATCGGCCTTCGCTTCCCGCTCTTCTTCCGGCAGCTGCAGGATATCTTCCCAAACCTTGAACAACTGGTTGATCTGGACGGTTTGCCGTTCGATCACCGTACTGTCAAAGACATAGATATCTCCCACCTTGTCCGCGGCGGCGGCCCGGCTGGCTTCGGTTTTCTGGGTATCTTCAAAGGTCACGGTCTGATGGGCTTCGATGGTCTCCGGAGACACCTCCCCTTCAGTGACGGTAAAGCTATCAGGGAAATAATAGGTCGCAAATATCAGCATGACGCCGACCAAGGCGATGAGCGCCAGGATCAAGGCCCGCTTTTTCTGGTTATTGCGGATGCTGTTCCATATTTTTTCCAGCCGATCCTTTGCCATTCCATTCCCCCCTTAAGTTTTGCTGCCAAAAGGCCTGCTTCCTGAAACCAAGTTTCAGCCTATCGCAGACCTCCCTGGGAGCCGGCTGCCGGCGATTGTTCATAGGCTTCATAGGCGGCAATGATCCGCTGCACCACCGGATGACGGACGATGTCCGCCTGGGTCAGGTACTGGAAGCTGATGCCCGCCACACCCTTAATGATGCGCTGAACCGAAACCAGTCCGGAATCCTGGGGCTTGGAGATGTCGATCTGGGTCACGTCGCCGGTTACCACCGCCTTCGAGTTGAAACCGATGCGGGTCAGGAACATTTTCATCTGCTCCGGAGTCGTGTTTTGGGCTTCATCCAAAATAATGAACGCATCGTCCAGGGTCCGGCCCCGCATATAGGCGAGCGGCGCGATCTCGATCACGCCTTTTTCGATGTACCGCTGAGCCTGCTCCAGCCCGAGGATATCGTAAAGGCCATCGTACAGCGGGCGCAGGTAGGGATCGACCTTTTCCTGAAGGTCGCCGGGCAGAAAGCCCAGTTTTTCCCCGGCTTCCACCGCCGGCCGCGTCAGGATGATGCGGTTGACTTCTTTGTTTTTCAAGGCTGTGACCGCCATGACCACCGCCAGATAAGTCTTCCCGGTCCCGGCCGGACCGATGCCAAAGACGATGTCGTGCTGACGAATGGCTTGGATATAGTGATATTGCCCGACGGTTTTTGCCTTGATCAGCCTGCCGCGGACGGTCGTCTGCAGGACCTGGTTCAGGGCTTCACCCAGATCCGCGCTTTGGCCTTCCTTCACAGCGCCGAGACTGTAAGATACGTCCTGCAGCGTCACACGTTGTCCGCTGCGGATCAGTTGCCGCAGCCGCGACAGAACATCCACCGCGACGTCCACATCCTCCGCCTCTCCCTTGATGCGGATCTCTCCGCCCCGGACGATCAGCCGGGCACTGAGAGAACCTTCCAGAAAGCGCAGATTTTCATCGTTGGTACCGTATAAAATCGCGGCTTCCGCATTATCGAAGACAAGTCGTTCCTCTTTTGCTTTTCCGGGCAAGTGGATGCCCCCCAATCCTTCAGAATCTAATAGTTATTCGACGATATCCTTATGATTCCTTCACTCCTCAGCTTAAATTGATCAGCCAGAGCAAAAGATAGCTTGCCATATTGAACCCGCAGTGCACCGCCGCCGAGGCCCAGACCGAACGATGCTTCAAATAGAGCCTGCCCAGCACGATCCCCAGCAGGAAAGCGTAAATCCCTTGGATCAGCGTCCCGTGCCATACGCCGAAAATCAATGCCTGGGCGACCAGTGCCGTCTTGACCGGTGCCATTTTAGCAAATTCGCTGAACACCAGCCCTCTGAACAAGACCTCTTCGTAAACCGGCACCACGATCCCCATCAGGAGGATCATCTGCCGCGGATCGCTGCGCATCGCCATAGCATCCATCGATTGAAGATAGGATTGAAAAATGTTTTCCAGGGCAGGGATGCTCTGCAGAAGATACAGGAACCAACTGGCTGCCTGATTCAGCAGGATCCCAAGAAAAAATAGGACGGCCGCCTGCCGCCATGTCAGCAGTTTCTGAAAAACCAGCTCAGACCAGGACGCTTTGCGCAAATACACCAGTAAAAAGTAGATGGGCAGCCCGATAAGGGCCGATAAGGCAAGGATGAAGGGCACCTGGGTCTGGGCGGCGATGTCCAGGGCCTGTTCATAGGTGGCTCCCCGCGTGGTCATGGTTCCCTGGACACAAATGGCCAGAGCCAGTTGCTGGACCATACTGAATATAAACATGTAAACAATGATCCAGACTCCGGGTCCCGCTGCCCATCGTTTCATCACGCTGCACCTCGTCATTGCCGAATCCTTTTATTGCCTTGACGCGACCGTCATGCGGGCACATCGCACCACAAGAAATCGGGCGGTCCTTGCCCGGCACCGCCCGACCCGTCTTCATGTTTTATTTTCCGCCAGGCCAACGACATGGCCGACGGCTCCGGGGTTCACCCAGGATCTGGCTCCAGAGCATCCCGTTGGCGAACACCTGCTGGGGGGTCATCGCGGCAGGCGGCGTCTTTTTTTGCGCCGGCGCCGGTGTTTCCGCAGTGCGGGTCCGGCCTGCCCTCTCCCAAGGCCTTGGGCCTTCTCCGAAATAACCGCCCTCGTTTTCTTGGTTCACGAGACGGTCTCCCGGTCGGGCAAGACGGCTCTCATGGAGCTGAAGGCTGCCTTTGTGGGTCTCCAAGGTGCTCTGCAGCGTATGCAAAGGCTGGGCATGGGCCCCTTCAAGGCTTTCTCCCTCCCGGAGCGCCGGCTTTTTGGGCTTCGCGGTTGGTGCCGGCGGCATAGGCCCTCCCTGCAGCGGCTGCCCTTTTCGCTTCGCGGAAGGCTGCGATGCGGCGGGCCGTGCTTTCTCACGGGAGCCCTGCCCTAAAAATTCTTCCAGCATCTCATCGACGCCAAACTGCTTTGCCAATTCTTTGATGGTCGGCTGCTCCGCCAATTCTCTGACGGTTTGTCCGGTCCGTCGGCTCTTTCCCGAGACGGGCATGCCCTGCCTGGTTTCCCGGGGTTCCGGCGGGCTTTGCCTGCCGGAGGCCTGTTGCTGCTTTTCGATCTGTCGGCGGCGGCGCGCATCGGCTTCCTTCTTTTGTTTTGAAGCATTCAAAAATGCGATGGCCGTAAACATGAGAATGGCGATCAATAGATCCAAAGGGACTCACCCCTTCCGTCTTGAACCGGATGGACCACCGGCATTATTTGCTTTGGCCGGGATCACTGCCAGGTTTGATGTTTTTAGTTTCCATGCCGGCCAAAGAAGACCGCATGCTGGTATCTGCCTGGATGTTCTGGAGATTGTAATAATCCATCACGCCCAGCTTGCCTTCCCGCAGCGCCATGGCCATGGCTTTGGGCACTTCCGCTTCTGCTTCGACCACTTTGGCTTTCATCTCCTGGACAAAAGCCAGCATTTCCTGTTCCTTGGCAACAGCCAGCGCACGGCGTTCCTCGGCTTTGGCCTGGGCGATGCGCTTGTCGGCTTCGGCCTGGTCCATCTGCAGCTGGGCGCCGATGTTGCGGCCCACATCCACATCCGCGATGTCGATGGAGAGAATCTCGAAGGCTGTGCCGGCATCCAGTCCTTTATTCAAAACCGTTCTGGAGATCAGGTCCGGATTCTCGAGGACTGCCTTGTGGGAATCCGAGCTGCCGACGGTGGTGACGATGCCTTCGCCCACGCGGGCGATGACCGTTTCTTCCCCGGCGCCGCCCACCAGTCGTTCAATGTTGGCACGTACGGTAACTCTGGCTCTGGCGCGAACCTCAATGCCGTTTTTCGCCATGGCGGCGATGACCGGCGTTTCGATGACCTTGGGATTGACGCTCATCTGGACGGCTTCGAGAACATTTCTACCGGCCAGGTCGATGGCTGCCGCCAATTCATAGGTCAGAGAAATGTTGGCGCGCTCGGCGGCGATCAGCGCATTGACCACCCGGTCCACGTTGCCGCCGGCCAGGTAATGGGCTTCCAGTTGGTTGGTTGTGATGGAAAGCCCGGCTTTGTCAGCTTTGATCTGGTTATTCACGATCAATGCCGGCGGAATTCGCCGCAGCCGCATTCCCACCAACTGAAGGATGCTGATCCTGACGTTGGCCGCAAGGGCCGAAATCCATAATCCAACGGGTATAAAACTGAATAAAACCGCGATCCCAATCAGGATCAGTGCCAGAATGATCAATGATGCAATGTAACCGCCCACAAAGATACCCCCTTATTTTTATTATTTCTTATTGAACCGCATCTTCCGGTTCTTTGACTGCAATGATTCTGGGACCGTCGATCCGGGAGATGACCACCGGCTGGTCCCGTTCAATGAATCCGCCTTCCGACACAACATCGATGCGGGTCCCGTCTTCCAGCACAGCGATACCGGCCGGGCGAAGCGGCGTGACGGTCCTTGCTTTTTGTCCCAGGTAGCGGCGGTTATCCTCTTTTTGGGAAATATAACCTTTATCTTTGTCAAATTTAAGATTGAGAATCAATCGATTCCAAAATTTCCGTTTTGTCAGGACCTTGAGGGCCACGGCAATCAGCACCCAGGAACCGATCAGGGCAATGACCAGGGACTGGAGCCCGATCTGCAGGGTAGGCGCCGTGATGATGATCCCGGCGATAAGGCACAGGATTCCAGAGATGCCCGGAATGCCAAAGCCCGGCATAGCAACCTCCACAAGCAGCAGAACGATGCCGACCAAGAACAGCAGAATGGCGCCCCACCCGGTAAATCCCGCTACCAAATGCCCTGCAAAATAAAGAACCAGGCAAATCCCTCCGATGATCCCTGCCAGACCGAACCCCACGGTAAAGATCTCAATGGCGACTCCAGCCAGGCCAACCATCAGCAGCAAAGGCGCTACATAAGGATTCGTCAGGATCCTTGCAATGTTTTCGGCCTTTGAGATCATCACTTCCTTGTCTTCGGTGTCCGACAGACCCAGAACCTCTTTCAGCTCAGCCCGATTCGCCACGAGATGATCCGCATAGCCGACCTTAAAGGCCTCCTGAGCGGTAAGCGTCAGCAATTTGCCGACAGGCTTCAGACCCTCGATCACCATGTCCCGGTCCACCATGGCTTTGGCGATCTCTTTATCCCGGCCATGGGCTTCCGCCAGCGAGGCCATCTCGGCTTTCCAATAGGACAGGAACTTCTCATCAGCCCGTTCGCTGCCGGCTCGGGGCTCCACGTCCCCGATGGTGGTGCCGGGTCCCATGGCGATCTTGTCACAGCTCATGGCAATGTAGGTCCCCGCGGAAATCGCGCTGCCCTTGACCAAGGCGATGGTTGGCAGCGGGCAGGCTTCGATGGTCTTGCGAATCGCCTGGGCAGCCGTCACATCCCCGCCGAGGGTGTCGATCTCCAGGATGACCGCCTTGGCCGCCGGATCGGCGGCCGCTTCGTTAAGCGCCCGCTCCATATAACTAGAAAGTCCTGCTTCCACCGCTTTTTCCACAGAAATCACGTAGGTATAGGAGGTTCCGTCCGCGGCCGGCCCCGTGGCAGCCAAAGTCTCCGATGCGGCAGTCAGCTGCCCAAGACAAAGTAAAACAGCCAACACAAAAAACTGGATGCGGTGTTTCATGGTGTCCCTCCTTTACGGATGTTCGTGGATGCTTTGGTCAGTGTGTCGTGATGCGCATCAGAATATCTTTTTTTATATTAGCTTTTACTAGCTTCTAATTTTACCACAAAATTCTTCTCTGCGCCATCACGGGAGACTATGATTTCGACGGCGTCTCCCGCTTGATGACCCCGAACGATCGATTGCAGCTGCTCCGAGCTGGATATTCTTGTCCCATCCAGGGAAAGAATGATGTCGCCGCGCCGTAAACCTGCTTGATCCGCCGGGGCTCCGCTGACCACCGTATTGATGATCACCCCCTCTGTGATATCCAGGTTGAAGTAAGCCGCCAAATCCGGCGTCAGGTCCTGCATGGTAATCCCCATCCAAGGGCGGATGCGGCTTATGCCGGCTTTCAAATCGCCAATAACGCCTTCGATCGTGCTGGAGGGAATGGCAAAACCAATGCCTTGGGCGGATGCATTGACGGCCGTGTTGAGTCCGATCACCTCGCCGTTAAGATTCAGCATGGGGCCGCCGCTATTACCGGGGTTGATGGCGGCATCGGTCTGGAGAAGATTTTGGTATAGAGTGCCTTCAATGGTCAGGGGACGGCCGGTGGCGCTGATCACCCCCACCGTCACCGTGTGGTCCAGTCCATAGGGGTTGCCGATGGCGACGACCCAGTCCCCTACCGCCACTTGATCCGAATCCCCCAGCATCAGATAAGGGAATGCCTGATCTCCCGTGATTTTGATTACGGCCAGATCCAGGTCCGGCGCCTGACCGACCAGTTTTGCTTCATAAGGTTCTTCCCTGGAGGAAAGGTAGACCATGATTTTTTCCGCGCCGTCGATGACATGATGGTTCGTCAGTATGTAGCCATCTTCGGAAAAAATAAAACCTGAACCCAAACCTTGCTGCTGTTCCTGGGGCTGTTCGCCGAAAAACTGTTCAAAGAAAGGGTCATTGAACAACGGATTGCCGGTGGCGCTTACCGTGATTTCCGTTTCAATTTTGACCACACTGCCGCCGCATTGGGCGACAATATTCCGGACGGTGTTGTTCTCCATCAAGCTATTCTGAAGGTCATGGGCATGATCCTGCCCATCCGTCCGTGTTTGCGCGATTTCTTCATTCCTCTCGACGGTTTCCTGAACCGGCGGTTTACCCTCAAAGCTGAAAATCCCCATTTGGACGCCGCCGATCAAGACACCCGCCAAAAAAATGAAAACCAAAATCAATGCGGTTCTGAAACCTGATTTTTCCATACAACCCACCTCCAGATATTCTGACCGTTCATTCTTCGTGTAAAGTTCATTCTTATTTTACATCAATTTGGTTTCTATGAGTAGAAGGGGGACGGGGACTTTTTGCGCGTGACGCACAAAGTCCCCGTCCCCCTTCCGCGCCAAACAAAAAAGAACCTTCCGGTTCTTTTTTGTTTGGGATCGAGGTGTCGTTGTAGCAGCAGATTGGAGGAGACAATCTGCCTGGGAGGAGCTAATAAATGCTGCAGAATCCTCATCCGAGGCTGTAATTGGAGGTTATTCAACAGAACGGCTGCGATGCGTTGCAGATTGATTGAAATGTGATGTGCTGTATTGTATGCTGCGTCCAGTGCTGTATATATTCTGCGGATATAACCCCTGTTCTGTATTTCTGCAATGAAGATCCTGCAGCCCATTAGTGGATTGAGGCATCCCTTCAGTTGTCCGACCACTTTTCTCCGAACAAGTCGAACCGATTGGGATCCATAGCCGAAACGTCTCGATAGGCTTTGCCTTCGCAAATCAAACCAGCGACGATCTTTCCGGTGATGGCGCTGAGGGCGATCCCGTCGCCTTCATGGCCGGCTGCCATGAACAGGCCTTCAATTCCATTGACAAATCCAACCAGAGGCAGGCCGTCCGGAGTGTAGGGACGCACACCGGACATCACACGGATGATGTTGATGCCCTTTAAGCCGGGCACGATGCGGGTGGCATTTTTCAATATCTCGCGAATGCCTTCCCGGGTATTTTTCAAATCATAATCGACAAATTCACGGGTTGCACCAATCAGGATGTCCCCTTTGGCCGACTGGGTCAACGCCAGACCGACACCCAGCTGAATCCCGCGGTTGGTGGAATCCTTCAAGGTTTCCGGGTGATATTTCGCCACAATGTATTGGGCCGAGAGAACGTCTCCGGTCACGAAGGGCGCCACAGGCTCTGTGATGACGATTTGTCCGCGGCGCGGTTTGATCGGAAGCTTGATGCCCAGCTGGGTCCCCAGCAAAGGGCTCCAGGCGCCTGCAGCAAGGATGACGATCTCCGCATCCACATCCCCTTGGGAAGTTTGTATGCCTTTGACCTTGCCGCCTTCTGTCTTAAACCCGGTGACTTCGGCATCGATCAGCAGTTCAGCGCCTGCTTTGCGGGCTGCTTTTGCAAAGCCGAGATTCAATTTGTACGGATTGACCTCTCCGTCTTTTGCACAGAAGGTGCAGCCCAATAGATGCTTAGCAAGCCCTTTCTGCCGTTTTGAAGCTTCATCGCGGCTGATGATGTCCACATCCACGCCGTTTTCTCTTTGGCGTTTGACAAAATCCGTCATAACCTTCATTTCGGTTTCATTTTCGATGGTGATCATGCCGCCATGCCTGAAATACTCAATATCATAATCCAGCTCTTTGCCCAGCGTTGTGAACATATCCGCGCTGTCGGAAGCCAGCTGGAGATGGATGCCGGGGTTTTTGGACTGCATGCTGACCATCTGATCGCAGGAACCGGTAGCGCCTGCCGCAAAGTCATATCGTTCTGCCAAGACGACTTTTTTACCGGCCTGGGCCAGCCGATAGGCAATGGAGGTGCCGATCACGCCGCCGCCGATGATGGCAACATCTGCTGTTCTCGTAGTCATCAGTCATCCTCCTCGTTGATAAATTCGGAAATTTTGGCTGTTCGGACAGGTGGCCGGGTGGTGGGAGGATAAATCTCAGCGGCCGGTCGGACGCCGCTCAGCATCTGGGAAATGATCCGGCGGCAGGTTCTGCCTTGGCATAAGCCCATGCCTGCATGGGTTCGTTTTTTGATGCCCGTGATCGTCGTGGCGCCATCCGCAATAGCGGCAAGGATCTCCTCACGAGTCACCTCTTCACAGCGGCACACATAGGTTTCATTTTCAGGACCGTTCATCATTTACCCCCCTTTCTGCAAATGGTTCGAACGGACATGTAGAATTCCTTGGGGACCTCCACGGCAACCAGGGTGGTGCCGTCGGTGGCTTTGCTTTTGCGGGCCTTGACCACGACGCCGTCGGTCAGGTATTGGCCGTCCCGGCCGCCGCAGGGCACCGTGGTGCCTTCCACGGGTTCCGGAAAGTATTCATAGGGGAACTCCACCAGCGCTGTGTTTTCAGTGTAGTTCTTGTGGACCAGAAATATGGCCAGGCCCGGACATTTGGAAACACAGGCTCCGCAGCCGGTGCATTTGTCTTCATTGATTACCGGCAGGTTGGTGATGGGCTGGCCCACCACGATGGCCCCGAAGGGGCAGGCCTTCTCGCAGGGATTGCAGGGGATTTCCTGCACGCACTCGATCACGGCCACCGGACCGGATTCAAAACGGGCTTCGCTGACCAGGCCCGGAGTGGCTTTCAGCTCTTCCATGGTGGGCACCCCGGTGTATTTGACGCCTTCTTTCATGCTATTTCCCTCCTTTGGCTGTGGCCAGCATCTGAACCTTGGCATCGAAGCGTTTCTGGCCAAAGGGGCCGGTCCGCAGGGTGTTCATCCGGTTCCAGACCGCTTCCTTCAAAGGCTCGGCCTGCTCGTCCGTATAGAGCCCCAGCGCTTCCGAGGCGGCGATGCCTGCCAGGCGGCCTTCTTCCATGGCCGTGCTGGCTTCCTCGGCGCCGGCGATGTCCCCGGCCACATACAGGCCGGGCACGGTGCTGGCCATGTTGTCGTCGTGGATGGGGATATGCCCCCCCAGGACCGGGATGAAGGTGAACTGGCAGCCGGCCAGCCAGGCCAGCTCCGTCAGGGGCGTCAGGCCCACGGCGATGCAGACCGTGTCCGCCTCCAGGATCTGTTCGGTTCCCTCGATGGGCTGGAACTTTTCATCCAGCGCCACGATTTCCACCGCTTCCACCTGGGTCTTGCCGAGGACCCGCTTGATGGTGTGCCCCACCAGGATCGGCGTGCCCGCCCGGCGGATCTTGCCGGCATGGACACCATAGCCGCCGATGCTGGGCGCCGCTTCGATCAGGGCCAGCACATCCGCCCCCGCCTGCATCAGCTGGTAGGAGACGATCAGGCCCACGTTGCCGGAGCCCACCATGATGATCTTCTGGCCGGGCAGCACCCGGTTCACATTGATCATGGTCTGGGCACAGCCGGCGCCCATGACCCCCGGCAGCGTGCCGCCGGGAAAGACCAGGGCGTTTTCCGCCGCGCCGGTGCAGAGGATCACCTTTTCGCCCAGAATGGCTTTTTCACGGCCTTGGTTCATGTAGCTGACCATGACCCCTTCCGGATCCTGGTAGAGGGCATAGACCGGGGAGTCCAGCATGACCTCCACGCCCAGATCTTCCGTTTCCTTCAGCAGCTGAAGGCCGATATCATAGCCCCGGATCCCTGCCCGGTGTTCCCTGGAGCCGAAAAATTTATGGATCTGCTTGAACAGCTGTCCGCCGGGCTTGCTGTTTTCGTCGATCAGGACCACCTGTCCCCCGGCCTTGGCGATCTCGATGGAGGCGGCCAGGCCGGCAGGGCCCGCCCCGATGACGACGGTCTGCACTTTTCTCATGCTTCCTCAGCCCACCTTCCTAAACCTTTTTGAGTCTCCACTTGCATTCCGTCCCGCACCAGGGTGACGCAGGTCCGCACATTGGGCTGTCCGTCCACGGTCATCACACAGTCGGTGCAGCGACCGATCCCGCAGAATATGCCGCGGGGAAAGTTCTTTTTGGCAGTTTCCCGGAAGACCCGGATGCCTGCGGCCAGCAGGGCCGCCGCGATGGGCTCGCCCCGTTTGGCGGGGATCGCCTTGCCGTCACAATAGATCGTGATGTCACAATCGGTATCGTCCGGCAGAATGGGATGTTTAACTACGCGCATCTCTATAGCTTCCTTTCTAATTGAATTAATAAAAAACGTCTTGTTTTACGCACTTGGGCCAGCCTCTTCCTTCTGCCAATGTAATTAGCATATTTTATGCCAGCTGGGTATATCCGCCCCAAAGTAAATATTGTCAATAAATTCAATGCATTTCCCATCTTTGATCTCTGTGCCAAATGCAAAAATCGCGCAGACAGTTCTAATATCTAGAACTATCTGCGCGACAACGGGTCTGTAATGAGGAATCTAAAAAGGTGTGGCATATTCTAATTCTTTGAATGTCATTCTAACTTTTTGAAGTCCCCTTTTTCCAGTTTATTATACAAGGTGGCCAAGGATATTCCCAGACTATGGGCTGCCTTCCGTTTCCCTTCAAGACTCCAGCCGCAGCGGTTCAGAGCTTCCTGAATGGCTTCATGCTCCAGCTCTTTCAAGGTTCTGGCCTGCTTTTTCAGCAGGATCTTGCATCCTTCCATAAAAGACTGGATCAGTTCAAGGGAAATCTCTCCGTCTTCGGATAAAATGACCGCCCTTTCGATCAGATTCTCCATTTCCCTGATGTTTCCGGGCCAGTCGTATTCTTTGAACCAATGGATGCTTTCGTCCGCCAAAAAGCATTCTTTATTATAGCGTTCGTTCTTTTTTTTAAGGAGGGCTATGGCCAACACCGGAATGTCGTCCAAACGTTCCCTAAGGGGCGGCAGTTCGATGCTGATGACGTTGAGCCGGTAATACAGATCTTGCCGGAAGGCCCCCCGTTCAACTTCTTTAAGAAGGTTGCGGTTAGTGGCGGCAATCACATGCACATCGACTTTGATTGGGTAATTCCCCCCGATCCTTTCCACTTCCCTTTCCTGGAGCACCCGCAGCAGCTTGGACTGCAGCATGATATCCAGTTCCCCGATTTCATCCAGGAAAATGGTGCCGCCCTGGGCCAATTCAAATTTTCCCATCTTGCTTTTAAGCGCTCCGGTAAAAGCGCCTTTTTCATAGCCGAACAGGATGCTTTCCAGCAAATTGGTGGGGATCGAGGCACAGTCCACCTTGATAAAAGGCGCCTCCCTCCGGCTTCCCGCCGCATGGATCGCATGGGAAACCAGCTCCTTGCCGGTTCCGCTTTCTCCTGTTATCAAAATCGTGCCTGCATCAATGGCAGCCTGTTGAGCGATTTGTATTTGTTTCTTGAGCTTCGGGCTGTTCCCCACCAGATCCTTGAAGGAATACTTTGAAGAAGACAGCTGGCCCAATTCTTCCTGCAGGTTCCGGATCACCTCCCTGCTTTCGCCGAGCCGCTGCCCCATCCTTCGGATATCTGAAACATCCCGGAACAGCACCACCGCCCCCTGCATCTTGCCGTTGACCATCAGTGGCGACGCATTGGACAGGACTTCGACGCCCGTATTCATCACATAATTTAATTTACCAAAAACCGGTTTGCCGGTCCTAAGGACTTCCGCCAGAGCGCCTTTGGGCGAAACATCAAAGACATTGCGTCCAATCCGGTCCTCCTGCTTGACCTTGGTGATCCAGCTGAAGGCCTTGTTGACATACCGGACCGTCCCTTCGCTGTCGGCCATTTCGATCCCTTCCTGAGCCGCATCCATGATGGCGGATAGCCGGTCCACGTCCCGGCTTAGTCCTCTCAATTCCTCATGCTGTTCGATCAGCCGCATCATCAGGAGCGCCGCTTCGGCAACGATGAGAACGGAGCCCTCGGTTTTGGCGTCTTCGATCTCCTTCTGAATTCCCGGGATCCCGGTGGCTTCAACGATGACATCATACCCCGGCTGCCTCAGCATTTCTCTGTAGTCAGCCCATACCGGAATCCCCAGATGTTTTGCCATCTGACATCCGGGGGCATTCGGATCGATATCGGCAACCCCAATGATTTGGGCGCTGTTCAGGAGTTTAAGCTCCTGCAAAATGCTGGTGCCGCCTTTTCCGCCGCCGATCAGCAGCACTTTTATGACTTCCTTGCGGTTTCTATCATAGGCTTCGCTCATGGTTTTATTTCTCTCCTCCTGCACAAAAAAGCGTGATCAGCATGATGTCAGCCGAATCAAAGCGGGAGACGGGGTGATTCCGGGAATCCTTCCCCGCTTGGCGACCGGCTTGCCTTCAACCTCCTTGATGTCCATCGTCATATCAATGGCTTTGGCACCGGAAATATAGCTGCCCACACCAAAAGCGTCTGCGCCTGCGTCTTTGAGTTCCAGGATCCGCTCCGGAGTCAGTCCGCCGGTGGCGACCACTTTCACAGAATCGTGTCCCGCAGCGGCCAGCCGTGCTTTGACTTCCCGGATCAATCCGGCGGTCACGCCGCCCCGCTCGCTGGGAGTGTCCAGGCGGATCGATTGCAAATTCGTTCCCAAGGCTTCCGCCACACGGAGGGATTCCTCACATTCATCCTTAAAGGTATCCACCAGAATGGTCCTGTTTTCGCCGGAGGGCATGAGGTCATGGTAGGCTCGGGCCACCGTCACCGTATCTCCCATAATCAGGAATATTGCGTGTGGCACGGTCCCTTGCGGGACTTTGCCGGCTAATTTTGCCCCCAGGATACAGCTGGCATCATCCGCACCACCGATCACCGCAGCCCGCTCCATGACCGGCGCCACCGCAGGATGGACATGCCGGGCGCCAAAACAGAGGACCGGTCGGTCCCCCGCCGCTTCCTTGACCCGCCGGGCGGCTGTTGCCCAGCCACAGGCGCTGGAAAGCATTCCCAGCAAAGCGGTCTCGTGCAACCCAAAGTCACAGTAACGCCCCTTGATCCGCAAAAGGACTTCTTTCTTCTTAAAGGCGGCGCCTTCTTGAAGGACCCATAATTCCAGGGGCCGTGCGCCGCAGCCGTATTGCTGCAGAAGTCGGATGGTTTCATCCATGCCTGCCAGAATGCCGTCTTCCCTGGCAAAAATCTCCGCCGTCACCACAGTATCGGCGAGCCCCCTTTGGGTCAGGATTTCATGGGTCTTGACCAAATAAACATCGGTGGTTGCGCCGCTCAGGATCTCCTCATGGGTCGCGGAATGCAGGATCCGGTCCGGTGCGGGATGATAGGCTTCCACTTGCGCTAAGGTTTCAATCCGATGGACCATGAATACAAAGCCCCCTTCTGATGATGGCAATGCTTATAGCAATGCTGCTGCGTACTTCTGATGATTCGTATACTGCCTCAAAACACGCTGGACATAATTCCTGGTTTCATAAAACGGAATATCTTCCAGCTTCTGCTGCGAACCGTCCCATATGTCGGCATCGATCCATTTCTTGACATTGCCCGGACCAGCGTTGTAAGCCGCCAGCACTTGAGCCGGTTCCCGGTCAAACTGCTGCTCCAGCCAGCTCATATACCAGGTTCCCATGGCCAGGTTCAATTCCGGCTCAAAGAGACGTTCTGCGTGATAGTCCTCGATACCCATATGGTCTGCAATCCAGGCGCCAGTCTCCGGCATGATCTGCATCAGGCCCCGGGCTCCGGCAGCAGATTCGGCATCCGCGCGAAAACGGCTTTCGCTGTATATCACCGAAAAGACCAGTTCTGCGTCCAGATGGTTCACTTCGCATTGCCGGTAAACTTCCTCGCGGTATGGCCATGAATAGACATACTGGCTAAGACTGCTCACATTGGCGGCAAACAAAAAAGCCAGGATGCAAGCCGCAAGCCCTGTCAGAACACGGCACCAGCTGACCAGCCGGCTGGTGCGCCCGACCCTTTTGCCGGAAGCAGGCTGTGTCCCTTTCTTAGCATGACCCATGATCCTGCACTCCTCTCCACAACACGTCAATTTGCTTTTCCGCAGCAAGCAGGTCGCCGCGATTATCGATGACGCGGGTGGCTTTCCCCAGTTTTTCAGCCAGGGTGCACTGGGATGCCAGGCGGCCTTCGGCCTGTTCATCGGTCAGATTGTCCCGCTGCATCAAGCGTTTTTTCTGATTCTCACGGTCCAGGGCAACGACCCAGATCTCGTCCACCAGATCCTCCAGGCCCGCTTCCAGCAGGAGGGGCGCAACCAAAATCAAAATCTCTGCGCCCTCCAGCTTAGCCTGGATCATTTGCCGGCTGATTTCCTCGCGAATTCTGGGGTGCATCAAGCGATCCAGCTTGTCCCGCTGGGCGGGGTCCGAGAAAATCAGGTTTCCCAGGGCTTTGCGTCGAAGATTGCCTTGCGCGTCAAGGTATTGGTCACCAAAAACCCTGCCGATTTCACGCAGCACCTCGCTGCCAGGCTCCGTCAGCCGGCGGGCAATCTGATCCGCATCGATGATTCTTGCGCCCAGCTGCATCAGCCGGGAAGCCACCATACTCTTTCCGGAGGCGATTCCTCCGGTCAGTCCGATCACTTTCATTTCATCAAACCTCGTTTTGGAATTAACATGGCTGCATATTATACCAGTCATAACCCTTTTTCATATCCACTTTCAGTGGGACTGCCAGTTCAAGGACATTTTCCATGGCCCGTCGGATCGGTTCACGGACCTGCTCAATTTTATTCTCCGGCAGGTCAAAAAGCAATTCGTCATGGACCTGCAGCACCAGGGCATCCGCCAGGCCTTCTTTTTCAAGGAGGTTATGGACCTGGACCATAGCCAGCTTCATAATGTCAGAGGCAGTTCCCTGCAGCGGTGCGTTCATGGCCGCCCGTTGTCCGAAGCTGCGGATCTGGAAATTGCTGCTTTTCAGTTCCGGCAGATAACGGCGGCGATGGAGAATGGTTTCCGCATAGCCCTTTCGGGCGGCTTCGGCCGTCAGCTCATCCAAAAAGACCCGGACTCTGGGATATCGGCTGAAATAACGGTCCATATATTCCTTGGCCTCGGCACGGGTGATTTCCAGGTTCTGAGACAGTCCGAAATCGCTGATCCCATAGATCAGCCCGAAATTGACCGCTTTGGCCGCTCTGCGCTGGAAGGGTGTGACTTTTTCCATAGGAACGCCGAAGACTTCGGAAGCCGTCCTGCGGTGGATGTCCTGCCCTTCGCGGAAGGCGGACTGCAGCGCCGGATCGCCGGAGAAATGCGCCAGGATCCGCAGCTCGATCTGGGAATAATCACCGGATAGAAGGACACACCCCGGTGATGCGACGAACGCTTTGCGGATCTGCCGGCCCTCTTCCATCCGCACCGGGATGTTCTGCAGATTCGGCTCTGTACTGGATAGACGGCCGGTCACGGTGATGGTCTGGTTGAACGAAGTATGGATCTTTTTCGTTACCGGATCCATAATCGCCAGGAGGCCGTCAATGTAGGTGCTTTTCAGCTTGGCATACTGCCGATAGTCCAGGATCGAGCGTGCGATCTCATTTTCCTGGGCCAGGCTTTCCAGGATGTCCGCGCCGGTGGAATACCCTGTTTTTGTTTTTCTGCCTTTGGCAAGGCCCAGCTTGTCAAAAAGGATCTCACCCATCTGTTTGGGAGAATTGATATTGAAGGACTGCCCGGCCAAGGCGTAGATCCTTTCCGTGGTCTCTTCGATTTTTTCACTGAGATGCCGGCCAATTTGCCGAAGCACCTCAGGTTCCACCTGCATCCCCTGCATCTCCATGGCGCCCAGGATCAGCGCCAGCGGACGCTCCGCGCTTTCGTACAGCGACCACATGGATAATTCCTTTAATTCATTGGGAAGCGTATGATAAAGCCGCTCCATGGCATCCAGGTATTCGCCCATCCGCCCCTCCGCCCAAAGGTTTTCCCCTTTTTTGGCAGCATCCTTGGCCGCTTTGCCGGACATAATATCTTCGAGCCCCTCCAGCCCCTTCAGCATGCGATAGGGCTTTGCAGGATCCAGCAGGTAACCCATCAGCAACAGGTCATGAGCGATCCCGGCCATTTGAATGCCGGCGGCTCTCAAGGCCATATACGCCGTCTTGGCGTTGACCATCACCTTGACCAAGCCCGTATCCTCAAAATAAGGTTTCAGGATCTCCAAATACATTTCTAGCTGGTCAGAGTCCTTCCATTCCAAGGAAAGGGCTGGCTTGCCCTCCAGCTTCAGACCGATGGCCTGCCAGGAAAACCGAGTGCCCGCCGGAGCGTCCACGGTGGGCAAAAAGTAAAAGCAGGCGCCTTCCTGCGCTGTCGCGGCTTCCTGCATATATTCGGCAAGTTCCTGCCAATCGGTAATGATTTCGGCGTTCTGAGGGGCATTTTCCTCTATATCTGCGGACGGGGCGGCGGTTTCCTTCTGTTCCCTCAGCGCCTCATCCAGCAAGCCCTTGAACTCCAGCTCCTTGAACAGGCGGATCTTCTCTTGGAGATCACCTTTGAAAGGCCGGAAGTCTTCGATAGGCTGCTCCAGCGGAATCTGTCGGTCAATGGTGGCCAGCGCTTTGCTGAGTCTTGCCTGGTCTGCATACTCCACCAGCTTTTCGCCGAGCTTTTTACCGGCATAATCCGAACTTGCGGCCAAAACATCCTCCAGGGTGCGGTATTGCTGCAGCAGCTTCAATGCGGTTTTCTCACCGATGCCAGGGATGCCGGGGATGTCATCGGAAGCATCTCCCATCAGCCCTTTCAGCTCGATCATCTGCCAAGGCTCCAGATCATAAACCTCCCGCAGATGGGTTTCGTCATACCGCTCGATTTCTGTAATGCCCCGTTTGGTATAGAATACGGTCGTCTGCGGATCGATCAGCTGAAAACTGTCCCGGTCCCCGGTAATGATCAGGACCTCCATGCCCGCCTCGCTGCCTTGCCTGGCCAAGGTTCCAATCAAGTCATCCGCCTCATAACCCGCTTTTTCAAGCTGTGGAATGCCTAAGGCTTGAAGGACCTCTTTGAGAACGGGGAATTGTACCCTCAGCTCCTCCGGCGTTGCCTTCCTTTTGCCTTTATAGCCCTCGAACATGTCATGGCGGAAAACGATTTTGCCGGCATCGAAGGCCACCACGATATAGTCCGGCTTTTCTTCCTTCATGACTCTGTTGAGCATGTTGCAAAACCCGAAAATGGCGTTGGTTGAAAACCCGGCCTGATTCGTCAAGGGCGGAAGGGCGTAAAACGCCCGGTTTGCCAGACTGTTGCCATCGATCAACATAAGTTTGCCCATTGAAGCCACCTTGTCTTTCTTCGATCATTTTCTAAAATGTAGAATTTCGCTATTGTTTTGTCTTTTCCTCTTTTTTGTTTGAATTGAAGGAAATTTTATTTACTGTTATACTCAAATATATACTTCTATGGATCATGATATGGATGCACTCGATTGCAACGGAGGCAAAATAAATGATGGAATGGCCGGCCATTTTCGAATTGTTCCCTTTTATAGCAAGGCTTGATCCTGCTGCCCAGGCGCAGCTTCAAAAAGAGAGCGCGCGGATCCAGATCGACGACGAGGAATCCTTTCATCCGCCGGATGGCTGCTGCGATGCCGTACCGCTGATGCTCAGCGGCGTTCTGCGGATCTGTAAAATCAGCGAAAGCGGCCGGGAGGTCACGCTCTTTCGCGCTTTCCCCGGCGATGTTTGCCTGTTGAACCTGACACGGCAGCTGCAGCTGTCGGATTTCCAGGCGTTTGCCGTGGCAGAGGACACTTCCCAGCTGCTGCTGATTCCCTCCGGCTATTATCAGCGCTGGCTGAAAAACTTCATTCCATGGAAAGATTACCTTATCACAATTTTGTACAAGCGGCTGGGCGAGACCATGGAGGTTTTGGAACAGGTGGCCTTTACGAAAGCCGACAAGCGCCTCGCTCACATCCTCTATACGTTGAGCAAAGGCCAGAACACCGCCTTGCAGATCACCCACGAACAGCTGGCGATCGAGCTAGGGACAGCCCGCGAAGTGGTTTCCCGGCTGCTCAGCGAATTGAAGCGGCAAGGCATCATCACACAAAAACGCGGAAGCATTGAGATTCTTGACAGCAAGGCCTTGCAACAGATCATTCGGTAGGGTTTTGGGGGACGGGGACTTTTTGCGGTGGCCGCAAAAAGTCCCCGTCCCCCCCTCGTGCGGCGTCCGCACAAAGGGGACACAGCTACTGCCCAAAATCCAACAATACCGCGATAAAACGCCAGCAAAATTATTATCCCAAAGCCACATTGTCTATTTATTAACGAACGCTGTCTTTTTTGTGACTATTATCACAGACCATCGTTCGTTTTCCTTTATATAATACCAATATAATCCCCGGATTCTTGAATGAATCAAACGAACTATATCAATCTACATCCATATAAAGGAGGAATCCCCATGAAAGTCCTGATTGTAGGCGGCGTTGCAGGCGGTGCCAGTGCCGCCACAAGACTGCGTCGACTGGATGAAACAGCGCAAATCATCTTGTTTGAAAAAGGCGAATTCATTTCCTACGCCAACTGCGGACTCCCCTATTACCTCGGGGGTGCCATCAAAGAGCGGGGACGGCTGGTCGTTACAAAGCCAGAGCTTTTGATCCAGCAATTCAACATTGATGTGAGGACCTTCAGCGAGGTGATTCAGATTGACCGTGAACAGAAACAGGTCACCGTGAAAAATCACCGGACCGGGGAAAGTTATTTCGAAACCTACGACAAGCTTCTGCTTTCTCCCGGAGCTGAGCCCAAAAAGCCCCGGCTGGATGGCATGGACCTGGAAGAGATCTTTACCCTTCGCAATGTGGCCGACACCTACAAAATCGATGATTTCATCAAAAAGCACAAACCGCGCCGCGCTTTAATTGTTGGTGCCGGCTTCATCGGCGTGGAAATGGCGGAGAACCTGAAACACCGTGGCCTTGAGGTCACAGTGGTGGAGTTCTTGGACCAGGCCGTCGCTTCCCTGGATTTTGAAATGGCCGCCATTCTTCACCGCCATATGCGGGAATTCGGCATCCAGCTGCTGCTGGGAACCGGTGTTGCCGGATTTAATAAAACCGACGCCATTCAGGTGGTACTCAACAACACCCTCACCTTGGAGACCGACATGGTCATCATGAGCATCGGCATCACGCCGGAGAGCCATCTCGCCAAAGAGGCCGGCTTGACGCTGGGTGTTGGCGGAAGCATAGCCGTGGACGAAAACTATACCACCTCAGACCCGGATATTTTTGCCGTGGGCGATGCCATCAGCGTCCGTCACCTGATCAGCGGCAATGAAGTCCTGATCCCCCTGGCCGGTCCAGCCAACAAACAGGGCCGTGCCGTTGCGGAATCGATTCTTGGCTTGCCCGTCCAACATCACCGGCAGGTTCAGGGCAGTGCGATCCTGAAGGTTTTTGACCTGACCGCGGCCTCCACGGGACTGACCGAGAAGCAGCTTAAAGGGAATCAAATTCCCTATCTGAAAACCTACATCCACCCTTCCAGCCATGCATCGTATTATCCAGGTTCTACCCCGATCAGCATGAAGCTGCTTTTCAATCAGGAGGGGCGCATCCTGGGCGCCCAGGCTGTCGGTTTCGAGGGCGTGGATAAGCGCATCGATGTCCTGGCCACCGCCTTGCGGCTCGGCGCCACCGTCTATGATTTGGAAGAGCTTGAGCTATGCTATGCACCGCCTTATTCTTCAGCAAAGGACCCCGTCAATATGCTGGGCTTTACCGCAGCGAACATGCTGAAAGGCGATACCAAGGTTTTCCACTACGACGAAGTGGATGGGCTGGACCGAAACAAAATAACGCTTCTGGACGTGCGGGCCCAGGAAGAGACCATCATTGGAACCTTGGACGGCGCCATCAATCTTCCCCTGGAAGTATTGCGCCAGAATATGGCCAAAATCCCCAAGGACAAACCGGTCTATATCTTCTGTCAGGTCGGCTTGAGAGGCTATGTGGCAGAAAGGCTCCTTCGTCAAATTGGTTATGAAGTCTATAATCTCAGCGGCGGATTCAAAACGTATAAACAGGCAAAAGAGCAATATCCGGAGGTGCTGCGCAGCGATATGGTGGACACCTCGGATTCCGGTGTAAAAATCAAGCCGGCTGAAACACCGCTTTCCGCAGAGCCGGAAACCCCGGTCAAGGTGATCCAGGTGGACGCCTGCGGTCTGCAATGTCCCGGCCCCATCATGAAAACCGCTGAGAACATGCGGGCGCTGCAATCCGGTGAACAGCTGATGATCCAGGCAACGGACCCGGCTTTTACCTCCGATATCAAGGTTTGGGCTGAAAAAACCGGCAACCGGCTGCTGAGCATCAGCCGGGATAAGAGCACCTTCACCGCCTTGATCGAAAAAGGTTTCGAACCGTCGGTCTCTTCCGCAGCGAAAGCGGTTCCTGCCGGCAACGACAAAACCATGGTTGTTTTCAGCGGTGATCTGGACAAAGCCATTGCGGCCTTCATTATCGCCAATGGTGCCGCCGCCATGGGCCGTAAAGTCACCATGTTCTTTACCTTCTGGGGTATCAATATCTTGCGCAAACCAGAGAAAGTGGCAGTGAAAAAGAATTTCATCGAATCGATGTTCGGCTTGATGATGCCGCGCGGCAGCGCCAAACTAGGCTTGTCCCGCATGAATATGGGCGGTCTGGGCGGTAAAATGATTCGCGGGCTGATGAAGCATCACAACGTGTCATCCCTGGAGGAATTGATCCAGGCGGCGATCAGCAACGGGGTCGAGGTCTTGGCCTGCCAAATGTCCATGGACCTGATGGGCATCAAAGAAGAAGAATTGCTGGAGGGTGTTGGATTGGCCGGCGTCGCCACGTTCCTTGGTTCGGCAGAAACGTCGGATACGAATCTTTTTATCTAGGTCGTGCTTTGAGGTTTTGGGGGACGGGGACTTTTTGCGCGCGACGCATAAAGTCCCCGTCCCTTCCTTTGTTAATTTGTGCGGCGCGCGCAAAAAGGGGACACAGCAACTCCAAACAATCTAATAAAGCCGGGCTGGAAACACACAATAAATATGCTTCCCACCCGGCTTTTTCATTCGCAATATATTGCAGAATATTTTCTCTCAGCCCTTTTGCCGCTTCCCTGCCTCCAAACCGATCGAGGCTATTTCCGCAGGCGAATGAGAATATTTTTCATTCATCGGCCTTGCCTTCCTTCGGTGGGTACGGCTGCCGCAGATTGAAGTGTTTTCGGCAGAGGGAGGTGTAGCGTTCATTCCCGCCCAAGAGCACCTGAGGCCCATCGGCGATCATTTCCCCGGACTCCGATAGACGAGCGTTGCAGGTGGCCTTTTTCCCGCACCAGCACACCGTCTTCATTTCTTCGATGGTATCGGCCACCGTTAATAATCGCCGGCTGCCTTCAAACAATTGCCCTCGAAAATCTGCCCGAAGACCATAGCAGATCACAGGGATATTCAGATCATCGGCAATCATAATCAGGCGGTCCACTTCCGGTTCCGACAGGAACTGCGCCTCATCGATGATCACGCAAGCATAGTCCTTCAGCGTTTCCATCCCCATTTGGTTGAAGTCGCTCAAGAAAACTGCCGGCATACGAATGCCGATCCTTGAGCTGATCACCGCCTCCCTGCCTTCCCGATCATCGGTGTCAGGCTTGACCAACAGGGCCTTTTGCCCTCGCTCCTCATAATTATACGCCACCATCAGGGCATTGGCGGTCTTTGAACTGTTCATGGCGCCATAACGAAAATAGATTTTAGCCAACGCGACTCCTCCCAATGTCGAAATAGATCCGGAACCGCCGACAGGCGTCCAGTCGGTGCGCAACGACCGAAAACTTCTCCGCTTTCTTAGACATGCAGCAGAGACAGTTTCCGGTCGCTGGCGGGTCTCGGAGGCATTCTCCCTTCAGACCCCTTCTCTAAATATTATTTTATCATGTCCATGATTTCCTGGAAACTGCCGACCACCTTGTAACAGCATTGGGTTTCCCGCAGTCTCTGCAGGGTTTGGGCGTCCATCCCCACGCCGCAGACGGTAAAGCCTGCGCCATGGGCCGTTTCCACCGCATGGGGCGCATCGTCGAAAACCAGGCAGGTCTCGGGATCGGTGCCCAATCGGCGGGCAGCCTGCAAATAGATGTCCGGGTAACGTTTACTGGCCCCAACCTCATCTTCAGTCAGGACAAAGTCCATCCACTGCAAAACTCCGCAGCGCGCCAGCGCCGCCTCCGTCATTTCCTTTTCCGCAGCCGTGGCGACGCAGAGATGGATCCCTTTTTCGTGCAGGGATTGCAGCAATTGCGCCGCACCAGGCATCATGGGCACCCTTTCTTGATAATTAGCCCGCAAGAGCTGATAGTAGGCCAGCAACAGCTCCTCCTCGGAGCCGGGAAGGTTATATTTCTCTTTGAGAAAACGGATCCCTTCCCGGATGCTCTGGGTTTCGCTGGGCCGTTCCAGGGCCTCGCCCATCACGATCCCATACATCCTGAGAAAATCCACCGGCAGATCCTTCCACAGGGCGCTGGAGTTAAAGAGCGTGCCGTCCAGGTCAAAGATCGCCGCATCGAAAACCATGTCGGCAAACCGGTGATACGATTCATTGAACCCCATTATTCATGACCTCCAGCATCCGGGCGGCGGGATTTCAGCTTTCCTTTCAGCCATTTGCGCCATACAACCCACAGAACCATACCAAGAACGAGGATAGCCGGCGAAACACGGACGATCCAGACCACCAGGTCGCTGAGGGTGCCAATAACGCCATTGACCCCCATCAGAAAAGCTTCCTTGACCCTAAGCCATAAGCCGGCCAAGCCTGTGACTTGGATCGAGCTGGCGGCGGCTGGCTTTTCAATCAGGTTCACGTTCAAGGTGGAGTAGTCGGTCTGATTGGACAGATAGCGCAGACGGCCCTTCAAAGATTCAATTTCGGACCGGGTGTTGCCCAATTCCTGTTCTACCGCCAGAACATCCGTCATGCTCCCCGCCTGTTTCAGCAATTCCAGCAAACGGTCTTCCTTGGCTTCCATCACCCTCAGACGGGCCTCCACATCCACAAATTCCGTAGTCACATCCTGGGCGCTGTTGCTTTGATTGGTGACCTTACCCAAGGCCCCGGCTTTTTCCAGAAGCTCCGGAAATTTGGCGCTGGGGATCCGCAGGGATAGGTTGCCGGCCATGCGGCCCTGGTCATCCATCATGTACTTTTCTTCGCGGGTCAGATAGCCGCCGGCCTCCGCCACCGCTGCCTTCAAGGTCCCTGCGGCAGCATCGTAGCGGTTCACCTCAATGCTCATATAGGCTGTATAAATGATTTTTTGCACCATATCTTCCGGTGCCACTGAACCGTCGCTGACCGGCGGTACCACCGGCATTTCCGCAATACCGGCCTGATCCGCCCCGCCTTTGGCCGCCGGAGCCGCCTGAGGCATGGCCATTTCCCGATCCATCATGGCTCCCTCAGTGGTTGCAACGCTATTGGCCGACTTGCTGCCCATTCTTGGATAAAACGAACCGATCCCGATCGTTGCCGCAAACACCACGACGCAAAGACCTGCCGTCAGTGCGACCCATTGCCCCGGGCGCCATCCCGACAAGGTTTTCATGATACGGCGGCCGATTCCACCAGAAGGAGCGGCTTTCCTGGGCGTTTCATTTTTGAGCGGTGTCCGGTCTTCGGCAGCCTTTTGGGCATCCAGCCGATGCTTTGTATCCTCCGTCATACATTCCGCCTCCAATCGCTTCATCACATTGCCGTGAAACTGGGCAGAAGGCTGAAGATCCCGGTCGATTTCTGACAGCATCCCGAGCAATGCCTGCATCTCCAGGTATTCCCGGTCCAATTCCGGGTCATTTTCCCGGGCTTGCCGGAACTGCTCCATTTCTTCCTCGGTCATCGTATTGTCCAGCCAGGCAGAAATTTGCCGCATTTGCTGATCATCCATCATTGGATCTTCCCTCCTTTCCGCTCATTTTCATCCATGCTTTGTTCCTTTGGATCCGATAGACGATCGGAGGACCGGTTTTGTTCCCTCTCCGCAAGGATTCGGTCCTTTAGGTAGCCCCTGGCCCGGCTGATCCTGGACTTCACGGTTCCGATGGAGGTTTGGGTAATAGCCGCCACTTCCTCATAGGAATAGCCTTGGATATCCCGCAGGATCAAAGCGGCCTTAAACTCCGGCTTCAGCATCCCGATCCATTGGCCCAGCTGCTGTTTGGTCTCACCTTCCTCGACGATTTCCTGGGGCCCCGGTGCCGGATCCGCCCACTGTTGCTGGACCTCTCCATCCGCGAAGGCAACTGTATCCTCCATAGACTCCACCGGAAGCCGCCGTTTACGCAGCTGGTCTCTCCACAGGTTGGTAGCAATGGTAATGAGCCAAGTGTTCAGGGAGGCATCTCCCCGAAAATTGGGTAAGGCTTTCCATGCTCTGACAAAGGTCTCCTGGGCTAAATCCTCCCCATCCTGACGGTTGCCCGTCAGTCGGCAGGCGACGGCAAAGACCTTTGCCTCGTATCGGCGCAGCAGCTGGTCAAAGGCTGTCAAGTCTCCCTGCAGACAGCCTTGGATCAATGCCTGATCGGTCATATCCTTCAAGGACCTTCCTCCTCCCTCGTTTGACGAAACAGTTTTCCTTATTCTATCAAAATTGGCTTATCCTGTACAGACAAAGCCCTTTCCTGCCAGTTTGACAAAAATTCGAAAATTGAATACTATGAAAGAGGTTTGGATACTGTCGACAATCTCAAGCCACACGATCCGGCCTATCGAATCAAGATCATCAGGAGGCGCATCAGATTATGGTCAAAAGAGCATCCGAATTTAAAGTCGCGCAGCATGAAAATTTCAAGGGCGGCACCGGAATCACGGAGCTGCAAAGCATTTTTTCCCCGGAGGAAATGGGGACCCAGAAGGTTAAAATGTTCTGCAAACTGGTTCTTGAACCCGGCTGCAGCATCGGTCTCCATGCCCATGAAGGTGAAGATGAGCTGCTCTACGTCCTGAAGGGTGTCGGGACCCATCATGAGGATGGCGTGGAACATGTGATGTATCCGGGTGATGCTGCCGTCTGCGGAAAAGGCCATCAGCACTTTATGGCCAACCGCGGCAACGAAACCCTGGAATGCCTCTGCGCCATAGTCTTTGAATAGCCCCTCAGCATTAAAAAGGCCTCTGCGTTTGCAGAGGCCTTTTGCTTTCGGCAGGAGCTGCTAATCCACGAGACGGATCTCGGTTTCCGGCATGAAGTCGTCGGCGGCGGAATCGTAGACCACATTCATGCCGCCGTTGCTGTCGATGATGTCGGCGATCACACTGCCATAAATTTTACCGCCGCTGCCGTTGAGTGTAACGGCGCCATTCGGCGCATAGAGGATGCCGCGGATGTCCGCATCGCCGCCGTTGAATTCGATGTTTCCGCCGGTCGAGCAGAGACAGAGCGATTTCTGGGCAGCCATGCTGACCTGGCTTCCATCATAGACGATATTTCCGGTGGCGATGAGACCGCCGGCCATGGTGATCTCGCTGTACATCCCCGGCTTAGTGGCAATGGTGATATTCCCATCGATATAAGCCAAGGGATAATCATGGAGGATCGCGTTGAGCTGGCCGATGTCCATGGCGTATTCATTGATGCCCTTCTTGACGGTATACGTTGCGCCAAAATAAGTGAGCGTCGCAGAGCTCAGAATCGTCGCTTCTTGAGTCAATTTCGTGTGGTCCGGCATGTCCAGGATCGAATAACCTTCAATCCGGTCGCCGCTGCCGGAGGCTTTGATGTCGGCTGAAATCGTTCCCACCGCCGTGACGTTGCCGTTGATGTCCGCCTTGTTCTTAATGCTGTCGTTGGAATGCACATCGCCCACCACGGCATTCTGGCCCGTGAATTGCAGAAGATCGATCTGGCTGCCGGAAAACAAGGCATAGTCATAAGGACCGAAGATGCTGCTGATTTCCGCCGCCGCCATCACTTGGACTGTACCCTGTTCCTGATTGGTCAGGATTTTCGCAAAGGTATATTCCACCGTCTTTGAAGCGGTCATCCGGATCCGCTTGTTGGCGTTCTCGAACTGGATGGTGTCGATGTCTGCCGTCGAAAAGCCATTGCTTGCAAAATACGTCTGGGCGCTGGATTGGGCAACCGCCGTGGCGCCCGGCAGCTCCTGGGCCCCGGCAAGGCAGGCTGCGTCCACCGCGCTCTGCAGGCTCTGTTTTTCCAGGATCAGCCTGCCATAATCCACCACGATGGCCGCAAAACCCATTAAAACCGTCATGCACAAGGCGACGATCACCGCCACTGAACCTCTTTCATTGAACATTTTTCCGGACACGTCATCCTCCCCTTTGTGCCGCCAGGGTTATGAGGACATGCCCTCTCCAGGGGGGCTATTGATGTCCTTTGCCCCGGCGCTTTTTTTATGTTCCAGCTCCAGCATGGCAATCTTGGAATTTGCCTCGTCCAGTTTCCGCTGGATCACCAGCCGCTCGATGACCAATTCAGACCTGGCTCGGATCATCACCAGATTTTTTTCGTATTCCTCCTGCATTTGCCGGGTCAAGGCATCCTGGGCCAAAAGCAGCTTTTCATTCTGCTGCTGTCCCGCTTCCAAGGCTTTCGTAAGTTCCAGAATTTTTAGCTTCTGCGCTTCTCCCGACTCTTGCAGCACACTGAGAGCCTGTTCCTTAAAAGCCATCTGCGAATTCAGTTTCGCAAGGATTTCAGTCTGGGCGGCCAGTTGTTCGCTCAAGGCACTGACCTTCGCCCCAAGGGTTGCTTTTTCGCCATCCGCCTCGATGGCTTTGAAATAGAGGATCTCATCCTGTTTTGCTTCCAGCTCCCGGTTCATGTCGGCGAGCTGTTCTTCCAGCCGCCGGACTTCGCCAGCCTGTGCCGTCAGCATTTCTTTGGCGGCCGCCGCCTCTTGCCGCACGACCTCCATTTGGCCGGACAATCGCCGATTTTCTTCGTCCAGGGGCTCGAACCGCGCCTTGATATCCTTCATCTCGGCTTGCTGCTGGATGAACTGGGCTTCCAATTCCCCATGCAGGCTTTTCAGTTCCTGATTTTCTGAGGCGATTCTTTCATACTTCTGCTGCAGCGCCTCGTAATTCTTCAAAAGGGTTTCCTTCTCGGTGTAAAGGGTCTGCAGGTTTAATTTGAAGGTATCTGCCGTCATCTGCTGGTTTTTCCGAAGATTGTTGAGATAATCCAGAACAGATTGCTTGGTGTAACCGCCGAAACGGGTTTTAAGCTGCTGATCCAGGTCGCTTTCCTCGGTTTTCAGGCGCAATTCTTCCACGAAATTCCGATCATCGGTTTTTTCCTGCATTGAGTTATCCCCCTCATGCGCATTCTCAACTTTCATTAAAAACCATATGATCTCCGATTGCAACCTTTAATTCGCCGGCGCCTGCAGGGAGCTCCAGGACATGGGCCGCATCTTTGAAATAATGGCCGATCCCCCAAGGACGGACGGTCTCCAGACCAACCACCTTCATATCTTTATTCAGGTAAACCACGTCGATGGGAAATCTCATGAAGAAGCAGTGGATCGCCGGGCAATCCAGCAACAGCAGACCTTCGCCTTCCGCCAGGCCTTTCCGGCCCATCAGCCCAAGGAATCGTGTGCCAAAACGGTCCGCCTTTCGTATTTGATTGGCCAGTACCAATCCGTTGCACGATGCGATCATGTCTATCATCCTAGCTGTTCTAATATTTTAATTAGCGCCGGACCCATCAGTACGATAAAAATGACCGGAAAGATAAACAGCACCATGGGAATCAGGATCTTGACCGATATTTTCTGCGCTTTCTCTTCCACCTTGTTGCGGCGGCTCTGGCGCATGGCCGCCGACTGAGCCCTCAAAACATTCTTGATGGAGATTCCCAGCTGCCCCGCCTGGACGATGGAGCCCACAAAGGATTTGATTTCCTCCAGGTCGCAGCGTTCGCTGAAGATGAGCAGGGCATCCTTCCGGTTGCGCCCCATGGACATTTCCCGATAGGTGATGGTCAATTCGTCAATCAAAGGCCCCTCGAAATGCTCGATGACCTGCAGGATCGCCTGTTCAAAGCCGAGGCCCGCTTCCACGCTGATGCTGAGCAGGTCCAACACTTCCGGCAGCTGCTTCTCCATTTCCTTTTTCCGGCTGCCGACTTTGGAGGCCAAATGGAAACGCAGCCCCACATACCCAGCATAGAGCGCAACGGCCGCTGCCAACAGGGCTTTGAAAAGATTCCTGGTGATCAGCAGGGAGATTGCGGCCGCCAGAACTGCAGCACCCAGCATGACGATCATGCGGATCACCTGGTATTCGTTCACGCCGATGTTCAGGCCTGCCTGATAAACCTGTTTTTTGAGTTTCTCATATCGGCCGCTGCTGGCCGAGGAAAACCGCCCTGCTTCCGATTTCGGGCTTCCTGGGAGCTTTTCGGACAAGCTCTTCAACATTGGCTTGATAAGACGTTCCGTCAGCGGTTTGCTGAGCTCCTCATCCACGACGAATTTTTTCTGATCGGCGTTGGCCACGCGGTCCAGGCGTCTTTGGAGGGTATCGATCCGTTCACCGTATTCATGGAAGGCCAAAAGGACCGAACAAAAGGTGAAAAACCCTCCTGACAGGGCTAGATACGTCATCATACGCTCACCTCAATGAACTTAATATTCGATGTCCACAATTTTGTTGATGACGGCAAATCCGATGGCTTCCATCACCGCAGAGATTACCAGCATGATTTTTCCGGTTTTAGTGGTAAAAAACAAGGCAAAATATTCCGGATTGATCACCATCAGAGCCAATAGTATGAAAACTGGCAGCAGTCCGATCACGATTCCTGAAACCCTGCCCTGGGCCGTCAAGACCCGCACTTCCTGCTTGATGCGGATGCGGTCCCTCAGGGTGCTGGCGATGATTTCCAGAATGTCCGACAGATTGCCGCCAACCTGGGCGGAGGTGAGGATCGCCGACACCAGCAGGTCCAGGTCCCGGTTTTTCACCCGATCCACCATATGGTTCAGGGCATCCGTCTGGCTGACGCCATAATGCATTTCACGGATTGTTTTCGCAAATTCCGTGGAGATCGGTGGCGGCATATCGCTGGCGATGCTCTCCATGGCTTGCTGGAAGCTGAAGCCGGCTCTGATGCAGTTGTTCATGATCACTAAGGATTCACCCAGCTGTTTGTTGAATTCCTGCTGCCTTTTTTTGCGTTCCTTCTGGACCCAGAATGGCGGGATCACAAAGCCGATGATGGATATCCCGCTGGCTGTGATGGCATTGCCGCCCAGCAGCAGAATCAGCACCAAGGGAATAAAGGTTGCGCCGGCCCATGCATAGATAAATTCAGATGCATTCAGCTTGATGCCGGACATGGCAAGATATTCAGCAAATTCCTTGCTGACGATTTTTCCCTTCTTGCTCTTGTTCAGTTTGTTTTTCTCAATTTTTTCTTTGATGACCTGATCCTGGATATCGTCAATGCCCTTGGAAGCGAAATATTTGGCAACCCGGTCCTTGACGATATCGTTTCCTGAAACCGGCATATAATTCAGAACCAGGAAATATACCGTGGCCGCGCAGGAAAGCGCCAGCAAATAGCCGATCATCTCAACACCTCAATTCGTAAACCAGTCATCCTTCACAAGGATCCCGTTGGATGTGAGCTTTTCGAGGAAACCGGGGCGGATCCCCGTGGAGACAAAGCGCCCGGTGATCTTGCCGGTAGAATCCACGCCTTCCTGGCGGAAAACGAAGAGATCCTGAAGCGTAATGGTATCTCCTTCCATGCCCACCACTTCCGTGATGTTGACCACCTTTCGGGTGCCATCCTTGAGCCTGGACTGCTGGACCACGATGTCCAAAGCGGAGGATACTTGCTCACGGATCGCCTTGATGGGCAAATCCAGCCCCGACATCAGCACCATGGTTTCCAGTCGGGACATCAGGTCTCTGGGCGTATTGGCATGGGCGGTGGTCAGTGAGCCGTCATGACCGGTGTTCATGGCCTGCAGCATGTCCAGGGTTTCGCCCGAACGCACCTCGCCGACCACGATGCGGTCCGGCCGCATGCGCAAAGCGTTGCGGACCAGGTCGCGGATGGTGATCTGCCCGGCGCCCTCCAGATTGGCGGGGCGGCTTTCCATGGTCACCACATGGTTCTGTCGCAGCTGCAGTTCTGCCGCGTCTTCAATCGTCACGATCCGATCGGTATCGGGAATGAAGCCGGATAAGACGTTCAGAAAGGTGGTTTTACCGCTGCCGGTGCCCCCGGATACGATGATGTTCAGCTTGCCTTTGACACAGGCCTCCAGAAAATTCACCATTTTCGGAGACACCGAGGTGAATCGGATCAGATCCCCGGTGGTCAGGGGATTCTTGGAAAATTTCCGAATGGTCAGGGTCGGCCCGTTCAGGGCAATGGGCGGGATCACCGCATTGACGCGGGAGCCGTCCGCCAGGCGGGCATCCACCATGGGGCTGGTTTCATCCACACGCCGGCCCACCGAGGAAACGATGCGGTTGATGACGTTCATGACCTGCTGGTTGTCCTTGAAGACCGTGTCACTTAGAACCAGCTTTCCCTTGCGTTCCACGTAGACATTAAAAGGGCCGTTGACCATGATTTCCGTGATTTCCGGATCTGCCAGCAGAGGCTCCAGCGGTCCGAGTCCGACCACATTGTTGTAGATTTCTTTCTGCAGCCGGATCCGGTCCGCCCGGGGAATGGCGGCGGATTTCGCTTCGATCAAGGCCTCGATGGTTTTTGAAAGATAGGCCTCTTTATTGTCCTTCAGGTCATTGCCGTTGGCCGCTTCCTGGTTGATCAGGTCAATGATCTCTCCGTGGACTTTTTCCTTCAGCTCATAATAATCGTTTGCCGCCGGCGCATTGGCCTTGACAGGGACAGACGGGATTCCCGTGACCGACTCCGGTTCGGATTCCGCCGGCTGCGGGACGTTCTGTGCTTTTTGCTTTTCAAGCCGCTCCAATAAACTCATTATGGTCCTGCTTTCCGGCTCGAAGTCACTGGCTCAGTGACTTCGAAAAGCCAAATCCTTTTTTCAGAAATCCGGGCATTTTGATTTGTTTTTTCCCGGCCGCCTGGAACTGGTATTCCAGGTTGTCAGACAAAAGAATGCTTGATACATCGGAGATTGCCTGGCTCAGTTTGCTGGCTGGCGCGCTGAGCACGAAGGGCACGCCCCGGTTCAATGCGGTCACCGCGACTTTGTAGTCGCTGGGAATTTTGGCCCAGATCGGACAGCCGATGATACTCTGGACGTCGTCCACGGTGATGGAGCTGATGTCCACGGCCCGGTTGACGATCACTTTGACTTTGTCCTTCTGCTGCAGAGATTCCAGAAGCGTCATGCTCAGCCTGGAGTTTTTGAGGATGGATATGTCCAGGCCGGTGACGAAAAGAATCGTGGAGGAAGCTTCGATGGCATTGATGGTCACCTCCGTGAACATCGGGGAGGTGTCGATGATCACATAATCATAATAGGTTCGCAGCACACCAAGCAGCGCCTGCACCTTTTCAGCAGAAACCAATTCTGCATATTCGGGGCTTTTAGGGGCGCACAGGACATGAATGCCGCTGGAATGAACGCTCATATAGCTGCGGATGGCATCGATGGTCGGTGTGCCGGCCTGCTGGATCAATTCTGTGATGGTGTCCATCGGCTCGATGTCAAGAAAGATGTGGGCATCGCCGAACTGCAGGTCCAGATCCACCAGAGCGACCTTCTTCTGCTGGGACGCCAGTTTTACGGCAAGATTTGCAGCGATGGTGGTTTTCCCTAGTCCGCCCTTCGCCCCGAAGACGGTAATAACCCGGGACATCCAAGTGATGTTCTGTTTTGCATTGAGAGAATTGATGCGGGTATTCTCGTTGTTGTAAACCGATTTGATGTATTCCGCGAATTCCTTGGGATTTGCCGGAATCGTCGTCACATTGTGGGCGCCCACCTTGATGGCGCTTTGGAGGATCTCTAAGTCCAGATACTCTGCCAGGAGAATGACATGGGTCCTGGGCCGATGCAGGATGATGCGCTCCGTCAGGCTCAGCACATCCGGGTCTTCGGCACCCAGCATCATGATCACGATGTCCGGCGAGATGTTCTCGATTTTATCCAGGGCCTTGGAGCCGCCTGAAGACTCACCAAGGACCGCGATCTCATCATCCTGGATCATGCAGCGCATGGCGGCCAGGTTGCTATCCAATTTGCTGATCAGCAGAACATTGATTTTCATGGTCAAGACTCCTTCAGCCTAATTTGCGAGGATTTGATCGGCTGTCACACTGGGAAGGCGGGTGACGGTTTCATCCAAGGGCGACCGGAGGACAGCCCGCAGGACCCCGGCGTTTTCGGAGAAGCTCAGCTTGAGGGCCTGATCCGGTGTTGCCTGCAGCGTCAGCGTGGTGTAAGTGGCATCCTCGATGCCGGTTTTGCCAGCCGCCGACAAGACGGAATCCACCGCCAAGACCGTCAGGTTCTCCGCAATGACCTTCGCGACTTGAATCTGTTTATTGTCTGCAGTCTGAATTTCATATTGGCCGATGATGTCCACATGATTCCCTGGCATGATCATATAGGAGAGACTGGATACCGCATCCACCGCGATGCTGATAGCCCGCATTCCCGGCTCCACCGCATAATTCAGGCTGGTTTCCCGGCTTTCACCGGCCAAGACCAACTTGGGACCCAGGATCTGTTCCCCTGCTAAAATCTCTGTTTTGGCCACTTTTCCGATGGCCAGGCCGGCATCTGAAATAGCTTCGGCGAGGATCGCCTCGCTGGGCAGCTTGGTTAGGGTCAGCATGTCCTGGGTGATGGGAACATTGGGCGGGATCACCTTGGCCGCCACCAGCACCTCGGTTTTAGGCGTCTCATTGGGCTTGCTGAGGGAGGTCAAGAAGGTGATCAGCAAAATCACTGTGACCACCGCTGAAATCAAAGCCAATAGTTTTACTTTCTTCACGGCTGAACCCTCCATGCGGTTTGCCTGGCCGGGCTTTGACGGCTGATGTTCCGGCGGCAGGCCATCTCGTTTTTTTCTCTATCGTGATCATATTTCATGTGGTTTTTCATATTCATTCGATCCTCATCGTGCATTGGGCGGAAAGATCATAACAGCCGTCCCCGTCGTCTGATTCCAGCAAGGCGTTGAAAAAGGGTGTCAGCAGGGGTATTTTCCCGTCTAGGTTGACCGTGATCTGTTCCCCGGCCGGCATGGGAATTGCCGTGTCAAAATCACTGTTGTAACCGACAGCAATGCTGTCGGCATAGGTTTGAATTGCCGTCAGCCCATCGTCGTAGAAATGAACCGCGGCATAACGGGCCGCTTCCCGGCAGGCATTATTGGCCAGGATCTTATTGCTGAAAATCCAGCCGAATTCAATGATTCCGCAAATCAGCATCAGGAGCACCGGCAGCACCAGAGCCAACTCTACCATGGACTGGCCTTTTCTATTTTTCAGAGGCACCCTGATCACCACCTTTATTAAAAACAAAACACTGTATCGGATGCACAACGGGAATCCTGTTTGTATTAGTGGATCGATGTAAACCATTGGCGACATTTCACAAGGTTTTGAAGGGGATAAAAGGGAGGCCCCAGTGCTCAATTGAGGTCTCCCTTTTGATTGGGGAAAATTGCGATATATTCGACTGCTTGAATTGATTCACCTTTATTAAGCAAGGCCCGTAACGACGGCATTGAATTTAGCCAGCAGCTGAGTTCCGATACCGGTCAGTCCGGCCATGGCGACCAACGCCACAAGGACGATGATCAATCCATATTCCACCATACCCTGTCCGCTTTCTTCCTTTATCATCCAATTTAACATCTTCTTCATGTCTCTTCCTCCTCATCCTTACTCACTTTATTCAAAAAGAACCTTAGAGATCTAGGCCAGTCCAGTGACCACTGCATTAAATTTAGCCAGCAACTGTGTGCCGATCCCGGTCAATCCGGCCATCGCGACCAACGCTACCAGGACGATGATCAAGCCATACTCCACCATACCTTGTCCGCTTTCTTCTTTAATCATCCAATTGAACATCTTTTTCATGTCTCTTCCTCCTCTTTCTTCATCAATACAGTTCTATCAATCAATAAATTTTTGATTCAAGCTTCCATTGTATATTTTTGGATTATGCCAGACTTGTCACCGCTGCATTGAATTTGGTCAGCAGCTGGGTGCCGATCCCGGTCAGACCGGCCATGGCGACCAACGCCACCAGAATAATGATCAATCCATACTCCACCATGCCTTGTCCCTCTTCTTCCTGAAGAACCCAATCTGTGAATCTCTTCATACTTTCCCTCCTTAACATGACCATGCTGCTGTTATATTAAAATATATTTTGGATACCTCACAAGCACACCATTGCGAATCCCATGCCAAGCATCATAAAGGGTGCAAACGCGAACCTGGAGGCCAAAGTCAGCTTCCGGAAAAATAATCCGATCACACAGTACACCAGCAAGGCGCCGCACATGACCAGCACGGCCGGAACGATATAGGATTGTCCAAGGACCAGGCCCATGGCCCCTGCCAGCTTCACGTCCCCGGCGCCGATCTTGTCAAAACCGCCCAGGAACACCGGAACCAGGAAGACCGCCATCATCACCCCCATCGACAGGATGGCCTTGGGTAATGAACCGATCCCGAAATGGATGATCTGGAAGGCAGCGCCGGCGATCAGCATCAGCAGCACCAGCTCGTTGGGAATCCTTCGAATCCGCCAGTCGATCACCGTGATTGCCAAGGCGGCGGTGATCAGCAGCGCGGCCAGGGAGGCTACCATAAAGCCATCAAATCTGAAACCTGTGTACATCCACAATCCGGCAACCAGAATGCCCGAAATGAGTTTTGTATAGATTGCCGCTCCGACGGCTCCGCCTGTGATTTTGCTTTGGGAATTACCACTCTGTCTTGCTTGGATCAAGCTTTCGATGATTCCCGGAAGCAGGATACCCAGCAAGGCGCCGATCGAACCGAAAAGAATGATTCTGATGGTGTTTGTCATTCCGCACCCTGCACTTTCTACTCGCTTTTGGCCCGTGGTTGAAAATCAAAAACCCCTCTTGCTTCGGCGTTGCCAAAACAGAGGGGTATGCATAAGCACCCTTATTTTTTCGGCAACCCGACGATCATGGCCTCTTGCGAGACTTTAGACTCGTAGCTTTGCGTCCCCGGCTTTCGCCGGGTTTGCCTTTATCGTTTTGTAGTATCAATGTAAACCTTGTTTGAATAAAATGCAATACCTTTTTTAATAAAATTCCATTAATATTTTGAATTTTTTAATTAATTTATATCATACGCATCCTTATTTAACCATATATATTATAATTTTACATATTTGTTCTTAATTACCAAGATTTTTTACCGGGGAAAAGCTTCAAAACCGGGACTTGTTTTGGCTCCCAAACTTTTTCACATGGTTCAGGTTTCTTTCGTCTAGTGCACCATCTTGACAATCAACGCTAAAATACCTGAGGTGATCAGCGGCCCCACCGGCACACCGCCTAAAAACGCGGCGGCCGCCACGGCCCCGACAATCAGTGCCGGCATGATGTCCCCCTGGCCCTGTACCGTCAGATAAGCCAGTCCCTGACCGCTCAGATAGGTGGTCAAAAAAGAGAGCACCAAGGCCGAAATGCCGATCCATGAGGTGAAGGTGCCCCGGATGCTGGTCATGCCGATGCTGCCGTCGGCGATCGGGATCATGATGGCGGCGATCAATAGAATCAGCCCCCAGGCCATGCCGCTTTTATTCAGCACCGGATACACATAGCCATCCAATCCCAACAGCTTCAGCATCAGCAACATGCAGGTGGCGATCGCTACGGATTTCGCCTTGCCAATGACGGCGACGGCCAGAATGACCATCAAGATAACGGTTGCGTCCAATGAAACCAACTCCTTTTGAATAATGATCCATTTTCGAAGAATTCCCTGCCGACGGCTGCGATTCCGTGAGGCCTCCCGGAATGTCCAATGCCTTACGATTATCGTACTCCATTTTTTGTAAAAAGTAATAAACGCAGGTTAAGATTTTGAGGTTTCTCTCGGCGCTGCAGGCCCTTTCTCCGGATGCGCAGCATAGGGCCCCGCCTCCTCTTCTCTCCTTGGCGCAAATGTGATAGGATAGAGCACAACATGCTAACCCCATCAGGAGGTTTCATTGAATTCATCTGAGCTTGTCTATACCGCAGCCGAGGAAGACCAGGGGGCTTGTGTCCGGGATATCCTGGCCAGCCGCTTCTCATTTTCTCAAGCCTTGATGGCCCGGCTGAAAAAACAATATAAAATCCGGGTCAACGGCCATTGGGCGCGCACAAACCAGCAAATCTCCGCCGGGGATGTGATCACCGTCGACGTGACCCTTTCGGAAGAAAACCCGCTCATACCGGAAGCGCTTCCTTTGGACATCCTTTATGAGGATGCTGATTTTCTCTCGGTCAGCAAAGCCTCGGGCATGGCCGTTCATCCTTCCGGCGCCGGCGGCACCGGGACCCTGGCCAATGCGGTGACGCACTATTTCAATCAGTCTGGAAGCAAAGCTTTATTCAGAGCAGTCCATCGTCTGGACAAAGATACCTCCGGCTTGGTGCTGATCGCCAAAAACCGGTTCGCCCAGCAGGCCTTGTCCGGCCAGAAGCCTGAAAACCGCATTCAGAAGCGCTATGTCGCCTTGGTCGAAGGCGTCATTGAGGAGGAAAGCGGCTGCATCGATCTGCCCATTGCCTGGCCGGATCCGGCACAGCGCCGCCGCCAGGTTCACCCCGGCGGTCAACGGGCGGTGACCCATTTTCAAGTCCTGGAGCGTTTACCGGGCCATACCCTGGTCTCCCTTCGTCTGGAAACCGGCCGCACCCATCAGATCCGAGTCCATCTGAGTCATCTGGGCCACCCCCTCTGCGGTGATCTTCTCTATGGACGACCCTCTCCCTGGATCGGCCGGCTGGCCCTGCATGCCGACGAAATGGCCTTCCTTCATCCCCGGACCAGCAAGAAAATCCTGATCCAAAGCCCCCTGCCCGAGGATTTCCGGGAAGCCCTCTGCCGGCTGCGGAAGATTCCGGCACCTCCTTCATCTCCGAATCCATAAAAAGAGGAACCCGCTTTTGATTCAGCGGGTTCCTCTTTTTATTCACGGCAATCGTGCGATCGGCCGCATTGGATGGGTCTTTATTGAATGCTGGCGTGGTATTCCTGCAGGGATTTCTTTTCCGGCTCCACCAAACCGTTGCGGATATAAGCCGCGATCCCTTTCACGCTGGCCAAGGCCGCGGTCATCGTGGTAATGTAGGGTACTTTGTTTTTGATGGCCAGCTTGCGGATGTAGGAATCATCAAAGGCGCTGGCTTTAGATTGAGGCGTGTTGATGATCAGGTTCAGCTCCTTGTTGGAGATGCTGTCGGCGATGTTGGGCCGGCCCTCGTGAAGCTTCTTGATCTCTTCGCACGTCACGCCGTTTTCTTGGAGGTAGGCGCAGGTCCCTTTGGTGGCTTTGAGGCTGAAGCCACTGTTGACAAAGGCTTTGGCCACTTCCAGCGCATCCGCTTTGTCGCTGTCGTTGACGCTGATCAAAACAGTTCCTGAGGTGGGCAGCGGGGACTGGGTGGCTTCCTCGGCCTTGAAATAGGCCAGCTCAAAGGTGTCCGCCATGCCCAGCACTTCCCCGGTGGAGCGCATTTCGGGTCCCAGCACCGGGTCGACCTCCGGAAACATGTTGAAGGGCAGAACGGCCTCTTTGACGCCGAAGTGCGGGATCTTTTTATGGACCAGCCGGCTCATGTCGAATTTTTTGCCGGCATGGACAGCCATGATGATTTCAGTCGCGATTCGGGCCATGGGGATGTTGCATACCTTGGAGACCAAGGGCACAGTTCTGGAGGCTCTGGGATTGGCTTCCAGCACATAGACCTTGTCGTCGGCGATGGCATACTGCATGTTCATCAGCCCAACCACCTTCATTTCTTTGGCGATCCGCTGGGTGTAGTCCACAATGGTCTGAATGTGCGCTTCGGAGATGCCCACAGGCGGAATGACGCAGGCCGAGTCGCCGGAATGGATACCGGCGTATTCGATGTGCTCCATCACCGTGGGAACAAAAGCATCGGTTCCGTCGGCAATGGCGTCCGCCTCCGCTTCCGTGGCGTGCTGCAGGAAACGATCCACCAGGATCGGCCGTTCCGGGGTCACGCCCACCGCCGCCGCCATATAGCGTCTCAGCATTTCCTCGTCATGAACGATTTCCATGCCGCGTCCGCCCAGCACATAGGAAGGCCTGACCATGAGAGGATAGCCGATGCGGTCGGCGATTTCAATGGCCTCCTCCACATTGACGGCCATGCCGGATTCGGGCATGGGGATGTGCAGTTTGTCCATGATCTCGCGAAAACGGTCCCGGTCCTCCGCCAGGTCAATGGTTTCCTGGGAAGTGCCCAGGATTTTGACGCCAGCTTTTTCCAGCTCTCCTGCAATGTTCAGCGGCGTCTGCCCGCCGAACTGGACGATCACGCCCAGAGGTTTTTCTTTTTCGTAAATGCTCAGAACATCTTCGACCGTCAGCGGCTCAAAATAGAGCTTGTCGGAGGTGTCATAGTCGGTGGATACGGTTTCCGGGTTGCAGTTGACGATGACGGTTTCGTAGCCCAGATCCTTAAGGGCAAAAGCCGCATGGACACAGCAGTAGTCGAATTCAATGCCTTGCCCGATGCGGTTGGGGCCGCCGCCCAGAATCATGACCTTCGGCCGATCGCTGACGGTGGTTTGATCCGGCGCATTGTAGGTGGAGTAATAATACGCCGCATTCTCCACGCCGCTGACGGGAACGGCTTCCCAGCCTTCGCAAACACCCAGGTCCGTCCTCTGCCGACGGATGTCCGATTCAGCACATGCCAGCAATTGAGCCAGATAGCGGTCGGAAAATCCGTCTTTCTTGGCACGGACCAGAAGCGCATCCGGCAGCGTGCCGCCCTTGTACTGTAAAATCTCCTCTTCCAGCTCCACCAATTCCTTCATTTGCTGCAGAAAATAGGGCTTGATGTAAGTCATTTCATAGAGCTGCTGGATGTCTGCGCCTTTGCGCAGGGCTTCGTATAAGATAAACTGCCGCTCGCTGGTGGGTTCCGCCAGCATGGCCAGCAATTCCTCCAGGGACCGCTGATTGAAGTCCTTGGCAAAACCCAGCCCATAGCGGCCGATTTCCAGGGAACGAATGGCCTTTTGCACGGCCTCTTTATAGTTTTTGCCAATGCTCATGACTTCGCCCACGGCCCGCATCTGAGTGCCCAGCTTGTCGATGGAACCCGGGAATTTTTCGAAAGCCCAGCGGGCGAATTTGATGACCACATAATCTCCGGAAGGCGTATACTTGTCCAGCGTCCCCTCTCTCCAGTAGGGGATCTCGTCCAGGGTCAAGCCAGCCGCCAGCAGAGAAGAGATATAGGCGATGGGGAATCCGGTGGCTTTGGAGGCCAGGGCCGAGGAACGGGAGGTCCTGGGATTGATCTCAATGATGACCACACGGCCGGTTTTGGGATCGTGGGCAAACTGAACGTTGGTGCCGCCGATCACTTCGATCGCTTCCACCACATCGTATGAATATTTTTGCAGGCGTTGCTGGAGCTCCGTGCTGATGGTCAGCATGGGGGCGGAGCAGAAGGAGTCTCCGGTGTGGACCCCGATGGCGTCAATATTTTCGATGAAGCAAATGGTGATCATCTGGTTTTTGCTGTCCCGGACCACCTCCAGCTCCAGTTCTTCCCAGCCCAGAACCGATTCCTCCACCAGGATCTGTCCCACCATGCTGGCCGCGATGCCGCGGTTGGCGATGACGCGCAGTTCTTCGACATTGTAAACCAGGCCGCCGCCCGTACCGCCCATGGTATAAGCCGGCCGGATGACCACAGGGTAGCCCAGCTCCTGAGCGATGCTTTCCGCCTCTTCCACGCTGTAGGCCGCTTGGCTCTTAGGCATTTCGATGCCCAGCCGTGCCATGGTCTCTTTGAAGGCGATACGGTCCTCGCCCCGCTCGATGGCATCGATCTGGACGCCGATAACCTTGACGCCGTATTTTTCCAGGATCCCGGCTTTGCTCAATTCAGAGCAAAGATTCAGCGCGGTTTGCCCGCCCAGATTGGGGAGGACCGCATCGGGACGCTCTTTGGCAATGATCCGTTCCAGGCTTTTTTCATTCAGAGGCTCAATATAGGTCACATCGGCAATGCCCGGGTCGGTCATGATGGTGGCGGGATTGGAGTTGACCAAAACGATCTGATAACCCAGGCCGCGTAAAGCTTTGCAAGCCTGGGTCCCGGAATAGTCGAACTCACAGGCTTGGCCGATCACGATCGGCCCTGAGCCAATGATCAGAATCTTGTGGATATCGTTTCTTTTCGGCATAAACATCCTCCTGTCTTTGATCGATCTGCCTGACGCTGCGGGCAGATCCTGCGATAGGGCAGATTGGGAACCGTGTCGGATTCGGCACACTTCTCATTATTTTAATCGATGAGTATGGAGCTTGTAAAGCCGGTTTTCAGGTTATCCCGCCGTGATTCCATGTATACTTTACGTCTCGCCCGGTTCACTTTCTCAGTTTCAAATCCATGCCCTTTTGGGCCGCCTTGGCCTCCAAATGCTCTGAGGCTTGGCGGGCTTTCGCCTTGACATCCCCCGCCGAATCCGAAGACATGCTGCGCAGGGCTTCCATGACAGATCGGAGTTCCTCGATCGAAAGCAGATTGACCGCATTGCAAAAGAAGCTTTTTCGGCGGCCATCATTGTATTCTGAAAGCAGCTCCTGAAGGATGGTCATTTTCTCCTCCAGTTCCTTTTGAATGGACTCCATCCCCTCTGTTTCGGCTTTACAGAAGTCCGAAAGCACCTTTCGATAGGAAATGAAGGAATCCCGCTGACCGATGTCTCGAAAACGCGGGCAAGGATATTCCCTGCACTGATAGCAATATTCGATGCCGCCATGCTTTTGGCTGCAGCCGATCACGCCGCAGGCCGGGTGCTTCAGTTCGAAGTCCATCCCTCCGCAGCCGGGGCATCGGGATCCTCCTTCGGTATGGTAACGGGGACAGAGGCCGCAATTCAGTCCGCATAAAGAAAACAAGGGATAGGCTCTTCGATATTTCTTCATCTTCCTGCCTCCTGCATAAACACATGCTCCGCTTCACGGCACACCGGATGTTCGACTCCATTGTTTCACAAAGCCGTCAGCAAGTAAATATCGAGATAACAAAAAAGCCCCGGCCTGTATGCCGGGGCAAGAAAGGAGTGGATCGTAAGATTTCTAATATAATTATTCAAGCTCAGACCTCTTGCCTGCGGACTTGCCCACATGCGTTCGTTGGTATCGCACCGAGAGCAAACTGCCGCCTGCCATGCCGGCGACAATCAGCAGAATGCCTAGAATGCCGAGTCCGGACGGCAGAGGATCCTTCAAGAACAAAATGCCTGCCAGAGTGGAAAACACCACCGAGCCGCACTGGGTCGCTTCCGCCAGCGCCAGCTGCTTCGGATTGTGCCGCACGATGTTCGTGGCCTTAAAGAGCAGGACTGTGGCCACAACGCCGGCAAATAAACCGACGATCCCGCTTTGGAGAAGCTGTCCATTGGAAGGCGGACCCGCCTGCCTCCAAGCCAGGACCGAAAGAAGAATCCATAAAGGCTGGCTCCATAAAGTCATCCCAAACACCCTTTGGGTTGCGGTGATTTCCGGTGAACAGATCTGCATCATCTTTCGATTGCCTAAAGGATAGGCAAAGGCGGCAACAAGGGTTGGCAGAAGGAACAGCCAGATGCTCCCCTCCACGGCGCCCGCCCCCGTAGTTAAGGCGGCGGAAAGCTGAAGCACAAAAACCCCTGCCAGGATCAATAGATTCATGGCAATATTTCCCCAAGGAAAGGCTTGTCCAAAAAGGGGCGACATGATGGCCCCGGCAACGATGGTGATCTGAAAGGTGGCGGAGGCGAACCATGAGGTTCCGTATTGTGAAGCAAAGGTAAGGGGCCCGTAAAACAGACCGAACCCCACCATGCTCCAGACAAACCATGCCAGTTTATTCTGACCCATCGCTTTGAAAACCGGCGACAATCCGCCTTCCTTCCAAACGATGAGGGCAAGAAAAGGTAAAGAAGCCATGTACCGCAATGAGGCGCTCCACATCCAATAGCCGCCCGAAAGCTGCATGCTGCGGTTCAATACAAAGGTGAAGGAGAAGAAAAAGGATGCCATGATCCCGTAAAGCAATGCTCTTTTCATCGTTGTATCCCCCTTGGCGGGAACGCCCCAGAGCCCTTCGTTATTTTGATGATTTTTTCGATATTTTATTGTCAAAAGCCTTGCTGAGGAAGGTGTACACGATCACTGTAAAGATGAAAGCCATAACGGGCGATACGAAAATGTTATTGGTCAGACAGAATTTGCCGAAGATGCCGCCCAAGATCCAGGAAAGGATCGCAATGGGGTTGACTTCCATGTCCATCTTGCTGTTCTTGACAAAATATCTTTCGGCCACGATCAGGGCCGGAACCGGCGCAAGAAGAACCGACAGGAAGGAAATGATGGGCAGCAGATATTTCAGGGCGCCGATAAAGGCAAAGGCGGCGGCAAAGGCGGCAACCCCCCAGGCGATGGTGGAATGCTTTACTTTGCCTTTCAGTCCGGTCTCATTGAAGATGTTCTGAGCAGCCAGAGATGCGCCGTAGATGTTGTTGTCCTGGGTGGTCCACAGGCAGAATATGGTGCAGATGAAGACCAGGATGCCTAAGCCCAGGGCTGCGGTGGCTTGAGAGAAGTTGCCGTTCTTTGTGGCCATGGCCACCAGGACGCCGATGAACTGCAGGCAGAACAAGCCCAGGAAGAAGGCTGTGGTGCCGCTTTTGATCACCGTTGCCCGGGTCCTGGCATAACGACAGACGTCCGGCGTAATGATGCAGCCGAAGACCCAGCTGCCCACCACGGAGGCAGAAGCCGCCGTAAAGGTCATGGTTTCGGTCGGAATGTAAGAAAACGCCGCGGCAAAACCGCCGGACCGCATACCCACACCGACGAAGCAGGCGATGGAAAGCAGGATGGCGGCAGGTACGCCGAAGGCGGAGACGATTTCAAGGCCTTTGTAACCGCGGATGGCGGATTGCGCCCAGATAAAGATCACCAGAACGCCGGTGATCGAAACCGGGATCGGCCAGCCGGGAAAGTTGGTGGCGATCATGCCGGCAAAGGTATTGCCGTTGATGCCGATCCAGTTGATGGCGGAAAGCACCAGCAAAAGGGAAAAGATGCTGGACCCTTTTTTCCCGAAAGCCGTTCTCGACAAGAAGGCTGTGGAATAGCCGGTATCATAAGCAATAAGTCCAGTGATCACCGCAATGAAAATCAAGAAGGCATCCGCCGCGAGAATGGCGGTCATGGCGCCGGCGAAGGTCATCTTGAAGCCGATGGCGGCGCCGGTCACGAAATTGGATAGTGCAATGGGATAGCCGGCCAGAACCAGGAACAAACTGATTCCGCCTTTTTTCTTCTCCTCGGGAACAGGTTCAAACGCATATTCATACGCGCCTTCGTTAGGTAGTGCCTTTTCTTCAACATAGGTACTCATTTTGTCATCTCCTAATAAGTTATTTTAGACAAAGCCGAGTCAACCGATCTGTGATGAAAACGATCCTACTTGCCAGAACACCTCCTTGCGACGCTCAGCATGACCTGCAGTCTTCACCCTGCCATGGCACGCTGATCCTCCGGATTCAAGTTCCTTATCTTAACCCGCACTCCAAACCATGGGTCCAGTCATAGCCCTCTTCCAGTTTTTCCACAAGGGCCTGCCGTTTTTCTTTGAGCTTATAGCTGAGAGACATCAGACTCTCGCTTAAATGGATGTGTTCGATGGCCACGTCATCGGGGACCTCAAATTCGACAGAGGCAAAATTCCAAATCCCTTTGATTCCGTAACGGATGACCTTTTCTGCCGCTTCACGGGCGTGCATCCGGGGCACGGTGATGACCGCGATGTCCACCGCAACCCGTGCGGCAAATTCAGGAAGCGCATCCATACTCTTGATTTCGATGCCCCGCACCGATTTCCCGATCAGATGGGGATTGAGGTCGAACATGCCAATGATTTTAAAGCCCCTCTTTTCGAAGTTCGGATGATTGGCCAAGGCCCGGCCCAGTTTCCCGGAACCGATGATGATCATTTGGTTGGTTTGAGCCAAACCGAGGATTTTGCCGATTTCCCGCATCAAAGGTTCCACTTCGTAACCGTAACCTTGGAGCCCCACACAGCCGAACTGAAAAAAGTCTTGCCTCACCTGAGACGGCGTGATTTCCATCTGCCGGCCCAGATCAACGGACAAAACCCGGCTG